>Ga0209310_1000049_pt1 | contig 239622 bp, 161 predicted proteins | sample AD_UKC030_MetaG_FD_184415 | JGI IMG/M metagenome (GOLD analysis project Ga0209310, IMG submission 184415) | Active sludge microbial communities of municipal wastewater-treating anaerobic digesters from USA - AD_UKC030_MetaG (SPAdes) (version 2) | ecosystem: Engineered > Bioreactor > Anaerobic... | reverse complement strand
CACGCAGCAAGTCATCACCACCATCGCCATCGACAAAACCCCCTCTAGCGCTGCCGATAACCGCGGTTTCGTCGATGGCGATGCTGTCGATGAGCTCGAAACGCTGCGTCGGCCGGCCACCGACGGCTTCGCCGCATAACAGGTCGTCACCGCCGAAAACGTCACCGAAAACCTCATTTTTCATAGCGCCACGGGGGGTTCTGGTGTCATCGCCACCGACGCCAACCTCGGAACATGGAGGGTACCGGCCGTCGTCGACTTCGTCACGCAGCAAGTCATCACCACCATCGCCATCGACAAAACCCCCTCTAGCGCTGCCGATAACCGCGGTTTCGTCGATGGCGATGCTGTCGATGAGCTCGAAACGCTGCGTCGGCCGGCCACCGACGGCGTCCGGTGCCGGTCGAACCCAGTGACCCAGGCCAGCCTCCTGCAGCTGCTCAAGGGCTGCCCGGGCCCCGTCGGGAGAGCCGCGGTACCGCCATAGGCCGCGGGTTAACTCACGGACCGTCACGGCGCCTCCGTGGCTCGCAATCCACTCGACGAGCCGCCGTCGATCCCGGTCGACCTCTGACTCCGCCATGATTGCATAGACCCGTCGCGCCTCGACGCCAAACCACCGGGACAGCTTGACGCCCGCCATGACGCTCACTTCGTCGACCAGCTCAGGGTGACAGCTGGGGTCCCCAGCGGCCCACCGGATGAAATGCACCACAAGCGCCAGCCTCGCGGCGTAACCTTCCAGCTTGGACCAGACCGCAGACAGGTCTCCGGTCAGGTCCGCGTGCTCGGCCGCGTGGGCGTTGTAAAAGCTGACCCAAACCGCCTTGCCTGCGGGGGTCATCTTTACCAAGCGGGGCCTCGGCTCGCCCTCTTCGTCGGCGTCGGGCTGGAGCTCATAGAGCCGCTCGAAGAGCCGCTCGAGCTGCGCTTCGGCGGCCTCGTCGATTTCTGCCTCAGTCCACCGCTTCGCCCGCCGCGGCGGGCAGCTCAAAAGTAGTCGCGCGGCCAGACCGTTCTCCCTGTGTTCCACCCCCAGCGCCCGTCGCAACGTCTCGGGTTGAATGCCGCCGGCAATACTCACCGCCGCTTGCGGTATATAAATGGTTCGCGAATTGCCGCCCTTGCGGTCGACCACCACCGGGCGCCCGCCGAACATCTCGAGCCACTTCGCCGCGTCGCCCCCTTTCCCCTGTGCGTAGCGATCGAAGCCACCCAGCCAGCCAGCCAGCTCGTCGCGGGCCAATAGTAGGCCACGAGGCCGGTTCATCAGCAACGTCGCCAACGCCTCGATCGTGATATCGTCGCAGAAACAACGTTCCGCAGCTGGCTCCGCAGGTTTTCGCGGCGGGTCGGCGGCACTGGCGCCGCGCTTCCATTCCGCGAGCGCCCGTTCGTAGAAAGCGAGCTCGGTAGCATACGCCTCTATTGCAGCGGAGTGCCGCTGCATGTTTTTTTGTTGCCGCTTCCGGATTGGCCGCAACGCCAGCTCGAGCGCCGGACTTTTCAGGGTGCCGGAGTCTCCCACGATGGCTGCCCATATGATGGCCGGCTCGGTCCAACCGCGCTTGAGCTGGATACGCCGGGTGTTGCCGATCGCCGCCGCCAGAGCAGATAGCAACGGCAACGCCACGAAGGATGAATCACAGCCGATCGCTTTCGAGCTACTTACCACGAAACCCCGCACGGGTTCAGGTAGCACGTCCACGGGGAGAGGTTCAAATCGCTCGACCAGGCGAGCCGGGCCAGCGGGAGTCGGGGGCGCGCTCTCCTGACGCGGCCGTGTCACCGACCCACTGTATGTCGAAACGACGTGTGGGCTCCGGGGCACGCCATTCGTCATCGCTGACCTTACCGCCGCGCGCAGCTCGCGATCGGCGAGAGGCGGTTGATTCCGTTCGTTCCAGAGGCACATCACCTTCGCAATCTGTGTCTCCGCAAGCCGGCAACCGCCATCCGTTGTGAACGCTGCCAGATGACCCGCCAAGTTAAACGCGGCAGAGTTTCGGGCCCCTTTGGCAACCGGGGTCGCACCGAGGGCGTATCGCTCGGCCGCAGCCAGGAGCGGGCTCAAATCGCCGAAGCGTCGCAGTATCGGCCGCGCAGCCTCCTCTTGTCGCCGGACGCAGTCATTCCGTTCGGTAAGTAGCTCCAGAAGCCACCTAGGCAGCGAAGCGGGCTCAATCTCCCCCGGCGCGTGCCCCGACAGCCACGAATACGCCCCACCGCTTACGTGAACCGACGGCGCGACGACGACATATCCCCCGTCGCCCCGCACGTCGATGCCAGGCTGAATATTCGCGCGGTTGCGGATGGGCTCGCCGGGATGCATAAAGAATAGATGCTGCCCTCCGCCGCCAGTCGCCGCCTCTACGGTCTCAGGCAGTTCGCCGTGGAGCCAGGTCAATTCGGTCAGCGATTTATCCCCGCCGTGCCGCGGGTCAATGTCCAGCACAACGAGCCCAGAGCCCGCGCCGGTCACCACACCAACGTTGGCTGCCGGCCACTTTCGCCACCACGACGCGATGATATCAGGGTCAACGCTCGCGTCCTTCAAACCGTGGGGGGTTCTAGGGTGCTTGCCCGGGGAAGCGCAGTCCTCGCGCCCACAGGTGCACGAACCCCCGAAAATGGCGTGAAGCGGAATGACAGGCCACCCCAACCCTGCGTAATAGCGGGCAGCGTCTGCGAGAGCAGTAGGCGTCATGGCTGACTCCCCTGCGTGTTATCGCGAAGCCAGTCGGCTAAGGCAGCGACAGAATAAACCCGGCATCGGCCGATCCTGATCGACGGGATTTGCCCACTGTTGGTGAGGCTCCAGAGGAGGCGAACCCCGATACCAAGGGCTCGCGCAGCCTCCCTGGGACGCAAGGCCAAGCGCGTTTGACTTGGACTGTTTTTTATGGTACTTTTTTGCATCGCTATCCCCTTCCGCCGGTCACCGACGAGCGGTCGCCGGCGGTTTTTTTCTAGCTGACTGGCCCTAAGAGATCACGATGCTTTGTTGTCGCGCCGACCGCTCGTCGAATCTCGGGCAACCGCTCCGCCCGCCACACGAGGGCATGCCCACGACGAGCGTCGGCCCGCACGCCACAACTCCGTAAGGCGCGCAGTAGCCGACTCCGGTTTAATCCGATACGAACACACAACTCGTTCAAAGTCAACATTCGAGAAAAACCTCCTCGGTTCACGTACTGTTCTCTCTGGGATAGTATGCTATATGGGGACGGGGGTGCGGCGTGTGCAGGGCAGCAGGCTGTGAGTTTTCGCCGTCGGACCAGGTTTGCCCGCCTGGCAGAGGAGGGGCGGGGCGCATTGAAGGCCCGAACCCTATAGCAGTAGTTAGTTGGTTACCATTCGCGCTCGGCGGTCGGTGGAACTAGGCCCCGTCGGGGCTGAAGGTGTCGCCCACGACCAGGAACTCAATTGCCGATGGTGTGGGGGCCGGGGGTGCGGCGATTTCGACCGCGCCGGTCATCGCGGCAATGCCTCGCAGCGCTTTTACCTCGGCCGACAGGTTGCCAGCCGCTCGACAACGCTGGAGGCAATCGCGGTACAGGTCGGGCAATTCCGTAGCCAGATCTCGGAGTTTTTCTATATTACCTTCGGCCATTCGGCTACGTGTTCGTGCGAGAATGTTCTGGGCCACGCGTCGGGACATCCCGAAGTGCTCGCGAAGCGCCGTGTTGAGCTGGTATGCGGTCAGACCGGGCGACGACCGGATAAGCTCGGCCGCCCATTCAATCTTCGCTTCAGTCGATAAATGCGCGCCGGAGCTACTCACGGCGTTGCTCCAGTTTCTCCGCTCGCCGCAGGCACGCTGCCCACCCCTCGCGTAGGTCGTCGACAAGCCCTTCGAGCTCGGCCCTGCCCGGCCATGCGCGATCGTGTTCGATAAGCTCAAGGGCTCGTAAGCCCAAGCTGCGGAAGGTCGCCGCAAGCTGCCTAAGCTCCCACGGCGCCAGTTTTTGCGGCACGCCGTGGTCGCTGGTGGCCACCGCCCGTAAGGCCGCGAGCCGCGAATCAAACGATTCGATGGGCCGCATCGCCCGCACAAAACGCCAGCCCCGCAGCCCGCGAGCCCGGAGCAATAACCGGACAGCGGCGGTTAACGTGTTAACGTGAAGGTCCATGTTTTGCACCGTTAATATATGGGGCAGGGCGGGCGGAGAATCGGACCCGCCCCGCCCGAGGTGGGCGTCATGCCGCCTGATAGGGGTGCTCCTTCGCCCCCTCGCGAACAATGGGCCAGTCCCCGATTCTCCAGCCAGCCTCCTGGAGCCAGCGGCCGGCGTCGGCTATGCTCGTTTGGGTGTCATTGATCCAATCCGAGAAATCGTCCCAAACAGTCACAAACGCTTTCGCTTTCTCGTCTTCGGGCATGTTTTTTCTCCTATATCAATGGAACGCAGTCCACTTCCGGCCATCGCCACGTTTCAACTTTTTTTCTTTCTCGGCTAAGAATTTCTCCCAGGCCGCCTTGTTGCTGGCAAGGTCGGCATTCTTCCATTCCAGATCGTACGCCATATCCGTGGTCGCCTTCTGGATGTCCCAGCCGGCGGCCGTGGCCGGCCGATCCGTCGCCCGCTCCAGCCGCGCGCGCGCCGTGGTCAAGAGGAACGCGCCCCGCCCCTCAAGGTGGGCCTCGGCAATCGCAACGGCCCCAACGGCACCGCCCATCCGGGGGGTTCCGTCAGGTAGGAGCTCCGCTGATCGGGCCAGGCCCTCGGCCACCTCGACGGCCGCCGGGCCGTGAATCCCACGGGCCATGAAGGCTGCCGCGATCGCCGTTCCTGCCGCATGACGCCGGCTCTCTTCAGCGAGCCGATCCCGCTCGGCGCGGGCGTTTGCGAGCTCGTTCTCCAGATCTAAATCGCCCATTTTAACATCCTTATCACCGGCCAACCTAATCGCGCTACCCTGCCCGGCCGGGGGGCAGGGGGCGTCCGCATCACTCGGGGCGTCGACAGAAACCAAGAAGGACGGCACAGTGCCACCAAACCCCCCTCGTGTCGCTAGCGCCGGCGGGGGTTCTGGTGACGGTGACACTGGCGACTTGCCGTAAAACGTTCACTGCTGGCCCCTTCGATCCGCCTTGTTCGCCATCGCCAGAATCTCCCGCCGGGCGGCCTCAGGCAGTGACGCCCAGCCGTCAGCCAGGGCTTTCAGGTCATCGCACAGCTTCGGCGGGCCGCCATTCGCCGGAGGGCTGGATGGAGCATTTTCGGGGGCTGGTGCGCCGGATTCTGCGCCGCCCGTCTCAAGAAAGTGCGTTTTTGGGGCGTTTTTAGGGGGTGTTCGATTCTGACATCCCCCAATACTAGCGGAAGGGCTTGAGCTCGACAACGCCGCAGGGGATCTCATCGTCCCCCGGTCTGAGAGCCGATAAAGCGTAATGATGATGCCCAGCCCTCCTCTCGATCAGCCCGCCCGCGGCAGATCCACCCGCCGACTATTCCTCCGCCAAGCGGGGGGCGCAGGCCTGGCCCTGCTGGCCGCTCAGCCGAGGGGGATCGGCCAGTCACTGCCAGCCGCGCAGCCGACCGGCACCTCACCCGCTCCGGTGGTCGATCCGCCCGCCACCACCCGGGCAACCACCAAGTCGTCCGGAGCGGTCAGCAAGTCGATCGTTGCCGACCTGATCAACCCGATGATCATCTCCCAGTACAAGATCCACGAACCTGCCCTGGCAGACATGATCCGGATAGGCGTCTGCCTGGCCACCGGCCAAGACTCCTCCGCCACCGCATGGCGGAGCCTGCTCCGCCCGGAAGACGTGGTCGGCATCAAGTTCGATGAGGTTGGCCAGGAGGAACTGGGAACGACCGAGGTGTTTGCCGGACAGTTGATCCAGTCTCTCGAAACCGCGGGCGTCGAGCGGAAGCGCATCGTCTTGATCGACGTGCCCAACCTGCTGGTAAAGAAGCTCGGCACCCAACCGCGTCGTTTCGGCTGGCGGACCGCCGAGACGCCGCTGGGCAACGACAAGGAACGACTGGCGGCGGTTCTCGACCAGGTCACCGCGATCGTCAACGTGCCCTTCCTGAAGACCCACAATCTCTGCGGAATCAGCGGGTGTCTGCTCAACGCCTCCATCCCCTTTGTTCGGAGGCAGACCCTCTACCTCCGCGACGGTGGGGCACCCCACATCGCGGACATCATCTCCCTTGCCGAGATCCTGCCCAAACTCCGCCTGCACATCGTTAATGGCTTGCGAGGTGTGTTCGACAAGGGCCCGGAAGCTCGCCCGGAAGGAATGTGGCCGCACACCGGAGTTCTCGTCAGCAAGGACCCCGTGGCGGCGGACCAGATGAGCGTCGACATCATCAACGAGCGCCGACTCCAGGCCAAACTCCGCCCAATCGGCGACTTCCTGGGTCGCGTCGCCCACATACGAGCCGCGGCCGAACGCGGTCTGGGCACCGATGACCAGGACTACATCACTCGCATTCGGCCGTCCTGATCGTGCCCTCAGGAGCCTGTGATATCCCCCCTGCGGCGAAGTCCAACACCAGCGGAGGCACCGCTCCCACACGCCGCGGATCAAGGTGGGGGGCCCCGAGCCCCTCGCTCCGCCCGATAAGCGGCCGGAGCGTCCGATAGGACACTGCGACGACGAGAGCCAGGCCAACTACAACCCTGAACCTAAAGGCTCCCACCCAGGGATTCGATAGAGCCGTAGAGGCTGTAGGTCTTCCGCTCAGAGGAGCGGACAGCCTGGCTTGGAGGGTCCGGGTCACGGCGAGCCCGGATCCTCACTTAAACATGAGAAGGCCGACGCAAGCACACGGGGTGGGCGTCGGCCTTCTTCTTTGGCCTCGTGTCTCCGTTCTCCTTCCCCGGGTGAACGACCAGCCGAAAAACAGTTCACACGCTGCCGGGCCGCAGCCCAACGGGACGGGCCAGCCACGTCGTCCGTCGACGACTTGGCCGGCCCGTTCGAATCGTGTCGCACAAATTCTTTCCAGAAGCTACAGCTTCTGCGGCCCCTTGGATTCGCCCGGCAGGGCCTTGGGAGTCGGGCCGGCGAGATGCTCCGCGGCCGGCTGGTACTCGTAGTAGCTGCGGATCTGCTCGCGGAAGTAGCCACCCCGGAATCCGCTGGCTCCATTCAGCACTCCACCGAAGATGCGAATGCCGGCTCGCTCGAACTGTTCCCTGGCCCGCAGGAGCACTCCGCGGGAGGTGCTGTTCGCCCGGCACACGAGGATCACGCCGTCCAGCGAACCGGCCAGGACCATCGCGTCACTGACCAGCAGAGCGGGTGGGCCATCGAAAACCACCTGGTCGTACGTGTCGGTGGCCTGGGACAGCAACTGCCGCATGTAAGTGCTGGTCATCAGCTCGGACGGATTGGGCGGGATGGGGCCACTTCCGACCACGTCCAGGTTTGGCAGGTTCGTCTTGACGACCACATCGGTCAGCTTCGATTGGCCAATGAGCACGTTGCTCAAGCCCTCGGTGGGAATGTTGGCGAAGAACTGCCGCAACGCGGGGCGGTGGAAGTTGGCGTCGATGAGCAGCACCCGGCGATTGTTCTGGGCAATGGCAATGGCCAGATTCACCGCCACCGTGGTCTTCCCCTCTCCCGGCTGAGCACTTGTCACCAGGATGGACCTCTGGCGCTCCGCGGGCGCGGTGAGGGTGAGGTTGGCCCGGACCGTCCGGAACGCCTCCGCGATCATCGAACGCGGGGCGGCATGGAGGGCGAGCTCGATGGTCTCGATGGGGATCTCCTCGAAGTCCAGGTCGGGTATCGTCCCGAGGATGGGGATGTGGGCATGCCGGGCCACGTCACGGCTGGTCCGCACCGAGGTGTCCATGAGTTCGAGTAGCATGGCCACGCCGAAGCTCAGCAGGATGCCAAGCAGGACCCCCACCGGCACGTTGACCAGATACTTCGGTGAACTGGGCTTCTTGGCTTCCCTCGGCATCTGAAGAATGCTGACCTTCGCTCGCTGGTCCTCATTCTCGATGATCAGATCGAGCTGGTTGATGTGTTCGTTCAGCTTGGCGAGCTCCTCTTCCAGAGCTTTCTGCTGCTCGAGTAGCTGTTGGTACTTCAGGAGGATCTTATCGGCATCTTTGGCCTTGGCTCTCTCCTCGAGGATCTGCTCCTGAATCGCCAAGGCCGTCTTGAAGGCAGCGTCGTAAGCTCTCTCCGCCTGGCGACGCTGGAGCTCCATGCCCTGGTTCTGCCTCTGGGCAATCAGTCCTTCCAGTTCCTTCTCAAGAGACGTCATCTGCGAGAGCCGAGCCAACACCGACTTGTGGTTCGGGCCCAGTCGCCTCAAGAGCTCGTCCAGATCCTGCCTGCCGAAGAAGAGAGCCTGTTTGAGCTGGAAGATCTGGGGGTCACTGTCCAGGGCGGCCATCACCTCGGGGGTAGGCTCGAGCTGGGAAGGATCGATGATGCGGAGGAAATCCCACTGGGCCTTGACCAGCGCCTTGTCCGCCTCGGCGTGGGCGGACTCGATCAGCAAGCCCCTGAGCTTCTCGCTCTCGAGGTTCTTGTTTTCAGCCAACCCTGCCACGCTGCCCTGTTGCACGACGAGACTCTCTATCTGAGTCGTGACGTCCTTCAGTTGGGTCTTCAACTCGGCTTGCTGCTTCAGGAAGACGAGGGTCTTCTCATCGACGTACTTGGTCCTGGACTCGCTGGCAGCGAACTGACCATAAATCTGCATGAGTTGCTTAACGATGACCACGGCGTCGCTCGGCTTGCGGGTCTCGAAGATGACGAGGAACGCGCTGACATCCGGGGCCTGGCGGACTTCCAGGTCCTTCTGCAAGGCCACCAGCAACTTGTCCTTATCCGTCTCTTTCTTGTACCAGTCGGTTTGCATGACCTGGCTGTCACCGAGAACTCTGGAGAGGATATCCGGCTGTCTGATGCGGAATATCTCGTTGGCGATGCTCCGATTGATGGCATCGACAGTCTCGCGGCCTTCTCCGAACTCCATCGGCTTGAGGCGAGGGGCTTGCACGCCGACCACCCCAACAGCCTCAAATCTCGGATACTCGCCCAAGATCGGAAGCGTGGCCCCGCGAAGAAGCAGGTACGTTGCCAGCGTGAACAGGCCCGGCACGATGATCAGGATGGGGAGCATCGGCCAGAGGAACCGCTGCTTGATCACCCGCCAGATGTCCGGCAGGCTCATGCCCATGGCCATGGGCACTTGAGCCGGGCGAACCGGCACGCTCATGGGTACTGGAATCCGATCTTGAGTGGTGACCGGTACCGTGGTCATGCTGAGGAACCTCCCGTGACGAACGATCCCCTGTCGTCACCTTCATCCTCGACGAACAGGTGGTTGAGAACATACGAAATCGAGCCAAACAGAGAGAACGCGATGAAGAGCATTCCCATCCCGAGCAGCGTATGGGCAAAGCCTCGGGCCAGATCATCCCTGCCGAAGACCACCATGAAACCGGTCGTGGTCACCCGGATGATGTTACAGAATATGGAGATGGGGATGCAGGCCAGGATCATCACCTGCCGGTGCCAGAGGGGACGATCGCTCACGAACGCCATGGCCACACCCAGGGCCATCATGGTCATGAGCAGCCGGATCCCGCTGCAGGCCTGCTCGATGTCCAGCGAACCGGACTTGCCCTCGTAGGAATACTCCACCAGGGCCCCCTTGGACACCGCGTCCATGTCCTGGAGCGCCGCGTTGAGCACGGACGCCGAGACGTCGGCGGCGATATAGCGCAGGGGCATGGTCAACTGGACATAGAGTCGCTGGGGAACGGGAAGGGCGAAGAACAGAAAGAGAATCGCGAACCAGCTCCACCGGGTCCACACCCAGCCGCAGACCATCAGCACGACGCCGAGGATGCTCAGCACCAGGGAGACGCTCTTGGGGTAATCGATCCGAGCCAGCGTACAACCCACATACATGGCGAAGGCAAGCACCAGAAAGGCCGCTCCCAGCAGTCTGGCCGCCACCCGCCGATCGACAAGCCCCAGCGGCATCCGATCTCGCTGCAGGTACAGGTAATACAGACTGAACAAGGGTATCAGAAAGCCGTGCGACCAGTCGCCATCATTCTGCCACTTGTAGACCAGGCTGTACAGGACGTTGCGGTAGTAGATGACCAGCACGACCGCAAGCAGGGCCGCTTGAATGCTCATCACCGGCGTCCACCAGGCCTTGCCTGCCGACGAGGAGCGCCGAGGCGGGAAGACAGATTGTGGTGCGGCCTCAACCATACGCTACCCTACGCCCGTCCCAAGGAACGGACCCGAACAGGGACCCATCACCTCCAGGAACAGCAAGCTCCCGACGCCGATACCCGGCCCTAGTTCAACAGGCCGCGCGCCGCCCGCTCCGCCCTGTGCCGATCGTTGGCGTTGACCTGCGGGGCATACGCATCGATGTCGGCAAAGTTCCGGTCGTAAACGAATCCGAAACCGTACGTGAACCGGAACGCGCTGCGAATCGTGGCCAGCAGCGGAGCGATCGCATGGGTGCCGACATTGATCACGTCATCCTTCTTGATGAACAGATCGGGGTCCTGGCCGTCCACGATCCGCGAGAGGTCCCACTGGGTCGTCTCTTCGCGATCTCCGTCGATCCGCCTGCGAATCTCGCAACGGGTGGGCCACGCCAGCTGGTCAAGTCCGCCCGCAGAGGCGATGGCCTGTGTCAGAGTGATCTCGTTTCCGCTCAAGCTGTAGACGCCCGGCCGATTGACATGGCCGGCCATGTAGAAGACGCCGACCGAACCCGGGTCCAGCTCGATCCAATCCTGATGATGGATCACCACGTTGTAGTTGGCGTCGCCGGAGCGGAGCCGATCTGCGGGAACGCGGATGACCCGTTGCTGGCCCTCGGCGGCCAGGGACTCCCAGTCCACGGTCTCGGCGGCCGGAGCAGAGGCTCGCGGCGGCGCGACCTGCTCCGGGCCCGGCAGAGGCTTGGTGGCCGGCGGTGTTGAAGCCGTGCTCCCTGGAGCCGGCGCAGGACCCGCCACGAAGCCGTCGTTGACATAGATAATCGTCGGCGGCGCGGCGGGGGCGGTGGTTCGCGGTTCCGACGGGCCGGCCGCTTTCGGCGTACCGACCGGCGTGGTTCCAGGGGCGAGGGCCTCCCGAAGCTCACGCTCGGCATCGTTCTGGGCCGCGGCCACGCGCATGGCCGGCCGGGCCTGACCCGCGGCAGCCGGGGGAGGAGGACTCCCCGCCGCACTCATGTCCGACATGGCCGTCGGCGTCACCGGAGGTGCGGGCGGAGTCTGTTCTCGGCCATTGACCGGCCGATCCTTGGCCGGGGTTGAGCTGTATTTCTTGGGTCGCGGCTCGTTTCGGAAGATGTAGACGTAGCGGATGTTCGGATCGAAGTTGCCCGCCTGGTTGATGGCCTCACGAAGCCGAAAATCGGGGCGGATGATCGGGAAAGTGCCCGGAACACCAATGGCCCCGGAGATGTTGTACAGCCGTTGCTGACGGGTCAGGGTCTGCACCACCATGGTGGGTTCGGCTTCGGCCGCGTAGATGCCCTTCTCCTTGCCCTTGCGGATCAGCTCCTCCTGGAGTTGCCGAAGGGTCAGGCCCTCGACATGCATCCAGTCCAGCTGCGGTACGTGAATGTAACCACGCTCGTCGACAATCGGAGTCAGTTCGGTCTCCACTCCGAGCTGGAGGAAGTCCATCAGACGAATCGAGAGCATGTCCCCCGCTCCGATCATGTACTCCTCCACCGAGGCGACGAGATCCTCGGGCGTCGGATCCACGGCCCCGGCGATTCCCAGGGGCTTGTCCCTGAAACTGATCGCACGCTGGATCTCGTTCACCTGGTTGTCCCGGAAGTTGCCGAGCTCCTGTGGCGTCAGAAAACCGTTCCACCAGGGAGACACGCACCCTGTGCCCGCCGCACAGGCCGCCGACACCAGGAATGCTGCCGACAACCGATGCACTAACCTCGGTTCGTGGTATCGCATGGGTACCTGTTCTGTAAACGTCGGTTTCAGACCGACACCGGACACTATTTGGATCCACACCAAGCCCGAGCCACGCCCTGGGCATCGCGCCGATTTACACCCCGGGCGCAGGGCTCGCCACTGGCGCCCCCCACCATCTGCCTTTCGCCGCCTATCCGACGGATGCCAGGCATCCTGCGCGATAGTCGCCTAGTTATCGGCATTCGTCATGAAGGCGGTTGAGGTTCAGCTCGTCTGACTTGTATGCGATCGGAGACGGCTCGTCAACCGCTTGCGGAGGACCTCCACCCGTTCGAGAATCGCCCACGGCCTGATCCAACCTCTGCTGAACTAGAAGGTTACCTCAACAAGATCAAGCGCTGACACCGACTGCTCGGCTTCGGCACCCGCAACCGCCGGCAGGTGCGCGTAGACACCCTCAGCACGACAAACCCGCAGCGTCCGCCAACCAAGACGCCGCGGAGCGAGAAAGTCCTTCGAGGGATTGTCGGCAATATAGAGCAACGATCCTCCATGCCAACCCCAGTACTCCTCCATCGCCAGAAAGGCCCGAGGGTGAGGTTTCCAGTACTCCCGACCCCATTCATCCGTCAGAATGATGCGATCGATCCGACTCGCCACACCCAGAACCTCCACCTTCCGCTGCTGGGCTCCCACCGGTCCATCACTGATCAAGCCCAGCCGAAAGCGACCTGACCACCGGTCCAGGGCCGCATCCGCGTCCGGGTAAAGCCCAATCACTGGCCTGTGCGAACGGTAGCATTCGACCATCTGAGAAACCAAGCCGGCCGAAGGGCTCAGTCCCATCTCAACGAGAAGACGATCGAATACCCGTGGACGATATTCCGTCTCGTAGAGGGCTCTCATCCGCTGTTCCAGGTCAAGTGGGCAGGTATATCGAGCTTGCAGCCAACGGGCGACGGCCGCGAAGCCGCTGTGGGCATACGCCCGCTCCGCGTAGAGCGTGTCATCGAGATCGAAAACCACCGCACGAATGCCGGAGAATCGGATCGGATCCATGGGTCAGGAGCCAGGGACCGCGACCTGCGGGGCCGCAGGCCAAACACCGTTACCAGAGGCTGCACCGCCTCACCAACAGAACGTCGCAGGTGGGGTATCGGGCTGCCGCGATCAGTCCGCGCCGCTCGTCTTCTCGAAGAACGATTGGTGATACCGCAACATCATGAGGCCGTCCTCGAACTGGTCCGCCCGGATGCGTGGCCTCCGTCCGAGCCACTCGGCCAGCAACCACCTCGGGAAATCCGCCCCTGCCCGTATGGCGAGGGGGGCCCCTCCGCCAAAGCGGGGATTGACCTCGATGACCCGGATACGGCCGCTCGAGGCGAGGATCAACTGGATGGTGATGAGTCCCACGCAACCCGCCAACGCCCGGGCAACCTGAGTTCCAACCGCCATGATCTGGGCGTGTTTGCGGGTGCGTGACTTGGTCACTTCGCCGCCACGGACTTCGATGCGCTGCCTGGGCACGACGCAGCGCGGTTGGCCATCATATCCAGTGTAGACGTCCAGCGTGTACTCGACTCCGGGCACATACTCCTGGATGATGGCCTCGGGTACCAACGGCACCAGGGCCTTGAGAGCCTTCCGATCGCGAACGATGAAGTTGCCCTTGCTCGCACTGCCAAAACAGGGCTTGAGGAACACGGGGAAGCGGATACCGCGGAGATTCGCAAGTTCTGCTCCTGCCCAGGTTTGGGGCGTGTCGATCCCCTGCCGGCTCAGAAAACGGAACATCCGCAGCTTGTCCCGACAAGTAGCGACAACTTCAGGCGACGAGATGAGGACCCCGCATCTGAGGCGGGCGAAATGCGGCCTCGCCTCGGCCAGCTTCACCAGATCGCTGTCGATCAGCGGGACCAACAGATCGATCTTCTCTCGGCGGACGATCCTCAGCAAGGCCCCGATGTAGCCCGGTGACGCGATACGGGGAACCCGGTGAGCGTGATCGGCCATACAGGCCGCAGCGTAGTGAGCCTCGACGTCGACCACGTGCCAGGATGCGGCCAGATGGAGGGTTCGTGCGGCTCGGGCAAACGCCTGCATCAGCTCGATCCGCCGGCCACCGCTGGTGAACAGGACGCGGACGTCGCTTCTGCCCGCCCCCGACCCAATCATCCATTCCGCACCATGTGACATGGACTACTCGCCGCCTTGGACTACCCCGACCCGTCGATCGGGGCGACCCAGCCGTCTCAGGCCCTTCTTTAGGGCCTGAACCGCTGTTTCGCGGATATTATCGACACCCGACCCCAGCCACAATAGAGACACAAACAAAAGCGGCGAACATGAACGGGGTTCACGTTCGCCGCCCAGCCCTCTTGAGATCTCGCTCTCAATACCTCAGAGGGATACCTCCCATTCCCCCACCGAACTTACCATCCGGGCCAGACGCTCTCTCCTCGCTTGGCCACCCTCAGGATCCGGCCTGCTCCTCCAGCATCTTCCGCAGGTAGCCGTTCTCCCGACGAGTCGCCTCAAGATCAAACAGAAGGTACTTGATGGACAACCGGAGGAAATCGATGCTCTCGTGCAGATTGTTGACCGTTTTCTTCAGTTCCTGGTGCCGCTGCTTGGTTTCCTCGGCCAGCAGAGCCAGCTTGTCGCGATCCGGCTTCGGCAGCGCCTTGATCTCGTCCACCAATTCACCCAACCTCTTCTGAAACGCGCCTTCGTCCATCTTCTCATCCTCCGGCCGGCCTCGTCGGGAGAGCTTGCCCTCCAGCGGCGTGGCCATCACCCCTGCCTCATCCCCCACCCATCCCTTCTGCACGGCCGAGGAATGAAGCCCTGGCAGCCAGGAGACAGCAACGACGATGCCAAGACCGACAAGAAACCACAACACCTCCCGGCATGACATAAGACCATGAAAGAAAACAAGTTACCGATACGCCGTCCAAGGCCGGCGGTTGGTCAGTGAGTTCCGGCCTATGCGGCACTGTTGATTTGCGGCAACATGGCACCACCCTCCCGACGATCCCGGAGCGTACAAGCCCCTGTTTGGCAGCCCTTTGCGCTTCGGTGGGGCCAGGCAACGCCAGGAATCGCTCCGCTCCGCGCCCTTCCAGCGTCTGGTCGATCTCGTATGCACCCGCCGGGCGAGTACAATGACCCTGGCGCGACTGGAGAAGAGCCGCATGGACCGACGCGAAGACTGTGGTCTCAGCCCCAAGGAGATGGACCTCATCCGGCAGCAGGCCATGGACCTCGCTGGAATCGGCCTTCTCCGAGAGAGACTCGACGGGACCATCCTCTGCTGCGACTGTGGCGCCCTGCGGATCCTCGATCTCCAGGACCGGTTCAAGGCTCCGGGCGAGGTGGTCGGTCTGAACATCGCCGAGCTCATCTCCTACCTCGAGCCGCCCGAACGTCTCCGGGCCACCCTCCGCGAGCATCAACGAGTCCGGAATCTCGAATGCCCTTTCCGGACGCTCAAAGGGGAGCTGAGTTGGGCACTCTTCGACGCATACCTGTTGAAGGACGGCGAGACCGGCGAGGAGGCCATCCAGTTCCTCTGCCGCGATATCACCCAGGTCAGAGAAGTGGAAGAGCGACTTCAACGCAGCGAGCAGCTCTACCGCGCACTGGCCGAAGGCGCCGAAGACTTCATTTTCGTCATCGACCGGGAAGATCGCGTTCGGTATGTCAACTCCTACGCCGCGGCCAGCCTCCACTGCACCCCCCAGGAAATCATCGGCTGCAAACGCGAGGTGTTGTTCCCTCCGGATATCGCCCACCAACAGGGCCAACACCTCCAGCAGGTGTTCCGGACCGGCCAGAAACTATCGGTGGTGGATCGACTCGTCATTCCCGGCAGAAGCGTGTGGCTGGATACCACGCTGACGCCGGCGGACCGCAAGGACGGCGTGGTTGAGACGGTGATGGGCATCTCCCGCGACATCACCAGTCTCAAGCAAGCTGAAGAGAAGCTGCTGCACAGCGAATTGCGGTATCGAACGCTGTTCGAGACATCCACGGACGCCATTCTCCTGGCGACGCCGGAGGGGCGCGTTCTGGACTGCAACGACTCGGCTTGCCGCATGTACGGCTATGTACGGGAGGAGCTTCTGAAGCTGGAGGTCAGTGATCTCGCGCCGCCCGATGTGGCGGCGATGATCCCCCAGCTCATCAGCGAGAACATCGGAAAGGGCGAACTCCACATTGAACTGGTAGGCAAGCGCCGCGACGGCGCTGTCTTCCCCACCGAGGTCAATGCTCGGGCGGTCAGGATCCGCGAGGAGACCCTCGGTATCGTGTATGTCCGCGATATCACCGAGCGGCAGCGCGATGCCCGCGAGCGCGAGCAGCTGGAGAACGATCTCCGCCACGCCCAGAAAATGGAGGCCCTGGGCCAACTGGCCGGGGGCGTGGCCCACGATTTCAATAACCTCCTGACCGCAATCATCGGATCGGTGGACGTTGCCCTGGATCGACTTCCGGGGATTCCTGCGCTGGAGGCAGCGGCAACCGTGCGCTCCTGCCTGGAGGAAATCGAGGAGGCCGGCCAGCGAGCGGCGTCACTCACCCGGCAACTGCTCACCTTCAGCCGCAAGCAGGTCCTCAAAGTCCAGGTGGCCGATCCGAACCAGATCGTGGCGGATCTGGAACGACTCCTCCGACGTCTGATCGGCGAACATGTCGTCCTCAAAATCATCCTGACACCCGGCATCGGACGAATCCGCACCGATGTGGGCCAGATGGAGCAGGTACTGATGAACCTCGCCCTCAACGCCCGCGATGCCATGCCACAGGGCGGCACGCTGACCATTCAGACCGGACACCTGGACCTCACTCGAGCCTACCGCCGCCGTCATGTCGGCGCTCAAACCGGCCCTCACGTGGTCTTCACCATCACCGATACCGGCACCGGCATGGACCAGTATACCCTCGACCACATCTTCGAACCTTTCTTCACGACCAAGGCGGCTGGCAGGGGAACCGGACTTGGACTGGCTTCGGTGTATGGAATCATCACCCAGGCTGGCGGCCACATCACCGTGGAGAGCACGCCCGGGGGACCGACGACGTTCAGGATACATGTGCCGGCCGTCTCCGAGCCCGAAGACACGGCAACCGAGTTGGCCGACCGACCGGAGGCGCGGGGCAAGGAAACCGTGCTCATTTGCGAAGATGAGGGGTTGGTCCTGCGACTGGCAAGCCGAGTCCTCAGCGACGCCGGCTACACCGTCCTCGAAGCCCAGGCCGGCAGCCAAGCCATTCAGGCGGCGGCCAGCTACCCCGGACCCATCCACCTCCTGGTCACCGATGTGGTCATGCCCGGCCTGAACGGTCGCCAGCTCGCGGATGCCTTGCGCGCCACCCGCCCGGACCTCCGAGTCCTCTTCGTCTCCGGCTACACCTCGGACCTGATCAGCACCCAAGGTGTCCTCGACAACGGATTGGAGTTCCTGCCCAAGCCGTTCGACTCGGGACAACTCCTGCAGCGCGTTCGCGAAGTGCTTGATCGCACGGGTTGCTAGCCGCCGAGTTCAGCTCGGATGGAGCCCGTCTCACTACGCGGGCGGGGGTGCCGGCCACAAAACAGTCCGACTCAACGTCTCTGTGGACCACCGCGTTGGCCCCGATGGCGACGGAGTCCATCGTCACCATCGGCTTGGGATGATCGGAGGTTCATGACCCGCCGGGCGGGGCCCAGTTGTCGGTCGCTCACAGCTTCCAAGCCTTGGCAAATGCCTCGAAACTGCGATCATATGTCCGCTCGGCCTCGGGCGGAAAGCAGCAGCCGGGCAGCTGCCGGCTCGCCAGGTGATACTGCAGGCAGTCGCAGCAGACCGCCCGCCTGCCGCAGGACGAGTACGTGCACTTGCAGAACTCCTCGTTCCGTTCCTTCTTGCACTCCATACGCCGGTCTCCCACGTGGGCTTGCATGCCGTCTCTCGACCAGAATCCCAGTATAATCCGGCTCGCGATTGCCCGCCAAGGAGAAGCAGCAACGTGGCCGAACAGAACCTGCGACCGCCTCGCCGCCACTGGCTTCGCCTCACCGCCCGGACCCTCGGACTCATGCTCGGTCAGCCGCAACGGACGGCTCAGCTGGTCCGGCAGAGCTACGACCGAATCGCCGCCGGATACGACCAGGCCTGGACGCATCACATGCGCGACCTGTCCGCCAACCTGCTCGACCGCCTCGCCCCGCCCGCGGGCGCTACCTGCCTCGATCTCACCTGCGGCACCGGCTACGTCACCGGCGAACTCGCCCGCCGAACCGGCGGCCGAGTGACCGGCGTGGACCGATCGGCCGGCATGCTCGAGATCGCGCAATGCCGGCACCGCCACAGTTGCACCTTCGTTCAGGCCGACATTCTCGAACACTTGCGCTCGCTGCCACCGTCCGGCTTCGACGTCGTCACCTGCGCCTGGGGTCTGGGCTACAGCCGACCGTTCAAGGTGGTTCGCCAGATCGCCCGCGTGCTCCGGCCGGGAGGACGGCTCGGTATCATCGACAACTCGCTGTTCTCCCTTTCCGAGATCCTCTGGGCTTCCATGTGCGCGTTCGCCGAACGACCCGAGGCCCTGACCCACGCCATGCGTGTCCACTTCCTGCCGTCGCCCGGAATGCTCGGCCTCGCCATGCGAACGGCCGGACTCGCCGTCAAGGCCTCCTGGCAGGGCCGTCAGAGCTACCTGGTCCCCGACGGCTCGGCGGCCATCGCCCGACTCACCGCGACCGGGGCGGCAGCCGGTTTCGAGTTTGCCTCGAACGAGCGGTATCGGGAACAGGTCTTCGACCGCTTCGCCCGAATCCTCGAACGACAGCGCCAAAACCAGGACGGCATCGCCATCACTCACCGCTATCTGGCCGCCATCGGAGCGAAACCATGATCGAACTGCTCCGCCTCTGCCGCCTCTACTACGCGGTGCCGATGGGCCTGACCTTCACGCTCACGGTCTGCTATGCCCAGGGTCTCGCGCAGGCCATGGCATCCGCGGGCACGATCCTGGCCACGCTCGCCCTGATGCTCGTCCTGGCCGGGGCTTACATCATCAACGACGTGTGCGACTTGCCCGTGGATCGCATCAACGCCCCGCATCGATCCTTGGCGTCAGGGAAGGTGAAGCCCCGGACCGCGGCAAAGCTGGCGGTTGCCTTGCTCGCCGCCGCCATGCTCTCGGCCGCCTTCTGTCGCCCGCCGTTCATGCTCGCCCTCGGTGTCGTGGCCATCGGCCTGGTCGTCTACAACCTGTGGTCCAAGCGACTCGGCATCGGCAAGCAATTGCTGGTCGCGTCGCTCATGACCTGCATCTATCCGCTCTCACTCGCTCAGGCGGGCGGAGCGACGAGTAGCCGGGCCTGGACACTGGCGGTGTTCCCGGTGTGGATGTTCCTTTCGAGCTTCGGCTACGAGATCCTGAAGGACCTTCGCGATCTGGAGGGCGATCTGGCCATCCACATCCCCACCTGGCTGAGCCGCCGCCCGCGACTCGCACGCCGCGTGGCCCAAATCGCCCTGCTGGCCGGTGCGGCCGTCCTGCCCGCCCCCTACCGCCTCGGATGCGGCGGAATCTACCTCGCAGTCGTAACCCTCGCCATCGCCGCAGCGATCGCAGCCACCCAGCTTCCCGTCCGCCGGGCGATCAACGCGGTATACCTCGAGTTCGTCATCGTGGGCATCGCGGCCACGGCGGACCTGGTCGCGGGCCAATAGCAGGGGCACGCCTCAACGTCAACGTGTGGGCCAACCATCACGCCCTTCACCACATCATGGACTTGCCACCGCCGCCCGGGGCCCGAGGTCGAGCCGCTTGCCCGCCAGAAAGAGACCAACCACGTCGCAGTACTGATCGGTCCAGATCCGGATGCCCGGCCGGGCGCTCGGCGCGTGCCAGCCCGGTCTGGCAGCCAACCCCCCCAGGTCTTCGGCATGGCGGGCCATCACCACGCAGTGTGAACTGAGCTTGCCCTCCGCTTGCTGCTCACGCGTCAGGATGGCATCGAATTTCGCCAGGCACGCCAGGCCCAGGTCATCCGCCGCCCGGGCCAGCAGAGGCTCGAAATCAAAAAACCGATTGCTGACGTGAAAGGCCAGCACGCCGTGATCACACAGCTTGGCCAGATACAACTCCACCGCTTCACGAGCCAACAGGTGAGTGGGCACCGAGTCGGAACTGAAGGCATCGAGCAGGAAGAGCTGGAACTCGCCCGGCAACGCCGTGGCCACGGCCAGCCGGCCGTCGCCCAGAACGATGTCGCAGCGGCCGCGACAACCAGATAGAAAGCTGAAATAGCGAGAATCACAGGCGATCCGCTCGACCGCGGGATCGATCTCGTAGAAGGTGAAATGTTGGCCCGGACGGGCGTAGGCGGCCGCTGCGCCCGCCCCCAGTCCGATCACGCCCACCCGCCAGCCGCGCCCGCCCTCGTTCAATGCGGCAAACAGGTCGCCGATCGGCCCGCTGCGATGATAGTAGGAGCTCGGCTCGCGGGCCCGCACCGGATCGACCGACTGACAACCATGGCTGGTCGTTCCGTGAACCAGTAACCGCAGCCGCCCGCTCGGATCGAGCACCACTCTCTTGACACCGAAAAAATTGCGCTCGGCGTGCAGAGAGTCACCGGTTCTCAGATCGCCCAGCAAGCCCAACGTCACCAGCATGACCGCGTAACTCAGACCAAACCGAACCGACCGGGCTTTGAATGTGAAGCAGACCAGCACCAGAACGGCGAAGGTGATCATCAGCGTCGCTCCCGCCCGATCAAGCGAGGTCGCGTGCAGAATCCCCAGCCCGAGAGCGACCAGAACGGCCAGGACCGCCGGCACCGCGATGTCGCGCCGCCGCTCGCCAGGCGCATCCACGCCACTCGCCGAACGCGGGAGCACAAAGCAGACCAGGACCATCACCAGGGGATACTCGATGATCCCCGAGAAGAGCCGCGGGGCCAGCATGGCGTTCAACAAACCACCGAGCACGCCGCCGATCGACATCATCAGGTAGAACTCGGTCAACCGCTCGGCCGGCGGCCGGCGCCGTACCAGCTCGCCATGGCAGACCATCGTCGCCACAAAGAAGGTGAAAAGATGGGCCGGAATGATCAGCCACTCCATCCGCTCCGGCCGACCGAAAAAGAGGATGGCCATGGGCAACAGCAGATAGGGCAGCAGCTTGACCATCAGGCCGTGCGGCAACCATCGCCGCCGGGCAAAAACCAGGACAAAGGTCAATAGATAGAACGTCAGCGGCAGAACCCACATCAGCGGGATGGCCGCCAGGTCGGTAGTGATGTGCGTGGTCACGCCGAGCATCAGGCTCGAGGGAATGGCCGACAACAGAACCCACGTGACCCGGCCGGCACAGGGGGAACCCGCCGCGGACGCAACCGGTCGATGACGGCAGCTCTGCCCCTGGTCACGGCCGGACGAACAGGCTTTGACCTCACCCGCGGTCGCACGGACCGCCGGTCCGCACGGCCGGTGCGATGATCGCCGCATCGCGACCGCGCACACGCCCACCAGGACAACGAGACCAACGTAGCCGAAGGCCCATACTCGACTCTGATCGGCCAGCTGAAGACGCGGTTCAACCAGCAGCGGGTAGCCCAGCAGGGCGAGCAGGCTGCCCGCATTGCTGGCGGCATACAGGAAGTACGGATCCCGCGATTCGCCGTGCCCCGCGACAGCGAACCACTTCTGCAACACCGGGGCACTGCTCGACACGACAAAGAACGGCAGGCCGACACCAAGGAGCAATTGCCACAGCAGCCAGCCGATCGGCTCATCCGTCGAGGGTGGATTCGATGCGGCCGCCACGGCGATTGGCAATACCGCCAGCGGGGCGAGCATGAGCAGGAAGTGCAGCACCATCTGCCGCCGAACACTCAAAGCGGCCAACGCACCGTGCGCGTAGGCATAGCCAACGAGAAGCATGGCCTGGAAAAAGACCATGCAGGTGTTCCATACCGCCGGCGTGCCTCCAAGCTTGGGCAGTACCATCTTGCCGACCATCGGCTGCACCAGAAACAACAGCAGCGCGCTGATGAAGAGCGTGGTGGCATACAACGGGACCATTCCGCAACTCCGATGGATTATCCGGACCCGACGCATCCTGGCCACGGCCCAGGTCGTGCGTCGAAGCCGCCCAGCCAAACCCTCGACCCTGACCTGCTATCTTCAACGGTCCGAATGAGAAGAGACTTGATCGTTCATGCCCGCCCTAACCGGCTGGCCCTCGTCGAACGCCGAACCGAGGTCCGAGGTCACGGTCACCCCGCCGAGAAAACCCGGACAGTCCCATAATAGCCGGTCATTGAAATGCATGGTGTCGGCCGGCCCCGCTTCCGGGAACCTCGCAGGGCAACAGCAGCGACCTGACCCGCGAGCTGCACCCCCCTGACCGATGGCCTTCGTGCGTCCGCTTCGTTTGGCCCCCGGTTTGAGCCTAGGGCTTCCTCGGCTGCATCAGGTCATCAATGGCTTGCGCCAGCTCGACCAGGTAGTCGTCGCCCCTGGGGTGGCGAGTGAGTGCCACCAGGAGGTAGTGGCGGCCCGGGCCGGTGATGACCGCGGCATCATGGTTCCAGTCCTCCCACGAGCCCCACTTGCGGATGATCTCCAGGTGCCGATCAGCAAGCCCTTTGACGAACTTGATGTCATCATGCGGGATCTCGGGGGAGGCGAATATTTCACGCATCGTCCGCGAGGCCTCAGACGAGACGAGCTTGCCCTGTTCGAGCAGCAGGAAGTAACGGAGCAGCTGGCGAACCGTGGCAGCGTGGGAGTGATCGCCGACCGGGTCAGGGTACCGCTCGTCACCCTTGCCGTAATGCTTCCCTAACCAGATGCCTCCGCCGCGAGCCTGATCGTAGAAGCCGCCGTCGTTGAGCAGGCCCTGGATGACCTGGAGACCCAGCTCCCGCGAGTACTTGGCGGCCATCTCGTTGCTGCTGGCCTTGACCATGAGGCCCAGTTCGTGTCGCGTGACCGCGTCCAGGCGGGTCGCGGCCTCGGGATGCACCTGGAAGTACGCAAGCAGGATCCCGATCTTCGGTACGCTGGCGGCGTATTCGATCCGATCCGGGTGAATCAGGGCCAGGCGCAGCACCCTGAGGTCCAGCACGCCGACGGCGGTCTGCTCCGTCGTCATGCCGTACCGCCGGCGCAGCGAGGCGTCAATCTCCTCGACCTTGGCCTGCAGGGCTACGTCAACCGGCGACTCATACTTGAGCACGTATCGCTCGAAGGACCGGCCCGGCTGCCCGGCCGCGCAAGAGCAGAGGCCGACCAGGGCCAACCTGGCAAGAGTCAACAGAGGCCGCACCTGTGAGACTTCCTTTCGTGAGATTCACGTTTCATCGAGACAGACAACCTCCGGCTCCGTGAAGATCGCGAGTCGTTGGGGCACTGGCAGCGCATCCGTCACCAAGGGCACAGAAAGCCGAGTGCCATGAACGGAGAGGAGACGTACCGGGACACCATCTCGTCTCCACGCTCACCTCGTACCGCCGACACCCCCGCCGCCACCCCGCGAGGCCGGAGTCAACAGCCGTCGGTATCCTTCGGGCAGAGCCGTCGGACCACAAGACGCACAGAGGGACTCGCTCTGTTCGCGCGGCAAGGGAAGGTCGGCGGCGGGATCCAAACGGCCGGCCAGGACAGCCATGAGGCAGCCACGACGCGGGCGGGGGAAAAACTGCTCCATCCGTCGCCAAATGTCGGCCAGCGGCTCGGCAGTCACGTCGCCGAAGCTCAGCGGCGTCAGATCGCACGGACAGACCTGCCCGGCGGCGTCGATGTACAGGTGGTGATAGCCCGCCCCGCAACCGAACAACTCATCCGACTCCAGATACGCGAAGGAGTTCACCGCCGGCCCGTCACCCCGGCGATTGTGCTCGACGTGGAAATCGAACAACGCCCGTCGCTCGTTCGGACCCAGCATCGCGGCCCTACAGCCGCGCAAACGCCCGGTCGCCACCGGCGCGAGCAGCCGAAACTCGCCCACGCCCCACCGGCGGCCGAGGTCGTACATGGCCCCCAGTTCACCGCCCGCGATCCGCTCACGCGTGCCCACGGTCGAGATGGCCGTATAGAGGCCGGCATCCTGGCAGACCCGCACCGCTGCCTCCGCCTCGGCAAACGAACCCGCCTTGCCGCGGACGCGATCATGAGCCCCTGCGTTCGCCGACTCGATGCCGATGGTCACACAGGACACGCCCGCAGCAGCAAGCTTGCCAGCCCGCGAATCGTCAAGCCCATGCCCGGTGGTGAAGACAATCGTGGCCATCTCTGGAGCCGCTGCCGCCACCAGGTCTTCCAGTTGATCACACAGCATCGGCTCGCCACCCGTGAAGCCGAGCGTGCACGTGCCCAGCAACTTCATCTGCCGCACCGCGTCGAGGAGTTGCTCACGCGACATCCGGCCGTTGGCTCGCCCGGCGTAGCTGCAGTGCGGGCAGTGAAACGGGCAGGCCCCGGTGACGGCCAGATAGACCGAGAACGGCACGCGCCGTCGGGCAATGACGGCCGCACAGAATCGGTCGAACGCCGCGGATGGGTAGGGCGGGAAGAACGTATTGATCCGCGTCTGGCCGTTGAACCGGTGCGGCCTCTCGTTGGCCATGCGGCGGAAGAGATACCACAGGTGCCCGGCCGGCACGCGACCCGTGAGCCGGGCGAACATCCGAACTACCTGCAGGGCCGTGGCGATCCCCATAGGTCACTCCGAGACGGGCGGCAGGACGTCAATCGGGAAGCCGTGCGAGCTCGCCCGCCTGACCAGCCAGCCGCACACCGCGCCGCTCAGAAGCCCGAAGATGCCCCCGGCCACAACACCGCAGGCCAGGCCGATGACGATCAGCAACATGACGTCCGCCGCCGCAGGCAGCAAGGCCACTCCGATCAGCGTCATGAGAAGCACGACATGCAAGGTCACGGTCGTCGCGACACCCACGAGCAGCCCCCATTTCCCGCCCGCCATGATCAGCTTCCCGCCGGACACGCCGCTCAGTACCTTCCGGAACATCACCCGACACCAGATCAGTCCCGCGAGTACCCCGCCGATTCCACCCGTCCCGCTGCCCGTGGCAAGGAGGATCTGCACCGAAGCCCGCATGCCGGGGGTCTCACCGTGCCAGATCAGGTACCCGGCCCCGGCCAGAAAGCCAGAAAACGCGCCGATGAGAAGGCTGACCAGACAAACCGCAACCCTGAAGATGACCGGCAGTCTCATACGACTCCCCGCGGCTTCCATGTCGGCACCTCACCCAACCGGCTTCTCCTCGGGGCGTGGACTCTGCTTCCGCACATCCTTGACCAGCTCCAACGACATCCTGCTGACGAAGCGGCTCTCAAGCTCCAGCGGCTTGAGCGCAAACGACATCTCGATGGCCGCGAGGATGACGCCGCCCAGCAGAAAAAGCGCTCCCACAACGAACGTCGCGAGCGAGACGTAGACCACTTCCCGGTACAGCGTCGCCAGGCCCATGGACAGCGAGCAGATCGTCAGGCAAGCGATGGTCATGAGCAGGCAGAGCAGGTTGCCGCGAATGAGCTGGGCCCGCCGGTAAACCCATTCGGTCTGAACCTCGAGCATCCGAATGACCTCCCGGTGACGGTGCGTGGTGATTTCGTCGGTCGGATCAGCGGCCAGGTCCTTGGTGTACTCCTCCTGCTCGGTCAAGAGTTCGCGATGAAAGGACCGAAGCCGAGCGACGATGTAGGCCAGCCGGTTGTAGAACGCCAGGCACAGCAGACCGCAGGCCGAGATGATGACCACAGGAACGACCGATGCGGAAATGAAGCTGTACAGTTCCGGGGCTGGCATCGAATGAGTTTAACAAAGACGGACGCTCGACCGCAAGCGGCCCTGCAGCTCGCGTCAGACCTTGCGATGCTCCGTCCGGGCCGCCTGCGTGCCGTCGGGAAGATCCACGAGTTCATAATCGCCAAACAGATGCGGGGCCTCCTTCTGCAGGACCCTCAGTACCTGCCCGGACACCTTGCGGATCTCGACTTCCGCATGCTCGCTGCAGCGAAGTTCGATGAAATGCCGAAGGGCCCGGGCATTGGCGGTGATGAAGATCTTGGTCTCCGTCGCGTTGGGCAGAACCGAGCGAGCCGCCTGGCGGGCAATCTTCCGCCGCAGCGTCTTGTCCGCGATGCCCGCGTGCCGGTCGGCCAGACCGTCAACCAGCTGGCAATAGGCCTCGTGGGCGTGCCGGATGGCCGCCATCCAGACCTCATGCAGAGCCGGATCCTCGGCAATGCAGTCCGGCTCGACGAAGTCGGCCGTGGATTCGTCCACATACCGCTGCGACAGCTGGGAGTAGCCGAAGCCCGCCCGGTGCCGGATCAGCTCGTGGGTGAAGCTGCGGGACACGCCGGTGATCAGCAGGTTGAAAACCGCATGCTCCAGCACACTGCCATGCCCGACTTCGAGGATGTGGTCCAGGTAGGCCTTGTTGCCCCCCGGCCGGGGCCGGGCAAAGCTCATGTAGCACAGCCGCCCGGCCATCTCGCACAGCTTCTCCCCGGTCACCTCGGTGTCAGTGGTCCACTGCGAGACGTCATGGTCGGCCAGGAAACGCTCGATCTCGGCGGCGTCAACCGACTGCCGGCCGACGAGATAGACCTGCGGATCACGCACAATCTTCAAGACAAACACTCCCACAGCGGTGCGCCCTGAGCCCTCGAAGGCCCACCGGCCGATTGCCGGTGCCGTCCGGCGCTCGGGACGCGGTCTGCGACCCGGGCATTGTAGCCGCACCCGGGTTATAATGCCCCCCGCCTTCTCAGGCTTTCGCGCGAGGTGGGATATGGCGGTGCAGGCGAGTGACTACGCGGGCAAAGTGACCGTGGCCGACGGTGCCTGGGGTACCGAACTGGACAAGCTGGGTTGTCCGGCCGGCTTCTGCCGCGAGGAATGGAACATCACCAGGCCGGAACTGGTCGAGCAGGTGGCCGCCTCCTATGTCGCCGCCGGCTCGAAGATCATTCTGTCCAACACCTTCGGCGCCAACAGGTTCGTCCTGGGCCGCCATGGCCGCGAGGAAAAGACCGCCGAGTTCAACAAGGCCGGGGCCCGGCTCAGCAAAAAGGCCGCCGGCGAGAAGGCCAAGGTCTTCGCCTCGATCGGGCCAAGCGGGCGAATGGTGATGACCGGCGAGGTCACCGAACAGGAGTTGTTCGATGCCTTCAAGGACCAGGCGATGGCCCTGGCCGAGGGCGGCGCCGACGCCCTGGTGGTCGAGACCATGACCGAGCTGGCCGAGATCACCGCCGCGGTGCGGGCCGCCAAAACCACCGGCCTGGTCGTGGCCGCCTGCATGACCTACGACTCCGGACGCGACCGGACCCGCACCATGATGGGCGTCTCCCCGGAACAGGCCGCCAAGGCCCTGACCGACGCCGGAGCCGACATCATCGGCTGCAACTGCGGCATCGGCATCGAGAACTACATCAAGGTGGCCGCCATGCTCAAGGCGGCATGCGACAAGCCCATCTGGGTCAAGGCCAACGCCGGCATGCCCGAAATCGAGAACGGCAAGGTCGTCTACCGCATGCAACCCGACGAGTTCGCCAAGCAGGTCAAGCATCTGGTCATCGCCGGGGCGAACATCATCGGCGGCTGCTGCGGCACCAGCCCCGAGTTCATCGCCGCCATCTGCAACGCGCCGAAATAGACCGCCACCCGAGGCGAGGGCCCCGGCCGGCTCCAATCCGCCCAATGCGGCCCGGACCGGGCGGACCTATGCAACCCCCACCGTCAGCAGCAGCGGGAACCAGAAGTTGAACTTGCGGCGCCGGATCTGGCTGAAGCCCGCCTCCTCGAAGTAACCGTGAATCGTCGACCACGGGGCATGGAACACGTGCTTCTCGACCGCGGCAATGATCACATCGAAAACCACCCAGCCGACCACGTTGTCGCGAAAGCCGTCGATGAGCAGGAGCCGTCCGCCCGGACGAAGCACGCGATGCATGTCCCGGATAACCGCCTGCTGGCCCGGATAGTGGTGAAATGAGTTGCTGCAGGTCAACAGGTCGAACGAGTGATCGGCAAACGGAAGATGCTCACTGTCGCCGGTGACGAATCCCATCCGGTCGGACACGCCGGCACGGGCGGCCTTGCGCCCGGCCACCTTGCACATCCCATGGGCGTAATCGAGCCCGGTCACCCGGGCCGATGAAAACGAAACCGCCAGCATCGCCCCGAACTGGCCGGTGCCGCAGCCAATGTCCAGCACGTCGAACCGCTCGCGGCTTGATCCCCGCCAGACGTAAACCTCCTCAAGAAACACGCGGTAGGCCGGCCGGAACATGAACCGGTGGAGCCTGGACTCGTCATACGTCTCCGCCCAGGCCTCGAATTCGTTCTTGGCCTGGGCCTTCATGCTCTGCAGCGCGGGCATCTCGTCTCTTCCAGCACTCTGCCGTCGGCAACCGGCAGGAAACCACCGGTCTCGCCGGCCTCTGACCATACTCGATTCTCGGCCCTCCCTCCATCCCGGCCACACACCTCAGGGCCCTCGAATTGACATGCCCAGCGGACAGGGCGACAATACCCCCCTTACGCCACCGGACCGGGAGTACGCCCGCGACATGCCCAAACGCAACATTGTCTGGATTATCATCGCCGTCACCGTGGCCGTGCTGCTGTGGAAGGGACCGGAAAGCCGCATCCGGCGAGACGCACTCTACAACCAGTTCAGCCCCCTGCTCGACGTCCGCCTTCAGATCCAGAAACACTACGTCGAGCAGGTCAAGGAGGACGACCTGCTGCACGGGGCCATCGACGGCATGCTCAGCCGGCTCGACCCCTACAGCACCTTCTACACCGAAGGCGAATACGCGGAATTCCAGAAACGAACCGAGGGCCAGTTCCCAGGCATCGGCGTTCATGTCGGCACCCACACCGACGGCGGACTGCTGGTCGTGAGTCCGATCGAGGGCAGCCCCGCCTTCCGCGCCCGCATCCGGTCCGGCGACCGCATCACCCACATCGACGGCGAGGAAACCCGCGGCAAGTCGGTGGAACAGTGCGTCAAGCTCATCTCCGGCGAGGCCGGCACGCGCGTGACCTTGACCATCGAACGCACCGGCATCCGCGAGCCCTTCAAGATCACAATCACCCGGGCAATCGTCAACGTGCCCACCGTGCGCGGATGGGCCCGCACCGAGGACTGGAAGTGGGAATACGTCATCGATCGGGCCGCGGGAATCGGTTACGTCCGCATCCTCAGCTTCGAAGGCCACACCGACGAACAATTCCGCCAGATCGTGGACGACCTCTTCAACGGCGAGCAGATCCGCGGCCTGATCATCGACGTGCGCGACAATCCCGGCGGCTTGCTCGACGTCGTCGTCGCGATCGCCAACTACTTCATCCCCGAAGGAGTCATCGTCAGTACCAAGAGCCGCCTCGCACCACCCAAACCCTACATCGCAACCCGCGACGGTACCTATCCGCCCATTCCCCTGGCCATCCTGGTCAACGGCGGATCCGCCAGCGCCTCGGAAATCCTCGCCGGGGCACTCAAGGACCACCAACGCGCCGCCGTGATCGGCGAGAAGACCTTCGGCAAAGGCTCGGTCCAGACCATCCTCGAGGTCGAAAACGATAACGGCTGGGTCAAGCTGACCACCGCATACTACTACCTGCCCAACGGCGAACGCATCCACGGCAAGGGCGTCCAGCCCGATCGGGCCGTCATCCTCACCGCGGACGAACGCGCCCAGTTGCTCGATTCCTGGCTCTCGGTCTACGCGGCCGGCGATTACCCGACCACCACCCAGGCAGTCACTACCCCGACCACTGCCACCGCCCCAGCCCAGAGTCGACCGGCTTCTTCTCAGCAGGCCCCAACCGCGACCCCGGCCGCGTCCGCACCCGCCACGACCACCGCCCCCACCGGCGAACGCAAACCACGACGGTTCGAGATCATCATCGATCGGCAGCTGCGCGCCGCGATCGATACCATTCGCAGCCAACTCGCCGAAAAGAGCTGACCATGGAAATAGACCCCGAAATCGTGGCTCGCCGGGCCCGCGAGCGAGCAGACGAAAACTGGGGCTTCCGCACATTCCTCAAGGCGTACTCGAAACTCCCCGAACGCCGAGTGGATGCCCTGGCCGAGCAGTTCGCTCGCCAGGCCGAGGCCCAGATCAACTGCACGACCTGCGCCGCCTGCTGCCGAGACAACTACATCCCGGTCAACAATCAGGAAATCGCACGCCTCGCCAAGCGCCTCAACCTCACCCCCGGCGAGTTCGCCAGCCGCTATGTCCAACCCGAGACCAGCGAGCACGACGCCGGTATCGACGCCCGGCCATGCCCGTTCCTCGAGGACAACCTCTGCTCGGTCTACGAGGACCGACCCGAGGTCTGCCAGGGTTACCCGTACATCGGCGGCAACATCGCGTCGCGGACCGTCGGTATCATCGAACGGGCCGGAACCTGCCCGATCATCTTCGACATGCTCGAACGTCTGAAAGACGAACTCGGATACAACTACTACCGAAGAGGCCGGCGAAGACGATGAAACACATCACCCTGCGAGCCCAGAAGGCGACGCCCGAATTGATGGAAAACCTGGAAAGACGCGGGTTACTCCGCAGACTTGTGCCGTCGGAGAAGGCCCGCACGGTCAGCGAAAATGACCAGTTCGTTGAGCGAGTCGAGCTGGCCGCCGAAGACACCGGCCCTTGGCAGATGCTCGTCGTGGCATGCAACCGTACGAAGCTGGATCACCTCGCCGCCCACGGCGACGCCGAGAGCTGGCTGTTCTTCGCCGATCCGGCCAGCAAGCCGCTCCTCTATGTGCTGGGCACTTGCCCGGCCGCCGAGTTCCAGGCCAAGGCCGCGGAAGGTGACCTGACCGCCGGCGATTTCTTCATCCTCGAATTGCAGCCCAACGATCCTGAAACCAGCTACTTCACCGTGCCCGGCGGCGTACTGCACGATGAACTGACCTACCCCGGTCCCGGCCTCGGACCGATCTTCTACGTCCCCGAGCCCAGCCGCATGGGGCATACCCGCATCCCGCTCGATGCGTATGACTTCGAGATCCTCCGGCCCTGAGAAGCACGTCGGTGGCCTCAGCCACACTTGCGCACGCATTCCAGCAGGAAACGGTACGAATCCAGCGAGACAGTCGGCGGCACGGAGTGGTCAATGTGGTAGATGTACCCGCCGCCTTGGGCGGCCACTGGGATCTTCTCGACCACCTCACGCTCAATCGCCCCCCGGTCGCCCGAGGCCACGATATCGGCATTGATGTTGCCGATCAGGCAGATCCGGTCGCCGAACTGCCCCTTGTACTCTCGCACGTCGTTGCCCGCCCGGGCCTCGAGCGGATGAATCGCATCGCAGCCGGCTTCAATCAACAAAGGAATGAACCGCCCGACGTTGCCGTCGCAGTGAAAGATGAACGGCATCCCACGATCGTGAGCCCATCGACCAAGCCGCTTCCAGTGATCGAGCACCAGCCGGCGGGCGGCCGCGGGCGAGAAGAGCATTCCCCCCCGGTAACACAGATCACTCCAGAACCAGAGAGCATCAAAGCGATACCCGCGCTCCCAGGACAAATCCATCATGCCCAGCAAGTAGTCGGTATACGTGCCCACCATGTCCGCAATCAGCTCGGGCTGCTCGGCAATGGCCAACAGACCCTGCTCATAGCCCATGACCGATTGGATCGCGAACCACATCGGCTCGGCCGGCGTCATGGACAGAAAATGACCGCCCGCTCGACCGTCCCGGTAAAGCCGCTCGGCTTGCGGGTTGTTGAACTTCTCTTCAGAGGGTCTAAGGGTCGGCTGGAGCCGCCGCCACCCGTCCCAGGTGGTCAGGGCGGGTTCGAGAATGCTGGGCGTGTGAGAGGAATGCAGCCAGGCCTTGACCGTCTTGCCGTAACCGTCGCGATAAACGCGGTATTCGTCGGTCTGCTCCAGCGTCTGCTCCGGAAGCCCGAACGCAGGCTCGAACAGATCGTTGGCGAAGGCCATGCGATCAAGGCCAAAATAGTCGACCGGATCACCATCGGCGGGAAAACCCTCACCTCGCCATCGATCGAGCGTCTCCGGCCAGAAGCCGGTCTCACACACCGCCAGCCGATCGGTCGGCCGTCGCTGAAGCGCCGCCAGGATGCGTTCCCGCGAAGTCATGGCTGGTCCAGCTTCTGCCACCCGAAATCCAGAGTCGACGCACCATCCTCCTGGCAGTAGTGCACGACGAACTCGTGCACACCCTCGGCCACATCGACTTCGGTCGCGTCTGACATGGTCCCATGATGGTTCCAGCGCGAGATCACTTCCTTGCCGTCGAGAAACACGCGAATGCCGTCGTCCGACAGGGTGGACAGTCGGTACCGGCCGGCCGGCATCCAAACCTGGGTCGTGGCCAGGATGGCAAAGTCGTTGTGCGGAACACCCGGCGGGAAACCCTGCCGCCAGAGCCTGGTACTGAGCTCGCGGGTGCGTTGCTCATGGAGCGGCGGAGACGCGAATAGCCTCGCCCAGCCCGCGGCGTCGTCGTAGGCGAGCTTGGTCGGCTTGCCCCAGCCAAACCAGCGGGTATTCCACTCGGCCGTCAGAAATGCACCTTCGACCTTCTGCGGTTCGCCGGCATGCGTCGAAGTCACCGTCAACATGTACCGCTTCCATTCACCAGGTCCCGGCGTCGATCTGGCGGACGCGACGTACACCCCCGCCTTCTCGTCTCGCGTCACCTGGATCCAATCCGGCCCCTGAAACCTCAACTCCTCCTTCACCAGCGGGAAGAGCTCCAGCGTCGCGGCGTCACGCGGGCGCCAGGTAGCCAGCTTGCCCCGCGAATCGCGAGGCGCAAAATCGTCCGGTTGAAGCCACTCGATGCCCTTCGGACCGCTGCCCTCCCGGTACATCCTGAAACCCGGCGGGCAGGCATCGAGGATCCGCTTGAGGCGCAGAAACCGAGGGCCGCTCTCGAACTTGGCCAGGACCCGCGGCGCCGCCCGCTTCGCATACACGTAGTTGTCCTCAGGGGTATTCTGAACCGTATTGCCACCGACGGAAACCAGGTCACAGTTGTCCAGGCGAAAACCTCGCCCGCAGCGATCGATGACATTGTCGCGGATGTCGATGTCCTTCGACGGGCACAGGCTCCGCAGCCATTCCGGACCGCTGGCCCATAGCCCAATCGCCGCGCCTCGGTTGCCCGCCAGCGTGTTCGCCTCGATCCGCGTGCCGTGCCCGTGCTCGATGGCAATCCCGTCGTTGCGGTTGTCCCGGATCTCATTCCTCAGCAGAATCGAGTCGTTGGAGAAACCCAGCCAGAAACCGAAGCTGGAGTCGTTGGCCCGGTTCTCGTAGTAGACGTTGGCGAACGAGAAGGTGCCTTCGAAGGCGTTCGCCGTGGACCATGAACCGTCGTTCCGGGCAATGATGTTGTTGTTGCAGTTGCCTTTGAAATGGCAGGTCCTGGTCTGCTCGTTCAGCCCGCCGTTCAATTCGTCGGTCAGAAACAAGCCGTCGCCGCTGTGCGTCATCGAATTGCCGACCAGATAGTTGTCGTGCGAGCCGCCAACCACGACCAGGGCCGCCGAGTCGCCACCCCAGCCTCCACCCCACGGCCGGTTCACGAAGTCGATCAGGTTCCAGGAAACTTCGTTGCGGCACGAGCCCCACAGACCGATGCCGAAACCCGAGTTGTACGAGAAGTCGCATTCGCTGACCTTGCACTCCGCCGAGTGCACCAGCAACAAGCCGTTCTGCGTCCCCGTACCCCGGCACCGGCTGACGTTGCTGGGGCTGCACGATTCAAGCCACAGGCCCGCCCCGTAGCTCCGCCAGGCATCAAGGGAACGAAGAACAAGCCAGATCTCGATCGGCCGGCCGCCAGCCGCGATCCGCTGGGCCTTGGCGTAACTGACATCACAACCTTCAAGCTTGAGCCCCGGCGAGTCCACCGCCCGGATGTTGAAGGCAAAGCCGTGCACCTTGGCATTGCGAATGGTGACGTTCTTGACCCCGCTGACCGAGAGACCGACACCCTCAGCCTTGCTCAGATCGGCGCCTTCGATGTCCATACCCGCAAGGATCGCGCCCCGGAAGTCCACCACCACGTCGTCGGCCTTGACCTGCAGAACGCCGTTGCCGTCCGCGTCCCGGACCCGATACCGGCCGGGCTTGATGCTCACCGACCGGGTGATGACCAGATTGTCCCGGTCGATCACCAGCTCCTCGTCCGCCCGGGCAGGATTCGCACCCGCCCCAAGCACGCCGAACATCAGCAAGACATACGTCAATCGGCAGGCCGCACCACCCGTCATCACACTCCTCCCGAAGAATGATCCCGGTCCGGAACACGATCATTGTAGCGGAACGATGCAGACGCAAAAGCCCGAGAAGCAGTAACCCGAGAAGATGAGGAGTACCGCCACGACTGAAGGCTACCCCACCGGCCTGATCGACCAGGGCGGAGAATCAGCCCGACATGGCCGATCAGCCGGACCCTCGCAGCATGACACATCCTCAGATGGAGATCCGCAAAACGCCCGACTCGGACGCCTCCGCCGGAAGGAGACAACACCGCTGACTGACCCGCCATCCTGCTGAGAAACCGGGATCGTCGACACGCCGGCAAGATACCCGACCGTCGGGCCGCTTGGCAGAAGAAGCCCACACGCCAAAGGTCCGACCAGGCCGGGCGACCACTGAACAGGGCGACCCAATCAGTTCGATATGCGGCGGAGCTGCGGATCCCAGTATTGGAGGAACTCGTTGGAGAGCTTCTTCTTGGGATTGATCGTGCCCGCCCTTCGCGTCTCGCAGTGACCGTCGTTGAATACGACGTTGCCCATCTTCAGGTGCCTGGTGACATTCACACCTTCCCCCGTCCCGCCCGTCGACCTCTCCGTGGCATCGCCCTCGATGTAGGGCCACCAGAGCTGCCCGCCGAACTGCATGTCAATCTTGGGATTGGCGTCGGCGAAGAGAATGTTGGACGACGGCCGCTTCACTCGGCTCTCGGGAAACCACGGCGTGCTCTTGATCACGCCATAGTCCTCGGTGGTGTGATTCCACAAACCAAGGAACCACGCATTGTAGCCGTAGCCGATCTCCAGCCGGCTATACTCCCAATTCCAGGTCACGCCGGCATCATGCTGGGTCGAGGTGCCCAGCGTCGGACAATGCGGTATCTCCGGCGATTTGGTGTACTTCTCCAGCTGCCTGAACCACGCCCACTCACCCAGATCGTCGCGACCCTTCGTGCCAACGGCCACCGCCGTGCGGTGGGGCGGGAAAATGCCCTTGAAGTCCGATTGATAGAAGACCGTCGCCTTCTGCAGCTGGGTCAGATTGCTCTCGCAGACCACACGACGGGCATTCTCCCGAGCCCGTGTCAGCGATGGAAGCAGAACCGCAATCAGCAGCGCGATAATCGCTACCACCACCAGAACCTCGATCAGCGTGAACCCCGAACGGCGAAGCCGAGCCTTCGACCGACGCCCGCGGGCCAGTCCACCTTCCCGAGAGTTCACGCCTGCGGTCACGCTTGTCGGACACATCGCTGGGACCTCCGTCTCGATCTGACTACCCCCCCTCGGCAACCGCGACGGTACCGCCGCCGAGGGTGCGGCCAGGCGGACCATCACCTACCCGAGTATATCGGCCATATTACCACCGGGCCCGCTTCCCATGACAACGCCGCATTGCGTAAATGACTTGTCCTTTTGCGACAAAGGCCCGGCCCCCCGGCACCCCCGCGATCCGCACCGGCCACAATTCGGACCACCCCATCTACCCACGCCGGCCGTCGGTCAGTTCCCGGAGACACCACTGAATCAGCCTCTTCTCCCGTTCGCTCGACACCCTCTGCAGGGCGATCTCAACTTGGCTTCGGGCAGCATCAGCCGACGGACCCATGAAACCCAGAGCCACCACCGCGCGCTCACGCATCACCTTGTCGCTGTCGGTCAGCAGCGGCAGCAAAACGCCAAGAGCTTCGTCCCGGCCGCAGGACAGAATCTTGTATCCCCAGTCGGGAACGTCACCCGCAGTCCCGTCCGCGATCTTCTGGGCAAGCAGCCGGGCCGCCGGACGAAGCCGATCGCCCAACTCGGCCACGTAGGCTTCGTAGATATAAATGGCAAAGTCAGGCCCGCCTCCGCCACCACCCATGCCCGGAGGACCCCCCGGACCGCCCGGGCCGCCACGCCCCCCGCCCAACCATGGAAAACTCCTGTCCGACTCGATCGCCCAGCAGGTCGCCGACGGGAGCACCGGATTCTTGATCCGAACGCTGCGAATCGTCGGAATCGCATCCTTGGCCGCCGGTCCCAGCAGTGCCAGGTAGATCATCATGTTGTAGCCTTCCACCTCGGTCGCGCTGGGCAGCTTCTTGACCATGAAGTCGACGGCCGGATGGGCCTCCTCGCCGCCGATCTGCGACATCGCCCGCACTGCCGCCCACTGGACCGCCGGTTGATCGCTGGTCAGCATCTGAGCCAGTCGCCTGAGCGTCGGCCGGGCCGTGGCACCGATCCGGCCCAGCGCGTCCGCGGCATCGATCATCAACTCCGGGTCGTCCAGCAGGCGGGTGACGGCCCCAGCTTGAGCCGCCGCCACCGGGCCCAGCATCGAGATGGCCTGAAGAGCCGCAATCCGCGTCGGTTCGTCTCCGTCCTTCAACAAGCCGCCCAACACATCAACGAGTGGAGCGGCCGCTGAACCCACCAGGCCGACGCCCTTCACCGCCTGGAGGCGGGTGGCGTGGTCGGAGCTCACCAACGCTTGCTTCAGGACGACCAGGGCCTCCGCATGCTTCGCGTCAATACGCAGCAGCGCCGTCGCCGCCGATACCCTTACCCGCGGCGCAGAATCCGTCAGCAGAGCCGTCAGCGGTTCCTCCGCCTTGGCACCCTTGGCGGCCAACCACCCGAGATCGTCGGCGGAGTCGGCCCGCACCGCGGCGTCGGCCGCTTTGAGCTTCTCGATCAGCGCCGGAAGATCCGCTTCGTCCACCGGCCCCTGCCCAATCAGATAGGCAGGATTGGCCGAGGCGGCCAACACCATCGGCGGCATCTTCAGATTGGCCCGGATGCGCTCGACCTTGACCAGTCCCGGCAGGTTGGCACGGTTGAGCGCCAGGTCAAAACTGGCCGCAATCTCGTCGGCACCGTGGGCCACTGTCGAAAGCACCGCGTCCTTGCCGGCAAGCATGCTCTCGATACCGTCAGCCAGGCGCGAAACCGGACCATAGTAGGCCAGCGGCAGATCCGGTCGCTCGACTCCCAGTTTCCATGCATCCGTCCCGGCCGAGCGAACCTGATACCATCCCTGGCCGACGCAGACCAACCCGGTGTTGCGAGACACGAACAGAACGGCCTGAGAACCGGGATCCGCCCACTGCATGATGTGCCGCGGAATGGCCGCGCCTTGGGAGACTGCCACTTCATGCTTGACCACCCCGGTGATCGCATCACCCTTCAACTTGCGCACCAGCTTCAATGTCACCGTGCGCTTCTCGCGATTGAACTCCACAACCTCTACCACCGCAATCTGCTTCGAATCGCCGACCACCTTCGAAAGCGTCGGGGCCAGATCCACGTATCCCTGCACCGGCGTCGCCAGACACAGAAGCAGGAACGGCAGAGCCACAAAAGTGCCCTTCAGGAACGTGCGTTTCATGCACCACATCGCGAACACTCCACAGAACGAGGCAGTCGACCGTCATCCAGTACCACCCCGAGTAGGTCATCAGTCCAGGTAACCCAGCTCCGTCAGCACCGCCACTTGATCGAGAGTCAGCAGCAGCAGGAGGTCCTTCTCCGCCTCCTCGAACTCAATCCGAGCCTTGCGGCGGGCCTCGCGAACAGCCGCTACCTTCTCCTCGATCTGCTCCGCGGTCGACTTCGAGTCCGCCAGCACCGCCTGCAGTTCGAACAAGGCCTGCATCACCACCATGTTGCGCCCACCGAAACCCGGAGGTCCGCCACCCGGCGGCCCGCCCGGTCCACCACCCCCAGGACCACCACCCGGGCCAAACCGACCAAAGCCACGAGCACCACGACCGCCGAACGCCGGTTGGCTTGCGGCTCCGGGCCGTGTTGCCGCCGCATCACCCCGACCTCGCTCATCCGGCGGGCCAAAACCCCCCGGGCCGCGACCGCCCGGAGCGAGGCCAGCCGGAGACCCAAAACCATCCGGCGGACCAAAACCACCCGGAGGCCCGAAACCGCCGGGCCCCGGACCTCCCGGTCCAAAACCCCCAGGACCACGACCGCCAGGCCCACGGCCCCCGGGACCACCAGGACCCCCCGGACCGAACCCTCCAGGACCCTGGAAGCTGCTGTCGTCACCGAAACCCGGCCCGCCCGGTGGACCAAAGCCGCCACCACCCCGCCCCCCTCGGCCCATCGGGCCGCCCAACAGGCCACTGTTCTCGTCCGGGCCGGCCGGCATCAGCATCGCTTCCGTCGCCTGCCGAGCTGACATCACCCGCCGCAACTTGGGACCAATCACTTTCCACTCCTCGTCCGAAGCCCGTAGCCGCGTCTTGATCTCTCCAAACGCCGTCATCTCCCCGAAGCCGGGGAAAAAGGGCAAGAAACCACCCCCAAACGGCCCGCGATCGGGCGTGGGCTGCGACGCCGGCACCCCCGCGTTACTCCGCGGCGCTTGAGCGACGCCAACGATCGGGACACCCAGCGCCAGGACGATACCTAAAGACCCTGTGATGCTCTTAAACACAGCTCGGCCCTCTCTGCAGGCTCTCCCGCCCGTCACCCTCATCTCCGAAATCACGCGGGCGGATCCGATCCTGACATGACTCAACATAGCCGGGTGAACCTTAACGTCACGTGAAGACAGGCTGTCGACCGGCGGGAAGATCCCCTAAAGTGGCCAGCACCCGCTTCGATAACGCCTCCCGGGCTTCACGAAGACGGGCCTCCACGGTCGCCTGCGGAACCTCCAGGGTGCAGGCCATCTCCTGGTACGTCATCCCTGCCAGCTCCCGGAGAACGATGACGATGCGATGCTCCATCGCCAGGTCGCGAAGGACCGCCGACAAACCGGGCCGAGGCTCGGCGACAACTGTCCCGGCACATTCCGCGGCTTGACCCCCGGGTACACGGGCCACCCCCTTCGCCAGACCGGTTGAAGGTACGCAACGGGATACAGCCGGGCGAGTCTGGCACGCCTCGCGCACCAATGCAGCCAGTAGCGATGTCCGAACCGAAACCCCCGGGCGGAAACCGCCTTCCAGGTAACGGGCCAGCGCCCCCTCCACCAGCTCCTCGGCATCCGCGGCATCGACGGCCAGCGCCCGGGCGATGCCAAACAGATAGTCGGCGTGAAACTCGATCAGAGCGAGAATCGTCGCTCGCCCGCCTCGACCAAGCATGCGCGTTGTGTCGGTCCAGTCAGTCATCAACCCATCTCGCAGGACAAGCGGCGCGCACCCCACACTTCCCAAGCCGCGCTTCGGAACACGGCTCGCCTTCAACCCATCCCGCCGAGCGTCGAGTTACTCCAGAACACCCATCAGCACGAGAGAGGCTTCCTGACGCTGCGTCACAAGCTCCTTCAGGCTCTTCTGAGCGGCTTGTACTTCCGTGCGCGCCTTCTCGCGGGCCTCGCGATAGGCGGCCAGCTTGCCGGCAATGTCCGTCGCGCTGGCATCCTTCTTCTCCAGCAGCGCCCGCAGGTCCGTCTGAGCCTGGGCCACCTTGCTAAGCTGCTGGTTGCCCATGCCACCAGGTCCACCGGGCCCCCCACCAGGCCCGCCGGGGCCGCCGCCAGGACGGCGACCGAAACCCATCATCCCAAAACCACTGAAAGACTCTCGCTGGGCCGTCTGAACCTTCTCAATCTTGGGATACAACACTTTCCACTCATCGTCGCTGGCCCCCAGCTGATCCTGCATCATCTTCGACATTCGCTCACGCCACTGCGCAGGGTCAAAACCCCCGAAAGGCGGCGGCTGACCCTGACCTGGAGCGGCTCCCGCACCACCACCAGGACCGGGGCCGCCTCGCCCGGAATCCTGGGCCAGAGCCAGCGAAAAAACCATCAACGCACCCACCGGAATCGCGAGCCACCACTTTCGATTCGACATCGGCCTTCTCCTTTCGTGATCGGGCGAACCACGGCACTCATCGAACGCCACGCGAGCCGCCGCCCTCTCACCAATACCAGCCTGGCAGCCGACCAGGCCAACCGCCCCGCAACTACCCCTTCGCCATCGGCAACCAGGGCAACATCGGACATCGCTCCCCAGCTTACCAAACCCCACCTGAAGACAAGATGAAGAACATGACGCCGCCAGCCGAGGCCGAGTACCCCGCTACCCACACGCCGACGGACCGTTTTCCGTCGGAAGAGAGTCCGCAGGACATCCGCCATCCGCCCCCCCCCGGGGCAGCCTAACCAGGAAAACCGCTCCCTTGCCCGCCTCACTGCAAAAGGTGATCGTCCCCCCGTGAGCCTCGGCAATGCTCTTGCAGATCGCCAGGCCCAGACCGCTGCCCCCCTCCTCCCGGTTGCGGGCCGCATCCACCCGGTAAAACCGCTCGAACAGGTGTGGCTGGCTCTCCGCCGGAATGCCCACCCCCGTATCCGTGACGCTGAGCAACGCATCACTGCCACTGGCACCAACGTGGACTTGCACCCGCCCCCCCTCGCGGTTGTAGCGAATCGCGTTCGTCAGCAGATTGGTCGCTACCTGGGCAACCCGGGTCCCATCCGCGAGCAGCGTCACAGACTCCAGATCCGATTCAACCGTCACTCCCTTCTTGGCAGCCAGGGGAGACACCATCTCGACACACTCCGCAACGAGATCGCGAAGGTCCAACTCGGTACGGTTGAGCGAGAGCCGGCCGGCATCCGCCCGGGCCAACAGAAGCAGCGAGTCCACCAGGTTCTTCATCCGGTCGGAGGCCCTCAGGCACGTCTCGAACATCCGCCGATACTCCTCCGCCGATCGCTGCCGCGACAAGGCCAACTGGGCATGCGTGTGAATGACCGCCAGGGGAGTACGCAACTCGTGCGATGCGTCCGCAGTGAACCGAACCTGCTGCTGGAACGCCGCTTCCAGGCGAGCGAAGGTGTCATTCAGTACCGCCGCCAGCGTCCCCAGCTCGCTCTGGGTCCCGGCCAGATCGATCCGCCTGGACAAATTCGAGGCCGAGATCTCCTGAGCCACCGCCGTGATCGCTTCGATCGGCCGCACCGCGCGCAAGGATACGAGCCACCCGCCCGCCAGCCCGATCACCAGTACGCCGGCTCCAACCGCGACCAGCAGAAACGCCAGGCGGTGCAGGGCCGCTTGATCCGGGCGCATCGAACGCCCAACCAGGCCGCGCAAACCAAATGGCCCATAAACGTAAGCCTCGCGCACCTCACCTCGCTGACGTATCTGCGGCGGCCCCGGCTTCGGAGGACTCGACAACGTCGATCCGGGATCAGGAACCTCCCCGGCGTTCGCCGAGGACTTGAGCACACGACCATCGAAACCCCAGATCACGTAGTACAGCTCGCCTGTCGCCGCCCGTCGATCTAGTTCCACGGGCGCTTCGAACTCCAGCCAGGGCGGAAACGACCGCTCCCGGGCATGCGGCCCGTCCGGCGGCCGGCCCACCGGTCGCTCCAACGGGCCCGGACCACGCCAGTCAGGCGGCTCCGGCCTCGGCCCGGTGTCACCCTCCGGCCAGGTCGGACGCGGATCCATCGGAGGGACTCCGGGGGGTCCTTCGCCAGTTGGTCGTCCCGGCATTTTCGGCCGGAGACCCACCACCAAGCCCTGCACCGATCGCTCCAAATCGGTGTCCACCTCCTGGTACCGCATCCGACTGATGCCCACGTACGACATCGAGCCAAACGCCGTCAGCACTACCGCGAGCAGACCAGCATGCCACAGTTGCAGCGTCCAGCGAATCGACTTGAAGCCAGCACCAGAAGACCGCTGACCGCGCGGTGCGGCGAGCGAGCACCCCGGATCTGGCGAGAGGCTCTCAGCCATGGACTTGGTACCCCTCGCCGCGCCGAGTCATGATGAAATCCTTGCCCAGCTTCTTCCGGACGTTGGCGACGTGAACGTCCACCAGGTTCGACAGGCTGTCGTCGGCCTCGTCGAACAGATGATCGTAGATCATCGTCCGGGTCACCAGTCTGCCTTTGTGCAGGGCAAGCAACTCGACAAGGGCATACTCTCTCGGCGTGAGCGCAACCGGCTGCCCCGCCTTGCGCACGGTACGCTCAGCCGTGTCAATTTCGACGTCGTCCACCTCCAGAGTGGCCTTGGTCTGACCCGCGGATCGGCGAATCAGGGCCCGCAGCCGAGCCTGCAGCTCCGGCAACTCGAACGGCTTGGTCAGGTAATCATCAGCCCCGGCATCGAGACCCTTGACTCGATCGGGAATCGTATCGCGGGCGGTCAGAATGAGAACCGGCGTTGCCTTCGTCTTCCTCAGCTCACGGAGCAGATCCCACCCGCTCATGCCCGGCAACATCAGATCCAGAACGACAGCATCGTAGTCCGCACCCGCCGCCTTGTACAATCCGGTCGGCCCATCGGACGCCTCGTCCACCGCATATCCGGCCTCGCGGAGCGATTGAGCCAACACCTCCAGCAGATCCGGCTCGTCCTCAATCACCAGGAGCCTCATCGGGCACCCCTCAACAGCATCATCCGCATCCGTTCGCACACCAGTGTACCGCCTCAAGGCCGCCATGACTCGCCATCACGCGACTTTCATCACCGCCCGAGCCGTCAGCAACGTCGGCAGATAGACGATGATGTACAACCACAGCCAACCAACGTCGACCGCCGCCAGCCTCCCGACAACCGGCCGACTGCCCTCACCCGCCACGGCCGCATCCGGCGACAGAGACCCAAACGCCGCAAAAGGCCGCCAGAAACAAGGCGCCTGCTTGGGCCGCGGGTAGACCACACGCAGCTCCCGCACCGGCGAGCCCCGGTCACCCGTCACCAGCGAGGGAGCGGGGGCACACCTGTCGCCAACCACCGCCTGGATCGTCACCGGACGATGACCCCCGGTCGCCACCGTCACCGGGAATCGACCGTCCAGGTCCGCCGGCGGGCGAATTATCCAGGTCATGCCTCGCGGCGGCAGACCCGCCTCGAGATAGGCCTGCAGGTCCTTGGCCGCCTGCTCACGCGTCAGATCCGGACCCACCTTCAGTTCCCACGCCTCCCTAGACTCCTCCTGCGGCTGGCGGTACAGGCTCAGCAGTCGCTCCAACGTCTTGCGCAGCGGCGGCAGCATCCGTGTCGACGGCGTGCTGTCGTCCACCTGGATCGCCGGCGGCGTCTCGATCCGAACCGGATCCAGCCAGTCCCCGTCGACCAGCGCAACGACCTGTACCGGCGAGCCCGCTGGCGCATTGCCGGCCGCCGGATCCACGCGATCCTTGAACCAGACGAAGGGCATGACCATCGGCCCCAGCAAGACGCCCACCGGAACCAGCGCGGCCATCAGCGTGCGGTACTGGACACCCGCCGCCAGCCGGGTCAGTGTTCGGCGCCTCGGCGAGCCCTCCGGCAGACCGTCAGCCTGAATCCTCAGCACCGCGGCTCGACGCTTGGCCTCCAAAAGACGTCTATTGTCGGTGAGATACTTCTGGATCAGGAGCGTCAGCAACGCCAGGCCCACAGCAACCACCACCACGACCCCAGGCTTGCCCAAAAACCGGACAATCGGCCACAGCACCCAATCCATGGCCGCCAGCGATGGCTGATGAACCCAGGACTCGGGCAGAAGGAAAAAACCGAGCAGAAAGACCGTCCACGCGAGGGCCAGGACGTTTCGCATCCTCGCCGCCCTGCGATCCTTCCGGCCAAACGGCGGCGGAACCGCGTCCCGCGAGACGCATACGTCGTCGGGGCCGGGCAACCCTCGATCAGCCCCCCCCGAACCACCCAACACATCACAGGTCGCCGACGCCGACACCCCACACGGCGCCTCTCCCTCGCGGACAACCCGCCCGCGGCGACCGTCCACGCGAAGCACCTCACCCTCCGCAAACAACCGCGCGGCATCAGGCAGGACGACGGCCGGCAAACCCATCTCCCGAGCCACCACCGCCCCGTGCGACAAGGTGCCGCCACGTTCCAGCACCAGTCCCGCGGCGTTGACGAACAGCGGCGTCCAGGACGGATCCGTGCTCGGGCAAACCAGGACGTAGCCGCGACCGAGATCCGACCTCTCCGCGGGCGACTGGAGAATCCTCGCCGGCCCCACGGCCTCGCCCGACGAAATCCCCAAGGCCTGGTAGCTGCCAGTGTGAGCCTCCTCCACCCCCGTCTCGCCCAGCACCTCGATCATCGCTCCCTCGATCACCCGCGGCAGGTCGATCCGGATCTCGGCCTCGTAATCCGCCTTCCGTTGATCGATCACTTGACGCGGAGCGGATCCGGCACGCAGCCCGTCGAAGAGCTCCTCCCGTGTCAGGTAGAAGACCTCCTCGCCGACATTCAGCCGTCGCCCGGCCTCGAGAGCCAGGTCACGCAGCAGATCGTAACCCAGCATCAGGAAGTCCTTGCTGTCCTCACGAAAGGCCATGTACCGGCGGACGAGATCCAAACGACGATCAAACTCCCTGCGATCGCGGCCCGACAGCCGGGCACGGAGTGACTCGACCCGGCAACCCACCTCCCCAACGGTGCGATCGTGTCGATCCAGCGGTCCGACGCCGGCGGCCAGGCGGGCCGCCAGATCGCTGACCGCCGCCGGCTGCTCTCGCCGGCGCGGAGCCGCCAGATCGAATTCGCCCACCGCTCGATGACCGTGATCGGCCATCCACCTCTCCAGTGGGCGGGAACCCTTCCCCACTTCATACAACTCGACGTCAGTGGTCAGCGTCCGGTTCAGCGCACCACCGGCCGAGATGAACCCGGCCAGATCATCGGCGTCTTCTTCCCAGAAGCACTCCTGGAGAAACTCCCGAAGCTCCGCCATGGCCATCTCGCAGATCAGGCTCGGCATCAGCGAGTGCGGACCGAACGTATCCAGCACCTGCCTCTCGTGCTCCTGCCATAGACCAATCAGACGATCGGCGGAGACCAGCCGCAAGTCGATCTGCTTGGCCAGATCGACGTAGCACGCCAGACGCGGACACAGGTTGCGGCAGAGCCGGCGATCAAAATCCGCGGACAGGGCATGCAGATTCCTCTGCACCGCCGCCAGGCGCCGCCGGGCAACCATACGCGATGAGAACGAGCCTCGCGGCAGGGTCGGCGGCGTCTGCGACGCATCCGGGCTTCGGCGGAGCACTTCCAGGTCGTATGCGAAAGGAAACCCCTCAAAAAACATCTCCGGGGCACGCGATACGTCCATGTATACCCGACCGGCGATGAGTTCCAGAAACCCCTCGCGATCGACGACCGGCGAAGGCCGAAAACCCGCCTGCCGGTACATGGCACCGAAACCGCCGGATCCGGACATGAATCGCCGAATGACGCTCCAGGTCAACGGCGTCGGATGGGGCAACGTCTCGGCCAGATTGTGCAGCACCCACGGACCACGCCCCGCCGACAGCTCATTGTTCAGCCGCTGACGCACCGCCATCAGCACGGCTTCATCCCCCTCCGCAGCCCGCAGCGTCGTGATCGGGCGGGCCTGCAGCAGATACAGCTCGCCCCCATGGATCGCCCATTCCATATCCTGGGGCGAGCCGAGATGCTCGGCCAGACGCCTGCCCAATCGCCAGAGCCGCTGAATATCCCGCCCACTCAGGCAGGCCGTCTTGCGCCGGGCCTCGTCGACCGGCTGCTCCCCCCGCCCCCCGGCGGAAAGGTACACCTGCTTGTCCGAAATCGTCGCGGCCAGAACACGTCCCGATTCATACTCCAGCCGGAGAACATCCGGCTGAACCCGCCCGGAAACAACCGACTCGCCCAGCCCCCAGCTCGCCTCAACCAGCATCTCGCGGCGGCCGTCACCGTGGGGATTGGCGGTGAAAAGCACCCCCGCCGCATCCGCGGGAATCAGACGCTGAACGATGATCGCCATCGACACGTGCACAGGATCAATTCCCTGCTCGCAGAGATAGGCCCGAACCCGGGGAGTATCCAGGCTCGCCCAGCATTCCCGCACCGCCTTGAGCACCTCAGCCTCGCCCTCCACGTTCAGGAAGGTCTCATACTGCCCGGCCATGGAGGCGGTCGGCGTATCCTCCGCCGTGGCCGACGATCGAACCGCCACCGCCCCGCCACCCATCGCTCGATACCCCAGTCGAATCTCCTCCGCGACCTCGTCCGGCAACCCGCCCGGCACGCCCACCGCAAACGATCGACCTCTGGCACGTTCGAACGCCCGAGTGTTGATGACGAACCCGCCGGGAACCGGGAATCCCGCTCGGACAAGCCGACCGAGACTGGCCGCCTTGCCTCCCACCTGCGACGCGTCGCGGCATTCGGACAAATCCTGAGTGTAGGCCGATACCCGGTTCATTCATTGCCCTCCGAGCCAACCAGGCAATGCAGCCCCCCCGTTTCGCTTCCCGCAACCACCCGCCCTCCGCAAACCTGCGGCAAGCACATCGCCAGGCCGGTACCCGGTCTGGCCTGGTCGTTCAGGTAGACTCTCTCCACAACCCGGCCATCCCTGGAATCCAGAACCGCCAGGTAACCGTCGCTGCTCACCGCGTAAACCCGCTGCCCGGTGAACGCGCACCCCGCAATCACCGGGGCCTGACTGCTGATCGCCGCACGCCATAGAACCCGACCGTCCTTCAGCGACAGCGCGGCCACCTCGCCTGTACGGACCGGACACACCAGCCGGTCCTCGCGACACGCAGACCCACCCAGTACCGAGTCCTCAAACAACGTCTGCCAGCGAATCCGGCCCGTCTTGCGGTCCAGGGCGACCACCATGCCCTGCGCATTCCGGTTCGAATGAACCGCGTCGCTGTTGCCTCCGCCCGCAATCACCAGGTCACCGGCCAGGGCAATCGCGCTGACCACCGGATGAGCAACCGCCGTACGCCACAGAATCCGATCAAGCTCGCCAGCCCGCAACTGCTCCTCCGGCTCGCTACGCAGCGCCACCACGGCCGAACCGTTGAATCCGCTCCCGATGTACACCGTGCCGTTCTCATCAATCGCCGGCGCGCTCTCGGGATCGTTGACCGCTTGACGCCACAGCTCTCTGCCGTCGGAGATACGCACCGCCAGCACAAAACCAGGGTCGCCCGTGGCCTTGCCGTCCCGACCCTCGATCGCCCCGGCTCCCACCACGGCCATATCACCATGAATCGCAGGAGACGACTCGATGTGAAGCCCGGTCTTCACTTCCCAGTGCAGCTTCCCGGTCGCCGCCTCAAAGCAGAGCAGCGAGCACTCGCGGTCCGCGTGCAGACCCTGCCCGATCACCAGGTACTTGCCATCCTGAGTCAATGCCGGCGAACTGAAGAACGGCCGCAGCACGTCATCGCCCTTCTGCGTCACCTCCCAGATCGGCTTGCCAGTCTCGGCGTCCAGGCACGCGAGCAGACCGGTGTACCCGCCCAAGTCGCTCTGGCACCCGGCGGCAAAGACCCGATTGCCGGCCACCAGGGGCCCGGAAAGAAACATCGTCTCCTCCGGCACATAACGCCAGAACGTGCTCAGCCGCACGGGCGACGGACCCGTCCCGTAGCTGCATCGCGAGGCATCACGCCCCAGAATCAGAGGACCACCTGCACTCCCATGGCTCGGCAGGGAAACGGAACCCGCCGGGGAGCCGCCCCCTCCTTGCCCAGCCCCGGTCGCTTGGCCTGGAGCCGCCGTCGGCAACCCGGCTGGCGCCCGAGCCGTGAGCACCCCGGCGGCACGCTCCCTGGCGATGATGTCCTCCGCAACACGGGCCCAGTCATGATGCGCCGCCGCCCGAGCTTCCCCCCGCCCCGATGTCGCCGCCCGCGTGTCAGACGTCCGCCACCAGGTGGCGGCCACCACGCCCAGCGCAATCACACCCAACGACACCCCGACCGCAGCCGGCCGCCTCCGACAGAGCCGCAGCAGCTCACGCGGCCTGACCGCAAGAGCCACCACACTGGTCACCGCCGCAACGACCGCAGGCAAGACCGCAGCACCAGCACTCATGAAAATCGGAACGACCGCCAGGGTTCCCATGCTACGATCTCACCTCCACGGCCGGCCCTGCCCCTCGGTCTCAAGGCCACAGGAACACAGCCGACACCCTCGCCATCGACCACGACCACCAAGCCGCCCGCGAGACCCGCCACGCGAGGCTCTGCTCAGCTTAGGGCAGCGTACCTTAAGGGAATGTGAAGAATCGTCAGCAAAAAGGCGGGCAAGAGCCGGTAAACACCCTACAGGCAGAAGTCCCTGACCCCTGACCATGACAAGGAGCAAGCGGCCGCTCGGACAAGTCTCTACTCCTTGTCCAGCTTCCGGTAGTTCCAGTCCAGGATGTCCAGCCGCTTGAGATCCTGAGCCAGGCGGACCAGAAACGCGGTGTAGTCCTTCCGCTCAGCCGGTGACCATAACACCTCCGACATGGCCGCCGCCCGCGGAAAGGCCATGTACTCAACCTGCCGCGTGGTCGGCAGATACTCCGCCCACAGCTGGCACTGGGCCCCGAGAATGTGCTTGGCCTCCTCCGGCTTCATCTCCTTCGGAATCGGCTCGTACTCGTACACCTTCTTCAGCGGAAGGTTGCCTCCGATGGCCAGCGGTTCCTTTTCTGGAGGACCCTGGTAGTAGTCGAAGTAGGTCCACCCCGTCGGGGCCATGACCACGTCGTGCCCCTCCTTGGCCGCGGCGATGCCCCCTCGCTCCCCTCGCCAGGACATGACCACGGCGCCGGGAGCCAGACCACCCTCGAGAATCTCGTCCCACCCGATGAGCCGCCGCCCTTTCTGGGCGAGAAACGTGTCCATCTGCTTGATGAACCAGCTCTGCATCTGGTCCTCGTCCTTCAGGCCAAGCTCCTTGATGCGGGCCTGCACCACCGGGCTTGCCTTCCACTGCTCCTTCGTCGCCTCGTCGCCGCCAATGTGAATGATCTTGCTCGGGAACAGCGCCAGAACCTCAGTCAGCACGTCCTGCACAAACCCGATCGTCTTGTCCGTCGGAATGTAAATGTCCGGGCAGACCCCCCAGACCGTCCACGGCTTCAGCGGCTGGTCCGGGTGGCAGCCCAACTCCGGATACGCAGCGATCGCCGCCCGGGCGTGACCCGGCATCTCGATCTCCGGAACCACGTTGATGTGCCGGTCGGCCGCATAGCCCACAATCTCCCGGAGGTCGTCCTGCGTGTAAAAGCCACCGTGCGGGCGGCCGTCAAACTTCCACGGCTTCTTGCCGGCATGCCCGACAACCGTCTCGTCACGCCAGGCCCCGACTTCGGTCAGCTTCGGGTACTTCTTGATCTCGATCCGCCAGCCCTGATCGTCGGTCAGGTGAAGCTGCAGACTGTTGAACTTGTGCAGGGCCAGAACGTCGATGAGCTTGAGCACAAACGTCTTCGGCATGAAGTGCCGCGAGGTGTCGAGCATCAGGCCACGCCAACCGAACCGCGGATAGTCGGTGATCGACACGCAAGGCACCACCCAGCTCGCCCCCACCACCGGAGCCTGCCGGAAGACCGCCGGGGGCAACATCTGAAGCAGCGACTGGATCCCGTAGAACAGACCCGCCGGCTTGGGCCCGGTGATCAGAACGCGATTCACCGCCACATCCAGCTGATAGCCCTCGTCGCCAAGCTGCCGGAGCGATTCGTCGATCCGCAACACGATCGCGCCGTCCCGAGGTTCGCCACCGTCGGCGAGCTGCAGACGACAACCCATCGCTGGGGCAAGCCCGTCCACCAGTTTGCGGGCTTCGGCCACCGCAGGACCGCTCGCCACCACCACCGTCCCGGAGGTGATCGTGAATCCACCCGAACCCGCCTTCATCTCCACCGGTATCGGAACAAGCATCGTCGTCCCTCCGCCCAATTGGTTTCCCGAATCAGTGGCCGCACCCACGCACACCAGAAACGAGACCAACATCGCTTGGCACATCACCAGTCTCCCTGCAGCTAAGGCCCTCGAGAGCGAACGGCTCCCACTGAATCGCAGACGGCCCTATCGTATCCCCAGATCGTTCAAGATCCACCCCCTTCACCCACCGCCGCCGAGCGCCGGCGCTGGAGCACCTCCGCGATGGCAGGTAACATACCCTGCACCGGAAAAGACGCACCCCCTGCATCCGGTTTCCGGGACGCGTGGAATGCCCGCTCGCCGCCATGTGCCCAACAGCATCTGCTGACTGAAACCGACGCCCATGCCGTTCCGCGGCGGTCCGGAACCACCCACCACCAGGCACCCCCCTCCCGGCCGAGCCACGCCCGTCCCAGGGCCGAGACAGAACGCCGCTTGTCGCCACCGGACACCGCTCCACCTCGAAAACGAGGTCGCCGGATAACACCACGTCGGTTATGCTGGAGATACCTTGTGCTTCGAGCCACGGAGACGCTTATGAACGCAACAGGCAGTCGATCGGCACTCTGGCTCTGTGTTCTGGGTTCAGCCATCGTCACCGCGGCCGCTCTGGCCGCCGATCAGCCCCAGTGGGGTGAGCGATTCTCCCGCAGCATGATCTCCCATGAGAAAAACCTGCCCGACGCGTTCGATCTCAAGACCGACCGCAATGTCAAATGGTCGGCCGCGCTCGGCACGGAAACCAACTCCAGCCCGGTGGTCGCGGGCGGCAGAGTCTTCATCGGCACCAACAACGCCAAGCCGCGCGATCCCCAGCATCAGGGCGATTGCGGCGTGGTCCTGTGCCTCGACGAGGGCGACGGGCGGCTGGTGTGGCAGCTCGTCGTGCCCAAGAAGGGTCCCAACCCATTCATGGACTGGCCTAACACCGGCATGGTCTCGCCGGTCACCGTCGAAGACCGCCGCGTCTATCTGGTCTCCAACCGCAACGAGGTCATGTGCCTCGACCTGGACGGCATGGCCAACGGCAACGACGGACCCTACAAGGACGAAGGTCGACACATGGCGGCGCCCGACGCCCCACCGGCCCCGGTCAATCCCACCGACGCCGACATCCTCTGGCTGTACGACATGGAGAAGCTGGGCGTCCACTCGCATGACGCCGCCCACGCCTCCATCCTCGTATATGGCGATTGCCTCTATCTGTGTACCTCCAACGGCGTGGCCGACGATCACCTCAGCATCCCCTCGCCCGACGCGCCCAGCCTGGTCGTCTTCAACAAGGACACCGGCAAACTCGTGGCCCGCGACAACGAGCATATGGCCCCCCGAACCATCCACAACACCTGGTCCTCACCCTCCCTCGGCGAGGTCGACGGCCGGCCACTGATCTTCTTCGCCGGCGGTGATGGCATCGTGTACGCGTTCGAACCCGTCTCCTCGCCTCCGCCCGGCGACTCAGTCCACAACCTCAAACGCGTCTGGAGCTTCGACTGCGACCCGGCCGCCCCCAAGGAGGATGTCTTCAAGTACCAGGACAACCGCACCGAAAGCCCCAGCAACATCACCGGCATGCCCGTGTTCCACAACAACCGCGTTTACGTCGAGGCCGGCGGTGACTACTGGCATGGAAAGCCCCAGACCTGGCTGAAGTGCATCGACGCCACCGGGACCGGGGACATCACCCGCAGCGGCAAACTCTGGTCCTACCCCCTGAACCGCTTCTGCATGAGCACACCCTCCGTCATGGGCGATCTGGTCTTCATCGGCGACTGCGGACGCGAGGTCCACTGCGTCGATGCCCACACCGGCCGGCCTTACTGGACCCACCGCGTCCGCGGTGAAATCTGGGCCTCGCTGCTCGTCGCCGACGGCAAGGTCTACGCCGCCAGCCGCAGCGGCGAGCTCTCCATCCTCGCCGCCCAACGCGAAAAAAAGGTCATCCGAACCATCAACCTCGGCGGACCCGTCCACGCCACGCCCATCGCCGCCAACGGCACCCTCTACCTGGCCACCATGACCCGACTCTACGCCATCCAGCAGCCGCCGAACCCCTGAACGCCCACCACCCCCCGGCCCTATTCGTACCTCAACGCCTCAATCGGATCCAGCCGCGAGGCCTTCCACGCCGGGTAGTAACCGAAAATCACCCCCACGGTCACCGAGACCGCTACCGACGCCACAATCGCCCCAACCGACAGCTCCGTCGGCCACTGCATGAACGCCCGAACCAGCAGCGAACTGCCCCGGCCCAGCAGGATCCCAATCACCCCGCCAAGCATGCACAAAACCACGGCCTCAACCAGAAACTGTCGGAGAATGTCCCGGGCCCTCGCCCCCACCGCCATCCGCAGGCCGATCTCCCGGGTCCGCTCCGTCACCGAGACCATCATGATGTTCATGATGCCCACCCCACCCACAATCAACGAGATGAACGCCACGCACAACAACAGGTTGGTGATTCGACTGGTCGTCGAGGAAAACATCTTGGTCATCTCGGTCATGTCCCGGATGTTGAAATCGTCCAGCTCGCCCTCGCCGATCCGGTGACGCTCACGCAACAGCTGCGTGATCTGACGTATCGCCTGCTCCAGTTCGTTGGGCGACGCGGCCGCAACCATGATCTGATCCACGTTCGTGAATCGTACCAACGTGGGCGTGTTCGCCAGCTCGGTCTGCGACGGAACCGGATACAGGTTCTCCTTGCCGGGATACAGCTCGCTCAGCGTGTTGACCGAGCTCGAACCCGAAGAGCTCGCGGCACTCTGATTCACGCTGGCCAGGTTCGTGCCGGCCACACGACGCTTGATCGTCGTCCACGGGGCCAGCAGCACATCGTCCTGATCCATGCCCATGAGGTTCGCCCCCTTGGGGGCCAGCACCCCCACAACCTTGAAGGCCACATTCTGAACCCGGACTTCCTGCCCGATCGGCGACTGGCCCAGGAAAAGCTCGCGAACCAACGTCTGGCCAAGCAGGCATACCTTGCTCGCGTTGCGCACATCCTGGTCCGTGAACGGCTCACCCTCGGCCAGGTTGCCCCAGTTGCGAACCTCAAGAAACGAGGGCGTCGTACCCCAGATGAACGTCGGCACCCAGTTCCGGTTACCGTAAATCACCTGTGTGCGCGCCCGTACCACCGGCGCCGTCGCCCTCACCGCCGGACACTCTCGAAAAATGGCATCCGCGTCTTCCGGCGTCAGGGTCATGACACTGCCGGCACCAAAGGTCACCCCCCCGCTCGCCGCCGACCCGGGAGCCACCAGCAGGTTGTCTACCCCCATGCTGGTGATCGACTTCTTGATGAACGACGAGGTGCCGTTGCCAATCTCCATCATCGCGATCACCGCAGATACGCCGATGATGATGCCCAGCGTCGTCAGGGCGCTGCGCATGACATTGCGCCGCAGGGCCCGAAAAGCCGTCCGCAGTATTCGGGCATGCAGTCGCGCCGACAGCCAGGCGGTCATCGCCCCACCTCCGCGGATCCATGAACACCGCCAACCGGCGCGTCGTCCTCAATCATGCCGTCCCGAATGCGGATGATCCGCCGGGCATGCTGGGCCACCGTGGCGTCGTGGGTCACCAGAATGATCGTGATGCCCTCCTCGGTGTTGAGCTGCTGGAACATCCGCAGAATCTCCTCACTGGTCCGCGAATCCAGGTTGCCGGTCGGCTCGTCGGCAAACAGGAGAGAAGGACGGTTGACCAGCGATCGAGCGATGGCCACGCGCTGCTGCTGCCCGCCCGAAAGCTGAGAGGGTTCGTGGCCAAACCGATCCCCCAGGCCCACCCGGTTGAGCAGGCCGATGGCCCGCTCCCGTGCCTCCCGCTCGGAAACGCTCTCCGATGTGTACGACAACGGCATGATGACGTTCTCCAGGGCGCTGGTCCGGGCCAGAAGATTGAAGTTCTGAAACACGAACCCGATCTTGCGGTTACGCAAGCCCGCCCGGGCGTCCGCCGACAGACTGGCGATCTCTTGGCCATCCAGCCAGTATCGCCCCCCGGTCGGCCGGTCCAGACACCCCAGGATGTTCATCAACGTCGTCTTGCCCGAACCAGAAGCACCCATCAAGGCCACCAGCTCACCACGGGCCACACGCAGAGAGATGCCCTTCAACACGGGCAGATCCACCTCACCCAGGTAGTAGGTCTTCTCGATACCCTCGAGCTTGATCAGATCCACGAACACGCTCTCCGATTTCCAACCTGCCTACTGCGGCCGACGCTGACTCCTGATCTGCGGCGTGAACGGACTCCGGGTCCCGCCTCCGTCAATCTTGATGACTTCCCCGATCACGACCTCCATCCCTTCATTGAGCACACCCCCCGGCACTTCAGTCATCGATCCGTCGGTCAAACCGGTGTCAACCGCCACCGGGCGAACCAACAAACCATCTTGAACCCATACCGTACCCTTGTTCTGTGACCTCTTGACACCCGGAGGCCCTGAACCCGCCGGCTTCGATGAGACCGGCCTGGAAACCGCCCAACCCGAGGGTGAGGCCGCCATGCCCCGGCTGCCCATGCCGCCAGACTCCGCTCGAGCCTCCGGAACAACCTGCTCCGGCGCGGGTACATACCGCAGGGCGGCGTTCGCCACCATCAACACATCTTTGCGGCGGGTCACTTCAAACTGCACATTGGCCGTCAGGTAAGGAAGCAGCCGACCGTTCGAGTTGTCGGTCGTGATCTCCACCGTATAGGTGACCACGTTCTGGGTCATGCTTGCATTCAGCCGGATCTTGCTGACCTCACCGTGAAAAACCTCGCCCGGATGAGCATCAACCGTGAAGCTGACCGGCTGGCCAACCGTGATCCGCCCAATGTCCGCCTCGTTCACCGACGCCCAGACCTGCATCCGGGTCAGGTCCTTCGCAATCAGGAACAGACTCGGTGCGTTCAAACTGGCCACCACCGTCTGGCCAATGTTGACCCGCCGGGCAATGATGATCCCCTTGACCGGCGACTTGATCGTGCAGTAGCCGAGGTTGGTGCGAAAACGCCGCAGGCTCGCTTCCGACTGAAGCACCGCCTTCTGTGCCTGGACAATCGTGGCTTCGCCGACACCCACCGTGGCTTTGGCCGTCTCGTACGCGGCCTCGTAGGAATCGAAGTCCGTGGCCGACAGGGCCCGGGAAATGCCCAGCTCTTTGGCCCTGGTCCAGTTTTTCTCCGCCTGGTGAAGCTTGGCTTTCATCTGCTCGAGATCAGCCTGGGCCTTCAGCACACTGGCCTTGGCCTGCTCCAGCTGAGCCTCCGCCTGGGCCACATCGGCCGCATACAGCGAATCGTCAATGTGGGCCAGAACCGTGCCAACCTCCACCGGAGAACTGTAGTCCACCGTCTCGCCCCGGGGATCCTGGCCAAACATCTCGATCCTGCCCGCCACCTGGGCACCCACGTCAATGACCTCTTCCGGCTCCACCGTCCCGGTGGCGCTGATGCTCACCAGCAGATCGCCACGCTGAACTACGGCGGTGCGGTACGAAGGCGGTTCACCCTCCGAGTAATGCCAGTACGCATACCCTCCGCCCGCCGCTGCCGCCAAAACCACAATGACGACCAGTAGTCCTCTCATGTCCAGTCTCCCCAGGAGTGCATCATCAGCGACGGCACTTGGGCTCGCCTCTCGCTTGCTCGCGACCCGCGGATGCAGCCCCGCACCGACAGGTCGATCCCTCGGGAGCGGCCGTCGCACCCGGACCTCAGAGTCTACCCGATCCGACGCTCCAGTGCGCTGCCGGCGGCATTGACCCCAAAACCCAAATCCTGAACCATCCCCACTGTAACACCCCGACGCCGGCCGGCGTCCAACCGGTAGGAGAGTGCTCCGTGAACCAAGACGCACGATTCAAGGCCCTGATCGAAGCCCACCAGGACCGGATCTACCGCATCTGCTGCTGCTACATCCGCGACCAGCACGAGCGTCAGGATGCCTGTCAGGAGGTCTTGGTCCGCATCTGGCGAAGCCTGCCCGGCTTCGAGGGCCGATCCGACCTGAGCACGTGGATCCACCGCGTCACGGTCAACACCTGTCTCAGCCAGCTCCGCGCGGTCCAGCGCAGCAACCGCCTGATCGACAATCGGCCGCTGGATGATCCCGACATCCCTCCCCAAGCCGCACCTCCAGCCGATGCCGCCCTGGAAGACGAGGTCCGGCGTCTCCACGAGTGCATTCGCCGGCTTTCTCCACTCGAAAAAACACTCATCGCCCTCTACCTGGAAGATGTCGATGCCCGCGAAATGAGCGAAATCCTCGGCATCTCCGAGGGCAATCTGCGCGTGCGACTGCACCGTACAAAACTGAAACTGAAGGACCTCTGGGAGTGCAACGATCATGAACCTCGACGGCATCAAGGATAAGGTCCGGCAAGTCAAGGCTCCACCCGTCGGCCGGGCTGATCAGGAAAACGGATCCCGGTCGCTGGCCGATCTCATCGTCCGATTGCGCGCCGCCGACGACCGGATGCGCGGGGGGATGCGGAAAGCACTCCCCCTGTACGCCATTGCCGTGCTCTGTTGGCTCCTGGTGCTCGTCGTCATGACCTGGTTCCCGCCAAGACCTCGACCGGCCAGCGAAGTGCTGTTCTGGATCGTCCTCACTGCAATCTACTTCCTGCTGACCACCGCACTCCTCCGCCGGCTCCGCCGGATGGCGAAGATCGATTACACCTCCCCGACGCGACAGTTCCTGGCGGCCGCCGAACAACGCTACGCTTTCATGCGGCCAGAAGACTACTGGGTCGCCGGCGTCGGCTGCCTGCTGCTCGGAGTGGTCGCCGGAACCTTCGTGGTCAACCTCATGACCCGTCGCTACTTCGGACCGGAACACCACACACTGATCATGGTGCTGTATGCCGTCTCCTACCTCGGCCTCTGTGCGATCGGCTTCACGTTCACCTACCGCAACTGGAAGCAAAGTCAGCGAGCACTCTGGTTCGAACTCCGACAGATGCTCGCCGAGTTCGACCAAGAGGAAGCGGCCGCCACCCAGGGCCCCGTCAACCCCGTGGCCGCGGAAGGGCAGGATCACCCGGACCACCCCCCTCCCTGCAAGGCTGCCCGCCCAGAAACGCAGCCTCCTTGTCAGGATCGACCCCCGCCCAGCCAATGACAGTGGGCGCACGTCTCCGTCGGAAGTCCGGGGACGGCCGCCCGTCGGTCATCGGGGCGGCAGGACACCCGTCCCACACCTGACAGGGCAGATTCCAAAGGAGCCAGAGGCTGACCATGGCAAACCCGGGCGAACTGGCGGAAGACGAAGCCCAGCCCGGCGGCATCCTCGCTCGCCTGCAACAACCCATCATCACCCATGCCCGATGGCCGTGGGTGGTCGCACTCGCCGCCCTCCTCCTCACCCTCCCCTCCGTCGGCTCCGGACTGAGTTTCGATGACTACCACGCCAAGATCTTCTTCCTCCGGCCGGATAGCCCAGCCCGCCTGATGCCCTCCGCCCTCGACCTGTTCAGCTTCTTCAGGAGCCCCGATCAACTCGCCCAGCTTCGAGACATGGGCGCACCCTGGTGGACGTCCGGGCACATTCGGGCCGGCTTCTGGCGACCGCTGGCTTCGGCAACACACTGCCTCGACTATGCCCTCTGGCCGCATTCCCCATCCCTGATGCACCTCCACAGTGTCTTGTGGTACGCGGCCACCGCGGCCATGGTCGCGGTCCTGTACCGCCGGCTCATGGGTCCGACCGTCGCCGCCGGCTTGGCCGCACTGCTCTACGCCATCGATGACACCCATGGCAACGTGGCCGGCTTCGTGTGTAATCGCAGCGACCTGCCGGCCCTGCTGTGCGGGGCATTGTGCCTGCTCGCACACCATCGCTGGCGGCGCGAAGGCCGGTGGCCGTGGGCCGTCGCCGCCCCCATCAGCTTGCTCCTGAGCCTCCTGTTCAAAGAGGCGGGCATCGCCACCTGTGCTTACCTGGCCGCCTATGAACTGTCTCTCCGCAAGGATCCATGGCCTCAGCGACTCCTCGCCCTCGCCCCCTACGCGGCCGTGGTACTCGCCTGGCGACTGGTCTGGTCCGGACTGGGATACGGCATCGTCGGGGTCCCGCTCTACGTGGACCCCCTCACCGAGCCCCTGCGGTTCGCTCGCGAGTTCATCGAGCGCGCCCCGCTGCTGCTGTTGGCCCAATGGACATTCGCGCCCTGCGAGGTCAGCTCTGCCCTCGCCCGGGGCTTGCCCGCCGTGTGGTGGGCGGCCGTCGCATGCCTGACCGTGATCGCATTCATCCTCGCGCCGCTCCTGCGGCAGGACCGCACCGCCCGGTTCTGGGCGACCGGCATGCTGCTGTCCGTTCTCCCCGCATGCGCGGCCTTTCCCATGGACCGCATGCTGGTGTGGATCGGGATCGGAACCATGGCCCTGGCGGCTCAGTTCCTCGTGCGGGTCGGTGATGCGATCCGGGGACCGGCCGACGATGCTTTCCGCCGGTCTCCCGCACGAGTGCTGGGCTGGCTCCTCGTGGCAGCCCACCTGATCATCGCCCCGCTGATCATGCCGATCCGGGCGGCATGGTTCATGGGACCACCCGGCCTCCTCGACCAGCTCCGCCCAGCCGAGCCAATGGACCCGTCGATCACCGGCCAGACGCTGATCGTCGTCAATCCCCCCGAGGCCCTGGTCCTGATGGAGTCCGTCCTGAAGTGGTCCGCCGACGGACAACCCCTGCCCCGGCGCTTGCGAGCCCTGACCTCGAGCCGCCTGCAACCGGTCGAGGTGCAACGCCTCGACGAACAGACCCTCACCCTCCGCCCCAAGGCGGGCTTCCTGAACGGCCTGGCCGATCCACTGGTTCGCGGACCAGACCGGCCCCTGGCCGTCGGTCAACGCATCGAGCTCTCCGGCATGACCGTCGAGATCACTCAACTCGGACCGGATCAACGCCCGACCGAGGCCCTGTTCCGCTTCCATGTGCCCCTGGAAGACAAGTCGCTGCGCTGGCTGCAGTGGCGCGACGGCCGGTTCGAGACCTTCATCCCTCCGCCGGTCGGCCGGAAAGTCCGGCTCCCAGGCGGCAGATTCGGCCTGCACGGCTTCCGCGCCCAAGGCCGCCAGGCCCAGGAATGATGAACGCCGCGCCGTCTTGCCTTTATATAGAGGTCAAAAACGGTGGCGGCATGGCCGACCGCTCAGTGCCGCCAGCTGACCACCGCTCCTCACTTCACCTTGAGCTTCTCCCATAAGGCCTGCTCAGCCTTCTGGAAGTCGACGAAAACCTCCTGGAGTTGGTAGCGAATCTCGGCCAGCCGCGGATCCTTGGCCGGAACAGCCCCATCCAGAGCCTGCAGGCGGGCAGCGGTATCGTTGAGACGCGTGGCGGCACGGGAGAAGGTCCGGGCAACGTCCAGCGTCTGGGCCTCGGCGCTCTCCTGGGCCGTCGGCCTGTAGAATAGGCGCCATGGGCTGGCTCGGACCTCCTCGGCGGTCGCATTGAGGTGGTCACTGGTCTCCTTGAGATTGCCGATCATCGCCGTGATCTGCTCGCGATTCAGGACCACTATCTCTCGGGTCGTGCCGGTAATGCTGTTGATGTCCTTCAGCGACATTTCCAGCCGCTCAACCACCGTATGAACCCTGGCCATCAGGCTGGTGGCCGTCGCAGGGTCCAGCTGCTCAGCGATCCGGGCGGCAATCTGCTTGTCCACGATCTCGCTGGTCTCGCGAACGTTGGCCACCGTCTGTGTGATCGGCTCGCGATTGTCGCGCAGCATGTCCGCGACAGTCTGGATCCCCTCCTGGAGCTTGTCCAGCGTGTTGTGCAGCTTGTTCAGCATGGACAGGTTGGCCGACCGGTCCATCTGCTCACGAAGCGAACCGGTGGTCTGATTGAAGTTGTCCATGACCACGTGCAGCTTGGCCAGCAAGGCCGACTTCTGCTGCGGGTCAAAGTCATTGCTGATGTTCCGGGTGACCGCATTGATGTCATCGAGCGATTTGTGGATCTTGCCGAGCAGGCTCTTGGCGTCGGAGGCGTCCAGCTGGCTCTTGGCCATGGCCAGCAGGCTGGTCGGGTCCTTGGGGTCAAGCTGGCCCGACAGAGTCTGCATCAGGCTGCTGAGATCCGCGACCGGCGTCCCGCGGACCGTGCTCCCCGCGGCCAGCTCCCGGCCCACCCCGCGGTCCTGGATCACCAGCGAGCCGCCCTCGCCCAGCAGCAGGCCAACCGGCACGATCCTGCAGTCGTCGCGCAGCCCGAGGCTGGACTGCACCTTGAACGTGATCACCGTGAAGAGAGACTTGTGCCCGTTCTGGGGATCGGCCACCTCGTCGATGGCAACCTTGGTGATCGTGCCTACCTTGAGACCGCCACACTGCACCTGCCCGCCCGGCTTGAGCACCGTGCTCAGCTTGCTCACCGGGTAACGCACCTTGAACACCATGTCCCCCGCCCCCCGCGGCGCCAGAAAAATCAATACCGCCAGCAGCAGGGCAAGGAAGATCATCATGGTCAGGCCCAGCTTGAAAGCGTCACGTGACACAGGCATGTCGGCTCCCCGTTACTATCCCTGTACGATCCACTTCTCGTACTCGCTCAGACCTTCGGCATCGGTCAGCGGTCCTTCCGTCTCGCCGTTGAGGAACTGGTGAATGATCCGCTGGCTCTCGTCGGTCAGATCGGCCGGCGGTGTTATCCGGATCCTCTCGAAGTCCGCCCGCGAGCCAATCTTGAGAACCCGCCCGCGATCCAGCATCACCATGCGATCGGCAATCCGGAAAGCCGAGTCCATCTCGTGGGTCACCACAATGCTGGTCACCCGCAGCTTCTTGGACAGATCGATGATCAGGTCGTCGATCGCGGCGCTGGTGACCGGGTCGAGCCCGGCCGACGGCTCGTCGTAAAAGAGAATCTCCGGATCCAGGGCCGTCGCCCGGGCCAGGCCGGCCCGCTTCTTCTGCCCGCCGGACAGCTGGGCGGGCATCTTGTCACGGTGCGGCAGCATGTGAACCTGCTGCAGCTTCAACGTCACCACGATGTCGATGATCGACGGGTCAACGTAGGAATGCTCCCGGAGCGGCAGGGCAACGTTGTCGGCGACGCTCATGGAGTTGAACAGGGCCCCGCTCTGAAACAGGATCCCAAAATGCATCCGCAGGGCGTTGAGATCCTCCTCGCCCATCGCCCCCATGTCCGCCGGGGCGGCCATCGCCCGGGTGCGATAGAGGATGTGGCCGTCGTCGGGCGACAGCTCGCCGATCAGACAGTTGAGCAGCGTGCTCTTGCCGCAGCCCGACCCGCCCATGACCACCAGGGTCTCGCCCGGCAGAACGTCGAAGCTGATGTCGTCCAGCACCCGAACCGGGCGGCCTTCCCGGTCGGGGAAGACCTTGGCAAGCTGGCGAATCGAGATGACAAAACCGTCCTCCACGTGCATCCCTCACCACGCCCAATCGATCACAGGCCGAACATGAAGAAAACGGCCGTGAACAGGCAATCAGTCGCAATCAAGGCCACAATCGACTTGACCACCGTCGAGGTCGTCGCCCGGCCCACACCTTCGGCCCCGCCCTGAACCGTCAGCCCTTCGTAGCAGGCAATCATCGAGATCAGCATCCCGAAGACCGCAGCCTTGCTCAACCCGGTAAAGAAATCACGATACACCAGGGCCATGCGGGTGTTGTCCAGATACTGGGCCGGCTCAATGCCCAGCACCCACCAGGAGATCATCATCCCGCCGCACACCCCCACGACATCCGCAATGATCGCCAGGCCGGTGAGCATGATGATCGTGGCCAGCGTCCGGGGCACAACCAGAAAACGGATCGGATTCAGGGCGTGGGCCCGAAGGGCCTTGATCTCCTCGGACTCGACCATGGCTCCAATCTCGGCGGCGATCGATGCCCCGGCAAAACCGCTGAGCACCACCGCCGACAGCAGCGGCCCAAGTTCGCGGAACATGGCGATGCCAATGATGTTCGCGATCTTGTCGGTCGAACCGTACTGCTCGAGCGTCGGCTGAAGCTGCAGGGCAAGAATGATGCCGATGAAAGTCTGAACCAAGACAATGATCGGGATGCTCTGGACACCCACCCGGACCATCTGGCTGAACAGCGCGGACCAGCCGAACCGGGCGCTGCGCAGGCACAACCCGCGGAACGTCCACAGGGCGGTATCGACCAGCAGATAACCGATGCCGCCCGCATACCGCACGCCCTCAACCACTCGACCCCGGGCGCGAAAACCGGCTCGCCCCAGGGCGGTAATGCCCCCGACGACAAAACCCGCCCGAGGTTCGGTCGCGGTGTCACTCATGCGGCCAGAGCCTCCTCCTCGGTCTCGCAGATCTTGAAGAACTTGTCCAGCCGGGTGATTTCGAACACGCTGTACACCCGCTCACTCAGCCCGCATAGCACGAGCTTGCCGCCAAAACCCTTCACCCGGCGGAATATCTCCACCAGCGTGCCGATCCCCGACGAGTCCATGTAGCCCACCTCGCTCAGGTTGATCACCAGCCGCTCGGGCCGCTGCTGACAAGCCCCGACCAGGGCCTTGTGAACCTCGGGCGTGTGGTGTAGATCCACCTCGCCAGACAGAACGACAATGGTCGCTCCGCCTTGCTGCCGTATCTCTCGCACCACGTTGCGCGCCTCCGCCATCTCAGGACTTCTCCCTCGTGGGATCCGATCCGCCCACCCGGGGCCCGGTACCACCCTCGCCCAGCATCTTCAACAGCCGCAAACGCATGCCCGCCGGTTCGCGCTTCGTGTATTCCACCTCGTCCATGACCGTCCGAATGATGTGCGTGCCCAGTCCGCCCGGCCGAACATCCCCCAGATCACGACCCATGATCGTGGCCGGATCCACCTGCGGGCAGCAATCGCAGATCGTCACCTCGATACCACACCCCTCGCCCCGCCGGACCGGCTGAATGGTCACTTGAATGGGTCGCCCCGACTGCCCCCGATATCCGTGCCGGATCACGTTGGTCAGAGCCTCATCAATCGCCAGGGCAATGCCCGACAGCTGCGGCTCGACGAAGCCCACCGCCTGGGCCGCACCGAGCACCGCCACCCGGACACCGGCCAGATGCCGGGTGTCGCTGGTGATCTCCAGCACGAGCGGCTGATCCACAGGCTGCGCCCCGCTCGTCCTCATCCACCCTCACCTCCCGCTCGCCCGGTGCCGACCTTCACCTGCTCGGCCAGGTACCGCCGCCATTCCTGCACCGCACGCCGCCGCTGGCTCCACCCCACCCGGTAATCATACCCCATCCGGGTGCCGGTCAGCCTCTCCAAAGCAAGGATCGCGTAGAACCGAACGCCTTCGTCAGGGTCCTCCAACCGATCCACGAGAATCCCGATCACGTCACGGTCGCCAGTCTCCGCGGCGCGGATGGCCGCCCGAGCCCGCTCGTCCGGACGCGGCGAATTCAACGCCCCAGGATAAGGCGTCCGCTCAGAACAGCCCCCTGCCCAAAGGCCAAGCCCAAAGGCCGCTCCCAGCATCAGTACCAGACATCGATGACCCGTGGACATGCGTATTCTTCGCCATCCGACCGGCCGGACACCCCTCGGCCCGGCGCCCGACAGCTGGGGGCAAAAGCCGTCTGCACGCCGAACAGACAACCCCGGCGGGTCCGATTATAGGGACCAGACCAAATCGATGCCATCAACGGCCGGAAGCCTCCGAAGCCGCCGGCCGGGAGCTCGCCCGGGTAATCAACGCCAGGGCCCGCCGCCGCTCCTCGGTCAGACGCGGAGCCGGGAGATGAGCCCGCATCGCTTCGTATGTGTCCAAGGCCTCCAGAGCCCGGGCTCCGTCACCCAGCGCCAGGTAGCTCTTGAGCAGAACCCAGTAGGGCTCCTCGACCGGCTTGAACCTCGGCCCATGGCTCGCCCGGCCGTTGAACCGCTCAATGCACTCCCGGGCCGCCTGAATCGCCTCCTCGTATCGCTCCGCCTCGTAAAGCGCCAGGGCGAGATTCCGGCGGCCCTGGAAGCTGTCCGGCTGGCGGAGGATCACCTCCCGGTTCATTGCCAGATCACTGGCAAAAACTGGGCAATACTGCCACGAAGATGGCAACAGGAGAAACGCCAGGGATATCCCGAGCCCGCAACCCGCCACCCCCAGACGGGCCAGGGCCACCCCCACAACCACCGCCGCAAAGACGCTCGGCAAGTACAACCATCGCTCCGCATACCACCACATGGTCACCGCCAACGCCTGCGCCGGAATCAGCATCATCACAAGCCCCCCGAGTACCATCGTGCCCGCCAGCCAGCCCCGCCGCCAGCACAGACCCACCAGGACCACGCCGCCAACCACCAGGACCATCCCGCCCACCACATCGGCAGCCAAACCCCCCGCCGGCATCGTCGCCGGAACCGACCACACCGGACACAGGGCCGCCGGCCAGCACAGCACACGCAGCGTGATCCAGCCCAACCGAAAAGGGGTCAGAAGCCTTTCCGCCGCGGTCGCCTCAGCCATCGGCACTTCCCACGCCCGTACCTGGGTCATGTCACCCACGTACGTCCACCCGAAAACGTTGTACCGGAGAAGAAAGAACCCCGCCAACGCCAGGACCAGGCCGACATGGGCCGGAGCCAGCGCGCCGTTCAGCCACAACCGCCAGCCCGGCCTCGGGCCCGCCGACATCCGCCGCCAACGCCACAGGTCAATCGAAAACAACACCGGCCAGATCAATGCAGCATGCTCCTTGCTCATCACCGCGGCCAGCAGCAACACCGCGTTCACCAGGTGCCATCGCCAGGACCGCCCCGCGCCCGGCGGCCTCAAATACCGGAACACCAGCCAAACCACCAGGCAGCCCGCCAGAACCTCCGCCCGGCCATAGCAGGTAACCACCGCCTCAGTGTGCACCGGGTGAACCGCAAACAGCGACCCCGAAATCCACCCCGCCGCCGAACTCCCCGTCAGCCGCCACCCGACCAATACCACACCCAGCGCGGCCAACGCGTGCAGCCCAAGATTCGTCAGCCGGAAAGACCGCGGGTCAAGCTCCGTACCACCACCGGCCAGCACCGCGTTCGCCCGATAACTCCACATCGTCAACGGACGATACAGCTTGTCCAACGACGAGCCACGCGGCCACCAGGGCTCCACCCAGAAACGCCACCACGACCCCGCCTCAGTCACCAGCGGATTCTTCGCGACCAGCGGCACGTCATCGTACATGAAACCGTTGGACAGCGACGGCCAGAACGCCACCACCGCCAAGATAACCGAGAACCCGCCGGCTAGACCAAGCGACCATCGACCCGAAAACACCGTCATACCACAGGTATCGCGGTTGCCGGGCCGCAGGTCAAGGGGCCACATCGTCAGGAGCCCACCACACACCCCAGCCCAAAGGCCCACACCCGCTCGATGACCACTCCACCCCTTGGTACAGGAAAGGGCACCTCCCAACGGCCGCACCCGGCGCCAACAACGCGGCAGTCAGCAAAACCTGGACCGCAATGACGCGGCGGCCAACGACGTCGCCGGCTGAAACCCGACCGGCAAATCGGCCACCACCGTTCCTGCCTCCTGACCGTGGCGATTCATGCCTCCCGCCTGCTCCAGTCGGTCACGACAGTGCGTTTGCACCCACTGGAACCGTCATATAAGGTATGGCCCGGTCTGAAGGTGAGCGGCGGCCGCAGGATTCACGGCATGAGCGTGGTCATCATCGGTTCGGGCAACTGGGGCACAACGCTGGCAGGGTTGGTGAACCCGCGGCAGACAGTGCGACTGTGGTGCAAATCGCCCGACCTGATCGAGCCGGCCCTGACATCACTCAAACACACCCGCGGCGGCGACCGGAACGGTATCATCACCGAGATGGCATTCTCCTCGCCGCTGAACCCGGAGGACGTGGCCCTGATCGTGATACCCTCGGCCGCGGTCGGCGACGTCGCCCGCCAGATCCGCGAGCGATGCCACCCGCCCTACCCGGCCATCGTCACCGCATCCAAGGGCCTCGAGCGAGCGACCTTCCGGACCATGAGCCAGGTCATCTCCGCCGTCCTCCCCGAGGCCACCGTGGCAGTCCTGTCGGGGCCAACCATCGCTCGCGAAATCGCCGAGGGCCGACCGGCCAAGCTGGTACTCGGCTGCGAGGACGTCCACGTCCTCCTCCAGATCGCCCATCACCTGCGCAGCGACCGGCTCCACCTGGACATGACCCGCGATAAGGTCGACGTCGAACTCTGCGCGGCCATGAAGGGCGTCTTCGCGATCGGATCAGGCGTCATCGCCGGGCGAAAGCTCGGAGCAAACACCATCGGCCTGCTCCTGACCTACGGACTCAAGGAGATCGCCGGACTGGCCGGCTTCCTGAAGATATCCACCGACCATGTGTTCGGCGTCGCCGGCTTGGGCGACTTGGTGGCCACCTGCTTCAGCCCCGACAGCCGCAACTACCGCCTCGGCGAACTGCTCGCCCGCGGCGCACCCCTCAAGGAGGCCTTGGCCAGAGTCAATATGGTCGTCGAAGGAGCAATGACCGCGACGGCTGTGTCCGAAATGGCCGCCCTGCGTCTGCAGGTGCCACTCTTCTCGGCTATCGCCCGGATCGTCGAGCAACCGTGCGAGGCGGCATTCGAACAGTTCGAACGCATTCTTCTCGATTACCCCGGTGGGCAATGAAGGCAATCATCCTCGCGGCCGGCATCGGAAGGCGCCTCGGCCTCAACTACCCCAAGTGCATGGCCGACGTCGGCGGCACCAGCATCATTCGCCGCCAGGTGGCTTCGCTCTCCGCGGCCGGCATCAGTGAATTCGTCGTCGTCCTCGGCTTCGAACGCGGCCAGCTCCAGGCCCACCTGGCCGATCTGCCCGGACAGTTCACCTTCGTGGTCAACGAACGCTTCGCCGAAACCAATACCCTCTACTCGCTCTACCTCGCGAGGCACCACATCACCGGCTCCTTCTACTACGCCAACGCGGATGTGGTCTTCGACCGGCGGCTGGCCCTCCGCCTGCACGCGGAACCCACCTCAACCGCATTCGCCGTCCGGTTCGGATCCTGCGGGCTGGAAGATGTCAAGGTCATGGTCAAGGGCCGGCGAATCACGCGAATCGGCAAGCAGCTGAACCCCGCCGCCTGCCAGGGCGAGTTCGTCGGCGTGGCCCGATTCGGACCCGATCTGGCCCCCGCCTTCGTCGAGACCCTGACCACCGCCGTCGAGGGCGGACACGTCCAGGCACTCAAGGCGTACTTCGAAGAAGCAGTCAATGCCCTCTGCGGGCGGTGGAACATGACCCCGGTCGATATCGGCGACCTGCCTTGCTGCGAAATCGACTTCCCGGCCGACTTGGCCCTCGCCAGAAACAGCGTCGCCCCACTGCTCCGCGATCAGCCGGAACAGGCCCCGTGACCAGGCCTCTTCGCCCCGGACATCGCGGCCGGCGCCGATGCCGGCCAGCAACCCATCACCCCAAGATCCGGATCGGCCCACCACCCGCTCAAACCCGTGCCGTCCTTGAACACGCCCTCATCCCCGGAATGATGCCATGCCCAGCGCAAACGCCCACCACGCCGCCGCTCGTCTGATACAACGACCCCGGTGCACTTCACTGCGGCCGCCAGACCGGCGTCTCGTCATCCGCCGCATCGTCGGTGAGTTGAACCCGCAGGTACTGCCCGCGGGTCATGAAGGTGTCCACCACCCAGATGTCGCGGTTGAGACCGGTCTCGTTGGAGCCGTAGGCGATGTGCTGGCCGTCCGCCGACCACGTCGGCGCGGAGTCATTGTCACTGTCCGTGGGAAGGATGGGATCGACCACCCCACCGTCAAGATCGACCACGAAGATCCTCGGGTCAGCCCCGCCGGCGATCTTCGTCCCGTCCGGCGAGACATCACTCCACGTATCACAATCCCCACCCACACCCGAGTTGACCCCGATTCCTCGAAGATCGGCGTTGGGATCTGTGGCCCTGAACTCGGCAATATTCCATGCTCGTTGTGTCGGCGTCGGCCCCGGAATGACCCAGTAGGAGACGTAGATCTTGCTGCCATCCGGCGACCAGGCCGGCCGACTGTCGCCCAGGTGCACCTCATCCATGGGCCACGCGGTCGCCGAGTACGTGTAACGCAGCATCTGGTCGTTCTTCATCCGCGTGATCGACCCGCCGTTGATGGTTGCCACGTAGAGGATACGCTCCTCCGCCTCACCCTCGCGGCGAATGAAGGCGATCTTCGTCCCGTCGGGCGAAACGCTCGGGTAACGGTCATCGGCCGAATCGGCAATCACCGGAGTGCCGCCGCCGGCGTCGACGGGCATGGTGTAGATGTCGTAGTTGCCTGACCGGTTGGAGGCGAAGACGATCGTGTTGCCGTCGGGGGCGTAGAAGGGCGCGATATCATCGGCCGTGCTGTCGGTCAATCGGCGAACGGACTTGTCGTTCACGTTCATGGCGTAGATGTTCCAATTGCCGTCACGATGGCTGGCGAACGCGATCTCCCCGGTCAAGCCCGTTCCCTGGGGAATGGTCGTCATGACCGTGACGGTCGTGGTGCCCAGGTTGGTCACCACTTGGATCGGTTCCGAGTACTCCCCGGGGGCCATCGACTCACGATCGATATGCACCTTGACACGCCCGTTGCCAGTGCCACTTGTGGGTTCCATCAGAATCCAGCTCGCAGCCGCACTGACCGACCATGACGCGAGCGATCCTTCGTTCGCCTCGATCGTCAGGTAGATTTCCTCCCCGGGAACCAGGAATTCGATCGGATTCGGAAACGCCGAGAAACTGGAGGGAAACGGAGTACTGGTCCCGCAGGTCACCCCCCCAACCAGACACACCAACGTCACAATGCAAACCAGAAGCACGCGAGTCATCATGAAACGCTCCTCCTCGACCTCACGGGGTAATCTGACTCCGGCGCACGAATCAGTGCGCGCCGGTCCTCTCGCCTCAGGCCCTTGGCGCTCTTCGATGTGTGAACTTCTCGAGGGAAAACCCTCTCGATACTTGTACCAGCCATAAATACCCCCTCGCCTCCCGGGCTGGAATTCCCGGTCAGCACAACCGGCTCGCCTGCACCATTGTACAAGCCGGTTGACCCACTCAGGATACATCACGCCGCTCGCTACCCCAGCTGAACGGCGGGGCCTCGCCAACATCATGACCGCTTGAAGCCCCACCTTCGTGGCCCACGCTCGGGATGAAGACCGCGGATGGCCAAATCGCTGAGAGCCCAGACCCTCGACAAGGTGATCGGCCCAAGGTGATTGCAGACCTCAAAACGCTAACCGGATGCCCCGCGAAACCGTTACCTCACGAAGAGCACCACGTCGTCAGAAATCAGGCCCGCACGGTTCACCGGAACGATGATGTCCATGAAACCGTTCAGATCCACGTCCATGAAACCGGCCGTCCCCAACTGGCCCGCCGGATCGGTCGTGAACAGGGGCGAGCCCAGCCAGGTCGATCGCGGATCCACCAGCTGCGTGTACATGAAGGCCACGCCACCTTTCGCCTCGTCGTCCGAGGTCAGGAACACGTCCAGACGCCCGTCGCCATCCATGTCGACGAGATGAGCCTGGTTGATCGATCCGCTACCGGCCGCACCGTCCACGTCAATGTCCGATATCTGGCCAATCGTGTACGTCGTCCAAGGCACCTGCGTCGAGCCGGGCAGAAGACTCAGCGGTCCCGGGTTCTTCAGCCACTGGGCCGCACCGTAGGTCGCACTCGCGGCCAGCAGATCGGGGCTCCCGTCGCCGTCGATGTCGCCCACCGCAATGCAGTCGCCACCGTCCTGTTGCTGCCCGATCAGCCGGCGCTGCCACAGGCTGGCCGTCACTGAGGTGTACAAAACAATCCGATCACTGGTCAAACCGTCGGCATTCAACGGGGCCACAAAGTCGATCCGCCCGTCGCGGGTGAAGTCGGCAAAAGCCGTCTGCCCAATCACCGCCACCGGATCCGTCGCGGTGATGAAAAACGAATCCCAGGCGTGCTGAACGTTGGCCTGGCGGCGGAAACCGTAGCCCAGGCCGCTGGCAGTCACGAAACCGTCCAGCGTCGCGTTGTTGTCCAGATCAACCAGCTGAATCTGATTCAGCGTGCCCGCCGCCAATGCCCCAATCGTGTAAACCTGCCACGGAACCTGCGGGGCATCAAACGCCACCGCGGCAGTACCCGGATTCTTGAACCACTGGGTCAGTCGGTCCGCGGCACTGGCCACGGCCACGTCCGGGTTCCCGTCCGCATCAATGTCCCCCGCCGCAACCAGGTTCGCCCCGCCCTGCTGCTGGCCGATCAACCGGCGATACCACAGGCTCGCCGCCACCGATTTGTAGAGCACAAACCGGTCATCAACCAAACCGTCACGGTTGAACGGGGCAACAACGTCTACCTTCCCGTCACCGTCAAAATCGGCAAAACTGGCCCCGCCAATCGTGGCCACAGGATCAGATCGGAAGATCGGGAACGCGTCCCAGACATGCTCAATGTCCGTCTGCCGCCGGAAGCCGTAACCCACACCGCTGGCGGTGACAAAGCAATCCAAGGTCCCATTGTTGTCCAGATCCACCAGCCGGACCTGGTTGATGTCACCCTCATCAAGCGTCCCGATGTTGAAAACGTACCAGGGAACCTGAGCCGTGCCGGGAGCCAGAGCCGTCGGGCCGGGGTTGACGAACCACTGAGTGAGCTTGTCCGCAGCACTGGCCGCGGCCACGTCCACGCTGCCGTCGCCGTTAATGTCCCCCAGCGCGATCGCGTCCGCCCCACCCTCCTGCTGGGCAATCATCTTCTCCGTCCAGACCGCCATGTTGCCGGTGTTCTGAAGCCAGCTGATGTTGTGGCTCTTCGCCGTCGGCGAGGTGACCACCACGTCAATGTCATCATCCAAGTCCACATCCGTCGAGAACACCTGGTTCAGATCGACGGTCGTGGCGTAAATGCTCGTCCGAGTCCAGTTGGCCGGATCCGCCGAGGACTGCCCGAGCCTCCCGGGATTCAGGAAGAGCTTCACAAACCGCCGCGGAATGCTCGGGTCACCCGGGTCGTTCGGCTCGTTCGAGGTCAGGGCAATGTCCGACCGCCCGTCCTGATCGAAGTCCGCAACCGTCAGGCTCAGGGGCCCGGCCGTGTTTCCGGGTAGCATCATGTCAGTGCCGGCCGCAGGTGGCTCAACCGGCGAGGCCCGCCAGTTGCTGTCCGCGGCATCCACCTGGAACCAATCGTTGGGATCCGTCGGGTCCGCTCCCTGCAACAACAGAACCAACGCCCCGACCTTCTGAGCCTTCCAGGCCTCCGGCGGGGTGTAACTGGTGTCGTTGACCAGCACGGCAATGTCCATCCTCCCGTTCATGTCGAAATCGCCAAGACCGAGATCGACCGACTTGGCCAAGGGAGCACCACCGGCAATCGACAACGTGTCGAACTTGCCGGTCAGGGCATTGCGCAGATGCAGCTGCACGGGCTGCGATTCGTCCGAAACGGAAACGATGTCCAGCAGCCCGTCGGCATTCACATCGCCCAGGACGGTGGTCTTGGCCCCTGCCGTGACTTCAAGCAACGGGTCGATCAGATCGGGAACAAACGTCGGAATCGGATTGGGGGCCCCCGTGTCCAGCTGAACCAGAGGGTTCTGCAGCCAGCGCACATTGAAGCTCTGGGCCGTCGGCGCCCCGAGCACCACATCCAGATCACCGTCACCATCCACGTCGGCCAGGTCCATCTTGGACAGGGCCGGCAGATCGTGCTCGATCCACGTTCGCGTCCAGGCCGTCTGGTCGGCGGCACCGGCCGGCCCCGGATTCGTGAACAAGTAGGCCGCGTTCAGCTCGTTGCCCGGATTCTCGTTGGAGAGAACCACAATGTCCGGCCCGTTGGCCCCATCCATGTCGCCAACCACCACATCCGTGGCTTCCGCCCCAAGAATGAAAGTGGCCGAAGGACTCCCCGTGGTCCGCGGTACCTGCGTCCAGTCCGCCGGAACACTCGGGTCAGCCCCCTGAATGAGCAGCACCAACGCACCCCGGTTGTCCGTGCAATCGGCCGGATCCGTGGTCCCGGGTCCGCCGCAACCACCTGATCCGGTACTCTGCACCAGCACAATCAGATCCTGCTTGTCGTCACCGTTCAGGTCCGCCATCCGGATCACGCTCGGCTTGGCCAGCAGCGAACCACCCGCGATCGTCACCGTCTCGAACGTGGAAGTCAGCGGGTCGCGCAGATGAACCTGAACCGGCTGTGACTCGTCCGAGATCGAGGCCAGATCGGGCCAGCCGTCATTGTTGAGATCACCCGCGACCGTGGCCTTCGCGCCCGCACTGACTTCGTACGCCGGATCAATGTGGCTCGGCGTGAAGGTCGGCACCGGATTGGGAGTCGCTGACCCGAGATCAACCAGTGGATTCTGGAGCCAGCGGAGATTGAAACTCTTCGCCGTCGGAACGCTCAACACAATGTCCGCATCGCCGTCTCCGTCCAGGTCGCTCACCTTCACCTGCCCGAGCGGAGCCGCATCTGCCTCAATGACCGACGGCGTCCAGGCGGTCTGGTCGGTCACACTGGCCGCCCCGGGATTGCTGTACAGGTAAACGTTCGTCTTCTCGTCCTCGTTGGAGAGAACCACAATGTCCGGCCCCGTCCAGCCGTCCAGATTGCCCACCGCCAGATCGGTCACACCTGTGTCATCGCTCGCAAAACTGAGGTTGTCCGGCGCCGGCTGTCCAGGAGTCGGAACCTGAGTCCAGTCGCCGGGAACCGTCGGGTCCGCTCCCTGAACAAGCATGACAATCGCACCCGACTTGGTCGCCCCTTCAGGCGGCACAAAGCCGGTGTCATTCACCAGGACCACGATGTCCAGCTTGCCGTCACTGTTGAGGTCCGCCAACTCAATGTCATTGGCCCGCGACAGCGGAGCCCCCCCGGCAATGGTGTAGGTGTCAAACTTCATCGTGATCGGGTTGCGCACGTGAATCTGAACGGGCTGCGACTCGTTCGAGATGGAAGCCACGTCAGTCAGACCATCGCCATTGATGTCCCCAAGAGCAACCGCGGTCGCCCCGGCAGTGGCCTCAAATAGCGGATCGACCAACTCCTTCACCCCGGGAACACAGGCAACGGCCGAGAACCCTAGCACCACACTGATGAGAAGACAGCATTTGGGTCGCATGAATCGACGTCCTCAGCATTCGTGAACGGTGGTCCACACCTCGGCGCACACCGCGCCATCAAGGTGCTATAACTCCATCCGGACAATCCATCGGCATTGTCCAGGCCCTCCTTCCGTTAACTCTCCTACGTTATCGGAGGACCCGCCACGAACCCGGTCCGGGACCGCTCCCCGCGGAACGAATCCTAACTCACCCGGCTCTGAATAATCCTTCGGAAGACGGTTTTGCGTCACCCCGCGACGAAGTCGCAGACCCGCAGGTCGGCCCAAAGCTCTTTGTGCTTGGCCACAAACTCCATGTGGAAGGGATGGTCGGCATAAAGCCGATAGCCGGAAAGATCGTCAAAGTGAACCACCAGCCCGACATGGTAGGCCGTGTCGTTCACCGGGCGGGTCATGCTCTCCTCCCGACACCCCGCCACCAACTGCCGCACCGATGGGATCTGAGTTAGCATCGAACGGCAGTCGAACGCCAGCAGCTTGATCTGCTCGGGGGTCGCGCTCGGCTTGCACGTGAAAAAGACCGCGTGAACGAAGGTGGACATCGCCTGGTCCTCCCGTCGAACAGCCACCTCTCGAGTGGTCCGTCCGTCAGGCTCTTTATACAATCCGGACCGGCTGGATACCATGCCACACGGAGCTGTAAGCATGAAATACTGGATTGCCCTGATCCTGGCCCTGACGTTGAACGCCACCGCCAACCTGATGATGAAATTCGGCGTCCAGCGGCACGACGAAGCCCGAGCTCACCTGGAACCCGGCCTCGTCCCCCTGACACGCTGCCTGCTGACCAACTGGGTCCTGGTCGCCGGACTCATCTGCTTCGCCGTCAACGTGGCCTTCTACACCTACTCCCTGTCTGGCCTGAAAATCAGTATCGCCTACCCGATCATGGTCAGCGGGGGCTTCGCCATCATCGCCATCGTCGCCTGGAAGTACCTGCACGAGACCTTGTCCTCCGGCCAATGGGCAGGTATCGCCCTGATTCTCGTGGGCGTGTTCCTCGTCGCCCGGGAGATGAACAACCCGGCCGGCGGCTGAACCCTGATTCCAAAAGAGGCCCCGGGAAGCAAGTGCTGTCCCAGGCTTCTGACTTTCAGAGTCTGCGGGCAGGTGCCCGAGTCCCGGTCTTGACTACCCCGTCGCTCCCGCCCGGACCGGCCCCCTCGCGCCCGCCGTGGCCGCCCACTGCCGGACCAGGGCAAACAACGCGCCGGCCACGATCAAGACCATCAGCGTGTTCCTCAGCCAACCCATGCTCACTACCGTGGCAATCAACAGGGCGGTCAAAGCACTCAGCAGGATCGTCGCCACCCACATGACCCGCGGGTGATACAGGATCGGGCTGGCGATTATCACCGTGCTGTAAGTGCCCGTGAAAACGCCGAAGAGCATCGCGAAGCAGAAGCCGTGAATCCCGTCCCCTCCGAAGAAGTACATCGCTCCCACGCAGAGGAACACCGTGAACGACGTGATGATGGTCCGCGACAGCGTCTGGTTGACCGCATTGTTGATGATGCTCGGCGAAACGGTGCTCAGCCGTCCACGAATCTCGCGGATACGGTCGTAGATGACGATCGTGTCATTGATCGAGAAGCCCAGAATGGTCAGCAGGGCGGCAATGATGTTCAGATCAAACTTGAAGTCCCTAAGCAACAGCAGCCTGCCCAGCCAGGTGTCGTGAATGTGGTGGCAGATCATCAGCGCGGCGATGGTCGTGGCCACGTCGTGAAACAGGGAGATGATGCCGCCCAGACCGAAATCGACCGAGCCGAACCGAACCCACACGTAGATGGCGATCGCGATCAGCGATAGCACGATCGCGATGATCGCCTTCTGAACCGCCTCCTGGGCAACCTGCGGGGCAAACTGGGTCACGCGCTCCAGGGCCCGCGAGGAAGCCAGAGCCTCCCCCGCCAGCTTCAGCTCCTTGGCCGCAACCTGAGTCTTCCAGGACTCGTTGCCTTCACCCTCGATGTACGGTATGGCCGGGTCCGACACCAGAATGGCAATTCGCTTGCAGTTCACATCCTCGGCCGACGTTCCCGGAGGAGCCGGCTCGGAAATCAGCGGAATGACCTTGGCATCACGCCATCCGGCATCCTCAAAATCGGGCTGCAGACGCATGTTCCGGAGCCGCCGCTCCATCTCCCTGGGTGTGACCACCGGAGTGAGATCGTCGAACACGATGGCCACACCCCCCTTGAAGGCCGCGACCGATTCGGCCGAACCGCGAGCCAGATCCTCACCAATCGCGTCCACCAGCGTGTTGTCCCCCATCTTGATCGGGAACACACCATCCGTAGCCTTCGCCTTCTCGGGAATCTTGGCCTGGATGGACTGGGTCACCTTCAGGACATCCTGCATGGCCGCCAGCAGGGATTCAGCCACCAGCGTCTTCTGCGTCTCGGTCACGATGATCTCATAGGCCTTCAGCGTCTCCTTCCCCGAACCCTCCTCGACCAGCTGGACCCGCGCCCCGCGCATCAGATTGGCGGCCGCCGAAATGTACTCGGAGGCACTCCGAACCTTGACCTGGGCCGAGGCCGCGTCGGTGACGAGCCCCTGGATCTTCTCCGCATTGAACTGGATGAGGTAGCCGTTCTCGGCCGGCCGGATGCCGCCGCGGACGATGAACTCCTCCAGCGTGGGCAGCAGCAACGCCTCCATCTGGGCCTGAGTGAAACGCTCGCCGGTCGTGATCAGGTACTGGTCCGCACCCTGCGTCGAGGCCGTCACGCTCGCCTCCGCAACCTGCTTGGCCGCATGCCGCAGCCAACCAACGGCCGTCGCCGGCGTGTCATCCCGCTCGTTGGTCACATACGCCTTCACCTTCTCGTCACCCTCAACCGCAAAATCGGCACTACGCTCAGGTTTGATCTGAACCTGTACCCCCGTACCGCCCAGGAACTCGATGTCCAGGTACTGGCTCTTGTCGATGGTGAACAGCAAAGTGAATCCCAGGACGATGAAGATGCCCGAGCACGGCCACAGATACTTGACCATGCTCATCCAGTCGATGCTGGTCAGGTTCATCAGCTTGAGCATCGGCAGTCGATTGGCCTTGTAGTACCCGGTCACGCGATACGCGAACCGGAACGCGTAGAGGCTGCCCAGAAGAAGCAACGAGGTTAGGAAAAGAACGAGCAGCAGGCCGCCTAGGCCCCACCAGCCGGATTCGGCTCGAACCTTGGGATCGGTGTTCAGCAGATAGCCAAGCCCCATGCAGATCGCGCCGGCGGCCACCAGAATGCCCGTCGCAATCCAGGCCTTACGCGTCTCTTCCACGCCCGGCTCGGGCGCAGTCATGAAGTGGTAGTACCGGCGGGTAACGAACAACGCGGTAAACAAGCTGATCGTCAGACCGATGCCCAGGGTCAGACCAAAACCCTTGATCTCCTCACTGCCCAGCGAGCCCAGGATCACCGCCGTCAGAATCGTGGTCACGTTCGAGTCGAGAATCGCGCTGAAGGCCTTCTCATAGCCGAGCTTGACCGCCATCCGGGCCGACACCCCTCGACTCAACTCCTCACGCATACGCTCGTAGATGAGCACGTTCGCGTCCACGGCCATGCCCAAGGTCAACACCATGCCCGCAATGCCCGGCAGCGTGAACGTCGCTTGCAGGAAGGACATGACGCCGAGAGTGATCACCAGGTTCATCAGCAGGGCAATGTCCGCGATCACCCCGTTGAACGTGTAGTAGGTGGCCATGAACAGGATCACCAGGACGGTGGCCAGGATGGCCGAGTAAACGCCCTTGGCGTGATTCGTCGCCCCCAGTGACGGCCCCACACTCTTCTGCTGAAGAGGCGTCTCCTTGAGACGAGCCGGAAGCACACCCGCGTCCAGGGTGTTCACCAGGTATTGGACTTCCTGGATGGAGAAGTTGCCGCTGATCTGCCCGTTGGTGCTGATCTCGCTGCGGATCGTGGCCGCCGAAATCGCCGTGTTGTCCAGGAAAATGCACAGCGGCCGCTGGAGGTTCTCGCGGGTCAACTTGGAAAACCGGTTGCCGCCACGCGTATCCAGCTCGAAATTCACCGCCGGCCGGCCTTGCGGGTCGCGCCCAGGATAGGCCCCGCGAAGCGACCAGTCGTTGGTGCCCTCGTTCAGCAGACCCATGTCCGCCGTGGCGTGAGTCAACACGTACTTGACGCCCAGGTACTCCTCGACAATGTAAGCCCCGGGCGAGGTAATGCTGTTCTCCTCCGGCTTCGAAACCTCAAACCAGCGGAAGTTGTCGCCTTCCCGCGGCCGCGGCCCGTACTTCTTCAGCTGGTCAACGTACTTGTTGATGTCCTCCTTGTAGGCGGCATTGTTGCAGTCCGTCCGGCCCGGATTGCTCCGGTCACGCTCCGCAAGAATCCGAAACTCGAGCTTGCCCGCGCCACGAAGCAGCCGCATGAGATCCGACGGATCGTCCAGCGAGCCCTTCTGGCCAGCCCATTCGTCATACCCGACGATCAGGGCGTCAATCTGGGCGGCCAGGCCCGCGTGCTGCTCCTTGATCGTCTTCAGCCGATCCGCACGCACCTCGCTCTTCTTGTCCAGCTCCAGCACGTCCATGAGCACCCGGATGTCCAGGTTGGTCTTGAGTATCTCCTCGATGGCCTTCCGACGGTCAACAAACGCCTGGTCCGCGTCCTTGGCCAGAACGGCACTGGTCGGCCGCGTGGCAACCGGCTGGCTGGTGGCCTCGGCCGGCTGAGTGCCCGCCGCCGCAGTGGACAACTGCACGTACTTGTCATGAATCTCGGCCAACTTGCTGAACAACGCCTTCCGCGCCGGCACACCCTTCACCAGGGCATCAAACTCCACCTCACGCCGGTCGGCCGGCAGGGTCATCGCGGCCCGAATCTGGGCCTCCGTGATGCTCGTGGCAACCAGAGCCTGCTTCGCGCCGTCAAACGCCTCCCGCTTCACCGACTCGGTCTTCGGCATCTGAATCTCAATCCGGTTCCAGCCGATCGAACGCCAGACCAGATTCCGGCTGTTCTGCGGGTCAACCCGCTGCCTCAGAATCGAGGTGACCTTCTCCGCCAGACCACTCCTCTGACTGGAGTCCAGCCCGCTGTCGTCAACCTCGAACAGCAGACTGTGCCCGCCGCCCAGGTCGATCCCCGGCTTCAGCTTCGTCTTGTCCAAAGGCCAGATCTGCCAGACACTCAGGCCAACCAGAACAACAATCAGTCCCAACTTCGACCATAGATTCTTATCGCCCATGTCTGTTCCTCAGCGGAAAGTGAGTTCGTCTCTCTGACGGAAACGCCGATTCATCCACATGCGTGAAGGGTCAAGCGGCCGGAGCCCGAACCGCGAGACGGCACCGGACACGACCGAACGGTTCGGTTAGCAGAAGACAGGCGGGGCGTGCGCATATCGGCAGGCCATCCACCCGTGCTGAGACGGGTCGCTCGCGCCGCGGATCTCGGTCCTCGACCGCCAGCAGCCGACCCGGGTGTCGCCGTCCAGAATGCCGCTGCCCGTCGAAGAGCACACCATGGGCAACCGGGGTGCAGGATCAACCGAGGCCCGCGCCAAACTGCCATCCCACACGTCAAAGGTCGCACTGACCCACACCGCTCGCGGCTGCGACCCCGGCACCCCCGCCCCCTCCCGCCCCGGACACGCCGGGCGGTCAGACACCGGGCAATCGTCCGACCCGCCAATATCCCCCGCCAAGGCAGGGTGCGAGCCGGCCGGCAGCGTCGCCGCCGTCAAAGTCAACCAGATCAGCGCCGCAATCCAAGTCACCCACTTCGACTCCCGGGTCATGCCACCCACCCAGGCGGCCATGACCGTCTCCCAACCCGCAAGCACGCTGCTCGCTTCGCAAACCCACACTATACCCGAAGACAATCACCCCGATCAAACCACGCCCCCCACCCCGCCTCAGCCGCCCGTGTTCATCGGCCGTTCACCCCACCAGCCGTGATCCCTAGACCCCAAAACACATGCCAAAGTCGCCTTGGCCACTCCCATCGGGTATGCTCTTGAATCATGCCCCAACCGACGCTCACCGACCGAAAGGCAGATCCCTGATGCCGCTCTCCAAACCCTACCCCCGCCTCAGGCCCGTCGAGGTCTTCCCCGGTGAACACGAAGGCCAGAAGGTCCTCATCGTCCATGACCCCGCCGGTTTGGCCGTCAGTCCGATAACCGTGTCACCCGCCGGACTCTTCATCTTCTCGCTCCTGGACGGCAAGAACGGCCCCGATGAAATCCAGGCGGCTTTCCGTCAGCAGTTCGGCGCTACCCTACCCTTCAACCAGCTGGAGAACCTCGTCGCACAACTCGACCAGGCCCGCTACCTCGACAGCGTCTCCTTCCTCAACCATGTCCAGAAACTCCACGCCGAGTACCACGCAGCCCCAGCCCGGCGATCGGCCGAGAGTCAAACCGAACCCGGCGAGGAACACCAGCCCACCGCCGACATGCTGGAACGCCTCTTCCGGGTGAACGAACCCGCACCACCCCACCAGGCGAGCGGCCGAATCGCCGGCCTGGTCGCTCCCCATCTCGACTACCCCCGCGGCCAACGCTGCTACGCCGATGCCTACAGCCTGCTCCGCCAGGGCTGCCCCGCCAGGCGGTTCGTGATTCTCGGCACCAACCACTTCGGCCAGGCCACCTCCGTGGTCGCCACCGGCAAGGACTTCGTCACTTCACTCGGAACAACCTCGACCGATCGGGCCTTCATCCACCGGCTCAGCGAACGATGCCACACCGACTTGTGCGAGTACGAGTTCGATCATCAGCGCGAGCATTCGGTCGAGCTGCAGCTCATGCTGCTCCAGTACGTTCTCGGGGCAGGTCATTTCCAGATCGTGCCCGTGCTGTGCCACGATCCGTGCGGCCCGTCAGGCACCGGACCGTATGACGGCAACGGCGTCGACCTCCGCGTGTTCGCCGAAGCCCTCCGCGATCTGGTCCAGGAGGACCCCGACCAGACGATCATTGTCGCCGGCGCCGACCTCAGCCACGTGGGCACGCGGTTCGGCGACCAGCGGGATCTGGACGACGAGTTCCGCAAGGAGGTCGAGTTGAAGGATCGGGCGGCACTGGAGGCCTTCGTGTCGGGCGATGCCGGGCAATTCCTTGAGGTCATCCGGAGCCACGACAACAGCACGCGGATCTGCAGCTCCGGCTGCCTGTTCGCCCTGATGACCGCCCTCCCTCGCGCCCGGGCCGAGGTGCTCCGCTACGACCAGGCCTCCGACCGGCCCAGCGGCACATGCGTGACATGCGCGTCGATTGTACTTCGGGAACACCGATAGAACGTCCGACTTGCAGAGGAATGGCCCCGCTTGGACTTCTCTTCGTCCTATGTCGACCTGATCAGCGGCCAACGCCGTGGCTTGGCCGCCGCCGCGGCTCGAGCGGGATTGCTCGGCCTGTCCCTCGCCTACCAAGGCGCGCTCCGGCTCCGCAACCACTGGTACGACCGGCTCGCCATGCCGCGATGGCTCGAGGTCCCGGTCATCTCCATCGGCAATCTCACCGTCGGCGGAACCGGCAAGACACCCATGGCCGTCTGGGTCTGCCACCGTTTGATCGAACACGGACTCAAACCGGCGGTGCTCTGCCGAGGATACAAGGCCTCCCCCCAGGGATTCGCCGACGAGGCGGTCATGATGTCCCGCCAGTGCCCCCAGGCGATCGTGATCGCCCACCCCGACCGGTTCGCCGCCGGCCAGCTGGCCATCACCGAGTACGGAGCGACGGCCGCCATCCTCGACGACGGACTCCAACACCGACGAATGAGCCGAGACCTGGAAATCGTGCTCATCGACGCCACCCGGCCCTTCGGCTTCGGACATGTCCTCCCCCGCGGACTGCTCCGCGAACCCCTGGCCGGCCTCGCTCGGGCCCATGTCCTGGTCATCACCCGCAGCGATCAGGTCACCCCCGACCAGCTCACCACCATCGAGCAGACGCTCCGCCGGCGAGCAAGAGCCGACGTGCCCATTCTCCAGGCCGTCCACCGCCCGGCAGGCTTCGTCGATCTGAGCGGCCAGGAAACCCATCCCGGCCAACACCAACGAATCGGATGCCTGGCCGGAATCGCCCGCCCCGAGACCTTCGTCCGGACACTCGGAAACCTCAACATCCACCCGGTCGCCAATCAGTTCGTGCCCGACCACTACCCTTACCAGTCCACGGATGCCAAAACCCTCGAAAGGTGGGTCCAAGAGGAACAGCTCGACGCGATCGTGACCACCGAAAAAGACGCCGTCAAGCTCAGACGCCTGGATTCCAGATGGCCCGCCCCGGTGCTGGCCCTGCGAATCGAGATGGTCATGGCGAAAGACGACGATCAGGTCCTCCGTGAGCTCATCAAAACCACGCTCGCAGAAGCGGAATCAGCCTCACCCGGAGGTGAGCCCGGGAAACACGCCCCCTCCTGAACCGGCCGGACGCACACCGCGGCCCCCGACCCGATCAGTAACCCCCGACCCGAGAAAAGAACCCGTACCGCTTCCTCGCCCCGCCGGTTATGATCGCCTCAATGCCTCGTCCCGTGTTCACCGTCGATGTCTTCGGCCACTTCACCCCCGAAAACCTTCGCCTGCAGTGGCGAGAAGAACCCCGGCCCCCATACCCGGCCATCGATACCCTGGTCGCACAGGCGTGGACGCGGTTCCACGACCAGGCCCGGCGCGAGGGACGAAGACTGTTCAACGGCCAGCTGGCTCGACTCCTCCACCACCAAATCGTCGGCCAAACCCTTACCATCCAGGTCGGACCCACCGACTACGCGAACTTCATGGGCACCAACTACGCCAACTACCACCTCGGCGACAGGCTGGGCTGGGAACACTTCGCTAACCCGATCGGCACGACCGCCACGGTCATTACCTCCGACGGCTGGCTGCTCTACGGCCGCCGCAGCCACCGCGTCGCTTGCCATGCCGGCTACATCCACACCTTCGGCGGCAGCCTCGAAGCCGATGAACGCCGGCCCGACGGCACCCTCGATGCCTTCGCCAGTCTGCGCCGCGAGTTGAGCGAGGAACTGATGGTCACAACCGACGAGGTGGCCGACCTGGTCTGCATCGGGCTCATCCGCGACGCCTGGATCCGCCAGCCCGAACTCATCTTCGACGCCCAACTCGCTCTACGCCGCTCCGAGCTGGAAACGCGAATCGCCCACGACCAGGACCACGAGCATGAGGCCGTGGTCGCCCTGCCTGATACGCCCGACGCCCCACTCCCCTTCCTCACAACCGCCACCCGTATCGCCCCCATCGCCGCAGGCGCGGTCTGCCTCCACGGACGCCGACGCTTCGGCGAGAAGTGGTTCGCCACCGTCTTGGCCAGGCTGGCCAACGTCGATCTCGACGCGGCCCCACCCGTCTGATCACCATTCCGGCACCATCAAACAGACGACCTCTACAACGCCGGCCAAAGGTCAGTACGACCACCGGTACCGCCTCAATACCTGCACAACGACCACCGCCACCAACGCAAGCCCATCCACCGCCGAACAGCGAAAAGCGGCAGCACCGCGAACAGGAGGCGAAGATCCGGCGAATGGGATCAGCCCCTGGAAAACATCACCCTTCAACCTCAGGCAACTGAGCAACAACGCTCCCCGGGACAGCCGACGTGTTATTCGCCCAAAGAACCCGCTCGGCCCTACCCCGCGCCCAGCAACCCCGGGAGCCCCGACCCCCCGGATGTCGGCGACAGAGAGAGGTGCGAATGGCTTCGTTTCGCCAACAGCAATCACCGCTCGGCAATCAGACCAGCCCGCGAGAGGGAAGGCCACAACCGTCTCCAGCCCGCCAATTGGCTTCGTTTGGCGCAAATGCCTTCTCCACATCCGGCACCAAACCCCTCTGGCACGCTCAGAAACGCGGTTTCCGCCTCGAAACCTTGGGTTCGTTTCGTCAAAGCCATCCCCGGCCACCACCATCCACCCACCCCAACCGACCGGGCCCCCGGCCGCCGCTGACTCAACCACGCCTCCAGATCCGGTGCAAACCCGAGCCGCCCGGCGAACGCCCCCCGCCTGTCCACAGAGCCCGCCCAAGCCATGCAAAGGTGGTCATCCCCCCCGAACAGCGGGACACCCCGTCTCGCCCGTCACGCCTGCCCCCTCCGAGCCAAACCCTGCAAACCGAACACCAACAGGATGGTGAACAAGAAAACAAGCGTCGACAGGGCGTGAAGCTGCGGGCTGATCCCGCGACGAAGAGACGAATAGATGTAGATCGGCAGCGTCATCGACTCCGGACCGGCAGTGAAAAAGCTGATCACGAAGTCGTCCAGCGACAGGGTGAAGGCCAACATGGCCCCGGCCACGATCCCGGGCATGAGCAGCGGCAGCATCACCCGCCGCAACAGGTAAGGGGTGTCGGCGTACAGGTCGCGGGCGGCCTCCTCCAGCGTCCGGCCAATGGTCGCCAGCCGGCTCTCAACCACCAGGGCGACAAAGGCCACCTGAAAGGTCACGTGGGCAATGATCATGGTCAACATGCCGGGATTGAACAGGTCGGAAAACATCCGCAGCAGACCAAAAGCCACCACCAGGGCGGCCGCAAAAATGATGTCCGGCGTCACCACCGGAAGGTACAGCGAGAAATCCAGAAAACCACGCGTCCAACGCGACCAGGGAAACCGCGACATGCCGATCGCCAGCAGCGTGCCCAGAACCGTGGCCATGACCGTCGAAACCACCGCCAAAACCAGAGTGTTCCAGGCCGCCTCCAGCACCATGCCATTGCCCATCAGCTCGCGGTACCACTTCAGCGTGAAACCTCTCCAGGCCAGACCGTGCCGGTTCAGGTTCACCGAGAAAACCGCCACCGCCAGCAACGGCACGTACAGAAACGCCAGCGTCACAACGGCCGGGACGGATACCCACATCGGCACGCGGCGGTTCACGGCCAGTCCCCTCCTCCCCGATCGTTGCCGCCAGAACGGCGAAGCAGGAACAAACCAACCAGCGTCAACACCATCAGGGCCATGCTGATCGCCGCCCCGAAGGGCCAGTCGCGGCTCGCTCCGAACTGCTGCTGGATCAGGTTGCCGATCAGCATGTGCTTGGCACCGCCAAGCAGGTCGGGCACCACGAACACGCCCATGGCCGGTATGAACGTCAGGATCAGGGCCACCGTCAGGCCGGGAATCGTCTGCGGTACGATGGCGTGCACGAACACCCGCCAGCGCGAGGCATACAGGTCCTGGGCGGCCTCCACCACCGACCAGTCCAGCCGCTCAACGCTGGTATACAGCGGCAACGCCGCAAAGGGCAGGAAGCTGCTGACCATGCCCAGGTAGACGGCGACCGTCCCCGGGTACAGCGCCCAGCCCTCCGGCAGCCAGCCAAACCAGTGAGCCAGCCGGGCCAGCGGCATCTGGTTCGACAGGAACAACTGCCACGCATAGGTGCGGATCACCAGGTTGGTGCAAAAGGGAAGGATGATCAGGGCGAGCCATAAGTAGCGAGCCCGGCCCCGCCGGGACGCAATGAAAAAGGCCAGAGGATAGGACAACACCACCCCGAGTACCGTCGTGACCAGTGCAACCCACACGCTGCGGAGCAGGATCAGCAGGTAGTCGGCCGACCAGCCGAACAGACCATAGCCAAGAAGCCGGTGGAAGTTCTTGAGCGTGAATTGCCAGACAACCTCGCCGTACGCGCCGCGCTGGGCGAAGGCCACGGCCACCAGGGCAATCGAGGGCAACATGAGGAAGAGAGTCAACCACAACAACGCGGGCAGAAGAAAGGACGCGCCCCGACAGAACAGCCGCCGCCCGGTGGCCAGCTCCCCGTACCAGATGAGCAGTCTAGTCACTTAAGGGCACCAGGTATTCGGGCCGCAACTCCAGCCACACCCGGGCCCCCACGCATAACTCCGGTCGTGGCGCGGTGCGGACCCGCAAAGCACCCGGCTCAACGAAAAGGTCCATATGATCGCCTCGGTAGATCAACTCCCGCACCCGGCCGGAAACTCCGTTCACCTCCGGCCGGTGACCACAGACTTGGATCCGCTCAGGACGAATCGCCAGCGTGCCCTCGTCCCACGCCGGCGGCTCGTCCATCTTGAGCAGCCCAACTTCCGTCCGCACCAGACCGCTGACACGCCGCCCGGCGATCAGATTCGCCGAACCCAGAAACTCGGCCACGAAACGGTTCACCGGACGCTCGTAAACCTCCGATGGCGCGCCACTCTGCTCGATCCGACCACCACGCATGACCAACACCCGGTCGGAGACGGTCATCGCCTCCTCCTGATCGTGGGTCACGAGAATGAACATCGTCCCCAGACGACGCTGCAGCCGCCGAAGCTCAATCTGCACCTCGGCGCGAAGCTTGGCATCCAGCGCCGACATCGGCTCGTCCAGGAGCAACAGCGCCGGTTCATTCACCAACGCTCGGGCCAGGGCAACACGCTGCTTCTGCCCGCCGGAGAGCTGGTGCGGGTAACGCTTGGCCAGAGGCTCCATCTGGAGCATCTGCAGGGCCTGGCCAACCCGAAGCTCCACCTCCGCGGCGGCCGTCCGACGCGAACGAAGACCGAAAGCAACGTTCTCGGCCACATCCAGATGCGGAAACAAGGCATAGCTCTGGAAAACCGTGTTCACCGGCCGGCGGTTGGCGGGCAAACCGGTCATCCGCTTGCCGCACAGGGTCACTTCACCGCGATCAGGCAGTTCCAGACCGGCCAGGATCCTCAGCAACGTGGTCTTCCCACAACCGGACGGACCCAGCAGAGTCACGAACTCGCCGTCCCCGACGCCAAAGCTGATGTCGGTCAGAACCTCAACGTCCCCGAAAGACTTGTAGATGCCTTCCGCCCCCAGATCGGTCGTGCCCGCCGGCGCGGCCGGGACATCCAGAACCGGCCCATCCCGCAGCGATGCCCGAATGCCGGCCAGGAAACCCTGGCCCATCCGGTCTGCCGGCCCTATGACGGATTGAATCGATCGCCTTTCCAACGACTCTTGCGGTCCTCGCCCAGAAATCTTCGCATGAGGGCACCCGCTCGCCTGGGTCCCCTTGTCTTCCCTTCCACAAGAGAATATGAAACACGCCCCCACGTCGCAAGACTTATTTCCGCTTTTCGACCAGAAGTGGCCCCACACCACCTTCAGCGTGCGACTCGCCACGACCGCAGGTTGACGGCTGACGCCCGGCCACTAAACTCCTGGAGTGATGTCCAGTCTCCGACGCCCTGTCGCCGTGGCCTTCTGCCTCTCTGCCCTTGTTTCATTAACCGGTTGCCCCCAACGAGAGTCGGTCATCACCAACCTGCCCGGACCTTATTACCATCCGTTTCCGGTACGACCCACCCAGACGTTCCCCCCCCTGCCCCCACGTCACCCCACGCCTGCACCACGACCGGTCGGCGGCACGGTCATGCTCGACCCAGGACACGGCGGCAAGGACGCCGGTACCTGGCCAAGACACTCCACCACCTACCCCGAGAAAACCCTGGTGCTCGACATCGCCAAGCAGATAGGCCAGATCCTCGTAGCCCGCAACGTCCGCGTGATCATGACCCGCACGTCCGATGTGTACCCCAGTCTCGAACAGCGATCCGTGATGGCCGACCGGTCCGGCGCCGACCTGTTCGTCTCCATCCATGTCAACTCCGCCCCGCGCAACCGCAGCGCCTCCGGCGTCGAGGCCCACATCTACTCCCAGGCAACCTCGACCAGCAGCCGAGCGGCTCAGTGCATTGTCGCCGCCCTCAAGCGGTCAGGCATCGAAACCAGGGGCATCCGGCGGAGCGACTTCCACGTCTTGCGCGAACACTCCCGCCCCGCCGTCCTCATGGAATGTGGCTTCCTGACCAACCCCCAGGATGCCGCCGCCCTCGACAATGGCGCCTATCGGGCCAAGCTGGCCGCCGCCATCGCCGAAGGCATCACCAACTTCTTGGCCAGGTGACGCCATTCCGCCGCCCACCCAACTCACCGGCCTCCCCACCGCTGCCCACCCGCCAATCCGCTCCGCTTTCCTTGAGACCCCCGCGCAGCCCGTCCGATATTGCCAACAGCCATGGAAACCACCGTCATCTTCGAGGACGAAGCCTATCGCCAGTTGCTCCCGCTGACCTATTGGCGGACCTGTTTCGAACTGCGCACCGGCTATGGCCGACTGACCGACCATATCGTCGCCAGCCTCAACCACTCGGAGGTGTCATACTATTGCCGCCCCGTCATGGCAGCAGTGACGGCCGAACGCTTCGCCCAGCCGGTCAACCGCGTCCCGGCTGGCGAGGCGGCCGTCTTCATCAATGGCCGCCTCCTCCTGACCAGCCCTTTGGACCTCGCACCCTTGCCTTCCGCCCAGTGGCAGGACGGCTGGCTCGTCGCCCTCCGGGCCAACCGGGGAATCTTCGAGAAACTCAGCCCTCAAACCTGGCTCGACCGTGTGCTTCTCCGACAGGTGCTCGCCGGCATCCCCGAGCATCGCTTCGTCGAATCGCCGAAGCTGATCGGCTACCCCTGGGACCTGGTCGCCGCCAACCCGGATATGCTCAACTTCGGATGGAGGCGGGCAGGATCGCCGGCCGGCGTGGACGGCCGCGTCTGTCAGGGCGTTCACCTGCTCAACGAGTCCGCCATCCACGTCGGGTCCAGAACCGTCCTGAAACCCGGCGTCGTCCTCGACGCCGAGCATGGGGCCATCTTCATCGGCCAGGACGTCACCATCGCCCCCAATGTCAGCATCGAAGGCCCCTGCTACATCGGAGACGGCACCTTGATCCAGCCGGGAGCCGCACTCCGCGACGCCATGAGCATCGGACCACGCTGCAAGGTCGGCGGCGAACTGGAGTCCTCAATCATCCACGGCTTCTCCAACAAACAGCACGATGGCTTCCTCGGCCACTCCTACGTGGCCGAATGGGTCAATCTGGCCGCCGATACAGTAAACAGCGATCTGAAGAACACTTATGGCACGGTTCGCGTACCAATCAACGGTGTCGAGGTCGAATCCGGACAGATGTTCGCGGGCTTGACGATTGGCGACCACACCAAAACGGGCATCGGCCAGATGTTTCCCACCGGAGCCGTGGTGGGCTTCGGGTCCAATATCGCAACCTGCGAGTTCGCCCCCAAGTTCGTTCCGTCGTTCACTTGGCTGACCGCGACAGCCCGCAAACCGTACGAGCTCGAACGGTGCCTGGAGGTCGCCAAGCGGGTCATGGCCAGACGACAAACCGACATGACGGCCGCGCAGGAGGCCTTGTTTCGGGAGCTTCCGGGGTTGGCCGAAATCGCCGAGGCGTCTGCCCTTGACATTAAGACCAATTGAACATATACTAACAAGGCTTAGGGCTTATCCTTTCATCTTGTCAGATATGAGGTTGCGCGAACGAGGGTGGAGCGTGGCGAAAAAAGCGACAGTTAAGAAAACAGGCCAGAAGGCGGCACCCAAGGCGGGCAAGATCACCCGACCCAAGAAGGCCGTGGAATCACCTCGGCCGGCCAAGAGTGCCGCACCTCGTCCCAGCAGCGCCACTGCCGGCAAGCAGGCCCCTTCGCGCAGCCCGAACCAGCCGGCCAAGCCCAGCAAGCTCCCAGTCAAAACCGGGCCGGCCAAGAAGGCCGTACGGGAGATCGTGACCTCATCACAACCCAGAAAGCCCACCCTGACCAAGAAAGCCACCCCCGAAATCAAGAAGGCCCCGGTTGTGAAGATCGAGCCCGCTGACCGCGCTCCAGGCGGCAACAACCGCCCGCGGGCTGGAAGCTCAGGTGTCGATGGCCACGGCAAGGCCAAGCCCCGCCCGGCAGACGGAACGGCGTCAATCCGGCACGCCAAGCCGGTGCGAATCGACCGGCGACCCGTGATCCTCGAGTTGCCCCCGGAGATTCCGCCAACGTACCTGACTCCGGCAGAGCTCGAAGGCTTCCGCGAGATGCTGCTCCAGAAGCGCCACGAGCTGATCGGCGATGTGGCCAACCTCGAGGACGGCGCGATTCGTTCGGGGGGGGGGCAGAGCACCAGCGGTCTGTCGTCAATGCCCATCCACATGGCCGACATCGGAAGTGACACCTGGGAACAGGAATTGACCCTGGGTTTGATCGAGAACGAGCGAGGACTGCTGCGCGAGATTGACGAAGCCCTCGAGCGGATCAAGGATCGCACCTACGGCATGTGTCTGGCCACGGGAAAGCCGATCACCAAGGCCAGGCTGCGAGCCAAGCCATGGGCTAAGTACTGCATCGAGTATGCCCGCAAGCGTGAGCTGGGATTAGTCTAGCCGTCCTCGCCCGATCTCCTCTATGGCAGAAAGCCCCCAAATCACCGCGTCTCAGCGACTGGATTCAGCCCCTGCTCTCCCGGTCCCATCTGCGATGCGTGATCTGCGGTCGCACCTCCGACTGTGGCCGGCGGCCGCCCTGGGACTGCTCGCGGATCTCTGGTCCAAGGACTGGGCCTTCTCCCATTTGAGTGCAAACCCCGATGCCTCGACCTCGATGGAGATCATCCCCCACCTGATGACCTTCCGGCGGTCGCTGAACACCGGCGCCTTGTTCGGCATGGGCAAAGGCCTGGTGCCCCTGTTCATCGCCGCGTCCGTCATCGCCTTGGCCTTCGTCCTCTACCTGTTCTATCACAGCAGCCGCGAACGCCGAAGCCTTCACGTGGCCCTGGGGCTGGTCCTGGCGGGCGCCCTGGGCAACATGTACGACCGGGTGTTCATGGTGGCCGACGTGGTCCATTACACCGTGGGCGGCCGCGAGTATGCGGACGCGGTGAAGCGGCTCCCGGATCTGGATTACCCCGGCGTCAAGATGGTCGGAACCTGGCCCAATGGCGAGCACCCGCGGCCGTTTCCTGACTCTCTCCAGCCGCGGTTCCATCAGCAGGGCGTGGTTCGCGACTTCGTCAAAATGGAGCCGCGTTTCACGATCGCCGGCCATCACATCGAGATCTGGCCCTGGGTGTTCAATGTCGCCGACGTGCTGCTCGTCGTGGGGGTGGGTCTGCTCATGCTGAACTTCTGGTGGGAGCGGAAGGCGGAGAGGGCGGTCCACCCGCAGGCGAGCCAGAGTCCTTGACACCCGGGGAGAAGAACCACGGCCAGGAAGCCCGTGGCACACCGATCTGCCAGTGGAAGATACTCAATGCCTCGATGGGCTTTCACGCCTGACGACGAGCAGCACATGCGGCGGGCACTTGCCCTGGCCGCTCGCGGGCAAGGCTCGGTCGAGCCCAACCCGATGGTCGGCTGTGTGATCGTTCGGGGAAATCGAGTGGTCGGGGAAGGATACCACCGCCGGTTCGGCGGGCCACACGCCGAGGTCCATGCCCTTCGAGGCGCCGGGCGGCTCGCGAAGGGTGCCACCGCCTACGTGACCCTCGAGCCCTGCTGCCACTTTGGCAAGACTCCGCCCTGCACCCAGGCGCTCATCGCGGCCGGCATAAGCCGCGTCATCGTGGCGACGCCCGATCCCTTCCCAAAGGTGGCAGGAAGAGGTCTCCGACAGCTGAAGGCGGCGGGGCTCGAGGTCGCGGTCGGCCTGGGCGAAGCCGACGCGGTCGAGCTCAACCAGCCGTACCTCAAGCTCCAGCGTCAGGGCCGGCCGTGGGTTATCCTCAAATGGGCCCAGAGCATCGATGGCAAGATCGCAACCCGCAGCGGCGACTCGCAGTGGATCAGCGGCGAGCGATCGCGGGCCTTGGCTCACCGCATCCGCGGCCGGGTCGATGCCGTCATCGTCGGCGTGGGGACCGCGTTGGCCGACGATCCGCTGCTCACCTGCCGTCACGGACGCCCCAGGCGGACGGCCACCCGGATCGTGATCGACCCGCAACTCCGCCTCCCGCTGAGATCGCGGCTGGTTCGCACCGCCCGAACGGTGCCGACCATGGTCGTAGCCAATCAGCGATCGGCTTGCGGCCCGGCCGCCCGCAGGCTGGCCCGCGCCGGCGTCGAGGTGCTCGGCGTCCCTGCCACACGTTCCCGGCTGGACCTCGGCTGTCTCCTCGATGAACTCGGCCGCCGGCGAATGACCAACGTGATGGTCGAAGGGGGTGGCCAGACCCTGGGCCGCTTCTACGACGCGGGCCTGGCGGATGAGGCGATCATCTTCGTCGCCCCCCGCCTGATCGGCGGCGCGACGGCCACCGCTCCCCTCGCCGGCCTGGGCCCTGCGACGATGAAGGACCTGCACCGGCCAGGGCGCACAACCATCACCCGAGCCGGCGATGACCTCATATACACGCTGCGACTCGGGCCTGCTCGCCGGGGCGCCGCACACATGGCCAAGGTATGAAGCCCTGTCGCTCGGGACGTGCCGTCCCCGCTTCTCCACAAACCGCTCCAGCCGCCTGGTCGACAGTCGTTCGTTGGCCTCGCTGCCCGGGTGGTCTTTGACGGATCATTTTCCCTCGAACCAGTTGTCACCCCAGGCGAGATCGACCTTGACCGGCACGCGCAGTGGCAGGGCGTTGCACATCTCCTGGCGGATGAACTCGGCCTCAGTCTCGACCGCGCTGCGGGGCACGTCGAAGACGAGTTCGTCGTGAACCTGGATGAGCATTCGCGTCGAGCGGTTGCCTTCGTGGATCTTGCGGTGGATGTTGATCATGGCCTGCTTGATGAGGTCGGCGGCGCTGCCCTGGATGATGGTGTTGATCGCGAATCGCTCGGCGGCTGATCGCAGGCCGGTGTTGCGCGAGTTGATGTTCTCGATCGCCCGGCGACGGCCGAGGATGGTCCGCACGTGGCCGGCTCGGCGGGCCTCGGCCACTGCCTGGTCGATGAACTGCCGCAGGCCGGGGTAGCGGGCGAAGTACTTGTCGATGAACGTCTGGGCTTCGCCCACGGTCATGCCCGTGGTCCGCGAGAGGCCGAAGGCCGTCTGGCCGTAGATGATGCCGAAGTTGACCGCCTTGGCCCGGCCGCGCTGCTCGCGGGTGACCTCGTCGATGGGCACGCCGAAGACCTGGGCGGCCACGAACTGGTGAATGTCGCGGTCTTCGACGAACGCCTGCATGAGGGCGGCGTCCTGACAGAAGTGGGCCATGACCCGCAGCTCGATCTGCGAGTAGTCGGCAGTCAGGAGCACGTGGGTCTTACCGCCGGGGACGAAGGCCCGGCGGATCTGCCGGCCGATCTCGGTGCGGATGGGAATATTCTGGAGGTTCGGATCGCTGGACGACAGGCGCCCGGTGACGGCCACGGTCTGGTTGAAGCTCGCGTGGACCCGGCCGGTGTCCGGGCAGACCATTTCCGGCAGGGTGTCGATGTAGGTGCCCTTGAGCTTGACCAGCTCGCGGTATTCCTTGACCAGCTTGGGCACGGGGTGGTCGGTCTGCCAGGCGAGGGTCTCCAGCGTCTCGGCGTCGGTGCTCTGGCCGGTCTTGGTCTTCTTGACCGACGGCAGCTTGAGCTCGTCGAACAGCACCGCTGCAAGCTGCTTGGTCGAGTCGATGTTGAACGGATGCCCGGTCGCCTGGTGGATCTGGCGGGTCAGGTCGCCCAGCCGGCCGGCCAGCTCGCCGCTCATCTTCTTGAGGAATGGGGCGTCGAGCTTGACGCCCTCGGCTTCCATGGCCGCCAGAACCTCGACGAGCGGCATTTCCGTGTCGTGGAAGAGCCTGTCGACATCGCTGCCGGCGATTTGGGTGGAGAAGACCTTGTACAGCGACCAGGTGACGTCGGCGTCCTCGGCCGAATACTCGCAGGCCCGGTCGGTGGGCACCTGGTCGAAGGTGATCTGATCCTTACCCTTGCCGATGAGGTCGCTGATCGGGATGGGTTCGAAGCCGAGGAGTGCGCGGGCCAGGGCGTCCATGCCGTGCGAGCGGCGAGACGAGTCGAGCACGAAGCTGGCGACCATGGTGTCGAACTCGATGCCGTTCACTGGCACGCCGTGGCGGATCATGACCACGAGATCGTACTTGATGTTCTGCCCGATCTTGCCCACCTTGGGGTCAGCCATGATCGGCCGGAGGGCTTCGAGGGTCGATTTCAGCGGCAGTGTCCGGCCCACGCCTCGGACGGGCAGGTAGTATCCCGTATCGCGCTTCCAGGAGAAGCTCAGGCCGACCAGTTTGGCCCAGGCGGGGTTGATGTGGGTGGTTTCGGTATCGAAGGCGAAGCGAGGCTGTTTCCGCAACTCGGCGAGGAAGGCGGTGAGTGATTCGGGGGTGTCGATCAGGAGGTACTCGCGCTTGGGGCGGGCGGCGAAGAGTTGCCCCGGGCCGGGTGCGGCGGGTGCCGGTTCCGATGGCGGCGGTTCGTGTGCCGCGCGGACCGGGCTCAGACCCGAGAAGAGGTCGTGCTGCGGACCGAAGAGTTGGCCCTGGCCGCTCTGAGTTGGGCGGTTGGCGGCCTGAGGCGTGCTCGGCGCGGGAGTTGACTTGGCACCGGCATCCGAGGCATTGCCGACGAGATCCGCGAACTGGTCAGCCAGGCGGCGGAAGCCGAGTTCCACGAAGACCGGGTGCAGGGCCGCGGCATTCAGCTCCGTCCACCGGCAGGCTTCGAGGTTGAACTCGAAGGGGACGTCCTGGCGGAGGGTGACCAGCTGCCGGGTTCGTTCGAGATGCTTGGCGAAAGCCAGCACGTTCTGGCGCATGGCGGGGGTGAGTTCAGCCGCATGTTCGATCACGGCTGCGGCGGAGCCGAAACGGGCGATGAGGTCGGCGGCCTTCTTGGGGCCGATCCCCTTGACGCCGGGCACGTTGTCGGTCGAATCACCGGTCAGGGTCTGAATCTCGACGGCCTTGTCCGGCGCGTAGCCTTTGGCCCTGCGGAGATCCTCCGGTCCGAGGAACTCGTTCTTTCCCGGATCGAAGAGGCAGACGCGATCGGAGAGCAACTGGTCGAGATCCTTATCCTTGCTGACCAGGCAGATCTGAAGGTCCTGCTGGTCGGCCAGTCTTCGACAGAGCGTGGCCATGACGTCGTCGGCTTCGAAGGTTGGGATGCTGATGATCGGGATGGACTGGGAGGCGACGATCTGGAGGATTCGCTGGATTTGTGGGGCGAGGTCCTCGGGGGGCGGTTCGCGGTTGGCCTTGTACTGGGGATCGATTCCGCGGCGGAAGACGGCGGCGTCGGGGCTGTCCATGGCCATGGCCAGGTAGTCCGGTTTCTGCTCGCGGATGAGTTGGAGGAGCGTCTGGGTGAAGACGAAGGTGGCCCGGGTCGGCTCGCCCCGGGGTGAACTGAGGTGCTGGAAAGGCGCGTAGTAGGAGCGGAAGATCTGACCGAGGCCGTCGATGATGAAGAAGCGTCTGGCCATTTCGCCTACCCGCCCGAGTCTCTTGCTGAGCGGAACCGGTCTCAACTGTAAGAAGGCGGGGAGGGGTGTCAAGATTGTGATCACGAGCCGCGGGCGGTAAGGTGGCGGGCATGAATCGACCCGCCGTGGAACGTGAGCCGGGGCCCATCCCGGAGCCTGCCAAGCGAAAGGCGTTGAGCGCCCGGGGCAATGCCCTGAAGGCCAAGTTGGCCCTTGGGCGCCAGGGGCTGCGCGAGGCCTTTGTGGTCCAGGTTCGAGTCGCCTTCACCCACACGGATCTGCTCAAGATACGGCTGGCGGCCGAGGGTGTGGAGGAGACGAAGGATCTCGCCGCAGAGCTGGCCCGACGGGTCCCCTGTCATCTTCTGCAATGCACCGGACACGTGGCCCTACTCTATCTGCCTCTGCCCAAGGAACGCTGATGAGTGACGAGGGACGAGTCCCGTGGCCTGCGACCTCAAGCCCGGCCCGGTTTGCCAGGCGAGTCGCGAGGGCTGTGTCCGCGGTCTTGGTGCAAGGGGGTCATCGCGGTGAAGGGTAGCGGGCTTCTTGCCGTGGTTAACCTTGGGCTTGCGATGAGCCCGTGCACCTCGTTCGGGGGCGAGCCGCCGATGTCCCAACCGGCGGGACTGGGGGTTTACGCGAGCTACGGTGGCTCGGCGAGTTGCGCGGAGTGCCACCCGCAGGCGTACGATGACTGGAAGCGCTCGCACCATGCCAAGGCTCAGCGGCCGATTGTGGCGGTGCTGGACGGCGAGGCGTTCGAACCTCTGCAGATCATCGCCCACGGTTCGCAGCTATCCGTGGCCCAGACGGAGGGTGGCCGGTTCTCGATCGCGACCACGGGGTTGGACGGCACGCAGCAGGCATTCGAACCGATTGGGGCGATCGGCGTTGATCCGCTCTGGCAGTACCTCATTCCGGCGCCGGGTGGACGGCTGCAGGTCACGGAACTGGCGTTCGAGCCGGCTCGCAAGGAGTGGTTCAACGTCTACGGGAGCGAGGACCGCAAGGCCGGCGAGTGGGGTCACTGGACCGGCCGGGGAATGAACTGGAACTCGATGTGTGCCGCGTGTCACACCACCGGTTTCCGCAAGAACTATGATCCGGCCAAGGACGGGTACCGTTCGACCTACGTGGAGCAAGGCGTCGGTTGCGAGCAGTGCCACGGTCCGATGCGGGCTCACAACGAATGGCAGCGGGCCCACAAAGACCAGAAGGGTGACCCGACGATCACGCCGATGGATCGTCAGAAGTATTTATCGGTATGCGGTTCCTGCCATGCCCGGCGTGCGGATCTGACCGGAAACTTCATGGTGGGCGACGAGTTCTCCGACCACTATGAGCTAATGGTTCCGGATCCGACCGACCTGTACTACCCGGACGGCCAGGTGCGTGACGAGGATTTCGAGTTTGCGGCTTTCAGTCTCAGTCACATGCAGCAATGGGGGGTGCGTTGCACGGACTGTCACCAGTGGCACACCGGCAAGCCCACGCGGCGGGATAATCGCCTCTGCCTGCGTTGTCACGAGAACGGCATTACCACGAAGATCCCGATCGACGAGGTCAAGCACAGCTTTCATCCGCGGGACAAGGGCGGTTTCTTGTGCGTGGACTGCCACATGCCGGTCACGCCCTTCATGCAGCGGCATCCGCGACATGATCACGGCATGACCGTGCCCGACCCGGAACTGACGCGCGACTACGGCGTCCCGAACGCCTGTACCCGCTGCCACGCGGACAAGGGGCTGCAGTGGTCGATCGACTATGTACGGCAGTGGTACGGCCCGCGTATGAACCGTCCGACAACCGTGCGATCGCGGCTGCTGTCGCGGCTCAAGAAGAGCGATGCGGGCGCCATCCCCGATGTGGTCAAGCTGCTCCAAGAGGAGAAGAACCCCACGTGGCGGGCAGTCTATGCCCGGTTCTTGGCCCCGTTCGCCCTGGAGGCGCGTGATCCCGGGGCTCGGCGTGTGCCGGTCGAGTCGCTGATCCGCTTGCTGGACGATCCCGCCCCACTGCCGCAGGCCGTGGCGATCGAGTCGCTGGAACCCTATGCCGAGTCGATGGCCGAGCCGCTGGCCGCCAAGCTGCAGAGTCCCAGCCGGCTGGTACGTGTGAAGGCCGCCTGGGGGTTGCGGACACGGCTCGATCTCGACTCGACTGCGGGCAAGGACCTGGTGGGCTTGTTGGCGACCCACCAGGACCAGCCGACTGGGGCGTTACATCAGGCGGCGCTGTGGATGGATCGCGGCCAGACCCAGGAGGCCTTACCGTGGTATGAGAAGGCGATCGCATGGGATCCGGCCGCCGCCCCGGTTCGGCACGGGCTGGCCATCGCTCTCCAGAGCCTTGGCCGGTCCGAGGAGGCGATCATGCAGCTGCGGAAGGCTGCGGAGATCGAGCCCGGCCAGTCAGCCTATCCCTATGCCCTGGGGCTGCTCTATGCCGAACTGGGTCGGATCGCGGACGCCCGCGATGCGATACGGGCGGCCATTGGCAAGGATCGCGGCCAGAGCCGGTACTGGTACAATCTTGGCTTGGCTGAGTCGCAGCTTGGTGAACCGGGGGCGGCCATTGAGGCCATCCGGCAAGCCGAGCAGCTCGAGCCCGATGTGGCCGACTACCCCTTCGCCCGGGCGACGATTCACCTGCGGCTGGGTCAGAGATCGGACGCGGAGGAGGCGTTGCGGCGAGCGTTGAGCATCGACCCGAACCATCCGGGCGCCCGAGCGGCCATCAGTGGAGGGAACCCTTAGGCCATGAGTGCGTCGCAGGGTGTGCCGCCGCGTCGGCGTTGGGCGGTCTGGTCGAAGCGACTAGGCATTGCTGCCGCTCTGCTGCTGGTCGTGGTTGCGGGCACGGGTTGGCTGCTTTTCCAGCACATTCCGGCGTGGTACCGCCCGATGGAGATCTCGCCCGAGGCGGCCGTGACGGTGAGGACCGAGTTTGCGAACATGATTGACGGGGTTGGTGGCGGGCTGAACAGCGCCCAAGGCAGATTCGAGTGTCGCTTCACGCAGGCGCAACTCAACACCTGGGTGGCAGGGCGTGAGGCCATTGACCCGATGACCCGCAAATGGCTTCCTTCCGGGCTGCGTGATCCGATGGTGGTGATTGAGCCAGACGGTGCTCGCCTGGCGGTGGCCGCCCGCACTGGCGGGGTGGAGACCGTGCTGGGCCTCAAGGTGCAGGCTCATGTCGAGGAGAAGGGCATCCGGGTGTGGCTGACGGACGTCACTTGCGGCTCACTGCCGGTGCCACGAGCTTTGATCGAGGATCAACTGGGCAAGATCGACGCTGCTTTGCGGAGCAGGGGAGGCCGTGGGGAAGTCGAGTGGCCGATTCCCTCGCTCACGGGTCTGTTTGAGGGGATCCTGCTGCCCAACGAGTGGGACTGGCCCAATGTTCGGCGGCGGTTTCGAATTGCGGAGGTCAGGGCAGAGCCGGGGATCCTAATCCTGACGTTGGAGCCGTTGGGCTCACACCGGAGTCGCTGACAGGGCTTACCCGTCGGATGTGCCCCTTTCCAGTCGCGATGGGGAGTTCGAAGAGCCCGTTCAGTCGGTTTCCCGTCAGCCTTACTTGCCAGATGTCGGGGGATTCGTGGCAGAACTCATATTCGCCGGCGTCCTCTCGAGTGACTTCGCCTCGCCCCCCCGAGACCGGGCCTTGGTAGGTCAGGTAGGCCAGCCGATGATCGGCGATGCGTTCGGCTGGCAGTTGGTCGGCTGGACCGGTCGACGCGAGTGATGAAGGATGGGTCGGGAGTCGCCACGTCGCCAAGTGGTTGCCTTTTTCCAGCATCAGATCCCAGTGACGGTTGTCCGATATTACATGGCGTAGCAGTACGAAGCGTTGTGTTGGCTTGAGCATCGACGGTATTATAGCCCCCGGATCGATTGAACCCGACCCTGCTCGGGCCTATGATCTTGCGGACAGGGATGTATCAAGCCATGGTCAGGGAGGCTGCGGCTATGCGTCACACGGTGGTTCAAACGAAGACGGGTCTGGGGTTTGGCGGGCTGGTTTTTCTGGGGTCTGTGGTCGGGGTTTTGACCGGTTGTGCGCCCGACCTGAAGGACCTTCGTGAAGCGGGCATCGAGCAGTTCCGTAACCAGCAATATGTGGAATCGACGGCCACGCTGCGTGAGGCCCTGGAGATCAAGCGCACGGATCCGCAGATAAACTACTACATGGGGCTCAATTATCGGGCCATGGCGGCCCGCAAGTTCCGGGACGGCGACGTTGCCTCGGCGTGTCGGGAACTCGACACGTCGGTGTTGTACTTCTCGGAAGCGGTGAAGAGCTGGCCGAACTACATGGCCGCCATCGATGCCAAGACCGAGGCTCTTGAGGCCCGCGGCAAGTATGATCAGGCACTGACGGTGGCCAAGGATGTAACCGACACGAACCGCGGGCACTGGGAACACTATGTCGTTTTGGGTAATCAGTATCGCGACCGGGGGGAGTATGATGAGGCTTTGCGGGTCTACAAGCTGGCCCTGACGACGAATCCCCGTGCGGCCCGGGCGTACAGCGAGCTGGGCCGGCTGTATATCAGGACCGGCGATCGAGCCATGGCGTTTGACTCGCTGCGTAAGGCGTACGAGTTGAACCACAACGAGCCAGGCGTGGCTTCTCAACTGGCCATGCTTGAGGTTGATGAAGGCGTACGGGCCGTCGCCGGCGAGAGTGTTCCACCCCGAGGTGGAACGCCGCAGCAATAGAGCCTGGGTGGGCGGTTGCCTCGCCTGGGAATGTAGCGGCGCCATTCTCTTGGGGCGGCACGTGTATCTCGGCGTTCGAGCGATTCCGATTGCTCGAACGCCGTCTCGTTTGCGGTCCGATCGATGGTGGAGAGGCCTGGCCCGGGGGAATTGCCCGGAGTTCACGCTCCGGTGATGATGACACTGCGGCATGGACAAGCGGATGGAGGACGTGTGGTGACGGGTGGGCGGTGTGCGATCGGCGTGGATCTCGGCGGTCAGAGTGTCAAGCTGGCCACGGTGCAGGACACCGGCACGGTGTGCCTTCGACGGCAGATACCGGTCGACGCGACCTGGCCGGTGGAGCGTATCACGGACCTGATCGCAGGCGGGGTGGAGGAGATGGTCGGGCAGGCTCGCAGTCAAGGGCATGCCCCCTCGGCGATGGGGATGGTCATGCCGGGGTACATGGACCGAGACCGCACCGAGCTTGTTTTTGCCACGAACCTTCCGACGTTGAACCAGTGTGGTTTCCTAGCCAGGCTCCGGCATGCGCTCTCGCTGCCGGTGGTGTTCGATGCGGACTGCAATGCGGCGGCGGTGGGCGAGTCGCGATTCGGAGCGGGCCGTGGTGTGGATCGTCTGATTGTCGCCACGATCGGGACGGGGATCGGTGCGGGCGTCATCCTCGGAGGCGAGGTTCTTCGCGTATGGCACCACATCGCCGGCAGCTTGGGTCACGTGATCGTGAACGCCAGGGGTCCGGCGTGCAAGTGCGGCGCTCGCGGCTGCGTGGAATCTCTGGCGGCGGGTCCGGCCCTGGAGAGGCGGGCGGCGGAGCTGGCTGATGCTCAGCCGGCGTCGCGGCTGGCGGCGATGAAAGCGGAGTATGGTCGGCTGACCGGCGTGGAGATCGGGAGAGCCTTGGCCGAAGGTGACGCCGCGGCCGAGCAGGCGATCGATGAATGTGGCTGGTGGTTGGGGGCAGGCATTGCCTCCTGGTCGGTGATCTACCGGCCTGACAAGGTCCTGATCGGCGGAGGCGTTTCGGGGCTAGGGGAGACCTATCTTCAGGCGGTGCGACGTGGCCTGGCGGAGGTCGGGCAGCCGAACGCGACCGGGCACGTTCAGATTGATGCGGCAGCGTTGGGTCCGGATGCTGGCCTGATCGGCGCGGCGGCCATGGTGATGACCGGCGAATTGACGACCTGAGCGAGCGGTGATGGCGGCCGAGGCGTTGGCCACCCTTGCCCAGTCGGTCCTGGGGATGGCGACCGATCTGGCGGCGATTGTGGGCCGTAGTGGCGAGGGGGCCCCGGACCGGGGCGCTTTCCCAGAGACGGGAAGCTCTGCAGTCAGGGGGCTTGATGCAGATTCCTCACCCAGTTCCTTCGCGGCGTCTCGCCGATTCCACCCCGGCCGGGTCGGGCTCTGAAGCCTGAACCTGACCCATCTGACCTTCACTCGGGTTCCGGCTATAATCTGGGCCATGAGTACAGCATCCGCGAGCCACGTTTTCTCCGCCCCGGATGAGCATGGTCGTTTCGGCCTGTTCGGCGGCCAGTATGTGCCCGAAACGCTGATGGCGGCCATTCACCAGCTTGAACGGGAGTACGACAAGGCGAAGAAGGACCCGGCGTTCTGGGCCGAGTTGCGGGGGTACCTGAAGGACTACGTCGGGCGGCCGAGCCCCTTGTACTTTGCCCGGCGGCTGAGCGAGAAGCTCGGCGGGGCCCGGATCTTCTTCAAGCGCGAAGATCTGAACCATACCGGCTCGCACAAGATCAACAACACGCTCGGGCAGGCTCTGCTGGCCATGCGGATGGGCAAGAAGCGGGTCATCGCGGAGACGGGGGCGGGGCAACATGGGGTCGCGACGGCGACCGCGGCGGCGGTTTTTGGCCTCGACTGCGTGGTTTACATGGGATCCGAGGACGTCCGCCGTCAGAAGCTCAACGTGTTTCGCATGGAGCTTCTGGGCACGCGGGTGGTTGCGGTCGAGAGCGGTCAGAAGACGTTGAAGGATGCGATCAACGAGGCGATGCGCGACTGGATGGGTAGCGTCGAGCGCACCCACTACATCATTGGCAGCGTGATGGGCCCGCACCCGTTCCCGATGATCGTCTGCGATCTGCAGTCGGTGGAGGGCTGCGAGTTGCGTGAGCAGTTTCTGGCCGCGGAGGGGCGACTGCCGGACATGGTGGTGGCCTGCGTGGGCGGGGGGAGCAATGCGGCTGGCGTCTTCGCTCCGCTGGTGTCCGACAAGTCGGTCGAGTTGGTTGGTGTCGAAGCGGCCGGCGAGGGGCTTGACGGGCATCGGCACGCCGCGACCCTGGCCAAGGGTTCGCCCGGGGTGATCCACGGCATGTATACCTACGTGCTCCAGGACGCGGACGGTCAGACCTCGCCGGTTCACTCGGTCTCGGCCGGGCTCGACTACCCTGGTGTGGGGCCGCTCCATTCGGCATGGAAGGACAGTGGTCGCGTCGCGTACGTCGGGGCCACTGATGCCGAGGCTCTGGCGGCATTCACGCTGCTGTCCCAGACGGAGGGGCTGATCCCCGCTCTGGAGAGCGCCCACGCGGTGGCCCACGTGGTCAAGGTCGCGCCCAAGCTACCCAAGGACTACACGATCGTCATCAACCTCTCCGGGCGGGGTGACAAGGACTGCGTGGAGGTTGCCCGGCTGCTGGGCAAGCGGATCGGGTAGATTCGGCAGTTTATCCGAGGCAGGAAGTCGCAGGGCCGGCCTGTTCCGTCAGGCCGGCCCTGTTACTTCTGCAGGAGAAAGGTATTCCGCAAGCTCGCCCGAGAGCGGGGCCCCGGCACGATACCCCTATGAGTAGTGGGTCCGCGCCGCGTTGACGCTACCGCTTGTCCGGATCGATCTTGCGAACGACGTCGAGTGATGCGACGTTCTCCAGCTTGTCGGGTGCGATGCGGCCGACGGCCAGCTTGGCTCGTTCGGCCACCGCTTCGACCCGGAAACCGGCCTGCTTCAGGGCGGCCAGAGTATTCGGTTGTGTATCCGTCGCCAGCACGGTGACGATCAGGTCTGCGTTGGCATCAGATATACGCGCGTCGGCGGGTTTAGTTTCCGGGTTCTTGACGATTTTTTGGAGGTCCGGGTGCAGCCGTCGGATGATCTTGGCACGGTGGAGGGCGGCCTCGATCGGTTTACGGGCTTCATCGGACAGGGCGGCGATCTGCCTGTCTCGCTCGGCCGGTGCCAGCGAGGGGTTGGCCAGGGCCTTAGCCATCTGGACGGCGGGGGGGAAATCGGGAGCGAGCGCGGCCAGGGCGTCGGCCAGCTTTCGGGCCTCGTCGATCCGCCCTTCTTTCACCAGGGCGGCGACCAGCAAAGCCAGCCGTTCGCGGAGCAGGGTCCGCGTGGCCCAGGCTCGGCCCTGGTCGGTGCCCAGGGTGGCGAGAAGGGCGACCATCTCGGTCGCCTCGGATGATGCAGCCGGTGCGGTGGCAGGCGGGCCGGTCGGGGGGGAAATGGCGGCTTGAGCCGGTTGCGTTCCCGGCTGACTCGCCGCGGGGGCTTTGAGGTCGAGTGTCACGAGCATTCGCTTGGCCAGGTCCCTCTCTTGGTCGCTGCCGGTCAGCACCAACATGTCAGTCTGATCGTCAGCCGTCACTTTCAGCGAGTTGGGGGCACCTCTCACGAAGTGCTTTCCAGAGCTCAATACCTCCTTCATTCTAGAGGCCACCTCCGAGGCCTTGCCCTTTCGGAGTTGGACCGTTTCGCTCTGGCTGGCGCCCTCGAAAGCAGTGGCCGTCGACCCCAGCCGTAACTCTGGTTCCATCAAGGCTTCAATGGCTTGTTCTCCAGCGGTCGCTGCGGACGGTGCGCTCAGATCATATCGCGTGGAGGGCGTTATCCCGGGCGTAGGCGGCTGAAAGTGGAGGCCGACCATCTGCTCGTTCGTCAATTGGCCCGGTAGTCCGTAGAAGTCCTCCGCACTCGTATTACCGTACAGGACCTGGAAGCCGTAGCTGACCGAGTTCCCGTCACCGTCGGCGTCTGCGAAGTCCCACGCGGAGTTCGGGGAATAGGAGGAGAAGTACCCGCGCGCCCAAACGTCGGACCGACCCTCTTCGATAAGGCCAGGGAAAGCCAGCGCTGATGCATCTGCCCATTCCTTGTTCTGACTGTCCAAGGACTCTCGAAACCGGTGTTCCGGGCGCAATCCCCATGTGAAGTCATTGCCGCTCGATTCCCCCTCGATTCCCCTGACCTTCCCCTCCGGCTTCTTCGCATTTCTGTTCAGCGTCGAATCCTGTTCTTGCGATTCACTCAATACTCTCAAAGGCGTGAGAGCCGGCTTGTCGGACTGTCGACTCGCAGCCTGGCCGACCTGCGTTGCCGTCGCCTTGGCGGCGAAGCGGATTTCGCGCAGGCAATCCTTGGACAACGCATCCGCACTGGCCGTACCCTGGATGCACGGGCCGAAGATGCCTTCGTAGCTGACGCCCTGGGGCATCTCGAGGGGCACGGTCACGAGCCGGGGCAGGCCGCCGATGGTCATCCGGGCCTTCTCGACCGCCACGAAGCTGGTGAACTGGGTCATGATCCCGAACCGTTCGCCGAGATCGACGATCTCAGTTCGGAGCGACTCGGGGAACGTACCCCGTTGCAGGGCGGCCAGGTCCTGGTTCATGATCGACTCGACCCGGGCCCGGGCCCAGAGTGTCGCGATGGTATCGTGTTCGGGCTGCGAATCGGGCAGGTCGAGCTGGAGGATTCGCTGATACGGCCCGGAGCCGCTGCGACCGCGGATGGTGAGTGTGCCCTTGCCGGGCCTGGTGTACCGCCCGTGCAGGATCAGCGGTCTGACGTCGTAGAGGTCGGGCACCTGGGCGGGCACGAGGTCGGTCACGTCGAGGTTCTCGCTGAACGCCAGCGAGACGTCCATCAACACCGGCGTCTGGATCCGCTTTGCGAATCGGGCGACGGCCTGCTCGACGACATCGTTCTGGCCGCCGGGCTGGTTTGCGGCCTCGGAACCCGGCCTGACCTGCACGTACTCGACCTCGCCCCGGCCGGCCTTGGCCATATTGTCCAGCAGGTAGCGGTTGACGCTGTTGCCGATGCCGAAGCTGAAGACGCGGGTGGTGTGGGCGTTGCGACGGATGGCGTCGATGATCTCCATGTCGTTGCCGACGTAGCCGTCGGTCATGAAGCAGCAGATGCGGACCGGGCCTTCGGTCGGTGGCCGGATCCAGTCCACCTGATCGACGATGAGCATGGCATGGCCATGTCTGGTCTGCCATTTGCCGGTGAGCACGCTGATCTTGAGACCCCTGTTGTCGCCCTGTTGGAGGCCGCTCACGGGAATGTGGGCTTCGATTGCGGCCCCGTTCTTGAGCGCGAAGGAGAGGGGGCTGCGGTCGCCTTCGATCTTATAGGGGAGGCTGAGCATCGAACTGGCGTGCTTGCTCCAGTCGAGGCGTACGCTCACCGTGCGGCCGTCGGCCGGCAGATTGGCGAGCCGCTCAAGGGTGATCGCCTCCGCCGCGGAACTCGCCGTCTGGATGAGGGCGGCGTTGATTGCCTTCATCATCTCGGTGCCGCCGCTGCCCTGCCTGGCGGCCAGGAACGCCTGAGCCTCATCGCGGTTGGTCTGATTGAATGGGCGGGGCTTGTCCCACAGGATGCGGGTATCGCCGGAGAAGGTGATCAGGTTAAAGGTATCCCGTGGGCGGAGGGTATCGATGGCCCTACTCATGACCTCCTTGGCCTTCTCGATGGGGAATCCGCTCATTGAGCCGGAGGAGTCGAGCACGAAGATGAGCTCGCGGGGTACGGCCTGTTCATCGGTGACCCGATCTGGCGGCTGGACGATGAGGGTGAAGAACTTGCCGTTCTTGTCGGTGTGGGTGAAGGTTGCCTCCTGGATGGTATCGGCCGTCTGGCGCCAGTTGAGGATGAAGTCGCGGTTGGGGATTTCGTCGGCCTTCATCAGTTCGAGGGTCAGCTTGCGGGGGTTGCCGTCGTCGCGTTTGACGGTTTCGGTTCGGACGACCTCGTGGAGCTCGGACTTGGTTGAGAGGATACCCGGTCCGCCGGTGTCGATGGTGACGCGGAGAGAGATGTCATGTCCGGCGCGCTTGTCCGGCTTGACGGGCATGGGGGTGATCTTCGCGGCATCGGGCACACGGTCGGTATTTGGCGAGAAGCCGGTGCCCGGCTCGGCGCCGGCCTGGGTGTTCACGTAGAACCACCGGCCGTTGATCTGACCTGTGCCGTCGGTATGCAGGGTACCGCGCTCCTTGGCACCGTTGGGATACGAGGCCTCGAAACGGTACCAGAGGGCCGGCTCACCACCCGAGGACGCTGGCGAGACACCACTGCCACCCTGGCCAGGCCTAGCCCACCAGATAGCATCTGGAACACTGATGGGGACGGCGTTTCGGAGCAGCGTGTCGAGCCTGCCGCCCTGGAGGGTGCCCAGGCGGCTGGTATCGCCGGCGTCGCCGATGGTGAGTGTCGCCGGGGCCATGAGGGTGATGCCGCCGCGTCGCTTCAGGCCGGCGGGGAGTTCGGCTGCCCCGGGGTCGCCCGTGGGCGTGCCGGGGACGTACCGTGGGCCGACGACCATTGGGAAATCGAATGAATACAGGCCATCTTTGCTCTCGAGCATTTCGACGTAGCTGATATCGATGGTGACTTCGGCGCCGGGCTCGATGTTGGCGACCGACTGGGTGAAGAGGTTAGGGCGCTCCTGTTCAAGGAGACTGGCGACGTAGCCCTGTTCGCGGGCAGCTTCGTACATCCGGCGGGCCCGCTGGCGTTCGTGGACTTCGCCGACGATGACGCGATCGCCGACGGTCATGGTCATGCGGTCGACGGCCGCACGATGGCTGAGCGGGAAGGTATAGACTGCTTCGACCTTGTCGGAGTAGGTGTTCTGAAACCGCTGGGTCACGCGGACGCGACTGAAGAAAGCGCTGATGGAGACATCCACGTCGGTGTGGCGGAGCGGGCAGGGTCCCATGATCTGGCCGTCGCGGTCCAAGGCATCGAGCCGGCCGCCCTCGGGGGCGAGGATCACGTTTTTTGCGTAGGTTGGTGAGGTGCCCGGCGGCATGAGCAGCGGAACAAGCACGGCGGCCAGGATCAACGTTGCGGCGATTGGCGAGTAGCGGTTCAAGAGGAATCTCCTGACGAGGTAGAGGCGTGATGGCTTGGGCGTGGTGGGTCGGCGGGATGCGGCCGCGACCTGAGGCTCGTGGTCGTCGAGGGAGGATGGTGCGGGGTTGGTCTGGTCCTGTTTCGCGATGGCGAGCATGAGCCGGTCGCGCAGGTCGTGGGCTCGTTGGGTATTCTGTTCGTGCCAGACGCGGAGGAGTCGGTCGAGTTCGTCGGCTGGGGGTGGGCCGGCGTCCCGCGGGTCGTCCGGTTGCCGTGACGGATTGTGTGACGTGGTCATACGGGTTGCACCTCCCGCATCAGACGGGCCAGCCGCTCGCGGGCCCTGGTCAACAGCTTGTAGAACCCGCTCCGTGAGAGGTGGAGTACCGCCGAAGCTGCCACCGGCGGATCGGGTTCCAGGTAGAACAGGTGGATGGCCAAGCGTTCCTCATCCGGGAGCCGGTCGAGGGCGGCGGTCAGCCGGTCGAGTTGTTCGGCCTGTTCGGCCGCCTGGGGCGGGCTTGGCGTGTCCGGGGGTGAAGCCAGCAGGTTCATACCGACTTGCTCCTCGTGCCGGCCGCGGCGTTCGGCCGATCGTCGCCGATCCGAGCAGACCCGGCGGGCGATGGCGTAGAGCCAGGGCCGCAACCCGGCGGGGTCGCGCACCTGGCTGAGCCGACTGTACGCCCGCAGGAACGTCTCCTGGCATGCGTCCTCGGCCTCGGCCTGCGAACAGCCTCGCCGGCACAGTGAGAGGACGACGGCGGCATGGCGGTCGTACAGTCGCGCGAACGCCTCCCGGTCACCCGCCAGCGCGGCGGTCAGGTCACTGCCGTCGTCACTCATCATGAGACTCATGGCCGCTCAACTGCTTCTGTCCACCCGGAAAACCGCACCAGAGGCTGTTCCAGCAAACCTCGGGATGCGGGAATCCCGCCTGAACCCGCATCGGGGAGACGGCGGCGCGGCGTCTGCTGAGACCGGTTTCACGTGGGTCCGATCCCGAGCTTGCAGGCCTGTTCGCCGCCCCATACGATAACCCGCCGGTAGCGATGAGAGAATGCCAGACGACGCCAGACGCCTCACTTGACGGGGAACGCGAGCCGAGCTCAGGGGCCGGTTCTGGGAGGGGCTCATCCGAGGCGTGGGTGGGGCGTACACGGGGGCGGTGGCAGTGGCGGATTGACCCGAAGTGGCTTCATCTCTTTGACGATGTCGGTGAGCCGGACTGGCTGGACCTTGCCGCGGATCCGCGGGCCGAGCGGGTGAAGGGCAGCGAAGGGGGCCGTGAGGTCTTCCGGGTGCGGGCCGGGGAGGTGGTTCTGTACGCCAAGCTCTTCCGGCCGGTCGGGTGGTGGGGCTGGTTGCGGCGTCAGCTGGCGGGTTCGGATGCCGCCCGGGAGCGGCGTATCACGGAGTACGCCCGCTCTCACGGAATCGGCGCGGTTGAGCCGGTCGCGACGGCCGAGGCTGCGATCCGTGGTCGTGAGGTCGACAGCATCTACATCACGCTGGGCCGCGAGGAGGTCCGGCCGTTGGAGGAATGCTGGCAGCAACTGGCTTGTGCCGCTGCCGGTCAGCGCCGGCTCAAGAATGCGGTGATCGACGCCGTGGCCGAGCTTCTGGCCCGAGCCCATCAGAACGGTTTTGAGCATTTCGATTTACATGCCAGCAACGTGCTCATCCGGACTCGCTGCGGGGAATACCGCGCCTTGTTTGTCGACCTGCACGACATTCGCACCGGCCGGCGGGTGAGCGATGCGGGTATTGTGCGCAATCTGGCTCAGTTGAACCAGTGGTTCAGTTGGCACGCGACGGTGAGCGATCGCGTGCGGTTTCTGGAGCGCTATGTGCACTGGCACAGGGAGGTCCGCGGCGCCGCGGCCTGCGGGCGTGAACTGCGTGGCGACCGCCGGGGCCTCATCGAGGCCCTGGAATGGGCGATTCGCCGTCACGCCAATGCCTTATACGCCCGGCGCGACCGGCGGTTGCTGCGGACGGGATCATATTTTGCCCGGCTCGATCTGCCGGACGGCTGGCGGGCCCACACCTACCTGGCGTGCAAGCACCCCATGCCCGGCTCGCGGGTGTCACGCATGATCTTCACCGGGCAGCAGTGGCGGGAGTGGCTTGGCGAGCCGGCCGCCTGGTTCACGCCCACGGACCGCAGCCGAGTCATCAAGGACTCGACGACGGCCATTGTTTGCCGGCAGCGTCTCGATGCCGGTGAGGGTGAACCGCTGGAAGTCGTGTGCAAGCGGTCGCGCCCGCGAAACCCGCTGAAGCTGCTGCGGTACGCCCTGTTGGGTTCGCGGCCGATGCTGACCTGGAAGAAGGGCAACGCTCTCCTACACCGGCGCATTCCCACCGCCCGCCCGCTGGCGGTGCTGGAGCGTCGTCGGTTTGGACTGGTGTTGGACAGCTTCGTGATTACCGAGTACCTGGAAGATGGCCACGATCTGGATTCGCTGCTGGTGATGGAGCTTCGGGCCTTGCCGGCCGACCGGGAACGTCGGGTGAAGCTGTGGCTTTCGCAGGAGCTGGCCCGGCTGGTGCGGCTGATGCATGGACAGGGATTCGTCCACCGCGATTTCAAGGCTCCCAACATCATGGTCCAGTGGTCACCGATTTCGGATGATCTGCCGCGGCTCAGTTTGGTGGACCTGGACGGTTTGCGTCAGGTTCGCCGACCGACCGAAGCCCGGCAGCTTCGGGCCATCGCGCGACTGAATGTGAGTCTGGACCACTGCCGGGGGCTTACCCGGACCGACCGGTTGCGGTTTCTCAAGCAGTACCTTCGGCGTCCGGGCCGGCCCGATCCCGAATGGAAGCCGTGCTGGCAGGCGATTGCGTCGTCCTCGGGATCGATCCGGACCGCCCTGGGCGCCCATCAACGGAAGCGGCTCAGGAGACCCGGGTGATGGCCGGGCAGGGGCTTCGGGGAAGGGGGTTTTCACGAGGCCAAGCGGAAAAAGAAGGAACAAACCCACGGCGTGCGCGTCTAACACAGTATTTGGTGGAATTCCACGCGCATTTCGAAGGAGCAGGAACATGAGAATTGCGATGTTGTCTATTGCCGCCGTCCTGGTTGCCACCGGTATTCTGGCCGCCCCGGGGAGGGCCGAGGTCAAGGAGATCGCGCACGCCAAGGTCAGCTACGAGGGGATCAGCTCCGAGTATGCGACTGCTCTGGCGGAGACTCTGGCTGCCGCGAGGCGAGTCTATGCCGACACCCTCAAGTTCGACATGCCGAACACCGTGATCCTGGAAGTCAAATGCGGGCCGGACCAGACCACCCGGCTCTACACCGACGGTGAGGATCGGCTGTTTCTTTCTCTGCCCTCGCAGGACAAGCTGGCCCAGCCTTCGAAGAGTGGCGTCTTCAACCTGTACGGCATGTGCCACGAGCTGGGCCACATGGCCATGTACCGCACGCTCAAGAGTCGCGACTGGATGACCTCGGCGGCGGCGGAAGGATGGGCTCACTATGCCGGTTCGGTGGTCGTTGACCGGGTCTGGACGGCCAAGGGCGAGAAGCTCTGGCCAGACCGTTACGATTACCGGGAGGACGGCACGGCGAGGCTGAAGAAGCAGTTGGCCGCGGCCAAGCCTTCGCCGATCGACCAGGGCGCCGGGCAGTGGCAGAAGCTGGAGGCGATTACTGGAGCGACCCAGTTCGCCCAGCTTTTCGCGGCCTGGGAGGCGGCCAAGGTGGACCCGGGCAAGCCCGACGCCGGCCTGCTGGCGGTTCTGGAGAAGATGCAGCCGGCGAAGAAGGACGCGATTGCCGCATGGTGGAAGGTGGCCGGGCCGCTGTTTGTCGAGAAGGTAGCGGTCAGCAAGACCAAGGCGGAGACAATTGCCGTCTCAAAGCTGAGTGGTGAGCCCACGCTGCTCAAGTACGACGACGACAGCTGCGACGGCAAGAAGTCGATCGCCGGCGGCGGGCATGCGGTTTTGTTCAAGGCTCCGGCGGGCGGCAAGTGGTACGTCCGGGCGATCTCGGTTTACGGGGCCCGCTACGGCACGCCCAAGGCGCCGCCGTCGCCGTTCGATATCGCCTTGTGCGACAAGGACTTGGCCGTCGTAGCCACCTGGCGGAAACCGATCGGCAGCTTCGAGTACGGCAACATGAGTTGGACTCGCCTCGAGGTGCCGCCGACGCGCGTCCCGGTCGAGTTCCAGATCTGCCTGGATTTCAAGCCGACTGCAACCAAGGGCGTCTATGTAGGCTTCGATTCAAGCGGTCAGGGACACTCCCGGGTGGCCACGCCGGGCAAGAAGGGCGGACCGCTCGGAGAGGGTGACTGGATGATCCGGGTGGAGTTGGATCAGGCGAAGGATGCCGATGCCCTGAGGTGAAGCCTCGGCCGCAGCTCTTTGCGTCTTCCGCGGGCGGTTACTTGCCGGGCTCGATTGGTCGGATCTTGATGTTTCGGAACGACACGCTCCCGTGGTCGCCCTGGAGGCCGATGTAGCCGCTGCCGGCCTTGGCGAAGCGTTTCATTCCGCCGAACTTGCTCTTGGCCACTCGGGTGTTGAAGTCTTCGCTGCCCAGCACGTACTCGATGTACTTGACGCCGTTGACGTAGTGCTCGCATTTTGTCGGGCTGATGACGACGCGGACCTGGTTCCACTGGCCAAAGGGCTTGGTGGCGTCGATGGGCTTACCCGTCTTGGGGTCGTCGGGTGGCTGATAGAGGGCATAGAGCCAGCCGCACAGTTGCGGGTCGTGGGCGTTGGCGTTGTCCTGGAGCTGGATCTCGGGTCCGGTCGCCCAGGCGGCGCCCTCCTCGTCGGTGATGTGGTAGATGATGCCGCTGTTGCCGCCCTCGGAGATGTTGTACTCGAGGGTCAGCTCGAACCAGGCGAACTTGTCGGTGGTGACGATGTCGCCGGCGTTTCTGGGATCGACGCAGGCCAGCATACCGTCCTGCACCTGCCAGCCGGGCCGGACGCCTTCGCGCTTGAAGTTGTGCCAGCCGCTGAGGCTCTCACCGTCGAAAAGGAGTCGCCATCCGGCCTTCTCCTCCTCGGCGGTGAGGGTATTCGGGCCGGACCTTGCCGCGGCGGGTTTGGGCTTGCCTTCTTTCAGTGCGGCCACATACAGGGCCCACAGTTCGTCCACCGTCTTGCCGGTGTATTCCTGCCAAAGATCGCTGGAATAGCGGCCCGCGCGCATGGCCGCGTTGATCTTGACCACGAACTCGTGGTCATGACAGGCAGCCACGTACTCGAGGAAAGCACCGGTGGTGCGGTAGCTGTCGGTGTACTTGGCCCGGTCGGGATTGGGCCGAGGCCGCTTGGAGACTGGCTCGTACTTGAACCAGCGGATGTAGTCCGCGACGCCCTCTACGAGCCAACCCGGATTGCGCCGGCTGCGGTATTGCTGGGCGACGTGGACCAGTTCGTGCACGACCGCTCCCGCCGCCTCGCCGTCGAGGTTGTCCTTGAACCACCGTTCGGCGCAGGAGATGTGCGTACCGGCCGTACCGGCGACGCCGCGCATGTCCTTTCGGAAGGCGATGTCGATGCGTTTGGGAGCGACGAATCCTTCGCTGGGCAGCATCTCAACGATCTTGGGATACCAGGCATCGAGCGTAGGCTTGAGCTTGGTGTCGATCCATCCCTTCAGGTCAGGGGTCTCGGAGGCGTCGATGACGATCTCATACCCACCCCGCGGCGACGACGCCTGGACCTTGTCGGACGTGCCGACAACATCGATCTCGCTGAAGAAAGTATTGCCGAAAGTGTCGTCGGCCTCGGTGCGAGAGATATCGAACAGCAGGTAGCGGTAATTACCGAGCAGGCCTGTGGACTCGGAGATGCTCACGCCGTACTGGCCGCCGACTTCTCCGTCGGCCGGCCGGGTGTCAACGGTCGCGATCAACTTCCAGCCAAGTGCTTCCGGCTTGTCGCCGGCCGCCAGCTCGGCCTTGAAGCTGTCGGCTTTGCCGTCGGCGGCGTAGAGCTTGTAGACCTGCGGGCCGCGGGGACCGGGATGCCATGAGTAGCTGTTGACCTGCTTGACCTCTATGACGCTGCCCATATCGGCGAGCAGCCACCCACCCTCGGTACCGGCGTCGAAGAACAAGTTCTCGGCCGGCTGGTCCGCTTCGTCGGGCACGACCCCGTCGTTCAGCTTCTCGACATCGCCGCCGTTGGGGTCGCGCTGGCCAAGCAGGACCTTGAATCGACCGGCAGTCCCGGCGTCCGTCCTGGATGGCGCCGGCACCCCGGAGAATTTGAACTGGCCGGTCGCGTTGTCCTGGTTGCGATCCGTCACGATCTTGACCTCGGCTCGGGCAGTCCCACCCGCGAGCAGAACCAGCACACCCACCAGGGTCCACGCACTTGCCTTGCACATCGGTGCCTTCCTCTCACAAGACAGAAACCCGTACTGAACTCGCCCGATGGATCCGGGCCGCGGCGACCATAGACGGCCGCCCGGCGTCCCGGGCGATCGCAGGCGTACCACACCCTGCCCAGTGCCGCCCGGTGACACGGCTCATCGACGGCACCGGGCTACAAGCCGCATTGTATCGTCCTTGGCTTAGACCAGCCACTGGGAGAGTGGTCGCCGGGATCAGGGAACCAGGGTCCATTCCCAGGTCAGGCAGGTGGGGCCGATCCTGTCTTCCACCCAGCAGTACTCGACAAGATACCCGCCGGGTATGAGCCCCTCGACGGTGGTCGAGGTGTCGTAACAACAGAGGCAGTCGCACGGGGCGGCAAGGTCCTCCTTCTCGGTGAACCGAAGGTGCCTTCCGTTCGCCTCCAGGCTAACCGAGATGCCATTCAAGCAGCAGTTGTAGACGATGTTTCGGTGGGTCACTTGGAGAGCGTGGCCCTGCGCGACCAGATCGAACTCGTCCTTTCCGCAACCCGGGTAATCGTCGATCGAGGGGTTGCCCGGCCGGCAGTCGCTTTGCCAGCTCGCGGCGATGTGGGGTATCTTGGAGGTGCAGTCCTCGCCCGTGGGCTGGTTCTGGCCACTGTAGCATCGCTGCAGGGCGCCGAAGTCGGACTGATCGACGTCACTGTCGCCGTCAAAGTCCGCTCGGTCGCAGCCGTAGGCGTAAGGGACGGCTGCACCCGAAGCGCAGGCCGTGAACGCGGCGAGATCGTCGGCGTCGACATCGCCGTCACCGTCGAGGTCGGGGTAGGGGGGCAGGGGCGCGGCGACGATCCTCATGCGGTAGACGCGGGTGTTGCTGTCGGTTGCCTCGGACACCTCGATGTCGATCAGCGGCAGCATGCCCCCGCCAGTGAACGGAACGAGCCGGCTCTCCAGAACCAGTCCGGTCTCCTTGTTGACGGTCGCATCGAGGTTCATGGCCTGGAGACCGGCGATGTGCGGATCGGACTTCTGGTATCGACCCTGGGCGGAGACGTCGTAGCCCTTGGCATGGAAGCTGACTGCGGCGACGTCGTAGAAATCAAACACGTTACCCGGCCCGATGGGCAGGAGGTCGAACGTACCAGTCATCGGCCACTTGATGGGGATGTTATCGCAGATGGGACAATCGTTCATGAGCCAGCTGTCGGGCAGGAGCTTGTAGGGGATCCGCGATTGGTGAACGTACAGCTCACTTACGGCGGGATAGAACTTGGACTGGTTGTCGCTCGAAATCAGGCTCACGTCGATGATGTAGTTGCCGAAGGAGAGCTTGGGGATCACTACGGGGAGCTCGAATGGCACCGCGATGGCCGGGCATGCGGAACCGGGTTCCGCACTGACGGCCACGAGAGTGATCAGGATGCGGTGGTCGGTGACCTGGGCGGTGGCGGAGGTTGTGCGCTCGCACCCATCGGAGAAGTAACCGATGACCGTCAAGGTGATCGCTTCGCCCTGCACCGGCAGGCCGGGGTCAGCCAGGACAGCGGTGACGTCGTGTGCGGTGACAGGCCCGCTGGCCAAAGCCAGAACGAGTGTCCCCATGGCATACACCCGGGATGGTCTGATGCCGACCATGGTATGGCCCTCCACGTGTGGCCCTAGGCCCCCCTGCTTCTCCTTCTCAAGTGTACCACAAATCCGGCGCAAGTGGGGAGGAATCGAGGGTACCGGCGATGGGATATGGAGCCTCGTGACGGCGTTGGGCGTGAGACTCCGGCGATGCCATTGGGGTATCGACGCGGGGGCGAGGACTGCTTCTCGTCAGCGATGCCGGATCAGGAGGCCGACCATCGGTGCGTACTGTCGCTTTGACGCCTCTCTACGGATTCCGTACGGACCGCGAGTCTGCAGCACCTTTCCCATACTGACCGGCTCCTCGACGTGGTAGCCGAGCTTCCGGTAGAAGGTGACAACTGCCGCATTGCTGGCAACGACCTGCAGGTTGACCTTCGGACAGGGACGAATCTCCATGTGCTGACCTCGGCGGACATCCATCGTCGGAGATGGCCGTGAGGCGAATGCGGGCCACTGTCACCCGGCGTTCAATCGCTCGAGAGGCTGCGCTTCTCGTCGTCACGATTCATGAACTCGGCCGGGGCCCTGCGAAGGGGATTCTCGCCCAGCCCGACCCGCATCTTCTCGATCGCCTCGGTGGCCAGTTGGTCGCAGCGTTCGTTGCCCGGGTTGGCGGCGTGGCCCTTGACCCAGTGCCAACGGACGCTGTGGCGGGAAGCCTCGGCGTCCAGGGTTTGCCAGAGATCGAGGTTCTTGACCGGCTTCTTGCCTCGGCGCCAGCCCTTGGCCTTCCAGCCGGGCAGCCATTCGCGCATGCCGAGCTGGACGTACCTGGAGTCGGTGTACAGGTCGACCTCGCAGGCCTCCTTGAGAGCCCGAAGCCCCTCGATGGCCGCGGTCAACTCCATCTGGTTATTCGTGGTGGCCGGGCAGGCACCGGCCAGCTCGCGGCGGGCTCGGCCGTAGCTCAGGACGACGCCCCAACCCCCCGGACCGGGGTTGCCCTGGCAAGCGCCGTCGGTGTAGATGGTCACCTTCTTCATGGCCGGTATCGTACCCGGGGCGCTTCTGAGCCGCGACGGCTGTTTTGTGGTAAACTTACGGTGCCGCGTCCAAAGAGGTGACCGAACATGAAGGCCTCCTGTCTCCTACAAGGGGGTATGTTCACAATGGCCATTCTGACAAGTGCGCACGGACAGTCCGCCCCCGGGGGCGGTTCTGACCCCCGACCGGCTCGGTTCTCCGGCTCGTGGTATCCCGGGGACTCCGCCGAACTGGCCACCCTCATCGACCAGCTATTGGACCGGGCACCGGTTGCGAAGCTGGCGGGCAAGCCCCGGGCGGTGATTGCCCCGCACGCTGGATACCGGTTCAGTGCTCCGGTGGCGGCCGCCGGATACCGCTGTCTTCGCGGGCAGAGCTACAAACGGGTCATTGCTCTGGCGTTCAGCCACCGGTATGCGCACAGCTATCGGGGGATCGACGTACCCGACAAGTGGACCGCGTACCGTACGCCGTTGGGGGATGTGCCGATAGACACTGAAGCGGTCAAGAAGCTGAAGGGAAAGTCGTTGTTCGCCTCCCACCCGGGTGTCGACGCCGACGAGCATTCCCTGGAGCTGCAGGTGCCGTTTCTGCAGCGGGCGCTGAAGGACTTCAAGCTCGTGCCGCTTCTGGTCGGCAAGATGTCGGTCGGCGAGCACGCGGCGGCCGCGGCGGCGATTCTCCCGCTGCTGGACAGTGACACGCTGTTGGTGGTCAGCAGCGACTGTACGCACTTCGGGCCGAACTACGGCTACGAGCCGTTCCGCACGGACATTCCCGCCAAGTTGAAGGAGCTGGCCGACAAGGCTTCGGCGGCGATCGAGCACTGCGATTTTGACGGCTTCACGAAGCACCTGGTCGACACCGACGATACCATTTGCGGGCGGGAGCCGATCCTGCTGTTGATGCGCGTGCTGTCCATGCAGGGAGGGGCCCTGGGCATCCGCACGGCGTTCGACACCTCGGGCCGGATGACCAACGATTACGAGAACAGCGTCACCTACCAGTCGTTCGTATTCACTGCCCGGCCGGGGGCGCTGCCGGCCGACGCGCGGGCCGCGGCCCTGAAGCTGGCCCGCGCGACCGTGGCGGCTGTGCTCAGCAAGAAGGATCCGCCGCGTCCCGACCTAGCGACGCTGCCGGCGGCGCTTCGTGAGAAAGGGGCCTGCTTCGTCACGCTCCAGAACCGCGGCCAGCTCCGGGGCTGCATTGGGAACATGGAAGCTCGCGGGCCGTTGGTCGAATCCGTGATCCACAACGCGATCTCCGCCGCGACCGAGGACTATCGCTTTGCCGACAATCCGGTGACGGTCAGGGAACTGGACGACCTGCACATTGAGATCAGTTACCTGACGCCGATGAAACCGGTGGGCAAAGTCGAGGAGATCATTGTCGGGCGGCACGGGGTATTGATCGAGTCGGGTTCGCGGCGGGCGGTATTCCTGCCCCAGGTGGCCTACGAGCGCGGCTGGACGCGCGATGAGTTCCTGACCCAGCTGTGCGTCAACAAGGCAGGTCTGCCGGCCGACGCCTGGAAGCGGCCGGAAGCCAAGCTGTATTCCTTTGAAGCGGAGGTCTTCGGCGAGTCCAAGCCGACGACGAAACCGGCTGACTCAAGAGACTGAGTCTGTTCATCACCCGGAGTACGTTCATGCCAGAGTCTTTCAATCGCAGACAGATGCTCAGCCGGATCGGCGGCGCGGCGTGTGGCCTGGCGGTATCGGGCTCGCTGGTCCCGGGCAGCGACTCCGCCCCGGCCGGCAAGCCGCGGCCGCGCGTGGTCATCGCCCGCGACGAGGCGGTTACCGGGGGCAAAATGGAGGGGCATCGGGAGCTGCTTCGCAGGATGCTGGACGCCTCGATGCAGAAGCTGACCGGTCAGGCCGACGCCAAAGCCGCCTGGCGAAAGCTCTTCAAGAGTGGCGATCGCGTGGGCATCAAGGTGAATACGCTGGGCCTGGCGACTCAGCCGGTCGTGGTCGACGCCGTCGTGGCCGGCCTGCGAAGCGCCGACGTGCCTGCCGAGAACATCATCATCTGGGACCGGTTTGATTCCGAGCTCACCGCGGCCGGCTACAAGCTCAACCGTTCGAAGACCGGCGTGCAGTGCTACGGCACCGACGCCGAGAGCTACGGCAGCGGCTACCAGAAGGAAGTCGAGACCAGCGGCCGGATCGGCTCGTGCTTCTCGAAGATCGTGGCCGAGCAGGTGGATGCGCTCATCTGCGTGCCGATTCTGAAGGACCACCCGTTTGCCGGCGTAACGCTGGGGATGAAGAACTTCTTCGGGGCCATCCACAATCCCAACAAGTACCACGAACAGCACTGCGACCCTTATGTTGCTGACGTGGTCGAGCACCGGTTCATCCGCCCCAGATGGCGACTGACGGTATGCGACGGCACCCGGGGCCAATACAACGCCGGCCCGGTGCGGAACCCCGGTTTCGCCTGGTCGCTGGGCGGGATGATTGTGGGCACCGACTTCGTGGCGGTGGACGCGGTGGGTGCCGACCTGCTCGAGCAGCAGCGCCAGGCCAAAGGCATGAGGACCCTGGCCGAGGAGAAGCGCCCGCCGGTGCACATCAAGACGGCGGGTGCTCGCGGATTGGGTGTCGCTGACATGGCCGCGATCGAACGCGTCGAGATCTGAGGCGCGGAGCATCATGGAGGGCATGGTGGAAGTGTCGAACAGCATTCGCAGGACGAGTTGCGAGGGGCCGGAGTCGCGTCGGGAAGATGCTGGTGCGACGCGAATTGCCCAGGGTGGTGTCGGCTTGCCCAGCCGGCGAAGCATGCTTTGCTCGTGCGCGGCCTGTCTGGCGGGCGGGGCGATGTGGCGGGCGATGCCGGTCATGGCCGAAGATACGTCCGCGACGGGCGAGCTGTCCGGGCCGAAGCTCAAGGGCGTGATCCGACACAAGGCGATGTTCTGGGAGCCGACCCACAAGGAAAGCGAGGTGAAGTGCCTGCTCTGCCCGCGGGAGTGCAAGGTTGTCGATCTTGAGCGCGGCTACTGTGGCGTGCGTGAGAACCAGGGCGGGCAGTACCAGACACTGGTCTACGGAGCACTCTGCTCGGCCAACCTCGACCCGATCGAAAAGAAGCCCCTGTTCCATTATCTGCCCGGCTCGTCGGCGTTTTCCATCGCCACCGCCGGGTGCAACCTCGAGTGCAGATTCTGCCAGAACTGGGAGATCAGCCAGTTTCGCCCGGAGCAGGTCGAGAGCGTCGAGGTCAGGCCGGAGCGGCTCGTCGAGCTGGTCAAGGCCCGAGAATGCCCGACGATCGCGTACACCTACTCCGAGCCGACCATCTCCTACGAGTACGTGCACGACACGGCTGCCCTGGCCCGCCAAGCGGGGATCGGCAGCGTGATCATCTCCAACGGTTACATGCAGGAGAAACCGCTTCGTCAGCTGTGTCGCCATCTGACCGCGGTCAAGATCGACTTCAAGGCCTTCAGCCAGGACTTCTACGCGGAGATGTGCTCCGCCTCGCTGGAGCCGGTGCTGAACACATTCAAGACGCTCAAGAACATCGGCATCTGGTTTGAATTGGTGGTTCTGATCATCCCGACAAAGAACGACTCGGCGGACGAGATCAGGCAGATGAGCGATTGGATACTCAAGAACCTCGGGCCGGACGTGCCGGTGCATTTCACTCGATTCAGTCCCACCTATCGGGTCAAGAATCTGCCGCCCACGCCCGCGGCCACGCTGGACCGCTGCCGCAAGACCGCCCTCGAGACGGGGCTGCACTACGTCTACGTCGGCAATCTGCCGTCACATCCCGGCGAGAACACCTACTGCCACCAGTGCAAGGCAGAGCTGATTCGCCGGGTCGGCTATCGCATCGCCGCCAACGCAGTCAAAGAGGGCAAGTGTCCCAAGTGCGGGACGGCCATTCCCGGCGTCTGGTCCCAGACCCAGGCCCTGGCGTTCAAACCTCGCGAGACCCGCGCCGAAGGCGCCGCGACGACTCGCCCGGCATAGCGATTGCGACCCCGACGCATCCGCCCTCGGCGGCGAACGGGCCGAAGCCGCCCGCCTGGCGCAGTCCTGCCCTCTTGCCAGACTTGTCCGGATTGACGCCGATCTCTGCCTGGTCCAAGCTGAGGGCATGGATCTCCCAGGGCTGCTCCAGCTTTACCGCGACACGTTGCTGGATGACGTTATCCCCTTCTGGACGAGGCACGCCCTCGACGCCGACGGGGCGATCAACTCGTGCATCACCGATGATGGACGGGTGGTCAGTCGAGACCGGTGGAGCTGGTCGCAGTGGCGGGCCGTGTGGGTGTTCAGCAGGCTGTACAACGGTATGGAGCATCGGCCGGAATGGCTGGACATTGCCCGGGGCATCTACCGGTTCCAAATCGCTCATGGCCCGCTGGCCAACGGTCACTGGCCGTTGCTGGTCGACGGCGAGGGGCGGATCACGCGTGGCTACGAGAGCATCTACGCCGACGGGTTCGCCATCTACGCCCTGGTCGAGCTGTGGCGGGCGACAGGGGAGCGAGCGGTGCTCGATCTGGCCATGGATACGTTTCAGGGGAGTGAGCACGCCCTGCATGGTGACGAGCCGCTGCCCGCCTGGCCTTACCCGATCCCTTCCGACCGTCTGAATCATGGCATCAGCATGCTGTTCTCGCTGGCGTATCATGAATTGGCGGAAGCCACCGGGGATTCGACCGTGCGCGGCGCCGCTCGGAGCCATCATCGCCGGGTGATGGAAGCGTTCCTGCGGCCGGACCGCGGCCTGGTTTTCGAGTGGCTGACCGTTGACGGCAGGGAGGTCGAACCGCCGGACCGGACCGTGGTGCTGCCCGGCCATGCCATTGAATCCATGTGGTTCCAGATTCACCTCGCGCGCTCGGCCGGTGATCTGGCGACCATCGATCGGGCCGTTCGAGCCATCCGGCGGCACCTGGAGATCGGCTGGGATAGTGCGTACGGGGGCCTGTTTCTGGCGGTGGATGCCGAGGGCGGCAGGGAGCCCGCCTGGCCGTTCCATGACTCCAAGCTCTGGTGGCCGCATGTCGAGGCCTTGTATGCGACGCTCCTGGCCTACGAGTGTTGCCGGGAGGACTGGTGCCTGCAGTGGCACGAGCGGATCCGCGAGTACAGTTATGGTCACTATCCGGTGAAGGCGCACGGCGAGTGGACGCAGAAGCTGGATCGGCAGGGCCGGCCGTTCACCACCGTCGTGGCGTTGCCGGTCAAGGATCCGTTCCATCTGCCTCGAGCGTTGATCTGCTGCACGGAAGTCCTTGACCGCCTGACAACTTGAGGGGGCCGGGGTTATCGCGACCGTGCTTTGGAGGACGCCAGGGTCCGCGGGTTGCGGTTCTCGTAGCGTCGGGTGCTGGGCGCTTTGCCGCTCGAGCGCCTGTCGTTTACTGATCCCTGATCCAGACGATCGACCGCCCGCCACGGTTGAGCCGGGCGTAATTCGGGATGGCCAGGAGTGGCGAGCCGTCGGCGAACTGGCCGCGGATCACGATCACTCCGCCGAGCAGGTCGGGCTTCCATTCCGTGGTCAGGGGCGTGTCGGGCTTGAGCACGCCGTCGACGTTCTGGTCCACGCTTTCGATGTTGTAGATCAGCGCTCCGCAACGCAGGGCCACCCGTCCGCGATCAGCGATGATGCGTTCGTCGGCCTTGATCCACTGAACCGGCAGCGGCAGTTCCAGGTGAACGGTGTCGCCGGACTGCCAGGTTCGCGTGATCACCGCGTAGCCGTCTTTCAATTCCGGGGTGATCGGCGTATTGTTTACCGCCAGCGAGATCAGACCGCCGGCTTCGGGCGTAGCGTGGTAAAGGGCGCTCACATTGCGCTGTGGCACGCGCACGCGCAGCGTGAAGCTCCTGGCCGCCGCGGGCCTGACGACGATCTCGACCCGCCCCTTCCACGGATATTCGGTGCGCTGCTCGATCTCGACGTCGGTTCCCGCCACGGTCCCGACGGGAACGGTTCCGCCGATGAACAGGTTGACGTACAGATTCTCCGCGTCCTTCACGTACATCCATCTCGGCAGATCGAGCAGGGTACGTGGGATGTTGCCCACGCAGCACGGGCAGCCATGCCAGAGATATCGAGCCTCGCTGGAGTCGAGGGCGTTGGTGTAGGTGAAGTTCCTGCCCGGCAGATCCACGGAGCCCAGCACCGCGTTGTACAGGGTTTCCTCAATCAGGTCGGCATGGTGAGCCTCGCGGTAGGCGAGGTTCATGTTATGCTGGAAGAAGACCTGGCCGCAATTCGCGCAAGACTCGCAATATGCGTTGTTCGGCAGCGAGTAGTTCTTGCCGAATCCCTCGGAAGTCTCGCCGCTGCCGACGCCGCCGGTGACATAGTACTTGGCATTCAGGATGTTGTCGTGGAGGGACCTGACCGCACTGTGGTACTCCGGGTCGCCGGTTTCCATGGCGATGCCGGTCATCGCCGCGTAGCAGTAGACCGCCCGAACCGCGTGGCCGAGGGCTTCGTACTGGTGCACGACGGGCAGGTGGCTCTGGTCGTAGGTCTCGCCGTCGCGACGGCAATCGAGCAGGAATTTCGAGAGCTGGAGGTACTGGTCACCCTTCCCGCCGCCCTCGACCTCGTTCACCAGCCACGCCAGGCGGATGAGGGCCTGCTCGAGTTCCTGATGCCCGTCATACCACGACCTCTTCGGCGGCGGACCGATGTTGGCATCCCAGCAGTCGGCAATCCTCTTCGCCGCGTCGTAAAGACACCGGTCGCGGCCGGCGGTCAGGCGGTAGTGGGCCATTGCGGCGTCGATGAGATAGCCGGCCACATAGCCCTCGTGGTCGCCGCGTCGCGACCAGCGCGGCGGCGGCCGGTCGTTCTCGTTCGGATCGCCGAGCGTGAACCGGGTCTGGAGGTAGCCGTCCGGCTCCTGGGCGGCCAGCACCACCGGAATCCACTGGTCGAGTTTCGCGCGGATCGCCGCCTGGGCCTTGGCCAGATCCGCATCGCCCTGGGCGTCCACCATGAGTGCCAGGCACATCGATTCGATCGTGTTCAGGGTATAGGCGTTGGCCCACGGCGGACCGACGTGGGGCTGGTGCGGGCGTCCCGCGTTCTTGTTTGCCGCCTGGATGAAGTTCTCGAAGCCGCCTTCCTTGAGGCCCGGCTTGGAGAGCTGTGCGATGCAGTGTGGGATCCAGTTTTCGATCTGGTACTTCAGCCGCGGCCCCCAGAACGGGCTGTTGACCTTGTACCCCGCGTTGGGCACGGGCTGAAGATGACGGGCTGTCGCGGCTCGCTCGACGCGGACCTTCAGCGTGTCCGACGCGCTGCGGTCGCCGTTTCTTGCGGTCAGCTTCAGCAGGTAGTCGCCGGGCTCCGCAAACTGCGCGGTCGTCTCCAGCTTGTCCGCCTCTGCGAACGTTGCCGTCCCCGGACCTGTCTCCTTGCTCCAGGCGATCGAATCGATCACTCCGCGGGCCTCGCCGTTGAGATACGTCTTGGCCGGCAGCACGGTCACGCGATCGACGCCCGCCTCCACGCGCGGCGCGAACTTCGGCGACTTGCCGGAGTCGTAGACCCTCCACTCGATGATGCCGGTCGAGAACCGCTCCTTCCCGTCGAACTCCAACCGGAGCTTGGACGTCGTGACCTCGGTGAAAGTGGTCGAGTTGTATTGTCCGCCGGCCACACCGAACCCAGCCGCTTCCTTGACCGGTACGAAACCCTTCCCGTCCCAATACAGCAGCCGGCACGCCTTGGGCAGGCGCACGCCGCGGGCATCGTCCCACCAGTACACATCGACCTTGCGGGTACTGACGGGCTCGCTCCATTCGTACTGCACCCATTGTGTGCCGGTCTGCGGCCAGTTGCCGTAGCATCCGTGGCTGTGGTCGTTCACCCCGCCCGGCTCGAAGTCGTCGTTCATCGCATCGAGCGTCTCATGCCCGGACACGAACGAAGTTGATGGTTTGGCCATCGGGGCGAGGTTGATCCCCGCCCCCGCGCAGGTCGCCGCAAACCCTGTCGCCGTCACTACGCTGAGCATCCACTGGTCCATGTGTGTGCGCATTCTCCACCTTCCTATGACTTGGAACAGTCGCCATAGTCGCGTGCCGGCCGCGATCGCAACCCGTTTGCCTCGTCATCACCCGCGAAGGCTTCCTTCGCCGGATCGAGCGACAGCTTCCGATTCAACATCCACGCGAGCGCGGCGGCATGGCAGGCGATGTGCGAATGACGCATCACCCGCGGGTTGGCCGCCGTTTCGCCGCGCGACTTGACACCGTCGAGGAAGTTCCGCGCATGGGCCGAGACGTCGAGGCCCTGGGTCCCGGCTGCGGCCGCTTTCAGTTCGCTCTTGAGCGACACCGGATGCACCTCGGTCTCGCCGTTGTCACCGGTCTCCACCCAGCCTTCGTCGCCCACGAACCGCACCGGGCAGGTTCCCAGCCGCGTGATCCACCCCGGTCGCTCGCCGAACGGCGTTTTGAGGAAATCCAGCACCAGCTTAACCCCGTTGGCGTACCGGCAGGTGATGTTCGTGCTCGACGGCTCGTACTCGACCGGCATGGTATCGTCGGCGTGGTTGGCCCACTGGCAGAGATCGACGGTATGGGCTCCCCAGTCCAGCAGGCGGGCTCCCGAATCGAAGTCCCAGTAGCCGCGCCAGCCGCCGCCCACGTACCTGCTGTTGTACGGCCGCCAGGGGGCCGGCCCGAGCCACAGGTTCCAGTCGCATACCTCGCGCGGGGGGGTCGGCTCGCCGGGCAGCCAGGTGGTCTCGATCTGAGGAGTATAGACCGAGGCGTATACGGTATGGATCCGGCCGAGCTTGCCGCTGTGGGCCAGTTGCACCGCCTGCTGGAAGTTCGGCACGCTGCGGCGCTGCGTTCCCGCCTGGAACACGCGCTTGGTGGCTTTCACCGTCTCGGCCAATTCCTGGCACCAAGCGATAGTCAGTCCGCACGGTTTCTCGCTGTACACATCCTTGCCGGCCTTGGCCGCCAGGATCGAGGCGAGGGCGTGCCAGCGGTCTCCGGTCGCGACGAGCACGGCGTCGATGTCCTTGCGATCGAGCATCTCGCGGAAGTCGCGGTAGACCTTGCAGTCTCTATTGCCGTAGTGCCCGTCGATCATGGCCTTGCCGGCATCGCGCCGGCTGGCCTGCACCTCGGCCAGGGCGACACATTGCAGGTCGGGCAACTTGAGCATGGCGGCCAGGTCGTACTTGCAGCGTGGGCCGAAGCCGATCACCCCCAAGGTCAGCCGCTCGCCGGCCGCGGCCGCGCCCGCTCGGCCCCACGCGGATGAGGACACGATCCAAGGCGCCGATACGGCGGCGCCACCGGCGAGAGCGACTTTCAGAAAGCCTCGCCGGCTCGAGCGGAGCCGCTTGGTCAGTCTGCCCATGGCGTTTCTCCTGATCTGCGAAATGAAGACCTCTGTCCCGGCGGTCCTCGCCCGGCCACGTTCCCCGTTCTGCGTCTTGGCATTGTACCGCATCTCTGCCCCGGCGCCGCCTGGGCTGTTCCGGGGGAATGGGTGGGCGGCGCCGATTCGACAGAGGATCGGACAGGACGCCGGGGTGTGGTCAGTGGACACGGACGGCGTCAAGCGGCCAAGGCATCATCAGGAACTGCAGCCCGGGTTGGCAGGGGCATCGGTTCCGGAAACGCAGGGCAGGAATGCGGCCAGGTCATCGGCGTCGACGTCGGAGTCCACGTCAAGGTCGGCGTTGTCGCACCCGCTCTCGAACGGCTGGCCGCGGCCGCTCAGGCAGCGCTGAAGGTGAGCGAAATCGTCGGGGTCCACGTCGCCGTCCTTATCGAAATCGGCGGCCCAATCGAGCTGGTACCAGAAAGCGGTCGAACCGAAGAGCGTATTGGCGTAAGCCCCGTAGTTCTCGATCTTGACGTCGATGCCGGTTGTGAAAGGCACCACATCGCCGATGAGCCAGCGGTACTGGTCGGCGCGGAAGACCGTATCGGTACTGCCCGGGCGTTTGGGGTCGGGGTCGTCTATATTGAGCAGACCGTGGTAGGGCGCGACGCCGTTGTCCGGCCAGGGCGGATCGTCGGGTGTATTCCGCTGTGGGCTGTTGGCGATGTTGTTGTAGTAGTAACCGCCGTTGTAGGCGTCCTCCATGCCGGTGCCGAAGAGCGTCGTGGTGCCGTCCACGGTCACGATCTCGTCGCCCTCGAGGAGGATCTTGGCTGCCCCGGCCTTCTGGACATACAGCAGGCTGCCCACGTAGTGCCCGGCGCCGGTTGTGCTGATCAACTGATGGTATTTCTGTCCGCTGACTGTTGTTTCTTCGCTGAACGAGGCGTGGAGACAGCCGATCACCGCGGGCTGGGCGCCGGACTCATACTCGACGAGCGCGGAATCGATGGCGATGGCGGATGCGGTGCTGCTGTACAGCTCGATGATCACGCCGACGCGATAGGGCATGGGCCAATAGCAGTAGAAGCCGTCCGGGCCATCCGTTCCCAGGGGCAGCGATTTGAAGGCCACCCGCTTGTGTCCGGCCCCGAAGAAGTGGGCGACGGGCACATCGACGACGTTCTGGCTTCGCCCACCGTAGCGCACGCGGAGACGCAGGCCATCGAGGGCTTCATCGGAGGCCCCGGTCATTTTCAGGCTGATCCCCCGGACTCGTCCGCTGCCGAGGCGGTCACACAAGGTCAGGGCCTGGCCGGCCTCAACGGACTGCCCCTCGGTCGCGATGAAAGCGGCCTGCTCGCTGGTACCGGCCGGGTTCTCGCCGACGTTGCCGAGCATGGCGACCACGCTGTCGCGGGCAGCCTGCTGGGCGGCGTTCAACGAGCCGCTATAGGACGGGATGGTCTGCCCACCGGTGAACAAGTGGTAGCCGTACTGGTAGAAATGGTGGGTCCGGGCATGGAGCCCGGCGGCGTAGTTGTTGGATTCGATCACCACGGAGTTCTGAAACGCGATCGGCTCGTAGCTCACCTGGCCGCCGATCAGGGTACGGACCAGGGGATTCTGCATGTAGCCGTAGCCGCTTCCGAGGACCACATTGCTCGTGGTGTCGATGAGGAGCGTACCGTCAATCGTGAGCTTGACGGTGAAGGCCTCGTCAGCGCATGCGTGGGGCATCCAGAAGCGGGTCAGCACCCCGGGGCCGGTGATGGTCTTGACGACCGTGTTCACGTCGCTGGTCACCAGGCCGGCGGGTGACTCGAACTGGCTGAAATCGTTGTTGGCGCCGGCCCGATCGTAGCTGCTGGCCAATCCGGCAACCATGCCGACCTTGGGGTTGGGCAGGGCCGACCAGTCGGCCAGCGACTCGTAGCCGGTCAGATCAGCGCCAACTGCGGCCAGGACCGATATTGTCACGGCGCATACGCCAGCCGGGATGTGCCAGTGAACGGACATCAGGGACACTCCGCGGACCTAGGGTCCTTCGTCTATCGGATTATAGCACGACGGCGAAGAATCCGGGGTGAGATGGCGGTGATCAAGGCTTCTCCTCGCCGATCGGAGCGGTGAATTGGGCGTTCAGTAACTGGGCGGCGCGGACCACCTCCCGGGGGTTGTCAACGGCCGTGAAGGCTCCGGTGAACTTGGCAAAAGCGAATGGCTCGATCGCCTCGCCCATGCGGAATCGGGCGGAAAGGGTGCCGGATTCGATTCGACCGGTCAGTATTCCCGTGCCCTGATCGAGTTTGCAGGAGAGAAAGGCGCTGCCGTCGTAGCGCACTCCGGTGGGAGGGGTGACGATCGCGTACTGGACCTTGGCGTTAATCTGTGAGGGTTCGGCGTAGGTTGTGCCCGGTCGCGGCGTCCACAGGCACTTCAGGTAGATGATCTGGGTGATGCTCTGGGTGGCATCGAGGCTGCTGGGCCGCGTGGTCTGCAGAGCCAGTTCGAAAGTGCCGCCGGGCGTGAGGCGGTAGCTGGCCTGGGTGAACGTGGCATAGTGCTGCTGAGTCTGCCCTTCGGCATCGAAGGTGGTCAGGTTGATCCGCGTCTCAGGAGAGGTACAGCCGACCAGCGATCCGAGGAAGACGGCGGCCAGGCCGGTGGTTGCGAAGACACGAGACGTTCGGGCGATTGATCTTGAGTGCATTCGCTGCTCTCTATATCTTGGCGTACCGTTCGCTCAGCTGACCGAGCCGGCGAGCGATCCGGGACCGCGGTCAGTCTAATGGGGGTCCCGGAGAGACGCAAAGACCAGTTGGCCGGAGCGCTGGCGGCGGCAGTGGCCGTCGTCGGCCGAGTGGCTGCGGGGTGGAACGACGTTTCGAACCAGGCGGCCGTCTCTCGAATCCTGATGTCGCTCCGGTCGCGCAGGATGGCGTGGTGAAGGTGACCGGATGACTCGCCGATTCCCTCTTCAAGCCAGTCCAATCGTCCGATAATGCTCATGAAGACTTCCTCATGCTGCGTGTTTCCTCTGAATCACACTTGCTATCTCTCCGGTGACAGTTTATGATTGCAGTAGTGTGAATCGGTCTGTCGGGGACCATGGCTGCAAGCGGGGGTTTCTCTCCTCGGACGGTTCTGTTGGGCAACGTGATGCTTGGGGTAGCAGTCTCAAGCGAGCGCGTTCGCTGAATAACGAGAGGAAGGAGTCCCCTGGGAGAATGGAGAGGAGCGTTCAAATCATGAATCCCAGAACCAGCTGGAAACTGCGGTTGTTCGGCGCCATAGGTGCGGCGCTGCTGCTGTGCCCGGTCATTGCCCGAGCGGATCTGAGCTCGGGCTCGCTGACCTCGATGAATGGCGGGGTAACGGCGGCCAACAAGTGGGCGGAGGCGCCGTTCTTCAAGATCACCTGGAACATCACGGACAACCACAACGGAACACTGCACTACGTGTACACCTTGTCCGCGGATGACGGAGGCCCCCTGACCAAGAGCATCAGTCACATGCTGCTTCAGGTCTCGGACAACTTCACGCTTACCGACCTGATACAGCCCTCGATTCCGCCGGCTTCTGATGATCCTCGTACGTACCGGCCAGGCGCCATGGGCAACTCCAACCCGAATCTACCGGGCAACCTCTTCGGCCTGAAGTTCGATGGAAGTGGGTCCTCACTGCTGACGCTGTCGTTCGATTCGGATCGTACGGCCATGTGGGGCAACTTCTACGCCAAGGGTGGCGCGAACGCGGAAGTGCCGACCGCGTGGAACAAGGACTTCACCGTGGCGGTGGCCGACCCATACAACTTCTCGGGTGCCTTCGACGCCCAGGGCCATGCCCTCTGCAAGATCGCGGTGCCCGACACCAAGACGCCGGCCGTCCCAGCCCCCGCGGCGATTGCGCTGGGCCTGTTCGGACTTGGCCTGGTTGGCTGGGTCAAGCGCCGGCTTGCCTGAGTCCGGGGGTTCGTGCGAGTCGCAGTGCGCACGTTCACGAGTTTTGGCAAGAGCCTCGATCAAAAGCGCGGCCAGTCGCTTCCCATGACCTGCCGGCCGCGCGGCTGAAACAGCCTCGCGTGGGATACGCGGGGCTGTCTCGTTTCGATACTCCGTGATCATAACGATGATGACCGGCGCGTGGTATGGGGTCGCCGGCTCAGGACCTCACGATCGGGCGAGCCCCCCCTGCGAGTGCGGCCGGTTGACGAGCCGGACGGTCTCAGTACGATGCGGCCAGAATGACACTTCTCATCCCGAATGTCGGACCCACGGTCGTCCTGCTGGCGGCGATGTTGGCCTCCCGGGCCGCATCGACGACATCCGCGGCGGAGCCCCCGAATCCACAGCGGGCGAACACGGACAGGACTGACTTGGACGAGCTGGCGGGCCAGCCGATCGACATTGCGCCATGGGGGTATGTGTGGCGGGCCGATCTGGCGGCCCAAGCACAGCCGGAGGCCTACTTCATTCCGCGGCGCCTGGAGCGATTGGACCGGATCTATCGCACGGCACGTCAGGCCTTGCCCGAGTCTGAGCTGAAGAGCATCTACTACCAGATGCCCGATCTCCTGAAGCCGTTTCCGCCCAAACCGAAAGGTCAACTGCTCGCCGGACTGCTCTGGACCGGCCGACTGGCCGACTACCAGGTGAAACTCCACTGGCCAGTGAACGTCCAGACGATGCCGCCACCGGAAGCGGTCGAGGTTCGGGTCTATCCCACCTCTTATGGCTGGTTTGGCTGGACCGTGGACAGGATCTTGGCCAAGCCGGAGCTATCGGCGGATCGGCACACGTGGACCTACAAGAGCGAACCTGGTGCGAAGATGGACTTTGCCTACAGCACCCAGGTCGACGCCGCTACGGAAATGGTCGCGGTCTTCTGCGAAGTGGAACCGACGCAGGGCAGTCCCCGGGCTGCCGTGCCCAGCATCCGCGTCACCAGCCCGGAGGTGGGTGCATGGCAGCGAATCGACCTGGAGATCGAGTGGGGCTTCCGGGAAGGAACCGAAAAGGCGGACTTTGACGGCCGGGTCGAGTCCCACGTGGGCATCATCGGCTCCGTGTCGCCCTTGAGCCAGGACAAGAGTACCACGGTGACCGGCACGGAGAGTTGGCAGTCACGAGGCGGGGCAGGCGGGGCGAGGCGGGGCATCCTCGTGCCGATGCTGTATGCTCCCGCCGGCCGCCCCGCCCTGGACACCCGCGTGACGGTCTGGACCCGGACGACGGGTTTCACTTTCCGTCCCAGGGACACTGAAAACGGACCGATCCTCATTCCCGAGCACGGCGTTTTCGTCACCAAGGCCGGCAGCGGCAGAACCGCCAAGGAGTTCGTCCGCGAATTGGCGGCCAAGAACCTCAAGAGCATCTGCCAGATGACCCGCGAGCATCGCGAGGCCGCCTCATGGGACGAGGTGATGCGCGAAGTCAGGCTGTGGACGTGCCCGCCGGGGACGGCCATCCCACCGCTTCCCAAGGTCGAGGACCCTCCGGTGCAGGTTCACCTGCCGGACCCGGGCTGGACTGATGCCTGGCGGGCGGGCTCGTTCCAGTTGAAGGGCAAGCACATGTGGGGCGGGCTCGCATTCGAGGTGGCCCGAGTCGCTCATGGCATGGACCTCGTCGGTCTGCACGAGGAGGCTGACAAGGTCTATCAGCATTTCCTGAAGGGACCGGGGGTCAAGTCGGACGGCGACTACACGGATGGCCACGGAGCTCTGGAATGGGCGAGTTCCATGCGACACGACATGGGCTACAGCCACGACGGCACGCACGCTTCGACGGGCAGGCTCCTGTTCGGCATGGCCGACCGCTTCTTCCTGACCGGCGACAAGGCGTGGTTCGTGCGGAACCGCGTCCGCATGCAGGCTGCGGCCGACTGGATCATCCGGCAGCGAGCGCTCTACATGAAGGACATTCCCAACCGTCGAAACCTCCTTGTGGCCGGTCTCATGCCGCCCTGCATGCTTGGTGACTATGCCATACCGACCTGCGACTGGCATTGGTACTACTGTGACAACGCCTTTGCACTCCAGGGGTTGCAGCGGTTCGCCGACGCCCTGGCAGGGCTCGATCCCCCGGCTGCTCGCGCATACCTCGACGAGGCCGCAGCGTTTCGCAGCGACCTCCGCCGGGTCGTTGACCGTGATGCGGTTCTTTCCCCGGTCCGGCTCGGCCTCGACGGCATGTATCACCACTACATTCCGCGGATGCCGTATACCCACGGCCTGACCGGTCCCGAGCTGGGCGCCCCCCAGTTCCCGGATTGCGACATCTGGATGGGTGCGCTCCCACTGGTCGAGCCGTTCGCGGCGGTGGAGGCCGATGATCGTCGCATGGTCGACACGGTGAGCATCATGGAGGAGATGGGCACGTCCGCCAGAGCCGTGGGCGAGTTGGAAGAGGCGAGGAAGAAGCAGGGGCTCTGCACGGACGATGCCTGGTTCTGGAAGTCCTACGTCATCCTGCCGAAGGCCTCGCATACCGCCAACGCCTACCTGCTGCAGGACGACGTGCCGAACTTTCTGCGGTTCTGGATGAACTCCTACGCCGCCGTGGTGGGCGCCGACGGCAAGCTCTGGGAGCACTGGCACCTGGGCGGGTACACGAATTGCGAAGCCCCGGACAACGGTACGGCGGGCTGGTTCATGGAGAACTTCCGCAATCTGCTGGTGATGGAGGACGGTCCGTACCTGTGGATCGCCCGGGCCACGCCGCGAGCCTGGCTGGAGCAGGGCAAAAGGGTCGCGGTCAGGAACGCTCCGACCTGCTTCGGACCCCTGGCGTACGAAATCGTATCGGACACTGACAACGGCAGGATCACCGCCACCGTTGACCTACCGAATCGGAGCTCACCCCAGCGTGTATTCCTGCGTTTCCGCCATCCAAAGGCGTTCCCCATCCAGGGCGTGCAGGTCAACGGCGAGCCATGGAGCCGCTTCAGCAAGGAGAAAGAGACCGTCGAACTGACCGGCCTGGCAGGCAGGGTATCGGTGGCCATCAGATACTGAGGCAGCTGCCATGAAACACGCGATGTCAGAACGATTGGTCCATACCGGTTGCCCGAACCTGTTGACCAGGCAGGCCGGAGGCATTCGGGCCGCCGTGGCGGCTTTGATTCTGGCCGGTTTGGTCGTGGCGAATCCGAGCCGGGCCGAGGAGGGTGGCGGCTGGTTGCGGGGGGCGGACTCGTGGGCCGGGCGGCAGGCACTGCCGGCGGTAGTGAATCCGGTTGTGCGATCGCCGCTGCAGACCGCGGTTTCGCTGCGCGGCGACTGGGAGTTCGTCACCCGGGACGTCAGTCCGCTGCGTCACCCGACCTGGAATGCGTTTTTCGCCAAGCCCTGGCCGAACGCGCGTACGGTTCAGGTGCCGGGATGCTGGGAGGCCCAAGGGGTTGGCGAGCCGGGCATGGGCGACTCGTGGGACTGCAAGTGGGACCACTGCGCCAAGCCGCTGCGCCACGTGTACAAGGGTGACGCCTGGTATCGCACGACGGTCACCATTCCCGAGTCATGGCGCGGGCAGCGCGTGTGGCTCAAGGTTGGCGGCGTGCGCTCGCAGGGCTGGTTCTGGGTCAACCATACACCGGTGGCCTGGGTCGACCACTACTGCGGCACCTACAAGTACGACGTGACCGACTTGGTCCAGGCTGGAAAGCCGGCCACCATCGTTGCGGAGGTCAGCAACGTCCTGCCCAGCCGAAAGGGCCTGTTCAGCGCGGTTCATCGCTTCGGCGGCCTTTACCGCGATGTCGAGCTGGAGGCGACACCCGACACGCACATCGACTACGCATGGGTGCGGGGCGATTTCGACCGGCGGACGGCCGAGATCCACGCGACGCTCGCGTTCAGCGAGCCGCACGCCATGCTCAGCGATCCGGTGCTGCGGGCCAGGGTGAAGACCGCTGACGGTCAGCTCGCGGGCGAGGGCACCCAGGAGATCGCCTTTGGCCACAAGGACAGACGGGCGGAAGTGGTCTGCTGCGTCCCGCTGACGCTCTTTCAGCCGTGGACGCCCGAGACGCCGTCGCTCTACCACGCCGAGCTGACGCTCTGCGATGGCACGCGGCCGGTGCACGGCTGGACGGAACGGTTCGGCGTGCGCAAACTTGAAGTCCGCGGGGACCGCTTCTTCCTCAACCACGTTCCCTTCTTCTTCCGCGGCTACGGCGACGACGCTGTTTACCCGCTGACGCTGATGTCGCCCGCCTCGCGCGAGGAGCACCTCAAGCATCTCAGAACCGCACGGGCGTCGGGTTTCGTTTATGTCCGCCTGCACACCCATTGCGAGCTACCGGAGTTCTTCGAGGCCGCGGACGAGGCTGGCATTCTGATCCAGCCGGAGCTGCCCTATTACGGCGACTATCCGACCGAAGCGTTCGCGTTTGACCCGCTGCGTGATCTGGAGGAGCTCATCACCCACTACCGCCGTCACGTCTCGCTGGCCACCTACTGCATGGGTAACGAGGGGCTGCTGGGACGGCCGCTGGATCACGAGTTGTACAAGCTGGCCAAACGCCTGGATCCGGACCGTCTGGTGCTGCACCAGGACGGCACCCTGAACAGCGCGGAGAACTCGGACTACCGGAGCGGTCCGATCAACGTCTGGTCGCCGGGCAGTTTTTCTTGCGAGGCGCCTTTCGTGGCCCACGAGTACCTGAATCTGAGCGTCAAGCTCGATCCGCGTCTGGCCCCGAGGTTCACCGGTGTCCTGCAGCCGCCGGTGACGCTAGAAATGCGTGACCAATGGCTGGCGGAGGCGGGACTTGATCGCCGCTGGGGCGACGCCTGCCAGGATGCCGCCCACGCATTGCAGGGCTACTACCAGAAGCAGGGTATCGAGGCCGCGCGCATGGATCCCGCCTGCGACGGATACTGTTTCTGGACGATTGTGGACGTCATGGTGAGCCAGGGCAGGACGTACAGTGCCCAGGGACTGTTCAACGCATTCTGGGAGCCGAAACCCAACGGCTCGACTCCCGAGCAATTCCGCCTGTTCAATGGTGAGACCGTCCTGCTGCTCAAGACGGAGCGCCAGCCGCCCATCGCGGTATCCGGAGAGCGTCTCCCGTTGCGTCTATGGGTCTCGCATTACGGTCCGCGGAGGCTGGAGCAGACCCGACTCATCTGGACGCTGCGTGCCGGCGAGACGCTTCTGACCAGAGTGGTGTGTGAAGGTGAGCCCGTCGAGCCGGGCGCCGTGCGCGAGCTGGCCCAGGCCGAGATCGAGATCCCGGGCCTCAACCGGCCTTCGCATGCCGCGCTCGAAGTGTCCATCGAGAATACCCCTATAAAAAACTCCTGGGATCTCTGGGTGTTCCCCACACGCACGACGGCGAGCGGCCAGGGCATCGCCGTCTCCGCGGCGTTGAGGGAAGCGCTGAGGCCGTTGTACCGCGATCTGGCGGAGGCCGGCGCGCCCGACGCGGAGAAGGCGAGCCTGCTCATCTCCCATCTCGGCTCACCCGACGTGGCTCCGGCCCTGGCGGCCGGCAAGAGCGTCATCCTCATCAACCGGACGGAAGGCGCCCCGAACGTCAGCCTCGGCTGGTGGTGGATGGGGTCGCAGGTGGGCACCGCCTTTGCCCGGCATCCGGCTCTGGGCGATTTTCCGCATGCGGGCCATCTCTCGCCGCTGGCGTTCAGGATCCTGAAACAAGGCCTGCGGCTGCCGGCCCTGTCCGGACTGCGGCCGGACGAGATGTTCGCCGTCGGGGAGGGTGGAAGCTGCTACTTCCTGTACGGGGCGGAGGGTCGCGTCGGAGCGGGACGGGTCCTGCTGACCTTCGGGCTGGATTTGCTTGCGGGTCATCCCGAGGGAACCTGCATCCTGGATGGTCTGATTCGTTACGCGCGGTCGGACGCCTTCAAACCACGTGGCGAGGTCAAGCTCGCGGTTCAAGCCCAGACCGGCTGGCAGAAGACGGTGACCGCAGGCGATTCGGCCGAAGACAACCTGCCGCCCGGCTTCTGGCGACTGGATGTCGCCCGAGCAATGAAGGGCAAGAACACGCTTGCCTGGGAAACCTGGCCCGCACCCGCCAACGTGCGCGAACGGCCGACATTCACCGTTTCGTGGAACGGAGGCATGGGCTACTTCGCCCAGCCGGAAGGTTCGTTCTCGCTATACGTCAATGATCTGAAGGCCATCGACATCCCCACGATCAGCGAGCAGGACGCCGTGTGGTCCAGCCCGGACAAGAAGGTCGAGCTGAAATACACCCGTGACCCGTCGCTCCCCGAATCCGGGCTGTTCACGCTGACGCTGCCGTCGTCCCTGGCCACCCCAGGAGAACCCCTGCAGCTGAAGGTGATCGGCAGCGAGTCCAACAGCCGCCGCTGGTTCGGCGTGTACTCCGCCTTCTGACCTGATTTCGGGAAGGGATTCGCTTGAGCATGGAGCCGCCGGATGCGATCACCTGCAAGTCAGCCGCATCACGATCCGCGGCCCCGGGAGGCTTTTACCTCTCGCGTTCGCAGATGATGTTCACGAGATCGAAGCCGTGAGCCTTCGAGGCGTTGTTCTTTCCCACGATCTTGAACATGAGGTGGTTGGGGCCTTCGGCGGCGGAAATCACGCCCATTCTGATCGGTCCGCTCCGGGTCGGCTGCTCGGCGAAGAGGTCCGCCGGTTCGCCGACCGGTGCTTCGGTCTGAAAGAGCTGCACGCAACCCTGCTGCGGCCCCTTGACCGGCTCGATGTGCACCACGTACCTGGCCGTCTCAGGCAGGTCACACGTGATGGAGACGAAGGGCGGCCCGAAGAAGTCGTGCCCTTCGGCTCGCAGGGACAGGAAGCGGACATCGCGGCCGTCGATCTTGGCCCCCTGCTTGGTCAGCGTTCCGCCTTGATAGCAGAAGCCGCGGATCGGCAGACTCCACCCCGCGGCGAAGGTGATCTTGCTGAAATCGACCACCCGGCGTGCGGCCGCGTCGGGCATGGGGAACGCCACCGTGGGGCGCGGCTCGCAGTAGAGGTAGGTCATGCCGCAGTAATCGGTGATCATGGTGTTGCCTTCGGGGGCATGCTCGATGGTCTGGAGCACGCTCTTCCTGAAGCTGTAGGCGTCGCCGATCATGAAGCGGTAGCCGCCGGTGCGGCCGAGGTGCTTCTGATAGCCCAGGCATCCGCTCAACGGGAGGGACAGGGCCCCGTCCCACCGGTCAACCACGTCATACCATCCGCCGTTGAAGTTGTCCTCCGATCCGATCCCGATCACGGCCAGTTCGCCATCGATGGTGGTCTGGTCGTCGCCCTCAAAGAACCCGGTCGTGCCGGTCGAATGGCCCTGAGCCTGGAGGATGAGGCCCACGATGTGCCCGCGCCCCTGGGTGTCGACGAAGGTGAACGGCTTGCCCTTGGTGGTGGGGTTCTCCCGGTGCCAGACGGCGTAGAACTTGCCCTCCTCCGGCCGGCGGGGCAGCTCGGCGGTGACCACTTCGCCGGACACGCTGACCGGTGGACCCTCCCGGCGGGCGGAGATCAGCTCGATCGCGGCGGAGCGATCGAACGGCATGGGCAGGAAACAGTAGTTGGCCTGGTTCGCGGTGCCCAGCAGGCACGAACCGGTGGCCGGTTTTCCCCAGGCGTAGCCGAAGAAATCGCCGGCCGGGCAAAGCACCGCAGGCTGATCGTCGCCGTCCCAGGTGATTCGCAGGAGGATGTCGCGGTCCTTGCCGGCCAGGGCGTCGGCCGGTCCCAGACGAAGAGCGGCGATCCGGCCCGGGCGTTCGGTCTTGAATACTGTGGCCGTCTGGCCCGGCTGGAGCGAGGCCTCAATGCGTTGACGCTTCACGGCCGTTCCCGGCGGCAGGTTGAACTCGAAGAGATCCTGGCCGCGTTGTGAGAAGAGAGCCGCGGCTTTCGCCCGGTGAGCCAGGTACGCAGCCGAATGCACCGGCGTCAATGTCTCGACGAGGGCGTTCTCGGGATAGGTGGCGTAGTTGAGCTGATAGAACTGGAACGACTTGGCTCTGAGCAGGATCTTGAGGGACCTCTTGTACGTCAGCGGGACGTAGCTGTAGAACCCGCCGGCCCCGTGGCCGCAGATCGGTTCCACGAAGGGCTCGTGTTGGCCGGTGAACATCTGCCTCAGGGGGAGCTTGATTCGCGGCTCAGCCTCGCCATCGAAGGAGAATTCGATCAAGTCGTTTGTCGGCGTGGGAGTGTGGAAGCGATAAAGACAGCCGGGGCCCTTCAGGTCGGCCAGAACCAGATCGTCGCCTTCCTTGCGGACGAACGAGTACTTGCCGGAGAAGCCGTCGTCGTTGCCGCCGGTGTGGTCGTAGGTGGAGATGGATGCGACCTTGACCGACGTCTTGAAGGCCGGCAGCAGGTCGAGCCGATGCAGCTCCTCCATCCCGATGGTCCGCGGCGCCTCTTCGGCGAAGACACCCGCAGCAGCGGCGACCGTCAATATGGCCCACGGACCTGATAGCAGCGGCTTCATCAATGATCTCCCAGTTGAGCGGCGGACAATGTCCCCTCGAACCCGGCTGTGCATGATACGACCAAGGTACTGGACGTGGAAGGCAACCACGACGCTCTTTCGGACCCCTGAACCGGCGAGGCACATTGCAGTGGCACAGGTTCACAGGTAAGGTGCCTGGCTGATCCGGCGAGGTCACTGGGAATCCTCTCTGATGAACCTGAGCCATCCGACCACGATCGCTTTCCTGATCTACATCGCGGTTATGGTCGTCATCGGATTCGCCGCATGGCGGAGCACGAGGAACCTCTCGGACTACATTCTCGGCGGCCGGCGTTTGAACAGCTTCGTCACAGCGATGAGTGCCGGGGCCTCGGACATGAGCGGCTGGCTGCTGATGGGCCTTCCTGGGGCATTGTACGCGTTCGGGCTATCGGAGAGCTGGATCGCCCTTGGTCTTACCTTGGGGGCCTGGTTCAACTGGCGGCTGGTGGCCGGCCGGCTGCGGGTGTACACCGAGTTGACCCGAAATGCCCTCACGCTGCCCGACTACTTCACGCATCGCTTCGAGGATGAGAGAGTCCTGCTGCGTGTGTTTTCGGCCCTGGTCATTCTGGTGTTCTTCACCATCTACTGCGCTTCCGGGATGGTGGCGGGAGCTCGTCTGTTCGAACGGACTTTCCAGATGGACTATCCGACGGCCCTCTGGGCCAGTGCGGCCGCCACCATCCTGTACGTGTTTGTGGGCGGCTTCCTGGCGGTGAGTTGGACCGACACTGTCCAGGCCACACTGATGATCCTCGCTCTACTGTTGGCTCCAGTCGTCGTGCTCGCCAAGGTGGGCGGTCCAGCAGCGGCGTGGGATGTGATCCGATCGGTGGACGCCACTCGTCTCGATTGGTTTCGCAGCACCTCGTGGGTAGGGATCATCTCGCTGCTGGCCTGGGGGCTGGGGTACATGGGCCAGCCTCACATTCTGGCTCGCTTCATGTCCGCCTCCTCGGTCAAGGTCATCCCCAGTGCCCGGCGGATCGGGATGACTTGGATGATCCTGTGCCTGCTGGGCGCCATGGCGGTCGGTTTCTTCGGCATCGCCTATTTCGCGGCCCATCCGGAGGATGCAGCGCCGGTGCGGGCGAACCGCGAGACCGTCTTCATCACGCTGTCTCAGGTGCTGTTCAACCCGTGGGCGGCCGGCATTCTCTTGTCGGCCATCCTGGCGGCGGTGATGAGCACGCTCTCCTGCCAATTGCTGGTTTGCTCCTCTGCGTTGACGGAGGACTTCTACAAGGTCTTCTGTCATCCGCGTGCTTCGCAGAAGGAGCTGGTCTGGATCGGGCGGGCGATGCTGCTGCTGGTCTCCGCCGTCGCCATTGCGATTGCCTCCAACCCGGACAGCGGGGTGCTGAGCCTGGTCGCCTACGCATGGGCCGGGTTCGGATCCGCCTTCGGACCTGTGGTGCTCTGCTCCGTGATCTGGCTGCGCATGACCCGCCGCGGAGCACTGGCCGGGATGCTTATCGGCGCCGCCACCGTGATTCTCTGGCGTCATTACGGCTTGTGGGGCCTTTACGAGATGATTCCAGGTTTTGCCCTGGCCAGTCTGGCGATCGTCACCGTCAGCCTGCTGGACAAGCCCCCCTCGCCGACGGTGATTGAGACATTCGCCCGCATGCGTCAGGAGGCCGGTTGACCGCGCCGTGGCCCGCCTTTCCCTGGAGGGAGATAACCCCCGCAGTCCAGGAGGTGATTCGCACCCGAGCCTCTCGTGGCATTCCGGATCGAGCCTCGATTTGAGACCCGCCTGTTCGGCACTGGAAAGACGTCATGGAGGTAGATTCGCAGTTTTGTCTGGTTTTTGCCCTTGACCACCGGTTGTCGCCTGTCTAATGTACTGAGGAATGCTTGATGCTGTGACAGGAGAAACGCGATGGACAAGCCCAAACGGGCGTACTACCTGCCCGCGAAACTGATCGCCGCCTTTGACAAGGAAGCTGCCAAGCATGGCTATGTCCGAGAGAAGGTCGTGGCTGCGGCCATGTTCACCTTCCTGGAAAGTGAACCCAGGCGGCGGGCCCAGATGCTCAACAACTTGGACGAGTTCCTGCACGGCAAGGCAAGGTAGCCCTTCATCCCCATCCACCACATCGTCCGCTGCCAGAGCAGTATCTATGGGCTGGGCCGCGAGAAACAGACTTGAGCCGGTCGTTCCCGTCGCCGGCGTGGCCGCCTACCAACCACCCTGTTGAGCCGCGATCTCGCCGCCGCTAGACTGCACACATGAATCGTGTCGACACTGGCGCCGTCTTTCGTTGTGGAGGGGCGCCGTTCAGCAAAGGCAAGCACACCGTGGCCTTCCGATTCGAGGGCAGCAACAACCACCACGGCCACCTGGACTGCTTGCTGCCGAGGACCGTACCCTTCGCACCGCGCGGAGGGGCACGGCCCGACGAACAGGAAAAGGCCGTCGAGCAGGTGGAGGATCTGGCCGGTCTCGTTCAGTTCCCACGTGCCGACGCGGGCCGGCTCGAGGCCACGGGACTCAACTTCAACGGCTGCCCTGCGACGGAACTCGGCGCCGCCAGCGAGATTCGGCTCAAGCCGCGGGTGCTTTTCTACCTGATTGTGCCATGAGCGGGCACGGACCGACGGCTGACGGCTCGGAAAGGGCCGCGGGCCGCTGCCCGGCTTCGGAGGTATTTGGGTCTATTGGACCGAGGAATCCCATGAACACGACAAGGAAGGCTTGCATCACAACCGCTGCGGTTACCATCCAACTGGCTGGTCTGTCTTCGGGCATGGCTGCGGAGGCACGGCTTCTCTGGCCGGAGAGCTGCCTGGCCAAGGTTCTGCGAACGGCCGAGGCAGGCCCGGCTCCCTTGGCCCTGGAAGTATCGGGTGCTCGCGGCGAGATCGTCAGTGCCCAGGCCGTGTTTCGGGTACCGACCGATCTGCCCGCGGCAACCTTGAGTATCAGCGACCTGGTCGGCGCTTCTTCGGATGCCAGGATCCCGGCCTCGGGCGTCAAACTGCAGTGGGTTCGTTACATCGACCTGACCCGTAACAGCCAGGGCGTACCCGCAGATGAACTGGTGGCCGCCGCCCCGGTCAGCCTGCCCGATCCGTACTGGGAGGATGCCGCGATCACGGTGAAGGCCAACCAGGCCCAGCCGATCTGGCTGGAGTTCCACGTCCCGTTCGATGCCCCGGCGGGCGCGTACACAGGTGAGCTCCAGGTGAAGGGCGGCGTCGCCCCGGCCGTACTGCAGGTCCGGCTCCAGGTATGGGATTTCGAGCTTCCACGTGAACGTCACCTGTCCATGATCAACTGGTGGCGGTTCCCCGGTCCAGGTTTCGACGACCGCGTGAAGCCGTACAGCGACGAGTACTGGAAGCTGCTTGCGGATTTCTGCGCGTTCCTGGTCGAGCATCGCCAGACGGACATCAACACCTCGATCGGGCTGATCGACGAGACCGGCGACGACCAGAAGGGCTGGACCCAGGACACCGGCAAGCTCGAACGATACGCCGACACGGCCTTCAAGGCCGGCATCCGGCAAATTCACCTGCATTCGGTCGGACGCCTCACCGCCGAGATCCTCGATCCAGCCAGCCGCGTTGCCGCGATCGAGCCTAACTTCCGGCGTTTGGCGGCCCTGGAGCAGCTCATTCAGCGCCGGGGCTGGTCAAGGCGTTTCGTGGTCAGTATCAGCGACGAGCCATTCGTGCATCACGAGGAGACGTATGCCGGGCTGGTCGACCGTGTTCACCACACCGCTCCCAGCGTCCGCTGTGCCGAGGCGGTAGAAACGGAGTACCTGGGCAAGCTCGACATCTGGATCCCCAAATACAGCCACCTGAACCTGTGGTATTCGAAGTTCGACGAGGCCCGCCGCCAGGGTGCCGAGCTGTGGTTCTACATCTGCTGCCATCCCATGGGGCGATACCCGAACCGATGGGTCGATCAGCCACTGCTCCACGTCCGCGTGCTGCACTGGCTCAACTACCTGTACGACCTCCGCGGTTTCCTGCACTGGGCACTGAACCACTTCGCGGAAGGCGATCCGTACAGCGAGAAAGCGATTGGATCGCCCTACTCGCCGGGCGAACGGGCAATCGCCTACCCCGGCCGGACCGGGCTGGTCGGCTCGCTGCGGTTCAGCGCCCAGCGCGACGGGCTGCAGGACTATGAGTACCTCTGGGTCCTCGAGGATCGCCTGCGACAGATCAAGCAGCAGGTCGGCGAGAAGGAGGCCTTCTGGCTCGATCCCCGCCAGCGCCCGCTGGAGCTGTGCCGGCGGGTCATAGGGTCGTTCCACGACTACACCCGCAACCCGGACGTCCTGCTCGAGGCCCGGAAGGCGGTGGCCGAGGAGATTGAAGCGTTGGGAACCGGGCCCCTGTTGGTCGTGCAGACCTCTCCGCCGGAAGGTACGGTGGTGCCGGCAGGCCCGCGCCACATCGGTATCCGGGGCTTGGTTTCGCCGGGTGCCAAAGTCACCGTCGATGGCCGGCCGGTCCCGACCGTCCGCCCGAGCGGCTACTTCGCGATGCCGTTCTTCATGCCCGACGGCCGGCCGACCCTCACGGTTGAGGTCGAGCATCACGGACTCAAGCGGGCCGTGACGCGGACGTTCAAGCTGACCGATTGACCCTGGCGGCGTTGGGCGGCTATAATGGAATTGAGTTGGGAACGGAACTAAGAGACAATATCTCGGTTCAACGCGAGAAAGCCGTCCTGGTGGGGGTTGCATTCGACGACTCCCCTTATGATCCTGCGGCATCGTTGAAGGAACTTGCATCGCTGGCGGAATCGGCCGGTGCCGGCATTATCGGTGTCGTGCGTCAGCGCCGGCAGCGTCCGGACGGCCGCTACTACATCGGCAAAGGGAAGGTCGAGGAACTCGCCGAAACTGTCGAGCGGCAGGGGGCCGATGTCATCATCGTCGACGACGACCTCTCGCCCGCCCAGATTCGCGAGATTGAAGAGGCGTGCAAGTGTAAGGTCATCGACCGCAGCGAGCTGATTCTGGACATCTTCGCCAACCGGGCACGAACACATGAGGCTCGGTTGCAGGTCGAACTCGCCCAGCTCGAGTACACCGCGCCGCGGCTTCGCGGCATGTGGACCCACCTGGAGCGGATCGCCGGAGCGGGCGGCGGAACCGGGGTCGGTTCGGTGGGTGGGATCGGCACGCGTGGACCGGGCGAGCGGCAGATTGAGATCGACCGCCGCATCGTCAACCGCCGGGTTACCATGCTCAAGCGTCAGATCGACGAGATCGATCGCCGCAAGGTCCGGCAAGTCCGCTCGCGAGGCGACCACTTCAATGTCTCGCTCGTCGGGTACACCAACGCCGGCAAGAGCACGCTGATGAACGCCCTCACGGACGCAGGCGTGCTCGCGGCGGACAGGCTGTTCGCGACGCTTGACACCAAAACGCGACGTTGGAATCTGGGGGCCGGCGACTGCGTGCTGCTCAGCGATACCGTTGGCTTCGTGCAGCGTTTGCCGCACCACTTGGTGGCGTCCTTCCGGGCCACGCTGGAGGAGGCTATTCACGCGGATCTGCTCCTCCATATCGTGGATGCTTCTGCTCCGACGGCCTGGAGCCAGTACCAGGCGGTGACCAGCGTGCTCGATGAGCTCGGCTGTATGGGGCACCATTCGCTCGTCTTGCTGAATAAGACCGATGCGGTGGAGGATCAGGCCATGTTCCAGGTTCTCCGCCACCAGTTGCCGGACGCATTGCCGATCTCGGCTCGGACGGCGGTGGGCCTGACGGAGCTGACCGAACAGGTCCGGGAGTTGGCGGGCGGCCCCTCCCAGCGGGCGGTGATCCGCTTGCGTACGACCGACGGGCGGGCGATTGCCTTCGTCGAACGGCACGCCGAGGTGCTGGATCGCCGCTATGCTGACCACGCGGTGGAGATGGAGGTGGTCATCCGCAACTCGCACCTGAACCGCTTGCGGGAGCACCATCCGGCCTCACAGGTCGTCAACGCCAGGTGAGGCCCAAGGCCGGGCCGGTGATGACCGCCGCGCTTGGGGGCCTCACATATCATCACGATGATCGTTGCGGCAACGAACCGGCGTCGGGGAAGTCCTGAAGCGGTGGTGGCCGGTGTGTTCCAAGAGTCGGATCCGCGAGATCGCCTCCAGATCGGGTCTTTTGCCGGTTCAGGGGCCCGGTTCGTCGGGGGCGGGAGCCTTGTTTACGGCCAAGGCACGATCTGGTAGTATGACGTACAAGTGAAGAACGACCGGACTCCGCCCAAGCGGGCAGCGCGGTGGCAGGCGACGGGGTAGCGTGGGTCTCCGCTGGCTGGGCAGGGGTCCGAGACCATCGGGGCGTAGCTCAGCCTGGCCTAGAGCGCTTGACTGGGGGTCAAGAGGTCGCAAGTTCAAATCTTGTCGCCCCGATTACAAACCCTTGTAGATGTTAGCGTTTCGTGATGCGAAGAGGCTCGTAGAGGGGCCTCTTTTCGTACTCTTGAGCCCGTTTCGTACTCTTGGGCCATTTCTGGGACCAGAAACCGTCTCGCCCAGACCGTCCGAAACCAGCCGTTTTGTACTCTCGACTTCGTACTCTGGGACGGGGTACATTCGCGGCGGGATGGAGGTTGACCATGGGCTGGGCGCCAGAGCCACACTTCGACCAATCGCGCAACGAGTGGTTTCTGAAATACCAGCGGACGAAGCACCACCTGTGCTCCGGCCGGGGCAACTACGCCCGGGCGGTGACGCGGGCTCGGGAGATCATGGGCCTACCCCCGCTGGACGAGTCCCCCGCCGCTAGACGCAGTTGCCCGTGTACTCGCCTCCCACATCATAGACTCCGGTGATGATGGAGCACTGGACCTCGTTGACGCTCTGGGAGTCCCGGGTGACGTAGAACAGCTTGACCAGTAGGCCATGGGCGTACAGATCACCCGCCGTCGAGCTGGGCGACGTCGCGACCAGCATCATGATCTGCCGAGCGCTGAGGTCGTAGACAACCTCCGTCGTCCCGGCCCCGTCGTTGGTCGAGATCCCGGTCTCGACGGCCCCCACGTCCAAGGCCCCAGGCCCAATCGGATTGCCGACCGAGGAGATCAAAAGGACATACGCCGGCGACCTGGCGGGAACCCTGGTGATCGGTCTGGCTCCGTAGCGCGAGAAGTGCTGTAACAACCCACGTTTTCCGCGTGTTATGTTTGGCCATGACTCTCTACCGCCACGAGAGATGACAAGCCCTGCCGGACCCGCGGCCAGACTGATGAGCCGACATTTTTCATGTGACCTCCACCCGGCTTTGCTGCCGGGCGATGTTCGACCATTATACGAGCACCACCCCCCCGTTGCGCCAATCATCTTTTCGAGCTTCTTCGGTCTCACGGGCTGGACCGGCCCCTCCCAAGCGTGCCAGGGGGGCTTTTCAGCCTCGTTTCTTGGGATCGGCGTAGGGCATCCCCGTGGTCCATCCCAGCGGAGGCCATTCTGAGGGGCTTACTGATAGGAGATTTGATTCCGCGAGGGGCGGCGGCTTTGCGTTCTTCTCCTCGCCCTGCCTGTTCAGCGGCTGGCCATCGAGCCAGCGGAGACTGGCGGTTCTCAGACCGACATCGCTGGAAATGAAAGCGGCGGCCTCGCAGGGGCTCCCGCGCCGGCCTGCCTCCCCTGCCCCGGGCAGGAGCGGGCCTCAAATGCCGTGAGAGTTCGCCGCGGTTCTCATCCTCAGCGCGCGGAAATGCCTGCATTCCCGTCCGCGCAAAGCCACCTCCCACCGCGGAGGGAGGTCGTTCTCATCTCCGCTCTCAACCCAGGGGCGCCAACGGGTCGCACTCGTCGCCGACGCCGTCGCCGGTGGAGTCCAGCTGGTCCCCGTTCGGCGCGTCCGGGCAGTTGTCGATGCTGTCGCACACGTCGTCGTTGTCACGGTCACCCTCGGGGAAACGCGTCAGGTGGATCTCGTAGGACTTGATCGTGCTCTGCGAGTCGGCGCACGATCCGGGGGAGCAGCACGCGGTGCACTCGAAGATCTTGGGCACGTCGTCCGACAGACTGACATCCAGCCGGTCGTTCCCGTGCGGATCCCAGTGGTAGGTTCCCTTCAGATCGAGGAAGATAAAGCCCGGATGGTCGACCAGGATATCTTCGTCTTCCGGGATGCCGTTGCCGGAACACTGGTAATCGCCCGTGTACGTCGTGGTTAAGTGCACCTGCTTGCCGTCGTCCGGAGGGTTGATGATGAGCGTGACGGTGACGTCAACGTCGCGCTCGCCCCACGGGTAGAAGGTCAGGGTGTCAACATCGAAATCGTAGTAATACGAGGGGTCGAATCCCTCCGGCCATCCGGACGTGTGGATCTCGATCTGGGGATGGTCAATGGCCCAGGTGTCGTGGAGTTCCTCGGTCTCGTCCTGGAGGAGCAGGCACTTGGACGGGTAGGCCTCGACATGGTCGGTATTCACCTCGTCGTAGGTCACCCTTCCGGTTGCCTCGAACACCGGGAACCAGTGCCAGAGTGCCTCATCCCGCAGCAGCACGGTGGCGTCAGCGGCGGTCCGCTCGTCCTGCTTGCCGCGGTTGACCTTGTAGCAGCTGTAGTATGCTTCCGGACAAGTCCATTCCCAGTCGCGGATACGGTGTTCCTCGATGAGGATGGTTCCCGACCACACCCCGCATCGCCGCTTGTTCTCGGGATAAGTCTTGGTGGCGTTGTCCGGCCCCGGATCCGTTCCACCGCCGCCTCCCCCGCCGGTCGAGTCTTCGCAGACGTCCCCGACGCCGTCGTCGTCGGAGTCGAGCTGGTCGGCGTTGGCCAGGTCGGGGCAGCTGTCGATCGAATCCACGATGCCGTCGCCGTCGCTGTCTTGGACGACCTGAGGTTCACTCCCGCACGGCCCGGTCTGGCCCAGGACGAGGAGACTGAGGATTGAAAGAGACACGACGCTCCATGTTCTGGCGTACAACATAAGACTGGTACTTTCCGAATGCGGTCGTCTCGACTCACCCCACACGTGTCCGAGCTGGATGCGCTCTGTTCTTATTGTACCGCGCCGCATCGTGATGTGCATGAGCTTGATTGGGGTTCTCGGGAACCGCAGAGAAACCAGAGCATTCGGGTTCTCTTTGGGCGATGTGTGCCGGATTCGATCCCGGGCAGGGGTCGAAGCCGGTTTCAGACTTCGTCGAATGCCGGAGGATATCGGACGGGTGTAACTCGCCGGGCGCGCCCTCGTAAGGTCCTATAATATAAGCATTCAAATGTGCTTTGCGAGTGATATAAAGGGTCTCCAGAGGTGGAACATTGCTGATCAAGGACGATGTTCGCCCTTTTGGTAAGGAGACCCAGGCATGATCATGGCACAGGAACGGATGATTCTCAAGGGCCAGGCGCAGTTGAAATGTAGATGTCGCCCAGCAGCCGCTGGAAGCGCCAGCGAACCCCCTGGCGGGTCATCTTGAAGGCCCGGTGGATATGATCGCCGTAGGTGCCCTTGGCCGTCGCGCCCACTGAGAAAGTCGAGCCGCTCATCCGGGCCTTGCTCAAAGCCTTCGAGTCTTTCGGCGGTGTCCCTTTGCAGGCTGTGTTCGACAATCCCAAGACGGTGGTGATCGGCCAGATCAACGAGGCCCCCGACTGGAATCCCACCTTCGCTCAGTGTCGGTGGATTGCCTGAAGTAGTCCCTGTATCCTTGTGCGCCGGTACCGTTCACCAAGTTCAAGGCATTTGAGTGGGCGATAGGTCGGTCAGCTGCACCGCTTGTGGGCAGCAGGACCCGGACAACACCGCCCGCCGCACTGCCTGGGTATCGAGGGCGTGACGATGATCTTGCTGACGATCCTGACGTTGTCGATTTCCTGGGCCGCTTCGGCTGGTGACGAACCGCTGCGGGTCGAGCACGTAGGGATGGCCGCACCCGACATCATCGGGATCACGATCACGGCCGGCCGAGCCGAATACGGGCGTCAAGTGGCCTACACCCGAACAGCCGGCGATAAAGTCAACGCGTCGGACATCCATCGCTTCGTTTGGCGGGACGGCAAGGTCATCGGCACGCTGGTCGGCAAGAAGGGCGACACCCTTTGCACCATGGACGCAGTTATTGGGGACAGGCTGGATACGGCATGGGCTGACCAACCTGCCAGCTACGAGATGACCTCGCTGGACGACCCTCGATACCGCACGCCGCAGAGACCGGCGTCGGTGTACCGCAAGACGAAACCGTCTGATCTGGCGATGATCGGCCCGTACCAGTTCGATTCGCCCACCGAGAGCGTCATCTACCTGAAACTGGCCGCTCCCCTTGAGGTCGAAAAGACCTATGTCGTTTCCTTCAACAACAGCAAACTGCCTGCTCAGCGACTGAACTACGATCCGGCCAAGCTGCGCAGCGAGGCCGTACACGTGAACCAGGTCGGCTTCCGGCGGAAGGAGCCCTGCAAGATCGCTTTCCTGTCTTGCTGGATGGGCACCGGTGGCGGGCTCAAGTACGGGGGCCAACTTCCGTTCTCAGTGCTCGACGAGGCCACAGGCCAATCGGTCTTCGAGGGCACGGCAACACTGTCCAAGGCCGCCTCAGTCAAAGACGAGGATGCTTACAGGAAAAACTACAACGGCACGGACGTATACGCACTGGACTTTACCCCGCTCGACAAGCCGGGGAAGTACCGCGTTTGCGTGCCAGGCATTGGATGTTCGTACCCCTTTTCCATCGAGGACGACGTCTGGCGAAAGGCGTTCATCACCTCGGCCCGTGGGTTCTACCACCAGCGGAGCGGCATTGCTCTGGGCGCCCCGTACACTGCCTACACAAGACCCCGTTCCTTCCATCCCGATGACGGATTGCAGGTCTATGCCTCGAAGGCCCCGCTGATGGACACCGGCAATGGCCTCAACCAGAAAGACACTAACTTCGGGAACCTGGTCAAGGGCAAGAAGGACGAAATCGTTCCCGATGCCTGGGGCGGCTACATGGACGCCGGCGACTGGGACCGACGAATCCAGCATCTGAAGTGCACGCGGCTGTTGCTGGAATTGGCGGAGCTGTTCCCCGAGTACTTCGTTAGCCTGCCGCTCAACATTCCGGAATCCGGGAACGGGCTTCCGGACATCGTCAACGAAGCCCTGTTCAACCTCGATTGCTACTGGCGGATGCAGTTGCCCGACGGCGGTATCCGTGGCGGGATCGAATCCTCAGAGCATCCGCGACGTGGGGAGGCGAGTTTTCAGGAGTCACAGACCGTGATGGCCTACGCGCCGGACGTATTCTCGAGCTACGTGTACGCCGGGGTGGCGGCGCAGGCTGCGCGATGGCTGACGACTCGGGACGCACAGCGGGCGGCGGTCTATCGGGAGAGCGCGTTGAAGGCCATGCAATGGGCGGAGACGGACCGCGAGCGGGAGGAAAAAGACTATCTGATGGCCAAGCACCCGGCCATACGCGACGCACGAAACTACGCCGCAGCCGAACTCTTCTGTCTCACGGGCGAAGCGAAGTGGAATGAACTCTTTCTGGCAACCACCCGGTTCAGAAAGCCTGGGGCCACGATCACGATGAACTGGGACAGCCTGGATCAGGGTGACTCCGCGTGGATCTATGCGCGATCGGAGAAGGCTGGCACCGACGAGAGCGTGAAGGCGCATTGCCGTCAGGTCATCGTCGCCGAGGCGGACGACCGGGTGGCGTGTGTTGAGCGTACGGGATTCCGCTGGGCGAAGCACAACTATGCTCCCGTTGTTTTCGGGGCATTGAGCAGTCCGGAGGCTTGTGTCAACGTGGTTCGGGCTCACGTTCTGACGGGCAACCCGAAGTACCTGCGGGCGGCGGTGCTGGCCTGTCAGACTGGCGCGGGAGCCAACCCGGTGAACCTGTGCTACACCACCGGCGTGGGCAGCAAGTGTCCGCAGCACCCCCTTCAGATCGACCACCGAATCACGCATCAAGCCCCGCCGCCAGGGATCACGGTCGGCGGCCCCATGGACAATACGACCCAGAACCCGAAGGATCTGTTCATTGGGCAGTTCGCGGGTCGGGTGTTCTGTCCAGCGTGGAATGAGTGGCCGGCGATCGAGGCGTACTGGGATGTTTTTTGGGATCCACTGGTATGCGAGTACACGGTGCAGAAGCCCATGGCGGGAAACGCTTATGTGTGGGGTTACCTGGCGGCGTGCCCTTCGGGAAGGGGTGCGTCCTGATCAGAGCTGATCAGCCGGTCTTCGTGCCGACAGCCCGTTTCTTATGGGGAATACCGATTGATGAACACGAGAATAGATGATCTGGCTGGTCAGACAGCTGGCCGGAGCCATCCGCCAACGCGGGCTGCTTCGGTCTGCAGCGGGCGCCTTCTGACCGCCGCGCGCTCCACCACCCTGGGGGCGTTTGCAGCGATGCGAGCCATGGTCGCCGTCCTCACCAGCCTACTGCTGGCTCCGCTGGCCGCGCTCCATGCCGCTGATGCGCCGCAGGCCAAACCCAACATCGTCTACATCCTCGCCGACGATCTGGGGTACGGCGACGTCGGTTGCTACAACCCGGCGTCACGGATTCCCACGCCAAATCTCGACCGCTTGGCCACCGAGGGCATTCGCTTCACCGACGCGCACGCGCCCGACGCGGTGTGCACACCGACGCGTTACGGAGTGCTGACCGGCCGTTACTGCTTCCGTTCGCGGCTTAAGACCGGCGTGCTGCCGCCATGGGGTGCGCCGATCATTGAACCTGGTCGACTCACCGTCCCCGGACTGCTCCGCCAGCACGGCTATGCGACCGCGTGTATCGGCAAGTGGCACCTGGGCTGGACCTGGCCGACCCGCGATGGCAAGCCTCTGCTGGGCCGCGATGCCCTGAACACCATCGATTTCACCCGGCCGATCACCGATGGGCCGACCTCGGTCGGATTCGATACGTATTTTGGCGTCGACCTGCCGAACTACCCACCCTACTGCTTCATTGAAAACGATCACACGGTGGGAGTCCCGTCCGTCGCGGCTCCAATGGAACGAGGAGGATTCAACCGTCCGGGCCCGATGGTGGATGGCTGGAAGCTCGTGGACATCATGCCGGAACTGACGCGGCGAGCCGTCCGCTACATCGAGCAGTCAGCCGGAACGAAACCGGACAAGCCCTTCTTTCTTTACTTTCCCCTCACTGCTCCGCACTACCCCGTCGTCCCCACACCCGAGTTCAAGGGTCGCAGCCGGGCCGGCGAGTATGGCGACTTCGTCGCTCAGGTGGATTGGACGGTCGGGCAGGTGCTCGAGGCTTTGTCCCGCGCGGGTGTGGCCGAGAAGACGCTGATCATCTTCACCAGCGACAACGGTCCGGAATGCGTCGAGATCGATCCGGGCGCCTACGACCGAGCGAAGAAGTACGGCCACCGGAGCATGGATGGTATGCGCGGCGTCAAGCGAGACGCTTGGGAGGGCGGCCACCGTGTTCCGTTCCTGGCCCGATGGCCGGGACAGATACCCGCGGGCGCGGTAAACGACGAGATCATCTGCCATGTCGATTTGATGGCCACCTGCGCCGCGATCCTTGGCGCGACACTTCCGACTGACGCCGGTGTCGACAGCTACAACGTGTTACCGGTCTTGCGCGGCCGGAAGCTCGATCGCCCCATCCGCGAGGCCACGGTGCTGCACAGCGGTAGCGGCAAGTTCGTTCTCCGTCAGGGCCCCTGGGTGCTGATCGATGCTCGGACGGGGGATGATAATGGCAAGCGCGGCGAGCCCGATTGGTTCAAGCAGGAACGAGGTTACACGCCGAATACCGCAGCCGGGGAACTCTACGACCTGCGCGACGACCTAGCTCAGTGCGTCAACTTGTATGCCCAGAAGCCCGAGACCGTCGAGCGACTCAAGAACCTGCTGGAGAAGTACAAAGCCGACGGCCGCAGTACTCCCGGCCCCGCTCAAAGGCGTCTTCCCGCGGCTCGTCCTTCGGAATGAGCCCGTTACACGACGGATCCCCCGCCAACGCCCGCTCGAGGAATCTGGCTTTCACCGTCTCTGCGGGAACTGGGCGACCGCCGCTGCTGCCGGTGACAGTGTATTCCTGAATGACCTTGAGGCCGTTGTAGATGTGCCGAGTGCGTACTGGCGTCGTCGAAACCACCCCGGTGGTCGGATCCAGGTAGGCCAGGGTCTCGGCCCGACGACCGAGGGCATCGTACTTGATCTCCTGCAGCAGGGCGTTGCCCGACACCCGCCGAACGGCGGTCAGCCGGTTCTCCTCGTCGTAGCTGTACTGGAAGCCGGCCGCCGGATCGGGCACCGTATCCTGTCGCAAAAAGGTCCTCCACCGAATTGGATCCCTGATACTTGACACCATCTAGCCATGCAGGGTCACGCCCCACCGTCTTCAGGATCCAGTTGGCAAGTTTTGCGTCGGCAACCGCGTCTGCTCCCAGCATACCCCCAACCCGCGTCGAGTCAATCTTGCTAGTCGCCGATGAATCGGGCTGCCAGGAGCACCAGATCTCGAGGGGGGAGTTGGACTTCGGCTTCGCGGCGGTTCTGGAATACACCCAGATTCTGGCCACCGGCGGCCGTAACCCGTCGAAGCTCGTAGCTCCCTTTTCGCAGACCGCAGGAACCGGGGTTTACGGATACACGCACGGCTTCGCCACGGTCACGACTCAAATTGACCAGGAGAATCCCCAGCCGCTCATCTTCCAGCGTGAAAGCTTGACTCATCACCGCAGGCACGCGGATGGTCGGTTCTCTGGCCAGCGCGGCCGGCGTGGACAATAGGTCTTTGGCCCACTCCTCGACTGACAGCTGATCCGATCCTCGGTGCTCGCCACCCGGTTGGCTGGATGTCGGCAGAGCCGCCTTCAGATCTGGTTCGGCTTGCGGGTAGCGAATCCTGCGAAACCACCCGTCTTTGGCCAGGCCATGATTGATGGCCAGTTCTTCACACTCGATGATTGGTGGGCGCTGCATTCGGCCATAGGCCAGAAACTCTCGGGCGAAGTCTGTGCGGGCGGCAACCAGGCTGCGAATGAAGCGGGTTCGGTCTTCGGATGGAGCAGGCTGCGAAACGACAGGAAACGTGACCAGCAAGCCGCCCCAAAGAACGGAGCGGGCCTCAGCCCAAGTGAAGAAATCATCTGCCTCAGGTACGTTCCAGGGATAGACCGGGTATATCCCCTGGACGGCGGCGGGGCCGTAGTCGTGATAGATGAACTCGAAGAGTGGCACGATCTCCATCCGGCCGTCCGGGAGCCAAGTGAGCTGCCGAACGTAGGGCCCCACCTCCATATCCGGATTGAAGCCAGCGTTGCGAGCATAGTACAGGTCCAGGCAACCGACGAACGGTTCGCTGACACATTCGGTTCCCACCGGCACGTAGCTGCCCTTTTGGAGTGAAGCCCGACGTTGGCTCTCTTCAAACAGGGTGACGTACGCCTGGGTAATGTCCCGTCCTGCGCCGGGGGCGTGAGCATGGTTGGCCGCGTAACAATGCGTGGGTACGCCTGCACAGGGACCGACGTCATAATAGAGGCAGTCCGCTTGGCAGCCGGTAGTGTTTTCGTCCACCCAGATCTGGTGGTGGCGCAGAGTGTGCTTGCTGGTCATGTCTTCAGCCGATTCGCAAACCACCGCCCGCCAGCCGGGCTGGGCCGGGCACATGGCCACCCAATCCGGTGAAATCGGGGTCGCAAGCGGCACGATTCGATCCTGGCCATGCGTTTCGAAGGTCTGCTTGCCCTTGAGAGCCAGAAAGGGGAAGTAGAAAGGCCCGAAGCGATCACCTCCAGTCTGGGCAGCTTCCAGGGAAGGCTGGTTTCGCCACCAAAGCTCGAGGTGCAGTAGCGGCGCCCCGAAGAACCGCCGAGTTCGTGCGATCTCCGCCCGGATATCGCCCCTGAAGGGCCACCAGGCCCCCAAGGCGCCAACCTCCTCCAGCAGCCACCGGCACGCATCACCTCTGGTCACGCGATCCCTTCTCGTTCCTCGCCGGCACCATGGCTGCTGCGTTGCCCAGGCCCGGTAGCGTTCGGCCGCTTCATACCAGGTTCCCTCGGTCAGGGCGGCGATCACGACCGGGTAGTCAACCACCAGGCTGCGGCCGGGCCGGGCATCCCACTGGATGTGGGCAATCTCGCATTCCAGGTCGCCACCGGGCGACTTGTAGAAGTTCAGGTCCTTATCCGTGCAGAGACTGTCCTTGGCCGCAACGTAGAATCCACCGTGCCCCTCAGTGAAGTAGGCCATCATCTGCAGTGGCGATCCGTGAAAGCCGTTGGGATAACGTGAGATGACCATACCGCGGCTCTGGACGGACAGACCATCGGTCTGGAAAAGATGAAAAGGGTCCGTGAACAAGGCCCCCATCGCCGCCGAGTGTAGCAGCCGATCGCACTGGCCGTCCCCCCAGAGTGCTCCAATGCCCTGGATGGCAGGATATCGCAGGGCAATGATTGTCCGATCGCCGGAGTTCTCGGCCGAACACCTCAGCTCGAGCTCGTCCGAGCCAGTCTGGAGCGACGCGCTGGCCTTGACTGTGATTTGATGGCGTGTGCGCCACTCCAGACTGACCCGTCGGGTGGGGCTTTCGGGGTCGCGCAGGATTCGGAACTCCGTGAAATCGGACACCAGATCGAGAGGGGCCAGTAACAGAGCCCAGGACTGCCGGGTTTTCGGCAAGGTCTTGACCAGCTCGAGATCCACTTTCTTGTTGCGCAACCGGCTTATGGAGCCATCCTGTGCTGAGAACTCCACGAGGAGCTGATCATGCTCCAGTACGACGGGAGCCTGAGCCGACACCCACACTGAGGTAGCGAACACGATGACGATCGCCCACCGGCTGTTTCGATTCATGAATCGGACCTCAGCTTGGCTGGAGCTTGTTTGTGTTAGCGACATCTCATCCCGCACAAACTCGTTCTTGCTGCACGGCCTCGTACACCCGATCCGCGGTGGAGGTTACATGATCCCGTTCATCGTTGTCCAGACCGGAGTTGTTGAGCCGCGACGAAACCAGACTCTGGCTCTACTTCCAGGCGGCCGCCTGCATCGACGCGGGCTGTGAAGCGATCCACTTCGGCCAGGTCGAGATCATGAACCGCAACGACCGCGATCTGGCCCACTGGTCAGATGCGTTCGCCCTGGTTCGGGCTTACGCGGCCAGGCACGCCCGCAGGCACATGGTGCTCTGTCACGGTCACGTGCCCAGCGGCGGCCTGGTTCGCGACGGACGGCTGCTCCTGGATTTCCTTTCGTTCCCGCCGCGGATCATGGAAGTCACTGACCGGCCGCAGGAAGCCATCCTGAAGGTGGGTTTCTCTGACGGCATCTACGGGCGCAGCAAGGGGGGCCTCACCTTCAGCGGCTGGACGTGCGAGCTGCTGAAACAGGGCACTGCCGAAGGCAAGCGGACCGGCAAGTACTATGCCGGCAACTTCTACCCGTTGTCGGAGGTAACATTTGCCGTCCGAGCTCTCACGGCCCGGCCGTGGACGCCGGGTTCTCGGCCATGCCCGCTTCGGAGAAGCACTGTCGGAGGAGGCCGAAGTCACTTTGGTCAACATCGCCATCGGCGTTGATTCAGGGATTCACAGAAGCCTGTCAGCTTGGCTGCGATGCCGCTTGCGGCTGCGAGGTAGCCAGCTCGAGATCGTTCAGCATCTTCTTCGCCTGGCGGGCGGCCGGCGTGGTGGGGTAGTCGCCGATGGTTCGCTCGAGATACTGGCGAGCCTTCTCCCGAGCGTGCTGAACGAACGCGTCGCAGCGTTTCTGCTGCTCCCCGAATTCCAGTCCCGTGGGCCAGAACGGCACTGAGGAGTTGAGCCCGGCAGGCGTCGTTCGCCCACCTCCCGCCACCTCGGGGGTGCGGGCCGTTCCTGGCGTCGTCGTTGGTGACCACGAGCTGGCCCGGCGGGCTCTGAGCTGGGTAGCAGGCGTCGGGTTTCTCGGCCACTTTCGGCCGCAGTCATGATCAGACCCGCAGATCACTTGCGAGCGGGCTGCGTTGCCTGCGTGTCCGCCAACGGTAGAGCCAGATAATGCCTCCACACCCCGAAGGCCGGACGCTTCTGACCGGTCTCATCGACCAGGCCACAGTCGCGCCAGGCCATGAACACTTCCGGTGATGAAGATCGAATCCTCTCCCACAGAGCGTCGTAATCGCGCGAGACGAAGCTGATCACGAAGAGTGTCTTGTGCGCAGCCGCGAAGTCAAGCAGGGTTCGCACGAATGCCTCCTGCTTGGCGGGGGTACCAGCGATCACCTGGCCAGTGGTCGGGAACCTCAGCTCCCCTGCCGCCTCCCCTGTCTCGACAAACGCATACGGCTTGCCGTACTTGTCGAAGTGATCGGTCAACCAGCGCAGGCATCCGGTGATGTCGGTCGTGCCGCCGCGGATGAAGGGATAGAAACTGACCGCGACCGCGTCGTTGCAGGGCATAATCTGCTCGAAGGCGGCCAGCATCCGATCGCGCCTGGCGCCGCTGAGGTTGAGCATGCCGTGCAGCGTGAACGAGGCGAAGATCGGAAGCGAAGGGTAAGCCTTTCGGAGGTCTTGATACACATGCCGGTGTAAGGCCACGTAGGCCCGCCATGGGTCGGGACCGGCGTCGTAGATTTCGTTGACCTCGATGCCGATGGCGAGGTAATCGGGCTTGAAGAAGCCCACCATTCGCCGGCAATAAGCCAGGTAGGCCTTCATGATCAACGGGTCGTCGTACGGCTTGCCCTTGACTTCTGCTGGGATGGGCAGCGATTTTTCGCCTTCCTTCAGTGTCCCCCGACCCGGAGAGATGGCCAAGTACACCTTGCCGCCCGGACGCGTGGCCTTCTTCTTGCCTTCCCAGTCTTTGAGCAGCTCGGTGCTGAAGGGTCGGCCGGAGAGCGACTCGGCCCAAGGTACCCCCTCGATGTGGTGTGCAATGATGTCGCCGTTCTCGCGGGCGAATGCGCGAGCCTCCTCGACAGCCTCGATCGTGAAGTCGTGCGGAAATCCAGTGAAGCCCATGTGGAATGACCGCGAGGTGGGCAACTCGCCGGCCAGCAGTGCCAGAGGCATCCCTGCCGCCAATCCCATCACAAATGCTCTGGACAACATCGCAGGCTCCATCAGAGGGTCTTGTTGTCGGACATCTCACTACAGAACAGGATCGCGTGCCGGCCGGAGTAGGTACTGCACATGTCGTCCACCCCGTCGATCTCCACCAGCGTCTCTCAGCCACTAATAGGAGGTAAAGTCGATAACGTCAATCATCCGGTCGGCGTTTCTCTAGACCTGCTGGCCTTCACGCACGAGGGAGTCGTCTGCCGCGATACTATCGAAGTCGGAACGAGCCGGCTAACGACTACTTGCCGGCCAGGGCTTTCTTCAGCACACGAGCGGCTTTGCCGGCATCTGCAGCACTGTCGAAAGCGAAGTAGACGACCGATCGTCGGCCCAGCGCTGCCGCGGAGAGGCCGCGCAGGTTGACTCTGGCCTCAGCGAGCAGTCGGGTGATCTCGGTACCGAGGCCGGGCTTGTCGGGTCCTTCCATGCGGATTGAGCGCAGGCTCGCAGCTTTGGAGAGCCCGGCTTTCTTGGCCGCACGGGTCTGGGAAGCACCCTGCAACGGGGCAAGAAAGACAACGCCGGTGCCAGGCTTGTCCGGGCAACGCCGGGCGATGACGAACTCCAGGTTTGCGCCTGCTTCGGAGAGCGTTTCGAGCTTGCAGGCCAGACCACCGGGCCGATCTTCCATACTGCCCGCCCAGACGTCCACTTTGGTGATTGTGTAGGCCATGACTTGACTCCTTCGGAAAGGAATGAGCTCCGAGCGATCATACTATCGCCGCGATGCAGAGTGGACAAGCGTCGGCATCATATGGCCCAGGCGTGTTCCGTCTTCCGGGGCCACGCCCTCGGATCGTCAATGCCAGGATGAGGCTTTGACCGCAGGAACGGCAGGACAGCGGCCGCTTGGTGCTGCCTCGCAGGTGGCCGGCTTGGGGTGCATGGATACGGGGGCATTGCGGTGCTCGTGATGCCGTAATGGGATTCGAAGGGTGTGATGAGAGGAAGTACGAGCGGGAGGTGAAGGGGCGGATAATGGGCGGCTTGAGGCAAGGGATACGTCGGATGGCAGCGTCCCCGCTACCGAGTCTGGTTCGGCAGAGACCAGGGCGCCAACCTGTTCGAGAAGGTCCGATAAACCAGTTAGTCAACCCATGGCCAACAAATGCCGAACACCTATGAGTGGCCCTCAAGATCAGCAACGGCTTAGCTCACCCATGCTTCGAGAGAAGAGATCTGACACAGGATTGCTGACAAGAACTCGATGGAGCGAGGTCCTGCTGCACTTTGGGCGTCGAGACGGCTCCTTTCGACCGGATCAGCGCGAACGCAGAGGGCATCCGCGGTGTAAGATACCCGCCATCGCTAAGCTGACGCTCCCGCCTAACGGAAGGGATGGACAAGCCCGCGTTTACCCCAAATGCCCAATACTGGACGTCTCAGCCACGGGGATGGGGATCAAGAGCTACCAGAAGGTGACAGTGGGGACAACCGTCGCCTTGGAGTTATTCGTTGGTGATACTCGACTCACATCGTCGGGTACGGTCATCAGCTGCACGGGATTTCCAGGCTGTCATCGAATAGGTCTCACGCTGGACTTCGCCTAGCTCGGCGCCCCCGGCGCTCGCCAGAGCTTCCGGGACATCCTCTTGCTCCCTCTCTTTCCAACGAGCAGGCTTTCCGACACCCAATCGATCTGACGGCTCACCAGAACCAGAAGCCGTCGGAATGCGGACCGGGGCAGGTGGTCATACCTGGCATGACAGACGATGAAGCGGCGGTCGAGCGGTTGCCGTCAAGCAGGAGGAGGATACGCCAAGAGCATGTGAATCGAGGAACAGTCCTTACCTACCGGCTCCGAGACTCGGGTGGCCGCATGCGATGCCCCCGACTCCCTGCGACCAACCGGCCGACCATGGCGGTTCGATCTGCACGACCTCGACAGCAGACTCAAGAACTACAAGCTGCTCAGCCTGCCGGATGATTGACGCCACCGCCTCGGCGCCCAACGCAGGCATTGCCATCTGCGTGCTGGATCGAGCTGTCAGCCTGCGGACAGCGCTGACGGCCTCGGCGGTTCGCTTGTCATTCGTCGCTGCGCTTCGAGAAATCGGGACAACGCGGATCCATTTCCCAGAGCATCTGTCTCATGGCCCGGATCAGTTGCAGCGTTTCGTACTCCTTGCTGCAATTGCCAGCGGTGATGCGGTCGAGAGCGGTGTCGCCTTCGGCCGTCTTGACCGCGTCGAGGTTGTTCAAGACGGCCGTGATGGTCGGGGCATGAAGCCTGGCGAGGGCGGCGTTGAGGTCGCCGCCGGCGAACCCGCCCCACCAGTCGTTGTAGCCGGTGGTGAACTGCCATCGCTCCAACCGGTGGGTGAGTTCGGCGAGCGGTGCCGCCTGGCGGTTCTGGCCGGCGGTATTGATGAAGTCTACGGCCGCCGCTCGAACGTCATCCGCCGGGCATAGTCATCGACGGGGACGATATTCGGGCAGAGGACGATCCACACCTTCATGTCGAATTCGCGGTGGGCCATGTCGATAATGCGACGGTGCTGATCGAGCGTGGCCCTGTCGCTGGCGGTCAGGGGGCTGGGCATGGTCTCGAGCTGGGGCCAGATAGAGACGAGGTTGCAGCCCAGGCGGTGCAGGCCATCGAAGTAGCCACGCCAGTTCTCGTCGGTCCAGGTACGCGAGGCGTAGGGGTGGTTGTAGACCCAGCCCTCGTGTACGTACATGCCGATGAGCTTCTGGTCGGACGAGGCGGTTCCCGCGGCGCCGGCCGGCAGCTCGGCGGAGAGCTTTTGCGAGAGCAGGGCATCGGTTCCGGCGGCGGCAGACAGTTCGAGAAACTCGCGTCGGTTCACATCGCCCTCTTGGCCAGCCGCATGGTATCGATGAACTGGCGGGAGGACAATGCCGACAAGGGCCCGTCGATGCCAGGGTTTAACGGCCGAACGACGTCGGACCCGCAGATTGAGCCCTGACTGAGCCCCGAATTCGGTTGACATATCCGACACAAATCAGTTGACACAGGACCTCAATCGCGATAATCTCACGGATGCGGAAACGGTCGCCGGTGCCCCAGTTCGGCGAGCAGGCGTCTGTAGTGCGTGCCTACGCTGAGCGGGCTTGGAGCGGCAGGATTCCGTGGAGGAGAAACGAAACCAGCTTCGCAAGTCATTCATCACGTTTGGGGTATGGATCGGACGCACAAGCAGCGTGCCTGAGGCGGGCGTGGATTATACGATGGCCTCGCGCCGCCGGTTCGCAGCCGACAGACCGGATGATAGAGAACAGCAGGCGTCAACCGCGCCGCCAACTCGTGCTTGGCCCGAGCAGGGAGCTCGCCGAACTCGGAGGCGTCGACCAAACATGGGAAAACGGCCCGCTGCACTGAGATAGCTAGAATAGGAAAGGACGGCACGAGAGCGGGTTCTCGTGAGCAGGGTCCCTTTGGAGGGCGTGGAGGTGCTCCTCGCCGACCGCATGGCCTTGCCGGCAAGAGGCGTCCTTCACTCACATTCAGCTTCACTTTTCAACGGCAGTACCGGACCGCCAGAGAGCCCGGAGAGGAGGAGACAGATGAGAGTACTCAAGATCGTGGCAATCGTCGCTGCCACAGGGGCTGCGACCGGCGCATCGGTATCCGCTTTGGGCGCATCGCTCACCTCGGTGGGCGTACTCGATCCCGCCAACCCCAACAGCGTGATTCGGGCGCTCAGCTCCGATGGGAGCTACGCCGCAGGCACCAGCAAGGTTGCAGCCGACTTATCCGTCCCAGCCGTCTGGTCCTTATCAGACGGGCTGGTGGCCCTGCCCAACCCGAGCGGCAAGAGCAGCCTCGCCCATGGTGTCGCCGTTGGCATAGGCTCGAACGCCGGCAACATCATCATTTCCGGTCTCCACGAGGGCAACACGGTCAGCCGTTACTACAAGGCCCCGTTGGGCAATCTGGCCGGCGGCACCTGGGCTGACAGTGCAACTGCAGGAGGCTTTAGTACCTCCGACATTCGAGGCGGGACCAGCAACGTACTGCGTAATCAAATCGACGGCGACGGACGATGGTACCTGGCCGGCCGGAAGGCCAGCGACAGCCGAGGTGTCCGCCTGCGAGGCGATCCTTTCATCGGCTGGGACACGACCAACATGACCGCCGAGTCAGTCAGCGGTTATGGCGTGATCGTCGGCAGGAACTCCAGCGGCTTCAGTCCCAGCAAGGCCAGCTGGCGATCTCCTCAGGGCGACGACGGCGAAGTTCCAGGCAGCGGTGATGACTTCCGCACCGACGGTTTCGGGATATCTCCCAGCTTCGGCAAATCAACCACGGCCAGCTTCGATGTCCAGTGGATCTGCGGGCAGGACCAATCGGCCGCCGGCCCCAACATGCAGGCTTTCCGCTGGAACCGGGGTGACGCGACCCTGACGGTGCTCGGCATGCTGCCCGGAGCCACCAGCAGTGTCGCTTACACTGTGGCGGACAATGGGGTGTCCGCCGGCAGATCGCACTTCGGGAATGCGTCGCCGACCTACGAGATGGCGACGGTCTGGGACACCAGCGGAACCTGGGACACCAGCGGCACGGCCCAATCGGTACAGGCCCTGCTGACCGCGGCCGGCGTTGACACGAGTAGTTGGACCAACCTGGTGCGAGTCTATGCGGTTTCCGACGACGGCACGGTGCTCGCGGGCCAGGGCATCTGGGCGGCCGATGGCAGCACGCGCGGTTTTGTGGCCGTCATTCCCGAACCGGCAACCTTGACGTTGCTGGCATTGGGCGCCTTCGCCTTGCTTCGCCGACGAAGCTGAAGCGGCAGACGGCATCCGCCGTCGCGAATCTTCGAGAAGCGGTGCGGATATTGGGCCGAAGCAGCCCATGCACAGGACCTTTGAGGGATAGACAGCGCACGGGACAACTCCGGCATGCCGGCCAAGCGTCAGGCACCGCAGCCGGCATGTCCGGCCTTATTCGAGGGCCGTGCCTATGGCGGGGATGGTGAGACACCGACCATTCGGCTCGGGCCTGGAACGTCCATCGGAGAAACAACAGATGAGAACATACCTTCGCTTCGTCACGGCCGTATTGGCCTTGGGACTGACATCTTCGGGCGGTCAGGCGGCATCCCTGATTTCGGTGGGCGTGCTGGATCCCGCCAACCCCAGCAGCGTCATCCAGGCGCTCAGTTCCGATGGGAGCTACGCCGTAGGCACCAGCAAGATCGCAACGGACTTGTCCGTCCCGGTTGTCTGGTCTCTGGCAGATGGGCTGGTGGCCCTGCCCAACCCGAGCGGCAAGAGCAGCCTCGCACATGGTGTCGCTGTCGGTATCGGCTCGAACCTCGGCAACATCATGATCTCCGGCCTCCACGAAGGCAACCTCACCCACCGCTTCTACAAGGCTCCGTTGACCCATCTGGCCGGCGGTGCCTGGAAGGACACGGCCACCGAAGGAGGCCTCGGTACCACGAGCAATGTCCGAGGGGGCACGAGCAACGTCCTGCGAAATCAGATCAAGGGCGACGGCCGATGGTACGTCGCCGGCAAGAGGAACGACAACAACCGGGTAGCCCGTTTTCGCGGTGATCCCGACATTGGCTGGGACGGCGTCAGCCCGATGACCGGCGAGTCGGTCAGCGGCTACGGTGTGGTCGTGGGCAGGTATACGGGTGTCAGTCCCAGCATGGCCCGGTGGGATTCCCCGCAAGGTGACACCGGCGATGTCCCGGGCAGCGGCGGCGACGCCCGCAGCGACGGCATCGGGATCTCGGCCAGCTTCGGTAAGTCGACCACGGTCGATTTCGAGGTGCAGTGGATCTGCGGGCAGGACCAATCGGCCCCGGGCCCCAACATGCAGGCTTTTCGCTGGAACCGGGGCGACGCGTCCCTGACACTCCTGGGAACGCTGCCTGGCGCCACCAGCAGTGTGGCCTACACCGTGGCGGACAACGGGGTGTCCGCAGGCAGATCTCATTTCGGGAATGCGTCGCCGACGTACGAGGTGGCGACGGTCTGGGATGCCCTTGGAATGCCCCAGTCGCTCCAGGTTCTGCTGGAGGCAGCCGGCGTCGACACGAGCGAATGGCAGCGTCTGACGCGGGTGTTCGCGGTTTCCGATGACGGCACCGTGTTCGGCGGGTACGGCGTCTGGGCCGCCGACGGCAGCAATCGCGGCTTTGTGGCCCGGGTGGACAACCTGCCGACCGTCGGGGCTTGCTGCGTGATCGGCTTCGGAAGTAACACCTGCACCATCACGACCGAAGAGGCCTGCAACGGTATCTTCACCCCGAACACGAGCTGCGCCGCCGCCGGCTGCGGGCCTTGCATGATACCCTGGGCGGACGCGGATTCCGACGGTGACGTCGATCAGAAGGACTTTGGAGCGATCCAGGCTTGCTTCACCGGCACGATGACGGGCGTACCCAATGCGTGTGCCTGCTTCGACCGGGTCAAGGACCAGATGGTAAACGGTGGCGATCTCGAGGCGTTCATGGGGTGCTTCACCGGTCCCGATGTCGCGTTCGACGCCAATCATCCTCCGGAGGGCTGCGATCCGGGCACGGGGCAGCTGCCTTGACTGGAATCAGTCTCAGAACTGGGTCTCAATGGCTCCGCGTTACAGCAACCTGATCGAAAGCTCAATGCCGGAGCGTTCATGAGCTTCGTCGCCCTGCTTCTTCTCCTGACGGTGCCCGCAACGCCGTCCCCTGCAATGTCACGGCCAGTCCGGCCGAACATCGTCTTGATCCTGGCAGACGACCTCGGCTTCTCGGATCTCGGCTGCTATGGCTCCGAGATCGCCACGCCGAACCTTGACCGCATGGCCAGCCAAGGCATTCGGTTCACCCAGTTTTACAGCGCCGCCCGCTGCTGCCCCACGCGGGCCGCACTCATGACAGGACGCTATCCCCACCAGGCCGGGGTTGGGCACATGGGATACGACACCGGCCTGCCTGCCTACCGAGGCCACCTGAACGAAACGAGCGTCACGATTGCGGAGGCCCTTCGAGCCGCCGGCTGTCACTGTCTCATGTCAGGCAAATGGCACCTTGGCGAGACCCGCCCGCACTTCCCTGTCGACCGCGGTTTTGAGCACTACTACGGCTTGCTTGGAGGCGCCAGCAGCTACTTCTGTCTGTGGCCCAATCGCCGGATGGCCATCGACGGAGAACTCCACCGCCCCGACCCCAAGGGGTTCTACATGACCGACGCGATCACCGACCGTGCGATCGGTTATCTCGACAAGTACGGGCGCCGCCCAGAACCCTTCTTCCTTTACGTCGCGTATACCGCCCCGCACGCTCCCTTGCACGCCCTGCCCGAGGACATCGCCCCCTACCGCGGCAAATACCGCATCGGCTGGGACCAGATTCGCCAGCGGCGATACCGCCGGATGATCGAACTCGGCATCATCGACGGCCGATGGATGCTCTCGCCTCGCGACCCGCGGGCGGCACCGTGGGAGAAGACCGCCGACCCCGACCGCGAGGACCTGAAGATGTCCGTCTACGCCGCCCAAGTCGAACGCATGGACCGCGGCATCGGGCGAATCCTCGACACACTCCACACCTTGGGAATCGAAGACAACACCCTGGTCATGTTCCTCTCCGACAACGGCGGCGACGCTGAGGAAATCGATGAGGGCGCACCAGGGGCACTGCCGGGAGAGCCGGACTCAAACACCGGCTACGGCCGCGGCTGGTCGAATGTCAGCAACACCCCCTTCCGCCAGCACAAGCGATATGTACACGAAGGCGGCATTTCCACACCCCTGATCGCCCGCTGGCCCGCCGGCATCAGCCGGCGCGGCGTTGTCGAACATGCGGTTGGACACGTGGTCGACATATTCCCCACGTGTCTCGAAGCCACTGGCAGTGCCTATCTTAACGAACACGGGGAGCGGGCGATCGCGCCGACGGCTGGCAGGAGTCTCCTGCCCCTCCTGCAGGGACGCTCCGGAGGGGAGCCCAGGGACCTCTATTGGGAGCACGAGGGTAACCGCGCCGTTCGCCGGGGGCGGTGGAAGCTCGTCGCCGTCCGTGACCGCCCATGGCAGCTCTACGATATGGAAGCCGACCGCACGGAACTGCACGACTTGGCCGCCCAGCAGCCGGAGCGACTCAAGGACCTGCAGGCACGCTACGCAGAGTTCGCTGAACAGTGGGGTATCCGCCCATTTGACGATGTCAAACCGCCGCGGTGGATCCCGGATTGACGTCTCATGCCGTTCCGGAGCCCCGCACGATGACGCTGGAGGGACAACGGACAGCGATGCTCGTGATCATCACTGATGATCACGGTATCGGCGACGCGGGCTTGATAGGCAATCCGGCGATCAAGAAACCCAACCTGGACAAGCTGCCGGTCAACGCAGCTCGAATGACGCGCTCACCGGCCAGGCCGGTCCGTACACCCACGCGGGGGTGTCTGATGACCGGACGCCGCAACTACCGCACGCGGGCTGCCGGCACTCGCGTCGGCCGGGCCATGGCGAGCCATATGCGCCCGAGCGATGGTCTACGCCGGCGAGGTCTTCGACCGGCTGCGGCAGCCCAAGGCCCCCGGATCCAACCGCTCCGCGTAGGATAGCATTCCCCAGGTCATCACTTCCCAGATCATCAGCCGCGAGACATCGGGCCGTCCTCTCGACAACAGGAGGTCGCCAATGTAGTGCAGCTCCTCGTCCGCTGGCCCAATCATGTCACGGTATTGGGAAAGCTGGTGAGCGAAGCTGTACATGAGGCAGGGCAAGCCGGCCATGTCGACGTTGCGCTCGGTGTAATCAGGAACCGGCGCCCCGCGGGTCCTCTGGTTGCCGGCCATCCAGTCCAGGGCAAGATCGATCTGTCGCATCAAGGCGGCATACTGCGGACTGTTCGGCTTCAAGTGCCTCAAGCCGGTCGCGTAGAAGTCAAAACAGTAGAAAATCGTACCCGAAGGTCGCTGCTGGAACGTGATCGGCTTGAGTTCGCGGAAATCCTGACCCAGCAGCCAGTCCATCGCTCCGATGGCGACGCGGCGGTACTTCTCCTGACCTGTCTCATCATAAAGCAGGAAGGCAAGTGTGCCGAACGTTGCGGACGAACACCACCATGGGCCGGCGTACTCAGGCCACAAGCCATTGCTGATGCCGCCTTCCTGACTCACGTAGTTGTTCAACACAAGCTCCGCGAATTCCTCTACCGAGCGGAGGTACCGGGCCTTGGCCGCCGGGTCATCACAGCGAACGGCGGTGGCGAGGACACCCATGCCGATCGAGCCACTATCCGCCAGATTCCACTGTCCGCGGTCCTGACCAGGAGCGCGGGAGTGATTCATGTAATAGGCTCCTCCGGGGATCATGTTACGCTGATACTCGATGATTCGATCCGACCAGCGCCGGCATGCATCCAGGTATACTTGGCGTCCAGTCATATCGTAGCCGACGGCCAGCGCCCTGACTGCATGGGCGTCCTCGAAGAACGGCATGTGATGGGTCCCAGGATCAGCGTCGGTGCGGCTGACGAAGGGGGTGATTTCCTTCTGCAGTTCAGCCGCAGCCAGATCGCAGAGCTCCAGAAACCGCGCTCTGAACTCAGCCGGTGCGGGTGGCCAGGCCTTCGTGGGCGTCGTCGACGCGCAGCCGGCCAGACTACCCGTCACCAGCGCGGCAACCAGAATCCGCCCGCTGAGGGCCGCAACCTCCCTACTCGGCATACTCGTCTCGCCGGTCATCGCAGTCACCGTCCTCGTTGATTCTGCCTACAGGGGTGCGTATGCTCATCGAGAGGATTGTTTACAGACCCTGGCCAGTCCGGTCAACAGGTGCTACGGGGTAAGCCACATGACCCGCGGGTGTCATCAGGAGCCACGGCACAGCGCTTGACGAGGAGGATGGTGATTGAGGAGTGACCGTGACGATGGTCTCCGGAGTGTGGCTGGCATCATGGCGCTCCTGTTGTGCTGGTCGGTCCCCACCCGGGCAGCGGCTCAGCTGCAGGTATTGGGCTGCCACTACCGGGAGGATCTCGTGCTCCCTGAGCACGCGCGGTTCTGGTTCGAGGACCTGGCGGTTAAGCAAGACCAGAGCGAGGAGGGTCTCCGGTCCTGGTATGAGAAGCGGCCGACGGGTGGTTCGGTCCACGTCTTCGTCCGCAATCCTGGCCCGCTGAGCCTCGATATCGGCGATACTCTGCTCGGGGGCATCAGTCTGAAGAAGGCCATCGCGTTCTCCGATCAGCGAGTCAACCGAAAGCCTGCCAGCATCTATTTCGCCGACTTGCCTGCGGCGGAGCTGGACCAACTGCTGACCATCGGCGAGCCGATCTGGTGGAGGGTTGAGCCGCGACAAATACCAGCAGGGGGAACCGGTGAGGTGCTGGTGCGCCTTCGGCGCAGACCGCAGGCCGCGTCCCTCGGACTGGACCTGCAGCACGCAAACGGCCGGCAGCGGGTCAGCGTTCCAATTCGCTCGAACCAGCCCCGGGTGGAGAGCGTCAGCTTCTCGCCGGATCTCCGGCATGTCTGCCTGTTCTTTCGTTGTCCGGCCCGACCGGGGCTGGCGCCTGTCAGGATACTCCTGGATGGCGAACAGATCACCGACGGCCTGTCGAGCGCGTCCGACCGCAGGCTGGAAGTGGCCCCGGTCATGCTTCAGCTCGCCTCTGGCCTGGAGCGAGGGTCATTCCACTGTTTCCAGGGCATCTACGAAGATGGGGCCGTAGCTTCAGCGGCAGTGCGAGTCTTCAGCGACGAGTTTGCCTACGGAATCTGGGGCGGACGGCCGGGCAGCGCCTCCGACGTCGCCGGGGCCCAGGCGCACGTGCGCGAGCTCAGCACCCACAACATCAACGTGCAGATGCCCCAAGTGGGCTCGGCGATGTTGAGCGCCTTCTACGCCAGCGATGCCGGCCAGGCAGTCTGCGACTCGCTGGGCCTGCGACGACTTGTCAACGATCCCGGCAAATGGCGAACCCGGGATCCTATCGCCTATTTCATCCACGACGAACCGGACTGCGGCGACTACTTGATCAAGGGTCTCGAACCGGATCACCAGGTGGGCAGCCTGGCTCAATGGGCGGTCCAGCGGACCCAGGAGTTGCGGGCTGCCGACCCGACAACTCCCCAGCTGCTGAATGTGGATCTGACCTTCAAGCCCGACAACTGGTACACCTATGGACAACTACCGGACGTCTTCTGCGTCGATCCGTACTACCAGGTGCGACTGTGGGAGGCGTACGGCAGGCATCCGGCGAGGCTGCCCCTATATACCAAGGCGGCGTTCGTTCACGCTGTGGCCTGCGTGGCCCGTGCGGCGTCAAGCCCCAGGCCTTTGCACGTCGTGCTCTATGCCTGCCGGCGCGGCAATGACCAGGAAGACCCCGGCGACGGGCGGGCCGAGCGGCCGGCGCTGCCCGAGAGGGATAGGAAGGGCCAACGACAGCCGAAGAACAAAGAGACCGTGGCGAGTCGCTTTCATCGATTCCCCACGCCGCAGGAGAAGCGGATCGAGGTCTATTACGCGCTGGCGGGGGGTGCCAAGGGTCTGTCCTACTGGTGGTTCACTCCTTCAGGCGGGAAATCCCAAGGCGTTGGCGCAAAAGACCCGCAAGCGGCGGCGCTGTGGCGCGAGATCGGTCTGCTGGGTGCGGAAGTCCGCACCGCGGGCCCCCTGCTGTGGCGCAGTTGCCCGGCTGAAGTGCCCGTCAAGGTGTCACCCGGCGTGTGGGTTCGCTCTCTGCTGGCGGGCACCGACACGTTGATTCTCATCGCGGTCAACGATCAGTACGTCAACAGCGACCAGGGCACCTCCGTTCGCCCGGTGGACAACGCGCACGTTGCGGTTGATCTGCCATCGTGGCTGGCCCCCCGCCAGGCGTTCACGATTGATGCAACAGGTTTGCAGAGCATCTCGCTCGAGAAGTCGGGACCGGCGTTCTCGGTGTCGCTGGGTACGCTGACGCTCACCCGATTGGTGGTCATCACGGCCAGTCCGGGATTGCGGGACGAACTGCACAGCCTCTACACAGACAACTATGCCTCGAACGTGCAGAGGCTCCTGCAACAACCGGACCCATGAATTGCCCATGAAGCGAGACCTGATCGACGACGTTTGTGCGAGCATGTTCAAACGGAAGAGCAAGCCGACGGGGACCGGCAGGGGAGCGGACGATGCTCGATCCGCTTCAAGCCGCACCCTCACGACGCGCGGTGGCGGCAATATGCCCTGGCATCCCGATCGCAAGTGGTCCCTGCGCGGCAGGGAGATTACCGCCGAGTTCCTGTCAGACCTGACCGTGCCGGACCGGTAGTCACCGCTCGCCAAGCTGGAAGGCAGCGGGTCCGTGCTGCAGGTTGGCGGTTGCTGCCACGCGCGGTACGCTACGGTACCTCGCGGACCAACGGGGCAGGCCGCCGTCATCCGTCGAGTCGGAGGACGCAGCCGTCGCAACAGGAAAACCGCTTCCGATGATCAAGGTTGCAGTCACAGCGAAGGAGTTTGATAAGGCTGCGAAGGTCTTCCGCCGAGCCGCAGCCGAGGATCTGGAGTGCGTTCGAGCCCCCGCGCAAGAAGACGAACTGGCCGCCATGATCCAAGTCGACAGCATCCGCCACGCGATTGTGGGCGTCGAACGGTACGCCGGCCCTCTCTACGAGGCATTGCCGCCCGGAGGCGTGCTGGCCCGCTTCGGTGTCGGCCACGACGGAATCGACAAACAGAAGGCGACGGCTCGCGGCGTCATCTGCACGAACACGCCGGGGGTGCTCGACGACTCGGTCGCCGAAATGACCCTGGCCCTGCTCCTAGCGGCCAGCAGGCACGTGGCCGCCGTTGCAGCCTCGACGCGCAGCGGGCACTTTGCACCGCTGCTCGGCGGCGAGTTGGCGGGCAAAACGCTGGCGGTGATCGGATGCGGACCGATCGGGCGGAAGGTGGCCCGGATCGCCGGGCGCGGCTTTGGAATGCGAGTCATCGGCTGTGACACGGCTGATGCCGACGTCGAGAGGATGAAAGCGGACTACGGTTTTGCGGGTGTGGTGAAGGACTTCCATGTCGCGGTCGCCGTTTCGGACTTCGTCAGCCTCCACATCCCGAGCACACCAGCGAACTATCACTTTGTGAACCGAGAACGTTTGGCGATGATCCCGGCCACGGCACGGCTCGTGAACACCGCACGGGGAGCAGTATTGGACGAGTCGGCCCTGTTCGACGCTGTTTCACAGAGCAAACTCGCCGGCGCGGCCCTCGATGTCTTCGAGAACGAGCCTTACCAGCCGGTCTCGCCGGACAAAGATCTGCGCAAACTCGAGAACGTGCTGATGACCCCGCACATCGGCAGCAGCACCCGGGAGGCCTGCGACCGCATGGCGGAAAGGGCTCTGCGGAACATACGTCTGGCTCAAGCCGGCCGCGCCGGCGAGATGGACTTACTCAATCCGGCCGTGATCCGGGAGAAGAAACCGTGATACTCGTCGCCCGGAGACTGCGGCCATTCAGATTCTGCTGCCTGGGGGGCTTCTGCCTCACCGCGCCACCGTCACGCTTCGACGTTCGGCCCTTCTCTCCGGGGCTTGGCCGCCTTGGTCGGGGGAGGTGGCGTACGGCTTAACAAGGTCGGCGCTTCAGTTGGTGCAGCCCGGATCGGCCGGCATGTCTCCGCCGCTGTAGCAGCGCTGGAAGATGCCGAAATCGGCCTGGTCGACATCCTGATCACCGTCGAAGTCCGGTCGCTCACAACCCATCGCGACGGGCACCGACGGCCCGGAAACGCAGGCGGCGAACAATCCGTAGTCTTTCAGGTCGACATCGCCGTCTGCGTCCAGATCCGGCTCCAGGGCAGGCACGGATTCGTAGGCCCCACGGTCCACCCGGCCAGCCAGGACCCGCGGCCGGCCATCCAGATCCGCCTCGCCGGTGGCCGGCGCGAAGGCCGGATCACCGCTGTTGATGCCGGGTGAATCCTCCCTCAGCCGGAAGTCATACCCGCCGTCATCTCGGAAGCGAGGATCGGTCGTCAGGTTGCCTGTCCCCGCCCAGGGGATTGACGGATCGAGGATGCTGTGGGCAATGACGATGTTCTCCGGCTGATAGTCCGTCCGTACGACCTCAGGAGACGCCCAGATGATCGAGTTGTTTACGTAGAAGTGGATGATGTTGTTTGGTTCTCCGAACTTGTCCCGCGCTTCCAGGCCGATCGGATGCTCGTACAGCGTGCAGTTGTCAACGAACACGTCGGTGTTGTTGCCTTTGGCCGAGATGCCCGTCGAATTCGAGAGGAGCGCGGAATCGCGAATTCGCACCTCGCCGGAGAAGATGCTCAGACCCTTGTCCTCGAAGTGACGGACGATGCACTGCTCGATCAGCGGCGTCGAGTTGAGCGTGTCGATTCCATCGTCTCCGCCGAACGCAAAAACACAACGGCGGACGGTCATCGTACCGCTTCCGTTGAGATACAGCCCGTCGTTGTCGGTCACATCGCCTCCCGGCAGCATGCGATGGAAAAAGGTATCCGTTATCGCCGTGTCGGTGTTGGTTACCTCAGGGCCCATGATCATCCGGGCAAACAGGCAGCGCTCAAACGTGAGATGGCAACTGTCGGCATAGAGCCCCTTGCCAAACTCATCAATGAAGCTGCAGTCGGCGAACGAGACGGTAGCTCCGCTAGCCCCACGGATTACCGGGCCGGCTCCTGTGTGCCCGACGCCGGTCGCGTCGCCGGCATGAGTCAGGAAAGTGTAGTGGTAGGCCGAGGTGGACATAGCCCCGGTGTGCAGGATCTGCCCCCAGGCGGCCGCCGAATCCGCCGCCGTGATGAGCACCGGCGCCTCCAGCGTCCCGGCACACTGCACAGAACCCTGCACGGTGATGTCCGTAGAGGCGTTCAGCGTGACCATGGTGCCCGCCTGGATCTGCAGGATCGCTCCCGATGGCACCGTCAAGTCGCCGGTCACGCGAACGATTCCGTCCGCCGGCCCCCACACCGTCGTTCCCGAAGCCAGCGAGCCGCTCACGCTCCTGTATGTCGGGGCGTCCAATCCCACAAGCTCCACCGTCGCCCGCCTCTCCTCAAAGGCCGCCGTGAGCCGGACGTTGCCGGCGCTGGACAGCCGGAACTGGCCGCTGGCCATGCCGTTGATGACTTCGACGCTCGCTGGGGCAATGGCGATTCCAGGAGGGTCGGTCGATAGCAGGATCTGGCCAGTCCAGAGGTTTCTGTCGACGGTCCCCGACGGCGTCAGGACCTCAATGCGCAGCGGCACATCCGCCGACGGCAGAAAACGCGGCGGAACCACGAGCCGCAACCCGACTCCGTTGGTCAGAGGCGGCGGCGGGTTGTTTGACTCGCCCGGCGTGGGGCGTTCGAGGACATCCATCTCCGCCGCCCCGTCGGTGGTCCGCCCCATGGAGCGATCCGAGGTCTGACCCCCGAAGGTAACCCGGTCCACGACGTGGTAGGCCCCGCCCGCCTGGAGGTACAGCCCGATCTCCTCACCATTGACCTCGAGCGCGAAGTCTGCGTGCAGGCCGGGCACATCAGTCACGTCCCGATCCGCCCAGACGAGCAGAAACTGCCTGGGCTGAAGGATCGTATTTGACGGAATCCGCCAAAGCCCCGGGGTATCCGTATGATCCGACAGAGACAATCCACCCACGTTCACCGGCCTCGGTCCCCGGTTGTACAGTTCGAACCAGTCGTCGTACTCGCCCTGCGGGTCGGGAATGGTGGAGTTCTGAGCCATCCACTCGTTGATGACCACCTGGAACACGGGGTTGTCGGCGGCAGGCAGCGCGCCCATGTCGGTCCCGCTGACTCCCGTGCCGACGCAGGGAGAAGTGGGAGCCAGGTAGTAACTGCCTGGGCCCGCATCTACGAACAATGGATCCGTGGCAAGATTCCCTGTTCCCACGAAACCCCCGGCAATATCCGACATCTGGATGTTGACTGATGAGGAGCTGTCGAGGCGGACCGATGCCACAGCGAAGTCCCAGACGATCGTGCTGTCTACCTCAGCGTGGCCACCCCCCTGGCCGGTGGTGATTTCAAGAAGATCGATCCCCGTCTGGCCGCCCACAATCGTGCAGTGGCTGATCGCCGCATTCACACCGTCCGCCAGAGTCATGCCTGTTGGGCAGTTGGCGACCACGTTTCCGTGCACGATCGGATGGCCACTCCGGAGCGAAAGCCCCTTCCCGGCCATGCCCAAGATCGTGTTACCCTCAATCAGGGCCGAACTGGCCTGCAGATCGATCCCGTCACCGCCGCCGGTATCCAGCACGCAGCAGCGAATGCTCGAGGGTGCGGTGCAATCCCCGTGGAGCGCAATCGCGCCGGAAGCACCGATCACGTGGACCACACTCAGCTCTTCGAGGTCGGCGCAGGAGTGGTCAACGTGGATCGCACCCCCTGTATTCCTGAACGCCGAGCTGAATACCGACAGCGAGGCATTCTGCACGGCATCAATGCCCCGCGCGGCCATTCGGTCGAAGAGCCCGTGCTCCACCCGTAGCGAGGATCCAACCACGTTGACGCACGCCGCGTACGAGGTTCCCTCGTACACGGGTGTAGATCCGTCGAACAGTTCGCAGTTACTGAGCCGGCTTTCGCCTTCCGACTGAAGGAAGACCAGCCCGGACCACATTCGGCCGCATACAAATGGCCCCAAGCGGATCGGCGCGTCCGCCGTACCCGACGCCAACAGTCTGCCGCGAACCACCAGGGCGGCGTTCTCATCGAACAGCAGGCTCGTGCCCGCCTCGATGGTCAGCAACCCGCTCGCCGGGACCACCACATCACTGGTGATATGGTAAGGCCCCCCCTCCCGTGTCCAGGTGGTCAGCGGATCCAGCACGCCCGCCACCGGCGTGCTCGAATCCACGGCTCTCGTCACCGTGAGCTGCCGCCGGGCTACTTCCGTGAAATCCGCGTTCAAGGCCACGATGCTCAGGTCATTGGGACCGGGCTGCAGCTCAACCTCGGCGGCGTACGCGCTGAGCTCCAGCGGGTTATTGTCCCACGAAACCGGCAGGTAGCCGGCCGTCCGGTTGTTGACCTGCATCCAGCGGGCGTCGCCGGCGGGCGCGGTCCCGGAAATGTGGATCTTGTCGGCCGTCGTGACCAGTCCGGCCCCGCAATCGCTGATCGTGCTGCTGAGCCGGCCGCTCGAGGAGAGCCTCGGCCGGAGCGAGAAATCGGTTGATCCGTATGAGGCATTCAGGCCATGGATGGCCAGGACGTTCTCGCCCTGGCGCAGCGGCGAGCTAGGAGCGCTCAGCAGAGCCGTCAGATCAAACGCCTCGAAGCCGGCCTGCTCATGGCTCGCGGCGGCCGCGTCGTCATTGTATGCGATGACTCGGCTGGCCGGCAGAGTCACGCTGCCGTGGGCGATATACTGCCCATTCAGGTAGGCGACAAAGCCGTCGTCGTACCACATCTCCAGCAACAGATCGTCAATGGCCGAAAGATCGCTGATGGTGAACCTCTTGCGGATGTAAACCGACAGGTAGTTGTTCTGCATGTCATTGAGCGGCGTGCGATCGTCGCTGTCGCCGAATCCGAAGCCGCTGAGACCTGACTCCCATCCCGCTTCCACGAAGCCCGGTTGAGTCCAGCCGAGAGGCTCGGCGGAGGGCTCGCTCAGCCCTCGGATGAACGACCACTGTTCCCCGTCGTCAATGTGCATGACCCGCGGAGGGACGATACCCGGCACGTAGAGAATCGGGCGCAGCGAGAAATCGGTCGAGCCGCTCGTGCGATTCAGACCGTGAATTGCCAGGACGTTCTCGCCCTTGACCAGCGGCGTATCGGCAGCGGTCAGCCAAGAGGTCAGGTTGTAGACCTCCCATCCGTAGTCGGCTGCCTCGTGGTCGGCCGTGGCCGTTTGCGTGCGGGGAACGGCCTCGTCGATCGTCCCCGGCGCATTGTGGCGCCCTACCTCCCGGCCGTTGATGTACGCCACGAAGCCGTCGTCGTACCACATGCTGAGCATCAGTTCGGGCACGGTCCCAGGGTCATCGATGGTGAACTTCTTTCGGATGTACACGGACGTGAAACCGTTCTGCATGTCGCTGAGCGTCGTTCGATCGTCACTGTCGCCGTAGCCGAAGCCGCTCTGGCCCTTTTCCCAGCCCGCGTCGTCAAAGCCCAGGCGCGTCCAGTCAAGGGCCGTTGCGGATGGCTCGCCGGTCCCACGGAAGAACCGCCATTCATCGCCGTCGACGATGTAGTCCACGCGGGCCCGCATGGCCTCATCCACGCTGACCGTCAGGGCGAGCGGAATCATCGAGGCCAGGTACGAGCGCCGCTGCGTGGTGAACGCTTCCACGTCGTCGATGTCGCGGGCGGCAAAGCGGGGACTGTACCGCCGCAGATTCGCGATCCGGCCGGCCATGATCTCCGGATGAAACGAATACGCCATCAGCTGGCGGATCTCGCGATAGTAGATCGGCGCAAAATCGGGATGCCGCAGGATCCGCCGAACGATCGGCAGGGTCACCCTGCCCGAGTCATTGATGCCTGCGCGGAACAGGCGCTGATTGGGAGGCGAGCGCGTGGAGCCCAGGTTCCAGACCGAATCGAAATCCCAGGGAACCAGCACCCACTTGTCATCTGTCGGACGGTGGTACAGATAGTAATCGTCACCGTCATCCAGGCAGATCCCCCCCTCGTCGTTCGTCACCACCGTCATGGCGGCGAAGAACCGCATCCATTCGTCAATGTCCACGTTGGCCCGCACGACATCGGCGAACTGCGCGTCACCGGTGTTGGTGAGCAGGTCCGTCAGGGCGATCACGTCGCGGTAGTCGTCGAGATCCTCGTTGGTCTCCTTGAGATAGATGCTGCGGTAGTCCGCCGGGGAAGTGCCGTGGTAACTCAGATCGCCGTCCTGCTCCCCGCGGTACAGGTTCCCGCCCGCATCCTCCTCGAACACCCGCTCGATGTAGCTCTCGTCCACCGACTCGACCTGCAGGTAGGTATTGGGATCCGCCAGCGAGGTCATATCGAGGTCATTGTTGAGCGTCATCAGTACCAGACGCGTCCGGTGAACCGGCAGGTCCACGTAGCTGAAGAACTCCTGGCCAATGTATTGTTGGTGGATCTCGTGGGCATTGAGATTCAGGTCTTCGAGGTTGCCGTACGGCCCGTCATCGTGAAACTGCACGCGAAACGACTTCTTCGCATCATTGCGTGAGCCCTTCCCGCGATAACGTACGCCGACGTTGTAGATGACCGTGTTGTCGCACACAAACGTGCCGTCCAGATCCACGTTACTGTACACGTCCCGTGTCCGGAGCGTATGCAAGTTCGCGCCGGTCATGACCACGCGGTAAAGCGGCAGATCGGTCGGCCACGTGCGGTCATCCACCTGGTACAGGAAGGTCGGATCGGACGGTCCGGACCGGGCATAGGCTGGCGGGAAGGCGGGAGCGGTCGCGGCGTGTGACTGGTTGTCAACCGCGTCAATGTAGAACCGGATGATGCTGCCCGCCGATTGCACCGGCAGCGTGGCCCCGTAGACCCCGTCGCCAGCCGCCCCGTCACCGTGGGCTCCGTCGTCGGTCATGAGCACCGACGCGAACGCCGTGCCGGGATCGACCACGTACCGCAGCCGGACTTCGCTCACCCCGCCCGCGTCGGTCACGCCAGCCGTCACCGTGACCGGCTGCGCCGATGTCGGCGCCGGCGGATCGTGACGGACGGACCGGATTACCGGCGCCGGATCCGCCACGGCCGTCGAGTTCGGCCTGCCCGGCGTGCCGCCGTTCATCGTCGAGGCCCGCCAGGCGCTGCCCGCGTTGTTGTCGGCATCAGGGTGGATCAGCTCCAGCGAAGGCCCCTCCCCGTCCGGCTCGGTTGGCCAGGAGCCGTCATCCGCGTACCTCACCTCGTCGGCCACGTTGTTCAGCGGATCGCGCAACACGATGTGCTCGTGCCCGTCCGCCAGGACATCCGTGAATCCTCCCACGACCATCACGTCCGAACCGTACTTGGCCTTGAATGTGGTCACGTCCCGGGCGACCACCAGGTACGCTCCCGCGTCGATCTGCAGGTCCGACGGCAGGTCGTAGTCCACCGCCCCGGTCACCTTCCAGCCTGTCAACGTCACTGCCGCGGCAGACCGATTGTAGACTTCGATGAACTCCTCATTGCGGTCGTACGGCAGGCGCGGCTGGCTTTCTACTCCTGGTGGAGGTGAAGGATGGTACATGATCTCGGTGATGACAATTGAATCAGTCAGCGTGATGTGGTTCGGCTCGTCCCGCGATGGCGAGGTCATGACGTACGTGTCGTCCCCGCCGTCGGGTACGCGGCCGACCGAACCCATCGAAGCCCGTGTCCGATAAGTCAAGGTGTCAATCAACCGTCCGTCCGGCATCAATAGCGAAATGCGCGACTCCACGTTGTCCGGTATCGGGAACGGCAGCGAGACCCTGTCCACCGACCATCGTCCGCCGGCGGGAACGGCCGCGCCGCCGCCGATGGTATAGACGCCGCCCGGAAACGGCTCCCCGGTCAGGCCGTAGCCCTCCAGGTTCACAGCCCCCCCACTGCGATTGCACAGCTCGATCCACCCTCCCCCCGCCGTGGAAGCCACCTCGTTGATCACCACGTCGCGGGCCGGCTCGACAAGCGTATTCACACTGTTTGAACGGCCGGGCGTGCCCCCGATGATCCGCGAAGGCAGCCAGTTCCACGGCCGATCGCCGGCCTCCTGCGCCGACACGCGCTCCAGCGTCGGGCCATCACCATCCGGCCGCTCCGGCCATGGGTCCTCATCGCTGTAATGGACACGCTCGACCAGCACGCCTTGGGCGTTCACCAGTTGGATCATCTCGCCTTCATTGGCTAACTTGCCTCCGAACGGCCCAATACACTCGCTGATACCGTAAACACTCGCGACCACCGACGGGTTCTTCGCCACCACCAGGTAGGCACCCGGCTGAATGAACGTCGCCGTCGGGAAGACGAAATCGACGCCGCTGACAATCCGCCACGCGGATAGATCCACCGCTTCGGACCCGCGGTTGTACAGTTCAAGGAACTCGTGCTCGTCACGGTTGCCGTAGGGGTGATAGTTGAACTCGGTGATCACGATGTGCATGTCGTGGGCCCGGGCCGTCACGGGCCCAAGACCGGCGAATGCCCCGGCAATCACGGCCAATCGGACCCACGCTCGGAGGTTCATGCCCCAAGTGCATGTCATGACCCCACCTCCTCTGGCCAGAAAACGCTGGATGATGAGACACCCACGCTCCGCGAGAGTTCCTTACCCGAAGGACTGCCTCTCGGCCGGACGCGCTCGGTGCACCGGGCCGGAGCCAGCCCATGGGGCTCATATCGATTATACTCTGCGACTCATGGACTCCCAAGCTCCGCCCAGCCTGTTCGCCGAGATGCCACCGGGCCACCTGAATCTCAAGTCAACACACGCGATCTTCACTTGAAAGCCTCGCTGTCCGGGAACAACATGCCGACGCGGGTTCCTGAGCCGGGATTTGCCGGATAAGGACCCGGCGAATGCCGGATAATGACCCGGCGAAGGAGGCGTGAGCACACGCGCGGAATCTGGAGGGTTGACGCATACCAGGGCGGAACCGCGAGGGACTGATGGTCGAGACCGGAATGAGGCAGGAATGGGCTTTGTGAGTGCGGCGGCCGGTGGTGACGTTCCATCCCACTGTGGATCACGGTGCCATTGTCGGCCTTCGCTTGCCGCGCCCTTCGAGTCATCGAGCCTGATCGACGAAGGCGTCAATCAGTGCGATGGCGTTCTCCAGCGGCACGCCCGGCAGGATCGGCTTGGCCGGAGCCATGACGTAGCCTCCGCCGGCACCCATGCGGGTGAGGCACTCCCGCACCTCTCTCCGCACATCGTCGGGAGCGCCGGAGGGGAGCGTGCGCTGCGTGCTGATCCCCCCCATCAGGCACAGATTCCGCCCGAAGCGCCGCTTGATGTCGAAGATATCCATCGCTTCCGGCTGGAGGGGTTGCAGGCAGTTCACTCCGACCTCGACAAGATCGGGGATGATCGGGGTGACGTGGCCGCATGAGTGCAGGTAAACCAGCTTTCCGCCGGCGCGGATCCGTTCGCACAAGCGGGCGAGGTGCGGCTTCAGCAGCTTTCGCCAGTGCTGCGGGCTGATCAGCAGGCTCCTCTGGGTACCGTAGTCCTCGCTCATGCCGATTGCATCGATCCGGTTTCCGTAATCCCGCAGCAGGCGGTCGATGACCCTGAGGCAGACCGACTCGAGCCCCTCCAGCAGTTCCTGCACGAACGAGGGGTGCAGGTGGAGGTCCATCAAGATGTTCTCCATGCCGCGCATGAACCAAGTCCGTTCGAAGAACATCATACTCAGTTGTACGATCCTGAAGCGGTCGGTGTTGCTGTCCAGCCATTTGCCCAGGCCATCGAAGTGCTCGTCGCTGGCGAGATCTGGGAACTCGTACCCCTTCAGACTCGGCTCGCCCAGAACGGGCCGCAGCACATGAAGCACGTTTCCACGACGAAACTCGGTTCCGAACTCATCCGTGAACAGATCGCCTTTCTCGATGACGGGCCGGGCGGTGACGTCCCTCATGATCGTGTAGCTGCCGGCGAAAGTCCTGGTGCCGTCGGGGGAGCCGACAAAGCTGTCCTGCCCATAATGCCTGGCCAGCTCTGGCACCATCTCCTTGTCCACCCAGATGTAGTACGGGCAGACATCGGTCTCTTCGAAGCGAATCGCCTGATACACGACCTCGCGCAATGTCTTCTTCTGGTTCATGATTCCTGTTTCTGGGCCGTCCCCCGCTTAGGCCCGGGCAGCTCGTCTCACCGATTTTCATCCTACCTGAACGCGTACTCAGAGGAATCTCTGGTCGGAGCATTTCAGTCCGCGCAGTTCGGATCGGCCGGAACGTTTGAGCCGTTGTAGCAGCGCTGGAGGACGCCAAAATCGCCCTGGTCCACGTCGTCGTCTGCGTCGAGGTCCGCGCCTTCGCAACCTGGGGCGACGGGGATGACAGCCGGTCCGTTGGCGCACTGCCGGAGCAGGGCGCAGTCATCCGCATCTACGTCCGCGTCGCGGTCCAGGTCAGGTCGCACGTAGGGCACCAAGGCCAAGCTGTTGCCACCGTAATGGTAGGCAATCGTGTGCGTGGGGGGCAGGTCGGTCACGCTCGCGAACCGCGTCCCGACGAGGGAATGGTATTTCGCGAAAACATAGGAACGGGTCGAGTTCAGGACACCCAGGCCGTCGAAATCGACCGTCGCCGCCGAGATATCGAGCTGTCCGCCAACGGTGAGCAGGTCGATTGACGAGGGGCCGTACTCGACCTTGAAGAGGCCCGCAATGCCGGCGCTGCCGCCGACATCCAACGACTCGATGCTGGGGCCGGGCGAGAGGGTGCCGCCGGTTTGGACGACCAGCGCGCCGGCGATGGAGCCCGTGCCTCCGAGCGTACCCGAGTTCTGCACGGTGGCGCCGCCGGCGATTGAGCCATTGACTAGCAGCACACCACTCTCGACGTTCGTGCCGCCGGTGTAAGTGCTGTGACCGTTGAGCTGAAGCGTGCCCGTTCCGGTCTTGGTGATTCCGCCACTGCCGGAGATGTCGCCGGCGAAGGTGGTGGAGGTGCTGTCGCCGCCGACGGTGAGGATTGCACCGCCCAGCGCCACCGAGCTGCTTGAGACGCCGGCCAGCGAGCCGATGGTCTGGTTGATGCCGTTCAGGTTGAGGGCCGCGCCGGCATTGGTCATGTTGACCGCGGTGGTGGAGGGAAGCGAGCCCGGGGCGCCGTAGTTGATGGTGCCGAGGTTCGCGTTGGGTCCGGCATCGTGGAGTTGTTCCAGGATGGCCGGCGTCAGCGTGCCGTCCCACATCCGCACTTCGTTGTAACTGGCGTTGGCTGTGGAGTCGGGCGTCCAGAAGGACCTCGCCAGGTTGTTGGCGGTGTCGGTCAGCGTGGCGAGGTTGTTGGTCGTCGTGAAGGAATCCTGAGCGGCGCCCAGGTCGGTGCTGGCTGAAGGCGCCGTGTACCACGTGACCACCGTAGAATCGCCCACCGGGCTGAGCGTCATGACGATATGGAACTCAGCGTTGAGCGTGTACGGCTGGTTGGTGTCATCGGAGGTGGTGGTGACGGCATCCTTCCATTCGACACGGTCGGTCGACGCGTTGGTGCCGCGCGTCCAGCTCATGAACAGGTTCTCGCTGTTAGTCGCGCCGAAGTCGAAGATTCGACCCCAGTTCTGCATGCTTCGCTGCGTGGCCCACAGCTCGATGCTGATCGGCACATTCGCGTCCGGCAGGAGATTGCTGCCAAGGCGGATGTAGTCGGAAGCGTTTCGTGATCCGCCGGCGACGGTGGCGTCGTTGGCTGACAGGGTGACGTTATTAGCGCCGACTTCGACAAGGGTGGCATTGCTGCCACCCACCGAATCGACCAGCGAGCCATTGAAGCTCCAACGATGCGTCACCGCCATGGGGGGGGAGCTGAGCCGCAGGGTTCCATCGGCGATTGTGGTTGAGCCGCGGTAGGTGTTGGCGGCGGTGAGCGTGAGCACGCCGGGGCCGGTCTTGGTCAAACCGCCGCTCGGAGAGGCGCCGGTCAGGGGCTGGGCCAGCGTGATGTTGTACCCATTGGTATCGATAGCCGCGCCGCCGTCCTGTATATCCACCGTACCCAGGCCGACCACGAAGGAACCGCTGGAGTTGCGTGCCCTGAGCGTTCCGCCGTTGAAATGCAGGGCGGTGGCGGAGTCACCATAGACTGCCGGCGCGCTGAGCATCCCACCATCGAGACACACCTCGCCCTTTTCCACCCGAACGACATCGGAGGCGTTGACTGTGCCGCCGCTGATCCGCAGCGTTCCGACGGCATTGCTGATGGTGCTGATCCGGCCGACCCGAATCTCGCCGCTGACACTGAGCACGGCGCCGCCGGAGACGACCAGCGTGCCGGCGCTGGTCTGGCCGATGTGGAGCTTGGAGACTGTGCTGGCGGAAGAGCTCAGATCGGCCGTGTACCCGCTCTGAATCACCGCAGTCTGCGAGGCGCTGGGCACGGCGCCGCCGAGCCAGTTGCCGCCCGCCTGGTAGTCCAATGTGCCGGCGTGGCCGTCGAACTCGATCTCGCTGGTGGCATTGGGCGCGCCGACGATCAGCACCTGAGCCATCGTCCGCGGCACCTTGATCACCGTTCCGTGCTTGCCCCGCGTCGGGAAGATCAAGTCGTTGACGCGCTCGGCCCAGGTCTGCATGTTGTCGTTGGACGTCAGCAGACCCATCCGGTTTTCGCCATAGCGGTCGCCGTAGAGAAACCAGGTGTCGCCGATCTTGATTCCGGTGGGACCTTCGAAGGCGTAGTCTCCCGAGATTCGCGGCGGATTCACCTTGTTGTACGGGCCGGTCACGTTGGGGCCACCTTGTGCCTTGAACACGTACAGACCGCTCTCGTTCTTGACGAAGCCGACGTGATTGGCGGCGTCTTTGACAATCATCATGTCAATGACCGTGTAGCCCGGATCGTAGAGCAGCGCAGTCGGCGTGAAGGTCTCGAAGTCGGTCGTCATCGTGTAGTAGATGTGATTGGGCGCTCCCGAGACGTTTTCTCTCGACGACCAGTAGATCATGTACCGGTTGGTGGTCAAGTCGAAGAGGAGTTCCGGCGCCCAGGCATTACGCGTGTTGGCATACCCCGCCATCACATCAATGTACTTCTTGTTGGTCCAGGTGAGCAGGTCGTTGGACTCGCCGTAGCAGATCTGCGTGGCGACGTCCCAGGGCAGGGTCGTGTGGACCAGGCGGAACTTCCCGTCGGGGCCGAGGTTGATGCAGGGATCGCGCGCGGTGATGCCCATCATCGGGCCGGTAACGGCGATGTCGCCGTTGACCGCATGGTAGCTGTAGCCGTCGAGCGAATACGCCAGGTGCATCCCGTCAGTGCCGTCGGGATCGCGGAAGTAGGAGAAGATGTAGACAACCTCCGCGGCCGGCGCCGGCGCGGGCGGCAGGATCGCGCAAGCCATCGCCGCTACGGCGAGAGCGCGGCGGACATGTTGGCGATAGCTCTTGCACCCGATTGATGGACCCACTGCCCACCTCCAAGGTAGTAACTGTGATCCCAACTGCACCGCTCAATTCAGCGCGGCGCGGTCGCCGGCTCCAGGGTAATGGCACCGCCCAAACCTGCGGCCGCCAGCGCCTGCGGGAACGTCATGCCCGCCGGCGGGCCTGGACCTGCGCCGGCCTGAATCGCCTCCCGAATCTCCTCGCCCCGTGTTATTCTCCGCTCCGACGGCGCCGATCAACGCCGGCTCAATTCGCCACTCCGGCGCAATTCGGCGCGACCGGGTTGTTCGTGCCGCTGTAGCATCGCTGGAAGATACCGAAGTCGGACTGGTCGACGTCGGCATCCCCGTCAAAGTCTGCGCCCCGGCAAGAGCGATCCGGGGGACCGACGGCCGGGCCGGTCAGGCAGGCCAGCAGAGCCCTGAGGTCAGCCCCGTCGACGTCGCGGTCAAAATCGAAATCACCGGTGATGAATTGGTACTCGTGGGCCGCCAAGGCATCGATCAGACCATAACCGCGGGCAAAATCAGGATCGTGAGTCCCGTGGGCGACGTAATAATCGGCTGTATGAAACAGGGCGGCACGAAGCTGGTCTATGCTCCAATCAGGATGAGCCTGTACCAGGCAGACCACAGCCCCTGCAACCAGCGGTGTGGCATAAGAGGTCCCGCTGCCAGGGCCGTAGCCGCTCGGACTGCCGCTGCTGGCCAACCACGTGCTCACGCCCCGGGCCACCACCTCCGGCTTGACCCGACCGTCGGCTGTCGGGCCGCGAGAACTCAAGCCGGCGATCAACCCCCAATTGTCCACCGCCCCAACCGCAATCACCTGGAAGGCATCGGCCGGGGCAATCAGACTCGGACCCAGCGGACCGAAGTTGCCCGCGGCAGTGCAGCAGAAGACACCGTTGGCCGTCGCGATATTCACGCCCACGGTGGTCACCGCCGTCAGACCGTCCAACTGGGCCTGGGTGTACCAGTCGATGTAACCGAGCGACGACGTCACCACATCCGCACCGTGGCTCTCGGCGAATTCCAGGCCGGCCACATAGTAGTCTTCTTCGATGGGCGTTTCCTGCGAGTTGTCCTCGGTTTTGCAGAGAATCAGGCTGGCCCCGAATCCCGCGCCGTAAAGCCGCCCATCCGCGCGGCCGGCAGCCGCACTCAGCGTGGCTGTACCGTGGCCATGGTTGCCGGGAGGATCGTCCGCATCGTCTTGAGTGTCCCCGTCGTTCTCGACGAAGTCCCACTCCGCGAGGATGCGCTCGGGGTGGACCGTTTCGTGGGCCTTGTAGAAGCCGGTGTCCAGCAGGGCCAGCACGACCCCGGTGCCGGTATATCCCCGATCGTGCAAGGCAAGCACATTGATCTGAGCCAATTGGTCCCGCGAAGGTCCGTATTCGAGGCCGGCTTCGTCGAGAGCACGCACGAAGTCAATCGGTTTGGCCGCCGACGCCGTATCGTCTACGCCCTTCGGCGTCACCCGCCTGCCCTGGCCCACCGGCTGGATGCTCTTCACGAAAGGCAGGCTGGCGATCGCCTTGATCTGCGCCGCGGTAGCCTGCACGCTGATTGCATTGAGCCACCGGCTGGGGAGCCCCAATCGAGCACCGGTTGCCGTAACGGCCGCCACGTGCGCCGGCGAGAGCGGAAGATCGCATTCGTCGATCAGGCCAGGAGCCGTCCTCCGCTGGAGGCGGCGAACCAGCGCCCGTGGATCATATTCCGCCCGAACCTGATCCATCATCCGTTGCCGGGCATCCGGTGAACTCTGGCCCTTGTCCGCAAACATCACCCAGACCTTGATCGGGCCGCCTTGCCGGGCAAGCAGACGCCACACATCGGCGCGCACCACCTCTCCTGCCGCCTGCCGCCCCACGGCAGAGCAGCAAGCAGCGACCACCGCGCCCACCAACAACATAGTCCGGCCAATCCGCGAGCGCATTCCCCCTCCACAAAAGGGGCTCCTCCGCATCGAAGCGCCGTCTCCCTCCTGCCTGCCCGACCCCTGTGTCAACGGACCCCCAAGGCTCTATTCTAACGCCACCGCCCTTTCATCCCAAGACAAATCACCAGTCCAAGATTCCCCAGGCAGCCTCTTCCGGCTACGCCGCGGGCCGATCTGACCGGGAATCGACGGGACATAATGGCCGCCCGAGGCCGTCCGACGGAGCGATCCAGGGCAAATGGACAGGACCCGTATCCGTTGCGAGAATACCCTCGTTTCGAGAGCTTGCTCCGGCACGAAAGGAATCGAAATCAAATGGCAGGAATGACCTCCCATGAACGGTTCACCCGCATGTTCCAGCACCGCGAAGCCGACCGCGTGGCCATGTGGGACTTCCCGTGGCCGGGGACACTCCGACGATGGCGCAACGAAGGAATGCCGGCCGATGCCAGCTATGAGGACTACTTCGACGTTGACAAGGTGTCGCGGGTCGTGGTCGACAATTCGCCCAGATACCCTGAACACACTATTGAAGAAAACGAGGAGTTCAAGGTCATCACCACGAGTTGGGGCGGAACGCAGCGGGATTTCAAGGATCAGGATTCTACGCCGGAGTTTATCGGCTACACCATCGTCGATTGGGACACGTGGACGGCCGCAAAAGCGCGCATGACTCCCACGCCCGAGCGCATTCCGTGGGACCACCTCAAGACCAATTACGAGAAGTGGAGGAAGGAAGGCCACTGGATCCTGGGGGACCTGTGGTTCAGTTTCAACCAGCTGACTTCCTACGTGGTCGGCATGGAGAGGTTCCTCATGTATCTGATCGAGGAGCCCGAACTGTGCAAGGACATGCTCCTCTACTCGCTGGACGTGAACCTCAAGCTCCTGGAAATGGCGTGGGACGCGGGCTACACGTTTGACATGCTGAACATCCGGGACGACATGGGCTACAAGCATGCCCAGTTCTTTTCGCTGAAGACCTACAGGGAGATCATCAGGCCTTCGCACCAGAAAGCGGTCGATTGGGCCCATAATCGGGGCATCAAGACACGGCTCCACTCCTGCGGCTACATCATGCCGCTGCTTCCCGAGATTGTAGACGTAGGATTTGATGCCCTGCACCCGATGGAGGTCAAGGCTGGGATGAACCCGCAGGAAGTTAAATCACGATACGGCGATCGCCTCGTTCTCCACGGCGGCTTCAACGCCGTGCTCTGGAAAGACCGTGACGCCATCACCGCGGAAATGGAACGGTTGCTTCCCGTTCTGAAGCAGTCAAGCGGCTATGTTTTCGCAGCAGACCATTCCATACCGAATGACGTCAGTCTCGAGAACATGAGCACCATCATTGCGTTGGCCAAGAAGCTGGGCAGCTTCTGAATGACAGCCGGAGCCCGATCGCTCCGCCGGACACGGCCGGGGGTGAAGACCCTTGGTTGTTGGGCATTCGCTTCAATCGGCCGGCTTCACTCCCCCGCAGCGATTTCTCTGCCCCAGCGGAAGCGCCCCTCACTCGCCTGCCCTGTTTCTTGCGCCGACCGAGATGAGGGTAACTCCGGCTGAGGAGGCATCCCCCAGGATACCCAACTCGCTCTTGAGCGCACATCTCCGGGCGGCGGTGTGGGATGTTGAAGTTGGTCTGGTTACCACTGTTCCCCCACTCCGTATTGTTGCCGGGCCGCGCGGTATGCCTCCAGCGCAGCGGGCATCTCCTTCTCAAACTGCCCGATGCGCCGTTCTTCGCGGGGATGCGTGGATAGAAACTCCAGCCCTCTGGATTTTCGGCTCGCTTCCATCCGCCGCCAGAGCCCGATGGCCTCGCGCGGGTCGTAGCCGGCCCTGGCCGCGTAAATCAGGCCAATCTGGTCCGCCTCAGATTCATGAGCCCGGCTGTAAGGAAGCAAGGCCCCCACCTGGGCACCCACGCCAAAAGCCTGAAGGGCACCGCTCCGCAATGTCGGTGAGGCCTTGGCCAGCCCCTGGGCAAGGAGTTCCTGTATGATCTCCACGCTCATCTGCTGGCTGATGCGCTCCCCGCCATGCCGAGCGACGGCGTGAGCCACCTCATGGCCGACAACCACGGCCATGCCAGCCTCGTTCTTCATGATGGGCAGGATGCCGGTGTACACCGCGATCTTACCGCCGGGCAAGCAGAAGGCATTCACCTGATCGGATTCAATCAGGGCAAACTCCCATCGGAAGTCCGGGCGGTCAGCCGCCCCGGCAATCCGCTTGCCGACACGCTCAACCACCGCCGTCATTCGGGCATCCGTGCTCCGCTTGGCCTTCGACAGGACCTCCTGGTACGCCTGGGCCCCAAGCGTCTGCTCCTGGTCGGAGGTGACCAGCATCAGCTGCCTGCGGCCGGTTTCCCTGACCGTTGAGCAGCCCAGCGAGGTCAGCACCAGACAGCATGAGACGAGAAGGGGCCATGAGAGCTGCTGAAGATGCATCGGTACGCCTCCTTGAACGCAGCGATCTCTCGCGTGCAGGGGAACGGGCAGGTCACCCGGCCCACACCGCTCTCGACCGGTACGGGTTCATCGTATCATATCATAGTCCCGCCGCTATGACGGCCAGGAGCAGGAGGGCACTTGTCGACGCCGAGCCGGAGCCTTTGGCCACGGCGATGCCGACCGTGACCTCCCGTCTCTCCGTGCCCGATTCGCCCCAGAGCTGGCCCCGACCGCTGGGCCCGTCCACCGAGCCTTGGCGTACGCCTGGTCCCGGTCTGTTTCTCCGTGCTTGCCGGTCCCGAGCCCGCAGACGGGAGTTCGAGGGCGGAGCCCCCGAGAAATCCGGACCCCAGGTCGCCTCCGGCACCGGTGTTCGATCGCCGCCATCGCCGCCGGGGTGCTGTCACGGCGGACTCAACTCGAGGACGAGTGATTGGATCTCACCGGTGAATGGGTTCGGGCTCTGATAAGGCCCGACAGCCCCGGCCGTATCACAGCCGACATCCAGCCCATCCACGGGCATGGCGGAAATGAGACCACCCGCGGCGGCTTTGGCAGCCGGCTGACCATCGATCGAAAGCGTCAGCGTGCCCTGAACGTCGAGACGGGCAGTGGCGGTGTGCGCGCCGGCGATGGCCGCGAGCGTGGTCGCCGAACCGACTTCTTCGCCGGTCCGAACCAGGAAGGTCAGCTTGCCGTCGGCCATGAACAGCGTATAACCTCGCGCCCTTCCGCCTTGGGCAATCAGAACGCCGTTCTTGGTTTCCTTGGTGTCGAACTTCGCGACAATTGTGAAGGTGCGCCCGGCGATGGCGGGTGCTTGACCACGATCGAGATGGTCGCCAGCTTTGAGTACGAATCGCCGCTGCTTGCTGAGCCCCTGCCCGGCCTTCGTCGTGCTCTTGCCTCGCCACGCCCCCAATGGAAGCACATTCGCGCGCTGCGCCCAGGCATCCCATGCGGCCGACATCATCTTCACCCGCTCGGTTTGTGCATCGGCGAGGTCATGGAGTTCGCTGCGGTCGGCCTGAATGTCGTAGAGCTCCCAGGCCTGGTTCTCCTTGGCCACGAGCTTCCAGCGGCCGTCACGGATGGCACGGTTGCCTTCATGCTCCCACACCAGAGGCTTGGCCCGGGCAAGGCTCTGACCTTCGAGAGCAGGACGCAGGCTTGTCCCTTCCATCGGCTTGATCTCCTGCCCGCGAAGCTCCTGAGGATATGCCGCGCCGGCCGCATCCACGCACGTCGCCATGATGTCCACGAGCTGGCCGGGCTGCGATTCAAGCTTCCCACGGCGCTCGGCAGGGATACCGGCAGGCCAGTGAGCGATCAGGGGAGTGCTGATCCCGCCTTCATGCACCCAGTGCTTGTACTCGCGGAAGGGAGTGTTGCTGACGTTGGCCCAGGCTCGCCCATACCCGATGTACGTGTCCGGAGGACCGGGCATGACTCCGGGACCAGTGCGGACCCATTGCCCATCACGCGTCTGCATCGGCGGCCAGATCGCGGGCTGAAGCTGGTCCCGCTTCAGGGGAACCAGGTCGGCCGGAGGCGGACCGCTGGGAGACCGGCCCATGCCCTCGGCGCAGCCACCGTTGTCCTGCAGGAAGAGAATGAGCGTGTTGTCGAGGCGGCCGTCTTTCTTCAGCTGGGCCACGACGCGCCCGATGCCCTGGTCCATGCAGTCAACCATGGCCGCATACACCTCCATGCAACGGGCCTCCCAGGCCTTGTCTTGGACATCTTGCCATGCGGCGGCACCGGCCGAAAGCTCGGCCGTCGCAGGGATGAGGCCCAGCTTCTTCATGCGCCCGAACCTCGCTGCCCGAACGGCCTCGTAGCCCTGGTCGTAGCGGCCCTTGTACGTCGCGACGTCCTTCTCCATCGCGTGCATCGGCCAGTGGGCCGCGGTGTAGGCCAGATAGAGAAAGAACGGCTTCTCCGGCGACTCCTGGGCATGCAGCTGGAGATAGCGCACCGCGTTGTCGCTGATGGCGTCGGTGTAGTAGAACTGGGCCGGCCGGTACTCGGAGTCGTTCTCAGGAGTGATGAAAGTGTTCTGCCGGCACAGGGTCGTAGGGTCATAGTAACTCCCGGCCCCGGTGATCGTTCCGTAAAACTTGTCGAACCCGCGCTGCACGGGCCAGCAGGAGGAGTCCGCCCCGGGGCCGGCATGCCGGGTGACGTGCCACTTGCCGCACATGTACGTGCGATAACCCGCCGGCCGCAGTACCTCTGCGATCGTCACGCAACGATCGTTTAGCCCACCGCGATAGCCGTCATATCCGTTGTCGCTGGTCATGTGCCCGACGCCGGCCTGATGAGGATGCAGGCCAGTGAGAAGCGAGGCTCGCGTGGGGCAGCAGCGCGCGGTGTTGTAGAACTGCGCGAACCGGACGCCGCCGGACGCAAGCGCATCGAGATGAGGCGTCTGGATTTCACCGCCATAGCAGCCAAGGTCGGAGAAACCCATGTCATCACTGAGAATGACGATGATGTTCGGCCTTTCCGCGGCGAAAGACGGACCGCAGAAACCACTGAGGACGGCCACAAGCCATGCGAGGAAGTGCTTCATGGTCTCACCCCTATACGGCGTCGAGGGTCGCGGTTGCAGACGTTGGACGATCCCATTCGCTTTGCCTGCTCCGCCTGAGCCGGCTCATCGGTCGGGCCCTTCTTCTGCAAGCGAACGCCGGTCGTATTGTAGCCGAGGTCGACTCCCCTACGACAGTCCGTCCATGGTGGTCTGCGGCTCGATCAGCGCATGCACCCCTGCCCACCCAGCCCGGCAGTTTGATCCGGACTGAGCATCTGCAGACGACACGGTCAGAAGGACGGCTGCCCCGTCCGCGGACAACAACCTCAGGCTATGCCACTCGCAGCGCCTGGTCACCACGAGAACCCAGGAACCTGGGAAGCTCTTGAGCGATGTTCTCAGCCAAGCCCCTGCCGCCTCGAGCCAGAGAGCCGACGTGCGCATGCGGCTTCCATCAGGCCTTGGCACGGGCTCTGATTCGTCTATAATGCGCCGCGCCATCGGACAGTCATCGGTGGCGAGAACCTGCACGGCACCGCCGCCCCCGGTCAGCGTGTGCGACGAGATGGTCAAATCAAGGAGACTGCATGAGTAGCCCGATCAGCATTATGCCCTGCCTCGACATGCAGAACGGCCGTGTCGTCAAGGGCGTTCATTTCGTCGAAATCAAGGATGCAGGCGATCCAGTCGAGTGTGCCTTGGCGTACTGTGAGGGGGGGGCGGACGAGTTGGCCCTGCTGGATATCACCGCCACCGTCGAGGGGCGCGACACGATGCTGGACGTTGTTCGGCGCGTGGCCGACGCAGCCACCGTGCCGTTCACCGTTGGCGGGGGCATTCGCGATGTCGCCTCCGCCGCGGCGGTTCTGAAGGCCGGAGCCGACAAGGTCTCGGTCAGCAGCGCCGCCTTCCGGAAGCCGTCGATCGTCAGGGAGATGATCAAGGAATTCGGCCCCGACCGAATTACCGTGGCCATCGACGTGGACCGCAACGAGGCCATGCCCTCCGGCTATGAGGTGTACATCGACGGCGGCCGCACCGCCACCGGGACGGATGCCGTTGAATGGGCCCGGACTGTCGACGGCTTCGGTGTCAGAGTGATCCTGCCCACCAGTAAGGCCGGGGATGGCGCCAGGACAGGCTATGATCTCCCTGTCATCCGGGCCATGGCGAAGGCTGTATCCGGCCGGATAGTTGCGTCGGGCGGGGCGGGCAAGCTGGAGCACTTCTACGACGCCGCCATGGCCGGGGCTACCATTCTGCTGGCCGCGTCGGTCTTCCATTTCCACACCATCGACATCCCGGAACTGAAAACCTATCTCCGCGGCCGCGGGCTGAATGTCAGGATGTAGCCATCGTCTACCGCAAGGTGATGGTCGCCGGCGTTGGGCCGCGACGGGGCCGTCGCATGCGACCATCACGCCCGCGCCGGCAGGGGGCACAGTTCGTACAACGTCGGATCGATGTCTACAGACTTCGCGAGCGGGTCACACCACCGCAGAACGACTCCTGTCCCCGGCCTGCGGCCACCTTAACGATATCCCTTGGCGCTCAGCCCCACCACCGCATCCACATTCTCCGCCGAGATCACCGTCGCTCCGACATCGACATTCGATGGTCGGATGCCGTATCGGCAGAACAGCGACAACTGGACGACCGGATAGAAGCCCTGAATGTACGGCTGCTGGTCAATCGTAAACCTGATGTGGCCAGCCTTGATCAGTCTCAGGATTTGCGGCGAGAGATCGAAGCCGGCGGCCGCGTACCCCTTGCCCGCGAAGTGCTTCTCGATCGCCAGCCCGGCTCCTTCCGTGTCCGCCTGCCCGGTGCAGAGCACGACCTTGATCTCCGGATTCTCCTTCAACACCGCGGCAATGACCTCGGCCGAGCCCTCCGGCGTCGTGCCGGTGACCACCCGCTTCCAGGTAACCCCTCTCTCCTTCAGCACATCCTGCTCGCCGCGAAGCCGGTCCTCGAGCGCCGAAATACTGTCGGAGTGTACGGTCATCAGGATCTTGCTGTTGTCCGGAATGAACTTCGACGCCCGCTCACCCACGCTGCGCCCGGCCTTGTACAGATCCTGGCACACCGCGCTGAGCCGACGGTTCGGTGTCTGGTTGTCGTCGGTGTTAAACGCAACAACCGGAATTCCCCTATCCATGGCCTCGGCCACGACGCCGTCGAACGCCTCCGCGTCGATGAGACAGACGGCGATCCCGTCATACCCGTCAGCCACCGCCTTGCGAACCATCTCCGCCTGGGCTCGGAGATCGACCTCCGGCGTACCCACGAAGATGCACTTCACGCCCATCTTGGCGGCCGCGTCGGCCATGCCCTTCTTGACGGGCTTGAAGAAGTCCTCGTCCACGCAGGTGGCGACAAACGCGAAACGCAGTGGCTCGCTGGACGCATCCAACAGGTCCCCTCGACCGGTGTGCGAGCAGCCGGCGGCGCAGGTCAGCGCGGTACTGACCATTCCAGCGATAAGACAGCGCATGGAGTTCCTCATCGTTGGCTTCTCCTTTGTGCCCGAGAACACGGATGCCGATGCCCGCTCACCGGCCGGTGCCAGACGGTACCACACTGTTCTCCCGCGATCAGCGAAAACCACGTACCAGGTCTTCGGACCTGCGGCGTCAAGAGGTCTTGCACCGCCTCGGCTCGCCGGAGGCATTCTATGGGCTCACAGAGGCGGTCACAAGCGGGACCGAGACCCAAACGTGCCAGCACCTCTGTGATACCAGGCATGAGGTGACCCCGCCAGTTGGAGTGAATCGGTAGCTATCAGATGGGTGTCCGGGTATCGATGCATCTTCCGTACGGCCTTGCTGTATAAGGAGCTAGAGACCACCGGAACGTCGATCCTGCAAGTGGTCGAGAGTCGGACGCGTCTTTTTTTTCGGTTTTTTGACAACAAACCAGTAACGAAAGGTAATTCCGGCGTCTATTAGTACAGAGGCCTCTCTCCCTGCGCCCGTGGCCGTCCTGGGCGGCCGGTGTCTGCTATGGAGTCTGGGAAGTGGTAGGCAATCGAATCGGCGAGATCCTGGTTGAATTGGGTTACTTGACGCCCGACCGTCTAGCCCAGACCATCCACGCCGGAAACGGCGACGATCTCCGAACCGGCGAACGGCTTTGTCGACTTGGCCTGATCCGTGAAGAGGATCTGGTCCACGCCCTGGCCATCCAGTCCGGGATTCCGCACGTCGACCTTGGGACTGTTGAGGTTGGGCAGGAAGCGTTGCGCTGTCTGCCGCCCGATCTGGCCCAGCGCTACCGGGCCCTGCCGCTGTCGATGGCGGAAGGGCGGATCCACCTCGCGATGGCCGACCCTTTCAACCTCCGGGCCGTCGAGGATATCAGTGCGGTATGTGGGCTGGAGGTCGTTCGCCACTTTGCCCGACCGAGCGAGCTGCTCGACGCCCTCCGCAGGTACTACGGCACGTCCGCGGCTCGCATGGCCGACTCGCTGGCCAACGGCAGCACGGATGCGGAAGCAGTCGAGGGCGGCGATCTCGTCGGCCACCTGCACGAGTTGGCCCGAGAGCCGTCCCTGATCAACCTGGTCAACCTGATCATCCTGGAGGCCGTCCAGGACAAGGCGAGCGACATCCATATTGAGCCCTTCGAACGAGAGCTGAAGGTGAAGTACCGGATCGACGGCGTACTGCACGAGATGGCTCCGCCGTCGAAGCACTTGCAGGCGGCCATCATCAGCCGCATCAAGATCATGGCCCAGCTCAACATCGCCGAGCGATTCCTGCCCCAGGACGGGCACATCAAATTCAACGCTCCGAGCGCGAGTGTGGATATCCGTGTCTCGACCGTGCCGACGATGTTCGGTGAAAGCGTGGTGATGCGCATCCTGGACCGAACGGCCACGATGCGCCAGCTCGGGGAACTCGGTTTGGGCGACGATCTGCTGGCCGCATTCGGGGCGACGCTCCGCAGACCGCACGGGATCATCCTCGTGACCGGCCCCACGGGCAGCGGAAAGACCACCACCCTCTACGCAGCCCTCAACCACATTTACACACCCGCCAAGAAGATCATCACCATCGAGGACCCGGTTGAGTTCCACCTGGAAGGCGTCAACCAGATCCAGGTCAACGTCAAACGTGGACTGACCTTCGCCAACGGCCTCCGTTCGATCCTCCGCCAGGACCCGGACATCGTCATGGTCGGGGAGATCCGCGACGGTGAGACCGCGGACATTGCGATCCGCAGCGCATTGACCGGCCACCTGGTTCTGTCGTCACTGCACACCAACGATTCGGCCGGGGCGATTACCCGGCTCCTGGATATGGGTATCGAGCCATTCCTGCTGGCCACCACGGTTGAAGCGGTGATCGCCCAGCGGCTCGTTCGAGTCGTCTGCGACCGGTGCGACGAGGTGTATCAGCCCGCCGCTCGCACCCTGGAACAACTCGGTGGCGACGCGGTGACCTTTGGCGGGAAAGAGCTGCACCGCGGGCGCGGATGCCAGGACTGCCGCAACACCGGCTACCGCGGGCGAATCGGCATTTTTGAGATGATCCGCCTGACCGACGCCGTGCGCGAGATGCTCATGAATCGACCGTCGAGCAGCCAGATCCGACGAGCCGCGAACCATAACTTCACCAGCATGAGACAGGACGGCTATCGCAAGGTCCTCGACGGGGTGACCACCCTCGAGGAGGTCTGGCGCGTAACCCAGGACGCACAACAGGAAAACGGCACTCCGGTGCCGGCGTGACTTGGTCTCCCCGCCCGCAAGGCGCGAGCCGTGTGTTCACCAGGCTTCGAGTGGCAAAGGGTCAACTGGAAGAGTGCTGGAGGCAGAGGCATGCCCAGCTTCTCGTACCGGGCGATGACGGTGGAAGGGCAGGATGTAAGCGGGGTCGTCGAGGCGACGGACCGCGCCGAAGCGCTCCGCGAACTGGTGACCCGAGGGACCTGCGTGACCGAACTCGCCGAGAGGGACGAGCGGTCTCTGCTCGGTTTCAGCCGCCGCGAGGGCTGTGGGCAAATTCGCATCCGATCCAAGCAGGTGGCCGTCCTGACTCGGCAGTTGGCCACTTCGCTGGAGGCCGGGCTGCCTCTGATGAGCGCCCTTCATGTGGTGGGAAGCGAGATCGACCACTCGCCCACGCGAACCCTGCTTTGCCGACTGGGGCAGCGTGTGCAGGAAGGGGCGAGTTTCTCCGATGCCCTGGCCGAACATCCCAAGGTTTTCAGTCCAATGTACGTTCGCCTGGCCCGGGTGGGCGAAACCGGCGGCATGCTCGACGTGGTGCTGGGCCAGCTGGCTGACATGCTCGAACGAGCCGCCGACCTGCGTGAGCGGGTCAAGACCGCCTCGATCTACCCAGCCATCCTCACTGTCGTCGGCCTGGCCTCCATCGTGGTCATTGTGACGTTCATCGTACCCAGGATTCTCGAGTCCTTGGGCACGGATGCCGTCTCCCTGCCGCTGACGACACGCATGCTCATGGCGATCAGTGACTTTGTGGGAGCCTACTGGTGGCTGCTGCTGGGCGGGGCTGCCGCGGTCTCCGCCGGGTTCCGCCAGATCGTGCTCCGCGGTCCGGGACGACCTGGTTGGGACGCTCTCAAGCTGCGGATGCCCATTCTCGGGCGGCTCATCCGGCAGACGGAGGCGGCTCGTTTCGCCCGAAGCCTGGGCATCCTGACCAAGGCCGGGGTGTCGATCACGACGGCCATGGCGGTGGTCCTCGATACCCTCCAGAACACCGTGATCCGCAACGCGGTGAGCGAACTGGCCCGGTCAATCCAGGGCGGTGAGTCTATCGCGATGCCGCTGCAGCGAAGCGGCCTGTTCCCACCGTTGCTGGTGCAGATGGTGCGGGTGGGCGAGAACACCGGCCGGCTCGATGAGATGCTCCTGCGCTCGGCAAACGTCCACGAGTCGGAAGCCAAGGTCACCCTCGACCGGCTGGTCGGCGTGCTGCCCGTACTGCTGATTCTGGTGCTCGCGTGCGTGATCGGTTTCATCGCGGGCGGGCTGATCCTGGCTATCGTCGAGTTTCAGAGCATGGGCGTGGGAGGCATGCCGGGAAGATGAAGAGGCGGCGGCCAGGCCGGCGCCGCGAGCGCGCCGGAGGACGCGGTACGACCAATGAACGGTCCGGACCGGACCAAGGAGACGGCTATGCGAAGCGGAGCACGGAGACGTGAAAGACGAAAACGGGATGCGTTCACGCTGATCGAGTTCCTAGTGGTCATGACGATCATCGGCATTCTGGCCGCCCTGATCGTGCCGCGGTTCATCAATCGGGCCGGCGAGGCGAAGGCCGTGGTCGCCAAGCAGAAGATCGCCGTCCTCGAGCAGAAGGTGGTCGAGTTCCAGGCGGACTGCGGGCGGTTGCCAACCGCCCAGGAAGGTCTGCGGGCCCTGGTTCGTCAGCCCGCCGACGCCGGCCAGAAGTGGAAAGGCCCCTACGTCAAAGAGAAGGACATTCTCGATCCGTGGGGCACCGAGCTGGCCTACCTGACACCGGGCCGCCACAACGCGGACTTCGACATCTTCACCCTTGGCGCAGACGGCCAGGAAGGCGGCGAAGGTGAGAACGCCGACCTCGGTAACTGGTAAAGACTGCTGCGGCGCGAGATGCGTCGGCTTGCCGACGTGCCGGGCGCGAACGGCGTTCACGCTCGTGGAACTGCTCGTCTCCCTCGCATTGCTCGCCGTGGCGGCCGGAATCATCGTTCCGCGCATGTCGCGTTCCATGGGACGCAGCGAACTCCGTGAGACGACCGGGCAATTCGCCTACACCGCCAAGGCCGCTCGACAGTATGCGATGGCCCGCCGGCAAGCCTGCACTATGGAGATTGACCTGGACCACGGCACCTACGCCGTAACCGAGCTGCACGGCACGGGGAAGGAGAGAGCCTCGCAACTGACGCAGACCTCGTGGCTGAAAATCGGGCGTTGGCCCGGCAGCATACGCGTGAGCGCCTACCAGACTCCCGATGGCCTGATGGCGATGACCGGAATCCAACGATTGAGCTTCCTGCCCGACGGGACGACCAGCGGCGCATCGATCCGATTCGTTCACGAGACCGACGAGTACCAGGTCATTGTACACCCCCATAGCGGACAGGTGGTTCTCGGAGATGCGACCACCACAACGTTCGCCGAAGACCAGTACGACCTGGGCGACTGACATGGAGACCGGCATGACTCGGACGGCAATACCAACAGACGGGCGGAGCGAGCGGCTCGCCTTTTCTCCTTCCTCCCGCGCAGGGATGGACAAGACGGCGGTCCGAGCGATGACGCTGATTGAGGTGCTCGTGGCTATGACCTTGCTCAGCACTTGTGTGGCGGGACTGATGGCCTCGGCGACACTGGCGACGCGCAATGAGCAGAGGTGTGGACAACGCGTGGCGGCCATGTACCTGGCCCAGGAGAAACTGGCAGAAGTCGAGATGATCGGTGCTCACGTCTGGATGCTCGGGCATCCGACCGAAGGGACGGAGGGCCGCAACGAAACCACCTACGATTGGACGATCGACATCAAGCAGCAGTCGATGGGCGAGCTGTTCACCGTTCAGGTGAAGGTGGAGTGGGGTGGCCCCAGCGGCGGCGAAGTGTCGCTGGAGACATGGCTGAACGACTATCAGGCCAAATACGCAGAGACCGAAACGCGAAGCGACCAGGAGACAACGGAGCGCCGGTGACAAGCGAGGACAGGAGTGAGGAGGCTCCGCCGATCACCCGGCGCGTGAAGTGGAAAGAGGAAACGGACAGGTACCGAACGCTGGTCAACGAACGCTGTCTTGGGTGCCGAGGGATGCATCGATCGTGTGACAAGAAGAGAGTAACGCCTTGGTCAACGGGTGCGAGAGTGGGGCCCGCCTGCCGCAGTGTCCACGCGTTCACGCTGGTTGAGGTCATCGCGGCTCTGACCATTTCCGCCATGCTCCTGGTGTCGGTCGTAAGTACGACCCGAGCCCTCTCCAGCACTCGCCAGAATGTCGAACGACGGGTCGACCAGAGGGCCACGGCCCGACACGCGATGGAGACGATTGTGGCCGCACTGCGCAACGTCCGCCGCGACCCGGCCAAGGAGCGGCCGGTCGTCATCGGTCGCAGTGGCGGCCGGGGCTCGGGCAACGATCGCATCGATCTGCTGGTGATCAGCGATGTGCGCGGCCGGCCGGAAGGAGCCGAATCAGACCAGTACGAGCAGAGCTTCTATCTGGCCGAGTGTCCCGGACGGCCCGGCCTCGTGTTGCTGAGCCGAAAGGACCACGCCCTCGACGATCATCCCCAGGAGGGCGGCGTCGGCACCATCGTGGCCGAGGGAATGATGACGCTGTCGTTCACCTACTACTCCGGTGCCGAATGGCGGGATGAATGGTCGGACCTGGAGGTCCGTGCACCCCAGGCGGTGCGGGTCACGCTGAGCACCATGCCGGCCAACCTGACAGAGGCGCAGGATTCGGGGGAACCGGCGGTGCTCTCGACCATCGTCGCTCTGCACGCCAATGAGCCAGTCGACGACCGGGCGGCAGATCGCAAGAGGCGAGAGGAAGCGAGCCCCGGCCCTGGTCCCAGTCCAGGAGGGCCGCCCTCGTGAAACGGCATCGGTCTCGCCGAGCACCTTCGCCTTTCCCGGGCCTCAGCCCGCGGTGCAAGCCGACCACGCACGACCCGCGGCGACCCGCGGCCGCTCTGATCTTCGTGCTGTGGTCGATCGCTCTGCTGTCGCTGCTCGCCGGCGGACTGAGCTTCGCGATTCGCCAAGACATGACCATCTCGGGCATCCAGCGCGATCGGCTGACCGCCCACTGGGCGGCCCGAGCCGGCGTGGAAACGGCCGTCGCGACGATCATGGATCAGACCAGTTCGGTGCAGGCCGAGACCGATCTCTGGTACGACGATCCGGTCACGATGCAGGACATCAGGCTGACCGGCGGCAGGTTCAGCGTCTTCCACGGCAACTATGGCGATCTGCCCCAGATCCAATACGGCGCCAGCGACGAAAACGCCAAGCTCAACGTGAACAACGCAAGTCGCGAGCAACTGATGAAGCTGCCGCACATGACCAGCTACATCGCCGGAGCGATCATCGAGTGGCGCGGAGGGAACACGAATCAGGAATCGCAGGCGGATGGAGTGGGCCGGGGCTATTACACCGGCCTGGCTCATCCGTACACGATGCGCGACGGACCGGTCAAGACGGTGCGCGAACTGCTTCTGGTTCGCGGAGTGACACCAGAACTGCTTTACGGTGAGGATGCCAACGGCAACGAGATCCTCGACCCCAATGAGGACGACGGCGACGCCAGTGACCCGCCGGACAACGCCGACGGCCGTCTCGATCGCGGCTGGTTCTCCTACCTCACCGCGTACAGCTACGAGAAGAACATCAATGCCAGCGGCCAGAAGCGCCTGAACCTGAGCTCCGCCGATGCGAACACGCTGAAGAGCCGCCTGGGGCTGCCCAGATGGGCGGCGGAGTCGATCGTCAAGGCCCGGGAACAGAAGAAGTTCGAGCATCTGGCCGACCTCCTGGACGTTCAACGCGATCCGAGCATCGCCATCGACTTGTCGGAGGAATCCAGCGACAGTCCTGCCAACGATCAGCCGGTCACCGCCTCTGTGTTCGCCAGTATTGTCGACGACCTCACGCTCAAGGACGCCGAAACCCTGCCCGGACGAGTCAACATCAACACGGCGCCGCGGGCGGTCATCCGGGCTCTGCCCGACGTGGGCGACGAGCTGGCCGACGCGATCGTTCGCTACCGTGAAGGCGGTGGTGTGTATACCTCGATCGGCGACCTGCTGAGCATCAGCGGAATGACCAAGGACAGGTTCGCCAAGCTCGAGGACAGTGTGACCGTGCGGTCCTGGGTTTTTCGCATCCAGAGCCATGGCTACACGGAGTCGGGCCTCGCCGAAGCGACGATCGAATGCGTGGTGGACCGCGGGTCCAAGGTGCCGCGGATCCTGTACTGGCTGGAGTCCTCACCTTGATGTGGGACCGCAGGTGCGCCTATGAGTGAACGGGCCGCAATTGGCATACACACGTACGGAAACACGGCGCGACGCGTGGAGCTGCGTCAGGCGGGCCAGAGGATCGAAGTCGTCCGAATGGAGCGTCTGCTGCTGGATCGGCCGGGAGCGAAACCTCCGACTTCATCGGCAGGTCGGGCTCCCGGCGAAAGCCCGAGTCCTCCCGAGAACCCGCACCGAGGAAACGGCTCATCGCGAGGCATGACCACCGTTTTCGCATCCCTTCCCGCCCCGGATGTGATGAGTCGATGGTGGAACATGCCGGACGCCGACGAGCAGAGACTCCGGCAGATGGTCTCCCATCGTCTGGAGGCGGATCTGCCGCTGCCCATCGACCAGCTGACCTGGGAATGCCGAAGACTCCACGGTGCCCCGGCAGGCCCGCAGGGCCGATGGGTGCTCACCCAGGCGGCTCCACGCGACCGGGTCGCTCGGGATATGGCTGCTCTCGCCGCCGCCGGTCTTCGTGTGGATGCCATGACCACCGAGGCCGAGGCCGTCGGGGCCCTGTATCGACACGGCATCAACCACTCCTGCCATCCTGGGACCGAGGGGATCGTCCTGGCCACGGCAGACGAGTGGGTCATTGCCGTGCTGACCGGGGGACTCACCCGATCGGTGCGCCGGATCCGCGTCGCGGCCGACGACCTGGACGTTACCTGTCGCGAGTGCCGTCAGGCGATCGAAGCGGAGGTCCCCCTTCGCGAAGTGCACCGGTTGCTGTGGTGCGGCTCGTCGGAGACGACCCCGGCTCGCCAGAAGGCGGCCGAGTCGTTGGGCCTGACGGTCGAAGTGGTCGAGCCCCACCGACAACTCGTGGAGGTCGGCGGAACCGCGCTCACTTCAGGTCAGCTTGCCGCTTTCGGCCCGGCACTGGGACTGGCGCTGGCAGGGCTGCTCGAGCATAACACGGTTATTCGCCTGGCCGGGCGCGAACAGGACAGGATCGAGGCCGGACGCAGGCGGGTCGAGTCGCTGCTGCGCTATCCGTGGGCGTGGATGGCCACGGCCATCGGTTTGCTCATCGTGACCCTGATCATCCATGTGGCTGCGATCAAATGGGAAACCCGGCAAATGCAGACCCTGCTGAAGGGATGGGACAAGACCCAGTCAACGGCGGCCAGGATCGAGCCCAAGTACCGAGCCCTGCTTCGGCTGGAGAAGTACCGAATCGACGTCGAGGGCACGATCGCCGACCTGTGCCGCGTGGTCCCCGACAGCATTGTGATTTCCTCGATTCAGCTGTCGCGCGAGCAACGACTGGTCATCAAGGGCACGGCCAGCGACCCCAAGGCGATCTTCAAGCTGGCGGACGACCTGCGAACCGGCGAACGATTCGCGTCGGTGAATCCCGAACGAAGCGAACCCGGCCAGGGTGGCAGCTTCACGCTGACCGCCGACCTGGCAGACGTCAGGAGGCTCACCGCCGGTCTCCCACGAGGTGGCCTATGAACATGAGCGATCGGGACAGGCGTGCACTGGTGCTCGGCGGAGTCGCGGTCGGCATGATCGCCGTGTACCTCGTCGCGCTCAATCCGCTGGTGAGCCGATACAACGACATGCTGGCCGACCATGAGCAAGCCGCGGCCAAGGTCGCCCGGATTCTCGGCGAGGAGCGCAAGGCCGCTGATCAGGCCCGGCAGATCGCCGAATGGGAGCGCAAGGCCGGCCAGCTCTCGGAGCCAAAGCCCTACAGCGAACAGATCACGTCCGTGAGCTATAAGCTGGTGGCCGCCTATCAAGCCAGCGGCATGCAGGTGAAGAACTCGAACTGGACCCACCCGATACCCTGGCCGGATGACCGCACCCTGTCCTTGGCGACCATCCGCATCGACGCCGAGGCCGATTGGGAGAACGTCTTCAAGTTCGTCGCCGCGGTCTACCGGATCGAGGGCGTCATGAGCATCGACCGACTGGAACTGGCCGGCGACTCCAAGAAGCCCGGCCCGCTCACTGTGAAGCTGGCCGTCTCCGTCCTGGTTCGCAGCGAGGGTGACAACCGATGGGCAAGCTGACCTTCGTGAGCCAACACGCCCGCCGCGTCTCAATCGTCATGATGGCGGTTGCAGCGCTGATGCTCATCGACGGCGTGTACCAGACATCCATGCATCTCAGGTGGCGGCATTGGCTTCCGGCGACGCTTGCCGCGGGTGGCACGACCACTCAGCCGGCCGGCAGCCAGCCGACCGAGAGCCCGCCGTCGGGCAGCCGGCCCGCGACCAGCCGGCCCGCGGAAACACGGCCCTCGGGCACCCGACCAGCCGCGACGCAACCGGCGGTCGCGCCCACGGCCACGCAGGCAAAGGCAAGGCCTCCGGCCCAGCCGTCGGCGAACCCATCTGAGCCGCCGGCGGTGAGTGCCGCAATCAGGAAGCGGAGCATCTTCGCTCCGCCCCGGCCCAAGACCCCGAGGCCAACACTCACCGGTGTCCTGGGGCGTGTCGCGCTCTTCAGGACTGCCGACGGCAAGACCGTTGGCATCGCCGAGGGCGAGTCTGGCCACGGCATGAAAGTGAAGACGATCCGCGATTACGAGGTGGTCGTGGAGTACGAAGGCAAGACCGACACGATGAAGTTGTTCAGCGATCCAGGTTCCTCGGGATCGCCAGCACCGCGAACAGAAACCGAACCGGACCGAAGGAGTAGGCGATGAGTTCGTTCGTTCGAAAGTGCAGCGTAATCGGATGGTTGGCGTTGACGATCGTCGGGCTGGACATCACGCTGGCGGACGCGCAGGGCCAGCAGTCAACACAGGACAGACCGGCATCGGCACCGGCGGCCGCTCCGGCATCGGCGACCCGCGTGGCGCCCGCTTCCCAGCCGGCCACTCCGGCGAGAATACCCATCTCGTTTTCCAACACCCCGCTCAGCGAGATCGCCAAGTTCCTCACCGAACGCATGGGCAAGCCGGTGATTGTCGCCAAGGAAGTGCAGAGCACCCAGGTGACGCTGGTCAACCCCAAGCCGATACCCGTAGAGGAGGCCCTCGATATCCTCGCAACCGCCCTGCACGAAGCGGGCGTGGCCATCGAGGAGCGCGAACGGACAATTCACCTTATTCCCATTGCCCAGGTCAGTCGAGCTCAGATCCGCACTGTCCCGGCCGACGTTGATCTCGCCACGGTGAAACCCGCCAGCCAGATCATCCGCAAGATCTTCGAGGTCAAGCACTATGATCCCACGAAACTGGTGGACGTGCTCAAGCCGCTGACTCCAAGCTACGGGCACATCACCGCCGAGCCATCCACCGGCCGGCTGATCGTGGTCGCCGCAGTCGAGCAGCTGAAGGTCATGGCCCAGGTCATCGCCGAACTCGACCGGCCGGACGTCAGCGGCGGCGAACTCCGCGTTTTCCCCGTCGAGCATGTGGATGTCTATGAGATCATCCCCTTGCTCCAGAAGCTGATCGCCGGTTACCTCGGCAGCGAAGTCAAGACCATCACCTCGGGCGGAACCGAGGGCAGCCCATCACCCGGTGGGCCGCCCTCCGGCTCGCCGAGCGATGGCCGACGACCAGGTGGCGGGCCGAGCGATCAGAGCAGCGCCGCCCCGGCATCGGCCGGAGCGATACTGGTCAAAGGCGAGAAAAAGCCCGTCCTGATCATTCCCGAGCCTCGCCGCAAATCGATCGTGGTCGCGGCCCCGTCCAATGTGCTTGCCCAGGTCGAGGTCTGGATGAAATCGCTCGACCAGGAGAAGCCGCCCAGCGCCCAGGAGGAAATCGTCGAAGTCCGGTACGGCAACGCCCAGGACCTCGCCACCCAGCTCACCGCAATGCTGAGCAATATCCCCGACGAGACCCTGCGCAGCGCCCTGCGCATCTTCCCGTTCGCCGGATCCGGCCGACTCATGATCGTAGGCTCAGAGAAGAACCGGAGGATGGTCAAGGAGTGGCTCAAGGAAATCGACGTGCCGCCTGGTGAGCGGGTCACGCGAACGTTCAACCTCAAGAACGCCGACGCCCAGCAAATCACCGACAACATCAAGGAGCTGTTCCAGGACAGCACCGGATCACGCGGGTACAGCATATTCAGCGACTACTATGACGACTACTACTCCAGCCGGCGGCGGAGCACGACCGATCGGACCAAGGTCACCGTGACCGCCAATACGCGCAACAACAGCGTCACCGTGGCGTCCTCCCCCGAGATGATGGAACGGATTGCCAAGCAGATCGAGGAGTGGGATCGGCCGCTCGCCGGAGACGAGGCCGCCCCGCGGATCTTCCATCTCAAGTGCGCCGACCCGGACAAGACCAAGACCCTGCTGGAAAGCCTGTTCACCAAGAAAGACCGGCCGATCTTGGACTGGTTCGGGCGGATGACTTCCTCCGACGCTCAGGCCACACCCGTCGGACGGCTCTTTGGACAGTTCCGCTTCGAAGCCTACCCGGAAACCGGCAAGCTCCTCGTCGTCAGCAAGAACCCGGAGAACTACACCGTCATTGAGAAGATGATCGAGGAAATCGATCGGCCCCAGACCGTCGGACTACCCCGTATCATCCAGCTCAAGTTCGCCGACGCAGAGACCCTCGCGGAGCAACTCAATGCCCTGCTCAACGCCCCCGGCACGCCGACTTCGATCCTCCGTCGCGGCCACTTGGGCACCTTCATGGAGTCCACCGACAAGCAGTCACCCTTCAACTCCAACACCGACCAAGCCCGGAACCCGGCAGACCAGCAGAACAAGCAGTCCACCCCGACTCAGATGCAGTTCTGGTGGCAGAACCCGCCGGCCGACATCAAGGTCAAGCAACCCAGCAACCTGGTGGGCAAGCTGCGCATCGTGCCGAACGTCGAGCAGAACAGCCTCCTGGTGGTCGCGCCGGAAGAATACGCGGAAGCCATCGACAAGTTCGTCCGCGACCTGGACAAGCCCGGCTACCAGGTCCTGGTCCGTGCGGTCGTCGCCGAAATCACGCTCAACGACTCGATGAGCCTGGGTTTCCGATTCTCCACCGATACCTCGGCCTTCACCACCGGCGATTCGCTCATCACCGAGAACGCGCTCCGCGGCCTCCTCACCTACGACTACAAGGACCAGTTCGGCACACACCAGACGCTCACCCTGAACGTGCCTGTCAACAACCTCCTCAGTCTGCTGGGCAAGGTCACGAACCTCAAGATCAAGAGCGAGCCCAAGATCCTCACCGCCGACAACGTCGAGGCTCAGTTCTTCGACGGCCAGGACGTGCCATTCATCAAGAACACCCTGACCTCCGACGTCGGCTCGCAGACCCAGGCCTTCGACTATCGAGCGGTCGGCATGCGGCTGCGGGTTCGACCGCACATCACCAAGGAGAAGAACGTCGACCTCACCGTCAATCTCGAGGTGTCGAACATCGTACCCGGCCAGACACTCTTCGGCGGCGCGATCATCGACCGCCGCGAAACCACGACGCGCATCGTCCTCGAGGATGGCCACACCTTCCTCATCAGCGGAATTATACGGGAGCAGGACGGAACGATCGTCCGCCGGTTTCCCGGCTTAGGCGATATTCCCGGGCTGGGCGAACTCTTCAAGCATCGCGAGACCACCAAGGTCAACACGGAACTGCTCGTTTTCCTGACACCGTACGTCATCGGCCCGCAGGACCCGCGGGGGCCAATCGAATCCGTTCCTCAGGATCGGCTCGAGCGCCAGTTCCCGTCCGGGGGCGGTGTCGAGGATGTCCAGAAACCTGAGGTGGTCCCTGCCACCCCTGTCGGTGCCTTGATCAGATGATTCGAAAGACGTGGAACATGATCACGAGATACCCCCGGCAACACAGCGTTCGCGCTTCCCGACGATCAGCGCCCCTCCGGGCCGCTTGCCTGTGGCTCTGGGCCATGGGGGGGCTCGCTATGACCGGTTGCCACTCCGCCGGCACGGCCCCGACGATTGAGCCGGACCAGCAATCGCAGGCCGACCGGCAGCGGCAGCTCTTCGGCGAGTTCGATATACCACGCAAAATCGGCACTGTTGAAAACGTCGGTCTGCAGATCCCCGTCATCTCGCCCGACGGCCGGCAGATGCTTTACCTGCGGACCGACTGCGAGTCTCTCTCTCCGATGACCCTGCTCGGCTCGACCGCTCCGCAAGACACGCCTCCCGAAAGAACGCTCTCGATCTGGGTGCGACCGGTCGAAGGCACGGGAGTCGGCCAGCAGTTGTCGAAGTGCAGCTGGGCTCACTCGCCCACATGGTCGGATTCCGGGGCGGCCGTCGCATGCGTTGCGAGCAACCCGCCCCACTGCGATATCGTGCACATCGACATGGCCACCGGTAAAGCGACGATCCTCGGCCTTCTCGGAACGGTCAATTGCCTTCCACGATTCGACGTTGACGACCGGACCCTGCTGTTTTGCTCGGGCGAGCGGGCCAAGGGGCCCTTCCACGTATACCGCCAGACGCTCGACGCAGCCCCGGTGGCCCTCTCTCCTCCAGGCAGCGATTGTCTATTCCCCGTTAGGTCAGAAAAAACCGGTCGCGTGCTCTGTGCACGAGCTGATACCAGGTACATGCACTGGGCGACTTGCGACACAGACAGCATCACCGACCTGATTCCGAAGTGCGGTCTGTCCGGCCGTCCACTGCTGCTTCAGACCTGGGCGGGGATCGCCTCGCCGCTTTCGCCCGATCGCGGGGCGGTTCTCTTCTTTGACACAGGACAAAACCGGATCGCCGTACTGCACGCCGCCCAGCGGCTGGTGCGACGGCACCGGTCGGGCAGTATCGCCGCCTGCTGGATCGACGAGCAGACCATCGCCCTTGCAACCCCGGAGGCCGTTTTCGTCGTCAACACGACCACCGGCGTGAGCACCTCGCTCTTCAGCGGTTCGTGGATCCCCTCCCGCTACGTACCTTCGTCGCGCCGGCTCCTTCTCCTGGGCCAGGAACGAGCGGGGCGATTCTCTATCTGGGAGGTTGTGTTCAAGGGCGGTTCGGCAGGCACGACGTGACGCCAGCGCCCGGGTCAGGCGGCAATGAGATGGGGCGCTCGGCCAGAGCTCGCTCCGGCGGGCCGGCCCGAGCGCATGGAGCAAACGAGATGCGATCACTCTGGCGGCGAACGGATTGGTGGCCCCTGGTCCTCTGCTGGGCCCTGATCGGATGCACTCGGTCATCGCCGCCGGAGATCCTGGTCTATCACCCCCCTGCCAAACGAGTTGTCAAAGAGACTACCGCGCCGCAGACCGTGTCCGACGTACCCCCACCCGCCGCGGTAGAGCAGCCTCCACCTCCCCCTCCACTGGAGAAGAAGGTCGTGGCTACCCAGGCTGCACCGGTTGCGGAGCCACTCCCAGAACCGAAGAAGGAAGTCAGAAAGGAACCGACGCTCTTGGGCTCCTGGCGCATCTCCGAAATGGCTCAGAAGGGTCAAGTGATGCCCATGCCCGAGGGCATGCAGATGACGCTCACCTTCGCCGAAGGCGGGACGGTAAGCATGTCCATGTCTGGCGGCCCAACGCCCGAAGGCCATGTCCGCCAGGGAACCTTCAGCTACGCCGACGGCCAGGTCACCATTTCCCTGGATCGAGAAACCAAGACAGGCAAGTGCACGTTCGAGGGCAGCGATCGCGTCACGCTCGAGTTTGACGAGGTGCGCATGGTGCTCACCCGTGTCTGACACTGGCAGGCGGATGCCGCCGGACGCTGCGTCAGGTCAGACGCTCAAGCAGGCGCCCGACGCTCTCCTTCGCATCGCCTAGGAGCATGATCGTCTTCGGGTCTCGGTAGAGCGGATTCGGCACACCAGAGTAGCCGGGCTTCTCGTCCAGGTTGCACACCGCGATTCGCCGGGCCTCGTGGGCTCGCAGGATCGGCATTCCTGAAATGGGTGTACCCGTTGCCTGGATCGCCACCGGATTCACGACATCGCAGGCGCCTACGACCAGGGCTAGATCGGTCTCGGCGAAATCGGCGTTGATGTCGTTCAACTCGCGGATCATGCCGTAGTCCACTTCCGCCTCCGCCAGCAGCACGTGCATATGCCCCGGCATTCGCCCGGCGACCGGATGGATCGCGAACCGGACCTCCTTGCCCATCCGGACCAGGGATTCCGCGAGTTGGACGACCTCGCTCTGGGCGTCCGCAAGGGCCATCCCGTAGCCGGGGATGATGATCACCCGTTGGGCCTGTCTCATGATCTCCACGATCGCGGCAACCGGGTCGGCATGACGCACTGGGGACTCACCCTCCTTACCGGCCTCGCTCTTCGCCATCGCCGGCAACGAGCGAGGTGCAGTACCGTCATTCCCCGTTGAGGAGGCTGATGATTCTCCCCGCACCGCTCCGACCGCAAGAGCGGGCGACAGCGTTGCAGAAGGCATGATTCCGGTAAGGACCGTGGCCAGTCGCCGATTCATGGCTCTGCACATGACATGGGTGAGAATCGACCCAGACGCCGCCACCGTCGCGCCGCAGGCAATCAACAGACGATTCCCGATCACGACACCGCAGAGGGCGGCCGCAAGCCCCGCAGTCGCATTCAGGAAAGAGATCAGCACCGGCATGTCCGCGCCGCCGATGCGGATGGAGAACACGATCCCCAGCGAGACGGCCGCCATGGCCAACAGGATCACGCCCCCGACCAGGGTGACGCGGCTGCTGGCCACACCCGCGGTCAAGGCCAGCAGCAGCACGAGTGCGACGATGGTGGCGAGCACCAGGTTATGCTGTGGGAGGAAGGTCGGCGTCTGCCGAAGCCTGTTCGCGAGCTTCCCGCTGGCAATCATGCTGCCGCTGAATGTTGCGGCCCCGATGGTCAGGCCGAGAACAGCGGCGACCTTCTCGATCGGAGACAAGGCATGGCCGGTCAAACGCGTGAGCTCGACAGCCGACACCAGCAATGCCGCGACCCCCCCCGCCCCGTGCTGGAACGCCACCATCGCCGGAATGCCGACCATGTTGACTCGGGCGGCCACCAGCCAGCCGACGACGGCACCCGCTCCGGCGCCGGCCACAACCAGGGGGATCTCCGTGATGCTGTGCCGATAGAGCACCAGGCCCATCGCGCCTAGCATCGCGAAAGCGGCGGCCAGGTTGCCCAGCCGGGCCCCTCGCGGCGTGCGAAACTGCGAGATCCCCAGAATCAGAACCAGGATGACACCAATATCGATCAGCAAATGGGACATGGTTTCCACTGCCAGCATGCCGTCGGTTTCCTGTGACATTCCTGCCTCGCCGAGCATCCAAACACGGTCATTCAGGCACAGTGCCCGCGTCACTTCTTCTTGAACAAGCTCAGCATCCGGTCCGTAATGATGAAGCCGCCGACCACGTTGAACGCAGCGGTCGCGAGCGCCGCAGCACCGAACAGCTTCTCGACCGCGGTCGTCTCCGATGCGAACAACAGCAGGGCGGCCAGGATGGTCACCGCCGAGATGGCGTTCGTCATGGACATGAGCGGCGTGTGCAGCATCTGCGGAACGCGCAGGATGAGAAGGTAACCTGTCACGAAAGCCAGTAGAAAAACGACCAACATCAGTCCAATGTCAGCCATGGGCTATACCTCCCGGCCTCAGCCGATTGTCCCGGTCTGCTTCATTGCTTTGAGTGCGCCCTGATGCAGGATCTTGCCTTCCTTGGTCACCAGCGAGTGCCGCACGATCTCGTCATCCATGTTCAGCCGCCCCGGGCCGTCCTTGAACAGGTTCTCGACGTAGTGAAGCATGTTGTGGGCGTATAGCCAGGAGGCGTCGACAGCCATCGAACCGGGAATGTTCGCGGTCCCGCAGACGAACACATCGTTCACGACGGTCTCGCGACCGGGGGTGGTCACGGCGCAATTACCCCCTTGGTCGATCGAGACATCCACGATGACCGAGCCCGGCCGCATGCTCCGCACCATCTCTTCGGTGATCAGGACCGGAGCCACCTCGCCCGGAATCAGCGCGCTCAGAATGATGATGTCCACCTGCGGCACAATGTTCCGTAACGCGGCTCGTTCACGATCCAGCCACTCGGTCGGCAGGGCTTTGGCGTAACCGCCCTCGCCGAGAGCCAGCTCCTCCGGAACCTCGAAGCCGACCACCTGTGTTCCCTTCAGACTGCCGGCCTCTCGCCGGGCTTCCGGGCGGATATCAAACGCCTTGACCACCCCTCCCAGTCGCTTTGCGGCGGCGATCGCCTGCAAACCGACTACCCCGGCGCCGATTACCAGGACCTGGGCGGGCTGAATGACACCGATCGCCGTCCCGATCATCGGGATAAACCGCGGAAAATGGCCCGCCGCGATCAGCACGGAACGATAGCCGGTCACCGTGCTCATCGAGGTCAGCGCATCCATGGTCTGAGCGCGCGAAATCCGGGGAATCCCATCCATGGTGAACGCGGTGACGTTCCGATCCCGCAACGTCTTGATCATGCCATGATTGGGCGGCGCGGCGGGATGCAGAAACGTGATCAGGATCGTACCGGGACGAAGCATTTCCGCCTCGCTCTTGCCGGCGGCCTTGTTGAAGTGCGGTTGCTTGACCTTCAAAACAACGTCCGCCCGGTCAAACAGCGTCTTGGCGTCCGCGACGATCTTCGCTCCGGCCGCCGCGTATTCCGAGTCCGCCCTGAATACACCTTTGCCCGCCAGAGTCTCCACCAGGACCTCGAAGCCCATCGCAGTATACTTCTTCACCGTCTCAGGCAGCGCTGCCACGCGCTTCTCTTCTTCCAGTATTTCCTTGGGAACACCAATAATCATGACTAAACCTCACAGCCTCAACTTGTCTCAGGGCTCAATCAAGCCCCACCTTGTGCACTGGGTCACGCATTTCCCTTGTACGACCGCATCATCGGCATGATACGACGGACAGCCTGGTGCAGCACCGGTGGCTGCTGCGAGTCCAGTAGCTCCTGCATTTGCCTTCCGACTTGACTGCGGAGCCTGGCCAATCGCCGCTCACGACTCTGGGCGAGCCGTTCGCCCATCGCGGCCAACACCTCGGCGGCCAGCACGCGGACACGATGATAGAGCCCCTCATTCATCATGATCCGGCAGGCCTCCTCCACCAGCGGCTCGGACGGTCTGTAGACTTCACGCAACGCCTCGAGAGCGGCTTTACGCATTCGCCAGTTATCCTGAAACCGCAGGATCCTCAGCAGCTCCTTCTGGTACTCGTCAACGAGACGATCGTGCTTGACGCGATCAAGCTCCTCGAGTACACCTCCCCACTCCTCCAGATTGTCCAAGGCGTGTGTGTCCATCTCAGTCCTCACGTTGGATTGAAGTCTCCAGTCGAATAGCCGTCTTCCTTTCTGATCGTCCGGGCGAGCTGGTCTATGCCCCGTCGCGAGCCTGCACGGGCTGCAGGAACATGGACATCCAGACGACACGGCCGTCCCTTCTGCGAAGCCGAAACGAGACATCACCGGCTGAAACGCCGTGGCGGGCATCCTCAAGCACCGCTGCTACCCTCAGTCGATCGTCCGCAACAACCCAGCTCAACGGAAAACCAGGCGTGGCCAGACATTCCTCGACCGAATAGCTGGTCACTCGCTCAACGGCCGGGTCGACCCAACGCAGACGACCGCCTGCATCAATCCATGACTCCAGGTCGGGCGTGCCGTTGGCGATGGCATCAAACTGATCTCGGCTCCTTCTGAGTCCATCCTCCGTGAACCGACGAGCGGTTTCCGCTTGTTCAAGTTCCTCGACGCGAGCGCGGGCTTCGCAACTCCTGGATCAGCCCCACCTTGGTTTTGGCTGAGTCGCGCATGACCGTCTCCCGCCGACCCTGTATCGTGCGCGACCTCCGCTCGGTCGATGCGAGCCGGAACACCGGCATCGACTACGAAAAGGCCTCCGCGGACCTGATCCCACCGATGACACAACCGAGCAGCATAACCCGACTCCTTGGCCGACACCATTCGCTTGACCGTAGCCACGGAATCGAAACGAACCTCCGCAAAAGAGCCGACACCGGCCAGAGGCCCGCCGTGAGACCGACCCATCCACGGCCGCCGCAGGATGCTCTCTTCTCTCGGGTGGGTACCTGCCACCACGGGCCCCCGGGCGGCGTCCCTTCCCGCTCCAGCCCTTGCCTGTAAGGCCTCCCATCACGCCGAACACCACGCGCCCGCATCACCTGCCGATGACGCCCCCCCCCATCGATCCGCTTCACCGCGGCAGCCTTCCTGCCACTTCCCAAGAACTTCATCGGGGGCGATCAAGCCATCGGCCGCATCATCCCCAACCGCGTCACCGACGCTTCCGACACGCAGAGGATCGTCGCCCAACCGGGCGTCATCGGCTCGGTCGCCATTCCAGCCGCCCTGGTCAACCACATAAACCGACCTCCGCCAGCGGGCCGAGGGTCCCCCGGCCTGATCACGAATCACCCCTCGGCGCTCGGAGATGGCCGCCACGTTGACCATCATCCTTGGCCCGGGCACGGCTCAGGGCATCGCGAACTTCCCGTCCCCGGTCGGCGCCGGGCGGCCGGAGCATCCTCCGAATCCGCGGTCTCCAGCCCCAAGGCCAGCCGATCGCGCTCCTGTAGAATGTCCTCTCTCTACTCAAACGCGCCGACTTGCCTGGATCCAGCCAGTCCGCCGGGCACACCTAACGAGCCGGCCGCTCATGGCCCGGGCCAGACGAGACCACCTCAGAGACCAGTGCCCGCGAAACCAAGTCGATCCGCATCTCATCATAACATCATTATTATCATGATCTTAAATCCACTTGGCCATCGACTGCTGGACCTCAAAAGGAAATCGTATCCAGTAAGTCCTAATTCTTCCTTGAAATCGTACCTCACAGGTGCTATATTTAGCCAACATCCCAAGCTGGATCGTCTTCCCGTTACGGTCAGCCTTGGGGAGGAGGCAGTAAGTCGGCCTCAGGCAGAAAGTGAGTGTGGCTTTGCCATGCTGTCCTTCACTCGGAAGACAGACTACGCGTTGATATCCCTGGCTCACATTGCTCGCAGCCAGGGCAACTACTGCAGCGCCAGGGAGATCGCCACCCACTATGGCATGCCCATTCCCCTGCTCATGAACATCCTCAAGGTGCTCAGCCAACACGGTATCACCCGCTCGATTCGCGGCCCACGGGGCGGCTACCAGCTCGCCAAGCCGCCGAAGGATGTCACCCTCCACGATATCATTGTGGCCGTCGACGGACCCGTTGCCCTGACCCACTGTCTGGAGAAAATGGTCTACGATCAGGCCCATGCTCACGACAGAAGCACGGGCCCATCGCTGGACAGCTCTTGCCGCGAGGCCTCGGTGTCGGCTGACCAGGATCCTGGGGTGGGCTGCAAGGACGATTCCCACGTCAGAGGTGACGGGGCCCGCCCTCAACTCGAGGACTGCTGCCTGAAGCAGGTGTGTCCTGTCCGGGGGCAGGTGCATCGCGTCCACCACAAGCTGGTAGCGTTCCTTCAGGAGGTCACGCTGGCCGACATCGTTGAAAAGGCGGTATGGCGTGACGGCGTCGCCAATCTGGCCGGCGGGGATGGAACGGCCGCCACGGGCTTCTCGGAGGCAACCAGCGAAGGAGTATCCAAGCATGAAGTCGCCCATCTACCTGGATAACAACGCCACGACCCCGGTCGACCCCAGAGTCCTGGAGGCCATGCTTCCCTACTTCCGAGAGAAGTTCGGCAATGCCGCGAGCCGCAACCATCCCTTTGGCTGGGAGGCCGAGGAAGCGGTCGACAAGGCTCGTGAGCAGGTCGCTTCGGTCATTGGGGCGAGCGCCAAGGAGATCGTCTGGACCAGCGGAGCCACCGAGAGCAACAACATCGCGATCAAAGGCACGGCCCGGATGTACCGGGACAAGGGCAGGCACATCATCACCCAGACCACCGAACACAAGGCCGTACTGGATCCCTGCAAGTACCTGGAGCAGGAAGGCTGGCAGGTTACCGTTCTGAGCGTCCCCAAGAGCGGCCGGATCCACATGGACGAGCTCAAGGCCGCCATTCGTCCCGACACCGTGCTGATCTCGATCATGTTCGGCAACAACGAGATCGGCACCGTCCAGCCAATTCCCGAAATCGGGGCGCTGTGCAAGCAGAAAGGCATCCTCTTCCATACCGACGCCACGCAGGCGTTTGGCAAGGTGCCCATCGACGTCGAAGACATGGGCATCGACCTGTTGAGCGCTTCCGCTCACAAGGTTTACGGGCCCAAGGGGGTCGGTTGTCTCTACGTCCGACGACGCGCACCGCGCGTCCGATGTGAGCCCGTTCTGCATGGCGGCGGGCACGAACGCGGCATGCGATCCGGCACCCTCAATGTCCCCGGCATTGTCGGATTCGGCGCGGCCGCGGCTATCGCCAAGGACGAGATGGCCGCAGAGAGCGCCAGGCTTGCCACTCTGCGTGACCGCCTCTGGACCGGTCTCAGCACGCAGCTCAACGAGATCTACCGCAACGGTGATCCTGTCCATTCGCTCCCGGGCACGCTCAACGTGAGTTTCTCCTACGTCGAGGGTGAGTCGCTGATGATGGGCTTCAGCAACATCGCGGTGAGCAGCGGCTCGGCGTGTACCAGCGCCTCGCTCGAACCCAGTTACGTTCTCAAGGCCCTGGGCGTCGGCGATGACCTGGCCCACAGCTCGATCCGTTTCAGCCTTGGGCGGTTCAACACCGCCGACGAAATCGAGCAGGCTGCGAGCCAGGTGGTCAGTACGGTTCGCCGCCTGCGTGAAATGAGTCCGCTGGCCGAAATGGTCGCGGAGGGCATCGACCCGCGGAGCGTGGAATGGGCTCACCATTGAGCCCTGTCCCCGCCTTGACAGCCGCGGGAAGTGACCAACAATGACGGCAAGCAGGCTTGCCGAAAGGAGTAGTTGCCATGGCCTACAGCGAGAAGATCCTGGACCACTACAGTAACCCCCGAAACATCGGCGCGTTGGACCGCGGCGATGCTCGCGTGGGGACCGGCGTAGTCGGCGCTCCCGAGTGCGGCGACGTCATGAAGCTGCAGATCAAGATCGACGAAAACCATCGCATCGTGGACGCCAAGTTCAAGACCTTCGGATGCGGAAGTGCCATCGCCAGCAGTTCGCTGGCCACCGAATGGGTCAAGGGCAAGACTCTTGATGAGGCTCTGCAGATCAAGAACACCGACATTGTCCGCGAACTGGCCCTCCCGCCGGTGAAGATCCATTGCAGCGTCTTGGCCGAAGACGCCATCCGGGCCGCGATCGCCGACGTGCAGCGAAAAAACGGCATGGTCGCCGGAAGCCAGCCGGCCCAGGCGTCCACCGGTCAGCAACCGGCGGGGGCGCAGTAATCGTTTTCGAGTGACGGACACGACACCCTAACAGGAGACCCAGTAGTCATGGCCTTGGAGCTCACCGAACGAGCGGCGCGGGAAATCAAGACCATCCTCGAGCAGCAGAACCTGCCCGCCGACAAGACCTACCTTCGCCTTGGCGTCAAGGGCGGCGGATGCAGCGGTTTCAGCTACTCCCTCGACCTGACCGAAGTGAAGGGCGATCTGGACGAGGAGTTCGAGGTCAACGGCATCAAGTGCGTCGTCGACCCCAAGAGCTACCTCTACCTGAACGGCGTGACTCTCGATTTCCGCGACGAATTGACCGGCCGCGGGTTCGTCTTCAACAACCCCAACGCCACTCACACCTGCGGCTGCGGCAGCAGCTTCTCGGCGTGACCGGCGCCCGGCAGCGGTGACGCGACCCTCGGTCCGTGAGCGCCTTTCGTGCCCGCGGCGGATCGGGGTATGGTCGCCGGAGGGCCACCAACATCTGGAGAACGTCCACCATGAGCGAACCAGCCTCGACACCACCTCTCCGCTGCACGGAATGCGAGAATCCCATGGATTCCCCCATCGCCTGCTCGACCTGCGGAGCACTGAGCCAGATGCCGGCCGACAGCTTCGATTCGTATGAGCTGTTCGGCATCAAGCGGGAATACGACATCGACCCCAGGGCGCTGCACCACAAGTACCTTTGCCTCAGCCGGGTCATTCACCCCGACCTTGCTTCGGGTGAAGCCGGCCAGCAGCGCAGTCAGTCCCTGAACCTCAGCGCCGAGCTCAACCGGGCCTACGACACGCTCCGCGACCCGGTGGCCAGGGCGGAGTACATGCTCTCGCTGGCCGGCGGTCCGAAGTCTTCCGAGAACAAGACCGTTCCCCAGGAGTTGCTCGGCCAGGTGCTGGGGTTCCGCGAGGAGATCGAGGACGCCAGGGCATCAGGCGATACGGCCGCCCTGCAGGCCGTCCAGCAGCAGTTGCTCGGCCGCAGGGAAACCGCCCTCACGCGGATCGCGGAACTCGCCCGCGGGCTGGAAACCGGCGACCTGCAGAACCGGATCCGCCTCCGCGAACAGTTGAACACCGTGAAGTACTGGAACAATCTCCTGGACCAGATCCCGCCCACGGGCTTGGCCGGGCGGCGGGGGTAACGCATGGGCGACACCACGGACATCGTGATCGGCATCGATCTGGGCACAACCCATTCGCTGGTAGCCGTCTGCGACGAGTCCGGCCCGCGGGTGCTACGCGACGCCACCGGCGAGGGCCGCGTGCCCTCATGCCTGACCTTCGGCCTGGATGGCAAGGTGACTGTCGGCTGGGAGGCCAGGAACCACGCCATCGAGAATCCTACCTCCACCGTCTTCTCGATCAAGCGGCTCATGGGCCGTGGCTTCGACGAACTTGAACATGACGGCGAACTAGCTCAACTGCCCTACGCGGTCGTCAAGCGAGCGTCCTCCGAGACCGGGCGCGACATCCCCGCGGTTCGGATCGGCGACCGCCTGCTCACCCCCCCGGAGATCAGCGCCGTGATTCTGCGCGATCTCAAGCGTCGGGCCGAGACCCAGTTGGGCCGGGCCGTCCGCAAGGCGGTCATCACCGTTCCCGCCTATTTCGATGACGGGCAGCGCCAGGCCACGCGCGACGCCGGGCGCATCGCCGGCCTCGAGGTCCTGCGAATCGTCAACGAACCTACCGCAGCCGCACTCGCATACGGCCTCGGCGTGCGCGGGCAGATCGACGGCCAGGAAACCAAGACCCAGCCGCTCCTCAAGCTGTCCGGGCAGTGTTCGACCTCCGATTGCGGATGCCCCCATTCCGCCCATCACGACGCGGACAGCGAGGAGTCAACCATCGCGGTGTACGATCTCGGCGGCGGGACGTTCGATATCTCCATTCTCCGACTGGTCGAAGGTGTCTTCGAGGTGCTCAGCACCCACGGCAACACCCGGCTCGGCGGCGACGACTTCGACCGGCAGATCATCCATCTCGTCGAACGCGAGGTCAAACAGCAGTTCGGCCTGGATATTCAATCGCCGGCAACCCGACAGGCACTCCGCGGTCTCGCCGAGAACGTCAAGATCCGCCTCAGCAGTGAGCCTTCCGCATCCTTCGAGATCGACCTCGGATCGAACCGCGTCTACAGGAGAACGATTACCCGCGGCGAGCTCGAGGTCATGCTCGCCCCCTGGATCGAGCGGACCATCGAATCCTGCCGTCACGCCCTGGCTGACGCCAGGGTCGACCCTTCCCAGATCAGCCAGGTTGTCCTCGTCGGCGGCAGCACCCGCACCCCGCTGGTGCGGAGCCGGGTCGAGGAGGTCTTCGGACGCAAACCCTACACCGCCCTCAATCCCGACGAGGTGGTCGCCCTGGGGGCCGCCGTTCAGGCCGGTATCCTCGCCGGCACCCGCCGCGACGCCCTGTTGCTCGATGTCGTGCCGCTGTCGCTCGGCATCGAGACCCTCGGCGGAGCCATGGGCAAGCTCATTCTCCGCAACACGCGCATTCCTTGCCAGGCCACCGAGCGGTTCAGCACCTTTGCGGACGGCCAGACCAACGTCAAGATCAACGTCCTTCAGGGCGAGCGCGAGCTGGCTCGCGACTGCCGCTCGCTGGGGATGTTCGAACTCCGTGGCGTGCCCCCGATGCCCGCGGGGATTCCAAAGATCCTGGTCACCTTCCTCATCGATGAGAACGGCATCCTCAACGTCTCCGCCCGGGAGGAGCGCAGCGGGCAGGAGGCCGGCATCCAGATCGTGCCCACCCACGGGCTGACCCAGGACGAGGTCAAGCGCATGGAGCTGGAATCCTACGCACACGCTCGCGAAGATATGACCGCCCACCGGTTGATCGATCTGCGCAATCAGATCACCTTCGACACCGACAAGACCGAACAGATGCTCGCTCGCGTGGGTGATCGCTTGGGACCCGGCGAGCGAGCCGCGATCGAACAGGCCATCCGCGATCTCCGCGGCAAGGCCGAGACCCTCACCGACGCCGACGCTCTGCACAACGCCCTTATCGCGTTCGATCGCAACACCGTCCGGCTCGCGGAACTCGCCATCACCGCCACCTTGCAGGAGACCCTCAACCAGGAGAAGCGATAACATGGGCGGCCAGAATCCCCACCCCGCCGAAGCCGACGTCCGGCTACCGAAACGCAAGTACCGGGTGACCTTCCTCCCGATGAACAAGACCGTCGAGGTGGATTGCCGGACCCTGCCGTACGCTGATCACGGCCGGCCGGGCAGCATCCTGGACATCGCCATGGAACATGGCATCGATCTGGACCACGCTTGCGGCGGTGCCTGCGCCTGCTCCACCTGTCATGTCATCGTCCGCCAGGGCCTCGACCACTGCGGCGAGACCACCGATGAAGAGGAAGACCAGCTCGACGAGGCCTACGGGCTCACTCCCCAGTCGCGTCTCGGCTGCCAATGCGTCCCCGACGGAAGCGGCGATGTCGTCGTCGAAATCCCAGACTGGAATCGCAACCTCTCACGGGAAGGCGTGCCACAAACGCCCAGGCGATGAGGAATGACTGTGAGGCGCAGCGCCGAGTCGTGCTGCCGGGTCGATCGTGCGGAGCGCAGGGAGAGAAAACGGTGACTGAATGCCGAGCGCCGAATGCGGACCGCTACTCTGGAGCCCCGTATGTCACTCAAATGGACTGATACTGAAGACATCGCTATCCTGCTGCACGAGAAGTGGCCGGACGTCGATCCGCTCACCGTCCGGTTTACCGAACTGCGCCAGTGGGTTTGCGAACTCGAAGGATTCGCGGACGACGTCAAGCTGTCGAACGAGGCCAAGCTCGAAGCGATTCAGATGGCGTGGCTGGAGGAGTACAACGCCGCCCGGGAGTGAGGCCGGCGGTGGGCCATGCGATCGTTCACCCGGGGCCTCGGGCCGTGTCCTCACTTCTGCCCGACAAACGGGCCCGGGACGACGGTCTTCAACTGCTGCAACTTCGGATCGATGCGAAACCGGTACTCCTCTTCAATCTCCGCCCGGGTGTGCGGGCGTGACCGGAAGACGGCCACAGCCCGAGCGAGGGCCTGGGACAGTTCCCGCAGAATGGGAACTGCCTCCGCCATGGTCTTGCCCGGCACGTAGACCCAGCGATGATCTATCCTCCTGAACGACAGGGACACCACCGGCGGTGATCCGATGACCGCCGTGACCGTGCCTGTCGCTCCGCTCTCCGTGACGTCGGTAACCGACAGCTCTCCAGAGAACAGCTCCATGGCTCCGAGCAGGTTCAGCCGGCGCAGGGGGTTCCAGTCGAAGGCCGGGCAACTGGCCTGGCCGGCCTCCAGGGCCGCGGCGCTGGCCGCCCGGAGTTCCTCGATCACGATGAGCAGATCCATGACCGTCTCACGCGATTCGGGCTCGATGTAAGGGCGGAGACGGGCATACGAGCCCTGGCGATGCCACCGGCGAAGCAGATCGAATGTCTCGCGGAGACTGACCGGCGCGGGATCCGGCGGCGGCTTGACCCAGCGTGAGACGACCGGCAACCGTTCCGGCCCCACGACGATCGAGATGGCCAGGATCGTGCCCAGGAGAATGATCGCCACGGGCAGGACCATGCGAAGCGGGCGCAGCACGATCGCGTCCTTTCGCTACCGAGGAACCGATGGAGCCATGGCCGGTCTTGCCGGTGTGCCCGGTACGCGGAAATCCTTCTTCCCTGACTGGAGCACCATTCCGTCGCGACGCTCGAATGCCACAATGATGCGGATTTCCTTGCCCGCCAGATTGGTCCCCTCGTCGAACGCCAAGGGAAGACCGTATCCCCACCCTTGAGCCGTGCGTTTCGTCGATCGGAACGGCACCGCCTGCTGGACGTCGAAGGACCATTCCTTCACCAGCTGGGGGGGTTTGGGATTCGTCTTATCGTTGTCCAGCAGGAAAACCCGCGGCCGGATGACCCCGTCGCCGAACACCCCCAGGCCGTTGCGACCACCACCCAGGTACAACCGGCTGACCACGATCCCCACCACCCGCGAGCGGCTTTCGTCCCACATCCATGGGTTGAATGGGTCGTAGTATGCCGCCACCCGGACGATGGTCGGGTCCACGGGTAGCTGTTCGGTCTCCGACGCCGTCGCTTTGACCGGCCCGCGTGTTTCCTTCGCCGGCTCCTCCCGCGATTTCAGATCGGTGCAGCCGCCGATCAAGAGCCATCCGGCCGGCACGAGACTCCATCGCCATGTCCAAGCCGTGTTTCTCACAGCAACTCCCTTCGTCATTTTACCCGCACGGTGAGCGTCGGACGCTCGGGATTCGTCTGGATCGCCGACACCGGCGGGCCGTACTGCTCGACCTCCGGACCGAACTGATCCGCCGGTTCGTCGGAGCGCTTCTTCTGCTCGCCCGTCGGCCGCAGGACATCCACCGGACCGAACTGATCGGCATCGGGCTTGACCTGCAGACCCTGCATCAGCGGGCTGCGGCGAATGTTGTCGTTCAGTCCGGTCTGATCGCGCATCTCCACCGACAGCGTCCTGGCCTCCTCCGGCGTCCGAATCACATGCGGCGTGAGCATGATGATCAGTTCCGTCCTGCTCGTCTTGCGGGTCGAAGCACGGAACAGGTTGCCAATGCCCGGTATGTCACCGACCAGCGGTACCTTGCTTTCGCTCTTGGTCTCGTTGCTGGTGATCAGGCCGCCGATGATGACCGTCTCTCCATTCTTCACCGTCACCGTCGTCTTCGCCGACCGCTCGTCGAACGTCGGCAGCGACACGCCCGTCGAGATCGTCACCGGGGATTGCCCGATCTGCGAGACCTCGGGGCTCACCTCCAGGTTGACGTACCCATCCGCGTTGACGATCGGCGTCACCTTCAGGATGACACCCACCTTCTCGTAGGTCACGCTCGGCGTGACGACACCGGAGGACGACACCACCACGTCCTGGACCGTGGGAACGCGCTGGCCAATGGTGATCTCCGCGTCCTGATTGTCCTGCACCATGATGGACGGGCGGCTGAGCACCTCAAGCTGGCCTTCCGCCTGCAGGGCATGAAACAGGAAGTCAAAATCTTCGCCCGTCACCGTGAAGGAAATGCCCCTCCCGCCGCTCTGCCCCACCGCCCCCACGCTCGTCCCCAGGATCTTGTCGAAGCCCTCCCCCTGGACGACCCCGTTGGGGCCGGTGTACTTGTTCTCGCTGAAGACCAGGTCCTGCAACGCGAACTCCATGCCCAGTTCGAAATTGTCGCTGATCGTGACCTCGGCCATCAAAACCTGGATCATGACCTGAGCCGGGGCCCGATCCAGCTCATTGACCATGGCGACGACCTGCGATTCCATGCGCGGGTTGTAGCTCACCACCAGGGTGTTCGAGCCCTTGCCGCCCTCCTGGATGGTCACCTGGCGCATGAGCTGCCGGGACGCGGCCTCCCCCTTCTGGGCGGCCTCCATCGCCTGCTTCTCCTCGTCGAAGAACGCCTTCATCGCCGCGGCCACATCCTCCGACGTCCGGTTGCGGAGCTGGATCACCCGCTGCACCCGCTCCTCGACCTCCTGGTAATCGAGCTTGTAGACCAAGTTCTCCACAATCCGCAAGTAGGCTGGACTGCCCGCGGCGATCAGCGAATTCGTCCGCTCGTCGACCGAGAACGTCAACTCCACGGCGGCGCCGGCCCCGCCTTCCGCAGCGGCCCCCCCTGAGACCAGCAGAGGCGTCGAGCCATCCGAGGAACCGCTCTTGCTCTTGAACAGGTCCTCCAGCAGGTTCTGGATTTCCTTCGCGTCCGAGTTGCGCAGCGGGAACACCATCAGATCCGCGGTCTGAGGCTCGACGCTGTCCAGCATCTCCACCAGGGTCCGCAGCATCTCGATGTGCTCCTCGGGGGCCAGAACCATCAACGAGTTCGTGTTCTTGTCCGGCGTGATGGTCACATCCTGGTACACCAGGCTGCGCATCCGCTCCTCGCCGGTCTTCGGATCAACGCCGAGGAACTTGATGATCATCTGCTTGGCGTCGTCGCTCTGCTTGCCGGTGCTCGAACCTGCCTTCTGAAAAAAATCGTCGAGCTGTTTGGACAGGTCCTCCGCCTTCGCGTTCCTCAGCCGGAAGACCCGCAGGCCCATCTCCGTCTTGACCCGGGTGTTGTCCAGCTTGCCGATGATCGTCCGCACATTCTCCATCAACGCGGGATTCGCCCACACGATCAGGGCATTGGTCCGCTCCTCGGGCGTCACGGCAAATCCGCCCTTGTTCTTGCCCTGCTGCTGCTCGATCAGCTTGGTCAGTGTCTCGCTGATCGTCTTCGCCTTCGCGTCGGCCAGGGGGAAGATCTCCATCTGCTCGGCGATTGTCGACTTGCGATCCAGCAGCGAGATCAGGTGCTGGGCCATCTGATGATCGTCCATCGAGGCAGTGATCACCAGGCTGTTCGACTGGTCGTCGGCGATGATGTTGATCGGCGTCCGCTTGCTCGACTCGCCCTGGGCCGAGCGCTTCTGGAACATCTCGGTCATCACCGGCTCGAGCTTGCTGGCCGCGGCTTCCTTCAGGGTGTAGACCTTGAAGGTGTACGCCGCGTCCGAGGTCTCCACGTCCAGCTTGGGCACCAGCTCCTCCGCCCGCTTGATCGCGAAGCGGGCCCCGGTCACGATCAGGGCCTTGCTCCGCGTATCCGGGATGATCGTGACCTCGAGCTGGTCTTTCTGATCCGAGCCCATGCCCGCCTGCATGCCCTTGAACATCTGCTGCAGCGTATCAGCCAGGCTCACCACGTCGGCGTACTTGATCTTGAAGAACTTCGCGTCCGCGGGCATGTTGGCGATGTCTTCCCGGTCGATCTCCTTCAGCAGGCTTTCGACGATCGCGAGATTCTGCGGGCTGGCACTCACAACCAGCGAGCTGCTCCGCACGTCGGGCACGACCGTCACCTTGGTCGCCGACTCGGGCAGGTCCTTCTTATCGCCCGAACCGATGTACAGCCCCTTGTCGAACAGGTCGGTGACCAGCTTGGCCGCCTTGCTGATGTCCGCGTTGCGGACGGGGAAGGTCCGGAACACGCCCTCCGCCGATGGGGGCACGTCGAGCTGAGCGACCAGCTTCTTCACTTCCTCAAAGGTGGTCTTCGACGACGCCACCAGCATCGTCCGGCTCAAGGCATCCTCGATTACCGTGATCCGGTCCGACGGCTGCTCCTCCTGGCCCTTGGCCAGGCTCTGCTTCAGACGTTCGGTGAACAGCTTGCGGACGATCTCTGCCACCTTGGTGACGTCATTGTTCACCAGGGTGATCGACCGAATATCCGCCATCGGCGAGACCTTCTGGGCCTCCAGCTTCTGAACCAGATCCTGGATGGCTACAAAATCGTCCGGCGTACTGGCGACCACCAGCGCGTTGCTCCGCGTATCGCTCACGATGACCGGTTTGTCCTCCTTCAGACCGCCCTGCCGCCGCGCTTCCGCCCGGCCGTCCCAGATCTCCTTGATCTTCTCGGCCACGTCCGTGGCCGCCAGATTGTCCAGGGTGATGATCTGGATGGCACCCAGCCAGGTGTCCTTGATCTCATCCAGATCCCTGACCAGCTTGGAGAGCTCCTCGAACTTGTCTTCCTTGGCAACAATGATCAGGCTGTTGGTCCGGGTGTCCGGAATGATCAGGCTGCGCTCGCGCTCGGCCGCTGTGGGGCTCAGGGTCTTTTCCGCCACCTTCTGCTGCTGGTCGATCAGCTTCTGCACACCCTCCGCGACCGTCTTGACGTCCGCGTGGGCCAGGGTCACCAGCTTGGGCGTGTACTGCCCCACCGTCTGCTCAATGTCAACCGACTTGACGATCTGCTGAACAAGCAGGATTTGCTCCGGCCGGCCGGACACCACCAGAGTGTTGGTCCGCTTGTCCGCCGAAAAACCGATGTTGTAGGCCAGCGACTGCCCGATCACGTCGGGCGGCATGCGCCCGGCCACGGTCTTGCCCGGCTGCTCTGGCAGGCGTTTGCCTTCCTCGAAAATGGCCTTCAACGAAGCCATCAGGGCGTCCGCATCGGCGTGCTCCAGCGGGATCACCTTGACCACCATCGCATCTGCGATCGGCGCCGTGTCCAGCAGATGGATGATCTCACCCATCGGTCCCAGGTTCTTCTCCGTGGTCGCCACGATGATCGAGTTCGTCCCGACCTCGCCGAAGATCTTGATCGGCTTGTCCAGATCCAAATCGCTCAACTGCTTGTCGCTTCCGTCCGGACCCTTGCGAACCACCTGCAGCCGGCGGATCTGCTCCTTGATCGCCTTGGCGTCGTCGCTGTCTCGCTCCAGCATCTTGGTCAGGGCGTCGGCCAGATCCTTGGCGACGGCCTTCTCCAGCGGGTAGATCCCCACCTTGACCACTGCCCCGCTCTCCGCGGTCGGCTCGACGTCCATCAGGCTGATCAGGTTCTTGATCTGCTCAAGATCGTCCGCGGGCGCCGAGATGAGCAGCATGTTCGTACGGGCATCCGCCAGAATGGTAAACAGGTCCGCGCTCTGCTTCTTGCGCTGAGCCAGACTCTTCAAGATGTCCTTCAGCTTCTGCTCGGCCTCGCCCGCCTTGATGTACTTCAATTGGACCGGCTCGAACTTGACCGTCCCACTCAACGACGGCTGATCGATGCCTTCCACAATCGTCGTGATCAACTCCATGTTCGCCTCGGTCGCGGCGATCATCAGCAGGTTGGCACGCGGCTCAGGTATGATCGCCAGCCGGTCCTCGGGACGAAGCTGTCCGCTGGTCGGCTTCTTGACGTTGTTCCACAACTGCTCGATCTTCGTGGCCAGCTCACCGGCGTCGCCCGATTTCAACTTGAAGATCTTGAACTCCGGCTTGAACAGCGGCTGCTGATCCATCAGGTTGATGAACGCCTCCAGAATCGCCAGGTCGTTCTCGTCGCCGGTCATCACCAGGGTCCCGTCGGAGGTCACCTCGATCTCGACCGGATTGCCGGAGAGCTTCCCGATGCTCGACACCGTCGCGGCCGGAGTCTGGATGCCCGGGGGACTCTGGAGCTTGGTCTCGGCGGCCTTCTGCAGCCTGGCCAAGTCCGCCACGGCAGGTTGCGTGCTCGGCAGGCCAGCCTTGGCCGCGGTCGCCGGTCGGGTGGACGGCGGAAGCAGGGCAGTCACCGAAGCGGGGAACGGCAACGATTTGAGGCTGGGATGATCCGCTGCCGGCCGGGTGGTCGGGGCCAATGCCGAGGTGATCTTGGGACGAGTGGGAATCGGTCGCGGGGCCGCCGGCCCGGGGCCGTCAGCGACCGGTTTGTCGCTGTTGGCGGCCAGGGCCGCGTCCGGGTGCTCGCTGGGCACCACAGGCGCCGGGGCCACGTCCACCGGCTGCTCGGCCGGACGCGTGGTTTGCCCAAGCAAGGCCTGTCCCAGAGCCAATGTCAGAACCATCCATGCTGATCGCATCACCGTATCCTCCACTGCCAGGCGCGAACACCACTCAACGCGCCGGCTCTGCTGCAACTCACTTCCCCGCCCCGCCAGTCGGCCTTTCGCCGACCATTCCCCCTCTCCAGGGGGAACACAGAGGACCTGCCCTCCATCGCCGCAGGAGTCCTACCGCCCATACCCGGTCTTCTGCCCACCGCTCCGCTGCTGCTCGATCAGCTGATCCAGCACCTTCTTCATATCCTGGGGAGCGATGTTGACCGGCCGCACCACCCGGGCGCTCATGCCGCTCGTCGGCTTCATCTCCTGCAGCTTGTCCACCAGCTGCTTCACCGTCGGGAACAGGCTGGGCGTACCGGCCACCATCAGGGCCGGCACCCGCTCGTCGACGCCGATGGCAATCTGGCCCGGCTTGTAGCCCGGCTGTTGCCGCTGCTTGGCCTGCTCGCCGGTGTTCACCGTCTTCTCGATTTCCGAGGCCAGCTGCCGAGCGTTCATCCCTCGCGGCAGCTGCACGACCTCCATGCCGCTCATCTCGGTCTTGGTGTCGAGCTTCCCGGCCATCTCTTCGATCATCTTGTAATCGACGGTGCGAGCCCTGACAACGAGCGAGTTGGTCCCGTCGTCGGCCATGATCAGCGGAATGGTATCCGTACCGCTCGTTCGGGTACGGTTCTTCTCCGCCGGCTCGGTGAACATGCGGCTCAGGGTGGTCGCCAGCTGGGCGGCCGAGCCGTTCTTGATCGGAATGATCTTCGGCGCCGTGCCCGCACCGGGCATCTCCTTGTCCATGTTCTGCACGACCTTCTGAACGCGATCAATGGACGACGCCGAGCCGCTCACCACCAGGGCGTTCATCAGCGGCGACGCCTGGATGCGAACACCGCCGACCAGATCCTCGCTCCCGCGGCCGGCGGTCGTGCCCGGCTTCCGCAAGTACTCGGACATGATCTTCTGAGTCTCTGCCGCGTCGATGAACTCCAAAACTATGACCCGCAGCTCCTCGACATTGGCTTCGTCCACCGGCTTGTCCAGTTCGGCCACCAGTTCCTTGATCGCGGCCATGTCCTGCTTGTTGGCCGAGACCACGATCGAGTTGCTGTTGGTGTCCGCCCCGAAGGCCGGCGGCTGCTGGCCCGCCCGGCCCTTGGTCCGGTAGGTCGCCTGCAGCACCGGATACAGGTCCGCCGCCCGGGCGTTCTTCAACCGGAGGATCTCCTGGTGGGGCACGCCGGTTCCCGACACATCCATCTCCTTGATCAGGGCGGCGATCTTCTCGTGGTTCTCCTCCGAGGCCGTGACCACCAGCGTGCTGGTCGCCGGCTCGACCGAGGTCACCACCTGATCGCGCTGGCTGAGCGTCTTGTTGGCCTCGAATCGGGCGTCGATCACCTTCTGCATGGCGGTCAGATCGACATACTGGATCGGATAGGTCTTGATCGACCGTTGGGTCTCGCCTACCTGGGGAATGTCCAGCTGGGCGATCAGGGCCTTGATCTCCTTCATGGACTCGTCGTTGTTGGCGGTCACGAGCAGAGCGCCGGAGGCATCGTTCGACGACACGGTCACCGGGTAGGTGCCCGTGCGCCTATCGACCTTCATGCTCGCCCTGATCATCTTGTCCAGCGTCTTGGCCAGCTCCGAAGGGAGCACGTTCTTGATCATCACCGTTTCCGGAGCGGTCAGCCGAGCCCCCTTGATCTCCGCCGTGTCCAGTTCCGCCACGATCTTGGCAACCCGCTCATGGTTCTCTAAAGAGGCGGTGACCAGGAGCGCGTTATTGGTAACGTCCGCCGTGAAGGTCACCTGATCCTGGATCGGCCGGTTGGCATTGTTCGAGAACCGTGCGGTAATCGCCGTGACCACCGATTGCAGTTCCGCGTATTGCAGGGGGTACGGTTTGACGGTGCGGTCCTTGTCCGTCGGCGGCTCGATATCGAGCTGGGCAATCAGCACCTCCGCCTCCTTCATATCCGTCTCGTTGGCCGTGATGACCAGCGTGTTGGACGAGTCGTTGGCGGCCGCGGTGATCGGATACAAGCCGGTCTTCTGATCGCGCTTCTTGCTGCGCTGGATCATCCCGTTCATCGTCGTCGCGACGTCCGAGGCCTTCGCGTGCTTGAGGACCACGGTCTTGGGTATCACAACCCGGCCCACGTTGCTGATGTCGAGCTCCTTGATGATCGCCGTCACCTTCTCGTGATTCTTGGGCGACGCGGTCACCATCAAAGCCATGTTGACATAGTCGGGCGTCAGTGTGACCTGATCATGGATCGGCCGCTTCTCGTTGTCCTTGAATCGTGCGGTGATCGCGGTCGTCGTCGACTGCAAATCGGCGTACTGCAGCGGGTAGGACTTGACCACGCGATCGGTCTCGGTCGGAGGCTCGATATCGAGCTGGGTGATGAGGGTCTCGGCCTCTTTCATGTCCGTCTCGTTGGCCGTGACGATCAGGGTGTTGGTCGAATCGTCGCCTTGCACCGTGATGGGATACATCGAGGTCTTCTGGTCGCGCTTCTTGCTCCGCTGGACCATGGCGTTCATCGTCGTGGCCACTTCGGACGCCTTGGCGAACTTGAGCCGAACGATCTTCGGAGCCGCCACCTTGTCGAAATTGCTGACATCCAGCTCCTTGATGATTTGGGCCACCTTCTCGTGGTTCGCCGCCGACGCGCTCACCATCAGGGCCATGTTCGAAGCATCCGGAGTTAGGGTGACCTGATCCTTGATCGGCCGCTTCTCGTTGTCCTTGAATCGAGCCGTGATCGCCGTGGTCATGGACGTCAGGTCGGCGTACCGCAGGGGGTAGGACTTCACCACCCGCTCCGTCCCGGGCGCCGGCTGGCTGTCCAACTGCTTGATCATCGCCTTGATCTCGTCCATGTCCTTGGGCGTGTTGGCGGTGAGCAACAGCGTGTCCGAGCTGTCGTCCGCGGTGACCGTCACCGGATACTGGCGCGTATTCCGATCCGGCCGCTTGGTCCGAGCGATCATGTCGGTCAGCACCTTGGCCATATCGCTGGCCTTGACGTGCTGCACGCGAACCGTCTCGGGGGGGTTGATCTTGTTGGCATCGGGATTGTCGATCTGCTCGAGCAGCTTGGTGATCTGCTCCATCTCGGCGACCGGCGCCTTGATGATGATCGACTGCGTGCCATACTCCGCCGCGATGGTGACCTGCTCGTTCGCGGGAACCCGGGTACCGGTCTTGCCGAAGGTCGCGGTCAGGGCCTGGACGGTGTACGCCAGGTCCGCGACCTTCACGGGAATGACCTTGGTTTGCTGCCCGCGCGGTGTCGCGCCTTCCACGTCGAGCGCAACCAACAGGTCATCGATGGCCTTCTTGTTGTTCGCACTGCACGTCACCAGCAGCCGCTTGGTGGACGGCTCCGGCGTGATTGAGACCGACGTTTCCGCGGGAGCGATAGTGGCACCCGATGTCTTCAGGGCCGCAAATCGCTTCGTGAACATCTTGTCCAGAGTCTCCGCCACGTCGTCCGCGTTCGCGAACTTCAGCGGGATCTGGTAGTCATTGACCGTGATCGCAGCCGGCGGCTGTGGAATCGCTCCCTCCAACGGGTCGATGATCTTGTTCTTGATCTCATCGATCTGGGCTTTCGTACCGGTCACGTAAACGACGTTGGCGGTGGCTTCCGCGGCGGCCCTGGGCGGCAGCATGCCGTGAACGAACTGCTTCCCGGAGTGCAAGGCATTGATCGTCGCCGCCACCGAGGTCGCCTGACCCCTGACCAGGGTGAACATCTGGGTCGTCACCGTGGTCACATCCGGGGGAGGCGCGTCCAGGTCGGTCAGCACCTTGGTCACGGCCAGGAAGGTCGCCGGCGTGCCCGCCACGATCAGCGAGTTGGTCCGCTCGTCGGCGGTCACGGCATACACATCCGAGGCAATCGCCCCACCGCCCGACCGAGTGACCTGGATCATCATCTCCTTGAACCGCGACAGGACCTCCTGAGCGGTTGCATACTTCAGCTTGAAGACCTGGATGTCGCTCGTCGTGGTCTTGTCCATGGTCTCGGCCAGGCCCTTGATTTCCTCGAAGACCGCGGCCGGGGCACTGACAAACAGCATCTTGCTGCTGTCCTCACCCACGATCGTGATCCTCTGCTTGCCGCCCTTGCCGCGAGCCCCGCCGGCACCGGTCCTGCTGCCCAGGAAAATCTCCTTGAGCTTGTCGGCCACGGTCGAGGCGTTGGCCACTTTGAGCTGGATCTGGTGCGGTTTGACGTCCTGACCCACCTCGTCATCCAGCTGCTTGATCTGCTCCGCGATCAGTTTCTGCTGAGCATCCGGTGCCCACACCACGATGCTGTTGGTCTCCGCGTTCGGCGTGATCCGAATCGCCAGCGAACCCGTCGCCTTGGGATCGTCCACATGAACCGCGCGCAGCGTCTCCGCGGTGGTCGTCGCGTCGGCGTGCTCCAGGGTGTAGATCTGGGCCTGGCCCTTGTCCGGGGCGACGTCCAGCTTGGTGATGATCGGCTCCACCTTCTCCATGTCCGGCAGAAGAGCCCGAACGACCAGGGTGTTGGTCCGGGCGTCGGCGGCCACGGTGACCGCGCCCATCCGCGAAGGGCGAATGACTTCGCCGCCGCCGGCCCCCATACGACCGCCGCCGCCACCGCCGCCGCCGCCGTCAGCCCGGAAGATCCGCTGCAGTTCCGTCGCCACCTTCTCCGCGTCACCGTACTTCAGTGGGAAGGTCTTGATCTGCGACGGGATGTCCTGAGCCTCGAGGTTGTCGATCAGCTTCTCCACCAGCTTCATGCCATCCTGGGGAGCGGAGACGATGATGCTGTTGGTCGTCCCGTCCGAGGTGATCGTGATTTCCTTGGCCGGGTTCAGCTTCAGCTTGCCCTTGACGTCCCCCTCGGCCCCGGGCGTGGCCGCGTCGCCACCCAGCATGCCGGAAGCCTGCATCTCGAGCATCTCCTGCTCGAGCTGTTCGATCAGCGCATCGGCGTTGCCCATCATGCCCGGCATCCCGGCGCGCATCATGCTCGGCCGGGTGCGCAGGGTTCTCGTCCGGGTATCCTCGATCTTCAGAATCGCCTTGATCGCCTGCTCGACTTCATAGGCATTCAACTTCTTGAGCTGGAAGATCTTGATGTCCACCGGCGGCTTGTCGCTCGGCCGGTCGATCTTGAGCAGCAGCTCGGCCACCGGCTGGAAATCCTCCTTGGCCGCGCGGACAATCAGGGTCTGATCTCGCGGGTTGGGAAAAATGCGAACCCGTTGTCCGCCGGGGGCGGCCTGTGCCTGCTCGGCCTCCTTGCGGGCCTGCTCTTCGTCGCGCCGGCGCTTGCCGCCGCCTTCCTCGTCCTCTTCTTCGTTCTTCTTGTCCTTGGCCCCGCCGGCTTGCGGCTTCCTGGCATCCGGTTGAGCGGCCTTCTTGGGCTGCGCCGGCTGCTTGTCGTTGAACATCTGCTCCAGGATCGTGGCCGCGATGCTCACGTCCAGATACCTGAGCCGGAACACGCGTACATCGCTTGGAGCCTCCTGCAACTCCTCGAAGTTCTCGATGATCCTGTCCAGCGTATCCTGCAGCTCCTGGACTGCGGATGGATCGCCCAGGAAGTAGATCAAACCCGACTCCTCGTCGTATTTGACCTGCACATTCCCGGTCTGGTAGGCCTCCGCGGCCGCCCGTCCGATCTCAATCTTGGTACGCTCCTCGGCGGACATCTCCGACTCCGTGGGGGCGTTGGCGGCGGAATCCGGAGCGGGCGACGGCAATCGGGCTTCGACCCCCTGCGAGCCACGAGGTGTCTTCTCGTGGTCTTCAGCTGCGGGTGCTGCGGGAGCGGGTGTCACCGGCGTCGGTGCCGGCACCGGGGGCGGAGGTGCAGTCACAGGTTGTGGCACGGGCGCCGCAGGCTGCGGAGCAGGAGCGGCGGTCGCCGGCGGGGGGGCTACCGGAGTCGGAGCGGCTGCCGCCGGCTGAGTGGCCGGAGATGCCGCCACCGGTTGAGGCCCGGGGGCGGCCGGCTGTGGAACCGGGGCGGTTGCCGCGGGCTTTGGCGCCGGTGCAGGCGTTGCCGCAGGCTGAGTCGCCGGAGCGGGAGTAGCCGCGGGTTGCGAACTTGCGGCCGTGGTCGGTTGGGTCGCTGGCTCGGCCACGGTGATTTTCACCGCCCCCGCCCAAGCGAATCGGGCAATGGAATCCGTCAGGGCGCGCAGCTCGGAGGTCGGAGCAACCACGGGTGCGTTGTTCAGCGACGTCGTTCTGACGCCCGGCACGCTCACCGGCGCCGCCGGCTGGGTCGTCGAGCGATAGTCCGGTTCCACAATCGGATCGGTGTAGTTGATCTCGTGCAGCATGTCCAGCGGGTTCTTCCGCCCGGCCGCCTTCGGAATCGCCGACACCTTGAACTTGTTCTGCATCTCCGCCGGGGCCGCCTGCTGCATCATCTCCACCATGCGGGCCACGTTGGTCCCTTTGGGAACCTGCTTGACCGACATGGTGACCGGGGCCCGGATCTTCTGCTTCTGCAGCCGGATCAGCCACTCCTCAACCAGGGTGAAGTGCTCCGGCTTGCCTTCCACGATCACCTGGTTGGCGATCGGGAAGCTCTTCACGTACGGCGAATCCGAATAACCGATCAGATCGATGAGCACGCGATCGAGATACTTGGCAAGGGTCTCCGCCGAACCCTCGACGTCATACACCTTCGTGATGTTGCCCTTGCGGCTGGTCACCACGGTACCCATGCGGCTGGTGTGTGTATCCTCGGTCGGCTTGGCCAGCTCCTCCTTCATCTTGATGATCTCTTCGATCAGCGGGAACTTGTCCTGCGGTGCCGAGACGATGATTCGCTTGCTGGCGTACTCCGTCTGAATGACCACCGGCGTCGAGCCGCGCGATCTCCGTCTGCTCCCCGACCCCCCGTAGCCGACCGAGGAGTAGTCGTAATCGCTGCTGCTGTATCCGCTGCCGCCGGCCTCGCTGGCCCCGGCGATGTCCTCGAGAGCGCTGACCACCTCGTACAAGTCCGCGTACTGGAGGGCGAAGACGCGCAGAACCGGCCCTTCGGGCTTGGCCTGGGCGTCGAGGCTCAGCACCAACCGCTCCCCCTCGGCCACCTTGTCATTGGGCCCGCGCAGAATGATCATGTTGCTCGACTCGACCGCCGTCGCGGAGAGCTGCTCGGTATCGCTCGAGCCGCTGCTCCGACTCATCATCCCGCCGCCCCACGGCGACCACTCGCCCCGCCAGCCGTCTCGTCCGCGACGCCCGCCCCAGCGCGAACCGCCGCCGCTTGACTTGTTGACCTGCTCCTCGACGATCTCGGCGATCTCCTCCGCCCTGGCCGTCTTGAGCGTAATCATCCGCATCGTGGACGGCTCGGCCGGCCTGTCGAACTCCTTCAGCAGTTCGTCGACCAGCGGCAACAGGCTCTCCGGCGCGGACACCATGATCCGCCGACCGGCCCGGTGGGCAGTGACCCGTGGGCCGTCGGACATGCCGCCGAACCCGCCGTACCACCCGCCGCCGCGCCGCCCGCCGCCCTTCTCCTTCAGCTCCTGGAACTTGGCCTGCAGGATCGGCTCGAGCATATCCGCAATGTCGTCGGGCCGGGCGTCCTTCAGGTCATAGTGGCGGATCACCATCGAGGTGTCCGGCCCGTTCTGCTTGATCATCTGCTGGACGATCGGGTCGATCTCCGCCATCTTCTCCGGCGGGGCCGAGACCATCAGAATGTCGCTGTTGTAGCTACCGATGAATTTGACGCCGTCCCTCGATCCTCGCCGCCCCCATCCGTCACCCCTCGTACCCACCGAGTACAGCTGCTCCAGGTTCCGGGCGATTTCCGATGTGCCCTGATAGTCGGAGCTCTCGACCTTGTAGCTGCGGATCTCGTTCTTGCCGCTCGGGTTGGTGTCCAGCAGGGCGATGAACTTCTCGATCTCCGCCATCTTGTCCTTGGGCGCGCTGATCACCAGCCCGTTGCCGACCTCGGTCATCTTGATGCTGCCGGGCGTTGACGAGGAGGATGAGGAGTCCCACCATCGCCGACGGTCGCCGCCGCCGCCCGAGGTGAACATCGTCTCGATCGCGCTGCGGACTTCCTCGGCCTCCGCGTGCTGCAGGACGAACGTCTTGCGCACGAACTCCTGGGCCGCGTACAGGTCGTCGATCTCCTTGGCGTACTTCTCCGCCTTCTTGAAATCCTCCTCCGAACTGGTGATGAGGATGCGGTTGCTCACCGGCTCGGCCACCAGCAATATCGGCACTTTTGGAGCGCTGTCGCTCATGCCCATGCCGTACATACCGAAATCGCCGAATCCTCCGCGGCGCCCGCCACGGCGCCCGCCGCCACTGTCCGGGAATAGATCCTCCAGCTTCTCGATCACATAAGCGGCCTCGGCCGTCTTGAGCTGGATCGCCCGCAGCTCGGCCTGGTCGGCGGCGCTGGGCTGGTCCAGCTGCAGGATGAGTGCGGCGACCTTCTCGTGTATCTCGTCATTCGCCGAAACGATCACCACGTTGGTCTGCGGATCGAAGCGGAACTTGGCGTCCGCCGATTCCCCGCCGCCGTAGCCCATGCCCCACCGCGAGCGTCCACCGCCCCCGCCGAACGATTCGGTCAGGATCTGGGACACGTTGCCCGCCCCCGCGTGCTTCAGCTTGTACAGCTTCGTGGTCTTGTCCACGTCGGCGCTGGTGTCGAGTTCCTTCATCACCCGCTCAATGTCCATCCACATCTCCGGGGTGCTGACCACGATCAACGTCTTGGAGCTGTCGTCCGAGATGAACTTGGGAAGACCGCCTTCGCCCGAACTCATCCCTCCCCCGCGGTAGCCGCGGCCGCTGTAGCCGTACCCGCTGTAGCCGCCGCCCCCGCCGCTCTTCTCGCCGAAGCGGCTCATCAGCGTCATGGCCATGTCCGTCGGTGTCGCGTGCTTGAGACGCACCAGGTGCTCAACCGTGCCCGCTTCCGGATCCACGTCCAGCTTGGCAATCAGCTTCACGGCATCGTCGAGATCCTTCTTGTTGCCCATCAGGATGAGTGCCCGGTCGTTGGCCACGTCTGGAATCGCTCGGAAGTCGGTATCCTGGCTGCCGCCCCCGCCGTAGCCCCGTCCGCCGGATGAACCTCGCGACGAGAAGGTCGTGCTCAGGATCCCCGCGATGTTCGACGCGCTGCCATGCTTGAGAACGATGTACTGGTACGCCTCTTCGTCGGCGGGCACATCCAGGAGCTCGATGAACTCCTTGACTCGGACCATTTCGTCCGACTTGGCCTTGACCAGAATCGACCGGCTCTGCTCAAGCGGCGTCAGCACCGCGGTGGTGCCCACGTTGATGACCCGTGGCGGCTGCCGAGGCGGCGGGGGCTGACCCGGCTGGGCCGCGGGCTGCGGTACCTCGATGATCTTCTGCTCGCCGAGCATCGGACGGATCATCTCCGCCAACTTGGTCGGCGAGGTGTGCTCAAGTTTGATGACCTCCAGCTGGCCGATCTTCTCCAGAGGCAGGTCAATGAACTTCTCCAGGTACTCCGCCACCAGCTTGTGCTTGGACGGAGTCGCCCGAATGAGCAGCCGGTTCAGCCGGCTGTCTTCGTTGATATCCACCATGTCGGCACTGGAGACCGCGACCACCGGGGCCGGCGCGGGTGCCGGGGGGGCCGCCCCCGGGGGGCCGCCCCGCCGCCCGCCGCCCGCCGAGGGGGGCGCGTTGGTGATCGAGACCCCTCCCTCGGTCGGCGGCAGAATCTGCCGCAGATCCTGGGCCGCGTCCTGCGAGGAGGCGTACTTCAACGAGTAGACCCGGAGTTCTCGCCCGTCGCCTTCGGTATCCACATCGATCAGGTGCAGATACTCCAGCTGCTGGTTCAAGAAATACACAAACCCCTTCAGCTCGATGGCGTTCGAATTCGGAACCGTCGTCGCCCGGGCCGCGTTCACCGGCACCAGGTCCACCGCACGTTCGGCCAGCATCTGGGCCGGCTGCTGCTTCGGCTCGTAGGAGACCGAGGCCATCTCCCAGTCCGGGAGCTTGGCCGCCTCGTAGTCCTTCTCCGTCCGATAGATCCGCTTCGGCGGAATGTGCCGATACCACTCGGTCAGTCGACGAATCTCCAGATAGCTGTCCCGCTGAATCACCCAGGCGTCCAGATCGAAGATGATCTGGTTGAACTGCAACAGGGCCTCGTCGTACTTCATGATCTTGACGCTCTCAAACGTGATCGGCTTGGGGGCCTTCACGTCCAGGGAGCCCTGCCCGAGCATGCTTAGACCGGTCATGGTCTGCAGATCTCGGCACATGTCCTCGAACGAAGCGTTTTTCCAGGCGAAGAAGTACGGCCTCTCGTTGTAGGGAAGCGTCCACCAGCCGGTCTGCTTCTTCAGTTCGGCGGCCAGGTTCGGTGCCCCGGTCAGCGGGTGGCGCGGAATGGTCGCATCCTTGGGCGCGTTCGATGTCGGACCGGGCACGCCGCCAATGGCGCTCGCCGGCTGCGATCCCGGAACACCGGTCACCGGAGCATGAACGCCCGGAGTGGTCGGACTCGCGCCCGGCGTCACCGGCACCCCTGCCGGCCGGCTCGACGGCCCACGAAACATCGCGCCCGTTGTCCCGGGCCCCGTGTGACCCCCGGCCGGTGAGGATGTGGTCGGATGCCCCGGCTGAACGCCGGGTTGGACCGCCCGACCACCGGGTCCGCCCGGCTGGAAGCTGCGACCCTGACCCGGTACGCCCGGCTGAGCCGGGGGCGGTGTCGCCGGTGGGTTGGCCTTGATTTCGTTCTCCAGGGCATCCAGCTCGTTCTGGTCGACGGTGGGCAACCGCCGGCCATCCAGCCGCATACCTTCAGGGGCCGGGGCTTCATCGGGCGGAGGCTCCACCGGTTTCACCGGGCTGTTCACCGGCTCGGGGCGGACTCGGGGCGGACGACGGATCGAAGGCTGCGTCGCGGGGGACATGCCGGACGGACGGCTGGCGGTAATGGGATTCACCGGAGGCGGGGTCACCGGACGCACGCGCGGGCCGCTGCGATACTGCTGATCCGACTGCCGGCGCTGCTGCTCTTCCGCCTGCCGACGCTCCAGCTCGGCCTGTCGGCGCTCCTCCTCAGCCTGCTCGCGCTCCTCCTGGGAATGCTGACGAACGAACTCCGGATCGGCCATCGCCTCGTCGATCTCTTTCAGCAGCTCGGCCTCGGTCTTCTCCGGCGGCGCCGCCTCCTGCTCGGCGGGTGCCGTGGTCGGGTTTTGAGCCGCAACTTCAACGCGCCAAGCCAAGCTGACGGCCGTCCACACGCCCGCCGCCGCCCATATCGTCAATGGCAGAGCCACCGGTATTCGCCGGCTGACCTGCATCGTCGTCATTCGCTTGTTTGCCATTGGTCCGTGACCTCCAATCACGCCCTCTTAACTGGGGCTTGGCTTTATACCCAGAGCCTGCTCCGCCAGTTTCATGACCTCGTGGTAAATGAGTGGCTGGGTATCTTCCGTCAGATCCTGGCAGTCCTTCAGAGCCTTGCCGAGTTCGTGGAAGTGCCGCCGACCGTCGGCGCTTTCGGTGACGGCTCCCTTGGGATGAACGTAAACCAGCGTGCCGCCGTAGACTTCTTCCCCCACTTCCTTGTACTGATCTTCTCCCACCTTGGGTGCATTGGGCTGCGGCCGCGGATTCTCGAGCACGACCAACTGCCCGCGTGGCGAACTCAGGACCCGCCCCAGAACCATCTGGGCGTCCTTGGGCGGAGCGGTCGGCACGGGCGGCGGCGGCTGCTGGACCACCGCCGGCTGAGTCGCCGGGCTACCGCTGAAGATCGCTCGGATCGTCTTGTTCGCGTCCACCTTGAGCTGCCCGGGAACCATCGAACCGGTGAGGTCGCCTTCCCAGCGCTCGAACTTGAAGCCCGGGTGTGGGGTCACATTCACACTGACTGAACTGCCCTCCGGGTACCTTGGCATCGGTGGCACCAAGCCGACCACGCCGCCGTTCGGCGGCTGGGCCGACACGCTGATCGCGAACTGTTCCGGCCGGTAAGGCTGGAATATCTTCTTGGCCAACAAGGGCTTATAGTCGTCCAGCTTGGCCAGCTTGGTCCGCCCAACCTCCTGGCGCTTGCCCTCATCGAGCCCCGCCTTCTCCACCGCTGGCACCAACTGGCTGGGCGGAAGAATCAGCGTCTCCAACTGGGCGGTCATCTTCAGCAAGCCCTGGGCGGCCTCCTCTTTTCGCTTATCATCCTTGCCGGTCAGCCGAATCGCCTGACCCAGCGTCAGAGCTGTGCACCGCACCTGGTACGGCTGGCGATACAGGTTGAACAGGAAGGTGACCACCTCGTTCAGCTTGGCGGTCGCAGTCACGGTGGCCGGCAGACGGCGAATGCCGTTCTTCTGATACGATCGAACCTGATGCAGACTGATCTGCACATCCTGGAGCCGGGCCTGCTGCGTCTGCTCGTAGAGCTCCTCACGCAGCCGCGTCATCGCCTCGTTCGGATCCATCGACAACGTGCTCGGCCCGATCTCCCGACGCCAGCGATCGGCATTGACCACCGCCCGAGCCTGCTCCGACTTGATCGCGGTCAGATCCTTCTTCAGGGACTTGACCTTGGCTTCGTACCCTCGGAGAGAGTTCCGGTACAGAACCATACCCGTCCGGCCAAGGAACACCGCCATGGCCGCCAGCAGAAGCCCGATCATCAGTCGTTCGCGAGAGTTCATGTCACTTCTTCTTCGCCGGCGCCGGCTTCTGACCGATCAACACCGTCACCTGATCCTTGAACGGGTACTCCGATACCGTCGATGCGTTGCCTCTGCCGGGCAGTGCTCCACCCCAGATCGGCTTCTTGTCCCTGTCGCGCATCGCCGTGAGCGCCTCGATCAGCTGCGTTCCGACTTTGTTGTTCTTGGTGGCCAGCTCGATCCTGGCTTCGCCTTTCTCGCTGCACTCCAGGCGGGTGATGTAGGCTTCCTTGTTGGATGGGAAGACCTCGGACAGGGCGTTGAGCCGGTCGATCCAGACTAGATTCTGGCTCTGCCAGCCGTCCACATCCTTGACCAGTTTCTCCAGCTGCTGGCGCGCCTCCCGGTCGGTGTTCTCGTATCTCTTTCGGGCCTCCAGCGCCGCAATTTCCGTCTTCCTCTCCCTGATCGGGTTGTAGGCCAGTACGCTCGCCGCGGCGACAAACAGGGCGGCGGTCACGACGACCAGAGGTCTCTTCCGCCGGCGAACACGCTGCGCCGCTTCCGGCTCCTTGGGATGGATGAAATCGAAGAACTGCATCTCCTGGGAGATGCTTCCCTGGGCCAGTCCGACCGCCGCACTGAAGGGCGCTGCGCTCACGCCCTTCTCCCTTCGCCACTTCAGCCCGGGCGGAGGCTCATAGATCGTGGCCGGGGCCCCGAATTGCTCCTCGAAGCGGGTCGCCACGCGAGCGTCGATGCCCTCGGTCCCGGCCAGCACGATCCGGTCGATCGTCGCCCCCGGGTCGGAAGCTCGGTATGCCTGAACCGTCCGGTTCACCTCAATGATCAGGGCTTCCATCGGCGCCGGTCGGGCAAATCCCTCGTCGCTCGATGCACCGGCTTCTTCCGACGCCGGCCGCCCCGCTTTCTCGCTCAACCCGCCCGGCGGAATCGACACCGAAGCCGCCCGGGAGTACACCAGCCGGCCTTGCTGAATCACGTTGATCTCGGTCATCGCCGCCCCGACGTCGACCATCAGCGTCCGCCCTTCGGCCACCTGCTCGGGCGCCAGGGCCGCTAGGTTGGCATAGGGGCGAAGACCGATGCGCTCGAGTTTGAGCCCGGCCCCGGTGATGACCTGCCGATAGCGGTCCACCACCGCGATCCGGATCGCCGCCAGCCAGACGTCGCACATCCCGCCGCCACCCGCAGCCTCGCCGCCGGCCAGGGCGAAATCAACCACCGCCTGGTCCTTCGGGAACGGCAACTCCTTGCCCGCCTGGACGTGGACCATCATGGTCATCTCCTCCAGGCTTCCCTTCGGCAGCGAGATCAGGTTGAACACCGCATCCTGGCGCGGAACATCCACGATCGCCCGGCGGGTGCGGATGCGATGCTCGGCCAGGGCCCGCTTGAGAAACTCGCCCAACGACGCCGGATCGCGCGGGTTCACGCCTTCAACCAGCGGCACGTACACCGCCTTGCGAATCCGCACGCTGGACCGCGAGTGCCTCGCGTCTACAATGCGCAGCGAGCGCTCGTCAAAGTCTATGCACACGATACTGCGGTCACGGAGCATCGAAGGTCAAACCCTCGCTTTGCTGGTCATCCCAGACCGGGTACCCCCGCCCCAGACTGGAGATCTCCCGGAAATACTTCAACCGGGCGAAATGCCCCTGCATCTCCAGCACCACCTGCAAACGCCGATAGGTGCCGGTGTGATCGGCGAATCCGATCACGTCGCCACTGAACTGAATCGAACGGGCCGTCACGCTGTTGTTGATGAGCATGAACCGCTCGGGCGACAGCACCCCGCTCGTCACCAGCCACGCTGGTGTCTTCTTCTCCTCACCGCTGAGCTGCGAGCGCTTCGCGACGATCGCGGAGGCCTCCTCCTCGGTCAGACCCGGAATGCACACCAACACCTCCGGGGGTGCCGTGTCCACGTTGATCAGGCCAACCTGCTGTGCCATCATGTCGCTCACCGTCAACCGGTCAAGAAGCACCGGGAGCATGTCCGCAGTCACCGGACTGATCGCCTTCGGGTTGGAGTCGTCCTCCCCGCCGGGCTGCGTGGCCGTCCCCGAACCGCCGCCGGTCGGCCCGCCAGCCGGCTGCGTGCCGCTGCCGCCCCGGCCACCGCCGCCCCGCCCGCCGCGATCGCCAGCCCGACCCGGTCGGTCACCACCCCGCCCATCGCCGGCTTGACCGCCTTGCCCATCGCGGCCACCCCGACCACCACGCCCGTCCCGACCACCAAGCCCGTCACGGCCACCGCGACCGTCCGGGCTGTTCGGCCCGTCAGGGTTGTCGCTCGCTTGCCCGCCGGAGCCGTCACGAGCCCCGGGGCCACGACCGCCACGACCACCTCGATCGAACCCACCGCTCGGTCCAGTATTGCTGTCCCGGCCTTCGTTGGGTCGTGCATCGCCACCTCGTCCACCGTCTCGACCCCGACCCGGCCGCCGTCCTCCCCCTGGACCCTGGTCCGACCCGCCACCAAATCCCCGGTCGCCACCGCGACCCGCTTCTCGGTCGCCTCTGCGGCCACCATCCTGGCTGGCTCCAGGCC
>Ga0209310_1000048_pt1 | contig 247644 bp, 170 predicted proteins | sample AD_UKC030_MetaG_FD_184415 | JGI IMG/M metagenome (GOLD analysis project Ga0209310, IMG submission 184415) | Active sludge microbial communities of municipal wastewater-treating anaerobic digesters from USA - AD_UKC030_MetaG (SPAdes) (version 2) | ecosystem: Engineered > Bioreactor > Anaerobic... | reverse complement strand
TCGTCGTCCGCGCCGTTGTCGCAGATCTCCGCCACCGGCTGGCAGTTCGGCGCCGCCGCGCAGTCCGTGTCGTCGCAGTCCGCCTGCCCGTCCCCGTCGTCGTCCGCGCCGTTGTCGCAGATCTCCGGCACCGGCTGGCAGTTCGGCGCCGCCGCGCAGTCCGCGTCGTCGCAGTCCGCCTGCCCGTCCCCGTCGTCGTCCGCGCCGTTGTCGCAGATCTCCGCCACCGGCTGGCAGTTCGGCGCCGCCGCGCAGTCCGTGTCGTCGCAGTCCGCCTGCCCGTCCCCGTCGTCGTCCGCGCCGTTGTCGCAGATCTCCGGCACCGGCTGGCAGTTCGGCGCCGCCGCGCAGTCCGCGTCGTCGCAGTCCGCCTGCCCGTCCCCGTCGTCGTCCGCGCCGTTGTCGCAGATCTCCGCCACCGGCTGGCAGTTGGGCGCCGCCGCGCAGTCCGCGTCGCCGCAGTCCGCCTGCCCGTCCCCATCGTCGTCCGCGCCGTTGTCGCAGATCTCCGCCACCGGCTGGCAGTTCGGCGCCGCCGCGCAGTCCGTGTCGTCGCAGTCCGCCTGCCCGTCCCCGTCGTCGTCCGCGCCGTTGTCGCAGATCTCCGCCACCGGCTGGCAGTTGGGCGCCGCCGCGCAGTCCGCGTCGTCGCAGTCCGCCTGCCCGTCCCCGTCGTCGTCCGCGCCGTTGTCGCAGATCTCCGCCACCGGCTGGCAGTTGGGCGCCGCCGCGCAGTCCGCGTCGTCGCAGTCCGCCTGCCCGTCCCCGTCGTCGTCCGCGCCGTTGTCGCAGATCTCCGCCACCGGCTGGCAGTTGGGCGCCGCCGCGCAGTCCGCGTCGTCGCAGTCCGCCTGCCCGTCCCCGTCGTCGTCCGCGCCGTTGTCGCAGATCTCCGCCACCGGCTGGCAGTTGGGCGCCGCCGCGCAGTCCGCATCGTCGCAGTCCGCCTGCCCGTCCCCATCGTCGTCCGCGCCGTTGTCGCAGATCTCGGCCGGACCCGGACAGGTCACGCTGAAGTTGAAGGTGCTGGTTGCCGCAGGGGTCTCGATGAGCACGTAGGCACCACCCGCCGGCATGGAGAACACGAGCTGCTCGGGATCGGAGCCGGGGTTCGAGCTCTGGGCGAGGCAGGCGGCCGGGTCGCAGCCCCCGCCCAGCAGGAGCAGATCCAGATTTCGGTTCGCCTGGGTGGGTTCCATGTCCAGGATCACCAGGGTGCCCTCTGGGAGATCGAGGAAGTAGGCCAGCTCGGGCCCGCCCTCGGTCACGCCGGTGCACGAGTAGGTGTCGAACAGGTCCGTCGCCCCTGCGGTGGTCGAGCTGAAGCTCGCGCCGCAGCCGACGGTCGCCGCCACGCCACAGGCGGTCGGGATACAGGCCGGGAAGGCGGCGCAGTCCACGTCGTCGCAGTCCGCGAGGCCATCCCCGTCGTCGTCCGCCCCGTTGTCGCAGACCTCAGGCACCGGCTGGCAGTTCGGCGCCGCCGCGCAGTCGCTGTCCAGGCAATCGACGAAGCCGTCCCCGTCGTCGTCCGCGCCGTTGTCGCAGACCTCGGGCACGGGGCCGCAGGCCGGATCGCCCAGGCAGTCCGGATCAGCGCAGTCGATGGCCCCGTCGCCGTCCTCGTCGAAGGTGTTGTCGCAGTCCTCGCTCGCGCCCTGGCAGGAGACGCTGAAGGTGAAGGTGGCCGGCTGGGCGTAGGTCTCGACGATGGCGTAGGCGCCGCCCGCCGGCATGGTGAACACGATCTGCTCGGGATCGGAGCCGCCGTTCGAGCTCTGGTCGATGCAGGAGCCCGGATCGCAGGCTCCCCCCAGCAGGAAGAGATCGAGGTCCCGGGTCTGTTGCGTCGGATCCATGTTCACAGTGACTTGGGCGCCCTCCGGGATGTCGAGCAGGTAGGCCTTCTCGGGGCCGTCCTCGGCCCAGCCGGCGCAGGAGTAGGCGCTGAAGAGGTCCGTGGCGCCCTGGGTGGTCGAGCTGAGGCTCGAGCCACAGCCCACCCGCGTGGCCACGGTGCAGGCGTTCGGCAGGCACACCACGTCGCCGGCGCAATCGCTGTCGTCGCAGTCGGTGGCCCCGTCCTCGTCGTCGTCCACGCCGTTGGCGCAGCTCTCGGGCGGGAGCTGGTTGATGAAGTTGGTGATGAATGACTCGAACTCGGACACCGTGGCGCTCACCCCGTACTCGGTGCAGTACCAGTCGCCGTACGAGGTCACGCCGGCCGTGTACTCGACGCCGTCGCGCAGGACGAAGGCCGGTCCGCCCGAGTCGCCCGAACAAGGCCCGCCGATCGCACCGGCCTGGCTGTAGGCGAAGGACTTGGGCACGACCGAGTTGCCACTGTAGGTGCAGCTCGCCGGGCCTGCGCACACCAGCGCGATGGTCCCGTCCACGTGCAGCTTGATCCCGTCGGTGTCGTTCTCGGTCAGGCCGAACCCGGAGAAGTCCACCGTGGTGGTGTTGTTGTCCGCGGCGGTCAGCCCCAGGGCCAGCGGAAGGGCCGGGATCGGGGCGATGCCCGCGGGCGGCGCCGAGCTCAACCGGGCCAGGGCGAGGTCGTTGCCCGACCCGGTGTACTGGGGGTGGACCAGGATCTCGCTCACGTTGCGGTACTCGCCCACGATGGCCGGCGGGTCCACGTCGGAGCCGAAGAAGATGCGCACGCCGGCCGCGGTCTCGCCCTCCAGGCAGTGCGCCGCGGTGAGCACCACGTACTCCGAGATCAGCGTGCCGGAGCAGAAGTAGGCTCCGCCCGCGTCGGTCACCGCCACGACCGCGGCGTGGGAGGGCACGTCGTCGACCGTGCCGTAGAAGATTGGATGGCCCTTGGTCCCCAGCTCTCTCGGCTCGACGGGTTCACTGCACCCGAACCCGAGCACCACGAGCCACGCGCCCACAACGATCGCGCCACACAGCTTCATCTGCCTGGTCATGTGGTCTCTCCTCCTACCAGTCCGGCCCTCACTCGAAGACTAGCTCGTGGCGCAGGTCCTGCGCCAGCCCTGAGGACAGGTACGCCCGCGCCCGGAGCACGAAGGTCCCCCAGCCCTGCATGGTCAGGGGGAAGGCGTGCCCGTCCTGTCCGCGGGCGCACACCAGACGGAGCGGATCCGGGAAGCCCTCCACCAGCAGGTACTCCACGCACGCCACCCGGGCCAGGGTCTCGGCGTCGCCGGTCAGGTAGGCGGTCCACCTCCACCAGCCGTCTCGGATCTCCTGGGAGTCGTTTCCGAGCCCGAGCTCGAGCTCGCTCGGCGCGCCGTCCTGACCCGACAGGGCTCGCCGGGCTCCCTCGAGGGCGCCCGCCAGAAGGCCCTGATCCAGCGTGTACGCCCACACCCGCCCCGGCCCCACGGCCACCAGCAGCTCCTCACCGAGCCTGCCGCGCGCCCGCGCGGCCAGCGCGCCGGCCTGACCCTCGAGCACCTCGAGGTGGACGAGCTGCCCGTCGGGAGAGGTGACGAGCAGCAGGCTCCGGTTCCAGGCGGGGCGGAGGCCCACCAGGCTGGCGAGGTTGGCCAATCTGCCCGGCCGCAGGGCGACCGGCGCGGCGCGCAGCGAAGTGCTCCAGTCGGTGAAGGCCAGCGGGGCTTCGTGCTCGGCCACGACCTCGCCCCCGGCGGACACCAGGCGTACACGTGTCTCGTGCAGGTAGGCCAGGTGGAGCGGCGCCTGCGCGTCGGGCCAGCGGCACGCGACGCTCCCGGCCGCGCCGTCGTCCAGCCCCCGCCTCAGGACCGCGCGGCCGGCGTGATCCAGGACCTGGAGCTGCCCGAAGCGGTCGAGGCCCGCGAGCCGCGCACCCCCGCGGGGCTCCGGGTCGAGGGCCTGGAGCCGCCGAACGCCCTGCGCCTGCCAGCGAGCGCGCACCTGCCCCTGCGGATCGAGCACCGTCAGGCCCTCCGCGCCCGGCTCGGCCAGGACGAGCTCCTGGGTCCGGTCGCCGTCCAGGTCCAGCGCCGCAACCTCGGCCGGTCCGTCGGCCAGCTGGAGCTCGAAGCGCTTGGTGCCGTCCAGCCCCAGGGCCACGAGCAGCCAGCAGGTTTCCCAGCCAGGCTGGACCCGGCTGTCGCCGGACGCCGCCGGGCGGACCACCCGCCCCTGCAGCCCGCCGCCCACCACCTGGCACCCCAGCTCGCCCCCCAGATCCACGACCTGCGCGGTCTGCAGGCCGAGCGGCCAGCGAGGGGCGGCCAGCCGGGCTCCGGTCGAGCTCAGCACGAGCCCGCCGCGCCGGCCGACCAGCACGATCTCCTCGCCCGGCTCGGGCAGGCAGTCCCGCACGGCGAGCGCGAGCACCTGGCCGAGCTCCGGGGCCTCCACCAGGGGACGGCCCTTCAGGAAGGGCCCTCCCACCCTCGGCCCGGGGACGCGGTAGGGCTCGGGCACCCTCGAGCCCTCCAGCCGGAGCCACGCGGGCGGCGGGCGCTCCCCGGGGTAGCCAGGGCGCGGCGCGGACACCTCCCGGGTGGCCGGCTTGCCCTCCCGGTCGAAGTACTCCCAGTCGCCGGTCAGTTTGCCGGCCTGGTAAGACCCGCGGGCGCGCACCCGTCCGTCCTCGAAGTACCGGACCCACGGGCCCTCGGGCTCGCCGGCGCGGTATAGGCCCAGCTCCGCGAGCTGGCCGTTCTCGAACCACTCGGCGTAGCGACCCTCGCGCACGTTGTCGCGGTACTCGTCGTGCCGCAGGAGCTGGCCGCCCGGGTACCATGCGGCGCACAGGCCGTGCAGCCTGCCGTGCCTGGCCTCGCACTGCTCGCGGCGCTCTCCGCTGGCGTGGAACCGCAGGCTCCAGCCGTGCACCTCGTTGTTCTCGTCCATGCAGGACTGGACGAAGCCCTCCGGTCCGTCGACCTCGATGAGCTGGGTGCCCTCGGGGCAGAGGGAGGGCACGGCGGCGGTGAAGCCCCAGCCCCCCTCCGGGGGCGAGACCGGCTCCGCGGCCGAGCTCGCCTCCAGCCACCCCAGGCAAACCAGGAACCAGACGCTCAGGCGCAGGAGCATGGCTGGCCCTCCCTCGGCAAGAGCTTAGCGCCGCCAACTTCGCGGCACCAGACCCGGCTTGCCTGGGTGAGAGCCTTCGGTAGAACTCGACTCACTCGAGAGGGTGGTGCCGCCTCAAGGAGTCTGGCGCAGGTCAGCCGCCAGGGGCAGGACCCGGGTCTGTCCCCGGCGACGCCCGGGTCTGTCCCCGAGCCAACTGACCGGATCAGTGGGTGATCTGCCCGGCCCCGGGCAGGCGAGGCAGGAGCCGGTTGAGGCGCTGCATGCAGTCCTCGGCCTGCCGGGCCAGGTCCTGGATGATCTCGCGCATCGGGCGCACCTCGCGGCACAGCCCGATGCCCTGGCCGCAGGCCAGGAGCCCGCCGTCGGAGGCCTGCTGGAACTTCTCCTTGACGATCATGCCGGAGATGAGCGGCAGCAGATCCTCGAGCCCCTTGCCGGCCGCCTCCAGCTCGGCCACCTTGTCCGAGGTCTCGTTCTTCCACACCCGGTGGGTGTTGCCCAGCGAGCGCAGCACCAGGCGGGTGTCGAGCTCGCTGGCCTCGCACAGCTTCTGCTTGATGGACGGGTGCAGCGGGGTCTCTTCCGCCAGCAACAGCGGCGTGCCCACGATCACGCCCTCGGCGCCGAGCGCCAGCACCGCGGCCAGGCCGCGGCCGTCGGCCACCCCGCCGCCGCCGATGACCGGCAGCCTGACGTTGTCCACCACCCGCGGCACCAGGCACAGGGTGGTGATGTCGAGCTGGCCGGTGGCGCCGCCGTTCTCGTAGCCCACGACGGTGATCGCGTCCACCCCGATGCTCTCGGCCTTCTTGGCGTAGCGCACGCCCACGCACTTGTGGATGAGCTTCATTCCGGCGCCCTTGATGCGGCCGATCAGCTCCTCGGGCGCCTTGTGGCCGGAGGACTCCACGATCTTCACGCCCTCCTCGATCATCACGTCCAGGTACAGGTTGTTGTCGATCTGGTTGAGGGCGGGGAAGAAGTTCAGGTTCACCGCGAAGGGCTTGTCGGTCTTGGCCTTGACCCTCTTGAGCGCGTCGCGGAAGGGGCCCATCTCCTTGTAGTTGGCCGAGGCCAGCACGCCCAGGCCGCCGGCCTCCGAGACCGCCGCAGCGTAGCCATCCAGGGCGAGGTGCATCATGGCGCCGCCGATGATGGGGTACTCGATGCCAAACATCTCCGTGATACGCGTCTTGAACATGGTCCCTCCTGCGCGGTTACGACAGACCGTTAGCGCGCCTTGACGCGGGCTGTCAAGACAACCCTGCCAAGCGCGGAGGCGAGCAGCAGTTGACGCGTCTGCGGCGATCGAATGGAATGAGCCCACGGGAGCGGACAGGCATGGGCGCGCGCGAGTACGATCTGGTCATCGTGGGAGCCGGGCCGGCCGGGGCCACCCTGGCGCGGCTGGTGGGCCCCGGGCTGCGGGTGCTGCTCGTGGACCGCAGGTCCCTCGACCGGCCCTGCCAGCCGGGCGATCCGGAGAAGTGCTGCGGCGGGCTGCTCGCCCCGGACGCCCAGGAGATGCTGGCCCGGCTGCGCCTGGGGGTGCCGCACGCCTGCCTGGCGGACCCGCAGCTCTTCAGCGTGAGGGTGCTGGACCTCGACAACGGCCTCGAGCGCCACTACCAGCGGTTCTACCTCAACGTGGATCGCGAGCGATTCGACCGCTGGCTCTACGGCCTGGTGCCCGAGGCGGTCGAGCGCCGCCCGGGCACCCGCCTGGTCGGGCTCACGCCCGGGCAGCGCGGCTGCCGCCTCAGCCTGGAGCGGGACGGGCGGCGGGAGGAGGTCGCGGCCCGGTGGGTGGTGGGCGCGGACGGGGCGCACTCGGCCGTCCGCGGCCTCGCCTTCCCCGCGGCGCCCTGGCCTCGCCGGTACACGGCGCTCCAGCACACCTTCGAGTTCCAGGAGGATCACCCCCACTACCTGTCGGTGTTCGACCGGCGGGTGACCGACTACTACTCCTGGGCCATCCCCAAGCAGGGCACGCTGCTGGTGGGCAGCGCCCTGGCGCCGGACGGCGGCGCCAGGGCGCGCTTCGACCTGCTGCTCGCGGCGCTCCGCCAGCGCGGCTTCCGCCTGGGCCGGCGCCTGAAGCGGCGCGGCTGCTGGCTGCTGCGGCCCTTCCACCCGGGTCACATCCTGCCGGGCGGTGGGCGGGTCCTGCTGCTCGGCGAGGCGGCCGGGCTCATCAGCCCCAGCTCGGCGGAGGGCATCAGCTTCGCGCTGCGCAGCGCGCTCTGCCTGGCGCGATCCCTGGCCGAGGCACCGGACGAGCCCCTACGGCGCTACGCGCGCGCGCTGCTGCCCATGCGGGTGGCACTCGTGGCCAAGGCCTGCAAGGCGCCCTTCATCCACCACCCGGCGCTGCGTGGTCCGATCCTGCGCTCGGGCCTGGCCAGCGTGAAGGTCGAGGGTGCGGAGTGAAGCGGGCCTAGCCCAGCCGGGCCGCGAGGGCCGCGCGCAGGGCCTGGCCGGGGGTGCGCCCGCGCAGCTGCTCCATGGCCTTGCCCATGGCGAAGCGCAGGCGGGCCTCGGCGTCGGTGGCCTTGCAGTCCGCGAGCTCCCTGGTCGCCACCCGCTCGACCACCTCGCTCACCTCGCCCCCCGGGGCCGGCGTGGGGGCCAGCCGGGCGACCAGGGCGTCCACGCTGGCCTCGCCGTCCATGCTGGCGAGCAGCTCGGGCAGCGCCTCGCGCGCCAGGCGCCCCTCGGCCAGCCGGCGGAAGAGCGCCTCCAGGGCGGCCTCGGACGGCCGGCCCTGGCGCTTGCCCTTGCGGGTGAGGCTCACCAGGCGCTGGGCCAGCGCCACGGCCAGGTCCACGGGTCGGGCGCCGGTGCGCTCGAGCAGCCGATCGAACAGCGAGGGCGGCCCCTGCAGCAGCACGTCGTCGGCCAGCACCGAGCTCAACCCCAGCTCCCGGTAACGCGCCAGGCGCTCCCAGGGACGCGGCGGCCGCTCGGCCCACAGGCGCGCGACGCGCTCCGCCTCGATGCGCACCGGGGGCGAGTCGGTGTCAGGGTACATCCTGTCCGGGCCCGGGAGGATGCGCTCGAAGTCGTTGGTGCCGTCGGCGAAGACCTGGCGGGTCTCGCTGGGCACGCCCTGGATGGCGTCCAGGGCCCGCAGTCGCACCTCGTCGGCGGCGGTGTGGGCGTCCTCCGCCGGGCCCCACACCAGCACCACGGCGTCCACGTGGCTGGCGCCGAAGGCCTCGCGCAGCTTCTTGAGCTCGCGCTCCCGGTCCTGCCAGCAGGCCGCGTCGTCGGTGTGGACGAGGTTCGGCATCTCGTCCAGGCAGGCGATCACCCGCACCCGGCCGGCGAACTCCTGGGCGAAGGGGATGCCCGGTTGGACCGGTTTGTCCAGCAGCCCGCCGAACCCGGGCAGGTGCACGCCCAGCACCACGTCCCCGCGCTTCATCGCCTTGCGCAGCGTGGCCAGGCGCAGCTTGGACGCCAGCTCGGTCACGTCGCGGATGACGGCCTGGAAACGCTGCTGGCTCACCCCGCGCTGCTTGAGCTGATCGCGGATGTCCAGCAGGAGGCGCTGGCGGCAGGCCTCCACCCGCACCAGCCGTTCGAACCAGGCGATGCGCGGCACTCCCTTCAGCTCCACCCGCGTACCGCCGGCCACGCTCACGTTGACGTCTGCGCGGGTGGCGCCCGCCCCGCGCCGCACGCGCTCGGAGGAGCGCAGCACGCGGCGGATGAGCTCCGCCGCCTCGACCACCTCGCGGGGATCCTGCAGGCTCGCGTCGGTGACCACCTCGACCAGCGGCGTGGACAGCCTGTCGGTGCGGAAGACGACGTGGTGGCCCTCGTCCCGCACCTCGCGGCAGGCGTCCTCCTCGAGCCCGATCTGCAACACCCGGGCCGGGTGCGCCGCCAGCGGCAGCGCGCCATCGATGCCCACGATGGCGGTGCGCTGGAAGCCGGTGGGGATGCTGCCGTCCAGGTACTGCTTGCGGGTCACGTGCAGCTCGTCCACCAGGTTGCAGTCGAAGAGCTGCGCCACCCGCAGCCCCACGTCCAGGGCCTCCTGGTTGATGGGGAACGGCGGCGTGTCGTCCATCTCGTAGGTGCACACCGAGTCCTGGAAGAGCTGGTAGTGGATCTGCTTCTTGGTCTTGAACTCCATCAGCGCCGTGCCGTCGTACTCGCCGAGCTCGCTCAGCGTCGGGCGCATGTGCCGCAGCAGCTCCGCGTCGTGCTCGCGGTGCTGGTAGCCGACCGGGCAGCGGCAGAAGAGCTTCTGGCGGGTGGCGAGCTGCTGGTGGACCTCCAGGCCGGACTTGAAGCCCAGCTTGCGAAAGTCTTCCATGCTCATGGCGAAGGGGTTCGAGGTGTCCATGCGATGGGGCCCTCCCGGGCCGGGTGACGACGCTAGCGCTCCAGGCCAGGGGTGGAGGGGTCGTTCCAGCGGCGCTTGATGATGTACACCTCGGGGAAGAACGAGCCGCGGTTGGGGCCGGTGAACTCGCGGGTGGTCACCCCGCGCAGCGTGCCGTCCATGGCCAGGAACCAGAAGGTGTAGGACTCGCCGGCCTTCTCCACCCGGTTGATGGAGAACACCGTGCCCCACTCGAGCGGGATCTGCTGGGCGAACTCCAGCATCTCCCACGGCCGGTCGGGCGCCACCGGCTCGGGCTTGGTGGCGTCCTCGGGCGTCTCCGGCACCTCGTCCGGACTGGCGGCCGCGACCTGGAAGCTCAGGTTCAGCACCGTGGCCAGGATGGCGCCGCACACGGCGGCGACGACCAGGGTCGCCTTCTGGGACATGCGCTCCTCCTCTTGCCCGCCCGGCGGCGGGCCGGCGCCATTGTACCCAAGGCCGCCCGGCGAACCAAGCCTGTTGACTCCGGGTCGAGATGTGCGATCTTCCTGGGTCCCAGGGAGGTCGGGCATGGACGAGAGGAGCGCGCAGGAACAGCCAGGCGAGCTGCCGCCCGTGGCGATGCACGACCACTACGGGCCCTTCCTGCGCTCCTTCTTCGCCCGCTACTTCGCCCCCATCCCCTTTCCGCCGGCGGCCATCGCGCGCATGAAGGAGCTGTCCGGCCAGGGCACCCTGGTGTACCTGTCCCGCTCGGCCAACCTGATCAACTTCCTGTACCTCAACTACGTGTGCACACACCACGGGTTGCCGCTGGCGCGCTTCGTCAACGGGCTGGATCCGGTGCTGGTGCAGCCGATCTCCCTGCTGTGGGAGCGCCTGCGCAAGCTGGGGGACGAGGACGCCGGGGGCCTGGACGAGGAGGAGCCCGAGCCCGCCCGTCAGCTGGCGCGCACCCTGGCCGCCGGTCGCGCGGCGCTGCTGTTCCTGGGCCGGCCGACCACGCTGACCAACCCGCTGGCGGCCACCGAGGCCAGCCTGCTGGAGACCGTGATCCAGACCCAGCTCACCCAGCCGCGGCCGATCTACCTGGTGCCGCACATCATCGTCTGGGACGTCCACCCCGAGCGCGAGGACAAGAACCTGGCCGACGCCATCTTCGGCGAGGCCCACGAGCCGGGTCTGCTGCGCTCGCTGTTCGTGCTGCTGCGGCGCTACAAGGGGGCGCGGGTCAAGGTGTCCGAGCCGCTGGACGTCAAGGCCTTCCTGAGCCAGCACCAGGACGAGGACGTTCACCAGCGGGCCGCCTCTCTGCAGGCGGCGCTGCGCAACCAGGTGCAGCTCGAGCTGTACGACGTGACCGGGCCACGCATCCGCCCGCACGCCGAGTTCAAGGCCGAGATCCTGGCCGACACCCACATCGTCCGGCAGGTGGAGGGTGAGGCGCAGGGGGACGCGCAGAAGACCGAGGCGCTCAAGAAGCGCGCCCACGATCTGCTCGACGAGATCGCCGCCGAGCCCCGCATCCAGTGGCCGCTGGGGCTCAACGCGACGCTCAACATCTTCTGGAAGAAGATGTACGAGGGCTTCGTGGTGGACGAGGCGGGCTTCGAGCGCATCCGCGCGGCCATCCGCAAGGCCCCGGTGCTGTTCTGCCCCAGCCACAAGAGCCACGTGGACTACCTGGTGCTGAGCCAGCTCTGCCTGAAGTACCGCGTGCCCCTGCCCCACATCGCCGCGGGGGTCAACCTGAGCTTCTGGCCGATGGGGCCCATCTTCCGCCACTCGGGCGCCTTCTTCCTGCGCCGCTCCTTCAAGGGCGACGCGCTCTACCCGGTGGTCTTCCGCACCTACCTCAGGCACGTGATGAAGGAGGGCTTCCCCATCGAGTTCTTCCTGGAGGGCGGCCGTAGCCGCACGGGCAAGCTGCTGCCCCCCCGTTTCGGCATCCTGTCCTGGCTGGTGGAGGCCTACCTCGAGGGCGACAGCCCCGACGTGCAGATCATGCCGATCTCCATCGACTACGAGAAGGTGGTCGAGAGCCGCTCCTACCTGCACGAGCTCTCGGGCGGCGAGAAGCGCAAGGAGGACGTGGCCGGCCTGCTGCGCTCGAGCCAGGCGCTGCGCTCGAAGTACGGCAAGATCTACGTGCAGATCGGCGAGGCGCTGTCCGTGCGCGAGTACCTGGCCGAGCGCGGCTCGGAGGAGCGCGACCTGCCCGAGGAGCGCAAGCGCGAGCTGGTGCAGGCGCTGGCCCACCGGGTGCTGTACGAGATCAACTCGGTGGCCACCGTCACCCCCTCGGCCCTGGTGGCCATGAGCCTGCTCACCCACCGCCGGCGAGGCATGACCCGCACCGAGCTGGTGGCCCGCGCCCGCTGGCTGATCGCCTGGGTGCGACGGCGCGACGCGCGCCTGTCGGCCACGCTCGGCGACTTCGAGCGCGCGCTGGCGGAGGCGGCCGCGCGCTTCTCCCACGACGGGCTGCTCACCATGCAGAGCGCCGGCGCGGAGCTGGTGTACGCGCCCGTGGCGCGCAGGCGGCTGGCGCTCGACTACTATCGCAACAACCTGCAGCACCACTTCGTCAACGCCGCCATGGTGGTCACCGCGCTGGAGAGCTTCACCGTCGAGGCCGTGCCGCGGGGGCCGCTCGAGGAGCGCATCCGCGCGCTGACCCGGCTGTTCAAGCACGAGTTCTTCTTCCGCTCGGAGAAGTACTTCGACGAGGAGCTGGGCAAGACGCTGGGCGAGCTGCAGACCGAGGGCATGCTGCGGCTCGAGGAGGGCTTCGTGCTCAAGACGCCCGAGGGCGTCGAGCTGCGGCGTTTCCTCCGGGGCCTGCAGGAGCACTTCCTGGAGGCCTACGCGCTGGCCACCCTGCACCTCGACAGCCTGCTCGAGCGGCCGGTCAGCGAGCGCGACTTCACCACCGCCGCGCTGCAGCGCGGCGGCCGCATGTTCGTGGCCGGCGACATCTCCTTCCAGGAGAGCCTGTCGCGCGAGGTGCTGAACAACGCCCTGGCCACCTTCGAGGACCGCGGCGTCCTCGAGCGCTTCAAGGTCGAGGGCCGCAAGGGCAGCTTCCTGCGGCTGGCCGAGGGCTGGCGCGCCAAGGAGCGCCTGGCCGGCCTGCACGCCGAGGTGCGCGCCTTCCTCGGCCGCTGACCCCTCCTCCAGCCGCCGTGCTAGATTGTCCTCCAGAGAGCCGAGGAGGTCGGATCATGCCGAAGACACCCCAGGGTTTCCGTGCGCTGCTTGCGTGCGTGGCCGCGTTCATCCTGGCCCTCGGGGGACCTGCGCGGGCCGCAGTGATGGGCCCGATCCCGCACGAGCTCGATCCGGTCGAGCAGCAGCTCGATCACACCCCGCCCGGCCCGGTCCAGGTGCTGTCGGTCGAGGTCCACCGGGGCGAGGATCCCGACCAGAGCGGCTGCGGCTGGGACTGGACCGAGGACGCCGAGCTGGGGAGCGTCGTGCTGCGCATCGCCCCGCCCGAGGACGACCGCACCCCGCCCGAGCGCATGGGCTACCGCATCGAGCGGGTGGGCGGCACGGTGCCGGCGGGCCTGCTGCCGGACTTCGACGTACGCGGACTGGGTGACGTGATCTACCTCCACTGGGAGGACGGCGGCACGGACGAGCAGGAGCCGCTCGACTTCGACCTCACCATCCGCGCCGTCGACCTCGGCGGGAACGTCGGCCCGTCGGTCGGCGCGAGGAACGTGACCGACCCGGGCACCGGCGGCTGCGCCACGACCTCGCCCTCCCTGGCCGGCCTGCTCGCCCTGCTCGCCGGCCTGCTCGCGCTCCGCCGCCGGAACCCCCGCTGAGCCACGTGCGTTGACCCGGGTCTGTCCCCCGCGTTGGCCGGGGTCTGTCCCCGAACTTTGCCGAACTTTGCCGCTTGATTTCTTGGCGTTACCTCCAAAGAATCCTCTTCCTGTCCTTTTCTCTTCCCTTTCAGCCGCCCCCGGGATACAGACGATGGCGGGATGAGAACCAACCACGGCCGGGCGAAGGGTCCGGCCCCAGCGGAGAGGTGGACATGCCACAGCTCAAGGGAACCCAGACCGAGAAGAACCTGCTGGCCGCCTTCGCCGGCGAGAGCCAGGCGCGTAACCGCTACACCTACGCATCCTCGGCGGCCCGGAAGGAAGGCCTGATGCAGATCGCCGCCGTGTTCCAGGAGACCGCGGACCAGGAGAAGGAGCACGCCAAGCGCTTCTTCTCGTTCCTCGAGGGCGGCGACGTCCAGGTGGTGGCGACCTTCCCCGCGGGCAAGGTCGGCACCACGGCCGAGAACCTGGCCGCGGCGGCCGCGGGCGAGCACCACGAGCACACCGAGCTGTACCCCGGCTTCGCCAAGGTGGCCGAGCAGGAGGGGTTCCCGGCGGTGGCCGCGCTGTTCCGCAACATCTCCGTGGCCGAGGCCCAGCACGAGCGCCGGTACAAGGGCCTGCTGGACAACGTCAAGAGCGGCAAGGTGTTCGCCAAGGACGCCCCGGCCAAGTGGCGCTGCATCAACTGCGGCTACATCTACGAAGCCAAGGAGGCCCCCAAGGCCTGCCCGGCCTGCGCCCACCCCCAGGCCTACTTCGAGCTGCTCGGCGAGAACTGGTAGCCCGCGGGAGCCGTTCCCCTTCTTTCACCGTAGGTTAGCCCGGGTCTGTCCCCAGTCCTGCTGGCCCGGGTCTGTCCCCTGTCCAGACGGCTCAGCGCTCCTGGTTGAAGATGAAGGGGTAAGTCACCACGACCTTGCCGCCGCCCTTCGGAGCCTGCAGCTTGAGTGCGTACATGCTCTCCTGCACGCACTCGGCCAGCAGCGCGCTGGGGGGCGGCTGGCCCTCCTCGAGCACGAGCTGGCTGTCCGCCACCAGCCCGCCCTGCTCCTCGTCGGCCACCACCTCGAAGCGCACCTTGATCTTGCCCGTCAGCTCGGGCTGCTCGGCCAGGGCCAGCTCGTAGCACTCCCTGACCAGGGGGATGATCTCGCGGATCGACTGCTGGATGTATTCCTTGGACAGGCTGCCCCGGGGCTCTTCGTCCTTGCCCGCCTGCGGGTCGGCCCCGCCCTCCCCTGCGGGCTCGCCCCGGTGGGCCACCCGGGAGCGCAGGTCGCGGAGCATGGCCTCCCGGGCAGACGGGTCCACCCGGTTCTTCGGCCTGGGGAAGGCGGGCCGCGCGGCCTTCGGCCCGGCCGGGCTGGCCGCCGCCGAGGCCGGACCGGCCGGCGGAACCGCCCGCACCGGCGTGCCCAGCTCCGCGCCGGGCTCCGCCTCGGCCGGCAGGTCGGCCGCGGGCCGGCCCTCGGCCGCCCCGGTCGGCCCGGTCGGCCGCTCCATCATCAGCCACACGACCACCCCGGCCGCCACGGTCACGGCCAGGGCCCCGTAGAGCGCTGCGCGGTTCTGCACCTCACCCTCCTCGACCGGGCATCCCGGTTCGGACCCAGCCTACCACGATGTCCGCGATCTTCACTTCCCTGGGTGGATGTGGTCTCCTCGTCCAGGAATCGGATCAAGCGCAGCGAGGGAGGGTGCATTGTTCGAGAAGCACAGGCGTGCGACGGCTTGCGTCGTGGTGATCCTCGCCTTGTCCTGGGGATGCGCCCGGACCAGCGTCCAGACGCGAGCAGCTTCCTTGCGGGTGGACTCCGAACCGGCCGGCGCGGAGGTCTGGCTGGACGACGGTCGGGTGCGCATCCTCCTCGGCCAGACTCCGCTCGAGGTGGAGGTGCCCTACCAGGCCGAAGTGGTGGACTTCGACGAACGGCACTGGCTCTGGCTCATCCCTCCGGTTGTCCTGATGGCGGTGGGCGGCGGCCTGATGGGTGACAAGGGCTCCGGCGGTGACATCGGAGCCGAGCTCGGAGGCAAGCTCATCGGCGTGCCCCTGCTGTCCGCGGGCGGTCTGTCTGCGCTGGGCATGCTGATCGGCTTCATGGTCCAGGGCGCCAGGGAGAAGGAAACGCCCGCACCGGGGCGCTTCGAGGTGGGGGCCTGCTGGGGCGGCCAGGAGTCCCCACCAGCTCCGCTCCAGCTCGGCCCCATCCTGCCGGAGTTCTACTTCAAGCAGCCGGTGTCTCCGCCCGAAGTGCCCGCCACTACTGAGTCTGACTCCGCGAAGCCCGACGCGTTGTAGGGTGTATGCAGCGCAGCACCCCGGCCCCGGCGGCCAGCAGGAGCAGCCAGAGCCCACCGCCGGCCGCACCCGTCCCGCAGCCACAGTCCGGCTCCGCACCCTCCGACCAGGCCAGGCTGAAGCCGTCCAGGCCGAGCAGGAGCTCCCCGAGAGCGACTCCCTCGCCTGCGAGCAGCTCCTGGTAGGTCCTTCCGTCGGCGAACTCCAGCCCGGCCAGCACCACCCCGTCCATGCTCTCCAGGCCGGGCGGCGGCGCGGGCAGCATGAGCGTGCCCTCCTGCGGTGGAGACAGGAGCTGCCACAGGTTCTGCTCGGTAGCGTGAACCAGGAGAGCCAGGGCGCCCACCTCGGCTGACAGGCCGGAGATCTGGACGCCCCCGGTGAGTGTGTCGAGGCTGACCGAGGGCGGTTGAGAGAACGGCCGCAAGGTCAGCTCCCCCTCGAAGGCGGGCAACTGGAACACCTGACCAACCACGGCCCAGGGGCGATCCACGCCGTTCCCGCCGCAGGGCCCACCGCCCAAGGCAAGCGCGATCACCAGCCGCTGCGAGGTCTCCGCAGGTAGCCTGCCTCCGATGTCCGCCGTCTGGACGGTGATGTCCTCGATGAAGCCATCTGCGACCGCATCGAGCGCGGGTTGCCGGTCAGCACCCGCGCCGAGCCCAAGCGGCACCAGGCCCAGTCCGGGCACAGCCACGGCCGCGACGACCAGGACGGCGTCATAGGTGAAGCCACCTGCAGGTGCTGCGGGCAAGGCCGGAACGTGTACGAACAAGGCCTTGGACGCGTGCTCGGGCATCGCGAGCGGACCACCAGACGAGGGCGGCAGCGCCGAGTAGTCCGGCACCAAGTCGTCCCGGCGATCGTCGCCGTCGACGTCGTCCGTGTCCACGACCCAGCCGACCGGCGCGATCTCGAGGTCGGTCACCAGGCCGCTGCCGGCGCCGCGCAGGGTCTTCTCGAAGGTCAAGGCGACCATGGTCGCGGCGCTGGAGCCGCCGGCGGTATAGTCCTGGACCATCGTGCCAAAGCTCTGGATGAGCTGGGCCACGTCGAGGTAGCGCCCGAGACCCCAGAGCGTTCGTCGTCCGACTGGTCCCGTCGGTTCGGCGTACTCGTGGAACCAAGTCTGGCCCATCCCGACCACCGTTCCTCCGGGGAATCCGCGGTCGACACCGGTGCCCCCCACGACGATGTACATCCGAACGTTCTCTCCGAGAGCCCTCTGGGGAAGGCGCGCGAAGGGATTCAAGGGGATCGAAAGTCCCGCGAGCCCCCACCTCGATTCACAGGGGTGGCCCGCAGCGCAAGGCACGGACGCGAAGTCCAGCGCCGAGCGGATACCACCCGTGCCGTCGAGAACCCCTGGCTCGAGGGTCAGCTCCATCCGGTTGGTCGCCGCCTCCAGCGACTCCAGCGGAGTCATGCCCTCGGCCCGCACCCCGACCCTGCCAGGCAACGCCGCGAGGTCGAGCGAGAGGAACTGGGCCACGCCGTCCTCTCTCGTCCGCGCGGTGACGGCGGCCAGGGAGGGCTGTTCGACCGAGACCGCCGCACCGGCGAGAGGACCTCCGCTCCGCCCATCGATCACCTGCACGCGCAGGACGCCGCTCCCGGAGACGCACCGGTCCTCGAAGCACACGGTCCCGGCGCGACATTCACCATCCTCAGCACACGGCTGGAAGCCGCAAACCCCGCCACCCGAGCACAGCCGGTCGCCTCCAAAGGGAACGGACTCCGACGCGCAGTCCGAATCCGCTTCGCAAGGTCTGACGCAGATCCCCAGGTCGAGATCGCAGACCACTTGTCCGGCGCAGTCCTCGGCCGAATCGCAGGGCATGCCTAGCGTGTTCGCGACGCAGCTTCCGAGGAGGCAGACGTCCAGAGCGCCGCAGTCTTCGGCCGCACAGCACTCGGAACAGGCACCATCCGGGCAGAGCCTCAGCTGACAGGGGACCTGATGAGATGGGCCCAGCTCACAGGCGGGTGCGACGAACAGAAAACAGAGCGCGCATGAGCGCGCGATCCACCCAGAAAACGCTGATCCATTCCGCATGCCATCCTCCCTGCCATGAGGTTGCATCCGTTCCAGCGCCGCGCACAAGGCGCTAGCGCCAGGTGCCCAGCAGGTAGAAGGGCGCCCAGTAGGCCGGGTGCGGGAAGTACTGGCGCACCAGGCGCTGCGCCCGCCGGAGCGCCGCCGCGGGCGGCTCCTGGCGCAGGTTGCGGTAGAAGCGCTTCATCATCACCGCGGTGGCCACGTCGCTCACCCGCCAAAGGCTGGAGAGGACCGCGCCCGCGCCGGCCGACAGGAAGGCGCGGTTCAGGCCGATGATCTCGTCGCCGGAGCGCAGGCTGCCCAGCCCCGACTGGCAGGCGGACAGGGTCACCAGGCGGGCGCTGAGCGCCAGCCCGAAGACCTCGAGGGCGGTCAGCGCCCCGTCCTGGCCGTCGCCCGGGGTGAGCAGCAGGGAGGAGAACAGCGGGCTCTGCGGATCGAAGCTGCCGTGGCAGGCCAGGTGCAGCAGATCGGCCCGGCCGGCCTGGGCGCGGAAGGCGGCCTCGGAGGCGTCCTGGGCCACCAGCACCGCGCCGCCGGCCTGCTCGAAGCCCACCGCGGCCGCCTCCTGCTCGGCGAACGGCAGGGCCAACGCCGGATCCCCGAGCTCGGGGTTCCCCAGCGCGACCAGCCCGCCGGCCGGGCCGAAGCGGGCGTCCTCGCGGTGCAGCAGCTGCATCAGCACGCTGGCCGAGGGGTCCACGAACAGCTCCACCCGGTCGCCCCAGTAGACGCCCGGCCCGGGCATCAGCGCCGCGAAGGGCAGGTAGTTGAGCACGTCGTGGGGCAGGACGCCCACGCTCTGGAGCCCGCCCAGATCGTCCGCCAGCGGCGCCACCAGATCGCGGTACAGCGCCGTGAGCTCGGCCTCGACCGGGGAGAAGGCCTCAATCAGCGAGCGCACCTCGGCCACGCGCCTGGCCAGCTCCTCGCGAGAAATGGGCAGCTTGAGCGCACCCAGCCCATCTCTGCGCAGCACGAAGACCAGCACGTCCCGGCGGGTGACGTAGTAGGCCAGCAGCGCCACCCCCTCGGGAAGCCGGGCCTGGATCTCGGCGGCCGAGGCAGGCCGCACCTCGACGAAGTCGGCCAGATCGGGCTGGGCGCGGCGCATCTGCTCGAGCAGGTCCAGGTACTCCTGGCGGGCCCTGGCCAGGTCGGCCTCGGCCGCCGCGCGCTCCTCGGGCGCGGCCCGACGCACGGCCTCGCCCAGGGGGACCAGCTCCTCGCGGGCCCGCCGCAACCGCTCCAGCAGCACCTGGTCGCCAGCGATGCCCACCTCGATCTGCCGGTTGGCGAGCAGATCCAGGAAGCCGCGCGCGCGCGAGCGCTCGGTGTAGGCGAAGGCCGCCTCGCTCTCCCCCAGCTCCACCAGCAGGTGGATCATGTCCTCGTAGAGATCGAACTTGCTGTCCAGGAAGCCCGAGCGGAACTCCTCCACCTTGAGGCTGGCGCGCATCTCCTCGACCAGCCCGATGGCCGCCGCGTAGTGCGCCCGCGCGTCCGGCAGCCGGCCCTGCCGCTCGGCCACCAGGCCGAGGGTGCGCAGCGCGCGCCAGGACACGTCCCGCAGCCCGGCCTGGACCGACAGGCGGTGCGCCTCCTGGGCGTGATCCGCCGCCTGCTCGAGCCGCCCCCGCGCCAGCTCGAGGGCGGCCAGGCCCACGCGGGCCTTGACCTCGTTGAACACGTCCTGCACCGAGCGGCTGAGCTGCAGGGCCTCCTCCAGGTGCAGGGTGGCCTGCTCCAGGCGCCCCTGGAGCTGCTCGGCCAGCCCCAGGTTGCGCAGATCGTAGGCCCGCCCGAGCACGCTCTTGAGCTGCTCGTCGATGGCCAGCGCGGCGGCGAAGCGCTCGACGGCCTGGTCGAGATCGCCCTTCTCGCGGGCCACGATGCCCAGGTTGTTGAGCTGCGTGGCCTCCTCGGCGCGGAAACCCATCCGGCGGGCGGCCTGCAGGGCCGCGTCCAGCGCGCGCTCGGCGCCCGGCAGGTCCCCGAGGTTCAGCGCGATCAGGCCGCCCAGGCTGCGCGCGCGGATGCCGAGCAGGGTGTCCTCGGCCTCCTCGGCGAAGGTCAGCGCCTGCCGCTGGGCCAGGAAGGCGCGCTGGTACTCGCCCAGGTACCACAGGGCCCCGGCCTGCTCGAGCACCGCCTCGGCCTGGCCCCGCCGGTCGCCCGCCTGCTGGTAGATGCCCTCCGCCTCCTTGGCCCGGCCGAGCGCGGCCTCGTAGGCCCCCGCGGCCAGCTCCGTGCGCACCAGATCGAGGCTGACCTCGCCGATCCGCGCCGGGACGCCCAGCTCGCGCGCCAGCGCCAGCGCTTGCTCGAACCAGCCTCGGGCCGCCGCCGTCATGTTCAGCCGCCGCAGGTGGGTGGCGCCGAGCGTGCGCAGCATGCGCAGGACCTGCTCGCGGTCGCCCAGCGCCTTGAAGCGCGCGAGCGCGCCCCGGGCGGCCTCGACCGACTCGGGGTAGCGCGCGGCCGCGTCCAGGGCCAGCACCAGGTTGGCCTGCGCCTGAGCGGCCTCGGCGGTCTGGGACAGGCCGTCGAGCTCGCCCACGGCCTGGGCGAGCGCGCCCAGGGCCGCCGGGTGCTCCTCGGCCTTGGAGAGCAGCACGCCCAGGAAGTTGCGCGCCCGGGCCGCGGCCAGCTTGTCGGAGGTGGCCTCGGCCGCGGTCAGGATGCGGCGCTCCACCTCCACGGCCAGCGCGTACTCGCCGAGCTGGAAGGCGCTCTGCACGATGGCCGCGTCGAGCCTGGGCAGCAGGGCGGTCTGGCCCAGGTACACGGCCAGCCGGCGAACCTTGAGGAAGGCGCCCAGAGAATCCGCCCAGCGCTTGTCCTGGTAGGTCTGCATGGCCAGCTTGATGGCGGAGGCGATCTCGCGCTGGGCGAAGGCCTTGCGGGAGGCCTCCCCCATGCCAGGGTCGCCGCGCAGCTCGACGCCCAGGAGCGCCTGCCAGCCCACCTGGCGCTCCCGCAGGGCCTTGTCCAGGGCGCCCCGCAGCGCCTCGGTCGGGCTCTCGGCCGAGAGCCCGGCGATCAGCCCCTCGAACAGCCCGGCGGCCCAGGGCCTGCTCAGCTCGAGCGGCAGGACCAGGGCGCTGGGCACCTCGGCCCCGGCCAGCGCCAGCGACAGCCCCTCGCCCGGGGCCGCGCCGGTCCGCGCCTCTCCCCCGGCCAGGATCCACAGCCCGTGCCCCAGCGGCGCCCCGGCCAGCCCGCCCAGCGGCACGCCGCCGAGGCCGCCCAGCGCGGCGTCCAGCTCGAAGGACGAGCGCAGCGGGCGAGGTCGGGACGCCAGCAGCCGGGTCCCCCAGACGGCCAGGCCCGCCCCGGCCAGGCCCTGCTGCACGCTCTCGGCTGTGCCGGTGAGCTCCCTCAGGGCCCCGTAGCCGGCCAGCAGCGCGCGGCCCACCGCCTTGGGAGGCGAGGCCCCCACCCACAGCGCCCGCTCCTGCCCCACGCTGCGGAAGCGCCTGGCCCAGCGGAGATCGCTGGCGGCGCCGAGCTGGGCGACCGGCATGAGCTGCACCAGGGCCTTGCCCCCGAGCACCAGCAGCGCCGGAGACAGGCCCAGCTCGTCGGTGGCGGCCAGCAGGCTGCGGCAGCCCGCCAGGCGCGCCTCGAACGGCTTCAGCAGCCAGGCGGAGAGCTGGGCGCGGGCGCCGGAGGCCTGGGCCGGGTCCGGCCCGGTCAGGCGCCCGAGGGCGGCGTTCAGCTCCGCCGGGGAGACCTCCACCCACTCGGCCTGGAGCCCGTTCGCGTCCAGCAAAAACAGCGCCAGCCCGTCGGCCAGGCGCGCGGCGGTGAGCAGCGCCTCGCCGGGCTCGAGCAGCCGGCCGAGCTCCTCGACCCCCGCCGCCCGGCCCTGCAGCATCTCGCGCAGCACCTCGCGAGGCTGGCCGCCCCGGTCGCGCAGCTCCCGCCAGGCCTGGAGGCGCGCCGCGGCCTCGGCCCACCGCTCGGCCCGCTGCTTCTCGGGCAGGCCCGGGTCCAGGCTGTCCAGCCCCTGGACGAGCACCTGGGCGTGCATCTCGAGCTGCTCCAGCCAGGCGCGATCCGCCTCCGACCCGGCGCGCACGTCGCCGGGGCCGAGGGCCTCGACCCGCAGCCGCAGGCGCCAGGCCTCGGCCCAGCCGAGGGCCTCGTCCGGCCGCCCCTCGGCGAGCGCCTGCCGGAGGAGCCCGCCGAACAGCCGGCCGCCGGCCTCCTCGGCCGCGCCGTCGCCACGCACCCGCGTCAGGGTCGGAGGCAGCTCGAGCAGCGCCCGCGCCCGGGCGGCGGGCTCGCCGTCCGGCAGGCGCCAGGCGACCTCCCACAGCGCCAGCCCGTCCGCCAGGCGTCGGGCCTCGGCCACCAGGGCGGCGGCCTCCTCCTCGTGACCGAGCCGGGTCAGCACCCCGGCCAGGCTGGCGGCGACCTGCACCAGGAGCCGCGCGCCGTCCCGGCTGCCCGCCGCCAGCGCGCGGGCCCGGCTCAGCGCCTCTCGCAGCTCCGCCTCGGCGGACCGCAGGCCCCGGGCCACGCGGTCGAGCTCCTCTCCGGCCAGGCGCAGCCGCTCGGCCGGCGCCGCCCCCGCGGGGTAGGCGGGCGGGCGCGGGTCAGCGTCCAGGGCGGCCACCCGGGCCGCGCCCAGGCCGGCCAGCAGCTCGATCCAGACGCGCTCGGACGAATTCAGCCCCGCGGCCAGGCGCGCCCGGACCGCCTCCAGCTCCGCGACCAGCGCCCCCGGCTCGAGCCCGGCCCGGCCCGTCAGCGCCAGGCGCAGCCGGTTCAGCGCGTTGGCCGAGATGCCCTGGGCGTTCTGCACCTCGTCCGACAGCCGGCCCGACCGGGCGAAGCCCCGGGCGGCGGCCAGCTCCTGGCCCTGCTCGAGCTGCAGCACGGCCAGCTGGTTGGTGGCGATGGCGAGATCCAGGAGCACCGAGGCCGGCCGGCGCGCGCCGAGCTCCGCCTCGAGCAGCTCGAGCTTCTGCCCCAGCGCGGCGGCGGCCCGCCCGGTGTCGCCGGCCTCGCGGAACAGGCGCGCCTGGTAGGTGGACAGGAAGTTGAGCTCGCCCGCCCGATCGAAGCCCGAGGCCGCCCGGGAGGCCTCCGCCCCCAGCCCCACCTCGACCACCCGCTCATCGTCCGCGCCGGCGGCGCCGTGGCGCTCCAGCAGGCTCCTGGCCTCGGCGAAGGCCTCGGCGGCCTCGCGCGCGCGGCCCTGCTTGTACAGGTTGTAGGCCACGTTGCGCTGGCAGCTCGCCAGGCGCTGCCGCTGTCCGGAGTCGCCGTAGGCCTTGCACACCTTGCGGAACAGCTCGGCCGCCTCGGCGTGGCGCCCCTGGAGCTGGAGCGCGGCCGCCTGCCCGGCCAGGATGCGCGGCAGGCGCCGGGTGCGCTTCAGCTCGCGCGCCAGCGGCGCGGCCGCGGCGTAGGCGCGCGCGGCGTCCTCGAGCTCGTCGCACAGGAAGGCCGAGCGGCCGAACTGTTCGAGGAACACCAGCCGCCGCTCGGGCAGGGCGAAGGGGATCTCCATGGCCTCGCGGCGCTTGTAGAACTGGTGGGCGCGCCGGTGGTTGCCCAGCGCGTGGTAGACGTTGCCCAGGTTGAGCTCCAGATCCGCCGCGGCCCCCGGGTAGGCCCGCGTGTCCAGCAGCGCCAGCGCGGCCTGGTACTCCTCGGCCGCCCGCATCAGCCGCTCCTCGTCGCCGCCCGCGAGGTGGGCGCGCTGCTCCAGCAGCCAGGCCCGGGTCTGGTGCGCGAAGGCCGACTGCTCGTTGATCGCCAGCGCCTGCTCGAGCAGGTCCTCGGCCTCGTCGAAGTGCTCCGGCGGCTCGAGGTAGGTGAGCGCGAGGGCCTGCAGGTAGATCGACAGATCGTCCCCGGGCCGCGCCGCGGCCTGCGCGCGGTAGGTGGCCACGGCCTCGGCCGCCCGGCCCCGCGCGGCCAGCATGGCGATGAGTTGGCGGTGGGCCACGACGTCGTCGGGATCCTGCTCGAGCAGCTGGCGGTAGACCTTGATGGCCAACCCGGTCTCCCCGGTGCTGACCAGGTCCTCTGCGTAGGCCCCCGCCAGCTGCCGCACCCGCCGGCGCGCCTTGCGCGCCTGCTCGACCGAGTCGGGGTAGCGCTCGAGCAGCTCCTGGGCGTGATCCAGCGCCTGCCCCACGTCGCCCCGCTTCTCGGCCAGATCGGACAGGGCCAGCAACGCGCGCGCGCACAGCTCGGTCTCCTGCGGGTAGTCGGCCTCCACGCGGCGGAAGTCGCGCGCGGCCAGCTCCGGCTGGCCCGCGGCCCGGTGCAGTCGGCCGATCTCCAGCCGCACCAGCGCCGCCAGCAGCGGCAGCTCCGCGTGGTCGCGGGCCAGCTCCTCGAGCCGCTCGACCTCGCCCTGGCCCGCGCCGGCCAGCGGACCACCCTGCCGGGCGAGGTCCAGGATCTGGCGGGCTGCCTCCAGGCGCTCGACGCGCTGGGCGGGGTGGCGCGCCAGCACCTCCAGCAGGCTCTGCCTGGCAGCCTCGGGGTTGCCCAGCACCCTCAGCACCTCCGAGCGCAGCAGCAGCGCCCGCGCGCGCTGGGTGTCGGACAGCCCGGACGCGGCCAGCAGCCCCTCCAGCTCGGCCAGGGCCTCGCCCCAGCGGCCGATGCGGCGCTGGATGTCGGCCCGCGCCAGCGCCCGGGCCGCCGGCGGCCCCGGCAGGCCCTCCAGGCGGGCGAGCAGGGCCTCTCCCTCGGGCGCGCGCTCGCGCTGCTGCGAAGGGGTGAGCCCCAGGGGCAGGCGCGCCTGGGTCATGGCCTCCACCTGACCGAGGCCGGCCTCGGCCCGCACCTCGGGCGCGGTGGCGGTCGCGGCCAGGGCGGCGTAGACCTCGGCGGCCTGCGCGGTGCGGCGCGCGGTCAGCAGGCGGCCGGCCTCGGCCAGCGCGCAGGCGTCCGCGTCCGGCAGCCCGGCCCGGTCCGCGGCGCAGCGGCGCAGCAGGAACAGCGCCTCCAGGGGGTCCTCGAGCTGCTCGGCCTGGCGCAGCGCCTCCTGGCCGCTGGCCACGGGCGCCAGCGCCCCGGCCAGCGGCGCCGTCCACAGGTCGAGATCCTCGTCCTGGCGCGAGGCGTACACCAGCGCGTCCGCGTGCACCGTCGGGGTGATGTCCGCGGACGTGCCCGGCGTCAGCGGCGTGAGGGGGCCGACCTGCGGCGTGTCCCCGCTGAAGTCCACGAGCCGCTGGCGCCACAGGCTGGGCCGATCCTGCAGGTCCACCTGGCCGTCTCCGTTGGTGTCGTCCTGGAACCGGCTCCAGACCACCCAGGTCGCCCCGTCCAGGCGGGCGAACGTGCCGAAGCCCTCCGGCCGGACGCAGGCGTGCAGCGGCCGCTCCAGCCCGTCCGCCAGGCGGTGCAGCCACAGGCAGGCCACGGCCGGGGCGCCGCCGCCGGGCGCGGGCGGCGTGCGCGAGGTGAACAGCACCAGCGCGCCGTCGGGCGACACGGCCGGATCGAAGCCCGGCCGGGAGCTCAACCGCGCGCGCCGGCGGTCCTCGAGCGAGAGGCTGTGGATGGCCTCGGGCTCGGCGCCCGCGGACGAGGTGAAGGCCAGGCGCTGCCCGTCCGGGAAGAAGGCCGGCTGGCGATCGGAGGTCTCCCGGGTGGTCAGGCGCTCCGGCCGCTCGCCGTCGGGCCCGGCCAGGAACAGATCACCCTTGGAGTCCAGCCGCAGGCTGGCGAAGGCCAGCCGGGCGCCGTCCGGGGACAGGGCCGGGTCGAAGTCGTCGGACGAGTGGGGCGTCAGGCGCTCCGGCGAGCCGCCCGCTAGCGGGCGGGCCCAGACGTCGCGATCCCCGCCCTGGGTGGATACGTACAGCAGGCGTCCGCGCCGCGCGTCGACGACCGGCGACAGCTCGTCGGCCAGGTGCGCGCTGAGCTGGCGTGGCTGGAACTCGCCCCCGCCCCGCGGGCCGGCCCGGGTCGCGCCGGCCAGCGCGTCGGGCCGGGGCGGGGCGCAGCCGGCCAGCAGCCACGCCGCGGCCAGGGCGCAGCCCGCCAGCCACCCTGCCGGCCGCGCCGCGATACCGCCCTTCGCCCGATGGCGCGCGCCCGGGCGGGTTCCAGGGAGCGGGCTCATACGTCGAAGCCGGCGATCTCTTCCTTGAGGCGGTCGCTCTTCTCGCCCAGGGTCTGGGTGCCGCCGCCCATGTCGGCGGCCGCCCCGGCGTGCTCCTTGGCCACCTGCTCGATGCGGTGGATCGCGGCCAGGATGCCCTCGGAGATGGTGGACTGCGCCAGCATGGCCTCGTGGGCCCGGCTGGCGGCCTCGTTCATCGCCGCCACGGCCGAGAGCGCCATGCGGCTCTCCTGGGCCTGCTGGTTGACGCGCGAGCTCAGCGAGCGGGTGGTCTGCAGCGTGCCCTGGAAGGCCTCCTGGAGCTGCTGGCCGGCCCGGGTCTGGTCCACCGCGGCCTGGCTGATGCGTCCGGCCATCTCGGCCACCTGGGCCATCTCGCGCGTCACCAGCTCGCTGGCGGCCGCCTGCGACTCGGTGTTCTGGGCGATCTCCTCGACGTTCTGGGTGGCGCGCTGGACGCTGGTCAGGATCTGGTTGAGCGAGTCGCCGGCCTGCTTGGCGAGCGACACGCCCTCGTTGACGATGCCCATGCCCTCGCGCATGGCCTTGATGGCCTGGCCCGAGCCCTCCTGGATGTCGGCGATCATCTGGCCGATCTCGCGGGTGGAGGTGCTGGTGCGCTCGGCCAGCGAGCGGATCTCGTCGGCCACCACGGCGAAGGAGCGGCCGTGCTCGCCGGCCTGGGCGGCGATGATGGCCGCGTTCAGCGCCAGCAGGTTGGTCTGATCGGCGATGTCCTCGATCACCCCCAGGATGCTGCCGATGGCCTCGATGCGGTTGCCCAGGCCCTGGATGACGTCCGAGGCGGTCAGCGTCGAGCCCACGATGCGGTCCATGCCGTTGATGGTGCGGCGCACCGAGGCGGCGCCGTCGCTGGCGGCCTCGATGGCCTTGCGGGCGATCTGGGCCGTGTCGCCGGCGCGGCTGGTGACGGCCGAGATGGAGCGATCCATCTCCGACATGGAGGTGGCCGAGCGCGCCGCGCCGTCGCTCAGCTCCGCGATGATGCTGGCCACCTCCAGGAAGGAGCCCACCATGCGGCCGACGATCTGGCCGGTGCGCTCCACGGTGTCCTGCAGGGCGGCCATCTCGGTCAGCATGAGGTTGTAGCTCTCGCCCACCTTGTGGGCCGCCTCGGCGGTCTCCTGCGCGGACTCGGCCAGGCGCTGGAGGTTGTCGGAGGCGCTCTGGATGTTGGTATCCAGCTCGCCCACCGAGCGCGAGGTCTCCCCGACCGCGTGGGACTGCAGCTCGGCGCCGCGGGAGATGGCCTCGGCCTTGACCTGGAGCTGCCCGCAGGTGGAGGCGATCTGCCCGGCCACGGCGGTGACGCTGCGCACCATGCGGCGCAGGTTGGCGGTCATGCCGTACAGGCTCGCGCCCAGCACGCCCAGCTCGTCGTCGGACACCACGCGCACGTCACGGCTCAGCTTGCCGTGCGCCACCTCCTCGGCCAGGGCCGACATGGTCCGCAGCTTCTGCCCCAGGCTGCGGGCGAACATCAGGCCGACCACGCCGGCCACCAGCATCGAGGACAGGGTGATGCCCACGATGAGGAACAGGAGGTTCTGGGCCGTGGCCTCGTCGGTGGAGCGCACCGGGGCGATCACCACGGTGCGGCCGTCATCCGAGAAGGCGTAGGCGAAGGTCCCGGCCCGGGCGGAGGCCACGACCGTCCCCTTGAGGCTCTGCTCGCGCGCGGCCAGGATACGCTCGTACAGCCCGGGCGGCAGCGGTTCGGAGCGCTCGCTGCGGTAGAAGGCGCCGTCCCCGGTGCCCAGGTGCAGGTAGATCTTGGGCCCGAGCTTCGCGGCCTCCACGCTCAGGCGCCGCTCCAGCTCGAGCCGGCCGGTGCCGGCGGTGAGCTGCGCGTCCAGGATGAAGGACAGGTCCAGCAGGCGCTCCTGCAGCGCCTCGCCGGTCTGCTTGTCGAGCAGCCGGTCGGCCGTGTAGAAGCTCATGGCGCCGACCAGCAGGGTGGGCACCGTGGCCAGCATCAGGCCCAGCGAGCCGATCTTCCAGGTCAGCGACATGCCCTGGCCCGCCAGCGCGTCGCTGCGGTAGCCGGCCAGCAGCTCCTGGGCGCCGCGGGTCCAGACCTGCGGCAGCATGAACAGCATCGAGCCCATCAGCATGGCGTCGAACAGGCCGAGCACCATCAGGAAGGGGATCTGGATGCGCACGCCCTCGGCGAAGGCGTAGGCCAGCATGCCCGTGGCCACCATCCACAGGATGGGGCCGAGCATGCCGACCAGGGAGGCCAGCATGGGCATGCGCGGCGCGGCGGAGACGGCCCGGGCCAGCACGGCCTCGGGCACCTTGCCCCCCTTGGCGTGCTGGCGCAGGAAGTCGACGTAGGGCCTGTGGATGCGGAGCACCAGCGCCAGGCTCAGGGCGCAGGCGACCAGGCCGCCGACCCACAGGAAGAGGGTGATCGCGGTGGACTGCGCCAGCGAGAAGTCGAACACGAACTGGATGAAGAGGTAGGAGAACGTGGCCACCACGACCCACATGCCGACCACCAGGGTCACGATCTTGGGTCGGAAGGCCAGGCTGCTCTCCTCCTCCGCAGGGTGCTTGTCCAAGCGAGGCTCCTCGCTCCCAGGCCGGCGGCCACCGGACCGCGTGACCGTCGGGATGCGCCCGGTCAGGTGACCCCATGGTCGACCGTTTCGCGATGGCTGTCAAGCGCCGGTCACGCCAGTAACCCGGCGTCGGCGCGAATGAAACTGAGGGCGTGACGCGGCGCGGAGGAGCTCAGGATCTCTTCTTCAACGAGCGCAGGATCTTGCCCTTGGGCGAGGTCGGCGGCTCGCCGCCGCGGGCCTTGTCGAGGACCTCCTCCTCGACGGCCTGCAGCTTGTCGCGAGCCGCCTGCGGGCAGCCGGCGGCCGGTTGGCCCACCTCCGCTCCGGCAGGTTCCTCGATGCCGAAGCGCATCCTGAGGACCTGGGCCTCGCGGGTGGGTAGCTTGTCGAGCAACGCCCTCTTCTTCTTGAGCGTCTCTCGCCTGGTGGTCGTCCTGGTGGCCGTGCGTGCCGGCATGCGATCCCTCCTCGACGGGCCGGAGCCGCTGGGACCCGCTGTTCCGTGCGGGTCGGCGGGGCGCATTTCTCTCCGGCCGATTCCTCGCCCAGGATAGCTCAGCCCGGCGGGTGGTCAAGTTTTTGACCCGTGTCCGCAGGCCGATCCGCGCACTGGCCGGGCGGGATCTCGTAGATGAAGAGCGGGTCCTGGCGCCGGCCCAGGGGGACCACCCGCGCGGGCGTCCAGTCCGGCACCGGCCACATGAAGGAGGCCAGGCGGGCGCCCGGCCGCAGCTCCGCCAGGCACTTCTGCCCCAGCGCGGGCATGGCCGCGGGCATCAGGTAGGCGTACACCAGATCGGCCTGCTCGAGCTCCGCGCGGCGGAAGTCCGCCCAGCGCAGCCGCACCCTGCCCGCCCGGCCCGCGAGCAGCAGGCGCAGGCTGCCCCACAGCCAGACCGGGCCGTTCAGCTCGTAGCCACGGCCGCGCACACCCGGCTCGGCGCACAGCGCCGCCAGCGCGCGCCCGTCCGCGGCGCCGGCGTCCACCACGAGCTGCCCGGGGCGCGGGGCGAGCGCCTGCCGCAGCCCGTCGAGCAGCGCCCCGGGCGTGCGCAGCACCGGCACGCGCGTGGTCGTCAGGGCGTACAGCGAGGAGACCAGCCCCAGGGAGATCAGGCCGAAGAGGACCAGGACGAACGGCAGGAGCACGGGGGGTCCCCTCACCAGCGGTCGAGGAAGTCGGCGCAGGCGCTGGCGAGCGCCTGGCGGCGCCGGGCCGTGTCCACGAGCAGCCGGTGCAGCTCGGCGACCTCGGCCGCGAGCGCGCGCACGCTGGCTGCCGGCAGCACGGCCAGGCGCGCGCCGGCGTGGTCGGCCGCGGCCGCCAGGGCCGGCGCGCCGTCGAGCACGCCGGAGAGCCCGAAGAAGTCCCCCTTGCCCAGCGTGGTCAGGCCGGCGCCGTCCGCGCCGGTCGACAGCACCACGGCCCCGCCCAGGATGAGGTAGAGCGCGCTGGTCTGCTGGGCCGTCAGGATGGGCTCGTCGGCCGCGGCCACCCGGGCGTGGGCGCCCCGCAGCAGGGCCTCGCGCTGCTCCGGCCGGAGCGGCGCAAGCAGGGGCGAGGTCCACAGGGACGCGTCCTCGCGCACGTACTCGGCCACCTCCACCTGGCGGAGGCCGATGCGCAACACCTGCACCGAGTCGTGTTCCATGCTGGATGGCAGCGCCGGACCGTCGGCGGTCAGCGCTTGTCGCCCTCGATCCCGTACAGGATGGAGATGGTCAAGCAGTGGAACTCCTCGTCGCTGGACTGGGTGACGGTCACGTCGCGGATCACCTTGCGCGGCGCGGTCCTGAGCCACTCGGTGATCCTGTCCCCCAGCGTCGAGCGCTCCTTGGCCTTGGTCGCGGTGAACACCTTGACTCCGTCCATCACGTCCCCTTCCCCGCCCCGGCACCCCGGGACCACCGCACTCCTCCATGCGAGCTCGTGGCGAGAGCGTCCCACAACCCCCATTTGGGTGTCAAGCGGCGCCGCGCGCGCCCGGGAGGAGAGGGTTGCCCGGCTCCCCCGCCGGGGGGTTAATGTGCCGGGGTGGACGAGGAGGAGAGGACATGACCGCGCTGCGCAGTTGCCTGGCCTGCCTGCTGACCCTGTCCCTGCTCGCCGCGGCCTGCGACGGCGGTGGGGAGCCCGCGCTGTGCGAGCCGGGCGAGACGCGCGACTGTCCCTGCGAGCCCGGACGGCTGGGCGAGCAGGCCTGCGCCGAGGATGGCCGGTCCTGGGAGGCGTGCGACTGCGCCTGCACCCCCGACTGCAGCGGCAAGGCGTGCGGTCCGGACGGCTGCGGCGGGAGCTGCGGCGCCTGCGACAGCCCGCCCGCGCCCACCTGCGCGGACGGAGAGACCCTGGTGACCCCCCTGCCCGGCGGGGCCTGCGTGGACGGCGCCTGCCAGTACGTGCCCTCGCGCAGCCGCTGCGAGTTCGGCTGCGCGGACGGGGTCTGCAACCTCGATCCGTGCGTGAACATGCGCTGCGATCAGCCGGACGCCTGCCACACCAACCCGGGCACCTGCGTGGCCGCGCCCGAGCTGCACTGCGTCTACCCGGCGATCGCGGACGGCACGGCCTGCGAGGACGGGCTCTTCTGCAACGGCGCCGAGAGCTGCCAGGCGGGCGCGTGCGTGTCCGCGGGAGCCGTCGACTGCAGCGGGCTCGACGAGGCCTGCCGGGCCGGCGTGTGCGACGAGGACGCCCGGGCCTGCGATCGGGTGGATCTCGCGGACGGCGCGGCCTGCGAGGACGGGCTCTTCTGCGACGGCGCCGAGTACTGCCTGGCGGGCGTCTGCCAGGCCGGCGCCCCGGTCGACTGCAGCGCCATCGACGGCCCGTGCTCGCTCGGGGTGTGCGACGAGGAGCGCGATCGCTGCCGCGTCCAGGCCCGGAACGAGGGCCTGCCCTGCCCGGACGGCCTGGTCTGCAACGGCCAGGAGCTGTGCGGCTCGGGCCAGTGCCGGCCGGGCACGCCGCTCGAGTGCCCCGACCTGGGCATCGCCTGCCAGCAGAACACCTGCGCCGAGGCGGCGGGCGGCTGCCAGCTCGAGGCCGTGGCGGACGACAGCCCGTGCGCCACCGGCTCCCCGTGCGCCCTGGCCGAGTCCTGCCAGTCCGGCGCCTGCGTGGCGACCGAGGCGCAGCCCGACGGCACCGTCTGCAGCGACGGGGATCGCTGCACCAGCGGGGACAGCTGCCTGGCCGGAGCCTGCGCGCCCGGGGTGTGGACCTGCACCCAGGACGTGGTGATCATGATGTACCTGGACGCGGACAACAACCTGGACGAGTGGATCACCGGGGACTGGCACGAGATGGAGGCCGCCGGGATCGACTCCGTGGAGTGGCTCGAGGTGTACGTGGTGATCGATCACAGCGGCACCAACGACACCCGCTTCTACCAGGTGCACAGCAACTCGAGCACCCGGCTCGCCGGACCGGCCATGGGGCTGACGGCGAACGGCAACCAGGAGCTCGACATGAGCAACCCCGACACCCTGCGGCACTTCATCGAGGACGTGAAGGCGCTCACCCAGACCGGGCGCCCGACCGACTACTACCTGCTGCTGTCCGACCACGGCGACGGCTGGCGCAGGCAACGCGCCATGGAGCAGCCGGGCGTGGTGCGGGCCGCGTGCTGCGACGACACGAACGGCGGGGGCTGCATGTACACCAGCGAGATCGGCGACGCCATCGCCGGCCAGGACCTCACCCTCTTGGCCTTCGACGCCTGCCTGATGGGCATGGCCGAGGTGGCCTACGAGGTCAAGGACGACGTGGAGGTGATGGTCGCCTCCCAGGAGACCGAGCCGGGCGAGGGCTGGAACTACACCCCGCTGCTGCAGCAGTTCAAGGCGCTCGCCGACCCCACGCCCGAGGCCTTCGGGCAGCTCGCCGCGGACACGTACTTCGACCTGTACGACGCGAGCTACAGCGACCTCACCATGGCGGTCTACGACCTGGCCGGCATGGAGGCGCTGGCCGCCGCGGCCGACCCGGCCGCTACCGGGCTGCAGGCCATGTCCTCGGCCACCTGGACCCAGCTCTGCAACCCGCTGGAGTTCTACGGCTGCTTCTGGGGCTGGTGCAGTCCGCACGCGGACATCCAGCAGATCATGACCCAGGCCAAGCTCCGGGATCCGGCCCACACGGCCGAGTACGACGCCTTCATCGCCGCGGTCCAGGACGTGGTGCTCTACGAGCTCCACCGCTCGGGCCACTCCCAGGCGCGCGGGATGAACGTGTACTTCCCCTGCGAGGACAGCTTCGACTCGGCCTACAACACCACCAACCTGCGCTGGGCCGCCGACACCACCTGGGAGACGATGCTACAGGTCCACTAGATTCTCGAGCGTCGGTAGACGCGAAGAGAATCTTGCCCTTGGGCGCATCGCGCCCAAGGGTTAGGTGTGATCACCGACAGGCGCGGCGGGAGTCGTACACGCCCGCCTCGGAGTTCGCCCACTGGGCGTTCCCGTAGGGGATGTACTGCGTCGTGGTGGGCAGGGAGAAGGCGTCGTCCCAGCGGTAGTTCGCGCCCTGGCGGCTCTGCCACAGGCGGACCACCTCGCCCGAGGGCCGGCGCACGTCGAGGAAGAAGGCGAACTCGTCGACCACCCGGTCGGCGGGGATCATGCCGCCCATCCCCGTCACCTGGTAGGCCAGGCCCGCCCGCCACAGCCCGGGCTCCAGCTCCAGCCCGAGCGAGAAGCGCCGGCCCTCGGCGCCGGTCTGGGCGTCGTGGTAGCGGCTGAACATGCCCGCGTTCAGCACCTGGCCGTCCACCGCGCCGACCCGCAGGTAGGCCATCAGCCACCCGTACGGGATGCCGTAGTGCCCCATGTGGCCGTCGCCGAAGCCCTCCAGGTGGAACTCACACCGCTCGGCGTCGGCCTGCGCGGCCAGATCGTAGCCCACGCAGTGGGGCACGTTGAGCACCATCAGCTCGCTCTCGTAGTGCCCCCCGTTGTCCCGCTCCACGTCCAGGCAGCGCGGGTGGTCTGCCGCGGGCCAGACGTCGAAGTGGTAGTTGCGGCCCTCGTCGGAGTCCCAGGCCTGGCAGCTCGAGCCCGCCCCGGTGGCGTTCAGGAACCAGATCTCGACCGACTCGGCGTCGTCCGGGATGCGCAGGTGGAGGGGCTGCGACACGCCCTCGTTCGTGGGCTGGCCCTGCTCGCTCACCAGGCTGCGCACGCTGCCCGAGAGCACCTGCCCGCCCGGGGCGAAGCGGGCGAAGGCGGTGATGTCCCAGGCCGGGTAGCCGTTGTGGGTGCCGCGGCACTGGGGCAGGCGCGCCAGGTCGTAGTTCAGCGTCAGGTAGCCGCCCTGGCGCCGGGTGCCGGAGGGGAGCTCCTGCCAGTCCGCCAGGAAGTCCAGCGAGGCGACCACCGGCAGGCACAGCCCGGCGTCGTTCGAGGAGTAGGAGTTCTCGGGGGTGAGCCCGTGGTTCTCGAAGTCCGGGCTGAAGCGGTTGTGATCGAACAGGCGGTCGCCGCCGGGCAGGCGGGCGAAGGCCACCAGCTCGATGGCCTCGTCGCCGCCGGGGCCCCACAGGTGCTCGCTCAGGGCGAAGGTGAAGTGGCGGAAGCCCGGCTGACCGCCCGGCTGCCAGGCCGTGTCCACCTGCCACCAGGTGGGATCCGAGACGCGGTGGTAGAGCACGTGCACGCTCGTCTCGGCCGGCAGCCCCTCGCTCAGGTCGACCGTGCCGCGCCACAGGTACAGGCAGGCGCCCGTGGAGCAGTCCAGCTCGTAGTCGTCCCCGCCCGGCCCGCGCCCCACCCAGCGCAGCACCACCTGGCAGGCGCGGTCCGCGCGATCCCCGCTGTCGGCCTTGCCCAGGGCGGGCGACCGGGAGGCGATGGACGCGGTGGACGGTTCGCCAGCGCAGGCCGACAGGAGCGACCCGAGAGCGAGGAGCGTGGCCAGCGTCCGCATGTGACCCTCCATGTGCGCCCGGGTGTTCCCAGGTGGGAGCGTTCTCTACACCGGAACTGGACCGCTGTCAAGGCGTACAAAAAACAAAGCAATTCAGAGGGGATCGACCTCGACCCGGAGCTCCCCCTCGCCGAGCGCCTCGATCACCAGGCGGCCGACCTCGGGGTGGTAGGCTTGCCGGGCCGGGGCGCCGTCGAGGGTCACCCGCAGCCCGCGCGGGAAGAGCCGGGACGGCGCGGCGAGCTCCGTCAGGCCGCCGACCTCGGCGGTGTAGGTGAGGCGGGCCGCGCGGCTCTCGGGGTCGTAGCCGAAGCTGACGAGCCGCCCGGCCACCGCCGCCGGGTAGACCCGCACCACCTCGGCCGCCCAGGGCCGCTCCAGCCCGTTGGGGTCGACCAGGCTGTAGTCCTCCTGGTTCCAGTCGAGCACATCCTGGGAGGCCTCCCACACGGTCGCGTGCAGGCCGCGCGCGTCCAGCTCGGCGTACATGGCGCGCAGGAAGTCGTCCCCGCCCTGGCACCGCGCGCGGGCCCCGAACTCGCCCAGCAGCACGGGCACCTGCCAGCCGTCGCCCAGGGCGCGCAGGCGTCCGAGCGGCCCGCCGAGATCGGCCTGGGACCACTGGTCGAGCATGAAGACCGAGGCGTCGTAGTAGTGCGGCGCGAACACCAGCCCCTCGCCCGCGGGCCGCTCGAGCGAGGTGGTGGCCGTGGCCGAGCTGGCCGCGCCGGCGTCGAACACCACCAGCGCGCCGGGGGCGACCTCGCCGAGCAGGGCGGCCAGGCGCGAGTAGAACGGGGTGAGCACGTCGGGCGCCCAGTCCGCCTCGCGGGCGGAGCCGGGCAGCGGCTCGTTGATCACCTCGAAGGCCACCACCCCGGGCCGCGCCCAGGCCTCGGCGGCCAGCCTCCGCCACATGGCCTCGAAGGCGGTGCGCACGCCGCCCTGGTCGGCCCAGAAGCGGTCGAAGGCCGCCTCGATGTCCGGGTCGTCGAGGGTGCGCAGGAACCAGCCCTGGCAGTCCTCCGGCGGCGGGGGCACGGGCGGGGGCAGCGTCCAGGGCGGGAACCCGTCCCCGCAGAAGGGGCTCGCGTACACGTCCTGGTGGAAGTCCACGATCACCCGCAGGCCCTGCGCGGCCGCCGCGTCGATGAGCGCCAGGTAGCGCTCCAGGTACTCCTCGTCCCACCTCCCCGGGCTCGGCTCGAGCCCCTCCCAGGAGAACGGCAGCCGCACGGCGTCGTGCCCCCAGGCCTGCACCCGGGCGAAGAACTCCCGGGCCGCGTCCGCGAAGGGTGGCGCGCCGGCCTGCTCCGGGAGGCCGGACTCGCGGAAGGCGAAGGGCACGAAGGGGGCCAGCTTGGAGCGGTTGCCCGCGTTGACCCCGCGCAGCCACACCTCGCGCCCCAGGGCGTCGAGCAGGCGCACGCCCTGCGCGCGCAGGCGCAGCTCGGGCAGCGGGGCAGGCGCCGGGCCGGACTCGCCGGGCCCACAGCCCGGCGCGCACGCGAGGCAGGCGAACGCCGCCGCGGCCAGCCGGGTCGCCGCCCGGCCGCGCCGGGTGGGCCTCATGCCCCCAACCGCCGCAGCAGCTCGGTCGCCCGGAGCGCCAGCTCGTCCTTGGGGAAGTTGGCCACCAGGTACCGGTACATGGCGATGCCCTGCTCGCGCTGCCCGACCCGATCCACCAGCAGCTTGGCCGCGGTGAACACGGCCCGGGCCGCGAACGGCCCGCGCGGCTCCTTCTCCGCCGCCCGCCGGCAGGCGTGCGCGGCGTCCAGGGGCTGCTCGGCCCGATCCAGGCAGGCCGCCAGCCTGAGCTCCAGGCGCGGCTCGAGCGTCGGCGTCAGGCCCGCGGCCACGAGGGCCTGGTAGCACTCGAGCACGGCCAGCGCGGCGCCGCTCTCCACGGCGCGGGCCAGCGCGGCCTGGGAGCTGTCCGGGCTGTCGCCCTCCTCGTCCAGGGGGATCGGCTCCACCGGCTGCTCGGTCGCGGCCGAGCGCGCCGGCTGGTAGGCCGCCTCGTCGTACTCGTGCACCGGCTTGGCGCCAGGCCAGGCCTCCACCAGCAGATCGCGGGCGGAGATGTACTCCAGCGTCTCGCCGTTCTGGTAGATCAGCCGCCCGAGCACGAAGGCCGCCAGCAGGTGGGGCACCATGCTGAGCACCTGGTACAGCCAGCCGCCCAGCACGGGGACCCTCAGCTTGGTCAGGAGCAGCAGCAGGAAGGAGTTCAGCACGAAGGCCAGGACGGTGATCACCCCCCAGACCAGCACGCTCAGGAAGTACTGGCCGGGGATGCGCGTGATGACCCCGAGCACGTTCAGCGGGTTCAGCATGGCGCCGGTGTCGCCGCTGATGGCCGCCACGATCATCGCCCCGGGGAAGTAGACCACCGAGACCAGCAGGATCAGGATCAGCACCGGGTCCAGCACGGGCACGTTCAGGTAGTGCAGCAGCCCGTGGGTGAAGTAGATGTACACGCAGGCCGGCACCCACAGCAAGGCGGTGGCCGCAATGAAGCGCAGGCCCGAGCCCGCCACCTCGCCCGGGGACAGGAAATCCTCGGGCTCGGGCAGGTCCTCCTGGCCGCGGGCGGCGCGCCGCACCACCATGAAGTAGAAGCTGGCCCACACCGCCAGGTAGACCAGGGTCACCAGCAGCGGCAGGATGAAGATCACGTTGGGCAGCGAAGCCACCCAGCGCAGGATCGCCAGCACCCCGCCCACCACCGCGAGCTGCACCAGCCCCTTGAGCGTCAGCATGTTCAGCAGGAAGACGTGCAGCATGCCCCAGTAGGGCAGCACCTCCTTGCGCATGCGGATGGGCTCGGCCACGCCGCCGCAGGGCACGCAGCGCACCAGCGAGCCTTGCTGGATGACCTGCCGGGCGCCGCAGTCCGGACACAGGCTCTTGCCGCACTTGGAGCACACCCAGGCTGCCCGGGCGTGCGGGTGGGTGCTGCAGGCGAAGCTCTGGGGCATGGGGCGTGCTCCTCGCGCCGCGTCCGGGGGCGCGGCCGCCATGGTACCAGAGGGCGGGCGGGAGGCAAGCGGCTGGAGGCCGGGGGGGCTACGGGCTGCCGGGCCGGGCGCCGCCGAACACGGCCGGGAGATCGGCGCTGACCTGGCCGGCGCCGGTGGCCTCGAGCTTCACCCAGCCGCCGGTGAAGGTGCTGCGGGCGAAGTGGACCGCCTTGCCCGGAGCCTCCTCGCGCCAGGCCAGCTCGATCTCGCCGACCGGCTTGCCCTCGGCGCGCAGCGCCAGGCGGCAGCCCTGCAGCGGCGCGGCCGGCGGCTCGGCCAGGTACTCCTGGGCGGACAGGCGGAAGACCTTCTCGACCCAGTTGCGGAACAGCTCGTCCGCGGCCGAGGGGTCCTCCTCGGGGGTCCAGCGCTCGGGCTGCCCGGCCCCGGCGTGCGCGCGCACCAGCACCCGGCGGCCCTGGCCGGCGCAGTCCACCTGCAGCCAGTCCACCTCGGCCATGCCCTGCGCGCCGAGCCGGCGCTCCATGTAGCGCGGCGGGCGGAAGTCGACCGCCCGGAGCGTGGCCGAGGACACCAGGAAGGCCTCGCCGTCGCCGACGCGCTCCAGGTAGGCGGAGGTGCCGCCGTAGGTCTGGTTGCCGACCCGCAGGCTGACCGCCTGCCCCTTGGCGCGGAGCTCGAGGGTGCTCAGCGACTCCTTCAGGCCGAACTTCTCGCGCTGCTCGTCGCTGAGCTTCCCCAGCGCCTGCACCGCGTGCAGCGGCAGCATGCGCTCGAGCGCCTTGCCGAACTCGTCGCTGGCCCGGTAGCGGCTCTTGACCCGCTCCGGCTTGGCGGGGGCGGACTCCGGCGGCGCCGCGGGCTCCCCGGGGGCGCCGGGGGTGGCCTTCACCGGCGGCAGGATCTTGTCCTCGTCCACCTCGAGCTGGAACCCGCCGTCCGCGAGCAGGCTGGCCGTGATGACGCGGCCCTTGTTCGTGTACACCAGCCGCTCGGTCTGGGCCGGGCTCGCGTCCAGCACCAGCGGGCCCTCGTCCGGGCTGTTGGGATCGTAGCTGTACACCGCGTAGGCGGCCGCGGCCGAGGCCAGCAGCAACGCCGCGTGCAGGCCGAGCACGCCGCCGAGCTTCATGACCGCACCCTCCGCCGCCCGCGGCCCCAGCGGGTCAGCACTCCCAGGACCAGCACCAGCACGGGCACCGCGAAGACCGTGCCGTAGAACCACAGCGCGTCGTCCCCGCGCGTGTGGGCCACCGGCACGTCCTCCTCGCTGGTGGCCACCCCGCCGGCGCGCTCCTCGCCCACCAGCCACTGCAGGACGTCCAGCAGCAGGTACAGGTTGCCGCGGAAGCCCAGGAACAGGTCGGCGAACAGATCCGCGTCGGCGAACACCACCGCGCGCATCTCGTCGGTGTAGCGCAGCTCGCCGCCCTGGCGGGAGGACTTGAGGGCGTCCTTCTTCTCCTCGGGCTTCTTGTCGTCGGGTTTCTTCGCCTCGTCGGGTTTCTTCGCCTCGTCGGGTTTCTTCGCCTCGTCGGGTTTCTTCGCCTCGTCGGGTTTCTTCGCCTCGTCGGGTTTCTTCGCCTCGTCGGGCTTCTTCGCCTCGTCGGGCTTCTTCGCCTCGTCGGGTTTCTTCGTCTCGTCGGGCTTCTTCGTCTCGTCCGGCGTCTTCGCCCCGTCGGCCTCGGGGCGCGCCGGGAGCTTGCGGCTGACCGCGGCGGCCAGGTCGAACACCCGGCCAGGCTCCTCGGGCTGCCGCTGGAAGTCCTTGTTCAGGTCGGCGAAGGTCTCGGGCATGCTGCGCACCAGGAAGGTGACCCGCAGATCCGCCGGGCCCTCCTTCAGCAGCTTCAGCGCGCCCGTGCTCGGCAGGGCCACCGGCAGGTCGCGGCTGTAGCGGCTGACCGTGGTGGTGGCCGCGTGGTTGGAAAACTTGTCGGTCACCAGGTTGGTCCGGTCGATGTCCGCCCGCGCGTAGGGCACGAACCACTGGGGGTGGGCCAGCAGCGCGGGCTCGAGCTCCAGCTTGAGGCTCTGCAGCAAGCCCGCGGCCGGGGCCGCGCCGGCCTCCGGATCGAGCAGCACCAGCAGCCGCCCGCCCTGCTCGAGGTAGCGCTCGAGCGCCTGCTGCTCGCCAGGGAAGAGCGGCCCGGTGGGACCGGCCCAGATCACCAGGGCGGCGTCCTCCGGGATGGCGTCGGCCAGGCCCTGGGCCAGCCCCAGCCGCTTCACGGTGAAGGCCCGGGACTCGAGCAGCTTCTTCAGCATGCCCAGGCGCTGGCGGCTGTCGCCCTCCTCCCGCTCGGCGGCCCGCTCGCCGTGGCCGGTCACCAGGTAGATCGTCTCGCGCTGGTAGGCCAGGTTGAGCAGCGCGGTCTGGAACTCGGCGTCCAGCTTCCTGAGCTTGCGCTTGGCGGTGTCCAGCTTGTCGCCGATCTCGATGCGGCCCTCGGCCGCGCCCCGCACCAGCACCACCGTGCCGTCCTTGGACACCCGGTGGTCCTTGGCGAGGTCCGGGTCGAGCGCCAGCTCCACCGCGCGCACCTTGAAGCGCGGGGACTCGCGCGCGAGCTCCTCGAAGTAGCCCCGCACCTCCCCCAGCACGTCGCTCGAGCGGGGGAAGAACAGCAGGGCCTCGAGGTCGGCCTCCAGCCCGCGCACCATGCCGCGGCTGGCGTCGCTGGGGGACGAGGTGCGGAAGTAGGACAGGTCCGCGCTCACCGGCAGGCGGTTGGCCACGGTGTTGAGCAGGAACAGGCTGCACAGGAACATGGCCAGCACCGCGCCCGCGCCGCAGGAGGCCCGCACCCGGTGCAGCTCGATGCCGCGCCCCTGCCCCATGGAGGCCAGGCTCCACTGCAGGAAGACGAGCGGCACGAGCCCGCACACCAGCAGGATCGGCCAGGCCACGGCCAGCACCTCGCGCCCGCCCAGGCCCGCCTCCCCGGAGCGCGCCACGGGGGCCGGGCCCAGCACCAGGTCCGAGCCGACGAAGTACGCCGCCACCCCGGCCAGGCCGACCAGGGCCAGCAGGCTGGCCAGGCGCTCCACCCGCCGGGCCTCGTCCACCGAGCGCAGCCAGGCCCACAGGTAGAGCAGGCACACGGCCAGGACGGCCAGCAGCCCCAGCCCGCTGGTCAAGACGCGCCCGAGCCCCTGGCCGCCGACCAGGCGCTCACCGGCGAAGATGGCCGCCAGGCCCAGCAGGTACGCCGCCAGGCCGTGGGGACCCCTCAAGCTGCCAAGCCTCAACGCCATCGCCGCGACTCCAGCATGCGGGTGGCCGCCACCAGGAAGAAGGCGGACACCGACAGGTAGTAGACGATATCCCGCAGATGGATCTTGCCGCCCATGAAGTCCTTGAAGTGGGCGTTGTGGAGCGCCAGGTAGCTGAACACGTCCGCCAGGGGGCGGTCGGCCACCCGCCCGAGCAGCCACATCAGCAGCAGCGCCACCAGGATGCCGCCGGCCACGAAGGCCGCCACGACCTGGCTCCTGGCCACGCACGAGCCGAAGGTGCCGATGGCCAGCGCCGCCGCCCCGAGCAACAGCAGGCCCAGGTAGCCGGCCAGCAGGTGGCCCCAGGAGATCTTGCCGTGCACCATGATGAGCAGCGGCATGTACAAGGTCACCAGGGTGAGCAGCGCCAGGAACAGGTAGGCGCCCAGGAACTTGCCCAGCACGATCTGGTGGTCCCTGATCGGGGAGGTCAGCAGCAGGTTGATGGTGCCGGTCTGCTGCTCCTCGGCCAGCAGCCGCATGGAGATGAACACCGCGGCCACCATGGTGGTGCCCGAGACGGCGTAGAAGAACTCGTACAGCACCTCGGCCGAGAGCTTCTCCCCGCCGCCCATGGCCCACAGGTTGAACAGCAGCCCGTCGAGCGCCAGGACCAGCGCGGCCACCACGAAGCCGAGCGGGGAGCGCAGCGTGGCGGTGAGCTCGCGGCGGGCGATCAGCCACACGTTCTTCATCTGCGCGCCTCCCGCGAGCCGATCAGGGTGAGGAACACGGACTCGAGGGCCAGCTCCGACGCGCCCAGCTCGAGCAGCCCGAGCCCGGCCCCGATCACCGCCGCGGCCACCGCCGGGCGCACGTCCTCGCGGCACTCGAGGCGGGCCTCGACCACGTCGCCGGCGGCCGGGGCCACCTCGACCCGCTCGAGCCCCGGGACCCCCTGCAGGGCCGCCGCCAGCTTCTCGCGGGTGCCCAGTGCCCGCACCCGCACCCCGAGGTGCGCCTTCGGGGTCAGCTCGTCCTCGCTGCCCTGGGCCGCGATGCGGCCCTTGTGCATGACCAGGATGCGATCGCAGGTCTGGCTGATCTCGGTCAGGATGTGGCTGGAGAGCAGGATGGTGTGCTCGCCGTGCAGGCGCTTCACCAGCTCGCGCATCTCGACGATCTGCTTGGGATCCAGGCCGGCGATGGGCTCGTCCAGCAGCACCACCGGGGGCTGGTGCACGATGGCCTGGGCGATGCCCACCCGCTTGCGGAAGCCGAAGCTCAGGGTCTCGATGGTCTGCTCCACCACCCCATCGAGCTGGCAGCGGGACACGGCCTCGTTCACCCGCGCCTCCACCAGGGCGGCGGGCACCCGGCGCAGCCGGGCCACGAAGGCCAGGAACCTGCCCACCTGCATCTCGCCGTACAGCGGCGGGGTCTCGGGCAGGAAGCCGATGCTCTCCCGGACCCCGAGGGAGTCCTCGCCCACGTCCTTGCCGCCCACCAGGGCCGTGCCGGACGTGGGGCTCAGCAGGCAGGCCAGCATCCGCAGCAGCGTGGTCTTGCCCGCGCCGTTGAGGCCCAGCAGCCCGATGCACTGGCCCTTGGCGACGTCGAAGGACACGTCCTCGACGGCGCGGAAGTCGCCGTAGATCTTGGTCAAGTGCTTGGCTTCCAGCAAGGCGAGGCACCTCCTCGGACGGCGTGGCGGGCCGCATTGTAACCGGCCGACCGGGGCTGTCAAGGTCGCCGCGCGCCGGGAAACCCGCCCCCGGCCGCGCCTATTCCGGGTTCAGATCAGCACGATCTCGTCGTCGCCGAGCACGTCGGTCTCGGACAGGCGGGCGCGCGTCTCGCGCAGGCGCTCCTCGGAGATGTCCTCCAGCACCTTGCGCAGCGCCGGGCGGGCGGCCAGCAGGCGCTCGAACTCGCCCCGGGACAGGAACAGGAGCTCGCCGTCGCGGCCCCCGATCACCGTGGCGGTGGTGGGCTGCTCCCTGAGCAGCGAGATCTCGCCGAACACGTCGCCCTCCCGGAGCAGCGCCACCGGGACCAGGGCGTCGCCCTCGCGTTTCTTCACCTCGGCGTCCCCGCGCAGCACCAGGAAGAGCCCCAGCCCGCGCTGGCCCTCCTCCACCAGCACCTGGCCCTTCTTCATCCCGGTGGACACGAACCGGTCGAGCAGCGCGTGGCGGTCCTCCTGGGGCAGGCTGCGGAGCACGGGCGAGAGGGCCACCACGTTGGCGAGCAGCCGCGAGCGGGTGAAGCGCAGCAGCGCCCTGGCCACGCCGGTGAGCTTCCCGGCGCGGCGCTCGAGCTGCTCGCGCCCCAGCTCGAGCGCGTCCGACTGGGTCAGCGCCCGCACCGTGGCCGCGCGCGGCTCGCGCGAGACCAGCGCCATCTCGCCGAACACGGCCCCGTCCGAGAGGCGCGCCAGGGTGAGGCTCTCACCGCCGACCTGCTTGGTCACCTGGACCTCGCCGCGCGCCAGCAGGAAGAACGAATCGCCGGGCCGGCCCTCCTCGAGGATGACCCCGCCCGGGTAGAAGCGCCGCAGCCTGAGGTCGGCCAGCACCGCGGCGAAGTCCTCCTCGCCGAGCTCCGAGAAGAGCGGGATGGGCGGCAGCTTCTCCGGGTAGGGCGCCAGGCCCCGCTCGTCCTGGGCCAGCGAGGCGGCCAGCCGGCACAGCTCCATGCCCTGCAGCGGGACCACCGCGTCGATGTTCTGGCCGGCCGCGCTGAGCTCGAGCCGCTCGAGCTCCGGCAGCCGCGGGCGGGGGGCGTCCGCCGCCACCCGGTCGGAGCCGGCCGCGTACAGCCCGGCCAGCACCTCGAGGGCGTCGGCGTAGCCCTGCTCCACGGCCGAGAGCATCTTGAGCGCGGTGATGCCCAGCAGCGGGAAGCCCGCCTTGGTGAAGTGCCAGGCGGTGACCTTGTACACCTCGCTGGCCAGCTCGGGCAGATCGCGCTTCAGCAGCGCGTCCCCCACCCGCATGCGGGCCTCGAAGCAGCCCGGCGCGCCCTGCAGCACCACGATGCAGCGCCTGAGCGACAGGTCGTACTCCCCGCGCACGAAGGCCTCGTCCGCCTCGCGCCACAGCTCGGCCAGCGTCCTGGGCATGGGCAGCCTCCTGACCTACTTGGTCCCCTCGTCCGTGCTCAGCCGCTGCCAGGCCTCGTGCGCCCGGCGCAGGTGGGGGATGGTGATCGAGCCGCCGATCACCAGGCCCACGTCCAGCGCCTCGGTCACCTCGGCCGAGCTCAGCTCGAGCTCGCGGCAGCGGATCAGGTGGTAGAGCACGCAGTCGTCGCAGCGCAGCACCAGGGAGCCCACCAGCCCCAGCAGCTCCTTGGTGCGGGCCGGCAGCGCGCCGTCCTGGTAGACCTTGGTGTCCAGGGCGAAGAAGCGCTTGGTCTGCAGGCTGCCCTGCGTGAGCACGATCTCGTTCAGCCGCTCGCGCTCCTGGCGGAAGCGCGCCACCCGGTCGTCGTCCATGCCTGCCCTCCTGGCTGCTGCCGCCCCCTGGTGTAACCCGGCAACGCCTCCCGGCGCAACCATCGCTTGTGCAGCCTTTTTCCCGCGCATCTGCGCCTCGACAACGTCGGCCCCGCGTGGCATCATCCCGGCCCGCATGCTGCGCCTCGCCTTCCTCGGCTCGGGCTCCTCCGGCAACGCGGCCTTGATCCGCTGGGGCCAGACCCGGTTGCTGCTCGACTGCGGCTTCTCGGTGGCGGAGCTCTCCCGCCGGCTGGCAGGGCTCGGCGAGCGCCTCGAGGACGTGCAGGCCGTCTTCGTCACCCACGAGCACAGCGACCACGTGGCCGCGCTGCGCGGGCTGTCGCGCCGCGGCCACCTGGCGCTCGGGCTGACCGCCGGCACCGCCCGGGCCGTCAAGCTGGCCAAGCGCGCCAAGGCCGAGCGGCTCGAGGTGCGGCCCGGGGTGCCGCTGCGGGTGGGGGAGATCGAGGTCCTCACCTTCCGCACCCTCCACGACGCCTGCGAGCCCGTGGGCTACCGCTTCGGCTTCCCCGACGGCAGCGCGCTGGGCATCGCCACCGATCTCGGCGTGGCCGGCGACGGGGCGGTCGAGGCGCTCAGGGGCTGCGCGCTGCTCGGGCTGGAGAGCAACCACGACCCGGACATGCTGCGGGCGGGCCCCTACCCCGCCTTCCTCAAGCGGCGTATCCTGTCCGACCGCGGCCACCTGTCCAACGCCCAGGCCGCCGACCTCCTGGGGCGCCTGGCCCACCCCGGGCTGCGCCAGGTCTTCCTCCTGCACCTGTCCAAGGTCAACAACCGGCCGCCGCTGGCCGCCGCGGTCCTGGGGGAGAAGCTGCGCAGCCTGGGCCTCGGGGCCGGGCTGGCCGTGGTCGGTCCGGACCAACCCCTCGAATATCCTGCGAGAAATCGCGCCGACGCCCCCCGCCCGCAGCTCGAGCTATTCGCCTGACCCGCCCGGGGAAGACAGCCACAAATGGGGTCTTGTCCTGTGGGGCGTCCGGCGCTAGGAATGAGTGGCCTTTTTCAGCCGGGTCGAGCACGAAACGCCGGTCGCAAGCCGGAGGAAGGACGATGGAGATGAGGAGCGCCAAGAGGTGGCTCGGGTCGTGCGCGGGGGTCCTGGGTTGCGTCGCGCTGTTGGGGGTGTCCGCCTGCCAGGCACCCGGGGACGATCCCGCCTCGACCGCGAGCAAGCGCGATCCCCTCCAGGCCTCCAGCCTGCACCCCGCGGTGGCCCCCCGGCTCGAGCTCGTCGAGCAGGGCCCGACCGGCCTGCTGGCGAAGCTGGACGCCGGGCGCTTCGAGGTGGGCCTACGCACCACCTACGGGCGCCAGTTCTCCACCCTGGGCTGCCCGGGCTGCGGCACCACGACCGAGCTCGGCCGCCCCCAGCTCCCGGTGCTGCGGCGGCTGGTCGAGGTCCCGGCCGGCATGACGCTGACGGCCTCCCTGGCCCCGGCCGGGCGCCGCAGCCTGCCGCTGTCCGAGCTGGGGGCGCGCGAGGCGCTCCTGCCGGTCCAGCGGCCCGTGGAGAAGCTGCCGGGCGCCGCGGCGCTGGTGCCCTTCGAGCAGGACGAGGAGCTGTACGCCCGGGACGCGCTCTACCCCGCCCAGGACGTGTGGGTGAGCGGTCCCTTCGAGCTGCGCGGCCACCGGCTGTTCATGGTGGAGTACGCCCCGCTGCGCTACAACCCGGCCCGGGCCGAGCTCGAGGCGAGCGCCGGCGGGCTGCTCGAGCTCCGGTTCGCCGGTGAGCCCGACCAGGCCGGCGCGTTCGCGGCGGCGCTGCGCTCCTCGCCGGCCCACGACGCCTGGCTGCGGCAGAACGTGCTCAACCCGGCGCTGCCGGCCGTGCCCAAGGGGGTGTCCACGGACAAGTACGCCGAGGGCATCCTGGTGGTGGTGGGCAACGCCTACGCCGCCAACGCCAACCTCGCCGCCTACGTCGAGGACCGCCGGGCCGAGGGCCACAAGGTCGAGGTGGTGCAGATGTCCGCCATCGGCGCCAACGACACGGCGCTCCGCGCCTACGTCCGCGCGCAGTACCTGGCCTGGAGCGCGCCGGCCCTGAGCTACGTGGTGCTGGTGGGCGACGTGGCCGACGTGCCCGCCCACAACGGCTCGGGCGGCGGCAACAGCCAGTTCACCGACCTGTTCTACGCCTCGATCGACCCGGACAACTACGCCGCGGACCTGCTGGCCCCGGATCTGTTCGTGTCCCGCATCAGCGTGAACAACGCGGCCGAGCTGGACCTCTACCTGGCCCGCGCCGAGAAGTACATCTGGGCCGACTTCCCCACCGACACCACCTGGCTGCGCAAGTGGTCCTGGCTCGCCTCGTGCGACAACAACGACATCTCCGAGGGCACCCACAACTACGTCATCACGAACTACACCGCCCCGGCCGGCTTCACCGGCACCTACCCGGCCAACCCCACGGCCGGCGGCGACAAGCTCTACTGCGGCGTGTCCAACCCCAGCGAGGCGGTCATCGCCACCCACCTGGGCAACGGCCGGGTGGTCATCAACATGTCGGGCCACGGCGGCGAGGAGTACTGGGCCGATCCGAGCTTCACCCAGGACTACCTCGACGACGTGCTGCCCGCGGACGCCATCCCCTTCGTCGTCTCCAACGCCTGCATCACCGGCTCCTACGGCTACGGCAGCGACTGCTGGGGCGAGATGTGGCTCGCGCACCAGAAGGGCGCCATCCTGTTCTTCGGCTCGTCCAACAACTCCTACTGGGACGAGGACGACATCCTGGAGAAGGCCCTGTGGGACGGCGTGTTCCAGGACGGCATCACCCGGCTGGCCGACATCAACCAGAACTCGAAGCTGCAGACCCTGGCCCACTACGGCCCGGTCGACACCATGGAGTACTACTTCGAGATGTACAACATGCTGGGCGACGGCACGATCGACCTGTACACCGACGTGCCCTTCGTTCCGGCGGCCATGTACCCGACCGAGATCCCGGTGGGCATCGACGCCCTGGACTTCAGCGTGACCCGCGGCGGCGCGCCGGTCGAGGGCGCGCTGGTCGCGGTGCGCGGCATCGGCGTGCAGCAGGTCGGCCTGACCGACGCGGCCGGGCAGGTGCAGATCCTGATGAACCCGGCCCCGGCCGACGTGGGCAACCTCGAGGTCACCATCACCGGCCACAACCTGCAACGCCACGTGGGCACCATCCAGGTGGTCCCGGCTGACGGCCCCTACCTGGTGCACGCCGGCCACGAGGTGACCTCGGACGGCTCGACCCCGGTGGCCCCCACCCCGGGCCGCCACGTCGTGCTGCCCATCAGCCTGCGCGACATCGGCAACGACCCGGCCACGGGCATCCAGGCCACCCTGTCGACCACCAGCGCCGCGGCCGTGCTGACCCAGGCCGCGCCCGTGTTCCCGGACGTGGCCGCCGGGGCGGTGACCCGCTCCACCACCCACGCCGAGCTCGACACCGTCGCGGGCGCCGTCGACGGCGCGCTCATCGACCTCAAGCTCGACTGGAGCACCGCCGAGGGCGCCACGGGCAACACCCGCTTCAGCGTCACGGTCGGGCGCCCGCACCTGGTGTACGTGAGCCACACCGTGGACGACTCCCAGGGGCTGTGCGACGCGGACGGCATCCCCGACGTGGGCGAGCCCACGCTCTTCGCGGTGGTGGTGCGCAACGACGGCAGCGCGGACGCGAACGGGGTCGAGGCCACACTCAGCGCGGCGGACGTGGACGGCGGCGACCCGGTGGCGCTGGGCGCCGTCCCGAGCGGCGCCGAGGCCACCGCCACCTTCGAGGTGCTGCCGCTCGCCGGCCTGGGCTGCCCGGCCCTGGACCAGGCCTTCAGCCTGTCGGTCGGCGCGCTCGAGCTGCCGGCGCCGGACGTTTCGGGCTTCACCGAGATGCTGCAGGCCGACATCGCCATGTCGACCTACACCGACGACATGGAGGGCGCGGCGCCCAACGGCTGGACCCACGCGGCGAGCGAGAACTCCGACGACTGGGCCTACGTGACCAGCTCCTCCCACTCGCCCACGCACGCCTGGTGGTGCTCGGATCCAGGCACGAACTCGGACAAGCACCTCGACACGCCGCTCATCTCCATCGGCGACACGGCCGTCCTCTCCTTCTGGCAGCGGATGAGCTCGGAGAGCGGCTACGACGGCGGCACGCTGGAGATCGGGGTGAACGGCACCAACTTCGTGGACGCCGGCCCCTACATCACCCAGAACGGCTACAACGACTCCAACTGGGGTGGGGACGAGTTCTGGGGTGGAGACATCGCCTGGCAGCAGGTGCTCGTGGATCTGTCCTCGTTCGGCCCGGGCAGCTTGAAGATCCGCTTCCACTTCACCAGCGATGTCAGCACGGGTTACAGCGGCTGGTGGATCGACGACCTGATGGTGGACGCCGAGACCGTGGTCTGCCAGGCGCAGGTGTGCGTGATCCCCAACCGGGCGCCCGACGCGGTGGCCGGCCCGGATCAGGACGTGGCCGAGGGCGCGGCGGTCGTGCTCCTGGGCAGCGGCAGCAGCGACCCGGACGACGATCCGATCTCCTTCGCCTGGGCGCAGACCGGCGGCCCGGCGGTGGCGCTCTCCGACGCCACCGCCGCCGACCCGGGCTTCACCGCCCCGGACGTGGACGGCCAGGCGACGCTCACCTTCGAGCTGACGGTGAGCGACGGCGAGTACACCGACACCGACAGCGTGAGCGTCACCGTGTGGGACTGCGCGGACACGGATCCCTGCACCGACGACGTGTTCTCGGGCGCCGGCTGCGAGCACCCGGCGGCCGCGGACGGCACGGCCTGCGACGACGGCGATCCCTGCACCCTGGAGGACGCCTGCCTGGCCGGCGCCTGCGCCGACTCCACGCCGCTCGCCTGCGAGCCGCTGGACGCCTGCCACGTGGCCGGGACCTGCGACCCGGCCACCGGGGAGTGCAGCCATCCGCCCGCGGCCGACGGCACGGCCTGCGACGACGCCGACGCCTGCACGCTCGCCGACACCTGCCAGGCCGGCGCCTGCCAGGCGGGCACGCCCGTGGTGTGCGAGGCGCTGGACGCCTGCCACGCGGCCGGCACCTGCGACCCGGCCACCGGCGCGTGCAGCGACCCGCCCGTGGCCGACGGCACGACCTGCGACGACGGCAGCCTGTGCACCGGCAGCTCGAGCTGCCAGGCCGGGACGTGCACCGGCGCGGAGCCGGTGGTGTGCGAGCCCATGGACGCGTGCCACGAGGCCGGGGTGTGCGATCCGGCCTCGGGCGACTGCACCCACCCGCGTCTGCCGGACGGCACCGCCTGCGGCCAGGGCGGCACCTGCCAGGCCGGCACCTGCCTGGGCGAGACCCCGGACGACGGCGAGGAGTCGGGCTGCGGCTGCTCGACCGACGGCAAGGGCTCGCTGGGCGGGCTCGCGTTGCTCGGCCTGGCGCTCGCGCTGCTGCGCTCCCGCAGGCGGGCCTGACCGCCTCCCCCGCCCTCTGCGCCCGGATTCCTAGAACCTGGCCTGGGCCATGAGGTTCAGGCCCAGCACGTCCTCGTCCAGGAACGTGGAGTACAGGTTCAGCCCGTTGAAGTCGGTGAGGTAGCGCACCCGGTTGGGGTCGCGGCTGTAGTACAGCTCGGCCACCAGGGCCAGGATCTCGGCGTAGTCCCAGCGCAGGCTGGTCTTCACCGTCCACACCAGCCCCTCGTCCTGGTCGGCGGGCAAGATCTCGCGCTCGTCCGGGCCGTAGATCACCACGACCCGGTGACCCCTGAGCGTCACGCCGCCCACATCCAGATCGGCGATCGCATAGGTGGCCGGCTTCTTCACCCCAAGCGTGAGCCCGGGGGTCAGGCGCGGGCCCTCGAAGAAGTAGTCCAGCCCCACGGCCGCCCACACCTCGGGTGACACGCTGGCCTGATCAGGGATGCCCTGGAAGGGCGTGAAGCCCGGCTCCTCGTGCAGCAGGAACTCGAGCGAGCGCGCCACCACGTCCAGGTGCACCCGCAGGAAGCCCAGCTTGAGGGCCGCGTTCAGGTCGAAGGCCCAGCCGATCTGCTCCACCTGCTGGCCGAAGTGACCCGGATCACCCAGGTTCTGGAAGATCACGCTGCCCTCGTGCTTGACCACGAACGACAGCCCGCCGTCGTACTCCTCCGGGGCGAAGAAGCGCTCCTCCAGGTAGGGATCGTTCCGGTACAGCTCGAAGTCGATCGAGGTGCCGATGGGCACCCCCTGGTGGTAGCCGAGCTGGTAGGACAAGCCGGCCAGGTGATGGGCCTCGCCCTCAGCGCCCGGCCCCTCGAACTCCCCGCCCTCGAAGTAACCGCCGCGCACCTCGGCCACGAAGCCCTCGTGGTCCATGCCCAGGCCGGCCAGCCCGGCGTAGTTCACCTCCGGAGCCGTCCAGTGGCGGATCCCGTCGCTGAAGTCCTCCGTGAGGCGGGTGGCCTTGAGCCCCACGAACGCGTGGCCCCAGGGCAGGTTCACCTGCAGGCGCAGTCCCGGCGCGAGCTGGGTGTCGCCCTCCCTGAACGCGAAGGCCTGCGTGCCGCCCCAGGAGACCTTGTAGGAGTAGCCCAGCCGGAAGCGGTCCGCGTCCACCGGGAAGAAGGTCAGCTCGAGGTTGGTGCCCGGCTCCAGGCCGTGGGTCCAGTCCCAGGTCATGCGGATGTAGGAGCCCTCGTCCCTCAGGTAGGGCTCGCTCGTCTGGATACCGAGGAACAACGCCGCTTCGGCGCCGAAGCCCTCGAAGAAGGCCGGCACGCTCTTGTAGAGCACCAGGTGGCCCAGGGTCTCGAAGCCCGTGTACTTCGTGTCGTAGTTGTCGAAGAAGGAGCGCGCGCCGTCGCTCGGGCCCAGCCCGGCCGAGCCCTCCTCCGGCGAGGCCAGCAGGTTGCCGTCCCCCAGCAGCCAGGTCAGGCGCACGTCCATGAAGTCGCCCGCCCGGGCCGGCGCGAGCGCCAGCCACGCCAGGCAGGCCGCCCCGAGCATCCCCCCGCCTCTCGCCCACCGCATCTGGATTCTCCTCCCTCCCCGACGCATCCAGCGCACGATACCAAGAAGGTCCCTGAGAAAACAAGGCAAAGGCCTCCTTGAGGGAAAGGCGCGCAGGATCTAGACTGCCCCAGACATCCCCCTTCCCGAGGAGTCGCCCGATGCACTCACGCCCTCTCCTCTTCCTCGTCCCTGCGATCCTGGCCGCCCCTCTCGTCCTCTCCGCCTGTGACTCCGGCGGCTCGGCCTGCGGCGACTGCGAGGACGGCGTGCCCTGCACGCTCGACAGCTGCGACGCGGCCGCGGGCCAGTGCAGCCACGCCCCGGACTCCACCCGCTGCGGGTCGGGCTTCCGCTGCGACCTCGTGGCGGGCTGCGTGCCCACCGCCACCTGCCAGTCGAGCGCGGACTGCGACGACCGCAACGCCTGCACCGTGGACGCCTGCGAGCCCGGGACCGGCTGCGCGCACACCCAGGTCACCGCCTGCGACGACGGGGACGCCTGCACGGCCGGCGACACCTGCGCCAGCGGCGTGTGCGCCGGCGAGCGGATCTCCTGCGACGACCAGAACCCCTGCACCGACGACTCCTGCGACTCCCGGACCGGCTGCGTGCACGCCCCGAACCAGAACGCCTGCGACGACGGGGACGCCTGCACGCAGAACGACGCCTGCCAGGCGGGCGCCTGTGCGGGCAGCCCGCGAGACTGCGACGACCAGAACCCCTGCACCGACGACGGCTGCGCCGGCGGGGCCTGCACCCACGCGCCCAACGCCGCCTCCTGCGACGACGCGAACCCGTGCACCACGGGCGAGGGCTGCAGCGGCGGCCAGTGCACCGGCGGGACCAACTCCTGCCAGTGCGGCGCGGACGCCGACTGCGAACCCTACGAGGACCACGACGCCTGCAACGGGACGCTCGCCTGCCGGCAGAGCCGCTGCGAGATCGTGCCCCACCCCGGCTGCGACACCAGCGCCGACCCGCCCTGCCAGCGGAACACCTGCGTGCCCGCGAGCGGCGCCTGCCAGCTCCAGCCGCTGGCCGACGGCGCGGGCTGCGACGACGGCGACGCCTGCACCCGGGACGACCAGTGCCAGGCCGGCGGCTGCGGCGGCGCCGCGGTCACCTGCAGCGACGCGAACCCCTGCACCGACGCGAGCTGCGATCCGGACACGGGCTGCGTGTTCAGCCCCAACCAGGCGGACTGCCAGGACGGGAACGCCTGCACCCAGGACGACCGCTGCCAGCAGGGCGAGTGCCGCGGGGAGGCCGTGGTGTGCCAGGACGCCGACCCCTGCACCGACGCCCTGTGCCAGCCGGCCACGGGCTGCACCTACCCCTTCAACAGCGCCCCCTGCGACGATCAGGACGCCTGCACCCAGGGCGACGTCTGCGCGCAGGGCGCGTGCGAGCCCGGGGCGGAGCGCTGCTGCACCGACGGCCAGGACAACGACGGCGACGGCTCCGGGGACTGCCTGGACGGGGACTGCGGCGCGGATCCGGCCTGCGTGGTCTACCGGGTGGACTGGTGCCGGCTGCAGTGGCCGCTCGACCTCGACGAGCTCGAGGGCGCCCAGGTGGACGTGTACGGCCGCCTGTACATCCTGGGGGTGACCACCCGCGGCGCGGGCACCGACGCGGACCCGCGCGTCCAGGCGGAGCTCGGCCACGGCCCGCGGGGCAGCGATCCCGCCCAGGCCGGCTGGACCTGGCTCGCGGCCGCGCCCAACCCGGGCTGGCTGGACGCGGCCGAGCCGGGCAACGACGAGTACTGGGCCACCCTCACCGTCCCGCCCGCGGCGGGCTCGCCCTACGACTTCGCCTTCCGCTTCTCGGCCGACTCCGGGGCGACCTGGACCGTGTGCGACCGGGCCGCCGGGGCTGGCCACGACGGCAGCGAGGACGGCTACCAGGCCGCCAACGCCGGCAAGCTCGCCAGCCGCACGGACGCCGGCCCCCAGGTGGGCTGGTGCCGGCTGCAGTGGCCGACCGAGCTCGACCAGGCCGAGGGCAGCCAGGCGACCGTGTACGGGCGGGTGTACATCCAGGGGCTCACGGACCTCACCCCGGGGATCGACCCCTCGGCCCAGGTGGGCGCCGAGCTGGGCTACGGCCCGGACGGCAGCCTGCCCGACCAGGGCGGCTGGGTGTGGCTGCCCGCCGGGCCCAACGCGGGCTGGGACGGCGGCGCCTCGGGGGAGCCGGGCAACGACGAGTACCAGGCCGAGCTGGTGATCCCGCGGGCCGCGGGCTCGCCCTACGACTTCGCCTTCCGCTTCTCGGCCAACGGCGGCCAGACCTGGACCCTGTGCGACCGGGACGCGGGCGAAGGCCTGGACGGCAGCGAGGACGGCTACGGCCCGGCCCAGGCCGGCGCGCTCACCTCGACCGCCTCCGCGGCGGACGCCTCGAACTGGGGCTTCGAGGAGAGCTGGGCCGCGGGTGAGCCCCCGCCCGACCTGGTCGTGGCCGGCGGGCTCCAGGCCGCGCCGGTGGCGAGCCCGGTCTCGCGGGGCGCCCAGGCGGCCGGCCTCACCGTCACCGGTCCGGACGGGAACGCGCTCCGCATCGCGCGGCCCTTCCCCGGACCGCCCGCGGGCCAGACCCTCACCTTCCACGCCTGGGTGCGGGAGGACGATCCGGCCGCCGCGGCCCGGCCGGCCGTGTGGCTCGACGGCGCGCCCGCGCCTGGCGCCCAGGCCAGCGCGGACGGCGCGGCCTTCGTCGAGCTCGTGGCCTCGGCCGAGATCGCCGGCGCCCCGCTGCCGGCCGCCGTGGGCGGCGGCCTGCTGATCGAACCCGAGGCCGGCTGGGACGGGGGCGCGGCGCTCACCGTGGACGACTTCGACCTCACGCTCCGCCAGCCCTTCCTGGCCGGGGACGGGGCCCTGGACGCCTTCGCCGACACCCTGCCGGCCGGGCCGCCCGAGCTGGCCGCGGCGCCCGAGCCGATCCACGCCGCGCTCAACGATCAGGGCACGCTGTACCTGGCCGGGGCGCGCGGCATCCCGGGCTCCACGGACAAGATGCTGTTCGTGTGGCTGGGCGGCGCGCACCCGAGCGAGCGAGTGTCCTTCCCCTGGGCCAAGGCGGGCACGCTGGCCGGGCCGGTCGCCGGAGGCAGGCTGCTCGCGCTCATCGAGGAGCCGGGCGCCGGGGTGTGCGGCTTCTGGGAGTGGGACGGCGCAGGCTGGCAGGCGCTCGCCGGCGCGACCTGCGCGGGCAGCGCGCTGCTCGAGGGCGCGCTCGAGCTGGCCGGCCCGGGCCAGGCGGCCGCGCTCCCGGCCACGCTGGCGGTGGCCTCGGCCCAGTTCAACACCTGGGACACCGGGGCCATGTGGTCCGCGAGCCAGACCCCGTCCTGCCTGGACTGTTTCGACGACGCGCTGGGCGCGGACGAGACCCTGACCGTGCACCGCGCGGCCATCCTGATCGGCCGGATCAAGTAGGAGACCTCCCATGCGAGACCGCTTCGTCCCTTGCGTCCTTGCTGTCCTTTTCGTCCTTGCGTCTGCCTGTGGCAACACGGTCGCCGACCCCTGCGCCGACGACACGCAGTGCCTCGAGCAGCACCGCGGGTGCCTGGCCGTGGAGGGACACGCGATCTGCGGCGACTGCCTGACCGGCTTCCACGAGCAGGGGCAGGCGTGCGTGGCCGACGAGGTCTGCGAGGCGGGCTCCTGCTCGGGCCACGGCGCCTGCAGCCTGGTAGGAGGGGTGATCGACTGCGCCTGCGACACGGGCTACGCGGGCGCGGACTGCTCCACCTGCGCGGCCGGCCACCACGGCGACGGGGCCGGCGCCTGCGTGCCCGACGTGGTGGATCCGTGCGGGCCGGACTCCTGCTCGGGCCACGGCGCCTGCGACGGCTCGACCGGCCAGGCGGTGTGCACCTGCGACAGCGGCTACACGGGCGGCGCCTGCGCGAGCTGCGCCCCGGGCTACAGCCGGGACCCGGCCAGCGGCCTGTGCCTGGAGGACGCGGCCTGCTGCGACATCGGCGGCGTCTGCCTGCCCGTGGGCAGCGTGGACCCCGCGCGCGCCTGCGCGGTGTGCGACCCGGAGCGCGATCCGGCCGGCTGGAGCCCGGCCCAGCCGGGGACGGAGTGCCGCCCGTCGGCGGGTTCCTGCGACGCGGCCGAGGCCTGCGACGGGAGCTCGCTCGACTGCCCGGACGATCCCATGGCCTACGTGGGAGGCGCCTGGACCACGACCCTGACCGCCACCCAGGACGCGGTCTACTGCCTGACCTACCGCGAGTGGAACGAGCCCGCGGGCACCGGGCTGGAGGAGGCCTACCAGCGCAAGACCGAGGCGCGGGTGCTGCCCGGCGAGTACCGCCTGCCCGACGCCGCCGGCAGCGAGCCCTACCGGCTGCCGGTGTGCGTGGCCTTCCTCGATCCGCAGGCCTCGCCGGCGCTCTCGGGCGTGGGCCAGGTGACCGCGACCTACGGCCAGTACGCCACGAGCTTCAACCTCGAGGAGCCGCTCGAGGCCCCGGGCGGGGAGGGCTACACCCTCCAGGTCCGGGTGAGCGGCCCCCCGGGCACCCAGGCCTTCAGCCTGGACGGCGCGGATCCGGACATGGAGGGGCTGGGCGCGAGCCTGCTCGTCAGCCCGACGGCGGGCGGCGAGCTCCGCGGCCTCGACTCCTGCACCTTCCCCAACTGGGTCCAGCAGGAGATCCACCGGGTGGAGTTCCAGGGCGGCTGGGTCGAGCTCACGGTGCGCTTCGGCGCGACCGCCCTGTTCCCCGGGCCGGCGGTGTTCCTCGAGGGCCGGGGGGAGCTGGACGGCGTGGCCTTCGACCAGCTCGACTACTGGAAGCTGGTCTACAGCGCCCCGCACCACCACTTCAGCAACCGCGCCTTCGTGGTGCTGTTCGACCAGCCCATCAGCGGTGCGTGCGGGCTCCGGGTGACCGGGCTGGAAGCGTTCGACGGGTCGCTGCCCGAGGTGTCCCTGGCCGGCTGCGACCTCCAGCCCCTGTCCGCACGCACCCCGAGCAGCCAGGTCACCACCCGCGAGCAGCGCTGGTGAGCCGTTGGCTGGTGTTGGCAGACCCTGCGTGTGTGAATCGCTAGAGCAGTTGGCGTGAGTTTGCAAACCCCGCGTGTGGGTATCGCTAAGAGCAGTTGGCTGGAGCTGGCAGACCTTCCGTGTGTGAATCGCTCAGGGCAGGCTTAAAGGGGTAAGAACCAGGAACTTGGAACGTGGAACCTGGAACGAGGAACTGCACTCTTCACTCCGTTCGCCCTTCGCCGCACTTCGCACGCCGCACGCCGCACGCTGCACGCCGCACGCAGCCCCCCTGTCCTGGTGCCCCTGTCCTGGTGCCCCCTGTCCCCCTGTCCTGGTGCCAGGGTCTTTCAGCGGGCACAGGCTCAAGAATCTCGAGAAGTGTTGATGCGACCTCGCTACCCGACCTCGGATGTAGACCTATACCCAATCGTGGTTAGGGAGGTTTTCCAATGATATCTTCGAGGTACTCCTCTTGTGCTCCCAGGTCGGATTTTCCTCGAAGCTCTTTGAGTGGCATCACAGCTTCAGCCGGAATGTGATGCCAGGCCATGAGATCGCAGATTGCATGAAGCTGCGCTTCCTGGCAAGCCAGGTCTGGTTCTACCAACCTTGCCGCTACGAGGATTCTAGCAAATTCAACTGCCTCGGCATCACCCACACCTCTATGGATGTCAGTGACCTCGTCTGCTGCCCTTTCCCGTTCCTTTGGGAATTCTGAGGCGATCAATTCCCGAAACTCTTCAATGTATGTCGCCATGTATTATCTCCCCTGTACTGGTGCCAGGGTCTTTCAGCGCCGACCCTCCGACCTTCCAATCGCCCTGTCTTGGTGACAGGGTCGTTCAGCGCCCCAGCGCGTGCCACCCTATTTTCCCCCAGTGCGTGACACCCTATTCTCAGCGCCAGCTCCCGAGGTCCTGGCCCCGCCCGGAGCGTGTCCGGTTTTTTCATCCACGGTGACCGGATTCCGGTCACGTCAGGCAGTACAGGCAGGGCCTCGGCCTGGCGCTCTGTCGACCACTCCCTCCGTCCCCGATCCTCGCAACCCATCGCCATGCCTCGATTGTCAGCCACGACCGCGTCCAGGTCAACGCCATCTTCGTTGGCTAGCTCAAGCTGGCAAGCGGTTTGCAGGGCAGGTTTCACGGAGGGGAACCTTGCCGAGACCGCTGCGCTTCATGCCCGAGCCGGGCACCCTGTTCGAGATCACCAACCGCACCGTCATGGGCAGGCTCCTCCTCCGCCCCTCCGAAGAGCTCAACGCCATCCTCCTCGGCTGCCTCGGCCGCGCCCTGGACCAGTTCCCAGAGATCGGCATTTTCGCCTTCTTCTGGGCCTCCAACCACTTCCACCTGCTCCTCAGGGGCCTGAGCTCCCAGGCCATCTCCGCCTTCATGGGCTACCTCGAGTCCAACATCGCCCGCCAGGTGAACAAGCTCCACGGCTGGCACGGGCCCTTCTGGGAGAGGCGCTACCGCGCCATCCCCATCCGCGACGACGAGGCGCTGGTCGCCCGCTTGCGCTACATCCTCTCCCACGGCTGCAAGGAAGGCCTGGTGATGATGCCCGGGGACTGGCCCGGGGTCAGCTGCCTGCCCGCCCTCCTCGAGGGGAAGCAGCTCGAGGGCGTGTGGGTCGATCACACCGCCCTGCACCGGAAGCCGAGAAGCTCCAGCGACCCGAGCCAGGATCCGATGGGCTGCGAGGATGGCCTGAAGCCCGAGGAGGCGTTCATCCGCTACCCGATCCCGATGGCTCCTCTGCCCTGCTGGGCGGACCTCAGCGAGGAGGCGCGACAGGCGAAGGTCCGGGCCATGGTCGCGGACATCGAGGCCGAGACGAAGGAGCGGCACGAGAAAGAAGGCACCCGACCGATGGGCGTTCACCGCATCCTGGCCCAGCACCCGCACGGCATTCCGAAAGAAGTGAAGCGCAGCAGGGCGCCCTCCTGCCACACGGCGAGCGCGGTGCTCTGGAAGGCCTACCGCGCCGCCTACCGGACGTTCGCGAGCGTGTTCCGGGAGGCCTCAGCCAGGCTGAGAGCTGGAGACCTGACCGCGATCTTCCCGGAGCACTGCTTCCCACCGGCCCTGGCCTACCAGGGCGCCGGCCCGCCGTGAGCCACGGTCAAGTGACGAGCGTCCGACAAGCGAAGATCACTACCTGACGGCCTGGCCAGAGGCAGACCCCTGCACGAAGCCCAGAATCCAGCCGCATGAGCGTTCCGATCTGACCTGAAACCGAGCCTCCGCAGACCCGCGGAGGGGCTCACCCGGTCTAGAAACTCACCCTGCCGCGATTCGGCGGTCCTGCCCACCCGGCGTTTGCAGAAATCTTGCAGAAATCGGCTGGCACCATCAGAGGGAAATCGGCTGGCAGGGAAATCGGCTGGCACCATCAGAGGGGGGAGGGCCGGGCGGCCCAGGTGCCCTACCTCGCGCGCTTCTTCCGCAGCTCCTCAAGCTGCTGGCGCTCAGCCGCGCTCGGCGCCGGGGCGCGCAGCCAGGTCAGGGCCTCGGGCGAGGGCTCGGCGCCCGGGTCGCACACCGCCAGCAGCGAGGCCGCCTGGCGCTCCCGGGTCTTGACGGGATCGTGCGGGCTCGCCCGGGCCTCGGCCAGGACCGCGTCGAGCGCAGGCGGACCTGGTCTGGCTGGCTCGCCCCCGGGCAGCTCGCCGTGCACGCCCATGCTGTCCTCGGAGCGCTCCCGGTACACCCCCGGCGCGGCCGTGAGCTCCAGGACGCCCTCCTCGAACAGGTAGTGGGCCAGGCGGGCCAGGTGGCCGGGCGGCACCTCGTCCCCCGCGGGTGCCTTGCAGATGAGCGCCTTCCCCGGAGAGAGGGCGCACACGAGGCGCATGCCCTCGGCCGGCCGCTCGTCCCGCGGCAGGAAGTATCCCTTGTCGGTCTGCCAGCGGTCCCAGGCCTCGCCCGTGGGTGCCTGGAGCTCGATCACCACGTCCTCGCCGTCGGCGGCCGGGCGCGTGAAGGCGCCGGTCCAGCGCAGGTCGACGTGCTGCTCCCCGCGGTGGAAGCTCCCACCCGGGTCGTGCCAGCCTGCGAGGTGGTCCTGGCTGCGCACCCGTAGCGCGAGATCGGCCCGGTTCTCCGGCCCGAGCGTCAGCCGGACCCAGGCCAGGGCGCTCACGTACTCGCTCGTCTGGGAGCAGCCGCCCATGAAGTCGAAGCGCATGCACAGGACGAACACGCCCTCCTGCCCGGCCGCGCTGCCCGCTGCCAGGAACCCGATCACGCCCAGGATGCTCGCTCGAATCATCATCTCAGGCACATGACGGAAAAAATCCACTGTCTCAGCGGAGGTCGGGGTCCTGTCGGCTCGCTCCCCATCCATGCTCACTCACTTCGTTCGCTCCGCGTGGATGGGGGCCCCCTCCCCTACCCCTGGGACTGCTCGCCCCTGCTCTGCAGGGGCTCGGCTGTCGCCGCCACCCCTCCCTCTTGCTTCCACGGGTCTGCTTCCAATGTCTACCTTCCTCGTCTTACCCTTCAAGAGGCCTTCTCCTGATCCTTGATGGCCGCCCCCAGGAGGGCCATCTCCTCGCGGGTGGCCAGGACCTCGCGCGGCTGGCCGCGGCGGCGGGCGACCGGCCGCGGCCGGCGGCGGGCCGGGTGGCGCGTCCCGGAGCGCAGCCGCACCGCGCCCACCTCCAGGCCCAGCCCGAAACGATCGCCGGGGGCGGCCAGGGTGTGCCCCTGGCGCCCGGCCTCGGGCAGGCTGGCGGCGTGCACGCACACCACGCGGCGCCCCGGGAGGGCGGCGAAGTCCCCGGCCTGGCCGTGCAGCGCTCCCCCGCCCGTGTCGGCGAACACCAGGTCGCCCTGCCAGCTCCACAGGGCCTCGAGCTCCCGCCGCCTGGCGGGCGAGAGCACCCCGGCCGCGGCTAGCTCCTGGAACCGGGCCCGGCTGACGCAGTCGCCCTGCACCAGCACCCGGCGCTCGACGCCGCCCACCTCCAGCCGCAGCTCCACCCCGGCGCAGGGGATGCTGTGGAGGGTGCGGTGGAAGCGCAATCCCAGCCCCTGGAAGTCCAGCGCCACGCCCGGCTCCACCGGGCAGGGCTCGAAGGAGTCCTCGAGCAGCCGGCCCGGATCGCCGAGCCCCGGGTTCAGGATGGCGAGTTTCCGCCGCAGTACCTCCAGCACCTCCGGGGTGGCGAAGAGCCGGAGCCTGCGCGGGCCGCCCAGCAGGGCGGACAGGCCCACCGCGTGATCCTCGTGGGCGTGGGTGAGGATCACCGCCTGCAGCGCGGCGGGGCTCGCCCAGGCCTGGGTGAGCAGCGCCCGCACGTGGGGGCCGGCGTCCACCAGCACCAGCCGGCCCTGGGCCTGCACCAGCAGGCTGGTGCAGGGGCCGTCCGGATCGAAGCCGGTCGAGCTGCCCAGCACCCGCACGAAGGGCTGCGAGCTGGAGACCGGCTGCGGCGTGGCCGGGACGGGAGGCCGGGCCCAGGGCGGCTCGGCCGCGCCGGCCTCCAGGCGCACCGCCTCCACCCGGTCGTCCGCGCTGGAGAAGGAGAAGGTGTTCTGTCCGTGGGCCCGGACCCGCAGCGGACCGACCGCGGCCACGCCCCCGGCGTCGAAGAAGCGCGGCTCCAGGAAGTCCTCCAGGCGGGCGAGCTCGCCATCCCCGCGCTTCAGCGCCAGCGCCGCGCGCTCGGCGAGCAGCTGGTCGGCCAGCTCGGCCGTGAGCCCGGCCGCCAGCAGCTCCGGCCGCTCGAGCCCCAGCAGGCTGAGCCGCAGGTACTCCACCACGTCGGGCCAGTCGCGCTCCTGCACCAGCACCGGGATCTTCTTGCCCTGGGCGAACAGGTTCCGCACGAACAGCGCGTGGTACAGGGGGAACTCGAGCGCCCACTGCACCAGGCCGTCCGCGCAGCGGACGTCCGGCACCACCCAGGCGGTGGGCTGGAGACCCGCGCGCATCCAGGCCTTGACCACCTCCTCGGGGAAGCCGACCGCCACCTGCTCCTCGCCCGCGCACACCACCAGGGCCCCGCGCATGACCGCCTTCACCTCGATGGGGAACCGCATGGCCGCCTCCTTCCCGCTTCCGTTCGCCTTCCGATCCGGGAGCATTGCGAGCGGCGTGCCAGCCGCGGCCAGCGCTGGAATCCGTGCCCCGCGGCGGGGTTCGGGGAGGCGTGCGCCCGCGCCCTGCGGCGGAGGGCCGGATGCGAGCAGCGCGTCTGGTGCGGCTGCACCGATCTGGATCAGCGTTGCAGGACCATGAGCCGGTGGGGGATGCCGGCGTCGTCGAACTCCGGCCCCTCGGCCGTGAAGCCGTGGGCCTCGTAGAAGGGGATGGCGCGCACCTGGGCGGTGAGCCACACCCGGGGAGCGCCGGCGGCCCGGGCGGCCGCCACCGCGGCCCGCAGGAGCGCGCCGCCCACCCCGCGCCCGCGGGCCGGGGCCAGCACGCACACCCGGCCCACGTGCCCGTCCTCGAGCAGCCGGGCCGTGCCGAGCGCCAGGCTCTGCCCGTCCCCGGCGTCGTCCTCGGCCAGGAAGTGGCGGGCTCGCTCGTCCAGCCCGTCCCACTCGAGGGACGGGGGCACGGCCTGCTCGCGCACGAAGACCGCCTCGCGCAGCGCCCACAGCCGCTCGCCCTCCGCGGCCCAGGTGACCTCGCGCACCCGCACCCGCGCCCCCGCTCACTCGCCCTTGAACTCGGGGGCGCGCTTCTCCGCGAAAGCGGCGAAGGCCTCCAGGAGATCCTGGGAGGCGAAGTGGGCCGCGTTCCACAGCGCCACGTAGTCGAGCGCCTCGCGGCGCTGGGCCTCGTCCAGCCGGTTCAGCACCCGCTTGGCGCCCTGCACGGCGAGCGGGGAGTTGGCCGCGATCTCCCGGGCCTTCTCCTGCGCGCCCGCGACCAGCGCCTCGCCGCCGTCGTGGAGCCCGTTCACCAGGCCCATGCCCAGGGCCTCCTCGGCGGAGAAGTCGCGCCCGGTGAAGGCGATCTCGCGGAGCTGGCCCTGGCCCAGGATACCGGGCAGGCGCTGGAGCGAGCCGAGGTCAGCCACCATGGCCATGCGCGTCTCGCGCAAGGAGAAGCGCGCGTCCCGGGTGGCGTAGCGCAGATCGCAGGCCGCGGCCAGGTCGAGCCCGCCGCCCACGCACCAGCCGTGGATGGCGGCCAGGTAGGGCTTGGGGCTGTCGTGGATGGCGTTGAAGCCGGACTGCAGCTCGTGGACGAGCTTGTACAGGCGCTGGCGCACCCCGGCCAGGCCGCCCTGCAGGATCTCGGCGAAGCCGTCCCCCAGCCCGCCGCGGAGATCCAGCCCCACGGAGAAGTCCCGCCCGCGCGCGGCCACCACCACAGCGCGCACGCCCGGGTCGGCGTCGAGCTCGGCCACCCGGGCCGGCAGCTCGCTGAAGAAGTCGAGGCCCATGGCGTTGTGGCGGTCGGCGCTCGCCAGCCACAGGGTGGCGACCGCGCCCTCGCGGGTCACTTCCAGCACGGACATGGGGCAACCTCCTCGGGGGTGGGAGCGAATCAGAAGCGGTACTCGAGCTCCAGCCGGAGCCAGTGGGCGGGGTTGGGGGAGCGCTGCTGGGTGCTGTCGCGCTCGTCCACGATGGCGTACAGCTCGTAGCGCAGCTTCACCCCGAAGTAGCGCTCGTACCAGTAGGAGCCCTCGAGGTACGCCCACACCGACTGCTCCAGGTAGTCGTTCTCGGCGATGCCCTCGTTCAGGTAGCGCACCCGGAGGCGCAGCCGCACCCCGTCGATGGGCTTGTACATGGCGATCACCCAGGCCGAGATGTCCTGGCGCCTGGAGTCCGGGTAGTACGTGCCGCCGTCGTCCACCCAGCCGTGCTGGTACTTGGCGGTGATCCCCAGGCGCTTGAGCGGCTGGAACTTGAGCTCCAGCCCGACCCGGATCTTCTCACCCTTGCAGTCGGTCGGCTCCCCGGTCCCCTCGTCCTCGTAGTCCTCGCCCACGTAGCAGTTGTCCCGGCCGGTGTCGCTGAGATCCTTGTCCCTGTAGTCGAAGTACAGCCCGGGCTTGAACCACTCCTCGACCTCGTAGCTGGCGCGCAGGTACAGGAAGGTCCGCGGGATCTCGCCCGAGAGCTGGGCCCACACATCGAGCGCGGCGCGCAGATCGAGGTCGCCCAGGTCGCCGGTGTACTTCAGCTTCACCCCGGCCTCGTCCGAGGCCCGCAGGCCCTGGTACTGGTCGTCCGCGGCGATGGGCCGGGCGTAGGGGTTGTTGAAGTCCTGGTCGAAGTAGCGCGCGGTGGCCTCGAACTCGTGCTTCTTCCAGGTGGCGGTGCCGCGCAGCAGCGCGGCCCAGCCGCCGCCCGCGGGCTGGGAGTCGAAGGAGCGGGTGAGCTCCAGGAAGAGGTCGATCACCTCGTGGCCCCAGGCCGCGTCCACCCCCACCGCGCCGAACGGCCCGCCGAAGGGCAGGCGCGCCCAGTCCTGGAGGTCGAGCTGGATGCCCTCCGTCAGCCAGTACAGGTCGGCCCCGTAGCCGGTCACCCCCACGTGGGTGCGGCGATTGAAGAAGTAGGCCACGTTGGCCCCGCCCAGCAGCTCGTTGAACATGTCCGGCAGCACGGCCCACTTCAGCTCGGTGGTGTCGGCGAGCAGGTCGCCGCGGCGCAGGAACAGATCCGGCGCGGAGCACTCGGAATCGTCCGAGAAGGGGTCGTCGCAGTGATCCGGGCGGTAGATCTGGTACTGCGTGGGGCTGTGGGTCTGGAAGCTCAGGAAGCCGTAGCCCTGGAACCAGCCCGGGCCGGCCTCGGCGTGCTTGAAGCCGGCCGCGATGCCCCGCAGCCGGTCGGTCCAGCGGTAGTCGGGCGCGCCGTACTGGTAGTAGTCCTCGTCCAGGCACGGGCTGGGCAGCTCACCCGCGGTCTCCCGGCACTGGTTGGCGAGGTCCTGGGCCATGTTGATGGTCTCGTCCAGCTTGATGCCGTTCGGGGTGTAGGCCGTGGTGTTGTCGAAGGTCAGCCGCTGGCCGAAGCCGATGCGGTAGGTCCCGGCCGCCACCTGCCAGCTCGTGGTGTCCCACTGGAGGTAGAACTTGGGCAGGTGCGCCCGCACGGCCGGCCCCTCGGCCGAGAGCGCGTCGCGGTTGGGATCGTAGCGGACGTCGCCGATCCGGCCGTGGGTCAGCACGCCCACCAGCCCGATGTCCAGGTTCTTCAGGGTGGACACCCTGGCCGACAGCATCATGCTGGGGACCTTCTCGTCCCCGGCCACGTAGGCCGTGCGATAGCGGAAGCGGCCCTTGGTGGGGAAGGTGCCCGGCTCCTCCTCCTCGATCACCAGGAAGGGGGCGATGGCCAGCAGCTTCTTCTCGTCCAGGGCCCCGCCCACCACCAGGTTCATCGGGTCCGGGATCACCCCGGCGTCCTTGCGGTAGTCCAGGATGGCGTCCACGTCCGCGTAGGACAGGTTCGGCAGCGCGTACAGCTCCTCGCGGCTGGCCCGGTCGAGCACCAGCCCCTGCGCCAGGAGCTCGATCAGCGTCTCGGCGTCGTCCTCGTCGAGATCGCCGGCCGCCAGGAGGTCGAGGATGTCCTCCTCGGTCTCCACCTCGACGAACACGCCGTAGTCCACGGCCCGCGCGCTCGGGCCGCCCAGGCCGAGCAGCGTCAGGGTTGCCGCCAGGAGCGTAAGGGAGTACCGTCGCGTCATGGGGATCTCCAAGCTAGCCATGGTGTTTCTCGCGCTGCCCGCGGCCTGCGCCACCGACGGGGACGCCTCGGACTCCCCGTTCGGCGATCGTCCGCCCGCGCCCATCCCCACCCTCGAGGAGCTGTCCCGGGAGGCGCCCCCCATGCCCTGCCTGCTGGTGGAGTGGGAGGACGGCGACACGCCCTACGTGCGCTGCTCCGACGGCGGGCCGGACGTGGCGGTGCGCCTGGTGGGCGTCGACACGGCCGAGAGCGGCTTCGACCGGAACTCCCGCGCCCGGGCCCGGCGCCAGGCGCGCCAGTGGGGCCTGACCTACGAGGATGTGCTGGCCTGCGGCAAGCTGGCCACGGCGCGCGCCAGGGAACTCTGCCCCGAGGGCGCGCAGGTGGAGGTGACCGGCTCGGACAGCGACGCCTACGGCCGGAGGCTGGGCTACGTGGTGTGCAAGAAGGTGAACCTCAACGAGCGCCTGGTGGCGGACGGCCTGGCCGGCCGCTACCCCTACCCCGGGCCGCCGGAGAGGCCGGCCCGCTGTACCCGGGCGGCGACCGCGCCCTGAAGCCTCTCTAGTCACAAGTTACCACCTCGCACGCCCCCCACATCCCGCGGCCGAACCCGCGCGCCTCCATCTCTAAATTTTCGAACTCCACCCGGCGATCCTCGCCGTTGGGCGGGATCAGGAGCACGCAGGCGTAGCCCCGCTCGACCATGAGGGTGTTCACCTCGCGCCCGGCCACCGACACGTAGGCCAGTAGCCGCCCGAAGTTGTCGGTGCGCTCGACATCGAAGGTGAGCTCCACCTCCTGGCCGAGCACGAGCTGGGTGTTGAAGTCCTTGGCCTCCTGGCCGTAGCAGTCGGTGGCGCCGCCCGTGGTCTCGGGGGTGTCGATCATCAGGTAGCGCAGGCGCTGGCCGTCCTGCAGCTCGACCGTGTCGCCGTCGATGATGCGCTCCACGACGGCCTTCTCCCCGCCGCCGCCGCCGTCGCAGGCCGCGAGCCCGAGGCCGAGGAGCAGGAGAGCCCAGCGCATGCGGCCCTCAGGGACAGGCCGGATTGGCCGCGCCCGGGGTGCCCTTGTCCTTGGTCGGGTCGCCCGTGCCGTAGTCGTTCACCGCCGGGCACCAGGACGCGGGCAGGTTGTTGTCGGTCGGGTTGCGGGCCGCGGGGTTCAGGCTCGAGGCCACGCCGCTGTCCGAGCCCGTCCAGCTGATGTCGTCCAGCACCGCGCCGGCCAGCCCGACGAACAGGGTGCCCGGGGTGGCCGCGCTGCCGTTCACCAGGGCGAAGGTGAGCTGCACGTCCACGGCCGGGAGGCCGCCGTTCACCAGCGGGTCGGTCTCCTGGGCGAACAGCACGTGGCTGCCGGCGGTCACCCGGCGGCACTCGCCCTCCGGGAGCGTCAGGCTCACCACACCCACGGCGCGGCCGAGCTGCAGGCCGTTCAGATCCACGTCCCGGCCCACGTACAGCTCGAACCACTCGCCGTCCGTGTCTTCCACCGCGGCCGGGTTGGCCATGAGCTCGTTGATGACCAGGTCCCCGGCGGCCGGGGCCACCTTGGCCCGCTCCACCCCGCCCTCCAGGCACATGCCCGGGGTGATGATGCCGCAGGAGGGGTTGGCCGCGCCGGGCGTGCCCTTGTTTCCTGCGCCATAGGTATCTGTTCCCTCGCACCAGAACCCGGCCTGATCGTTGTCGGTCGGGTTGCGCTTGGTCGGATCCAGGGCGGTCGAGGCGCCGGTGTCGGAGGAGGTGTAGGTGATGGCGTCCAGCACCTGGCCCCCGTAGCCCACGAAGATGCCCGTGACCGCGTCGTTGGATAGGGACATGGTCAGCAACGCGTCCACCCGGGGCAACCCACCATTGGTGGCGGAGTCCGCGTTCCTGGCCAGCACCACGTAGGTGCCGGCCAGGATGGGGACGCAGTCGGCGTTGGGCAGGGTCTGGGCGATGTCGGGCGGGAGCTTGCCGAGCTCCAGCCCGTTCAGATCGAAGTCCGCGCTGGTGTAGAGCTCGATCCACTCGCCGACTACGTCGTCCACAGGGGTGGCCGGATCGGGCATGTATTCGTTGATCACCAGGCTGCCCGCGGCCGGCGGCCGGACCGCGCGCTGGTTCGCGCCGTCCTGGCACTGGCCGGGCGGCAGCACCGGCTCGCAGTGCTCGTTGGCCGCGCCGGGCGAGCCCTTGGAGCCGGTCTCGTACTCGACCTCGGAGTCGCACCACTTGGTGGGGGTGTCGTTGGCGATGGCGTCCGGCACCTGGGTGCCGTCGAACACCCTGGAGCTGCCGTCCGCCGTGCTGGCGTAGGTGGCCGAATCGATGACCAGCGCGTCGCACCTCAGCGCCAGCTGGCCGTCCGTGTTGCGGAGATCGCCGAGGGCGGCGCCATAGGCGTAGTCCATGAATGTCGGCTTGAGGGCCGGCACCGCACCGCCCAGCACGAAGTAGTCGCCCGCGGCCACCTGGGCCTCGTCCAGGGCGATGGTCTTCTCCGCGGTGCCGTCCGCCTTGCTGTGCACCACGGTCAGCCCCTCGAGCTGGAGGGTCTGGCCCGTGGCGTTGTAGATCTCGAACCACTCCTTGCCCGAGTCCGCGCCGGCCGGATTGGCCATGATCTCGCTGACCGCGAGATCGCCGGCGAGCAGGTTGGCCTTGCAGCCCCCTCCCCCGCCCCCGCCGCAGCCCGGCACCAGCGCGACCGCCGCGAGCAGGAGCCCGCCCAGCACCACCCAGCCCCCTCCCGCGAACGCCTTGCGCACCGTCTGCATGCCGTTACCCTCCGAGGCCCTCACGGGGCCTGGTCTCCGGATTCGTCGCCCAGGTCGTCCCCCACCACCTCGCCGCCCGCGCGGGTGTCCGCGCCCTCGTCCTCACCCCCGTCCTCGCCCTCGTCGCCCGGATCCTCGCCCACGCCCCCCGCGGGCGGGGCCCACTGCTCCCAGGTCTCGTCCTCGTCCTCGGGCGGCTCGGGCTCCGCGGGCGCCGGCTCCCCGGCCTTGGCCGGCTCGGCCCGCGCCGGCGCGGCCTGCTTGCGCGGCTCGGGCATGGGCGGCTGGGCCGGGTCGGAGCCCGCGAACGCGGAGTCCAGCGGGCAGCACTCCACCTGGCCCGGCAGGTTGACCACGATCTGGAGGTACTCGCGCTTGCGGAACCGGTCGCGGTACTTGGTGACCGCGCCGCGCACGCGCACGAACTCGCCGGTCATGTTGCCGATGCAGGAGCCCAGGAACACGTCCTTGTCGAAGAAGACGATCTGCAGATCGCCGAACATGCGCCGGCTGAGCGTGGCCACGGTCGGCCCGCGGTCGCCGAGCTTGATCTCCCCCACCGTGCCGAACACGGTCACCTGCTGATCGAGCTTGGCCTCCAGGCGCTTCAGCGAGTCCCACTGGGTCAGGATGACGTAGTCGTCCTTGCCCTCGGCCTCCTCCTCGAAGGCCTTGATGTAGCGCGCGCGCGCCTCCCACCAGCGCAGCCGCTCGGGGTAGTCGGGGTAGGCCATGGCGCCGGGCTTCCAGATGCCGCGCTGGGCCGCGCGGGCCTCCTGCTGGGCGGCCGCGAACTGGTCGTGGAAGCGGCGCGAGTAGGCGTACTTCATGAAGTACGGGCTCATGCCGGCCCGCACCGCCTCGACGTTGTAGTTGACCCACTCGCCGTTCTTCTTGGCGAAGGCGTAGGCCAGGTAGCGGTTGTAGCGGTCGCGGATCTCCTTGGGGTGGTCGCGCTCCAGGCGCACCGTGTCCGCGTCGGCGAAGAAGGCCTTGGCGAACTTCTTGGCGTCCTCGCCGAGCGGGCTGGCCGCCTTGACCGGGTGCCGGGACTTGCCGCGCTTGGTCTTGAGGTAGTGCTCCCAGCCCATCTCGAACAGGCGCCTATCGCCCTCGGACTTGAAGGTCTCCTCGGTGTCCATGCCGGTCAGGCGCAGGCTGGCGTTCAGCCCGGCCACTTTGATGGTGTCGCCGTCCACCACCGCGTTCTTGGCCAGCGGGAACTCGCCCAGCAGCAGGCCCGGGGTCTCGAGCTTCCGCAGGCGCTCCTGCAGCTCGGCCTTGTTGGCCCGGCGCTGGGTCTTGGAGCCGCCGAAACAGCCGCTCAGCCCGAGCGCGAGCGCGAGCGCCAGGACCGCTGTGGACCAACGCTTCAGGGGGTGGCGCATGGGGGGTTGTCCTCGCCCGGGGAGCCCAGCACCGTGTCGTACGGCCCGGCCCCGAGGGTCTGCGAGTGGGAGTCCTGGCACCAGCTCGTCGGGGTGTCGTTCGCCAGCGCGTTCGGGGCCTGGCCGCCGTCGAAGGCCCAGCTCCCGGTCTCGGGCAGCCCGGACCACTGGACGCGGTCCACGAGCTCGGGGTTGATGGCGCCGATGTCAGCGTGATCGTCGCAGTTGTGGATCTCGAGGATGCCGGAGCTGGGGAAGTCGGCGTCGAACTCGTCCCCGAACAGGTAGTCGGCCCAGGCCGGAGGGGACACGCTGCCGGGGAACCGGGCGGCCACGTACCGCCCACCGGGCGCCAGGCTCACGTCGTGCTCGCGAATCCAGAACTCGTCCACGTATGTCCCGCCGGCGCCGCCGAACAGGAACTGCATGCCCGTCAGCGCGATCTCGCTGGCGCCGGGGTTGGCGATCTCGATCCAGTGCCAGCCGGCGCTGGACACCTCGGTGACCACGAGGGCCCCTGGTTGCAGGGGCGTGCAGACGAGCTCGAGCGGCCCCCGCTCACAGCCCGCGCCCTGCCAGGCCGCCAGGACGCCGATCACCCCGAACAGAATGCCATTTCCTGAAAGTGGGTTCCGCGCGCGCATGATGCCCAAGTCTCGGGCATTCCGCCGCCCAGCGTCAAGCGGTGAATGGGAAACTCAGCGCCTGCGGGGCGGTCCGTCCAGGGCCTCGCGCAGCTTCCCGGCCAGGCTGCCGGCGGTGTAGGGCTTGGGCAGGAAGAGCGCCCCGGGGGCGCGCTCGCCGAGCCGCTCCACGGCCTCCTCGGCGTAACCCGAGGTGAGCACCACCTTGAGCCCCGGGATCATCGCGCGGAGCTGCTGGGTCAGCTCCACGCCGTTGAGGCCCGGCATGACCACGTCGCTGAAGAGCAGCTCCGCCTGGCAGGTCCCGGACACCACCAGCCGCAGGGCCTCCTCGCCGCTCGAGGCGCTCCACACCCGGTAGCCCAGCCGCTCCAGCATGCGCCGGCCGGCCTCCCGCACCACCGCGTCGTCCTCGACCAGCAGCACCGCCTCGTGGCCGGCCGGCAGCTCGGGCTCGTCCGGGCCGCGCCGGAGCGGCGCGGCCGGCCCGTCCTGCGCGGGCAGGAAGATGTGGAAGGCGGTCCCGCGCCCGGCCGCGGTGTCCACGTCGATGGCGCCGCCGGCCTGGCGCACCGCGCCGTAGACCGAAGCCAGCCCCAGGCCGGTGCCCCGGCCCCGGGGCTTGGTGGTGAAGAACGGCTCGAACAGGTGGGCCTTGACCTCGTCGCCCATGCCGCTGCCGGTGTCGGCCACGGTCAGGCGCACGTAGCGGCCCGCGGGCACCCCCAGGGCCAGCGCCCGCGCATCCTCCAGCACCTCCTGGCCGGTCGAGATGGTCAGGCGCCCGCCCCCGGGCATGGCGTCGCGCGCGTTGACCGCCAGGTTGACCAGGATCTGCTCGACCTGGCCCGGGTCCACCCGCACCGCGGCCGGCCCCTCGCCCGGCGCGGCGCAGAGCTCCACGTCCTCGCCGATCACCCGCCCGAGCAGCCGGTGCAGGTCGGCGACCACCTCGCGCAGATCGAGCACCCGCGGCTCGACCACCTGCTTGCGGGCGAAGGCCAGGAGCTGCCGGGTCAGGTGCGCGGCGCTCTCGGCGGCCTTGCGCACGTCCGCCAGGATGGGGTGCAGCGGATCGTCCGCCTTGAGCCCCAGCATGCCCAGCGAGGAGTACCCCAGGATGCTGGTCAAGAGATTGTTGAAGTCGTGCGCCACCCCGCCGGCCAGCCGGCCGAGGGCCTCCATCTTGACCGCCTGCTGGAGCTGGGCGGAAAGGCGCGCGCGCTCCTCCTCGGCCTGCTTCTGCGGGGTGATGTCCTCGTAGGTGCCCAGCACCCCGATCACCTCCCCGTCCAGGTCGCGCAGCGGCACCTTGGTGGTCCGCAGCCACAGGGCCTGGCCGGACGGGCTGGTCTGGGGCTCCTCGTAGGCCACCTTGCCCTGGCCGCTCTCCATCACCAGGCGGTCGTCGCGGGTGTACTGCTCGGCCTGCTCGCGCCAGCCCATGTCGAAGTCGGTGCGCCCGATGAGCTCGGCCGGCGAGGCGCGGCCGGCGTCCTCCGCGAACAGACGGTTGCAGCCCAGGAAGCGGCAGTCCCTGTCCTTCCAGAAGATGCGCACCGGGATGGTGTCGAGCACGAGCTGCAGCATCTGGTTGGACTCGGCCAGGTGGCGCTGGCTGTCCTGCAGCGCCCGCTCGGCCTGCAGGCGCTCGGTGATGTCGTGCAGCACGTGCAGGTAGCGGACCGGCCCGCCGCGTGCGTCCGGCACCGGGGCGCAGGAGACCAGGAACGTCCCGCCCAGGGCCTCCACCCTCATCTCCGCGGACTGCTCGCCACACGCGGCGATCACCTTGTCGAGGGGGCAATCGGCCGGCGGTCGCTCGGCGCCTCCGTGGAACAGCCGGTGGCAGGGCTGACCCAGGATCTGCTCGGGGTGACCGCCGGCCAGCTTGAGCGCGGCCAGGTTCGCGGCCAGGATGGTGCGGTCGGCTCCGAGGAGCACGACCGGCATCTTCAACGCGTCGAGCAGCGAGAACGCTGCTCCCCACCCGTTCTCGGGGTCCGTCATGACCCATTCAGGGTAGGCAGACCCGCGAGGGCCCGTCAAGAGGCCCTGCTCAGCCGGCCAGCTTCCGGGTCAGTCCGGCGATGTGCCGTCCCTGGAAACGCGCTCCAGCCAGCTCGTTCTCGGAGGGCTGCCGCTCTCCCTTGCCACCGGCGATGGTGGACGCGCCGTAGGGGGAGCCGCCCGTGACCTCGTCCAGCCTCATCAGCCCCTGGAACGAGTAGGGCAGGCCGGCGATCACCATGCCGTGGTGCAGCAGGCTCGTGTGTAGCGCGCGGATGGTGGTCTCCTGGCCGCCGTGCTGGGTGGCGCTGGAGACGAACACGCTGCCCAGCTTGCCGACCAGCGCGCCCCTGGCCCACAGCCCGCCGGTCGCGTCCAGGAAGGCCTGCATCTGGGAGATGACGTTGCCGAAGCGCGTGGGCACGCCGAACACGATGGCGTCGTATCCGGTCAGCTCGTCCACGCTCGCCACGGGGACGTGCGCGAAGGCCTGCTGGGCGGCCCTGGCGCCCGTCTTCTCCAGCACCTCGACCGGCAGCGTCTCGGGGATGCGCCGCAGGATCACCTCGGCGCCCGCCTCGCGCGCGCCCGCGGCCACGGCCTCGGCCATCTTGTAGATGTGTCCGTACGAAGAATAGAAGATCACCAGTATCTTCATGATTCGTTCTCCCTCAATGGTTCCGGTCTGACCAGCGGTCGCCGGGCGGGACGCGCGGCTTACAGGCGGGCGGGGCGGGATCAGAGCGGGACGCAGGCGTCCACGGCCGGCCGGCTGGGATCGGCGCGCGGCCGATCCTCGCACAGGAAGCCCTCGGGGCACTCCGCGCCCTGGTCGTCCGGGGTGCACTGGCGCAGGCAGGTGTCCCCGCCGAGCGCGGGCTCCTCCACGCAGGCCGTCCACGGCCGGCCGGGCTGGTCCGGGCAGGAGCTGGTGCAGCCCTGGGTGCACATGCCCACCCCGCCGGCGCCGTCCACGGGCACGCAGCTCGTCCCGTCCAGGCAGTCACCGTCCGCCAGGCAGCGGTCGCCGATCCAGCCCCTGGAGCCCGGCAGGCAGACCGTGGCGCTCACGGCCGGCTCGTTGAACCGGGTGCGGGCCGTGGGCACCAGGTGATCGCCCGGCCTGCAGCCGCGGTTCTCGGCCTGCTCCTTGAGCGCGCACACCCCGCGCTCGGGCGCGCCGGGATCGGCCACGCAGAAGGACACCGGGTAGCCGGCCTTGTCCGGGCAGGTGCGTGAGCACGCCTGGGCGCAGTAGCCGCGCCCGCCCACCGGGTTGTCCAGGCAGAAGCCGTTCTGGAAGTCGCAGTCGGCGTCCGCGCGGCACTCCGAGCCGAACCAGCGGCCGGGCACGTCCACCCGCACGCCGTCCGCGTCGCGCTCCGGCTCGCGCGACACGCGCACCGGGACGCGCGCCACGCCGCGGATGCGGGCGTACACCTCGAGCACGTCGGCGGCCTCCATGCGCAGGCAGCCGTGGGACACGAAGCCGCGCCGCAGCGTGCCGCCGTTGGCCGCCCGGTAGTTGTCGATCGGCCCGTGCATGCCGTAGTTGCCGCTCCAGGACAGGAACGGCAGCCCGGCGAACACCGGCAGGCGCTTGCCCGTGGCCGGGTCGCGCCACCAGATCTTGCAGGCGGTGATGGTGGCCGGCCGCAGCTCGAAGTCCTGGGTGTCGTACCGCAGCAGCGGGTACATGCTCAGCGACTCCTGGTAGGTCAGCGAGGAGGGGCTGGAGTCGATCGCGCCGGGGCCGATGGGGAACACCTTGTCGTAGCCGGCCGCCTCGTCCACCAGCCGCAGGGTGAGCCCGTGCAGCGAGACGATGATGCGCGGGCTCGAGAGCGGCGGCAGGTCGGGGATGGCCTTGCAGGTGGTGGCCGCGCCCCACATGCCGTCTTCCTTGTCGTCCTCGGAGGACAGCTCGCCCAGCCCGAGATCCTCGCCCTCGCCAGGCACGTCGGTGCCCTCCTCCTCCGCGCACCCGGCCAGGGCCAGCACCAGCATCCAGGGGATCAGCTTGCGCATGGGATCTCGACCTCCTGCTCGAAACTCCGGCGCAAACTACACCAGATGACGCGCCCGGTCAAACACGTCCCGCCTTGAGCAGCGGCTCCAAGTCCCGTACACTGGCCTGCGGTGCCCGCACCTCGAGGAGGTCTCATGCGCCCCGGGCTCGCCTGGCTGGCCCTCATCGCCCTGCCGACGTCCCTGTCGCTACCCGCTCTCGCCCAGGAGGCCGGGCCGATCGTGGCGGTCTTCGACATCGACGATCGGACCAGGGCCCTGGAGGAGGGCGCGGTCAAGGACCTGGCCGATTACCTGGCCGTGCTGCTGACCCAGGGCGGCTGGCAGGTGGTGCCGCGGGACCAGCTCCGCGCCCGGCTCAAGGAGGCCCAGACCGACTCCTACAAGGCCTGCGTGGACCAGTCCTGCCAGGTCGAGCTGGGCCGCGAGCTGGCGGCGCAGAAGACGCTCTCCACCCAGATCTTCAAGCTCGGCAGCAAGTGCCGGGTGACCGCCACGCTCTACGATCTCAGGCGCGCGGCCACCGAGAAGGCCGAGAAGGTCGAGTCCGACTGCGAGCCCGAGAAGCTGGGGCTGGCCCTGGAGACGCTGGCCGGGCGGATCACCCGCAAGCTCGACCAGGCCGCCCTGGACAAGGCCCGACAGGCCGAGGCGGACCGCAAGGCCATCGAGGAGGCGGCCGCGAAGAAGAAGATCCTCGAGGAGGAGCTGGCCCGGCAGAAGACCACCGAGGAAGAAGCCGCCCAGAGGAGGACGCAGGAGGAGGAGGCCGCCAGGCAGAAGGCCCTCGCGGAGGAAGCGGCCAGACAGAAGGCCCTCCAGGAGGAAGCTGCCCGGCAGCAGGCGCTCGCGGAGGAGGCCTCGAAGAAGCAGGCCGAGGCGGAGCCCGAGGGAGGCATCGGCGACCACCTCGGGGTGGTCGGGGCGCACCTCGGGCTCCTCAGCCCGGGGCTCGGCGACGAATCGGGTGTCTTCCTGGAGTGGCAAGCGTACGAAGGCGAGGCCGAGACCGACATCGGCGTCTGCCTCGACCTGGGGCTCGACTTCCTGATCGGCAGGTACTTCTCGCTCGGCCTGGCGGTGGGCTACCTCCGCGCGGAGACCCGCCAGACGTTCGAGCAGGGCGGCAGCTTCCTCCACGACGACACCTTCGACTACATGGCCTTCTCCCTGCGCCTCAAGGGCCGCCTGCCCATCGCGGAGGTGGTCGAGCTGCGCCTGGGCCTGAACGTGGGCGCCGGGCTGTGGATCCACGCCCCCAAGATCGAGGTCGCCAGGGATACGGATAGGTTCTCGTTCGACATCAGCAGCGGGTTTGCCGGGGTGGCCGCCGGCGGGCTCCTGGAGGTGTCCTGGTGGGTGCTGCCCGAGCTGGGGCTGGTGTTCGGCTTCGGCGTCATGGCCCAGCCGACCGGCCCGATCGAGGGGCCACCGCCCCCCGGCTCCGGGAGCCCGGAGACCTCGGTGACCTACGACATGATGTTTCCGCCCCGCCTGACCATCACCCTCGGCGCCGAGTACGGCTTCTGAGCGCGCCGCCCGCCCGGTCGTCGAATTGACCGATCTGTCATCCGCGGGCTAGTATCTAGCGGAGCGGGGCGCGGTTGGCTCCCTCCTGCCCGGGCCCATGACTGAAAAGTGAGGTCAGGTGCCATGACGAACCTCCGACGCCTGTCCCCTGCCCTGCTGCTGCTCGCCCTGGCGCTCGCCGCCGGCTGCTCGTCCTCGAGCCCCGGCGGCCAGGACGGCCCCGCCATCTGCTCGCAGGATACGGAGTGCGTCTACGGCACCTACTGCGACTCCGGGGTGTGCGTCCCGGGGGTGCAGCCCTGCGCCGAGTTCGACGCCTGCCCGGACGGCATGACCTGCCGGAACGGGACCTGCGTGCTGTCCGGCCAGCCCGACGGCGGGGACGGCGGGGACGACCAGGACGGGGAGGACGGCGAGGACGGGGCGGACCAGGGCCCGCTCGGGCCGGACCTCGAGATCGTCCAGCCGCCGCTCACCGGCGATCCCCCGCTGCACCAGCTCGACTTCGGCAACGTGGCCGTGGGGCTGACGGTCGAGCAGGCCATCGTGGTGCGCAACGCCGGCGACCAGGAGCTGCGCGTGCTGCAGCTCAACCTGGAGGCGGGCGCCGAGGACTTCGCCATCCCCTCCGCGGTCACCGACGCGCTGCCGCTCGTCCTCGGGCCGGGCGACGAGGCCAGCCTCCAGGTGACCTACTCCGCCAGCGACGGGGTGACCGACCACGGCGTGCTGGACATCGTCTCCAACGACCCGGACGAGGCCCTGGTCAAGGTCCACCTGCTGTCCGAGTTCAAGGGCGAGGCCCGCGCCGTGCTGTCCACCCCCGCCCTCGACTTCGGCGACGTGCCGGTCGGCCAGTCGGGCGGCCCGCTCAGCGTCAGCCTCGCCAACCAGGGCACGGGCAACGCCGTGCTGGCCGTGAGCGAGGTGCGCGCTCCGGCCCGGCCCGACTTCGTGCTCAAGCTGGTCGACGCCAACGGCGACCTGGCGGAGCTGCCCGCCCTGCTGAACCAGGGCGAGTTCCTCGAGGCGCAGGTGACCTACACCCCGGACGCGCCCGGCGTGGACGGGGACGAGCTGGTGTTCTCCACCGACGACCCGCTGGCGCCGAGCCTGCGCGTGCCGCTCGCCGGCCGCGGGGCGGTGGGCGCCCTGAGCGCCGATCCCAGCCCGGTGGTCCCGGGGCGGGTGCGGGTGGGCGCCCAGGCCACGGTCCGGGTCAACCTGTCCAACGAAGGCGACGCCGCCCTGGCGATCGACTCGGTGTCCCTGCAGGGGGTGAGCGCCGAGTGGAGCCTCACCTCGGGCTCCCTCGACCTCCCCAACCTGCCGACCGCCCCGCACGTCGTGCCCATGGGCGAGATGGTCTGGGTCGAGCTGACCTTCGCCCCGGCCGACGTCGGGTTCGAGGCCGGGGAGCTGGTGGCGACCACCTCCGACCCGGTCGGCGAGCTGCGGGTGGCGCTCCACGCCGAGGGCTACGAGCCGGCGCACGTCGAGCTGGTGCCCGAGCCGGCCGCGCTCGCCTTCGGGGACGTGCAGCTCGACCAGGCCCTCGGCCTGCACGAGACCCGCAGCCTGCCGCTCGTGCTGCGCTCGACGGGCGGCGATCCGCTCACCGTCGCGGCGGTGGCCCGCGCCACCGGCACCACCGCCGACTACACCTGGCAGCCGGCCGCCTTCGCGCCCGTGCCCTCGGGCCAGGAGGTGCAACTGCAGATCAGCTTCGCCCCCACCACCGCGGGCATCCAGAACGGCAGCCTGCTCATCGACACGAACGATCCCGACGTGGCCGTGGACGGCGTGGTGGGCCGGGTGGCGGTCAGCCTCTCGGCCCGCGGGACCGACTCGCTCATCTTCACCACGCCCGCCAGCGCCCACGACTTCGGCGCCGCGGCCATCGGGGAGCTGCGCAGCGCGACCCTCTCCATCCGCAACGCCTCGGCCTACCCGCTGGCGGTGAACGAGATCCGCATGGGCTCGGGCTCCTCCCCGGCCTTCGGCCTGCAGGGCGTGCCGGTCCTGCCCGCGCTCATCCCCGACGCGGGCGGGGAGATCCTGGTGACCATGCTCTACCAGCCCACGGCCGGCGGCCCGGCCAGCGGCGCGGTCGAGATCCTGTCCAGCGATCTCGGCCGTCCGCTGGTCACCATCACCCTCCAGGGCCAGTGCCAGGGCTGCCCGGCCGGCCTCGCCAACTGCGACGCCGACCCGGACTGCGAGACGGACACCCAGACCGACCCGCAGAACTGCGGCGGCTGCGGCGTGGTGTGCACCGCCCAGCACGGCGACAACCCCTGCGTGGGCGGGCTGTGCACACCCGAGTGCGATCCGCTGTGGGGCGACTGCGACAACTTGCCCCGCAACGGCTGCGAGACCCCCACCAACACGCTGGACGACTGCTCGACCTGCGACGTGCGCTGCGAGCTGCCCAACGCCGTGGAGAGCTGCAGCACGGGCGCCTGCACCCTGACCGCCTGCGACTGGGGCTTCCATGACTGCAACGCGAGCGCGGGCTGCGAGACCCGCACCGACAACGATCCCGCCCACTGCGGCGACTGCGACACCGTGTGCACCAACGCGCACGGCGGGATCGCCTGCGCCAACAGCCTGTGCTCCCCGAGCTGCTCGAGCCTGTGGGGCTCGTGCGACGGCGATCCGATCGACGGCTGCGAGACCCAGCTCACCAGCCTGAGCGACTGCGGCTTCTGCGGCACCCCTTGCGGCCCGCTGGCGAACGCCACCGCCACCTGCGGCACGGGCACCTGCGCCATCGAGAGCTGCAACGCGGGCTGGTGCGATCTGAACAACCTGCCGGCCAACGGCTGCGAGTTCGATCTCGACACCAACCCCGCCTGCGGCAGCTACACCGACATCGGCGACATCAGCGGGGACGAGGGCGCCGGTCGCATCTCCTACTCCGGGCGGGGGGAGACCTGGCTGCGGCTCTACGTCATGGAGACCTACGAGGACTGGTCCAGCTGCCTCTACCTGAGCACGATCATCACCCTGGCCCCGGGCCTCAACACCGACTACGACCTGTTCGCCTACTGCGACGGCTGCAGCACGGTCGCGGACAGCTCGTCCAACGGCGGCACCACCCTGGACCAGGTCGAGCTCCGCTGGGAGGAGGAATGCGTCCTCGGATTCCCCTCGGGCAGCGACTCGAGCCGGTACGTGTACCTCCAGGTCAGGTACTACAGCGGGGCCACCTGCAACCCGTGGTCCCTCGAGGTGTACGGCAACCCGGCGGTCGCCACCGCCACCTGCTCGGAGCTCTGACCCTCCTCGCGGTCGAGTCTCCACCGGGCCAGGATGTCACACATCACCCAAGGTGGCACAACGTCCCACAAAGTAGGCGGAATCGGGTTTGTGATCCCTGGCACACTATTGACAGCGATGCTAGAGTGTGACAGCGAAGGACGGGCGAGCATTCGAGATCCACACAGCGTGTCCAGGGCGTGGTCCATTCCGCGGAGGTTCCCATGCGGCTGACCCGGACCGTGGTTGCACTCTCGGGCCTCCTGCTCCTGCTGGCGACGAACGCCTGCGACTGCGACGACTCGCAGTTCGGGCTCACCTCGCCGCTGATCGAGCGCTACTTCGTCGGCACCCAGCCGGAGCCGCCGGCCCTCGAGCTCTACCAGCCCATCCCCGAGGGCGACGCCATCCCGGTGCCCTTCGGGACGGTGGACGTGGGCACCATGGCCCACCGCTACCTCCTGGTGCGCAACGAGGGCCAGGGCGACCTGCAGCTGGCCGGGGTGACGCCCGACCCCGCCAACAGCGGGGACGTGATGATCTCCTGCCTGGACGGCGGCAGCATGAAGCCCGACTGCCCCTACACCCTCAGCGAGACGCTGAGCGTGGGCCCGGGCCGGGACCTCATCCTGGACGTGGCCTACGCCCCGGGCGAGCCGGGCGGCGACCAGGCCAGCTTCGTGCTGCTGTTCAACACCGCCCTGCACACCCAGCTCACGGTGAACGTGACGGGCGAGGGGGTGACGCCCGAGGTCCAGGTGTGCTTCCAGGCCTGCACGGGCGGGGACGGGGAGCCCGCCTGCCAGGGCGTCGAGGACATGTGCAACGACCAGGTGGAGAAGGACCAGTTCATCCTCGACTTCGGCGACGTGGAGATGGACCAGCAGAAGTCCCGCCGGGTGACCGTGCGCAACCTGGGCCAGAAGGCGCTGACCGCCTACGAGGTGGCCCTGGTCATCCGCCAGGGCACGGGCATGCAGGTGGACCTGGGCGCGACCCTGTTCCCGTTCGAGCTGGCGGTGGGCGCGTCCTTCGACGTGACCGTCCAGTTCGCCCCGCCCTGGGGCGGCGAGTTCCGCGACAGCCTGCGCGTCAGCACCACCGACGTGAGCGAGCCCGAGATCGAGTTCCCGGTGCTCGGCCGTGGGGTGGCCCCGCGCGTGTGCCCCGAGCCCGCGGTGCTGGACTTCGGCGCCCTGCGGGTGGGCGAGGTGGTGACCCTGCCCATCGATCTGCGCTCCTGCGGCCTGGAGGCCCTGCACCTGGATGACGTGCGGCCCGCCGCGGGCACCAGCCCGGACTTCAGCCTGATCAGCCTGCCGGCCCTGCCCTCCGACCTCGCCCCGGAGGCCGTGGTGCAGGTCCAGGTGCAGTACGCGCCCCAGGGGCCGGGCTCGGACCGCGGCGGCGTGGAGATCTACTCCAACGACCAGTCCTCGGACCCCGTGACCGGCCTGAGCGGCACCGTGGTGCTGCTGGGCCGGGCCGTGGACGCGGCCTGCGACATCCAGGTGACCCCCTTCGCGGTGAGTTTCGGGGTGGTGCCGATCGACAGCAGCAACGAGACCGACCTCATCATCTCCAACGTGGGCAGCGACACCTGCGTCATCGACCGGGTGGAGCTCAGCGTGAACTCCGCGGCCCAGGAGTTCGGCCTGGTGTCGGCCCCGGCCATGCCGCTCAGCCTGCAGCCCGCCGACGCCTCCCCGACCCCGGTCAAGATCTCGTACCACCCGACCGACCTCGGCCAGGACGTGGGCACGCTCAGCATCTTCGCCAACGACAAGGACGGGGACGAGACGCGGGTTGACATCAACGGGTTCGCCCGGCCCGACGGCGATGGGCCCATCGCGGTCTGCTCGGGCAGCCCGGCCCAGGCCCTGCCCTTCGACAACGTGGTGTGGGACGGCTCGCGCTCCTACGACACCTCGCCCGCCCGCACCATCACCGAGTACCGCTGGAACATCTTCGCCTTCCCGCCGGGCTCGGCCGCGCGCCTCCTGGGCACGGGCCCGAACCGCACCACCAGCGTGGATCTGGCCGGCGACTACATCGCCAGCCTGGTCGTGGTCAACGACATCGGCCAGCAGAGCCAGATCTGCTACGCCCAGGTCAACGTGGCCCCCAGCCAGGAGCTGTGGATCGAGATGTACTGGACGCTCACCAACGACGACATGGATCTGCACCTGCTGGCGCCCAACGGCATCCCCCGCACCCGCTCCGACTGCTACTACGCCAACTGTGTGCCCACCCCCTTCGGGACGCTCGAATGGGGCCAGGCCGGGGTGGCCGCGGACAACCCGCGCCTCGACCTCGACGACATCCCGGGCGACGGGCCGGAGAACATCAACATCCCGGTGCCGGCCTCGGGCCGGTACACGGTGTTCGTGCACGACTACCCGGGCTCGGAGAACTACGCCTCGAACGGCGTCACGGTGAACGTGTACATCAACGGCGCGCTCATGCAGACCTTCACCCACTCCACCTCGGGTGAGGACTCCGACTGGTACGTGTGCGACATCGACTGGCCGTCGGGCACCATCACCCCGCGCTGAGCCGGACCGGCCCGCAGCCGCCACCGCACGACGGCCCGCCCGCTGCAGGTGGGATCGCCACGCGGCCTACCCACCCGCCGCGTCGCTCGCTACGCAGTGCGCCAACTCCCACCCCTCCCCACCCTCGAAGAAAATCCTTCCTTTTCTGACTTCTCGTCCGTCACGGCGCAGCGCGGCACGGGCCTTGCTCACGCCAGAAGGCGCGAGGAACAAGGAGGTGGGCCATGGCCAGGACGCTCGCGTGGGGCGCCATTGGATTCGTGTGCCTCTGCGGCGCAGGGGCCCGGGCAGGGGCGGAGCCCGGCCAGGATCTCCAGCGGCTCGACTGGGACCAGCCCGTGCTGTGCGTGGAGGATCCGGCCGGCAAGCGCTGGAGGGTGCAGTGCGCCCAGGCGCCCGAGGGCCTCACCCCCCGCTGCCTGCTGGCCCCCGATGCGACCGGCGACGGGGGACCCCTGCAGCGCGTGCAGTACTGCGAGAGCCAGGGCCGCGAGGGCTGGGAGCGCCTGCACGCCCAGGGCGCGACGCTCGCCCCGGCGCTGGCAGAGGCGCCGCCGGGCTGGCACCGCGACCTCCAGGGCCGGGTGTTCCAGGTGACCTTCGACCTGCTGCAGCGCTTCCAGCTCGGCGCCCAGTGGTCCCCGGCCTTCGGCTTCGATCCGCAGCGCCTGTCGCTCGGGCGGGCGCGCTTCGAGATGGCGCTCGTGGCCAGCTGGCTGGAGGCCTCCGAGCGCTCGCGCCACACCCTGCGGGCGCTGGAGGGCCAGGTGGCCATCCTGGATCTCACCTCGCGCGGGCTGCTGTTCGCCTACGATCTGGACCGGTCCGCCGACGAGCCGTTCCTGCGCCTGACCACCTTCTTCGGCCCGCCCGCGCGCCACGATCTGTACCTGGATCTCGGCTGGGGCCTGCGGCTGCTCGGGGTGGGCTACCGCCCGCACCGGGCCGAGGCGCTGGACCTCGAGGTGGTCGAGCTGCACGCCTCCTGGGACCTGTGGCAGTCGGCCGACCTGTGGAGCCACGTGCGCCTGGAGACCGGGCTGGGGGCCGCCGCCCTGTTCGAGCTCGGGCCGGCGGGCCGGGAGCGCTGGGCGCTCGTGCCCGGGGTGGCCCTGGAGGGCCGCTTCGGCCTCGACCCGGCCGGCCACCACCTGCTGGAGTCCAGGCTGGCCTGGCAGATGCCGGTGTGGCTCCAGGAACCGGCGCTCGGCGCCACCCACACCCGGGCCACGGCCAGCGCCGCCTACGAGCTGATCGTCCTGGCCCTCAACGATCAGCCCCTGAGCCTGCGGGTCGAGGCGGCGGGCTCCTGGCGCGACGACCTGGGCCCTGGGGTCTCGCGCTGGGACCTCACGGCCGGGGTGGGCCTGCGCTTCTCCTTCTGGGCGCCGGCCCGGGTGCTCGAGCCCCTGCCCCCGGCCCGCGCCGACTGAATGGCGAGCGGAGGCCCGCGGTCATGCGCAAGCTCCTGCCCTGCCTGCTGCTCCTCGCGCTGGGCTCGCCCGCCCGGGCCGGCGACGTGGCCGTGGACGAGCGCGGCCGCAGCCTGCGGGTGGCCTTCGATCCGGCCAGCGTGGTGCGCTTGGGGGTGCTCGGCGGGGCGGAGCACGCGGGCGCCTTCGAGGGCGCGCTGGAGCTCGAGCTGGGGGTGGCCTACCGGACGGTCGAGCCCGCGGGCGAGGGCGCGGAGGGTGTGTCCTGGACGCTCGAGCACCGCTTCGCCTGGACCCGGCTCCGGCCGCTCCAGCCCGCCGCGGGCGGTGCGCCCGCGCTCGACGCCACGGCCTACGCCGGCGGGTTCATGCGCCACAGCGCCGAGCCCAGCCTGACGCTGCCGGGCTCTCCGCCGCGCCGGGTGTTCTTCCCCTTCGACATCGGGGTGGAGTGCGAGCTGGGTCGCCTCCAGCTCCGCCCCCTGGAGGAGGGACTAGAGCGGCTGGAGGTGGGGGTGGCCCGGGCCGGGGTGGCGCTGGATCCCTGGCGCGCGGGCCGGCCCGGGAACGATCTGCGCCTTGTGCTCGGGGTGCGTTACGACGTGGAGCTGACCGGGCAGCCTGGGCTCGCCGACGCGCAGGCCCGCCACCGCCTGGCGCCGTTCACCGCGGCCTGGGCGCGTTTCCGCTGGCAGGACGAGCCGGGCCTGACCGCCCTGGAGGTCCTGGCGGACGCCTTCCCGCACTGGAGCCCCGGGCCAGGCTGGGACGTGGGGGCCGAGGCCCGCGCGCGGGTCGAGCGCGTGCTCGTCGCGCTCGACGATCAGCCGCTCGCCCTGGTGGCCGAGGCGGGCTGGACCCACCGCCCGGCCGGGCCGGGCGGGCGCGAGGCGGAGGAGGAGGTGCGCCTGCTGCTCGGCCTGGCCCTGTCCTTCCAGCTGCGCGGGCCGCGCTGACAGGCCGGGTCGCGGACCGCCCCTACTCCCACTCGATCGTCCCGGGGGGCTTGGTGGTGAGGTCGAGCGCCAGGCCCGAGACGCCCGGCAGCGGCAGCAGCCGCTCGCCGAGCTCGTCCAGGAGCGCCGCGGGCAGCTCGGCCGGCCGGGCGGTCATGGCGCGCTCGGACAGCACCGGGCGCACGACCACCAGCTCCCGGCCGCAGCCGTCGAGCTCGAGCGGCACCAGCACCGTGGGGCACTGCCACACCTGGTCGTGGACCCCGTGCCGCCGGAGCCCCTGCATGACCACCGCGTCCGCCTCCCGCAGCAGCTCCAGCCGCTCGCGGGTCAGGGTCGCCTGGAGCGGCCTGGCCGAGCGGGGCGGCGCCCCGCCCAGCCACAGCGCGCAGCGGTTCACCCCGGCCACCCGCTGGTAGATCTCGCCGGCCACCTCCAGCAGCCGCTCGAAGGGGGCCGCGCCCGACAGCAGCACCGGGCGCTCGTAGGAGCGCAGATCCGCCTTGACGCCCACCGAGCGCACCGGCAGCCCGAGGGCCTCGAGCCCGCGCGGCCGGGCGATGGCCCCGGCCTCCGCGGACAGGCGCTCGAGCTCGCCCGGCGCCGGGGCCGCGCCGTCCGCGCACAGCGCCCGCACGCCCAGCCCCGGTCCGGGGAAGGGGTGGCGCCAGACCACCTCGCGGGGGATGCCCAGGCTCTCGCCCAGCTCCCGCACCTCGACCTTGTACAGCTCCGCCAGGGGCTCGATCACCCGCCCGCGGGCGATCATCTCCTCGATGATCGGCACCCGGTTGTGGTGGGTCTTGATGGTGTCCGCGCGGCGGGTGCCGCCGGTCTCGATGGTGTCGGGGTAGATGGTGCCCTGACCCAGCAGGTGCCCGGCCAGCCCCATCCGCTCGGCCTCGCGCTGGAACACCCGCACGAAGGTGTCGCCGATGGCCCAGCGCTTCTGCTCGGGCTCGACCAGCCCGGCCAGCGCGGCCAGGAACTCGTCGCCGGCGTCCACGAAGTGCAGGTGGCGCCCCAGCCCCAGGCCGCGGAGCAGCGCGAGCACCTGCTGGCTCTCGCCCTGGCGCATCAGGCCGTTGTCGATGTGCAGCAGGTGTAGCCGCTCCTCCCCCAGCGCCCGGCCGAGCAGCAGGGCGGCCACCGTGGAGTCCACCCCGCCCGAGGCCAACAGGAACACGCTCTGGCCCGCGGCCCGGGCGCGGATGGCGTCGAGCTGCTCCTCCAGGTAGCGCGCCATGGTCCAGGACGGCCGGCAGCCGCAGATGCCGAGCACGAAGTTGGCGATCATCTGGTCGCCGTGCAGCGTGTCGTCCACCTCGGGGTGGAACTGGAGGCCGTAGCGCCGCAGCGTGTCCGAGCCCAGCGCGGCGAAGCGGTGCACCTCGCCGTCCCCGAGCCGGCTGGTGCCGAGCTCCTCGAAGCCCGGACCCACCTCGACCACCGAGTCGAAGTGGCTCATCCACACCCGCTCGCTCTCGGCCAGCCCCGCGAACAGCGGGTGCGGCCGGCTGCGGCGGAAGTCCACCGGACCCCACTCGCGGCCACCGTGGATCACCCGGCCGCCGTAGCGCTTGGCGATCTCCTGGTGCCCGAAGCAGAAGCCCAGGATGGGCACGGGCAGCTCGAAGATCTCCTTGTTGTAGGCGGAGTCCTCGCCGTGGGAGGACAGCGAGGGGCTGCCGGAGATGATGATGCCCCGGTAGCCGCGGAAGGCGGCGGTCGGGTCCTCGGGCTGGCGCACCTCGGCCAGCACCCGCTGCCGGCGCACCTTGGTGGCGATCAGGTGGGCGTACTGGCCGCCGAAGTCGACCACCGCGATGGCGTCGTGTCCGCCCGGGCCCGGCTGCTCTGGCGCGCTCATGGGACCTGACTCCAGGCTTCGGGGAAGTGGGACCAGAAGGCGGTGCAGAAGCGCAGCCGCGGCGCGCCCGTGCGCGCGTCGAAGACCTCCAGGTAGGCGCCGTGGCTCTCGAGCCCGAAGACCAGCACCTGCCCGCCGGCCGCCACCAGCTCGACCCGGTGGAAGCCCAGGCCGCCCAGCGCGTCCCGGCCAGCCGCCCACACCTCGGCCGACCAGGCCAGCGTGCCCGTGTCGGGGTCGACCCGCAGCAGCCGGAAGGGGAAGCCGGCCGCGGGGTGCGGCGCCAGGTAGACCGCGTCGGAGGCGAAGCGCGCCACGAGCTGATCGGGCAGCGCCCCGCCCTCGGCCACGAGCGCGCGCGCCACGGTAACGCAACCCTCCTCGCCCGCCAGGGTCAGCCGATCACCGTCCGCGGCCAGGCTGAGCCCGGACGCCACGCGCACCCCGCTGGCCGTGGCCTCGTACGCCCCGGCCGGAGCCGGCGGGAAGGAGGTGTGCTCCCCGGCCCGCACCCGGCCCGCGGCCAGCGCGTCGCACCACCAGGCCGGCGGGGGCGCGGGCAGGCGCGCCTGGAGCAGGCTCACCAGGCCCGCCAGGCTGCCCGGCTCGAGGGCGCCCGTGGAGGGCTCGGCCACCCTGCGCTGGGCCAGCCAGCGGGCGGGCAACGCGATGGCCAGCTCCGGGTCGTCCACCAGGTTGGCCGCCCGGCCCGCGAGCAGGCGCTGGAGGGCCTGGGCCGCGGCGTCCCGCTCCCTGGCCTCCAGCGCGGCCCGGCGCAGCGCGGCCAGCTCCTCGCCCGCCGCCAGGGCCACCCCGGCGGACGCGCTCACCACCCCGAGCACCAGCAGACCCCAGGTCGAGCGGCGTTTCATGGGCGCCATGATACCCAACCCCCGGGCCGGAGAAAAGCACCCCCTGGAGGTTCTGGGGCTGGCCATGGACCACCCGCAGTTGGTAGCATGGCCGGCATGGCGCTCGAGCTCGACACCATCGACGACCCCAGGAAGGCGCTGTGGGAGGCCGTGGCCGGCGGCGACGTCGAGCGGGCGCTGGGCGCCTGGCGGCTGCTCGAGGCCGGCGGCCAGAAGCCCGATCTGGAGCCCCAGCTCGCGCGTGAGCTGGCCGAGCTGCTGGAGGGCCGGGGCCACTACCTGGACGCCGCGCGCGTGTTCCGCATGGCGGCCGAGGCCGATCTGGCCGCGCCGGAGGCCGCGGGCAGCGTGCTGCGCGCGGCGGCCCTGCTGCTCGGCCCGGCCGGGCGCCCCGAACCGGGCCTGGCGCTGCTCGACTTCTTCCTGGAGCGCTGGCCCGCGCACCCGGAGCACCCCCGGGCGGCCGGCATCCGCGCGCGGCTCTCCCAGGGGGAGAGCGTGCCCAGCTCGGAGCTGCTGCCCCACCTGGAAGCGAGCCTGGTGGAGGTGCACCGCCCGGCCTGCGAGGCCGCCGCGGCCGAGCACCGGGCCGCGCCGCTCGAGGCCCTGCAGGACTTCGGGGGGGCGGGCGCGCTGGCCCGCCTTGGCCTGGCGCTGAACGCCCGCCTGGGCCCGGTGGGCTCCCCGCGCTGGCGCTGGATCTCCAGGCTGTACGCGGGGGCGCTGCTGCTCACCCTGGTGGCGCTGGCCGCCGCCTGGGGCCGGCGGGACGACTACAAGACCGTGACCGAGCTCCACCCCGAGGTGCTGCGCGAGCCGCGCCAGGTGGCCGTGGAGCGGCCCGTGCCCTTCAGCTTCGAGTACAGCGGCTACCGCTTCGACGTCACCCCGCTGGCCGACTACGACCTGGCCGGGCTGGTGGTCGCCAAGCGGGACCACACCTCCTTCTGGACCGAGGACGAGGCGGAGGACGACGCCTTCCCGGCGGACCTGTGCGTGCTGTGGGGGCCGAACCTGACCAGCGGCGCCTACAGCCACCCGTCCGCGGAGTTCGAGATCCACGGCCGGGTCTGCTACACCCAGTCCTGCGGCCTGCCCATCCTGGGCACCGCGCTGTCGAACAACCACATCTTCCTGCGCGACGGCAGCCTGCAGGACCGCCTGGACGAGATCCTGCCCGGGGACCAGATCCGCGTGAGGGGGCAGCTCGTGGCCATCCACGCCCGGCTGCTCGGCTCCGCGGGGATGTTCGACAAGCGGCGTTTCGAGTGGGTCTCCAGCACCACCCGGGACGACGTGGCCATGGGCGCCTGCGAGACGATCCTGACCAGCCAGCTCGACATCCTGCGGCCCGGCCACCCGCTGGCCGCCGGGGTGACCGAGCTGGCCGCCTGGCTGGCGCTCGCGCTGCTCGCGCTGGGCGCGGCGCGCTTCGTGCTGCTGCCCGTCCGCGTGCGCGACGTCCGCCGCGCGGCGCAGGGCTGAGCGCGCCTCGAAACTGGCGACCGGGCGGGGCATGTGGGCTATCATGGGCTGAACCCTGGGAGGACCTCCCGGCCATGGGCGACAAGATCCACGAGCTCAAGCAGAAGGCCGCCGACGCCGCCCAGAAGGGTCAGACCCGGAAGGCCATCCAGCTCTTCGAGGAGCTGCTGGCGGCCCTGCCCGGGGACACCCGCAGCCTGCACCGCCTGGGTGAGCTGTGGGCCAAGGAGGGCAACCAGGCCAAGGCCGTGGAGCGCTTCCTGCAGGCGGCCGAGGGCTACCTGGAGGAGGGCTTCTTCGACCGGGCCGTGGCCGTGCTCCGGCAGGCCCTGACGTCCGAGCCCCACCGGCCCGAGCTGCACGCCCGGCTGGTGGACGCGCTGCTGGCCAAGGGCCAGGAGCGCGAGGCGGCCCGGCAGCTCGTGCTGCTGGCCGGAGAGTACGCCCGCGCCGGCGTCGACACCGAGCAGCTCGCCAGCCTGGAGCGGGCCGCGGAGCTGGCCCCGGACGACGCGGAGGTGAGCCTGCAGCTCGCCCGCCTGCAGCTCGCGCGGGGTGAGGTCGCGGCGGCCAGCGCCCGGCTGCTGGCCGCCCGGCCCGCGCTGCAGAAGACCGGCAAGCTGGGCGACCTGGTGGAGCCGCTCCAGGCCCTGATCGCCGCGGGCCAGGCCCCGGCCGAGCTCCACCTGCTGCTGGCCGAGGGGCTGCTGGCCCGGCAGGCCTGGGAGCCGGCGCTGGAGGCGCTCCAGGAGACGCTGCGCTCCCGGTCGGACGACCTCCAGGCGCTCGGCCTGTCCGCCCGGGCCTACCTGGGGGCCGGAGATCTCACCCAGGCCTCGGTGATGGCCAAGCGCCTGGCGCGCCTGGCGCGCATGGCCGGCGACGAGGCCGCCGCCCAGGCCGCCAAGGCCGTGCTGGACGAGGTGGCCGTCCGCCGGGACGAGCCCCCGCCCCGCCCGCGCTGAGCCCCAGGAGCCGGCTCAGGCAGACTTGCGCCCGTGGGCGTAGACGATCGGCCCCTCGGCGTCGGCGGCGCCGCCCACCGCCTCGAGCCCGGCGGCCTGGAGCAGGCCGCGCAGGCTGGCCAGGTCCAGCCCCTGGGCCGCGACCACCCTGCGGAAGTAGGAGGCCAGGAGCGGCCCCAGCAGGCGCAGCACGCGCGGCCAGCGCCGCACGAAGGCCTCGGCCTTGGCCTGGTCGAGCTCGCGGTCGAGCTCCAGCACGAACACCCGCCCGCCGGGCCGCACCACCCGGACCATCTCGCGCACGCCGCGCTCCTGGTCCGCCCAGTGCTTGATCGACGTCACGCTGAGCGCCAGGTCGAACTCCCCGTCGGCGAAGGGCAGCGCCTCGGCCGCCGCGGCGCGGAAGGACAGGTTGGGCAGATCGGCCGCGCGCCGGCGGGCCAGCCGGATCATGGTCTCCGAGAGGTCCGCGCCCACGAGCTGGCAGGCGGGGTGGCGGCGCGCCAGGATGGCCGCGAGCTGGCCCGGCCCGCAGCCCACGTCCAGCACCCGCCCGCGTAGCTCGAGGTTGGCGTCCAGGGAGTCCGCCAGCCGCTCGTACAGCGGCGCGATGTGGCTGGCCACCACGGTCTCGTACAGCCAGGCGTTCCAGGGCTGCCAGGCGCCCTGCATGCGGAACAGATCCACGCCCCAGGTCCTCTCGGTTCGAAACCGAGCAGAGGCTATCCGCATCCGCTGCGCGAGGTCAAGGCGGGCCGCTCCAGCCCTCCGCGGGGTCCCGGCCGGCGCCGGTTGACGCGAAGCCCCTCCAGCGCTAGTTTCCTGCTCGGCTCCTGGGAAGATCGGGGTTCGTCGGGTGTCTCCGGAAGTTCGGAGGAGTCCCCTATGCTGCGAGTCCGCGTCCTCTCGCCCCTCCTGGTTTTGCTCGTCGGCGTCACCTGGACCCTGGCCGGCTGCGGCCAGGAGATCTCCCCGCCGGACGGGGGCCCGCCGGACGGGGGCGGAGACGGCGGCGGCTGCGCGCTGGTGTGCTCCGCCCCGGAGGACTGCTGCGCGGGCCTGCAGTGCATCGACGGGGTGTGCACCAGCCTGGAGACCCCCTGCCCCTCCGGCTGCAACTTCGAGTGCGACCGGCTCCACGGCTACACCTGCAACCGCTTCAGCCTCAGGTGCGAGGAGAGGCCGGCCCCCGCCACCTGCCTGAGCGACTGCGACTGCTACGCGGGCGAGGCCTGCGCGAGCAGCGTGTGCTCGCCGCGCTGCGAGGCCGACGCGGCGTGCCCCGCAGGCCAGGTGTGCGAGGCGGGCATCTGCCAGCCGGTGTCCTGCCAGACCCGCGAGGACTGCGTGGGCGACGGCTGCCAGGTGTGCCGGGGCGGTGTGTGCGCCGCCCCGGCGGCCGTGTGCCTGGGCGACGAGGACTGCTGCGTGGGCTTCTTCTGCAACTTCGGCGAGTGCGCGGCCGATCAGAGCGGCTGCATCGCGGACTCTGAGTGCGTCAATCCGGCCCTGCCCCTCTGCGTGGAAGCCAAGTGCGTGGCCCGCGAGACCGACTGCGCCATCGACGCGGACTGCCCGGCCGCGGGCCAGGTCTGCCAGGACGGCTTCTGCGTGCAGCCCGGCTGCAGCCTGGAGAGCTGCCCCGCGGGCCAGTGGTGTGAGCTGGGCGCGGGCCTCTGCAAGCCGGGCTGCGACTCGAACTCGGACTGCCCGGCGCCGGCCACCTGCAACTACGGCACCCACCAGTGCCAGCAGACCGACTGCTGCGGCGGCCTGTGCACGGCGGGCAGCCAGGTGTGCGATCCGCTCACCTGCCAGTGCGAGAACGTGTGCACCGGCGACGACGACTGCCCCCCCACGACCGTGTGCCGCCTGGCCGACGGCCAGTGCGTGTGCGACGCGACCTCCTGCCCGGCCGGCTCGCACTGCGACGCCGCCACCGGCGCCTGCGCGCAAGATCCCGTCGGCTGCGACCCGGCCACCGAGTTCACCGCGCCCATCCAGTGCGGCGGCACGGCCTCGTCCAGCTTCGAGCCGGGCTGCGAGTCCACCCAGCGCGCCGGCAGCTACGCCAAGCAGTACGTGCTCCAGGGCACGGCCGGCCAGGTGCTGACCATCGACCTGTCCAGCACCGTCGACACCTACCTCTACCTGCTCGGCCCGGGCGGGGCGCAGCTGGCCTACAACGACGACGGCGAATCGATCCGCGAGTCGCAGATCGTCTACGCCCTGAGCGCGAGCGGCAGCTACACCATCGAGGCCACCACCTACGCCGCGGACACGAGCGGCGCCTTCACCCTGCGGGTCACCTGCGCCGACGCCGGCGACTGCAGCGCGGCCATCGCCTGCGGGGGCAGCGCGAGCGGCACCCTCGCCCCGGGCTGCGTCTCCACCCAGGACCCCTACGCCTACGCCCGCGCCTACACCTTCGCCGGCAGCGCCGGAGACCGGGTGACCCTCGCGCTCTCCAGCCCGGACTTCGACGCCTACCTGTACCTGCTCGGCCCGGGTGGGGCGCTGCTCGACGAGGACGACGATGGCGGGTCGGGCCTGGACTCCCTGCTCTCCGCGACCCTGCCCACCAGCGGAACCTACACCGTCGAGGCCACCACCTACTCGTCGGCCACGGGCGGCGACTTCACCCTGACGCTCACCTGCGGAGGGGGCGACGACTGCACCGGCTCGATCGCCTGCGGGGACAGCCTCCAGGGGAACTTCAGCCCGGCCTGCGAGGCGCCCGACCGCTACGGCTCCTACGGCTTCGTGTACCTGTTCGAGGCCCAGGCCGACCAGGACATCACCATCAATCTGAAGAGCGACGCGGTGGACCCGTTCCTGATCCTGCTGGACCCGGACGGCTTCCTCCAGGACTACGACGACAACAGCGGCAGCGGCGACGACGCGCGCATCCGCGGGACCATCCTGGAGGGCGGCACCTGGATGATCGAGGCCACCACCTACTACTCCGGCGAGACCGGCCCCTACACCCTCTCGCTCACCTGCAACTGAGCGCGGGAACCCGGAGGAGACCGGGGCGGCGCATGGCCGGGACCGGTTCCGAAATCCTCAGGGCCTTCCTCGAGGGCAGGCAAGGCAGCCAGACAGGAGACAGGTAAGCCGCGGGGTGCGGGCGACGGGAGTCAGCGGTTCTTGGCGGAGCGCAGCTTCTTCTGCAGCCTGGCGGCCGCGCGGCGCAGGCCCTCGCGGTGCTTCTTGTCGACCTTGCCCCCGCGCAGGAGCTGGTCCACCGTCATCAGCTCGATGCGCGCCATGGCCGGGTCGCCGAGCTCCGCCAGGCACACGGCCATGAGGAAGCGGGCCAGGGCCGCGCCCCCCCAGCCGTCGAAGCCGGAGGCGGCGCGCACGGAGCGGAGCACCTCCAGCGCCTGGGCGGCCCAGCCTCCGACCAGCAGCGCCTGGGCGTAGGCCAGGCGGGCGTCGAGCGCGGGCAGGCCCTGCGGGTGCTCGGCGACCAGCCGCCGGAGGGACTCCAGGCTCTCCTTGCGCTTGCCCCCGACCTCCTGGGCGAAGGCCAGGTAGCCTCCGGCCGGCGGGGCCGGGGCAGCGCCGTCGGCCGGGGCAGGCGGCAGCGCCGGCAGGGGCGCGGGCCCGGGCGCGACCGCGGCGGGTCCGCCCTGCTGGTAGGCCCGCAGGGCCGCGACCGCCTTCTCCAGGGCCGCCTGCAGCTCGGAGACCTTGCAGCCCGTGGTCTCCCTGGCGGTGACGTCCGTGGTCTGGGACTGCAGATCGTAGAGCGCCAGCGCCACGGTGCAACTCTGCTCGAGCCGCAGGATGGAGCCGGACAGGCTCTTGCCCGCGGCCAGCTCGCGGCCGAGCTCGATCTGGCAGGCCTGGTCGTAGCACTCCTTGTAGGACTCCTTCGACTTCTCGACCAGCGCCCGGCGGATGTCCCCTGGCGGGACGATGCGGAACACCCCGCCCTCCGCCAGCGCGCTGGCCAGCAGCTCGGTGAGCTGGTCCAGGGTGGCCGCGTCGAGCTTCTTGCCCTTGTCCTGGAGCTGGAACACGGCCACGATGGGCCGTTCCTTGGTCGCTGCCTCCTCCGCCCGCGCGCCCAGGGCGCACAGGAGCAGCGCCGCCACCATTCCGAGTCCGGCTGTCTTCGACGGCATCGCCCGCCTCCTGAGAGTCGGGGCGAGCATGGCAGAGGACCCGGCCGCAGACAAGCCGGGGTTGACAGCCCCCGGACGCGGGTCCAAGCTGCGGGCAAGCAGAAACCGCCTGAAGACGAAAGGAACGCCATGAGTACGATCCACGCGAGCCTGTGCGCATCCCTGTTCCTGGCCCTGGGCCTGGCCGGCTGCCCCAGCAACGACACCCGCAAGGAGGAGACCCGCCCGCCCGAGGAGCAGCCGCTCTACAACCCGAACCAGGTCCAGGCCCCGACCTGGGTGTTCAGCGGCGGCGGCGCCCAGAGCGGCGACCGCGGCAAGGTCATCTTCGGGGTGGGTTCCGCGCCCAAGATGGTGGACATCAGCATGCAGCGCGATCGGGCCGGCAACCGGGCTCGGGCCGAGATCCTCAAGGTCTTCAACACCTACATCGCCTACATGATGAAGGACTACTCCCGCTCGACCACGGCCGGCGACATGAGCAAGGAGAGCTACGAGGCGGACGTGCTGCAGGTGCAGAAGACCATCTCCATCGGCGATCTCAACGGCGCCCAGCTCGTCGACACCTGGCGCGACCCGAACGACGGCACCATCTACATCATGATGGCCCTCGACCTGGCCGCCATCAAGGACCTGCTGTCCGGCAAGCAGGAGCTCGACGCCAAGCTGCGCGACTACGTGCGCGCCAACGCGGAGAAGGCCTTCGACGACCTGGAGAAGGAAGAGGCCAAGCGCGGCAAGTAGGCACCCGTCGGCCCCGCCCCGCCCGGCCCAGACCCCTCTAGAGGCTGTCGGCCGAGCGCACCAGCTCGGGCAGCATGTCCGCCCGCACCGGGACGAGCGAGCTGAACTTGGCGTCCGGCTTGGACAGGTAGAACGAGCTGGAGGGCATGGTCAGGGTGCCGGTGATGATGACATCGGGGAAGGGTATGAAGGTCACCTTCGGGTACACGACCGAGTCCTCCTCCCCCGCCTCCTGTCCGGCCGTCCCGGGCGAGACCTGGGCGAGCAGCGGCAGCATCAGGCACAGCGCCAGGCCCAGCCCGAGCAGGCTCCGCATCTTCCGGATCATGGTCCCTCCTTCCGCGCTCCGCGCGACGCCCCCAGGATACCACGGACGGAAGCGAGCCGACCTCTGCGGGTCAGGGCGAAGGGACGGCCGTGTTGCGCGGGCCGGGCTCATGGCCGGGGCGGCGGTCGGCGGTGGCCGGATCCTTCAGCACCTCGACCCGCCTCCCCTCGATGCGGAGCACCTGCACCGGCCCGCCGTACACCCGGCTCATGCCCACGTCGATGCGCCACACCCGCCCGTCGCAGGCCGAGCTGATGCCGCCCTCCTGGATGGTGTGCCCCACCACCAGGCGGCGGGCGCCGAGCGCGTCGAGCGCCTCGCCGAGCCGGGCGCAGGCCGCCTTGCTCGGCTTCGGCACGCTCACCCGCCGGGACCAGGTGGGCGCCGCGTTGAGGTTCAGGATGAGCTTCGGGGCCATGGGCCGGTCCCCGCGCAGCCAGGCGCGCACCTCGTCGTTCAGCCGCCCGAGCCCGTAGCGCAGGTGCTCGGGCAGCAGGCCGCCGTGCACGAACACCGTATCCTCGACCTGCACCACCACGGAGCGGCGGGCGAGCTTGCGGGCGTAGGCCCCGCCGGGCAGGAAGGCCGCGGCCCGGCCGCGCTCCTCGGGCAGGTAGGCCGCCAGCACCTCGGCCGGTAGGTCGTCGCGGTAGAAGTCGGCGAAGGCGGCCAGGCCGGCCGGGCTGACCCACTTGTACAGCCCCGAGGCGTTGGTGATCTCGTGGTTGCCGATGAGCACCAGGAAGGCCCCGCCGGCCGCCACGGCCTCGCCGGCCAGCCGGTCGAAGAGGTCCAGGATGGCGCGCTCGTCGTCCCCGCGGTCGAGCTGGTCGCCGGTCTGCACCACCACCAGCTCCCCACCCACCCAGCGGTCCTGGGCGTCGATGGCCCCGCACAGGCGCAGCGCCGCGCGCGCCGCCTCGAGATCCCCGTGCAGATCGCCGATGGCCACCACCTGGCCGGGCGCCTCGAGCCGCGCGAGCTGCGGCCCGGTGAGCGCCGGCCGCTCCGCGCAGGCCGCGAGGGAGAGCCAGGTGAGCAGGCCGAGGATCGGGCGGAGCTTCGTGGGCAAGGGGCCTCCTCCTGCATGGTCGCTACCAGCCGGGGACCTCTGCGTCAAGGCTGGAAAGGAGCCTCCAGGAGGGGTAACCTCGGCGCATGCGCGCGACGATCATCCGCATCCCCTGGCTGCTGCTGTCGGCCTTCCTCCTGGCCCCGTCGATCGCCCGGGCGGAGCCTCCCGCCCCCGAGCCGCCCGACAGGCTGCCCACGGTGATCGCCTGCGGCGCGGCGCCCGCGGGCATGGCCTGCATCCCGGGCGGGCCGTTCCTGCGCGGGACCGCCAAGGGTCCCAGGGACGCCCGGCCGCAGGAGGCGGTCTGGCTGCAGACCTTCTTCATGGACACCCACGAGGTGACGGTCGAGGCCTACGACGCGTGCGTGGCCGAGAAGAAGTGCAAGCCGGCCAAGACCGCCTATGGCAGGGACTACCTGCGGCCGCGCCAGCCCAAGGTAGGCCAGAGCTGGTACCACGCGGTGGCCTTCTGCAAGGCCCGCGGCAAGCACCTGCCCACCGAGGCCGAGTGGGAGAAGGCCGCCCGCGGCACGGACGGGCGCACCTACCCCTGGGGCGAGGAGCCGGCCACCTGCGAGCGGGCGGTGATCATGGACGCCCAGGGCAAGCGCTCCTGCGGCACACCCTGGAAGGGCTTCGCCCCCGAGAAGGGCCGCACCTACGAGGTGGGCACCCGGCCGCCCAACCCCTACGGGCTGTACGACATGGCGGGCAACGCCTGGGAGTGGGTGAACGACTGGTACACGCCGTACTCGAAGTGCGGCCCGGCCTGCCGCGGCCAGGACCCGCGCGGCCCCTGCGGCGGCGCGGAGCCCTGCCGGGGCATGAGCCTGCGGGTCGTGCGCGGCGGCTCCTGGTACTGGCCGGCCGAGCAGGCCACCACGTTCTACCGGCGCCAGCACGTGCCGTCGAACAGCCCCTACCACCACTACGGCTTCCGCTGCGCGGCCTCCGCGGCCGAGGCGGCCGCGCTCGGCGCGCCCCCGCCGGCGCCCTGAGCCCTCAGGGCGCCCTGCGCAGCACGATCTCCCCGGCCACCGCCCGCGCGCTGCCCACCTCGAGCGTGCGCTCGACGGCGGTGAACCCGGCGGCCTCGACGCGCAGGGTGTGGCGCCCGGGTGCGGGCAGGTAGCGGTCGAAACGCCCGTCCCGCGGCCGGGTGGTCCAGCGCTCGCCCGAGCGCAGGGCCTGCCCGGTCAGCCGCACCTCGGCCGCGAGCGGGCGCCCGTCGGGGTCGAGCACCCGGCCGGTGAGCGAGGGGCCCTCCAGGTAGCGCCGCGCGAGATCCAGCCACAGGGGGCGGAGCACGGCGAGCTCCGCCGTGCGCTCGGCGGGCGCGAGCGGGGGCGGCCAGCCGCCCGCCTCGACCAGCAGCGCCAGCGTGCCGTGGGTGTGGCGCAGCCAGTCCTGGTCCACGCCGTGGACCGGGTACAGGTTGCGCCGCACACGGAAGACCTGCCCGGTGGTGGGGTGCCTGCCCAGGCCGGCCAGGACCTCCTCGGCCACCTGCCAGGCCTCGTTCGGCTCGGGGTTGGCCGCCTCCGGGATGGTGTAGGGCGCGAGCAGCGCCACCGTGCCGGTGTGGAACGAGATCGCGGCCAGGAAACGCTCGCGCTCCGCGAGCCGCATGACCGCCTGGGTCTCGGGCTCGGAGGCCGGGCCCGGCCCGGGGTAGTAGCGCGAGCGGGGCGGGGTGACCCGCCGGTGCCCGGGGCTGGCGCGGGCGTCCCAGCGGAAGGGGTAGTTGCGGTTGAGATCGACGCCCTCGCCCGGCCCGCGCCGCCCGTCCAGGTCCAGGTCGCGGCCGTTCTTGCGGCCGGTCCGCACGCTCGACTCCATGAAGGCCTGCAGGCCGTCGGGGTTGACCAGCGGCAGGCACCACACCACCATCTCCTGGAGGATCCGCCGGAGCTCGGGGTCGTCGTCGGACCGCTCGAGCAGCTGCTGCGCGGCGTCCAGCACCGCCTCCGCCGCCATGGGCTCGTCGCCGTGGTGCGCGCCCAGGAGCAGCAGCGCCGGCCGCGGGTCGTCCGGCTGCAGATCGGCGCCGATGGCGAGCGCCAGCAGCGGCCGCCCCTGCCAGGTCCGCCCGAGGACCTCCAGCCGGGTGCGCGCGGGGTGCTCCCGGTGCCAGCTCTCCAGCGCCTCGCGCACCATGTCCGGGCTCTTCAGGCTGGCGCCCAGGTCCAGGCCGCCCGCGGTGCGCGGCAGCGGCCGCCCGCGGGCGTGGAAGTAGTCGAGGTCCAGGTACTTCCAGGGCAGGTCGTTCGTCACCCGCAGCGGGCGCAGCCCGGCGCAGGTGAGCCGCTCGAGGCCGCTGGCGTCGGTGCGGAGCACGACCCGCTCCGGCGCGCGCCCGGGCTCGGCCGGCAGCCGCTCGAGCTCGAGCGCCAGCCCCGCGGCCGCGCGCGCCTCGCGCGGCTCGAGCTCGACCACGAGCGGCGGGCCGTCCCCGAGCGGGTCGGGCATGCGCAGGCAGGCCTGCCGCCCCGACAGCAGCAGGAGCCGCGCGCCGGCCGGGGCCTCCGCCCGCACGGCCACCCGGCCCGGACCGGCGGGCACGCCCCGGGCGACCACGGACGCCAGCAGCGCGCCGGAGTCGGCGTCGAACAGGTCCGCCACGAGCCACGGCCCGGCCAGCGTCAGCACCACCTCGGTGGCCTTGCGGGCCGGCTCGCGCAGCACCAGCACCTTGAGCCCCACCCGCCGCGCGCGCCCGCGCTCGATCACCACGGGCCAGGCGTAGCGCCCGGCCAGGCGCACGCCCACGGCCTGCTCCACCCGTCGGTCCCCGGCCCGCAGCCGGGCCCGCGCGAGCAGGCTGGCCTGGACCTCGGCGCCCTCGAAGCGCGCCCGCACGAGCCCGTCGATCAGCGCCGCGTCGGGGGGCGCGAGCAGCGCCCCGGTCCCGCGCAGGTGCCGCGCCGGCCCCTCCAGCGAGACCGCCTCGGCGGTCCGGTCGAAGGCCGGACGCACGGCCGGCGGCGGGAGCTCCCGGCCGGCCGCGGGCCCGGCCACCAGGGCGGGCAGGCACAGCCCGAGCAGCCCGAGCGATTGGACCGCGCGCATCTCTTCAGGCCTGCCCGGTGGAGCGCCCCGGGCGCAGCCGGTGGGCCAGGTAGGTGACCCCCAGGATGCCGAGCCCGAACAGCGGGTAGAGCGCGCCCGGCTCGAGGGTGAACACCTTGTAGAGCAGCGCGCCGATCACCGCGCCGCTGGAGATGAGGTACAGCAGCGGCAGGACCGGGTAGCCCCAGGCCATGAAGGGGCGCGGGGCGTGCGGCTGCCGGCGCCGCAGCACGAACAGGGACGCCACGGTGAGCGAGCCCGACAGCAGCATGGCCACGGACACCAAGTTCAGGATCTGCTCGAAGGAGTTGGACAGGATCAGCACCGAGGACCAGCCGGCCTGCAGCCACAGCGCCAGCCCGGGCACGCCGCGGCGGGAGTTCAGCACGCCCACCCGCCTCCAGAAGGCGCCGCCCTGCCCCATGGCGAAGGCCACCCGGGCGCTGCCCAGGATCGAGCCATTCAGGCAGGCCAGCATGGTGATGGCCACGCACACCGTCACCGCCAGCTCGGCCACCCGCCCGCCCACCGCCAGCGCGCTGGCCGAGCCCGCCTCACCCACCTCGCGCAGCCCGCCCAGCCCCAGGGCCTGCAGGAAGCCGCTGCACATCAGCAGGTACAGGCCGGTCACCACCAGCGTGCCCAGCACCAGGCCGCGCGGCAGGTTGCGGTTCGGGCGCTGCACCTCGCCGGCCAGGTAGATGACGCTGTTCCAGCCGGAGAAGGCGAAGTAGATGGGCAGGTAGGCGCCCACCAGCGCGAGCCAGCTGAAGCCCTGGGTCAGCGGCGGCGCGGCCTCGTGGAAGCGCCCGAGCGGCGAGAAGCCCAGCACGTACACCGCGCCGACCAGCAGCAGCCCCACCGGCACCAGCGTGGTCACCATCTGCAGCCAGCCCGCCGGCCGGGCGCCCAGGTGGTTCACCCCGGTCAGGGCGAGCACCAGGCCGATGCCCAGGAGCTGGGCCGGGGTCACCCGCAGGCCGAAGGGGCCGAGCCACAGGGGCTGGGCGAGATCCACGCCCAGGAGCGTGGGGAGCTGGTAGGTGCACAGGCCCACCGCGATGGAGGCGATCGAGCCGGCGAACACCGCGGCCAGGAGCACCCAGCCCGAGGCGAAGGCCACCGAGGGGCCGAAGGCCTCGCGCTGGAACACGTAGTCGCCGCCGCAGCGCGGGAACATGGTGGCCAGCTCGGCGCAGGCCACCGCGCCGCCGAGCGCGGTCAGCCCGCCCACCACCCACAGCGCGTAGAAGGCCAGCGGCGACTCGACCAGGCGGGCGACGATGGGCGGGGCCAGGAAGATGCCGATGCCCAGCATGCTGCCCGCCACCACGGCGAACGAGGACATCCCCCCCAGCACGCGGGGCGGCTGAGGCTGCTCGGCGCACCCCTGCGGGGGCGTCTGTGCGTGGTTCGACTCCAAGCGCTCCTCGTGGCCCATCGTGCGTGAAGCGCCGCCGGTCCGTCAAGGATTTGGCGGCGCCGCGCGGGCCTTCTTCGGCCTGGGCGGGGGCGGCGGCGGCGGGAGCGCCGCGAGCACCTGGAAGGGCCGCTGGACCGACAGCAGCTTGCGGGGCGCGAGGACCCGCACGTTCCAGGTGCGCCGGTCCTCGAGCCAGGCCCGCAGCACGTCCGGCCGCTGGGCCAGGTAGATGTACTCGAAGCCCCGGGGCCGGGTGCGCAGGATCCAGGAGCGCTCGTCGTAGGGCAGCCCCAGCACGTTGTCGCGGAAGGCCCGGGTGTAGTTGAAGTACTGCTCGGCGTTGGACAGGTACAGCGCGCGCACCACGCGGCCCTGGGCCTTGAGCACCCGGGCCAGGTCGGCCAGGGTCCGGGTCGCGGTGAGATCGCCGCGCACCATCAGCACGCGGTCGGCCTGGAACAGCGCGCGCAGGTGGGCGTACTGGTCGGGCGCAGTCAGGAACATGGGCACGCCCACCTGGCGGTAGCGCTCCATCACGTCCTTGAAGTTCTTGGCCACCGTCGCGCGCGAGTTGTTCAGGGCAAAGAAGATGTCCTTCTGCTCGGCCTTGCGCGGATAGGCCGTGGTGACCAGCTTGCGCAGCTCCTTGGCCTTGCGGAAGGACCACAGCTCCAGGAACTCCTCGGGGCTGGCCGCGGCCAGGAACACCAGCCGGTAGACCTTGTGCAGATCGACCACCATCTGGTCGAAGTCGAGCAGCACCAGCAGCTCCGGCCTCGCCCAGCCGGCCAGGGTGTAGTTCTGGTCGGTGCCCAAGCCGATCATCACCCCGCCGAGATCCTGCACGGTCGGCTGGAAGAGGTAGTGCCGCTTCTCGTCCGACACGATGAAGTGCAGCCCCTTCGAGAGCTCCTCGGGAGGGGGATCGGCGCGCACCCCGGCCAGGGCCGCCACCTCCTCCGCCGACAGGGGAGCCAGGGCCGGCGCGGGCTCGGACCGGGCCGGGGGCGCCAGGCAGGTCGCGACCAGAGCGAGGGACAGCGAGCCGAGGTGGAGTCGTGACATGGGGCGGATTGTAGCCAGGGTGCCCGGGGAATCAAGCCTCCCGGCGCCGAGAGGCAGGCAGGCTCCGGATCACGGGTAAATTGACACACCGCGGCATGTGTTCCCAGGTGGGACAATGGAACACAAAATTCAATCCCGAAAACAGTGTGTTATCACCTCCACGCGGGGTCGAGTTGACGCGAAAGTCACCCTATTTTCGAGTCAATGGCAGATTCTGGTTGCATTTTGAGATTGCCTGCCTACAATGGCCCGCGAACGGGTGAGAAGGTCCGGCGGGGCCTCGCGGCTAGGCGCAGGCGCCGAACGGCTTGTTCGCCGAGGGACCTTCCGCTGTCGAAGGAGGAGTAGCAGGATGGCGACCACGACCAAGCGGCCCACGCAGAGGACGAACGGCAACGGCAACCGGGATGGGAACGGCAAGGAGCAGCCCTGCTGCGCCAAGGCAGCCGCCGCGGCGGAGCAGGCCAAGCAGCAGGCCAAGAAGGTGACCACCCCGGTCCACGTGCCTCCTGGCCACGGCAAGGCGACCCCCAAGGCCCCCGCGGGTGCCAAGCCGACCAACCAGCAGATCGCAGAGCGCGCCTACCTGATCTGGGAGCTCCAGGGCCGGCAGCCCGGGCACGACATGGAGCACTGGCTCGAGGCGGAGCGGCAGCTGCGCCAGGAGATGGGCGTCCACTGAGCCCGCTGTCCGCGCCTGCCCATGCCTGACATCCTGGTGCGGGGTTGCCTGCTCGCGCGCTGTCTCGCGCAGCGCACCGAGTTCGTCCCGGACCAGAGCCTGCTCATCCGCGGCCAACGCATCGCCCAGGTCGGCCCCTCCTCCGAGGTCCACCCGACCCCCGGGGCCGAGGTCCTCGAGGCCTCCGGCCTGCTGGCCATGCCCGGCCTGGTGAACACCCACGCCCACGTCCCCATGGTCCTCTTCCGCGGGCTGGCCGAGGACGTCGATCTGGAGACCTGGTTCAACCAGTACATGTGGCCCCTGGAGGCCAACCTCGAGCCGGAGGACGTGTACTGGGGCATGCAGCTCGGGCTGGCCGAGATGATCGAGGCCGGCGTGACCGCGGTGGCGGACCACTACTTCCACATGGATCTGGCCGCCCGGGCCGTCGAGCAGGCGGGCACCCGGGCCGCCCTGGGCTGGGCGGTGTTCGGCAGCCAGGGCCAGGCCGGCGTGGAGCAGACCAGCCGCTTCGCCCAGGAGTTCCGCGGGGCGGCCTCCGGTCGCATCACCACCTGGCTGGCGCCGCACGCGCCCTACACCTGCGACGAGGGTTTCCTGCGCGCAGTGGCCGCCGCCTCCGAGCGCCTCGGCCTGGGCGTGCACATCCACGCCGCCGAGACCCGGGCCCAGACCGAGGCCAGCCTGCGCGCCTGCGGCGCGACCCCCATCCAGGTGCTCGAGCGCACCGGCCTGCTCGCCCGGCCCGCCCTGGTGGCCCACGCCTGCGGCGCCACCCCGGAGGATCTCGCGCTGCTCGCGCGCCGGGGCGCCGGGGTCGCCCACGCGCCCAAGACCTACCTCAAGCTGTCCATGGGCGCGGCTCCGGTCGTGGCCATGCGCCGCGCGGGCGTGCCGGTCGGCCTGGCCAGCGACGGCGCGGTCAGCAACAACACGCTCGACCTGTGGGAGAGCCTGAGGCTGCTCGCGCTGGTCCAGAAGCACGCCACCGGCCGGCCCCAGGAGCTCAACCTGGCCGAGGCGCTGTGGATCGCCACCCGGGAGAGCGCCCGCGTCTACGGCCTGCCGGAGGATCTCGGCCGGCTGGAGCCCGGGGCCCTGGCCGACCTCATCCTGGTGGACCTGTCCGGTGCCCACCACCAGCCGCTGCACTCCCCGGCCGCGAGCCTGGTGTACGCGGCCCGGGCCAGCGACGTGCGCACGGTCCTCGTGGACGGCAAGGTGCTGATGCGCGACCGGCGCCTGCTCACCCTGGACCGGGACGAGATCGTGGCGCGGGTGCGCCACGGCATGACGCGGCTGGCCAGGAGGGTGCCGGCCAGCCGGATCCAGCTCTATGACCCGGCGGCTGGACGGGGGCCGGCCGACCCCCGGGCGTGACTTGCACTGCCGGGTGAGTTGAGGTAAACCCAGAGGCAAAGCAGTTGTTCCTCCAAGGGTGCTTTACGCAGGAGACGAGACCATGCTTCGAAGGAAGGGTTCCAAGAGGTCTTGGAGGCGGCTCCTGGCGCTCCCGGCCCTGCTCGCGCTCGGCTTGGGTTTGACCCTGACCGGAGCCTGTCGCTGCGACAGCGACAACGTCGACTGGTCGGACTCCGAGCAGGAAGGCGATCCCAGCGGCGGGGATGAGGGCGGCGGGAGCGGCGGCGGGAGCGGGGGCGGCGAGGGCGGCGGCGAGGGCGGCGGGGGCGGCGAAGGCGGCGGGTCCTCGGGCACCTGATCCCCGGCCGCAGATCGACGGCGCTCCATCCCGGGTGACCGGCACGACCGGTCCCTCCTCACGATCCTCGGAGGTAGATGCGCGTGCGGAGCGCCCTCGGGCTCACCTGGGCGGGGCTGGCCCTCGTCCTGCTGGCTGGCGCGGCCTCGGCCGGCGAGCTCCGTAGCCTGCTGCTGCTGCTGCCCGTCGTGGACCACGACGGGCACTGGCCGGTGGCCAGCCTGCGCGCCTTCGACCACCACCTGGCCGCCGGGCTGGCCCAGGACCCGACCTGGGAGGCCGGCCCGGCGGACACCCACGCGATCTGCAGCCGCGAGGACTGCGCCCGCAGGCTGGGCAACGCCGCGGGCGCAGCCGCGGCGCTGCGCGTCGAACTCCGCCGGAGCGGCGAGCGCTGCGCCCTGACGGCGCAACTCGTGGACCTGCGCGGCGGCCCGACGCGCACCCTGCTCAGGCAACGCGGCCCGTGCACGGACGCGGGCCTGCGGACGGGCGCCGACCGGCTGCTCGAGGCCGCGCGCCGGGAGCGGCCGACCTCGGCGCTGCGGGCCGTGGCCAGCCGGGGCCCCCGCGCCGCCCGCGTGGAGCTGCGCCGCCGGCTGGCCGCGCTGGCCGAGGCCGTGTTCCACCGCGGCCTGGAAGCCCGGGACCGGGTGCTGCCTGCGCTCCACCGGTCCCTGGCGACCGAGCCGCCTGACTGCGAGGCCGTGCGCACCGCCGTGCAGGCAGAGCTCACGCGTCTGGACAGCTGGCTGGACCGCAAGACCCCGGAGGCGACCGACCTGCTGCAGGCCGCGGCGGGCCTGCGTGCGCGCCTGCCGGCGCGCGAGTGGCAGCGGCTGTTCTCCTCCCTGGAGGCCGAGGTGCGCCTGACCACCGCACGCCTGACCGACCAGGCAGACGAGGAGCTGGGGGCCTCGAACCGCATGCTCGCGCGGCTCCAGGGGGCCTGCCCCGTGCTGGCCCTGGAGCTGGCGGCCAGCCTGCGGACGCACGCCGAGGCGCGCCTCAGCCAGCTCCTCCAGCAGGCGCAGGCGCTCGGCCTGGCCCCGGGTGCCACGGAGGTGATCGAGTGAAGGCGCTGGCGGCTTGCCTGGGGATCGGCCTGGCGCTCTGCTGGGCGGCCTGCGAGGGATCCGACGGATGGGACGGATCGGACGGATCGGACGGATCCGACGGATCGGACGGATCGGACGGATCCGACGGAGTGGACGAAGTGGACGGATCGGACGAAGTGGACGGATCGGACGAAGTGGACCTCCCTCCTTACACCTTGACCGCCCACGGACGGTACCTCGAGCTCAGCCCGCTCCCCTACCCCGGCCTGCTGCCGCGGGGCGCCACCATCTACCTGCCCGAGGCCTACGCGCTGGAGCCGGACAGGCGCTTCGGCGTGCTCTACCTGCACGACGGCCAGAACCTGTTCGACGCGGCCCAGGCCGCCTTCGGCGTGGAGTGGCAGGTGGACGAGGTGCTCGATCGGCTCACGGCCGAGGGCGCGGTGGAGCCGACCCTGGTCATCGGCGTGAACAACACCGCCGAGCGCCTGTCCGACTACACCCCGGACCCGGACCCCCAGCACGGAGGCGGAAACGGCGACGCCTACGCCGACTTCCTGGTCGAGGTGCTGAAGCCCATCGTCGATCGGGAGCTGCGCACGCTGCCCGACCGCAGCCACACCGCGCTGGGCGGCTCCAGCCTGGGCGGCATCATCAGCCTGCACGCCTGCCTGCGCCACCCGCAGGTGTTCGGCCGCGTGGCCGGCCTGTCCCCGTCCCTGTGGTGGAACGCCGGCTCCCCCACCCGCGCCTTCGAGGCGTACGAGGGCGCCCTGCCCGAGCGCCTGTGGCTGGACATGGGCACGGGCGAGGGCGATCAGGGCCCGCGCGGGTCCCTGCTGGTCGAGGACCTGCGAGCGCTGTGCGCGCTCGGGCTCTCCAAGGGGCTCACCCACGCCGTCTCCCTCGGTTGCCTGGAGGATCCGCTGGCCCTGCACAACGAGGCCGCCTGGGCCGCCCGGCTGCCGAGCGTCCTGACCTTCCTGCTGGGGTCGGCCCTCCCGGCCCCCTCCGCGCTCAGCGTCTTCGCCCACCGCCAGCGGCTGCTGCCGGGCACGGACGCGGCCGAGGCGCTGGTGGGGGTGGAGGCCAGCCACGGTCGCGTGCGGCTCACCTGGCCGGCCGAGCGCGTGGGCCTCGCCTCGAGCGAGCCCGGCCTGCTGGAGGTCCGGGCCGGAGGCGTGCTGCGCGGGCTGAACCCGGGCCAGGCGCGCGCGCAGGCCTCGCTGCAGGGGCTGCAGGCCGAGGCGCCGGTGTGGATCGGCGACGACGGACAGGCGCTGGTCCACTTCGCCGCCCACGTCCCGGCCGGCACGCCCGGCGGCAACGGCGTGTGGGTGTCCGGCGATCGGGCCGAGCTGGGCGCCTGGGACGGGGCAGGCCTGGCGCTGCGGGAGCTCGGCCAGGGGCTGTGGTTCGGCAGCCTCGAGCTGCCGCCCGGCGCGAGCTGCCTGTACAAGTACACCCGCGGGGACTGGGGCACGGTGGAGAAGGCGGTCGACGGCGGCGAGCTGGCCGACCGCGGTGTCCAGGTCCAGGGGTCGGAGATGACCGTCGAAGACTGGATCGCGCGCTGGGCCGACCGCTAGGCGGCCGGCCGGCGAGAAGGAGTGGCGCATGCGCAAGTGGAACCTCGGCTCCTGGATCGCGCTTTTGTGCCTCGCCGCGGCGGGCTGTCCGCCGCAGGTCGGGCCGGATCAGCCCGTGGAGGGCCCGGCGGTCCCCCCGCCGGATGCCAAGGCGGTGCAGGCCTTCCGCGCGAAGAACCTCGAGGCGCCGGCGACCCAGATGACCGCCGTCGATCCGCGGGCGGCCGCCCTGGATCCGCAGCTCATCCGGGAGGCCATCGCGGAGGCCAAGGAGCTGTCCGCGGACGAGGTGGCGCGCCTCGAGGCGCGCGCCGGGGGGAGCGAGGGCGGGGCCAGCGCGGGCGCCGAGGCGCCCGCGGACGCCCGCCCCGCGCCCTCCGCGCCGGCGGCCATGCGTGAGGAGGCCGAGCCACCGCGCGAGATGGCCAAGATGGACATGGCCGACGACGAGCGCCTGGCCCCGGCCAAGAAGGCCGAGCTGGCCGGCCCTGGGGGCGCCAAGGACAGCGGCACGAGCGACGAGAGCGGCGCCGACGAGCCCGGCAAGACCGTGCTCAAGGCGGTCCAGGCCGCCCCGCGCGAGCCCAAGGTCCTGGTGCGCAACGAGGAGGGCAAGCTCGTGCCGCTGGAGCTGCGCGAGCTCCGGGTGGTCGCCTACCTGCAAGGGCCGCGGGCCCGCACCGTGGTGGACGCGGTGTTCGAGAACCGCGCCGAGCGCGCCATCGAGGGCACCTTCTACTTCCCCCTGCCCGCCGAGTCCGCTCCGGTGGGCTTCGCCATGTTCGCCGGCGGCATCCCGGCGGATGCGGCCAGGCTGTTCGCGGGCGGGCGCAGCCTGCCGCGGCTGCCGGACGACTCCTCCCGGCCCGAGGACATGGAGGCCTTCGCCCCGGTCGGAGCGGCGCCGCCGGGCGGCGGGGAGGGCTGGCAGGCGCGCCAGGAGGCGCGCGTGGTGGAGCAGAAGCGCGCCCGCGAGGTGTACGAGGAGATCGTGCGCCAGAACGTGGACCCGGCGCTGCTCGAGTGGGCCGGCGGCAACAACTTCCAGGCCCGGGTGTTCCCCATCCCGCCGCGCGCGCTGAAGCGCGTGGTGTTGGTGTACGAGCAGACCCTGCCCTTCGACGGCAGCCACCTGCGCTTCACCTTCCCCATGCCCGAGCGCAAGCTGCCCCAGCCCATCACCGCGCGGGTGCACGTCGACGCCAGCCTGGGCGCGGTCAAGGCGGTCAGCATGAGCGCGGATCTGCGCGCCGTGGCCCCCAGGGCCAGGCCGGTCGGCGGGTTCGACACCTGGGATCTCGTCCAGGAGGAGGCCGGCGGGGCGCTGTCGGTGGCGGTCGCGCCCAGGCAGGCGCGCGCCCACGTGCTGGCCGGGCCCGACGCGGGCGGCCTGGCGGGCCAGACCTTCTTCGCCCGGCTGCTGCCCGAGGTGCCCGAGGGCGTGCTCGAGCCCACCGGCCGGGCCCTGTTCGTGGTCGACGCCTCGCTGTCCGGCGAGGACGGCGCCGCGTACGAGCTGCAGGCCGGCATGCTGGAGGCGCTGCTCGGCCAGGACGACTCGATCCGCGAGTACGCCGTGCTGCTGTACGACGTGCGCCCGCGCTGGCTGCACGCCGCGGGCTGGCGCCAGAGCACGCCCGGGGCGCGCGCGGAGACCCTGGCCGAGCTGCGCAAGGTGTACCTGGAGGGCGCCACCAGCTTCGACGCCGTGCTGTCCGATCTGGACGCGCAGCTCGCCTGGCTGGCCCCGGACGGCGCGCCGACCACGGCCTTCCTGCTGTCCGACGGCCAGATCACCTGGGGCCTGGCCGAGGTGGCGGCCCTGGTCAAGAAGCACGCCGCGGCCCAGAAGCTGCGCTGGATCTGCTACCGCTTCGGGGAGAACGCGGCCAACCAGGCCCTGTTCGACGAGCTGACCCGCCAGACGGCCGGCCGCACGGTGAACGTGCTGTCCCAGGCCGAGATCCCGGCCGCCGCCTCCGCCCACCGCAAGGCCGCGGCGCGCCTGGAGGCGGTCGAGGTGCAGGGCGGCGCGGTCGCGGATCTGGTCGTGGCCGGCTCGCCGCGCCTGCTGTTCCCCGGCCAGGAGCTGCAGGTGGCCGGACGGCTGACGGGCCAGGGCCCGGCCCGCCTGGTGGTGCGGGCCAGCCTGGCCGGCAAGCCGCTCGCCTTCGAGGCCGCGCTGCCCGCCGACACGGCCCACCGGCTCGCCCCGCGCGCCTTCGGCGAGCTGTTCGTGCGGCGCCTGCTCAGCCTGGACGACGAGCGGGTCGACCGCATGGTGGTGGCGCTGTCGCAGCACTACCTGCTGGCCAACGCGCGCGCCAGCCTGCTCATCCTCGAGGACGCGGGCAGCTACGAGCGCTTCGCCCTGGAGAAGGAGCAGGTCGACCTGTCGGACCTCGAGCGCCTGCGGCGCCAGGAGGAGGACCAGCGCCTGGACCGGCTGCAGGGCCTGGATCTCGACGCGGCCAGCCCGCTGGCCCGCGAGGTGGTGGCGGGCCTGCGCGCCCTGGGCAGCGAGGCCAGCTCGCCGCTCCGGCCGCAGCCGCTGGTGGAGGCGCCCTACGCGGGCGGCGAGGAGCGCCTGCAGGCCGAGCTGGCCTACCGGGCCGAGCGCAAAGCCGACAAGATGGACGTGATGGTCTACGACCGGATCGCCCGCACCCGGGCCCTGGCCGGCGACACCATGGGGGCAGTGCGGGCGCTGTCCTGCACCGTGGAGCTCCGGCCCCAGGACACCGAGGCCACCCGGCTGGTGGGCTACGGGCTGCTGGCGCTCGGCCAGTTCGAGCCGGCGGCCGAGCTGTTCGAGCGCGCCCGGCTGCTGCGGCCCTTCGAGGGCCAGGTGTACCTGGAGGAGGCCCTGGCGCTGGACGGCGCGGGCCGCCCGGGGGAGGCGGCGCGGCGCTACGAGATCGCGCTCGCGCGCGCCTGGCGCCGGCACGACCACGAGGTCAAGACCGTGGCCGCCTTCCACTACGCCCGCCTGCTGCGCGCGGCCTCCACGTACCGGAAGCTGGACGCGGGGCTGCGCCAGGCCATCGCCAGGCGGCTCGAGGAGCTCGAGCAGATCACCAGCCGGGAGGAGATCGACTACCAGTTCACCACCCACTGGTCCACCGACGGCATCGACATCGATCTGTGGGTGATCGAGCCGGACGGCACCAAGTGCTTCTACGGCCACAAGGAGACCGCCCTGGGCGGCAAGCTGTGGTGGGACATCACCGACGGGCTGGGCCCGGAGATCTACCACATGCGCAAGGCCGCCCACGGCGAGTACATCGTGGCGGTGCACTACTACGGCAACAACTCGCCGCGCATGGCCGTACCGACCGCGCTGCTGCTGGTCGCAGACCGGGACGTCTTCAGCGCCGAGGACCGCTACACCCGCCGCCTGCAGATGCGCATGCTGCCCAAGCGTGACGCCATCCTGGAGCTCCGCCGCGAGCGGCTGTGAGCGTCCTCAGGGGATCTCGTCCAGCGCGGCCAGCACCTCGTCCGCGTGCTCGGCCGGGGTGACGTCGTCGAACACCCTGGCCACCACCCCCTGCCGATCGAGCACGAAGGTCACCCGGCGGGCCAGGCCGAAGACGACCGGCACGCCGAAGGCCCGCGCGAGATCCCCGTCCTGGTCGGACAGCAGCAGGAAGGGCAGGCCGTGCTTGGCGGCGAAGTCTCTGTGGCTGGAGAGATCGTCGCCCGACACCCCCAGCACCACCGCGTCCGCGCGGGCCAGGTCCGCGCTCCGGTCGCGGAAGCCCTTGGCCTCCTGGGTGCAGCCCGGGGTGTCGTCCTTCGGGTAGAAGTACACCACCACCTTGCGGCCCTTGAGCTCGGCGAGCCGCAGCGCCTGCCCGTACTGGTCCACCCCGCCCACGTCCGGGGCCGGGCTGCCCACCGCCAGGAGCCCGCCCTGCCTGGCGCCAGCCCGCGCCGTGGACAGCGAGGTGAACGCCACCACCGCGAGCACACCCGCCAGGGACAGGCCGATCCACAAGGCATGCAGCTTCATGTCCGCCTCCACTCCCCTCCCCCGCCAGACGTCGTGCGGGCCGGGCTGGCCCTTACTCGTCAGCGCCCGGGCAACCGTTGCGGGTCGGGCCCGGTCGGAGGCAACATGGGGCCCGAACCCCAGGAGGCGACCTATGCCCAGCGTCCTGAGTCTCGCTCTCGCGATGTGGACCCTGACCCTCGACCCCACGGCCCCGGAGGAGGCCCCGCGTTGGCTGCAGCAGCCGGCCGTCGGTCCCGCGGGCGTGGTGTTCGCCTACGGAGGCGATCTCTGGCGAGTTCCACTGGGAGGCGGTGAGGCCGTGCGTCTGACCGCCGGGGAGGGGCTGGAGCTGGGACCGGTGCTCTCGCCGGACGGACGGCAGTGCGCCTTCACCGGCGAGTACGACGGCAACGTGGACGTCTACGTGCTGCCCGTCAGCGGCGGGCTCCCGCGCCGCCTGACCTACCACCCCGAGGTGGACGTGGCTCTGGGCTTCAGCCCGGATGGGCGACGGGTGCTGTTCCGCTCGAACCGCGAGACCCACGCGCGCTTCGACAGGCTCTACAGCCTGCCGCTCGAGGGCGGGGTCCTGCCCGAGGCCCTGCCCCTGCCCGCGGGCGAGCAGGCCGCCTGGTCCCCGGACGGCAAGCGCCTGGCCTACGTACCCGCCTGGCATCGCCGCACCGAGATCGACCGCCATGTGGCCTGGAAGGGCTACCGCGGTGGCCGGACTGCGGCGATCTGGCTGGCGGAGCTGGCCACCTCCCGCGTCGAGTCCATCCCGCGCGAGGACTCGGTGGACACGGATCCGGTCTGGCTCGGGGAGCGGCTCTACTTCCTGTCCGACCGGGGCGGGAGGACTGGTCTCTACAGCTACGAGCCGCGCACCCGCCAGGTGACCCGCGAGGTCGACCCGGGCGACGCGGACATCCTGTCCGCCTCGGCCGGCGCTGGCCTGATCGCCTACGCGCAGCTCGGCGCCCTGTACCTCTACGATCCCGCCAAGCGCCAGAGCCGCCCGCTGCGGGTGCACCTGCAGGGCGATCTCCCGGCGACCCGGCCCCGCCTGGCCACCCTGGCCAAGGACGTGCGCGTGGCGCGGCTGTCTCCCACCGGAAAGCGCGTGGCCTTCGAGGCCCGCGGTGAGCTCCTCACCCTGCCGGCCGAGAAGGGAGACGCGCGCAACCTGACCCGCAGCCCGGGCGTGGCCGAGCGGGACCCTGCCTGGTCGCCCGACGGCCGCTGGATCGCCGGCTTCTCGGACGCCTCCGGGGAGTACGCCCTGCACCTCTGGCCCCAGGACGGGCGCGGCGGGCCGCGGGTCATCCCGCTGGGGGAGCCGCCCTCCTTCTTCTACGGCCCGCGCTGGTCCCCGGACAGCAGGCGCATCGCCTTCCACGACAAGCGCCTGCAACTCTGGGTCGTCGAGGTGCCAGCAGGCAAGCCGGTCCTCGTCGATCGGGACAGCTACGAGCTCTGGGAGCGAACCCTCGATCCGGCCTGGTCGCCGGACGGTAAGTTCCTGGTCTACACCAAGCAGGGCACGAACCACCTGCGCGCGCTGTGGGCCTGGAGCGTGGAGCAGAGGCGCGCGCAGGCCCTCACCGACGGCCGCAGCGACGCGCGCTTCGCCGCCTTCGATCGCGCCGGCAAGCTGCTGTGGTTCACGGCCAGCACGGACGCGGGGCCGGCGCTGGCCTGGCTGGACCTGTCGAGTGGACCCCGCCAGGTGACCCGCGCCGTGTACGTGGCGGTGCTGGATCCGGACACTCCCTCCCCGCTCGGCCCGCAGAGCGACGAGGAGATGCCGGCCGACGACCAGGACAAGGCCAAGGGAGCAGGCCAGGGCAAGGACTCGCCCAAGGACGCCCCCGAGGAAGCGGTGACGGTGCGGCTGGTCGCCGCCGGCCTCGACCAGCGCATCCTGGCGCTGCCTATCCCGGCCCGCCAGTACGCAGGTCTGCTGCCGGGCGTGGCCGGCGAGCTCTACCTGCTCGAGCTGGACCCGGCGGACACGCCCGACGGGCCGACCTTCATCGTCTGGCGCTTCGAGCTGGAGAAGCGGAAGCCGGAGCGCGTACTGGAGGGGGTCAAGGCCTTCGAGCTGAGCGCAGACGGAAAGCACATGCTCTACCAGAAGGGCGCGGCCTGGTTCGTGGCCGAGGCGGGCAAGGCCCCCGCGCCCGAGGTGAAACCGCTCGCGCTCGAGCGCCTGGAGGCCTGGGTCGATCCGCGGGCCGAGTGGCGCCAGATGTTCCGCGAGGTCTGGCGCCTGGAGCGCGACTTCTTCTACGACCCCGGGCTGCACGGCCTGGACTGGCAGCGGACCGCCGCGCGCTACGCGCCCTTCGTCGACGGTCTGGGCAGCCGCCACGACCTGAACCTGCTCTTCACCGACCTGCTCGGCGAGCTGCGGGTGGGGCACGTGTACATCGAGGCCGGCGACAGGCCGGCGCCGAGGAGGATCCCCGGCGGCCTGCTGGGGGCCGACTACGCACTGCAGGACGGACGCTGGCGGATCGCCCGGGTGTACGAGGGCGAGAACTGGAACCCGGCCCTGCGGGCCCCGCTCACCCAGCCGGGCGCCCAGGCGCGGGCGGGCGAGTACCTGCTGGAGGTCGAGGGCCGCGCGCTGACCGATCGCGACAACCTGTACGCCAGGCTCGAGGGCCGGGCCGGGCGCGCGGTGCGCCTGCGCGTGGGTCCCGATCCGCGCGGACGCGGGGCGCGCGAGGTGAGCGTGGTGCCGGTCGACAGCGAGCGGCAGCTCCGCCACCGCGCCTGGGTGCAGCAGAACCGCCGCCGGGTGGCGGAGCTCAGCGGCGGCAGGCTGGGCTACGTGTACCTGCCGAACACCGCCCAGGAGGGCCTGGCCGCCTTCGACCGCGAATACTTCGCCGAGGTCGGCAAGGCCGGGCTCGTGCTCGACGAGCGCTACAACGGCGGGGGGCTGGTGGCCGACTACGTGGTCTACGGCCTGCGCCGGGAGACGCTGTCCTGGTGCGCCACCCGCGAGGGGCGGGACTTCCCCACCCCGATGATGGCCGTGCCCGGCCCCATGGCCATGATCATCAACGAGTACGCCGGCTCGGGCGGCGACGCGCTGCCCTACATGTTCCGCCGCCTGGGGCTGGGCCCGCTGGTCGGCACGCGCACCTGGGGTGGGCTGGTGGGCATCTACGACTACCCCTCGCTGCTCGACGGCGGCTGGGTGAGCGCCCCGCGCGTCGGGTTCTACAGCCCGGAGGGGCGCTGGGAGGTGGAGAACCGCGGGGTGGCCCCGGACCTCGAGGTGCCGCTCGACCCGGCGGCCTGGCGCGCGGGCCGCGATCCGCAGCTCGAGCGGGCCGTGGCCGAGGTGCTCAAGGCCCTGGCGGCCAAGCCCGCCGCGCCCCCCAGACGCCCGCCCTACCCCAGGCCGCGTTGACATCCGCGCGGGTTCGTGGCGTGCTGCCTGGCCGTGCGGAAGAAGCGCGACACCGCCAGGTACACCCGCATGCTGAAGGGCATGGTGGCGCTCGAGACGGACTGCCAGGCGGCGGGTCTGGTCGAGGGGCCGGCCGAGCCCTGGACGGTGTACATCCTGCGCTGCGCGGACGGCAGCCTGTACACCGGCATCGCCAAGGACGTGGGCAAGCGGGTGGCCCAGCACAACGCCGGCAAGGGCGCGCGCTACACCCGCACCCGGCTGCCGGTCGTGGTGATCTACACGGAGCCGTGCGCCGGCCGCGCCCGGGCCCTGTCGCGTGAGCACGCCATCAAGCAGCTCGGACACGAGGGCAAGGAGCGGCTGGTCGCGCGAGGCGCGCCGTGATCGCCCCAGGGACCCGGGGCCTGCTGGCCGGCGGCCTGGCGATCGCCTTCTGGAGCGCCTCGGTGGCCGTCTCCCGCGAGCTGGCCGAGGCCCTGGGGGTGCTGACCGCGCCCTCGCTCACCTACCTGGCGGCCGGGCTGCTCGGCACGGCCTGGCTCGCGCTGCGCGGCAGGCTGCGGCCCGCGCTGCGCCTCGGGCGGCCCTACCTGCTGGGCTGCGGCGCGCTGTTCGTCGTGTACCTGGTGTCCTACTGCTTGGCCATCGGGCTGTGCCGCTCGGGCCAGGAGGTGGTCGAGGTCGGGCTGGTGAACTACCTGTGGCCCGCCCTCACCCTGCTGCTGTCCGTGCCCCTGCTGGGCCACCGCGCCGGCCCGTGGCTGCTGCCCGGCATGTCGCTGGCGCTGGCGGGTGTGTTCCTGGCCGGCATGGGCGGGGCGCCGCTCAGCCTGGACACGCTGGGCGGGGCCTTCGCCGCATTCGCCGCGCACCTGCGGGCCAACCCGGCGCCCTACGCGCTGTCGCTGGTGAACGCCGTGGCCTGGAGCGTGTACTCCAACCTGGCCAGGCGACTGGTTGGCGAGCGGCAGGGCGGGGCGGTGCCGCTCTTCCTGCTGGCCTCCGGCCTGGCGCTGGTCCTCGCGCGGGCCTTCTTCCCCGAGACCGCCCGCTGGAGCCCGGCGATCGGCCTGGAGCTCGCGGCCATGATCCTGCTGCCGGGCTTGCTGGCCTACGTGCTCTGGGAGGTGGCCATGCGCTCCCCGCACATGGTGCTGGTGACCGCGCTCTCCTACCTGATCCCGCTGTTCTCGACCCTCATCACCACCTGGGCGCAGGCGCTGCCCATGGGCCCGGGGCTGTGGCTGGGGTGCGCGCTGCTGGTGGCCGGGGCGGTCGTGTGCAAGCTGTCGGTGCGCCCGGCGCCGGCTCAGAAGTGAGCCGAGAGGCCCAGCTCGGGCAGGACGCCGATCTCCGACTCGACGGAGTTCTCGTAGCCCGCGACCCCCGCGGCCACGTACAGGGACACCGGGAACACGGTGAGCTCGATGCCTGCCAGGGCCGACCACCAGAAGGTCGGCGGCAGGCAGGTGGCGAAGCTCTCCTGCACCCGCGCGCGCAGGAACAGGGCGAAGAAGTCCCAGGGGTGGAAACCGAAGCCGGCGCCCACGTAGGCGCCCACGGCCAGGCGCTCCCTCCAGGCGTCCTCGTCCACCTCCCCGCCGTCCCCGGTCTCATCGCCATCCAGCACCCCGCCCGCGCCCGCGCCCAGGCCGGCCTCCAGGTCGAAGGCCCACCAGTCGCCGTGGGCCTTGCCGCCGAAGGTGTAGCGCACCCCAGCCGTGCCCACGGCCCACTTCTCCGAGTCCACCAGCTTCGCGTCCCCGGCCAGCTCGAGCTTCAGGCTGTCGGTCAGGTGGATGCCCGCGGCCCCGGTGCCGGAGCCGAAGAGGGTGGCCGCGCCGCGCACCTCCATCTCCCCGAGCCGCAGCCGGCCTGGCGCGCCGTAGTGGGTGGACTGCATGGGTGGGGCGAAGGTGGCGGCGCAGCCGGTCAGCCAGCTCGTGCCCAGCAGCGCCAGGGCCGCCCACGCGATCCGTCCTGCTCGTGTGCTCGCCATCACGCCCTCCTCGGTTCGTGACCCGGACGACGAGCAGGTAGAGCAAGGCACGTGCCGGGCCCGGCCGGGGCGCGTCAACGCATCAGGATGAAAGGACTTCCGGCGGAGAACCGCGGGCGGAGCGCGCGCGGGCGGGGTGGCTGCCGGGCGCCGGTGTGAACGCCGGCCACAGGCGCGGGCGCGGTCAGTCGACGCAGCGGGCCTGGAAACCGTCGCGCGCGCAGCCGGCGTAGCCGAGCTCGGCGCACTCCAGGGTGCTCACCCCGGCGGGGCCGCAGAAGGTGACCACCCCGGTGGCCTCGTCGCAGCGCTCGTCGTACGCGCTCGGGGAGCAGGAGCCGTACAGGCAGGCCGGGTAGGCCTCGCCCACGATCGGCTCCACCACCCCGCAGGTCTGGCCGATCTGCGCGCAGTCCATGCTCGCCTGCAGCCCCTCGTCGCAGGTCAGGACCAGGCTGCCCTCGCAGCGGTCCTGGAAGGTGGCCTCCTCGCAGGCCGGCCCGGGCGCCGCGCAGAAGGAGGCCTCCTCGGGATCCGTGTAGGTGCCGGGCTGGCACACCCGCCCGTAGAAGCTGCAGTCCATGCGCAGGTTGGCCCCGTAGCCCTGGATCACGGCCACCTGGCCGTCGCAGGTCACCTGCAGGGTGGCGCCGGTGTTCTGCGAGGTGCCGTTGGCGCACAGGCCGATCGTCTGCTGGCCGTAGCTGAGCTCGATGCAGCGCAGGCCGAGCGCGCCGCAGGAGGCCTGGCTCTGCACCCGATCGGTGGCCAGCCCCGAGCCCGAGCAGTCGAGCAGCACGTCTCCGTCCAGGCACCAGCGGTCGTTGGCCGAGCTGGCCGGGGCCACGCAGGCCCGCTCGGCCTCGCCCCCGTTCAGGCACTGCAGCACCTGCTCGCAGGTGGTGGCGTCCGCCACGCACTGGGCGTTCAACGCCAGGGCCAGGCGAGGGACCCAGTCGTCGTCGTCGTTCATGCCCAGCAGGAAGGACATGTCGCTGGCGGGCCAGTCGTCCACCTGGGCCAGCATCTCGTTGCAGCTGCCCATCCCCGTGCTCCCCAGGCAGGCGCCCAGGGCCGCGCAGGCGCGCTCGGCCACCTCGGCAGGGATCGGTTCCAGGCTGCCGCCTCCACCGCCGCCGTCGCAGGCGACCGCACCGAGCGCCAGGGTCACCGACACCGCGAGGGCTCCGAAAGACGCAGGGACTCTCATGGCTCGACCTCCTTGGATTGCTGCCAGCCAGCTCGGGGCAACCTCCGTGCCACGGACCGAACCGATTGGATCACGCGCCGTTGGCCGACGCGCCGCCCTCGAGAGTCTGACAGGCGCGCCCTGTTCCTAGCATGCTTGAGACAGATCGTCCAGGTTGACAGGCGCGCCCGGGGGAGCGTCCAATCGGGGCATGCACGCCCGCTGCCTGGCGCTGGCCGCGATGATCTCCAGCCTGGCCGGCTGCCAGGCGCACCTGCCCGTGCCGCGCGAGGTGAGCGCGCTGGGCGCCTCCAGCCTGTCCCGGCCGGACCTGGCCCGGCGCCAGGCCCAGCTCAAGGCGCAGGCCGGGCTGGCGCTGGTGCTGAACCCGCAGGCCATCGCCTTCGAGCTGCGCCGGGCACACGGAGAGAGCCTGCTTGCGCTCCGGGTGACGGACACACCCCTGGAGGGCATCGAGCTCGAGTTCTCTGCCCTGCCCGGCGGGGGGGTCCTGGCCCGGGCCCGGGCCACGCGCTCGCCAGAGGCCCTGGCCGAGCTCGAGGGGCTGGCCACCCGGAGCGCCGTCGTCACGCGCACCGACGCGCGGCCGGAGCTGGCCCTCGAGCCGGCCCGCCGGCAGGCGCTGCGCGACCTGGTCCTGGCGGGCGTGGGTCCGGGCCGGGAGGACCTGCGCTGCACCGGGGTGCTCACCCTGGTCGAGCTCCTCGAGGAGCTCGGGTCCGGGAGCGCCCGGGTGGAGGCGCGCGGCAGCGTGCGCGTGCTCGAGCGCGCGCCGCTCACCCCGGAGGAGGCCCGGGACGTGGTGCGCGAGGCAGCCGCGGAGCGGGAGTCGCTCGAGGGGGCCGTGGAGGCGATGGAGGAAGCGGCCGAGGGGAGCTGAGGGGCTCGGCGGACGGGCGGGCTCACAGGATGCCGTAGAGCAGGAAGCCGAGGCGGAGCATCAGCTCCACGTCCTGGGCGCCGACCAGGACGTAGAACACGTCGCCGCGCGGGCACACTCCGCAGGCCTCGCACACCGCCTGGCCGTAGAGCACGTGGCGCAGATCCTGGGCCGCGACGCCCAGGTTGGCCAGGTAGGTGGACAGCACGCACAGCTCGTCGACGCCGCCCTCGCAGTCACACTCGGGGCAGCAGTCCATCATGCAGCCCATGTACAGCCCGGGGTTGGCCGCCAGATCCGCCTCCCAGGGGGTCTCGACGCACTGCACCGGCTCGAACTGGACCCAGGTCAGGTCCTGCACCGCCACGCACGAGCCCTGGCACCAGCCGTTGCCGCAGTACACCTCGCAGCGCTCGCCCGGGGCGCACTCGGCGTCCGAGCCGCAGCCCTCCTGCCTGGGCAGGCACACGCCGCCACACATGGCGGGGTCGCAGTAGTCGCCGGCGCAGTAGAAGCCCTCGGGGCAGTCCTGATCGCCGAAGCAGGTCGGGGTCACGGGCACGCAGGTGCCGAAGCACTGGCCCTCGCAGTCGACCCCGGGCCCGCAGTCCGGGCAGGCCACCTGGCACTCGAAACCCTCGGGGCAGCCGGTCACCTGGCAGTCCTGGGTGTTGGGCACGCAGGTCCCGCCGAGCTCGCGGCAGTTCTCGTAGCAATCCGGGTCGGTGTCCATGCAGTCGCAGGGCATGAACTGGCACACGTAGCCGCTGGGGCAGTCGCTGTCCGCCTGGCAGCCCTGGTGCTCGGGCACGCAGGTGCCGAAGCAGCCACCCTCGCAGTCCGTCCCGGGGACGCAGTCGTAGCAGGTCACCTCGCACACCTCACCGGCCGGGCAGCCGGTGAACTGGCAGTCCTGGTTGGCGGGCACGCACACGCCGGGGCCACACCAGGTCCCATCCTCGCACCAGGAGTCGATCTGGCACACCTCGCCCGAGGCGCAGTCCGCGTCCGACCAGCACTCGGTGACGACCGGCTGGCAGGTGCCGGCGCCGACGCAGGGCTCGCACAGGGCGTCCGGGGGGCAGTCCGGGCAGGCCTCGAAGACGCACTCGAAGCCCTCGGGGCACTCCTCGTTCGACTGGCAGCCGATCTCGCCCGGCACGCACACGCCCTCGCACCAGCCGTTGCCGCAGCGGATCTCGCAGCGCTCGCCGGCCGCGCACTCCGCGTCGCTCTGGCAACCCATCGGCTCGTCGCAGTGCTCGACGCACACGCCGTTCTCGCAGGTCAGGGTCCAGTTGAAGCAGTCCGGGCTGGGCGCGCCGTCCTCGGCCGGGCCGTAGACCATGTAGCAGTCGGAGTCGGTCTGGCACTCGCTCCCGCCGCGCAGGTGGCACTCGCGGTAGCTCGGCGTGCCGTCCCAGCAGGTCTGGTCGTCGCAGCCCGGGTAGTCGTACTCGGCCTCGCAGGCCGGGCGGCGCAGGCACTCGGCCTCGTCCAGGCCGGCGCAGAAGTCCACGCCCGCCTCGACGCAGTCGAGGAACACCTCGGGCGGCTCGAGGCAGCGGGTGGCGCCGCAGCGGGGCGCCAGGCCGTTGAGCATGTAGTAGTCCTCGGAGTACCCGTAGACCGCCTGGCAGGTCGGCTCGGCCAGGCAGCTGCCCTCGTCCAGGCCGGCGCAGCTCGGCTTCTCCTCGCAGCCCTCGAACACGGGCTCGGGGCCGACGCAGCGCACACCGGTCTCCGGTCCGCAGCGCAGCCCGTCGTAGCTGTCGTCGACCAGCACTTCCGAGTAGATCGCGCGACAGTCGGCGCGCTCGAGGCAGGCCGCCTCGTCGAGCCCCACGCAATCCTCACCGACCAGGTAGCAGCCCTGGTCGGCGCCCGACAGGACCACCCACAGGCCCAGCAGCATCGGGAGCGCCATCATCGTCGTGCTGAAGCGTTTCATCGTTCGACCCTCCATCGCGTTTCCGCGTTCAGATTTCGGCCCGGACATGAGCAAGGCCTGTGCCACACCCGGCCAGGCCGTCGGATGGGCCTCAGGCAGACGTAACAATTTGTTCTAATTGCACAAATCAATCCGTGACAGGCGTCACGCGCAGGTGGCTGGCACCTGTGAGCCACGGAAAACTGAGGCGGAAAAGCGAGGAGCTAGGGCCCGAACGGCACGTCCGTCCGCCAGCCCGTGCGGCTCCGGCTGAGCTCCCGGGCGGCCACCACCCAGACCAGGAGCTTCTTGGAGGCCAGCCAGGCCGGGTCCTGCCTGGCCCGGCGCGCCACCCCCTGGCGCTCGGCCGTGCCGCCCGAGCCGCGCACGGCGAGCGTGTCCACGGCCCAGCCGAGCTCCCGCCCGAGCTGCTCCGGCAGCCCGGCCCCGACCGCGTGCATGTCGCCCCCCACGTGGAAGACCAGCAGGTGGCTGTCGCCCAGCAGCAGCACCGGGCTGCGCGGATCGTCCGCCAGGGGCACCAGCCCGGTCGGCCCCGGGCTGCCCACGAACCGCAGCCGCAGCACCTCGCGCTCGGGCGGCCGAGGCGTCTCCAGCGCCAGCATCTTCCACAGGTCCCCCTCGATGCGCACCTCGCGCTCCTCCGAGGCGAGCTCCGCCCGCGGCCGCTCCCTGGCCCAGGCCTCCCGCCGCACGCGCTCGGCCAAGGCCGCGGCCAGGAGCTCGATCGCCGCCGGGCCGTAGTGCGTGTCCTGCTGGCAGTAGAGCCGCGCGGCGCCCCGCGCCCGGGCCTGCAGGTAGAGCTCGGTCGGGTCGAGCACCTCGACGCCGACCTGGCGGAGCAGGCCGTAGAATTCCTGTGAATCGGGATCGAGCCGCGCGGGCGCGCCGCCGACGCCGGGCGGCGCCTCGGCCCACACGGCCTCGGGGTGGATCACCGCCTTGGGCGGTACGGGCACGAACACCAGGGCGCGGCCGGACTCGCGCACCCTGCGGGCGAAGTCGACCAGGGCCGGCAGCGGGTCGCGCCAGCGTGGGTCGCTGGCCTGGCCCACCCGCCGCGCGCGCGCCCCCCAGAAGGCGCCGGCGGCCAGGTGCCGGAGCTCGCCGTCCAGCAGCAGCCAGCCGTCCCGGCCGCGCACGGTGATGGTCTTGGCCCGGGGCGCCAGCCGCGCGCACAGCCGGCGGAACACCTCGGCCGGCGCGGGCGGGCGGGCGGGCGCGGGCGCGGGCGCGCCGGCCAGGGCGCCCGCGGAGGCGAAGCACAGGAGCGCGGCAAGGAGCCAGGGTTTCACGCGGCGGCCTCCCGTCTCCAGCCTAGCAGAGCGGCGAGCGCGCCGAGAAGGGCGGCGGCGAGCGCGGCCCCGGCCTCGGGCCAGCCGGGCGCCTGCGCCTCGGCCGCGAGGCCGGCCTCCGGCTCCAGGGGCTCGGCCAGGGCGTGGGGCTCGAGCTCCAGGCCCGCGAGCTCGCTGCGCGCCAGCGCCCCCAGGCGCCCCTCGTCGAACGGCCCGAGCCGCACCCGCACCCTATCCCCGGGCCGCCAGCGGGCGGCCTCGGTCCAGGCCTGCGCGTGCAGGGTCGGCGCGTAGGCCAGCGCCTCGGCCCCGGGCGCGAGGCCAGGCCCCGAGAGCGGGGCGAGATCCACCAGGCGTACGCTGGTCAGGTGCTCGCCGTAGGGCACCCGGCCGGGCAGGGGCACCCAACCGATGGCCGCCACGCTGGCCAGCACCTCGCGCGGCGCCCCGGGCACCAGGAAGCTCGGCGCGCGGGCCGGGCCCGGGACCCAGGGCGTCGGCCCCCAGTCGCCCAGGGAGAGCTCCCGCTCGGCGAACACCCACACCACGACGCGCTTGCCCGAGAGCCGGTCGCGCCCGCGGGCCAGCTCGTCCGCCAGCGCCTGCCGCGCGGCCCGCGGACCGCCGGCGTTGCGCGCCAGGAGATCCACGGGCCGGCGGAGCGCGAAGGCGAGCTGCTCGGCCAGCCCGGCCCCCTCGCCCCAACCCAGGCTGGCCTGAGAGTAGACGTTGGCGAAGGAGTCGCCCAGGACGAGCACCTCGGCCCCGGGCTCCGGCCGCAGCGGTCCGTCTCCGCGCTCGACGGCCTGGAGCTCGACGCGCTCGGGGGGCACGCCCGGATCGGCCGGTGGGGGCAGCCTCAGGCGCACGGTGTCGCCCACCTGCGCGGCCTGCGCGAACCGCCGGCTGAGGTCGTCGAGCTCCTCGCCCGCGAAGGAGACCTCGCGCCGCAGCCGAACGGCCAGCGCCCCGGCCACGCGCTCGACGGCCTCGGGCCGCCAGTGCGTGTCCGTGCGCAGGTAGGCCTCCCGCCCCTCGACCCGCATGGCCCGCAGGAGCGGCGCCACGTCCAGCACCTCCGCCACGCGCGCCACCTCGGCCAGGAACTCGGCCCGCGAGGGGTTCTCGGGCGCCCGTCCGGCCAGGGCATCAGGCCAGGCCAGGGCGTCCGGGTGGATGGCGGGCTTGCCGGGCACGGGCAGCAGCACCAGGCGAATCCCGCGCGCCTCGAGCGCGGCGGCCAGCTCCCGCACGGCCGGCCGGGGGTCGGGCTCGGGCGGGGCGGCCCAGGCCGGCCCCGCGCGGCGCCGTTCGGCCAGCCAGCCGGGGCTCAGGAAGCCCGGCCCCACCAGGCTCTCCACGTCCGGGCGGTAGAACCAGAAGCCGTCCCGGCCGGGCACCACCCGCGCGTGGTGGGCGCCCAGGCGATCGAGCAGCGGGACCAGCCCGGGCTGCAGCAGGCGGGTGAGCAGCGAGCCCTCGTCGAGCCGCGCCTCGAGCGCCCCGAGCGCGCGCGCGGCCCGGGCGCCCCAGGCCAGCGCCTGGCCCAGCGCCCCGCCCACGGCGGGCGGCGCGGGCGGCTCTCCCAGCGCGAGCGGCGCGAACCCGGCCCGCAGGCCGTGGGCCAGCTCGAGGGCGGGCACGCCCAGCAGCAGCGCCAGGCAGGCGCCCACCAGCGCCCTGGCCGCGGCCGGCGAGACCGCGGTCTGGCCGAGCTCGGCCCGCGCCTGCTGCCTGCGTTCGTCGCTCGTGCCGTGTGCGCGCATCCCGCCCTCACCCTAGAAGATGAAGTAGATGAACGGATCGAACGCCTGGGTGGACAGCACGGCCACGGCCGCCACGAACACCGCGAGCACCGCCAGCACGCGCCAGGCCGGCAGCCGCTGGGTGAAGTCCCAGGCCTGCGGGGCGAACCAGGCCACGGCCGCGGCCAGGCCCAGGCCGAGCAGCCCGTGCGGGCGCCACACCAGCCCGCGCACCAGCGCCGCCCCGGGGCCGTCTCCGCCCAGGCCCAGCATGGCGCGCCACAGGCCGAGCGCGCGCTCCAGATCCGGGGCGCGGAACAGCACGAAGGCGAAGCTGACCGCGCCGAAGGTGGCGAGCGTCTGCAGCGGGCCGGGCAGGAACCACCACAGCGGCCTGCGGCGGTTCCAGCGCTCGGCGACCAGCAGCAGGCCGTGCAGCGCGCCCCACAGGACGAAGGTCCAGCTCGCCCCGTGCCACAGGCCGGCCAGCAGCATGACCAGCAGCACGTTGCGCGCGGCGCGGGCCGGGCCCGCCCGGCTGCCGCCCAGGGGGATGTACACGTAGTCCCGCAGCCAGGTGGTCAGCGACAGGTGCCAGCGCCGCCAGTGCTCGCTGAGCGAGCGGGCCCGGAGCGGGCCGTCGAAGTTCTTGGGGAAGGTGAAGCCGACGAGCAGCCCCAGCCCGACGGCCATGTCCGAGTAGCCCGAGAAGTCGAAGTAGATCTGGAAGGTGTAGGCGGCGGCGCCCAGCCAGGCCTCCGGGGCCGCGAGCTCGCCCGCCCCGTGGACCGTGTCCGCCAGCCCGCCGCAGGCGTTGGCGAGCAGGACCTTCTTCCCCAGGCCCAGGCACACCAGCGCCGCCCCGCGCGCGGCCTTGGCCAGGGTGTGGGTGCGCTCCTCGAGCTGCTCCCGCACCTCGCCGAAGCGCAGGATGGGCCCGGCGATGAGCTGCGGGAACATGGACACGAAGCAGGCGAAGTCGACCAGCGAGCGCATGGCCGGCGTCCGGCCCCGGTACACGTCGAGGGTGTAGCTCAGGCTCTGGAAGGTGTAGAAGGAGATGCCCAGCGGCAGCCCCACCCGCAGGCAGCCCTCGAGCGCGAGCTCCGGGAAGCCGAGCGCACCCACCAGCCCGTTCCAGGTGTCCACGCCGAAGTTGGCGTACTTGAAGAAGCCGAGCAGGCCCAGGTTGCCGGCCAGGGAGACCGCCAGCCACACGCGCTGGGCGCGCGCGCGCGGCCCGCCCGGCGCGAGCTGCCCGCCCGGCGCCCCGCGCACGAGCATGAGCCCGCAGGCGTAGTCGAGCAGCGTCGAGGCCAGCATCACCGCGCAGAACAGCGGCCCGGCCCAGCCGTAGAAGGCGTAGGACACGAGCGTCAGCGCGAGGTGGCGCGCGCGGCGGGGGACGACGCAGTACAGGCCCAGGGCGATGGGCAGGAACCAGAACAGGAAGGCCTGGGAGGAGAAGACCAAGCCGGGCGCCGGGCTCAGTGGGGCCGCACGGCCTCGCGCCCCACGTGAGAGTCGTCGTCCAGGTCGAGGATGGCGTCCTGCTCGATCAGGTAGTAGAACTGCGCGCGGAACTCGTCCAGCGAGATCTTGCAGGTGGTGGCCAGGCTGGCCAGCTTCTGGCCGTCCTCGAAGTCGGCCTTGTTCAGCCGGAGCATGTACTGCCGGGCGATGGCGTAGCCCTCGCTCTTCACGTCGACCATGCGCACGCGGGTCTTCTTGGTCTTCGGGTCGAGGATGTCGGCGAAGTACAGGGGCACGAACCTGCCATTCTGGATGGAGACCATCGCGCCCGTGCCGCCGTCCACCAGGAACTTGGCGGCGTAGTAGCCGAGGTCGCGGGCGTACTCCATGTCGTAGGAGATGGGATCGGCGCAGCGCAGCTCGTAGCCGACGTTCTTCTCCACGATGGTGGTCTTCAGCTTGAACTCGGCCAGGCGTTTCACCACCGCCTGCTTGAGCATGCGGCCGAAGTCCACCTCGGCGATGCGGATGTGGCCGTGATCGTCGCGCTCCACGTTCTCCAGCTTGTCCAGCTCGGCCGGCTCGAGGTGCTCCACCAGGCCCTCGGCCAGCACGGCCACGCCGTCCTGGCGGCCGTAGGACTGGCGCTTGAGGATGGCCCCGGCCAGGATGTCGACCAGGTGCTTGAGGCGGATGGTCTCCTCGGGGAACTCCTCGGGGATGATGACCGTGGTGGCGGCCACCGCCTTGCCGATGCCCAGCGCCAGGTGGCCGGCCTTGCGCCCCATGGCCACCACGAAGTACCAGCGCGAGGTGGTCTGCGCGTCCACCATCAGGTTCTTGACGATCTCGACCCCCACGTGGCGGGCGGTGTTGTAGCCGAAGGTGGGGATGCCGTGCGGCAGATCGAGGTCGTTGTCGATGGTCTTGGGCACGTGCACCACGTGGATGCGGCCCTTCGAGGCCTCGGCCAGGCTCATCGAGGAGAAGGCCGTGTCGTCGCCGCCGATGGTGATGAGCTGCCCCACGTTGAGCCGCAGCAACGCGTTGACCGCGTTCTCCATGGCCTTGGGGTCCTTGGTGGGGTTGTCGCGCGCGATGCCCAGGAACGAGCCGCCGCGGTAGTGGCGCCGGCTGATGTCCTCGATGTGCAGCTCCTTGGCGTGGTTGATGTCGCCCTTCATCAGCCACTTGAAGCCGTCCTGGATGCCCAGCACCTCGATGCCGGCGGCCTGGGCGCGGATGGCGGCCGCCACGATCACGCTGTTGATGCCGGGCGCGGGTCCGCCGCCGGCCAGGATGGCGAGACGCTTCGGGGACGTGGTCATGGCTCCCTCCAGGGGTTCACGTGAGTTCGGACGCCGGGCCGAATCGTAGATCAGAGCTGGCCGGGCCTCAAGGGTCGAGAGGATCCCAAGCCATTGTGTTTTTCCCGGCGGCCCCATCTACAGGTTGACATTCGGTGTATGGCATTGTAGCGTACGCGCTTGCAACGGATAGCCAGCCGGCGTGCGACTCGGCCGGCGGAGGTGGCTCGTGCAGCGCTTCATCACCGACGAGAGGATGTACCAGGCTGGCCTCCTCCGCATCGCCATGCGCATGCGCACGGATCCGAAAAAGTTGAGCTTCGAAGAGCAGTTCCAGCACGTGCAGGCCGAGCTTCGCCTGGAGCCGGAGGGCTTCCGCCGGTACGTCAACGCGAACATGACCACCCTGGTCACGGCCTCCAAGAAGGCCGGACGCTGAACCGTCCCCCGCCCTGGGCACCCATCCAGGTCTTCTCGATAGTGCTTGACTCGGCGGCCCGTCCGCGTGAGTCTACTGAACATCGGTTCAGCTTCTCCAACCCCAAGGGAGGTCCCATGGCCAAGCAGTGCAAGTCGTGCAAACCGAGGAAAGCGTCCGCGGCTGGGCAGGCCACGGCCAGGCTCAACGTCGGCTGCTGCGGGATCGTGTGCAGCGAGTGCCCCGCGTTCAAGGCCACCCAGACCCAGGACGAGGCGCTGGCCCGGACCACGGCCGAGGAGTGGTCGCGCCAGTTCCACATCGAGGTCAAGCCCGAGCACGTCTGGTGCGACGGCTGCACCCAGCCGGGCCGCAAGTGCGCCCACTGCGCCGAGTGCGAGCTGCGCACCTGCGCCCAGGGCCGCAAGCTCGAGCACTGCGGCCAGTGCACCGACTACCCCTGCCAGCAGCTCCAGGGGTTCTTCCAGATGGTGCCCGCGGCGAAGCAGACCCTGGAGCGCCTGCGCGCCTGAGCGCAGCGTCAGGGCGCCAGGCGCGCGCGCAGCCCGGCGGCCGCCAGGTGGCCGGTGGAGAAGGCGGCCTGCAGGTTGTAGCCGCCGCAGTCGCCGTCCACGTCCAGGACCTCACCGGCCAGGAACAGCCCGGGGATCAGGCGCGACTCGAGGGTGGCCGGGTCCACCTCCTCGAGCGCCACCCCGCCCGCGGTGACCATGGCCACCTCGAAGCCGCCCACCCCGCGCACCGCCAGCGGCAGATCGCACAGCAGATCGGCCAGCCGGTGTCGCTCGGCCCGGCCCACCCCGGCCGCCTTGCGCTCGCCCGAGAGCCCGGCCCGGGCGAGGAACAGCTCGGCCAGGCGCTCGCTGGGGGTGAGCGCCCGGACCACCGTGCGCACGCTGCGCGCGCCCGCGCGCCCGAACCCGTCCAGCACCCGCGCCCGGGCCAGCTCGCGGTTGCCGGCCCCGGGTGACAGGAGGTCGAGGGTCAGGCGATCCCCGGGCCGGGCCCAGCGCGAGAGGTCCAGGGCGGCCGGGCCGGACAGCCCCTGGTGGGTGAGCAGGGTCTCGCCCTCGGTCCGTTCGGCCCGCCGGTCCGCGCGCCACAGCGACAGGCCAGCCCGCGGCAGGGTCAACCCGGACAGCGCGCGCAGGTCGGCGTCCTCGAGCGCGATGGGCGCCAGCGCCGGCCGCGGCGCGACCACGCGGTGCCCAAGCGCCCGCGCCCAGGCGAGCCCGTCGCCGGTCGAGCCGGTGCGCGGGTAGGCCAGGCCCCCGGTGGCCACGAGCACCGCCCGGGTCCGCACCGGGCCGCCCGGCACCTCCAGCTCGAAGCCGCCCGCCGGCAGCGCCCGCAGCGTGCGCACCGCCGCCGCCGGCCGCAGCTCGGCGCCCGCCTGGCCGAGCGCCCCGAGCAGCGCGGCGCGCACGTCCGCGGCCCGGCCCGAGGCCGGCAACACCCGGCCATCTGGCTCGGCCCGGCAGGCCACGCCGCGCCCGGCCAGGAAGGCCTGCAGGCCGTGGTTCGAGAGCGAGCCGAGCGCCGGCCGCAGGAAGTCGCCGTGGCCGCCGTAGCGCGCGCGCAGCTCCCGCGCGCTGCCCAGGTGGGTCAGGTTGCAGTGGCCACCGCCCGACAGCAGGAGCTTCCGCGCGGCGGCCCGGTTCTTCTCCAGCACCAGCACGCGCAGGCCCGGGAGGCGCGCGGCGGCCATCAGCCCGGCCGGGCCGGCGCCCACGATGATTGCGTCCCAGAGTTCGCTCAAGGGCGGGCTCCCCGCCGGCCGCCGCGTGGAGCTTTGCAGCCGGCCGCGCCTCGTATACGCTGCCTGGGGTCTACCACGCGGGTACCGCCCCCACAAGCCGCGCCGGACGGGGCGCGCGGGCCGAGGTCCACATGCGCGTGCAGAGCGCGGAACAGAGCGGGTTGGTCCTGGACGCCGCCGGGCGCTGGTTCCACCGGGGCGAGCCGGTCGCCAACCCGCGCGTAGCCGAGTTCTTCCACCGCGCCATCCGGCGCGACGGGCGCGGCGACGCCTACCTGGCCAACCTGGTGGACGGCGAGGAGGAGCGGGTCTACTTCCGCGCGGAGGACACGCTCTTCTTCGTCCGCCGCCTGCGCCTGGCCGCGCCGGCCCCGGCCGAGGCCCGGCTGCTCGCCGCGCTGAGCGCCGGCGCCGAGGTCGAGCTCGCTCCCGAGGGGTTCTCCCAGGGCGCGGGCGGGGTGCTGTACGCCCGGCTGCCCGACGGGCAGCTCGCCCGGCTCACCTCCCAGGCGGCCTGCGATCTGGGCGAGTGGCTGCGCGAGGAGGACGGCCAGGTGTGGCTCGTGCTCGGGGCGCGGCGCTGCCCTCTCGGCCGGGAACCCGCGCGCCCGGGTTGAACCGACCCGCAGGGCGGGTTATCCTCGGCGCTGCAAACCAGGAGGAGCATGCCGATGAAGCCCCACGCGCGTGTGTTCGGCCCGTTGCTGGTGGTCCTGATCGCGTCCGGCCTAGGCGGCTGCGACGAGCAGGAGAACCCGGCCCGCGAGGCCCTGACCGACATCCGCAACCTGACCCTGATCATCGAGGACAACGCGGGCAACTGCGCCGCCACCCTGGCCGAGTTCAACGCCTACCTCAAGGAGCACCGCCAGGCCATGAAGGAGGCGATCGAGCGCTCCGACCTGCTGAGCAAGTCCGAGGGCGCCGTCTTCGAGGAGATCATGGAGGTGGAGTCCCCGGTGGTGTTCAAGAACTTCATCAAGTCGAAGAAGTCCTTCGAGGGCTCCTGCAAGAAGAAGCTGCCCCTGTTCCCCTACAGCGATCTCATCGGCGAGTGAGGCGGCGCGGGTCTCAGTCCGCCTGCTGCGCGCCCAGGATCTGGGCCGCGTCCTGCATCTGGAACGTGTGCGGCTGGAACACCGGGGTGACCACGCCCGCGTTCTGCGGGTCCACCACGCGCGGCGCGGCCGCCTTGACCACGTCCAGCATCTGGAACACGTGCGGCTTGAACTCAGCCACCACCCGGGCCAGCTGGCGGCAGGTCATGGCCTGGTTGCCCAGGGTGGCCTTGAAGATGTCCAGCATGCCGAAGACGTTGGGCTTGGCGCCGCGCACCGCGCCCAGCAGGCTCTGGAACGCGGCCGCGTCCATCGGGAACACCCCGCCGCGGGTGTGGCCGCAGCCTGGATCGCCGCCCTCCCAGCAGGGCGGAGCCGCGGGCCGCTCCTCGTCGCGCTCGTGGTGCCGCCCGCCGCCGTGGTCCTCGCCGGCGTCCCGCAGCTCGTCGCGGGCCTCCTCGAGCAGCCGCACCACCTTCTTGCCGCACTCGTCCTCCGCCTCCCGGGCCACGTCCTTGAGGTCCCTGGCCACCCGGCGCAGCGCCTTGCGCGAGGCGTCCTCGCGCATCTCTTTCAAATCCTTGCGCACGCCCTCGAGGTCGCGCAGCACGGCCTTGCGGCACGCTCCGCCCTCGTCCTCGACCCGCTCGATGGCGTCCCGCACCGCGTCCAGGGCGCGCCTCACCTGACGCTCGCCCGCCCAGGCCGGACCGGCCGCCAGCATCCAGGCCGAGATCCCGATCACCGCTCCGATGGTTCGCATGCTCGTCCCTCCTGGCCGCAGGCTAACCAACCCGCCGGGCCGGAGCAAGCCCCGTTTGAACCGGCGCGGCTTTCCAGGTACAAGGGGTCGCATGGAGCGCGCGCTGTGTGAACGCTGCGGGGCCCGCCAGCCGCCTGGCTGGCGGCCGGGCGAGCTGTGCCAGGCCTGCGGCCAGCCCGTGCGCACCGAGCGGCGCTGCGCCTGGTGCCTGGCCTGGAGCCCGGTGGGCCGGTTCTGCCGGGCCTGCGGCTGCGAGCTGCCGCCGCCCGACCGCTTCGGCGCGGCCCGCCTGCTCAAGGACGCGGGCGTGGACCGCTTCTCCCTGGGCGAGCGCCTGCGCGCCATGGACGCGGAGCAGGCCGAGGATCTCGAGCGGCGCTACGCCGAGCAGCGCGCGCGGGTGGAGGCCGCCCTGGAGCCCGCCCGATTCGCCGAGGGGTTCCTGCTCACCTCGGGCCTGGCCGCGGCGCTGGAGGAGGAGCTGCTGGGCCGCCTGCCCATGGCCCCGGCGGAGTTCGAGGCCCTGAGCGCCGGTCCGCCCGGCCCGTTCACCGACCCCGCGCAGCTTACGGCCATCCTGGCGTCCAGCCCGCTCGAGGACTGCCGCGATCTGGCGGCGCTGGCCCTGGTCCGGCTAGGGAGCGACGAGCGCGCCCCGCTGCGGCGCGCCCTCGGGCTGTGCCAGAGCCAGGCGCCGCTGGCGCTGGAGGCGGCCCTGGCGCTCGCCCACTGGCGTTTCCACTTCGCGCCAGGCGCGGCCTTCGGGCCGAACCCGGATCTCCGCCGGCTGCGCGAGCTGGCCCTGCCCTACCTGGAGGACCCGCGCCTGGGCTCCTGGGCCGCGCTGGCAGCCGGGCTGGCGCTGCGCAGCGCGGCGGCCCGGCCCTGGACAGGCAGCCAGCACGAGGCGGCCGTGCGCGACCTCGAGGCCCTGACGCCCGCGCTGCGGCGGGGGCTGGACGCGCGGGACTCCGAGCTGGCCTTCGGCTGCGCGCTGCTGCTGGGCGACGAGGAGCGCCTGGGCGCGGCGCTGGGGCACGCGCGGCCCGAGGTGCGGGCCGCGGCCCGCCAGGCCCTGCTCGGCCGCGGCGCGCGCGTGGCCGAGGCGCTGGCGGGCGCCGAGGACGAGGACGAGCGCGGACGCCTGCTCGGGTGCCTGCCCCACCCGTGCGCCCCGGGGGCGCTCACCCCGGCGCTGGCCGCGGCCGCCCGCTCCGCCCCGCTCGCGCGGCACGCGGTCCGGCTGCTGCGCGCCACGCCCTACGAGGGCTGGGGTCCCGAGGCCCGGGCCGAGGCGGCCCGCTGGCTGGAGGGCGATCCGCCGCTCCTGGCCGAGGACGCGCTGGATCTCCTGGCCTGGGCCTGCGAGCCCTGGCGCGAGGCGCCCGGGCCACGCCGCCTGCGGCTGGCCGGGGAGGCCCGGGCGTTCGCGGAGCACGCCACGCGCGTGCTGGGCCGGCTGCCCGCCGGGGAGCGCCAGGCCGCGCTGCACCAGCACGGCTTCACCCGCTGGCTGTGGACCGCCGGCTCGCCTGCCGCGCAGGCCCTGCTCGACGCCTGGGCCACCGGCGAGGACGAGGCGCTCGGCCGCGCGCTGTGCGAGACCCTCTCCAGCCTGGACTCCATGGCCGATCGGCTCGAGCTCGGCGACCTGCCCAGGGCCTGGCAGCTGCTCGCGGGCCTGTGGGAGCGGGCCGCGCCCGAGGCGCTCCGGGCGCTCGCCCGGGCCGTGCGGGTGGGCTGGAGCTGGAGCTACTCCCAGGACGAGCAGGCCACCTGGGCCTTCGTGCGCGCGCGTTACCTGGAGCAGCCCGACGAGCGGCCCGCGCTGCGCCTGGCCTTCGAGGGCCTGCTGCGGCGGCTGGGCCAGGGCCACGGCTGGGAGGAGAAGCACCCCGAGCTGCTGCCCGGTCAACCCCCGGGCGGCGAGCAGCCGGTGGCCTTCTTCGAGGAGCTGTGCCGGCTCGCGCCGGAGGACGCCTACGCACACGTGCTGGTGGCCAGCCAGGGCATGCGCTCCGAGCAGGCCGAGGGGCTCGCCCGGGCGCTCTTCCGCCACCTGCAGGCGCTCCGGGCCTCGGGCGAGACGGGCGCCTACCGGCTCATGCCCCCGGCGGTGGCCTTCGCGCGCTGGCTGGACGAGGCCCGGGCGGCGGCGCCGGGAGCGGCGCTCGGGCCCGCGGCCGAGGTCCTGCGCGCGGGCTGGGAGGCGCTCACCGCCTGCATCCCTCCGCCGCCGGACGGGACCGAGTCCTACTACATCCAGGAGAAGCGCGACGAGGTGGCCGGGGTCCTGGCGCGGGTGGAGGCGGGCGCCGGCTGAGGCCTCAGCGCTTGTGCACCCGCCCCCACAGGGCTTCCTTCTCCGCGGGGGAGAGGGCCTCGAGGCGCTTCGGGATCTCGTCCTTGGGCAGCCCGTCGCGCTTCAGCAGGATCGCCAGCTCCAGCTCGCCCGGGGAGACGAAGCTCGCCCCGCAGGCGCGGCAGTAGCGCCCCGGGCCGCTGGCGCTGCACCAGTAGCAGGCGAACACCGGTTCGGCCTGCTTGCCGCAGTGCACGCACAGGTCGCCGCTCTTGTAGTCCTTGGGCTGGCGCGCGCCGCAGCGCACGCAGGTGACCATGTCCGGGCTCTCCACCACCACCGTGCCGCCCGCGCCTGCCAGACTGCCGAGCGCCCAGGCCATCACCCGGCGGGCCACGCCCGCATCCAGGCCGGTCAGCTCGGCCAGGGTGCCGGCGTCGCCCACCACGCGGAAGTCCTCGCGCCTGCCGAGGCCAGCCGCCTCCAGGCGCGCGAGGGCCGCGTCGCCCACACCCTTGGCGCGCAGGATGTTCCGCACGATGGCGCTCAGCGCGCCCGCCTTCGCGCTCGCCTTCCTGGTCGCCTTCTTGGTCGCCTTCCTGGTCGCCTTCTTGGTCGCCTTCTTGATCGCCTTCTTGCCAGCCATGCCTTGGCCCCCTGTCCGTGGTGGCCGAGGGTATCGGCCACAGCCATGCTCCGTCAACTCCTGGGCGCCTCGAGCTGGTCCGCCACGGCCCGCAGCGCCCCGGCCGCCGGGCCGGGCCACAGCCGCACCGCCGCCACGGCCGCCAGGCTCAGCAGGGCCAGCGCCACGAGCGTCCACAGCACGGGCCGCAGGATCCGTCCCCGGCGCCGGCCCGGGCTCCAGCCCGGCTCGAACTGCGAGGCGGCCAGGACCGTCTCCGGCCGCGCCACCGCCCGCGAGGCCTCGAGCTCCTCGGACGCCAGCAGGGTGAGCGCCTCCTCGCCCAGCGCGCCGCGCTCGCGCAGGAAGGCCACCAGCCGGGCGGAGGGCGAGCCCTCCAGCACCGCGCCCAGCAGCCGCCCGAGGTCGCGCGCCAGCTCCGAGGCCCGCTGGTAGCGCCGGCCAGGCTCGAGCTCCAGGCAGCGCTCGATGACCATGGCCAGCGCCCGGGGCACGCGCGGGGCGACCTCGCGCAGCGGCCGCCGACGGCCCTGCACGATGGCCCGCAGCAGCTCGGCCTGCTCGGGGGCGCGGTAGGGCCGCTGCCCGCTCAGCACCTCGTACAGCAGCACCCCCAGCGAGTACAGGTCCGAGCGCGGGTCGGCCCGCTGGCCCAGCACCTGCTCCGGGGCCAGGTACTGGAGGGTGCCCACCACCAGGCCGCGCCGGGTGAGGTCGTCGAGCGCGAGGTCCTTGGCGATGCCGAAGTCGGTCAGCTTGACCACGCCCTGGCGAGAGAGCATCACGTTGGAGGGCTTCACGTCGCGGTGTACCACCCGGCGGAAGTGGGCGTGCCCGAGCGCCTGGGCGAGCGCCACCCCGACCACCAGGGCCACGTCCACCGGCAGCGGGCCGTGCCCGAGCAGGCTGGCCAGGTCCACCCCGTCGACCAGCTCCATGATCAGGTACAGCCGGCCGCTCTTCTCCTCCAGCTCGTGGACCGCGACGATGTTCTCGTGCTGCAGGGCCGCCAGCGCCAGGGCCTCCCGGCGGAAGCGCTCGAGCGCCTCGGCGTCGGACTTCAGCTCGGGCAGGATGGCCTTCACCGCCACGGGCCGCTCGAGTCCGTCCTGGCGGCCGCGGAACACCTCGGCCATGCCGCCCTTGCCCAGCAGCTCCTCGATCTGGCAGGTCCCGACGCTCTTGGGGTGGTTGGCCATGTCGCCCCGAGCATACCCAAAGTGGGCCCGGGTTGACAGCCCCGGGTCTCGGTCCCAGACTGCGCTCCGGCTGACAACTCGTGGGCCCGGGAGGTCGACATGGGTGACGCGCGCGGCGAGCTGGTGGGCAGGCGCGCCCTGGTGAGCGGGGCGTCGAGCGGGCTGGGGCGGGCGTTCGCCCGCGAGCTGGCCCGGCGCGGGGCCGGGCTGGTGCTGACCGCCCGACGGGAGGAGCGCCTGCAGGCCCTGGCCGAGGAGCTGCGCTCGGCGCACGGCGTGGAGGTCCGGGTCGAGGCGCTCGATCTCGGCGCCCCGGGCGCGGCCGGGGAGCTCTTCACCCGCACCGAGGGCCAGGGGCTGACCATCGACATCCTGGTGAACAACGCCGGGCTGGGCGCCCACGGTGACTTCCTGGATCGTCCCTTCGAGGACGCGGCCCAGCAGGTGCGCGTCAACGTGCTCGCGCTGCTCGAGCTCAGCCACCGCTTCGGCCAGGCCATGCGCGCCAGGCGCCGGGGCTGGATCCTCGACGTGGCCTCCTTCGTGGCCGACCTGCCCGTGCCGCAGATGGCGGTCTACGCGGCCACCAAGGCCTTCGTGCGCCACCTGGGCGACGCCCTGGCCGTGGAGCTCGCGCCTCACGGCGTGAAGGTGTGCAGCCTGCTGCCCGGCGGCATCGACACCGAGTTCTTCGCCGTGTCCGGCCAGGGCGAGCGCATCCCCGGCGTGATGCGCCTGACCATGGCCTCGCCGGAGCAGGTGGCCCGGGCCGGGCTCGCGGCGCTGTTCGGCTGGCGCCGGTCGGTGGCGCCCGGGCTGCTCATCAAGCTCGGCCTGTGGAGCGTGCGGTTGATGCCCCGCCGGTTGCGGGCCTGGCTGGCCCACCGGATCATGGGCCTGCCCGCGGCCGCTCAGTAGACGCGCGGCTCCAGCTCCAGGCGCACCCCGTAGCGGGCGGCCACCCCGGCGCGGATCTCGTCCGCCAGGGCGAGCAGCTCCTGGCCCCGGGCCTGGCCGTGGTTGACCAGCACCAGGGCCTGCCCGGAGTGCACGCCGGCGTCGCCGCGCCGCGCGCCCTTGAACCCGCAGCGCTCGATCAGCCAGCCCGCGGCCAGCTTGACCCGCCCGTCCGGCTCGGGGTAGCCGGGCGCGTCCGGCGCGACCGCCCGCAGCGCGGCGAAGGCCGCCGGGGCCACGATCGGGTTCTGGAAGAACGACCCGGCGTTCCCTAGCACGGCCGGATCCGGGAGCTTCCGGGCGCGCACCGCCAGCACCGCGTCCCGGACCTGGGCGGGGGTCGGCCGCGCGAGCCCGCGGGCCTGGAGCTCGTCCCGGAGCGCGGCGTACTCCAGGCGCGGCGCCGGGGCGCGCGACAGGCGCAGGGTCACGGCGCAGATGACCAGCCGGTCGCGGAGCGCGCGCTTGAAGATCGAGTCGCGGTAGCCGAAGTGGCACTCCCGGGCCGTGAGCCGCCGCAGCTCGCCGCTGTGCCGGTCGAGGGCCTCGAGCGAGTGGAGGCGCTCGGCCAGCTCCACCCCATAGGCGCCGATGTTCTGCACCGGCGCGGCCCCCGCCGTGCCGGGGATGCCCGAGAGGTTCTCCAGGCCGTGGAGCCCGCGCCGCAGGCAGTCCTCGACCAGCGCGTCCCAGCCCACGCCGGCCGCGGCCCGCACCAGCGCCTGGCCGCCCTCCTCGCCCGCCGGCTCCAGCCCGTCGAGCGCGACCTTGAGCACCAGCGCCTCGAGGTCGGCGCGGAAGAGCACGTTGCTGCCGCCGCCGAGCAGCACCACCGGCAGCCCGCGCTCCCGCCCCAGCGCGAGCCCGGCCCGCAGCTCGTCGAGCGTCCGGGCCTCGGCGAACAGCCGCGCCCGCGCCTCGCAGCCGAGGGTGTGCAGGGCCTTCAGGGAGTGGTTCTCGAGCACCTGCATGCGCGAACTGCAACACGCCGGGGACGGGCTGTCAACGGCGCGCCCCCGGAAGAGCCCGAGGGGATGTCCCCCTGACGCTCTGAGATGTCTGAGCCTCCACAGCCCACCGCGCAGGCGAGGGAGCGAGAAGCTCGAGCCAGCAACACCGAGGCCTGCGCGGGACCGATCCGCGAGTTTCGAGGAGCGGAAGGGGGATATCCCCGACGGGCTCGTTCGCATTTGCCCACAGGAGGCGGATCCGCTACGTTGGAGCGCGAGGTGCGCATGGCGGACGGCGAGGCGGATCCCGGCACGGACAGGCTGCTCGCGCGGCTCGCCTCCGCCGAGGGCGCCAGGGCACTGGTGCGGGTGGGCTTCGACTTCCTGCTCGACCAGCCGCTCCAGCGTTTCCTGTCGCCCGTGCTGGTGCTCGAGCACGTCACCCGGGCCGCCGCCAGCCCGCGGGTGGAGCAGGTGCTGCGCGCCCACCTCCGGCCCGCCCTGGACCGGGCCCTGGCCCGGGCCGAGCGCGATCAGGCCACGCTGGGCCAGGCGCTGCCGCCGGACGCGCGCCAGCTCGCCGAGCGCTTGCTGGCCCGCCCGGTCGAGCTCTCCCCGCGCTTCGTCGAGGGGGTGCTGCAGCAGCCGGCCGTGCGCCGGCTGGTGCGCGCGGTGGTGGTCGAGAGCATCCACCGCTTCGTCAAGGACCTCGCCTCGGGCGGCGACGGGCTGCTCGGGCGGGTGGGGCTGGGCAAGGGGCTGTTCGGCAAGCTGGGGGACCGCATCGAGGGCCGGCTGCAGACGGCCGCGGCCGGCTTCGTGCAGGGCTCGCTCGATCTCGTCACCCGCGGGCTCCTGCCCGTGCTGGCGAGCCCCGAGATGGCCCAGGAGATGGGCCAGCTCCGGGTGGCCGCCCTGAGGGCGGCGCTCGAGCTGAAGGAGCACGAGCTGTGGCGGGCCCTCCTGGCCGAGCCCGTGGACGAGATCCTGGCGGCCGCGCCCGGGGTGCTGCGGCACAACACCGCCCGGGACGAGGTGCGCCGGGCGGTGCGGGCGGAGGTCGAGGCGGCGCTCGCCCTGGAGGGGCGCAAGCCGCTGCGGGAGGTGGTGGGCGATGCTGCGCTGCTCTCGGCCTGGGCCGAGGAGGCCGTGCGCCTGGGCGCCCCGCTGCTCCAGGAGCTCGCCCGCCACCCGGCCTTCACGGCCTGGCTGAGGGACGGCTGAAGGAGGACGACATGCAAGCCTCGGGGAGGAGCAGGCCAAACGCCCTGCTCGTGTCCGCGCTGCTTCTGTGGCTCGTGGCGGGCTGCTCCGACGGCACCGTGGCAGGCGGCGACGCAGGGCCGGACGGAGCGGACGGCCTGGACGGAGCGGACGGCCTGGACGGAGCGGACGGTCTGGACGGAGCGGACGACCAGGACCTCGCGGACGGCGCGGACGGGGGCGGAGACGGGACAGACGACGGCGTGATCCTGCCCGACGCGCACCCGCGCATCTACCTCTCGCCGGCCAACCGCGACCGCCTGCGGGCCGCGCTCCTGGCCGACCGGCCCGCCGCCACCCGGTTCGCGGAGATGGTCGACGCGCAGCTCGCTGGCGCGGACTACTACGAGTTCCGCGCCTCGGACGCCGCGCTCATGTTCCAGCTGACCGGCGAGGGCCGCTACGCCGACTACGCCGTGGCCAGGGCCGAGGAGGCGGTGGCGGCCGAGGAGGCGCTGATCGCGGCCGGGCAGCGGGCCGAGGTGGCCGCCGACAGCTACCTGTACGTGGGCGAGCGCGTGGGTGAGGTGGCCCTGGTCTACGACTGGTGTTTCGACCGCCTGACCCACGACCAGCGCGCCCGCTGGCTGGCCTACGCGGACCAGGCCGTGTGGAACGTGTGGCACCCCGACGAGGCCACCTGGGGTGGCCAGCCCTACCCCTGGAGCGGCTGGTCGATCGACAACCCCTCCAACAACTACTACTACTCGTTCCTGCGCGCGACCATGCTGCTCGGCCTGGCCGCGCGCGGCGAGCTGGCCTCGGCCGAGACCTGGCTCACCACGTTCCGTCAGACCAAGCTCGAGGCCCAGCTCTTCCCCACCTTCGAGCGCGACCTCCAGGGCGGCGGCTCGCGCGAAGGCACCGGCTACGGGGTGGCCATGGCACGCCTGTTCGAGCTCTTCGACTGGTGGGAGGCCTCGACCGGCGAGCGCCTGGCGGAGCGCACGACCCACACGCTCGCCTCGCTGCCGGCGCTGCTGCACTCGGTCGTCCCGGGCCTCGATCGCCTGGCCCCGATCGGCGATCACGCCCGCGACAGCACCGCGGCGTTGTTCGACTACCACCGCCGCTACGTGCAGATCCTGGCCTGGCTCTTCCGCGCCGATCCGCTGGCGGCCGTCGCCCAGCGCTTCCTGCTGGACTGCTCGGTGCCCGAGATGGGCCAGGCCTTCATGTTCCTGGACGACTTCCTCTACGACCAACCCGACCTCGCCCCGCGCCCGCTGGGCGACCTCTCCCCGGCGTACCACGCCCCGGGCACGGGCCAGCTCTACGTCCGCTCCGCCTGGACCGCGGAGGCGACCTGGCTCGGGCTGGTGGCCGGCCCCTACACCGAGTCCCACGCGCACCGCGATCAGGGCTCGTTCCTGCTCTACAGACGAGAGTGGCTGGCCGACGATCAAAACCTGCGCTCGCATTCGGGCATCCGCCAGGAGGAGCAGCTGCACAACCTGGTGCGTTTCGTGCAGGCGGGGGCGACGGTCACCCAGCGCGAGGGCGCAGAACCCGCCGAGCTGGTCGCGCTCGCCGACGATCCGGCCTACACGCACCTGGCCGTGGACGTCACCCCGATCTACGACGGCGCGGCCGCGGTCACGCGCCACCAGCGCGAGCTCCTGTTCCTGAAGCCCGACGTGCTGGTGGTCTTCGACCGCGCGGACGGCGCGGCGGACACGCAGCGGCTGTGGCAGCTCAACTCGGCCTACCCGCCCTCCCTCACCGACGGGGTGGCGCGCCTCGACGGCGCGCAGGCAGAGCTGGCGGTGTGGCTGCTCGGGCCCGTGGGGGCGACCAGCCAGGTCGTGGACTGGACGACCGACGAGGACATGAGCGGCGGCTACCGCCTGGAGGTCGCCCACACCAGCGCGGACGGACGCTCGCGATTCTTGCACGTCCTGTCGCTCGACGGCGCGCTGACGGGGGCCAGCGCGATCCACGAGGGCTCCCGCAGCGGCGCCGAGCTCTCCCTGGCGAACGGCTCCACGGCGCAGGTCTTGTTCGAGGACGACGCCTGGGGAGGCAGCCTGAGGCTGACCGGCGCCGGTGGCGCCACGCTCCTCGACGCCACCCTGGACACCGGGATCACCGAGCCACCGCTGTTCGTCTCGCCCTGAGCCGGGCCCACAGCCAGGCCGCCCAGGCCGCCACGGCGAGCAGCGCCAGCCACAGGAGCAGGGCCTCCCCGTAGCCGACCCGGAAGCCGGGCGGGCGCACCCCGAAGGCGTAGCCCACGGCGAAGCCCGGCCGCGCGCTCTGGAAGCGGAGCCCCGCCAGGTAACGGTAGCCCACGAAGATCACCAGGACGTGGAGCGCGAAGGCGAACAGCGCCTCCCGCCCCAGCCAGCCGAGCGGTGCGAGCAGCCGGAGCCAGAGCCCGCGGGCCTGCAGCGCCAGGCCGAGCAGCAGCAGCGCCGCGCCCAGGGTGGCCGCGGTGTAGTAGAAGCCGGGCGGGTGCTTGCCCCAGGTCATGGCCACCTCGGTGAGCAGCCGCAGGAGGGAACGCGGCGGGCGGAAGAGCCCCGCGGCCCAGGCGCCCACCAGGCCCGCGCCCAGGCCGAGGCCGAGCAGCAGGCACACCCGGCCGGTCCTGGGGAGATCGGGCCGGCCGGCCGCGAGCCGCCGCTCGCCCAGCGCCAGGCCGAGCAGGGCCACGGCCCCGTGGGTCAGCAGCCCGAAGGCCGGTTCGCCGGGCACCTCCACCAGCAGCGCCCGCAGCGGCTCGAGCCCGGGGGTCCGCCAGGTGGCCGCCAGCCAGCGGCCGAGGGCGAACACCAGCACCGGGGAGGCCAGGCGCAGCCAGCGGGGCAGCCTGTGCCAGCGCGGCAGCAGCAGCGGGAGCACCAGCACGGCCAGGGCGTAGAAGCGCAGCACCCCCACGAAGTCCGGGGTCTCCTGCCAGGCGAGCGCCGCCGCGATGCGGGGCCAGGGGTAGAACTGGAAGAGCTGGGCCAGGGTGAGCAGCTCGACCAGCGCGAGCAGCCACAGCCCGCGCGTGAGCAGCCGTCGCTGGGCGGCCGCCCGGCCCGGGCCCGCGAGCTGCGGCGCGACCACCCAGGCGGACGTCAAGCCGAACACCAGGGCGAAGAGCGCCGGCGCGGCCTGCCCGACGAGCTGGACGGGCACCAGCCCCCAGGCCGGCAGGTGCTCGAACGCCAGCAGGCCCTTCACCGTGTGCACCAGGAACATGAGCGCCACGGCCAGGCCGCGGGCCAGATCCAGCCCGGCCAGCCGCCCGGACGGCGCGGAGGTGATCGGCAGATCGGCGGGCGGGGGAGCTTCTTCCAAGGGCGTTCTCCGCGGGGGCCCAGGCTACCTCCCGGGCCCCGCGGAGCGCAACCGCGCGGCGTGGGCTAGCGCTTGACCACCAGGAAGAGCTGCCCGTTGCCCCGCTGGATGCGCAGCAGCACGCTGTCCTTGGCGCCGCCGCGGGAGAGCACCCGGGCCACGTCGCCCGGGCCGGTCACCCGCTGGCGGTTCACCTCGAGCACCACGTCACCGGTGCGCACCAGGCCGGCGGTCGGCCCGGCGGGGTCCACCTCCTCCACCACCGCGCCCCGGCTGCCCTCGCTCAGCCCCAGCTTGCGGGCCCACTCCGGGGTGAGCGGGCTGAGCTGCAGGCCCAGGGCCTGCCCGGCCTCCGCGGCCGTCCCCTCCCCGCCCTCCCCGCCCAGCGCCATCGCCTCGCCCTTTTCGCGCTCCCCGAGCACCACCTGGACGGAGAGCTTCTTCCCGTCCCGCAGCACCTCCAGCTCGACCTTGGCGCCCGGGGCGTAGGTGGCCACCCGGGAGGTGAGCTGGCGCGCCTCCCTGACCTGCCTCCCGTCGAGCCGCAGCACGATGTCTCCGGCCCGCAGGCCGGCCTTGTCGGCCGGACCGCCCTCGAAGACCTGGCCGAGCAGCACGCCGCTCTCGGGCTCGACGCCGAACTTCTCGGCCAGCTCCTCGCTGAGGTCCTGGATGCCCACGCCCAGCCAGCCGCGGGTGACCTTGCCGGCGCTGCGCAGCTGCGGCAGCAGGTCCTTGGCCAGGTTGACCGGCACGGCGAAGCCCACGCCCGAGCCGCCCGCGATGATGGCCGTGTTGATGCCGATCACGTTGCCGGCCGCGTCGAACAGCGGGCCGCCCGAGTTGCCCGGGTTGATCGAGGCGTCGGTCTGCAGGAAGTCGTCGTACGGCCCATGCCCCAGCACCCGCCCCTTGCCGCTGATGATGCCGGCGGTGACCGTGCGTCCGAGGCCGAAGGGGTTGCCGATGGCGATCACCCAGTCGCCCACCTCGAGCTTGTCCGAGTCGCCCAGGAACACGAAGGGCAGCGGCCGCTTGGGCTCGATCTTGAGCAGGGCCAGATCGGTCTTCGGATCGCTGCCGATCACCTTGGCCACGTAAGTGTGATCGTCCTCCAGGCGCACGCGGATCTCGCTGGCGTCGGCCACCACGTGGTGGTTGGTCAGTAGGTAGCCGTCCGCGCTGATGATGAAGCCCGAGCCCAGGGAGTCGCGCTTCAGCTCCCGCCCGGGGGACTGCTGCAGGCCGAAGGGATCGCCGCCGCCGAAGAACTCCTCGAAGAAGGGGTCCAGCCCTCGCGGCATCTGCCCCCGCCGCATGACCCGGGGCTTGACCACCTGGGTGGTGTAGATGTTCACCACGGCCGGCTGGAGCTGCTTGACCAGCGGGGCCAAGGAGGCGAGCGGCGAGGCCCCCCGCTCCAGGACCGGGGCCGAAGCGCCGGGCCGCTCCTGCCAGAGGCCGCCCGCCGGCCCCGGGGTCCCGGCCCGTCCCTCGCTGGTGAAGGCCGCGACCAGACCGCCCGCCACCAGCACCCCCACCGCCACCCAGCCCAAGGTTCCCGAAACACCGCACTTGCGCATGACCACACCTCCTCGGAGAACGGCGCCGTCCGCGCCGTAGAAAAAAATTGGTCCGGCCCAGGCGCTTGTCAAGCCGCCCCGGCGGCGCCATCGGCCGTGCAACCACCCACGCTGGAAGGCTATTTCCGGCTGCGCCGCGCGGCAGTTGCCCGCCGGCCGAATTCCGTGAAACCTTCGCGGGGTCGGGGCGTATCAAGGCTCAGGAAGGCGGACACACCGTGGCCGAAGCGCCGGGAAACAAGCCGCGCGACGAGGGAGCCGTCATGCTGGCCCGACACCTGTCCGGGGATCGCCATGCCTTCGCGGAGCTGGTCTCCGCCTACGGCCGCCCGGTGCACCGCTTCCTGCAGCGCACGGGGGTGCGCCCCCCGGCCGACGACGATCTGTTCCAGGAGACCTTCCTGCGGGTGCACCGCGCGGCCGGGCGCTACGATCCGGCCTACCCGTTCCGCGTGTGGCTGTTCACCATCGCCCGGCGGCTGGCCGTCAGCCACCACCGCCGAGAGCGGCTGCGCCGCTGGCTGAGCTTCTGGCGGGCGCCGGCCGGCCAGGGCGAGGCCGACGGCCCCGCCGCGCTCGATCCCCCCGACCCCGGGCCGGATCCCGAGCGCCGCCTGGCGGCCAGCGAGGCGACCCGGTCCCTCGAGCGCGCCCTGGCGGGCCTGCCCGAGGGTCCGCGCCAGGCGCTGCTGCTCACCCGCGTCGAGGGGCTCTCCCTGGAGGAGGCCGCGCGGGTGCTCGAGGCGCCCGTGCCCACGGTGAAGACCTGGATCCGCCGCGGACGGCTGGCCCTGGCCGCGGCGCTGCCCGAGGCCGCGCCCGCCAGCCCGCCCCCCGCGGCGGCGAGCGACGCGCGAGGAGCCGAACCATGAGCTGCCGCGAGATCCAGGATCGGCTGGCCGACAATCCCCAGGCCGCCCGGACCGACCCCGCGTTGTGCGCGCACCTGGCCGCCTGCCCGGCCTGCCGCGCGCTGGCCGAGAAGCTGCGGGGCGTGGACGCGGCCCTGGCCGGGCTGGCCGCTCAGCCGCCGCCTCCGGCCTGGGTGGTGGAGCGCACCCTCGCGCGCGTGGCGGCCGAGCCCCCGGGCCGGTCGCGCTCCCGCCGGCGCCTGCGCTGGGCGGTGGTGGCCACGGCGGTCTCGGCGAGCTTCCTGCTGCTCGTCTCTGGATTGGTGGTCATGGGCCCCACGCTGCGCGAGCTGACCGCCTCCTCGGCCAACGCCCTGGCAGGAAACGAGGAGGCCAAGGATCTGCCGGACCACTTCGCCCAGCTCGAGTTCAAGGGGGAAGAGGGCAAGCTGAGGGCGAAGCGGCTCCACGGTCACCGCTCGATGAAGGACTTCAGCGAGCAGAACCAGCGCGGCGAGCACGAGACCACGACCGCGAAGCTGCCGGTCGGGGACGCCGCGGTCGCCGACCCGGGCCGCGACGCGCCCCCGACGGACGACCGGCCCGAGGGGCGGGACGTGGACGAGGACGGCGTGGTGGACGACGTGGTGGGCGACGTCGTGGGCGGCGTCATGGCAGGAGAGCGCGAGGCGCGCCTGGACACCGGCAAGCGCGACGAGCCGAGCGAGCTGGACCGCCGCCTGGGGCGCTACGAGCAGACCCGCACCCGCCTGATGCTGCTCGAGGCCGAGGAGCGCCTGGTGGCCGGGCAGCAGCGCCACGGCTGGCTGGACCTCGCGAGCCTGCCCGAGGGCGGCCGGGTGATGGTGGACGGGACGGAGATCGACGGCAAGGACAAGACCGTGCGCCTGCCCCCCGGGGTCCACCACCTGCGGCTGGAGCGCAGCGGCGAGGCGCCTGTCGACCAGAACATCGAGCTCGAGAACGGCGTGGTCTCCACGCTGGAGCTCGTGCCGCAGCAGGGCCAGCCGGGCCGCGGCCCGGGCCTGTTCGACGGCGAGCAGACCCCGCTGGACGCGCTCGCCTATCTGCCGGCCCAGGGCTACTTCAGGAACACCTACCTGCCGGGCGATCCGGAGCTGGCCTGGCTGCGCGAGGGCCTGGCCGAGGGCCTGTGGCTGGACGGCCGGCGCACGCGCCTGGACCTCCTGGCCCAGCCCTACCGCCAGCCCTTCGATCCGCCCGCGCGCGGCGGCCTGGCGCTCAGCCTGGGCGCCGACCGGCTGGCCGCGGACGGCCCGACCCGCCTGCTGCTGCAGGTGGGGCTGAAGGGCGCCGAGCGGCCCGCCTCCCGGCGCTCGGCCCTGGAGGCCGTGCTGCTGGTCGATCTCCGCCGCCTGCCGGACGAGGAGGCCCGCCGCGCCCTGTGGAGCCTGGCCGACGCGCTGGCCGAGGCGCGCCAGGCCGGCGACCGCTTCGCCCTGGTGGTGGCTGGCGGCCCGGCCCCGCAGCTCCTGGCCCCGGAGAAGTTCGAGCCCGCCGCGGCCCGCAAGCTGCTGGCCGACGCGCTGCTGGCCATCGAGGCCCGCGGCCCCACGGCCGAGCTCGGCCCGGCGCTCGAGCGGGCCTACGCCGCCCTGGCCCGGCCCGGGGCCGAGGACGCGCCGCTGGGCAGCCAGCTCGTGCTGCTCGCCACCGCGGGCCCGCTGGGCGAGGAGCGGGAGGCGCTCGAGCTCCGGGCCCACCAGGCCGCCCGGCAGGGCGTGTCGCTGTCCGCGCTGGGCGTCGGCACCGGCGCCCCGGCCGACGAGCTGGCCGAGCTGGCCCTGGCCGGCCAGGGCCGGCGCCGTCTGCTGCTGGCGGCCTCCGAGGCGCGCGGGGTGCTGGAGACCGAGCTCACGGCCGGCGGCTCGGTGGTGGCCCGGGCGGTCCGCCTGCGCATCCGCCTGAGCCCGGGCGTGCGCCTGGTGTCCATGCTGGGCAGCGCCCCGCTCGAGGCCCCGGCCGCCGAGCGGGTGCGGGAGGCCGAGCGGGCCATCGACCAGAAGGTGGCCCACGACCTGGGGGTCGCGGCCGACCGGGGCGACGACGAGGACGGCATCCAGGTGGTCATCCCGGCCTTCTACGCCGGCGACGAGCACGTGTTGCTGCTGGACGTGGTGGCCGCGGGTCCCGGCCCGCTGGCCGAGGTGCGCGTGCGGGCCAAGGACCTCGTCAGCCTGGAGAACGCGGTGCTCACCCAGCGCCTCGACCTCGCCCCGGGCGAGCGCCCGCTGGATCGGCGCTGCCTGGCGGTGCGCAAGAACGCGCTGGCCTTCCGCCTGGCCGGGGATCTCTCGGCCGCCGGCGAGCGCCTGGCCAGCGGTGACGGCCAGGGCGCCCGGGCGCGGCTCGCGGCGGCGAGCGCGCGCGCGGCCCGCTTCCTGGCCGAGCACCCGTCGCTGGCCGGGGATCCCGAGCTGGCCCGCGACGTGGACCTGCTGGCCGCCTACGGCCGGGCGCTCGACGGACACGCGCAGGCCCAGGCCCCCGCGGGGGAGGAGCTCGCCCGCTCGCTGCTGGCCGCGGGCAAGTCCAAGCTGGCGTTCGCCCGCGCCCGCTGAGCGGGGCGGCGCGACGCTTCGTCCGGTCCCCGAAACAGCCTGACCTCCCAGGAGGTGACGTCATGGTGTGTCCCCTGCCCGCCACGCGTGTGCCCAGGCCCTCTGTCCTGCGCCTGTCCTTGCTGTCCCTGCTGTCCCTGGTGTCCTATCTCCCCGCCTCCCGAGCCGAATCACCCGGGGAGGTCCGCATCCCCCTGCCCGAGTTCCAGGAGCTGGTCGCCCGGGCCGCGGTGCAGCAGCCGGTGATCCCGCCGCCCGTGGGGGTGACCCTGTCGCAGGCCGAGGTGCGCGTCGAGGTGCAGTCGAGCGCCCAGGCCGAGGTGCGCATGGCGCTGACCCTGCACGTGCTCAGCGAGGACTGGGTCAGCGTCCCGCTGCTGCCCGCCGGCCTGGCCGTGCAGAGCGCGCTCGAGGACGACAAGCCGGTGGCCCTCGAGGTGCGCGGCGGAGCGCTGAGCTGGGCCGTGCGCGGCTCGGGCCTGCGCCGGCTCGAGCTCGTCTTCAGCCTGCCGGTGCAGGCCAGCGGCCGCGGCCTGTCCGTGGCGCTGCCGCTGCCGGCCGCCGCGGCGCAGACCTTCCAGGCCAGCCTGCCGGGCGAGGGGCTGGAGGTGGCGGTGGTGCCGGCCGCCGGGCTGACCACCAGCGCCGCCGACGGGCGCACGCGCGTGACCGCCGCGGTGCCCCGCGCGCCGGGCGTCCAGCTCGTGTGGGGCGCGCCCGGCGGCGCCCAGGCCCTGGTGGTGGGGGCCGAGTACGAGGGCGAGCTGCGTGGCCAGGTGGTGGCGTGGCAGGCCCGGCTCCAGCTCCAGCTCTTCGAGCCCGGGGCGCTCTCGCACCCAGTGCTGTCGGCCTCGGCCGCCCTGGCCTCGGCCCGGGTGGACGGCCGGGAGGCGGTGGTCGAGGAGCGGGACGGCCAGCTCCGCGTCCAGCTCTCGGGCGCCGGGCGCCACCGGGTGGAGCTCGCCTTCGAGACGCCCGTGGACGTGCAGGGCGGCCCGCCGGGCACCACGCTGTGGCTGCCGCGGCCGCCGGTGTCGCGCTTCCGCCTGAACCTGCCCGGGCGCAAGGAGCTCGCGGTCGAGCCGCGGGCCGGGGTCGAGCACCAGCGGCGCGCCGAGCGCACCCAGGCCGACTTCCACCTGCCGCCCGCGGACCAGGTCCGCCTGACCTGGTCCGAGCTGCCACCGGAGGCCCGCGAGGAGCAGCTCCAGGCCCACGGCGAGGTGTTCCACGTGGTGCACGCCGAGGAGGGCGTGCTGCACGTGGAGGCCATCCTGCTCACCCAGGTCAACCGCGGCGCGGCCCGCAGCCTGTCGGTGCTCCTGCCCGGCGGAGTGGCGGTCAACCAGGTGCTGGGCGACGGCGTCGCGGACTGGCGGGTCACCCGGGCCGAGGGCGGCCAGCAGCGCCTGACCGTGTACCTGGATCGAGAGCAGCGCGGCGAGTACCGCTGGCAGGTGCACTACGAGCGGGCGCTCGGGCCCCGGCAGATCGCCGAGCGCGAGGCGCTGGAGCTGCCGCTGCTGCGGCCCGAGGGGCTGCAGCGCCAGCGCGGCATGGTGGCGCTGCTGCAGGGGGCGGATCTGTCCATGCAGCCTGAGGCGGTCGAGGGCATGAGCAAGGTGGGCGAGAACCAGCTCCCGGCCTGGGTGCGCGAGGGCATCCAGCGCACCGTGGCCCACACCCTGAAGTACGTCGATCCGCAGGCCAGCCTCCAGGTGCGCCTGGCCCCGCCCGAGCGCAAGCAGGGCAAGTTCGACGCGGTGGTGGACACGCTGCTGTCGGTGGGCGACGGGGTGCTCAAGGCCTCCGCCAGCGTGCAGATCGCCATCAAGTCCGGCCGGCTGATGGAGCTCGACCTGGAGCTCCCGCCCGAGGTCAACCTGGTGTCGGTCACCGCGCCCTCGCTGCGTGACTACAAGCTGGCCGAGGGCCCGACCCGCCAGCTCCAGCTCACCTTCACCCAGGAGATGGAGGGCAACCTGGCCGTGGAGCTCGCCTACGAGCGGGTGCTGTCCGGGAGCGAGCCGCGCGTGGCCGTGCCGCTGGTGCACGCCACCGGGGCCGACATGGAGCAGGGCCGGTTGGCCGTGGAGGCGCTGAGCGCGGTCGAGGTGCAGGCCGTGGAGGCCGGCCAGGCCCAGCCGCTGGACGCCCAGGAGCTGCCGCGCCAGCTGCTGCTGCGCACCACCAACCCGGTGCTGCTGGCCTTCAAGTACGTGCACTCGGAGCCCCCGCTGGCCATGGGGCTGGAGATCAAGCACCACGAGGAGATGAAGGTGCAGGTGGCGGCCATCGACCAGGCGCGCTACCAGAGCCTGCTCACCCGGCACGGGCTGATGCTGACCCGGGCCCAGTACCAGATCCGCAACCGGCGCAAGCAGTTCCTGCGGGTGGATCTCCCGGCCGGCTCGGAGCTGTGGTCGGCGCGCATGAACGGCGAGCCGGTGAAGCCCGCCCGCGGCGACGTGCCCACCGCGGTGCTGGTGCCGCTGACCAACTCGGAGCGCGCCTTCGAGGTGGAGCTGGTGTACGCCAGCGCGGTGGGCCGCCTCGGCCTGGCCGGCTGGGCCGAGGGCGGGCTGCCGGTGCCCGACATCGTCGAGACGCGCAGCACCTGGGACGTGTACCTGCCCGCCGACCTGGCCTACGGCGCGGTGGACAGCAACATGACCCGGGTGGAGGCGCCGGCGGGCGCCCTCGACCAGGGCCTGGACGCCCGCGCGCTGCTGGCCTCCAAGGCCGACGCGCTGGCCGGCGAGCGCCTGGTCACGGCCGACGGCGCCCAGGCGGCCGGCGCGCTGCCGCTGGCGCTGGAGCTGCCCGAGCAGGGGGTGCGCTACCGCTTCGAGAAGCTGTTCGCCAACAAGGGCGACGAGCCCGGGCACTTCTCGGTGCGCTACGCCACCGCGGGCGCGTCCACGGCCGGCGAGGCGAGCGCGGGGCTGGTGGTGCTCCTGCTGGCCGGGCTCTCCTGGGCCCGGGCCCGCGGGCTGCGCCTCGGCCGGCGGACGCTCATGGGCGCGGCCGGGGGCGGCCTGGCGCTGGTGCTGGCGGCCGAGATCGCCCTGGGCGCGAGCTGGCTGTGGCTGCCCGCCCTGATCGCCCTGCCCGCGCTCGCCGCGCTGGCCGCCCGGCGCCTGGGGCGCCGCCCGGCCCTGCCCTCCCAGCCCGCCCCGGCCGTCCCCTGAGCCCTCAGCGCACGACGTAGCCCACGGACCACAGCGGCCGCTCACCGGCCGGCAGCCAGACCTCCAGCCGGTGCGCCCCGCGCGCGGCGGGCACCCGGCCCACGAAGGGCGGCCCGAGCTCGGCCACCGGCTGGCCGTCCAGGCGCAGCTCGAGGCGCGACACGCCCGCCGGCGCCACGGCCCGCACCGGCACGCTCTGGTCCGCGGCCGGCAGATCGGGCTCGAGCAGGTACCGGTCCCCGTCGCCGGGCATCAGCAGCCGCCCGCGCCCCCCGCCGGGCGCGGCCGTCTCCCCCGGGGGCGCGGCCGCGGGCCCGGCCGAGAGCCCCTCGGCCCGCGCCCAGGCGTAGAACTCGGGGCCCACGTCGAGGGCCACCAGGCCCGGCGCCGCCTGGCGATGCATGGGGCAGGCGTGGCTGGGCTCGGAGCCCGGCAGGAACAGCTCGTGCAGCACGCCCGGGCAGGCGGCCGTGGCGCGCGCCCCGGACAGCGGGCAGATGTCCACGGCGGCGAAGCGCCCGCGCGCGACCAGCGGGGCCGGGTCGAGGCCCCGCATGGCCCGCAGCATGATCCGCCGGAAGAGCGGCCCGGCCCCGGTGATGCCCGAGACCCGGCGCATGGCCGCGCCGTCGAAGTTGCCCACCCACACCGCCACGGTGCGCTCGCGGGTGAAGCCCGCGCACCAGTTGTCCACGTGCCCGCGGCTGGTGCCGGTCTTGGCCGCCACCGGGAAGGGCAGGCGCAGGGCGTTGTCCAGGCCGAAGGCCGGGGCCCGGGCGCCTTCGTCCGCGAGGATGTCGGTCAGCAGCGCCACCGCGTCCTCCGGCAGGAACCGCCGCGCCACGAGCTCGGGCCGCAGCGCGAGCGGCCGCCCCGCGCCGTCCCAGGCCGCGCGCACCTCGGTCAGCGGTCGCACCTGGCCGCCCAGGGCGAGCCCGCGGAAGGCGCGCGCGAGCTCCCACAGGCTCACGTCGCCGTTGCCCAGCACCACCCCCACCCCGTAGTGGGACGCGGCGCGGTCGAGCGACTCGAGCCCGGCCCGCCGCAGCACCTCGAGCACCCGCTCCGGGCCCAGCCGCTCGGTCACCCGCACGGCCGGGATGTTGTAGGAGTTGGCGAGCGCCGCGCGCAGCCGCACCGGGCCGTGCGCCCGGCGATCGTAGTTGCGCGGCACGTAGTCGCCGCCCGGGGTCGAGAGGTGCACCTCCACGTCCGAGAGCACCGTGGCCGGGGTGAAGCCGCGGGAGAGCGCCAGGCCGTAGGCGAAGGGCTTGAGCGCGCTCCCGGGCTGGCGCCGCGCGCGCACCCCGTCGTTCTGCCCCAGGCGCTCGGGGTCGAGGAAGTCGCGCGAGCCGACGTAGGCCAGCACCTCGCCCGAACGATTGTCCACCACCAGGACCGCGGCCTGGCCCACGCGGCGGTCGCCGAGCGCCTGGAGCTCGTCCCGCACCAGGGCCTCGACGTCCGCCTGCAGGCCCGGGTCGAGGCTGGTCTCGATGCGCGCCGCGCCCTCGAGCCCGCGCTCCCCCAGCCGCGCCAGCAGGGCCTCGCCCAGGTGGGGCGCGCGGAACACCTGCTCGGCCGGCACGAGATCCAGGCCGGCCACGGCCTCGCTGCGCGCCCGCTCGGGCGTGAGCCAGCCGAGCGCGGCCATGCGCCCCAGCACACGAGACATGCGCGCGCGCGCCCGGGCCGGCTGCCGGTAGGGATCGTAGCGGCTGGGCGAGCAGGCCAGCCCGGCCAGCAGCGCCGCCTGGCCCGCGGACAGCGAGCGGGCGGGCCGCCCGAAGTAGAGCTGGGCGGCCGCCTCCACCCCGTAGGTGTTGTGTCCCAGCGCCACGCGGTCCAGGTACTCGCGCAGCACCCGCTCCTTGGGCAGGTGCAGGCTCAGGCGCACCGCCCACAGGGCCTCCTCGAGCTTGGTCCACACGCCGCGCGGGCGGCGCGCGCCGGGCGGCGTGAGCAGGCGCCGGGCGAGCTGCTGGGTGAGGGTCGAGGCGCCGCTCACCACCCGGCCGGCGCGCAGGTTCTGGGCGAGCGCGCGGGCCACGGCCAGCGCATCCACGCCCAGGTGAGCCTCGAAGCGCCGGTCCTCGGCGGCCAGGAAGGCCGCGCGCACCTGCGGCGGGAGCGGCCCGGGCGGGAGCGGCACCGCGCGCCCGTCCTCGCGCGAGCGCACCTCGCGCAGCAGCCCGCCCTGCCGATCGGTCAACACCAGCGAGGAGAGCGCCTCCCGCGAGAGCAGCCCCTCGGGCAGCGGCCAGAGCACGAAGGCGAGCGCCGCGGCGAGCAGGAGCCCGGCGGCTGCCGCGACGGTGAGCCCGACCCTCCTCGCCCAGCGCTTGAGCTTCCGGCTCACGGCGTCGCCCTCCTCCTCGGCTAGCGGGCGGCCAGCTCCTCGTCCAGCAGCACGTCCAGCACGCCGCCGGCCGAGCGCCCGAACACCTCGGGCGTGTACATCTCCTCGGCCCGGGCGGGCTTCATCAGGAAGCGGCCCGGGGTGGTGGCGCGCGCCACGAAGGACGACACGTGCACGCCGGGCGGCAGGTGATCGGCGAACAGCAGCACCCGGTCGTCGCGCACCTCCACGTGGTTGAACGGGCTCCAGAAGCTGGCGGCGTACGGACCGAGCTCCCCGGGCGACTCGCCGTCGGCCTGGTCGGCGTAGGTGTCCTCGGCGCTCTCGTGCTCATAGCCCTGTCCAGGCCCCTCCTCACCCATCGCGCCGATGCGGGCCGTGGAGGCCAGCGAGGTGTCGACCGCCTCCAGCCCGGCCGGCAGCGGCACCTCGACCACCAGGTACTGGCGCTCCTGAGGCGAGCCCACCCGCACGCGCACCCGCACCAGGTCGCCGGCCTTGAAGGCGGTGGCCTGGCCGCCGCCCTGGTAGGGCTCGAACCAGCGCTGCACCACCAGGCCCTGGTCGAGCGGAGTCATGGGCAGCTCGGCCGGGGCGTAGCGCAGCCGCGCGCCGTAGTACAGCACGCCAGCGCCCTGCTTCTCGAAGCGCAGCGAGGTCTGGCCCTTGAGCTCCCCCAGCTCGGCCATGGGCAGCCGGTGCTGCTCGACCTTCATCGAGCGGCCGCGGAAGGGCCGCGCGGCCACCTCCTTCCCGCCCAGCAGCACCCTGGCGGTGAAGTCCGGCGCCTCGGCCTCCTTGGTGCGCACCACCTCGGTGAGCGCCATGAGGGCGAAGGCGGCCTCCTGGGTGTTGCGGAAGCGGCCGCTGCCCTTGCGCACCAGGGTCAGGTGGCGGGCGATCTTGGCCACGAAGGGGTGGGCCGGGGAGATGTCCGTGAGCGTCTGCAGCACGATGGCGGTGGTGCGGGTGTCGGAGGACCACACCGCCGCGTAGGTGAGCGGGTTCACCTCCTCGAAGTGCAGCCCGCCCGCGGACTCCTGGCCGCGGTTGAGCACCTCCTGCAGGAGCTGCTCGGCCGCCCGGCGCTCGCCGCCGCCCACGAACATGGCGTCCGCCAGCATGGCCTGGGCGAACAGCGGCAGCTTGTCCCGGCGAGCGTGGAGCTCGTTGTAGTAGGATGGCTTGGGCGCCCTGGTGCGGGCCAGGGTGTAGAGCGCGAACACCCGGGTGGAGTCCGGGGGCGGCGCGCAGAAGCCGTGGCAGGGCGCGCAGCGCCCGGCGGCCACCTGGTCGGCCAGGAAACGCTGGCCGCGCCTGAGGCCATCGCCATCCACCGGGTAGCCGAGCTCGGAGGCGCGGAAGAGCGACAGCACCGCGTAGGCCGAGCCCCAGTCGCTGGCGCACCCGCTGGAGGGCCAGTAGCGGTAGGAGCCGTCCGGGTTCTGCAGGCGCTCGACGGCCTTGACCGTCTTCTTCACGATCTCGTCGGGGTCGGTGGTTTCGTGGAGCCGGAGCGTCTCCTCGCCCAGCCACTCGGTCACGAAGGCCTCGAAGTCGCCCCGGCGCTGGCGCTCGGCCTCGCCCGGCGCCTGGTAGGGTACGCCGAACTTGCCGTGCAGCTCGCGCAGGGCCACGAAGGGCACCAGCCGGCTCGAGAGCTGCTCCAGGCAGCCGTAGGGGTAGTCCACGAGCTGGCGCATGCCCTCGTCGAAGCCGCCCATGATCGTGGACGCCAGGGTGAGCTCCAGGCCGCCCAGGCCCGGGCGCACCCCGCCCGGCGGGGCCACGGCCTCCTCGCGCGCGTCCTGGGTATCGCCGTAGGTGGCCACGGTCTCGAGCTCCACCGGGAGCTGGACGGGCACCTTGGCCTCGACCCCGTCGCGCTCCCCGCCGCCCTCGACCTGGAAGCGCAGCACGGCGGTGCCCGGGGCCTCGGCCTGGATGCGGAAGCGCACCTCGCGCGGGCGGCCGTCGGCCAGCGCCGCGCGCTTCTCGGCCCGCCACAGCCCGGGCTCGACCTCCTGGCCGCCGAGCAGCCGCGCCCCGCGGGCCTCCAGCACCACCCTGGCCTCGTCGATGCGCACGCCCTTGGTGTGCACCACCACGCCGGCCTCGAAGGCGTCGCCCACGCGCGCCAGCCGCGGCAGGGCGGGCAGCGCCAGCAGCGGCTTGGACACGCTCAGCCTGGACTGGCCCGCGCCGAAGCGGTCGCCCTCGGTCACCGCCACCGCCATCAGCCGGTAGGTGGTCAGGTTGTCCGGCAGCTCGAACTCGAGCTGGGCCCGGCCGCCGGCGTCCGCCAGCGCGTCGCCCACCCACAGCGCGGTGGTCTTGAAGCGCGAGCGGAAGCCGCTGCCGACCGCCTCCCCGCCCCCGCCGCCGCCCGCGCTCTGGCCCTTCTCGGCGAAGGGCTTCCTGAGCAGCAGGTGGATGAGCGGCTCGCCCAGGCGCACCGACAGGCCGCGGTCCGGGTGGACCGCCGCGATCGGATCGGGCAGCTGGTAGTCGGTCAGGCGCAGCACCCCCTCGTCCACGGCCCACACCGTGAGCTCGGCGGGCGCGCCCTGGCCGCGGTGGTCCTTGACCTCGAGCGCCAGGCGCACCTTGTCCCGCGGGCGCTTGTCGGCCGCGTCGGGGGTGACCGTGACCTGGAGCCGCTTGCTCCTGCGCTCCACCTTGAGCTGGGCGTAGCCGACGCGGATGCCCGGCCGGCCCGGATCGTCGCCCGTCTCCAGGCCCTCCTGGTCCCCCACCCGCCCGCGCACCAGCACCACGCCCACGAAGGCGTTGGGGATCATCTCCTCGGTGATGGGGATGTCCAGCGCCGTGGCGCTGCCCTCGAGCCGGATGCGGCGCGCCAGCTGCACCCCCTCGCGCTCCACGGTCAGCAGCGCCTCGGCCCTGGGGTAGGGGCTCTTGACCAGGATGCGGGCGCTCTCGCCCACGTCGTAAAGGGTCTTGTCCGCGACCAGATCGATGCGGTCGGTGTCGTTGCGCTGCCAGGACACCCAGCCCTGGCCCACGGCGTAGAACGAGGTCTTGCTGGTCTGCTTGCGGCCCTGCTCGTCCGTGAGGCTGGCCTCCAGGATGTAGAAGCCCGGCTCGGAGGGCGTCACCTCGCAGGCCACCGGGGTCTTGGCGGAGCGCTCGGCGCAGCCGCCGGCCGGCTCCTCCACCGGCTCGCTGACGGTGAACCAGCGGTGCCCGGCGCCCTGCTTGCGGATGGACTTCCAGGTGCGTCTGAGCACCTTGAGCTCGAGGGCCTGGCCCTCGAGCCGGGCGCCGTCCGCCGCCGCGGCGACGAGCTCTACCCGGGCGGGCTTGCCCACCTCGGCGAAGCCGGTGGTGGCCACGCGCACCCCGGCGTAGGCTGCGGCCGGGTGCACCGTGAGGGTCACCCGGTTGGCCTGGCGCTGGCGGTTCACGTCCGTGACCTCGGCCTCCACGGTGTAGCTGGCGGTCTTGCCGGCGGGCGCCTCGGCCCGGCCGATCTCCAGGGCGAGCACGCCCTGGGCGTCCGCGCGGCCCTGGCCGCCGGCCACCACCTCGCAGCCTGGCTCGGGCGTCTCGTCGTCCCACCACCAGGTCTGCACCCCGAACTCGAAGCCCTCGTTGCCCGGTGGGCTGAAGGTGGTCGAGCAGCGCAGCGCGCTCCAGCGCGTGTCGGCCTCGGCCATGGCCCCGCCGAACAGGTAGCGGCTGAGCACGGTCGCCTGGAGCGGCTCCCCGGCCACCGCGTCGGCGGCCGCGGCGGTCACGTCCACCTGGAACTGCGGCGCGCGGTACTCCTCCACCCGGAAGGAGCCGCTGTAGGTGAGCACCCGGCCCGCCACGCGCAGCTCGGCGTTCGCGGTGTAGGTGCCCAGCGGCCCGTCCTTGGGCAGCTCGAGGGCCGCCTGGAAGGTGCCGAAGCGGGACAGGGCGAGCTCGCGCTCCGCGAGCTTCTGCCCGCGCGAGTCGTGCAGGGCGAGCTTCACCCTGGTGCCCGCCTGGGGCGTGGCCAGGTCGCCCAGCCGCCGCACGCGCGCCAGGCCCTTGAGCTGCACGCTCTCGCCCGGGCGGTAGATGCCGCGCTCGGAGAACACCAGCCCCAGGCTGCGCGGCTTGTCGCCGTCCCAGTCCCCGGGCAGGCCGAAGGCCCACGGCCCCAGGCCGCCCTCCCAGGAGGACAGCGTCACCCCCACGTCGCCGTCCTTGCGGGCGGACAGCAGCGCGAACGGCGGGCCCCAGCGGTGCTCGTCGCCCGGGATGAGCCGCTCCAGCCCGGGCACCCGGGCCGTGCCGTCCGGCGTGCTCGTCCCGGTCCACAGACGCGCGCCGGTCCGGTCGTACAGCTCGAGCTCCGCCCCGGCCACGCCCTCGCCCGAGGACAGCCGGGTCACCCACACCAGACCGTCCCTGGGGCCCAGCTTGCCGTGCACCGCCAGATCGGTGAGCTGGACCGCCACCCTGGGCCTCCAGCGCTGGCGCGCGGCCGGCAGCTCCGGGGCCGAGGCCATGACCACCAGCAGGCCGGTGCGCTGGCCGGCGGGCAGGAAGTCGCGCAGCGGGATCGGGCTCCTGCGCTGGACGTTGCGCCCCTCGCCCAGCAGCAACGACCGGTTCTGGACCGCGCCCGCGGGCAGGCGGTCGGGCTGCTGATCGCTGCCCAGCCAGCGGGCCATGCCGGCCGGATCGAGCACCCAGGCCTGGAGCTCCAGGCGGGTCAGGTTGGCCGACTCCACCGGGAGCTGGCCGTCGCCGTCGGCCTCCAGCAGCGCCTGGCCCGAGCCCAGGTCGAAGAAGGGATCGAGATCCGAGGTGCGGAGCTCGCCGGAGAAGGCCGGGGCGGCCTGGCCGAACTCGTCCGCGAAGCCGGCCGCGACGCGGACGCGGTACGCGCTGCCGGGCCGGTAGCGGCCGGGCACCATCACGTAGGGTCCGTGCTCGTCCGACAGGCCGGCCTCCACGGCGTCCCAGTCCACCTCCACCGGCGGCTCGAGGACCAGGCGGGCCTTGAGCTCCTCGGCCAGCTTCTCGATCCGGGCCGGGTTCGAGAGCAAGAGCAGCATCGGCCCGTAGGGGCAGTCCGAGTAGAAGCAGGCCCGCGCCTCGCGCACCCGCATGGGGCCGTAGGTGCGGTAGCTCGTGCGGTGCTCGAGCGCCATGCCGAGCGGCCCGTCCTTACCGGGCAGGCCCCCGGCCACGACCAGCTCGACCTCGGCGTCGAGCGGCAGCGCCTCGACCGGCGCGAGCTCGTAGCGCGTCTGCCGGTTCTTGAAGCCGCGCTCCTCGAACGAGGCCCGGGCGTAGCGCCGGCCCTGCTCGGAGGCGCGGTTCTCCTCGGCCACGTCCACCTCCTTGACCACCTCGAGCCCCACCCGCCTGCGCTCCGGCCCGAGCTCGAGCCGGGCGTGCCCGGCCAGCCCCTGCACCGGCTGGTTGAGCACCAGGGTGAACGTCGGGCGCGGGGTCAGCCAGGCGAAGTCCGCGCCCGGGGACACGCTCTGGACCTCGGGCCGCGGGGTCTCGAACTCGAAGGTGTAGTCCTTGGCCAGCGCGGCCCCGTCGAGCGCCTTCAGGCCGGCGGGCACGATGACCCGGAAGTGCGTGGCGTAGGGGTAGAGCCCCCGGGGCACGAACTCCACCGAGGCCGAGCCGAGCCAGCGCCACTCGCCCGGGATGGCCGGCTCGAGGCGCGCCACCACCTCGCGCCCGTGGCCCTCCTCCAGGGCGCCCAGCGCCACGATGGGCCTGGAGAAGGTCACGGTCGGCCGGAGCGCGCCGCGGGCCTCGCCCTGCGGCCGGGCCGCCACCACCGTGAGCTCTCCGCCCGGTCCGGCCGCCTGCTGGACCGGGATGACCGGCGGTTCGGGCAGCGGGGCCAGGGTCTGGCTTGGCGTGTCCGTGCCGGGCGGGAGCGCCCCGCCCCCGCCCTCGCGCACGCCCCCGCACTCGCAGCCGAGCGCCAGGAACCCCGCCAGCACCGCCGCCACGCCGACCTGCCACCGCACGTTCGTACGCATGCTCTTGCCCTCCGCCTCGGGTCCGATGCAAGGGCGGTGCCCGCCCCGCGCCGTCCGGTTTCCACTGGATTTCTCGCGGCCGTCCGCGCGGCCCGTGTGTCCCGGGACACGCCCCGCGGGTCCGGGCCGCATCAGCGCGCCTGGAGCCAGGCCACCCGGCCGCTGGCCAGATCGTAGATCGCGCCCACCACCCGGCAGGCGCCCGAGCGGACCGCCTTGCGCACCAGCTCGCAGTCGTCCTGGACCTGGCGCGCCGTCAGCTCGACCTGGGCCTGGATGGCGCGCACCACCAGCGCCTCACCCTCGGCGCCTGGGTCCTGGGTGCGCGCCTGCAGCACGGCTGGCGACAGGCGGCCGAGGAGCTCCGGCAGGTGGCCGTGGGCCGCCCCGCCCTGGACGGCCGCGGTGATCGCCCCGCAGCGGGAGTGGCCCAGCACCACGACCAGCGGCGCCTCCAGGTGATCCACCGCGTACTCCACCGAGGCCAGCCCGATCGCGTCCAGCACGTGGCCGGCCGAGCGCACCACGAACAGGTCGCCCACGCCCTGGTCGAAGAGCAGCTCGAGCGGCGCCCGGGAGTCCGAGCAGCCCACCACCACGGCCAGGGGGTGCTGGCCCTGCTCGACCGTCTCCCGGCGCCGGTCGGCCCCTGCGCGAGGATGCTCCGGCCGGCCCTCGACGAAACGTAGGTTCCCCTGGACGAGCGCGGTGCGGGCTTGCTCCGGGGTCATGCGTCACCTCCGTGGCGGCAGATGCCGGCACGGTAGGCGGCCGACCCGGCGAAGTCAAGCCAGACCAGGGCTCAGCACGAGGTGTTGTAGCAGTAGTTCACGCCCGCCTCGCCGCACACCTTGCCGCTGCCCCCCTGCAGCTCGACGCACTGGAGCGGGAACTCGCAGTCGGTGTTGTCGTCGCAGCAGTCGCACTTCTCTCCATCCCCGCAGGAGGAGAACACCACGGCCCCGCCGAGCGAGGCGATCATCAGCAACCCCAGGACGAGCCACCGCCACTTCGCCGTGCGCATAGCCTTCCTCCCATCGCTCCGAGATGACAGCAAGGTACCACGAGAAGAGGCTGGACCGCCATGCCCGGTGCGCACCTGCGGTGCGCGGTTCGCACTCCAGCCGCCCCCACCTACGCCTCCTCCCTCGAAGAAATCCTTTTCCCTGAAAGAAGTTGCAACCAGGGTTCCGCTTGGTCACACTCGCCCGGCGGGCTGGCCCGCATGTTGCAATGCGTCAAGGTAGCCAGCGGAAAGGAGGCGGGTCATGCGGACGGCATGGAAACGCGGGATGGGTTGGAGTCTGCTCGTGCTCTGCAGCGCGGGCTGCACGACCGGGACGCTGCGCGGCGAGGTGGACATCGTGCCCAGCCGGGCCCAGGCGCCCGAGGCGCTGGCCGCGCTGCAGGCGAGCAGGTTCGAGGAGGCCGAGCGCCTGGCCTTGCAGGCGCTGGCCGCGGAGGATCGCAACGCCCAGGCCCACCTGGTGGCCGGGCTCACCCGCTACAAGCGGGCGATGCACCAGCTCGTCAGCGACCTCATCGGCGTCGGCGCGGCCTACTTCGCCCAGGGCCTGAACCAGCAGTACCTCGACTTCACCCTCGCGCAGGCGGAGGCGGAGCTCCTGGCCGTCGACCAGCACCTCGCGCTCGCAGCGCGCGATCCGGACGTGGCGCTCGAGCTGTGCCTGGCCTGCTGGGAGGTGGACTGGAACCGCAGCGGGGAGGTGGACGAGCGGGACCGGCGCCTGGGCGAGGTGGAGCTCGACGCGCAGGGGCAGGAGCTGCCCGATGGCGATCCGCGCCGCCGGCCCACCTTCCGCTTCGACGTGGGCGACGCGCACTGGGCGCGCGCCATGCTCGCCTTCCAGCGCGCGCTGCTCCAGGTCGTGTCGGCCTACCAGGCGCCCGAGCGGGCGGCGCTCATGGGCTCGCTGGAGGGCCGCGGCCAGGCGCGGGTGGTGGTGAAGCTGCGCGATCCGGCCGCGGTGCTGCGCGCGCGGGAGCTCGTGCTGTTGGGCCTGGCGGAGGCCGAGCGCTGCCGCCTGGCCTACCTGGCCGAGCGGGACGACGATCGCGAGTGGGTGCCGAACCCTCGGCAGAGGAGCTACGCCCTGCCGCTGCCCGTGGACGAGGCGCTCTACCAAACCTGGGCCGGCGTGCTGGGCGACCTCACCCGGCTGCTCGAGGGTGAGGAGGGGCTGGGGGTGACGGACGTGGCCCAGCTCGGCGACCACGTGTGGCGGGACCCGCCGCGCGGCTACGTGAACGTGCGGCGCATGTTCGAGGCGCCGGGCGACGTCGTGCTCGACGCCGGGAACCTCGAGCGCCTGGACCGGGACCAGACCCGGGAGACGGCCGAGGCCGTGCTCCGGGACGTGCTGGGGGACAAGTACGTGCCCGAGATGAAGGCGAGCCCGCTCCCCTCCCGCCTGGCCCGCATGAAGACCGAGGTCGAGCGCGGCGAGGAGAGCCTGGAGAAGAAGCTGCGCTACCTGTTCTGGCTCAATTAGGGGCTTACTCAGGCCCGCCGACGAACGGTTTCACGAAGGTCTGGAGCTCGGCGGCGTACCCGGGGAAGCGGCCTTCCTGGTCCTCGCCCATCTTGACGGCCGGGCAGACCGAGCTGTCGATCTGCAAGGGCAGCCGCTGGGTGGCGAGCCGCTTGCCGCTGCGGGCCTCGTACAGGCTGAGCTCGTAGGTCGCGTCGTAGAGCGACAGGCCGCCGCCGGGGCCCTCGTAGCGGCACTCCCTGGCCACCTTCTTCTCCACCGCGTCGGCGCACACCACGAGCTGCGTGCGGCCAGGCTCGTCCCGGGGGGTCCACCACCTCGGCAGCAGCTCGCCCGTCCAGCGGTACTCCTTGAAGCGGCGCTCGAAGGCGAAGATGGGCGCGGCCCGGTCCGCGCGCAGCTCGTACGGGGCGGCCCCGGGCACGGGTTGGCCCGCGCACACCGCCTTGAGCTCGTCCCGGGACAGATCTGCGGCCGGGGCCTCGGCCGCGGCGGCGCGGCGCTCCATGGCCGGCTGGACCGGCCGCTCCAGGAAGGCGGCCACCTCGGCCAGCTTGTACTGCGTCGCGAGCTGTCTGGCGGAGCCGGCGAAGCCCGCCTGGTCGGCGCTCAGGCCCTTCTGGTGCATGAGCCACAGCACCTGGATGAGCTCCGCCTGGGGCGCGGCGTCGTGCATGTTCGAGAGGAAGTCCGCCATGAGCTTGGACCCATCCTGGCACAGCGCCGGATCCGCGCCGGCCTCGAGCAGAATGCGCACCACCTCCGGGCTGGCGTGGTGGATGGACATCCCCAACGGACAGTGGCCCTTCGCCGCCGGGTTGACCCGGGCGCCGGCCGCGACCAGCTTCCTCAGCATGGCCGCGCGGCCGCGGCTCACGGCGTGGGACAGGGCCTCGTCCTTCTCCTCCTGGCCGAGCTGGCCAGACAGGGCCTGGTCCAGCATGGCCGGGTCGTCGTTGATGACCGCCCAGGGCGCGCGCCCTCCCTCGACCAGGTAGCGGCCCTCGAGCAGGAAGAACACCACCAGCCCGCCCATCACCATCACGCTCACCAAGGTCGCAATCAGCGCTCTGCGCATGACAGCCTCCACCAAATGAAAGGCGGGGGCCCGACAGCCGGACCCCCGCCTCGTTCAGCTCGGACTAGCTACAGGTCAGGGCAGGTTGCACACGGTCGGGGTCGGCGTGGCCTGGATGGCCCAGCCGGCGCCCGTGCGCTCGATGGACTGGTTGGAGCCGGCGTCGCCCACGTCCACGTTGCCCGCGGCGCCGGTCTCGTCGAGCAGGTTGTTCGAGTTGTTCGTGCCGTAGATGACCGCGTCGATGGGCACGGTGGCCGCGGTGAGCGAGGCCGCCGGGACGTTGAACAGCGCCACGCCGTCGGCCGCGGCACCGCTGTTCTCGAGATCCGGGGCGAAGTTGAAGGTCTGGTTGTAGGCGAAGCCGCCGTTCGGCCCGCCCACCACGAAGCAGCCGCCCGCCGGGATGGTGCCGGCGAGCTGCACCACCGAGCCCAGGTAGTTGTTGCCGCCGTTGCCCAGGGAGTAGGTGCTCAGGTCGATGGCGCTGGCGGTGCCGTTGAAGATCTCGATCCACTCGTTGCCGTCGTCGCCGCCCTGGGAGTCGTACAGCACCTCGGACAGCATGAGCCGGCCGACCGGGCCGCCGCCACAGGCCAGCAGGCTGGCGTCGTCCACCAGGATGCTGCCGGTGGCGGTGGTGATCACGCCGTGCAGGCGGATCAGGTGAGCCGCGCCGTTGGCGTAGGCGGATACGTCGGCGCTCACCATGCCGTAGGCGTTGGCGTAGGTTGCGTTGTCGCCAGCCACACGGGCCACCTCGGTGCCGTCCACGGTGATGCGGAAGTAGTCCGCGGCCACGCCCTGGTCGATCAGGATGTAGGCGCTGACCGTGGCGGTGCCGACCGGGATCACCACGCTCTGCTCGGCGTAGGCGTCATCCGCCGCGCCGCCGCCGATCCACAGGATCCAGCTGCCGGTGTGCGCCAGGGCGGCGTACTCGTACAGCGGCGTGCCGAACGCGGAGGAGAACATGGTCCAGTCGGCCGCGCCCGCGCCGGCCGCCTCGAACGATCCGTCGAGCAGGGCCTCGGTGCAGTTGTCCGGGATGCACTGGCCGGAGACGTTGCAGGTCTCGTTCGCCCCGCAGGTGCCGCAGGAGCCGCCGCAGCCGTCGTCGCCGCAAGCGCGGCCCGTGCAGTCCGGCTGGCACGCGCCGGGGAGGCAGGCCATGAAGCCGCCGCCCACGTCCACGCACTGCCAGCCCACGCCGTTGTTCGGGCAGTCGGTCAGGCCGTTGGGGCACTCGTAGCCGCAGTAGCAGGTGACCGGGGGATCCTGGCCGTCGCCCCACAGGCAGATCGGCTGGGGGTCGGCCACGTCGCAGCCGGTGCCCTGGTTGCAGTCGCAGGTGCTGCCGCAGTAGCCGTCGGTGGCGGTGACCATGAGGCACAGGCCGCCGGCGCACTGGGTGTCGTCCGTGCACAGGTCGCCCGGCAGGCCCGCGCCGCCCGGAACGCACTGGCCGCTCGCGTCGCACACCTCGGGCGCCACGCAGCTGCCGCAGGAGCCGCCGCAGCCGTCGTCGCCGCACTCGCGGCCGGTGCAGTCCGGGGTGCAGGCAATGGTCGGGACGCAGAACAGGCAGGTCACGCCGTCGTCATCGTAGTAAGGCTCCCAGCCCGCCGGGCACGCGCCGTTGGCGTCGCAGTACTGGCTGCAGAAGCTCGCGCCGCAGCCGGTGGTGGCGCCGGTCACGCAGTCCGGGTTGTAGCTGGTCGGGTAACCGAGATCGATGCAGTCCTGGTCGCTCGCGCAGGCGGCCGCCGGGTCCTCGGGGATGCCCACGCAGAAGAAACCCAGCCCCTCGTCGCACGCCAGGGCGTCCGTGTTCACGTTGCCGAAGGGGCAGGGATCGCCGAGCGTGCCGGCCTGGCCCGCCTGGCACTGGCCGGCGCCGTCGCAGGCCTCGCCGGCCTGGCAGGTGCCGCAGGAGCCGCCGCAGCCGTCCGGGCCACACTCACGTCCGGTGCAGTCAGGTACGCAGGTGCCCGGCACGCAGGCCATGTAGCCGCCGCCGACGTCCAGGCACTGCCAGCCCACGCCGTTGTCCGGGCAGTCGGTCAGGCCGTTCGGGCACTCGTAGCCGCAGTAGCAGGTCTGCGGGGGATCGTTCCCGTCGCCCCACAGGCAGATCGGCTGCGGGTCGGCCACGTCGCAGCCGGTGCCCTGGTTGCAGTCGCACACGCTGCCGCAGTAGCCGTCGGTGGCGGTGAACATCAGGCACAGCCCGCCCGCGCACTGGGCGTCGTCCGTGCAGAGATCCCCGGGCAGGCCGCCCTGGGTCTGGCACTGGCCGCTCGCGTCGCAGGTCTCGCCGGCCTGGCAGGTGCCGCAGCTCGTGCCGCACACCGGGTCCACGCCGCACTCGCGGGTGCCGCAGTCCGGCACGCACACGCACGCGCCGGCCTGGCAGACGTCGGGCGCAATGCAGGTGCCGCACAGCTGGCCGCACACCGGGTCGTTGCCGCACTCGAGGTTGCCGCAGTCGGGCACGCACACGCAGGCGCCGTTCGCGTCGCAGGTCTGCGGGGCCGTGCAGGTGCCGCACTGGCCGCCGCAGCCGTCGTCGCCGCACTCCTTGCCCGCGCAGTTCGGGGCGCAGCCGCACTGGCCGGCGGCGTCGCAGGTCTCACCGCCCGGGCAGGTGCCGCAGGAGGTGTTGCAGGTCGGATCCGGGCCGCACTCGCGGCCGGCGCAGTCCGGCACGCAGTCGGCGATGCAGGTGCCGTCCACGGAGCACACCTCGTCCACGCCGCAGGTGCCGCAGGAGTAGCCGCACACCGGGTCGAGCCCGCACTCGCGGTTGGTGCAGTCCTCGGTGCACTCGCAGATGCCCGATTCGCTGCAGGTCTCGGTCACCAGGCAGCTGCCGCAGGACCCGCCGCAGCCGTCGTCGCCGCACTCGAGGCCCAGGCAGTCCGGCACGCACTCGCACACGCCGGCGTTGCAGACCTCGTCAGCCTGGCAGTCGCCGCAGGAGGCGCCGCAGGTGGGATCCGGGCCGCACACGCGCCCGGTGCAGTCCGGGACGCACACCTCGCACTGGCTGGTGGCCAGCACGCACACCTCGCCGGCGCCGGCGTCGCAGGTGCCGCAGGTGCCGCGGCAGCCGTCCGAGCCGCACTCCTTGCCCGCGCAGTCCGGGGTGCACACCGGCTCGCACTGGAAGCTGGCGTTGCAGATCTCGTCCACGCCGCAGGTGCCGCAGGAGCCGTTGCAGCCGTCGTCGCCGCAGGCCTTGCCGGTGCAGTCCGCCGTGCAGCCCTGGCAGATGCCGTCGCCGTCGCAGGTCTCGCCGGCGCCGCACTCGCCGCAGCTGCCGCTGCAGCCGTCCGAGCCGCACTCCATGCCGGCGCAGTTCGGCACGCAGCCGCCGTGGCAGACGCCGTCGACGTCGCAGGTCTCGTCCACGCCGCAGGTGCCGCAGCTCTGGCCGCAGACCGGATCCGGCCCGCAGGCGCGGCCGGTGCACACCGGCGCGCACTCGCACTGGCCGGTGGCGGCGGTGCAGGTCTCGGGCGCGGTGCAGGTGCCGCAGCTCTCACCGCAGATCGGATCCAGGCCGCACTCGAGCCCCGTGCAGACGCGGGGGCACACCCCGGGCACGCACAGGCCGAGCTGCAGGTTGCAGTACTCGCCCGCGTCGCAGTCGGCCGGGCTCACGCAGTACTGGGGTCCAACGCCGTCGTCGCAGCCGCCCAGCAGCGCGCCTGCGCAACACAACGCCAACAGCACGCTCATCCAACTTGACTTCCTCATCCTCTTCCTCCTCGATTTGGGTGGGTCGATGCCACCACAGACGGAACGGGTTGGGCGATTACTCACCTCGCCGGACAGGATTCCAATGGTCGCCGAGTTGACGCCGGACTCTAGCCCGAGGCTGTGATCCAGATCAAGGGGCAAGAATCCGCTTCACCTGCATGGGGTTAAGGGCTCGGACTTCAGCCCTTGGGGATCTCGGGGGAGAACGGGGGCGGCTGGCAGGCCCGGGTGACCCAGTCGCCCGCGGCGCGGACCAGCGAGCCCGCGCCCTGCACCGGCAGCCGGAGCGGGAGCGGCAGGAGCTCGGCCTTCTTGGTCATGCAGCGGCCGATGTGGTAGGCGTACTGGCTCACCGTCTGCACCGCCGTGGGGAGGTCGACCGTGGACAGCAGCACGTCCGCCAGGCCGAAGGGCATGCTGGCCGGGATCAGCCCGCGGGCGTACTCGACCGCCCACACCCCGTCGGTGAAGTTCATGCCCGCGGTCTGCTTGGGCCCCACCCAGATGCGATCCCCGGGCTTGTACACCCGCTTCTCGAACTGGCCCTCGCTGTAGTACCAGGTCTCCCCGTCGATGACCGTGTCCCAGAAGCCCACCAGGTGGCGGCCCGAGTGGCCCTCGGAGCCGATCGGCGTGCCCCAGATCATGATGTACTCGAACAGGGACACGTGGTAGAGCTTCATCTGGATCATGGCCCCGCCGGCGATGCTGTACAGCCAGGGCTGGCTGCGGTCGATCCAGCCCGGGTAGCGCTCCTCCATCGCGTCCGCGAACACGTCGAACATCTCGGGCTTGGGCTTGCCCAGGCACTTGAGCGCGCACTGGTGGACCACGTCGGGATCGAACACGTACTTCATCGGCGCCTCCTCGAGGGGCTTGGGTTCACAGCTTGCCGCGGCGCAGGAGCTCCTCGGCGATCTGCAGGGCGTCGAGCGCGGCGCCCTTGCGCAGGTTGTCCAGCACGACCCAGAAGACCAGGCCGTTGGGGTGCGAGAGATCCTTGCGGACGCGGCCCACGAAGACCGGATCCTGGCCGGCGGCCAGGCGCGGGTGGGGGTAGGCGTGCCGGCCGGGCTCGTCCACCACCACCAGCCCGGGCATGTCCGCCAGCGCCCGGCGGGCCTCGGCCGGCTCCACCGGCCGATCGAGCTCGACGTGCACGGCGGCCGAGTGCCCCACCGCGACCGGCACCCGCACGCAGGTGGTGGCGATGGCCAGCTCCTCGGCGTGCAGGATCTTGCGGGTCTCGCGCACCATCTTCCACTCTTCGCTGGTGTAGCCGTCCGGCTGGAAGGAGCCGATCTCCGGGAACAGGTTGAAGGCGATGGGGTGCGGGTAGACCCGGGGCTCGAACGGCTCCCCGGCGAGCTCCGCCCGGCAGCCCGCGCGGAGCTCCTCCGCCGCGGCCCGGCCGGTGCCGGAGACCGACTGGTAGGTGGCGGCCACCACGCGCCTCACCCCGAAGCGCCGGTGCAGCGGCGCCAGGCACATGACCACCGGGGTGGTCGAGCAGTTGGGGATGCTGAGCAGGCCCCGGTGCAGCTCCACGTCCGCGGCGTTCACCTCGGGCACCACCAGCGGCACCTCGGGGTCCATGCGCCAGACGCCCGAGTCGTCGATGGTCACCCCGCCCCAGCGGGCGGCCAGCCGGCCGTACTCCCGGGAGATGGCGTCGCTGGCCGAGATGAACACCAGCCCAGCGCCCTCGAGCGCCCGGGGGGTGAGCTCCTGGACGGTCTCCTCCAGCGCGCCGCAGCGCAGCCGGCGGCCGGCCGAGCGGGCCGACGCCAGCAGCCGCAGCCGGCCCAGCGGGAAGCGCCGGGCGGCCAGCAGGTCGAGCAGCACCTCGCCCACCAGCCCGGTCGCGCCCACCACCGCCACGTCGATCGCCCTGGCCATCGGATCTCCTCGCGCCCCGGTCCAGGCGCGCAATTTCTCAGAGCCTGCCCGCGCTTGTCAACCGCCGCGGCGCAGCGTCAGCTCGACCAGCTCGGGCGGGGAGCCCAGCCGCATGGGCGGACCCCAGGTGCCCACCCCGCGGGACACGTACAGGCGGGCGCCCTCGTGCTCGTACAGCCCGGCCTGGCGGGGGTAGATGAACCGCGAGATCAGCCGCAGCGGCCAGAGCTGCCCCCGGTGGGTGTGCCCCGACAGCATGAGGTCCGCCCCGGCCGCCGCCGCGCGCTCGAGGCCCACGGGCTGGTGGTAGAGGAAGACGAGCGGCGCCTCGGCCGGCACCTGGCCGAGCACCTCCTCCAGCTCGGGCGGCTTCGTCCCCAGGCGGTAGGCGGCCGGATCGTCGAGCCCGCACACCCACAGGCCCTCGAGCTCCAGGCAGTCGTGGCGCAGGAAGCGGATGCCGGCCTGGCTGGCGCTGCGCACGGTGGCCTCGGCGTCCGAGAAGTACTCGTGGTTGCCGGTCACCGCCAGCACCCCCAGCCGGGCCCGGAGCGCCGACATGGGCGCCCGCACCGCCTCGAAGCGCTCCGCGTCCTCGTCCACCAGGTCCCCGGTGATCACCACGAGATCGGCCTGCAGGGCGTTGACCTGCTCGACCAGCTCCCGCAGGCGCTCCTCCCCGACCACCACGCCCACGTGCACGTCCGAGATCTGCGCGATGCGAAACCCGTCCAGCGCCGCGGGCAGCCCGCGCACGGGCACCTCGAGCCGGGTGAGCTCGGCCCCGCAGCGCGCCTCGAAGAGCGCGTAGGCCGCCAGCCCCATGGCCGCCAGCGCGCCGGCCAGGAACAGCGCCCGCTCGAGCCCGAGGCGCAGGCGCCGCTCGAGGGCCTGGACCTGCCGGAGCGCGCGCAGCAGCAGGAACAGCAGGTGTCCGGCCGCGGTCCACAGCAGCAGGTGCAGCCCGAGCCCCATCCACACTCCGGCCGCGAAGTACAGCCCGCAGGTGAACGGGTTGTAGCTCCAGTGCACCAGCCCCCGCGCCAGGGGGTAGGAGGTGGCCAGCAGGGCCAGCGCCAGGCCGAGCAGCAGGCGCCCCCGCCGGCTCGCGAGCCCGAACACCCGGCGCGCCCGCCGGTACAGGTACCAGTGGGCCAGCCCCACGACCAGGCCGAACCCGAGGAAGAACGCGAGGAACATGATCCAGCGTGGCATGGGGCCTGGCCTAGCATGATCGTGGCGCGCGGGCAACGGCGTGGTATCCTGCGCCCATGGCCAAGAGGGTCCTCGCCGCCGTCCTGGCCCTGGCCGCCGCCGGCCTGGGCGCCGCGCTCTGGCTGCGCTCCGGCCCCCCGCCGCTCGAGGCGGCGGCGCCGGCCGAGTCGCCGGCCGAGGAGGAGGCCCCGGCGCCGGTGGGCTTCCGCGTGCCCGACGAGGCCGAGCGGCTCTACGCCATCGGCCCGTTCGACGGGCTCGCCCCGGCCACCCGGGCCCTGCTCACGCCCGACCCGGACTACCTGCCCATCGACGCGCCCGGCCCGTCCGACTGGCTGGCCCGGTTCGACGAGCCGCGCGAGACCTTCGCCGAGTTCGCGGCCGCGCGGAACCGCCGGCCCGAGGGCGCGCGCCGGAAGATCTACCTCCAGCCCATCGGCGAGTTCCCCGAGGACGGCGCGCCGCCGCTGGAGGCGCTGCGCGAGTACGCCCAGGCCGTGTTCCAGCTCGAGACCCTGCTGCTGCCGCCGCTCGACCCGGGCCCGCTCGGCGTCACCTCGCGGACGCACCCGCACACCCACAAGCCCCAGCTGCTGGCCCCGCAGCTCATCGAGGTCCTGGTCGCGCGCCTGCCGGCGGACGCCTTCTGCCTGCTGGGGCTCACCATGACCGACCTGTACCCCGAGCCGAGCTGGAACTTCGTGTTCGGCGAGGCCTCGCCCGCGGACGGCGTGGGGGTGTTCTCCTTCGCCCGCTACGACCCGGCCTTCTTCGGCAAGCCGCGCGGCCCGGGCCACGCGGGGGTGCTGCTGAAGCGCAGCCTGAGCGTGCTGGCCCACGAGGCCGCGCACCTGTTCGGCCTGGGCCACTGCGTGTACTTCCAGTGCCTGGTGTGCGGCTCGAACAGCCTGGACGAGGCCGACCGGCGCCCCATCCACCTGTGCCCGGTCTGCCTGCGCAAGCTCGCGCACGCCATCGGCTTCGAGCCGCTGGCCCAGCACCGCGCGCTGCGGCGTTTCTACACGGCCTGGGGCATGGACTTCGAGGCCGACTTCATGCTCCGCCGCCTGCGCCGGGCCGAGGCGGCCGAGTGAGGCCCCGCCCGCGCCGCCGGCGCGCTCAGGGCAGCTCGCACAAGGACAACACGGGCGGGCGGGAGCTGCGGCGGGCGTAGGTGCCTTGGGCGGTCACGTGGGCGCCGAAGTCGCAGGCGCCTGTCTGCGTCACCACCAGCCCCTCGCCCTCGAAGCGGAAGCGCAGATCGCAGTCGCCGCCCGCCGCGCTGAAGCGGGCGCTGCCGTCCTCCCAGGTGACCAGACCGCACAGCTCGCCGGTGTGGATCTGCTGGGGCTCGGGGCCCTGCCAGGTGGCGTTGACCGAGAAGCGCACCCGGCCGTCCCCGAGGTCGAGCAGCTCGAGATCGGAGTGCCCGGCCGAGTAGCTGCCCGTGACCCCGCCCCGATCCGCGGCGAAGCGCTCGAGCGCGCCGGCGCGCTCCAGCATCACCGCCCGCATGCAGGTGTCGGGCACGCACCGGTCCCGACGGGACTCGAGCCAGCGGCGCTGCTCGGCCTTGAGCTCCCTGGCCTCGCCGGCCGCCTTCTTCAGGGCGGCCTTGTACGCCTTGGCCAGCGCCACGTCCGGCAGCGCCAGGGCCGGATCCCCGCAGATGCGTTTCTCGGCCTTGGTGCTGGCCTTCCTGCAGTCGAAGGACTGGCCCCAGGCCGGGCCGCACAGCAGCGCGCCCGTCAGGGCGAGCACCGACACACCGCGCATGCCGCACCTCCTCGGAGGCCAGGAGTACGGCGGACCGGGCCCGCGCGCAAGCCCCCCTTGCGCTCGCCGCCCGGATGGCGCCAGATTCCTGGGAGATGAAGCGCTTCTCCTCCTGGACGCTGTTCGCGCTGCTCGCCTGCGCGCTGCCGGGATGACCGGGCTCCCGGCCGGCGGCGGACGCGGGCCTGGAGGAGGACGCCGGCACCGGAGACGCCGCGGACGAGGCCCCGGACGGTGAGGACGCCGCGACGGACGGCGGCTCCGAGCCCGACCGGCCGGACCACGATCCCGCCACCTCGCTGGCGCTGCGCGTGCCCGAGGGCGCAGCGCTGTGCCCGGCCTTCCACGAGTGCGGGGGCTGCTGGCCCGACGAGCTGGCCGGTCGGGCGCGGCTCTCGCTCCGCGCCGGGAGCCACCTGCTCGAGCGGGTGGAGGGCACGCTCGAGCTCGACCAGGGCCTGGTGGCGGGGCTCGCGCTCGGCCCCGAGGGCCGTCCGGCCGCCCCGCTGCCCTACCCCGAGGAGCGGACGGCGGTCCGCCAGGCCGGCGCCGGCTGGGAGGAGTGGAGCTACCGCTTCACGCGCGCCTTCTCCCTCGACGGCGAGACCCTCACGGCCACGGCCGAGGTGCGGCTCACCCGCCTGGAGGCCGAGCAGCCCGCCTGGCCGGAGGCGATCGAGGCCGACGCGGCCTTCCGCCAGTTCGGCTTCCTGGGCGGGCTCGAGCGCGTCGCGGGCGCCCAGGCGCTGGTGTCCTGCGACCCGCCGGCGGGCGGGGTGATCACCGCCGAGACCGCGGCCGGCGACCGCGCCCGGCTCGAGGTGTCCGCCTGCCCGGCCTGCAGCTGCGCGGGCAACACCGGCTGCGTGTACCTCGGCCGGGCCGAGCTCACGCTCGGCGGCGAGGCGCGCCTGGTGACCGACCCGCTGCGGCTGGCCTACTCGGCCGAGCACCACAACTTCGCCCAGCGCTACGCCGTGGGCCTGGCGCCGCCGCTGGGCGGAGCGGCGTTCGCGCTGCTCGAGGAGCCGGACACCTGGAGCGGCACCCCCGGCCAGCTCGTGCTGCTCGACGAGGCCCTGGTGGAGCTCTCCCGCCAGCCCTGCGCGAGCTGGGAAGAGACGATCCCCTAGCGCCCGTACTTGACCTCGGCCGGGCAGTTGGGGTGCTGCGTCAGCAACTTCTTCAGGTGCGGCGCGCGGCGCACGATGGCCTGGTGGAACAGGTGCTTGATGAGCCCGGGCGGGGTGGCCGGGAAGCGGGCCAGGTTCTGCACCAGCAGGCTCGAGGTGTAGGTGCGCCGGCTCAGGAAGGCGGTGGCCGCCTGGTCGAGGTGCAGGCCGATCAGCATGAGCAGGCAGCGGCCCTCGGTCTGGAACACCAGCCCGGCCGTCTCCTCGCCCTGCGCCTGCTGCCAGCGCCGGCGGAACACCTCCCGCGCCAGGCGCTTGGCCCGCTCGGTGTTCTCCCGGCTCAGGTTCACCTGGAAGAGCTTCGCCAGCGGCAGCGGGCTCAGGACGCGGCGCAGGATGATGTCGCTCGCCTGGTTGTTGCGCAGCAGCAGCCTGCGCACCTGGGCGTCCCGGCCCAGCTCGGCCCGGGCCACCACGGCCTCCAGCCCGACCGGGTTGCGGTGGTGCTCGGCGATCAGCCGGGCCTGGTCCAGGCCGGCCAGGGCGTTCTCCATGACCGCCCGCACCACCGGGGGCTCCGGGTCCAGGCACAGCGCCGACAGCACCTCCGCGCTGGCCTGCTTGGCCAGCGCCACCCGCGCGTCGACCGGCAGGGGGTGGAACTGCGTCTCGTAGAGCTGGCGGAAGTTGGCCAGCTTCCTGGCGAGGGCGGCCGCAGCCTGGGGCGTCTCCTCGTCCGGCGCCTCCGGCGTGGCTGCCTCGGCCGGAGGCAGCGGCTCCTCGCTGGGCGGCTCCTCGGTGGGCTGCTCCTCGATAGGCCGCTCGTCGATGATCTGCTCGTCCGTGCGCGCGGCCGCCCGGGGCCCGGCCCCCGCGGGCGCCACCGGCGGGACGGGGGTCTCGGCGGTGGGATCGTCGTCCTCGGCCACGGCCAGGCTGGGCAGGCTGGAGGCGGGCGCCAGGGCGCCCTGGGCGCCGAGCTCGGAGACCAGGGCCTCGACCCTGGCGCGCGGCAGCCCGGCCACCTGGGCCACCTCGTCCACGCTCAGGCGGCCGTCCAGGAGCGGCGCCACCTCGGCCGCGTCCGCGGACAGGTCGAGGGCGGTGAAGTCCAGCCCGGGCCTCAGCTTGGGATGGGAGCCGGCCATGCGCGCTCCATGAGACCAGAACAGGGGGGGTGGACGCAAGGCGCGTTGAGCCCCGCGCGACCAGGTGCTAGCATGCGCCTGCGAACGCCGGGCCCCGCGAGGCCTGGGGATGGAGAGCCGCATGAGAGCCTGGACGGTGCTCGCGCTCGCGGCGCTGTGGCCCGCCGCCTCCCTGGCGGACGAGCTGCAGCGGGCGCGCGAGCTGTTCGACGAGATGGAGTTCCAGCAGGCGCACGACGCGGCCGGGCTGGCGCTGCAGCAGCCCGAGGCGGGCCCCGCCGAGCTGGCGGAGGCCTACCGCCTCCAGGGGCTCTGCCTGTCCGCCCTGGACCAGCCGGACGAGGCCCTGGTGGCCTTCCGCTGCATGCTGTCGATCGAGCCCACGGCCCAGCTCCCGCCGGACACCTCGCCCAAGCTAGCCGCCCCGTTCTACCAGGCGGTGGCCATGGCGCGGGACATCCAGCCGATCGGCCTGCGCCTGGCCGGGGACGGGCCCCGCGCGAGCCCGGGCGGCAAGCTGCGGGTGCTGCTCCAGTCCGATCCCCTGGGCCTGGTGCGCAACGTGCGCCTGGTGAGCCGCGCGGGGACGGGCGCCTGGGCGCGCGGACCCGGCGTCGATCTCGCCAGCGCGGGCCAGGCCGAGCTCGACCTGCCCGGGCCAGGGCAGGAGTACTACCTCGAGGCCCTGACCTCCTCCGGAGGCGTGCTCGCGCGGCTGGGCGGCGCGGACCAGCCCTTCCGCCTGGCCGCGGCGCGGCCCGTGGCCGTCGAGCCCGATCCGGTCGTGGACACCCGCGACGAGGCGGCCGAGGCGGCCGCGCCCTGGTACGAGACCTGGTGGTTCTGGACCGTGGTGGGCGCGGTGGTGGTGGGCACCGCGGTCGGGCTCGGCGTGGGGCTCGGGGCGGGCGGGTCGGACGAGCCCGTGGGCTACCACATCAGCTTCCCCTGACCCGAGGTGAACGCCATGCAACGCATCGCGCTCCTGCTCGTCCTGGCGGCCGGCTGCGGTCCGGGCGGACCCTTCGATCTGCAGATCTCCTTCCCGGACGAGGCCGCCCGCGCGGCCTGCGCCCGCCTGCACCTGTGGGTGATCGCCCCGGGCGAGGGCGCCGCCTGCGCGGCCCTGGCCGGCGGCGCGGCCGCGCCCGGCGACGACGGCTTCGCGGTGGAGGCCGACCTGGCCTTCGCCTACCCGCCGGCCGGCGACCCGCCCGCCCTGGCCGAGGTCGGCCCGGGGCTGCGCCTGTTCTTCGCCGAGGGCGAGGACGGCGGCGGGCAGGCCTTCCTGCGCGGCTGCACGCCCGACCAGGCCGGCTCGGGCGGCCCCACCCGGGTGCGCATCGAGCTGGCGCGAATCTCGAGCTGCACGCCCACGGCCGAGAGCTGCAACGGCCTGGACGACGACTGCGATCAGGCGACCGACGAGGGTTCGCCCGCGGCGCTCTGCCCGCCCGCGACCCACGCCGCGCCCACGGCCTGCCTGACGGGGGTGTGCGAGTACGCCTGCGACCCCGGCTGGATCGACACCTCCGGCGGCCCGGCCGACGGCTGCGAGTGCCGCCAGTCGCGCGGCGGCCTCGAGTGGTGCGACGGGCTGGACAACGACTGCGACGGCGGCGTGGACGGCGCGGGCTGCCTGGCCTGCGCGGCCGACGACGACTGCCAGGCGCCGGCCGACTGCCTGGGCGGCACCTGCCAGGCCGGCCAGTGCGCGGTGACCCCGCTCGGCGACGGCACGGGCTGCGACGACCTCGACCCCTGCACCTCCGGGGACACGTGCCAGGCCGGCGCCTGCCAGGGCACGGCCTACAGCTGCGACGACGGGCAGTACTGCAACGGCGCCGAGACCTGCGACGGGCTGGGGGGCTGCCAGAACGCGGGCCCGCCCTGCGTGCTGACCTGCAAGGGGGCCTGCGACGAGGAGGCCGACGCCTGCCAGCCCGACCCGCCGACCACCGCCTGCGAGGACGGGGTGTCCTGCACCGGCGACGACGCGTGCGACGGCGCCGGGGGCTGCCAGGGCACGCCCATCCCCGGCTACTGCGGCGCCGCGGAGGAGTGCCTGCCCGCGTGCTCCCTGGACCCGTCGGGCTGCGTGCGCCGGCCGGACTACCTGGTGCTGACCTGCCCCGACATCGCCTCGGCCGGGGACCCGGCCGGGTGCGAGCTCAGCGCGGTGAACGCCGAGGGCACCGAGGGCTGCGCCGCCTGCACGGCCAGCCTGCTGCCCAGCCTGCTGGACACCACCCGCTGGCGCCAGTGCGAGCTCGGCGACTGGACCCTGGAGACGGTGGGCTGCGCCCGGAACCTGGGGTGCGATCTGGACGCCTCGGACGAGCAGCCCTGCTGCGAGTTCCTGGCCTGCGCGGCCGATCCGCAGGGCATCAACCTGGCCGGTGGGCTGTGCGGGGACTCGCAGAACGGCTGGCGCCTGTCGAAGCTGTTCGACTTCCAGCCCTTCGAGCGGGTGCGCTTCTGCGCCACGCTCAGCCAGCAGCCCGACGGCGAGGGCGACATCCTCCAGGTGCAGACCGACCGCGGCGACGACCTGCTGGGCACCCTGGTGGCCTGCTACCCGCCCTCGTCCTTCGATCCCCTGATGCCCACCTACGCCTGCTCCGAGCTGCCGCTGTCGGTCACCGACCAGCCCGTCACCCGCCTGACCCTGCGGGCCGAGGTCGGAGACCTGACCAGCTCCGCGGTCCTGGGCGAGGCCCGGGTGTGGGGGTTCCCGCCCGAGTGCAGCCAGGAGACCGAGCACATGCGCACCCGCTTCGAGGGTTGCGCCCCGGCGGAGCCGGCCTTCGCGGGCTGGAGCTTCTCCGGGGGCGGGCCGACCTGCGCCACGGGAGACCAGTGCGGTTTCACCGGCGGGCTGGTGCTGGGCTCGATGGGCGCGGACGTCGTCGGGTCGATCAACGCCTCCTACTCGCTGACCGGCCCGCACGCCTCGATCCGCCTCCCGGCCGAGCTGTGCTGGAAGACCTACGCCAGCCCGGGCTTCTCCGGCCGCTATGGCTTCTCCATGGCGGGCGGCGGCGGCGGGGTGTGGTACTTCCAGGTCTACGAGAGCCAGTTCACCCCGGGCTGGTGGGAGGGCGAGTGCCGCGAGCAGTGCGTGGACCTCTCTCCCATCGGCAGCGCGATGTGGGGCTCCGAGTTCCTCAGCCTGAGCCTGGAGGGAGAGGCCCCGGACGGCGCCGGCGGCCTGCTCATCAACGACGTGGTGCTCCGCTCGGCCCAGCAGTGCCAGGCCGACGGCGTGATCCAGCTCGGTTCGCTAGACTCGACTGTCACCCCAGCCCTGCTGCCGGTCCAGGATGTGACGGGGCAGCCCCGTCATGTGCGCATCGACTGCACCTGGGGAACCACCGGGCCCTCCACCTACGACGAGTTCGATTTCCGCTGATTCTTCGGTATGTTTCCATCCTGATCGAAAGGAAAAACGAACGCTCGTTCGTTTTTCCTTGACCCCTGATACGGACGTGATATCAAGCGCGCGTCCGAACGATTTCTGCCGCCATCGAAGGGGAGGCCCGGACCCATGGAGACGACACGCACCCACATCAACCGACCTGAGGACCAGCCGCCCGGGCTGCTCGAGCCGGCGGCCGGGGAGTCGGCCACCAAGGGCGCGCGCACCCAGCGCGCGATCCTGGAAGCCGCCAAGGGGCTGTTCATCGCCCAGGGCTACCACGGCACCAGCATCCGCGAGGTGGCCACCGGCGCCGGCGTGACCATCGGCGCGGTGTACAACTACTTCGACAGCAAGGAAGCGATCTTCGAGCAGGTGTTCGCCGACTACAACCCCTTCCGCTTCGTGCCCGAGACCTTCCAGAGCGCCCGGGGCGAGACGCCCGAGGAGCTGCTGCGGGACATCGCCCGGCGGCTCGAGGGCATGCTCCACCAGCGCAGCGATCTCCTGCGCCTGGTGTTCATCGAGTTGCTCGAGTTCAATGGCCGCCACCTGCTGACCGTGCTCACCCGGAACGCCGCGCTGGTGGACGAGTTCCGGGAGCGGCTGGGCCAGGCGGGCGGGGCGCGCCTGCGGGACATGCCGCCCTTCCTGCTGCTGCGCACCTTCCTCGGCCTGCTGTCGGCCTGGTTCCTGGCCGAGACCCTGTTCCAGGACAAGCTGCCGCCCTCCCTGGCGGCGCTGCGCATGGAGGACGCCGTGGACGTCTTCCTGCACGGCGCGCTGGCGGAGGCCCCGACGAACGCACCCGGCGCGCACGGCGCGGCCGGGGAGGAGTGAGCCATGCAACAGCTCGGCATCGATATCGGCTCGACCAGCGTGAAGGTCGTCCTGCTCGAAGGCGGCGAGGAGCGCTGGCACGAGGTGGTGGCCCACGAGGGCGCCATCCCCGCCACCCTGCTCGGCATCCTGGAGCGGCACGGCATCGACGGCGGGCCGCGCGCGCTGGTGACCGGCAACGCCGGCCGCACGCAGGTGCGCTGCGCCCAGGCCATCCCGCCGCTGGCCATCGAGGCCGCGCTGCGCGCGAGCGGGCTCCAGGCGGACGCCGTGGTGTGCCTGGGCGGCGAGTCGCTGGCGGTCTACACCCTGTCCCCGGCCGGCCGCATCCAGAACACGCTGTCGGGCGACAAGTGCGCCGCGGGCACGGGCGAGTTCTTCCGCCAGCAGCTCGGGCGGATGGATCTCGGCCTGGACTGCCTGGCGGCCATCCCCGACGACACCCGCAGCCACTCGCTGTCCGCGCGCTGCTCGGTGTTCATGAAGAGCGACTGCACCCACAAGCTCAACAAGCAGGAGGCCACCAAGCAGGAGATCGTGGTCAGCCTGGCCGAGGTCATGGCCAGCAAGTCGGCCGAGTTCCTGACCCGCGCCCGGCTGACCCGCGGGCGGGTGCTGCTGGTGGGCGGGGTGACCGGCAACCGCTTCCTCCGCAGCGCGCTGGCGCGCAGGCTGCCCGAGGCCAGGTTCGAGCTGCCGGCCCAGGCGGCCTACTTCGAGGCCTACGGCGCGGCTTGCCTGGCCGCCGAGCACGGCGCGCCCCTGCCCCGCCGCGCCGCGCTGCTGGCCGACGGCGCCGTGCACTTCGAGCGCTACGCGGCCCTCGGCGCGGCGCTGCCCCGCGTGGCCCGCCTGCCGGCCCAGCGCGGCAAGCTGCAGGCCGGGGCCGAGTACCTGCTGGGCATCGACGGCGGCTCCACCACCACCAAGGCGGTGCTGGTGGACGCGCGCAGCCAGGAGATCGTCGCCGCCTGCTACGGGCGCACCCACGGCGATCCGGTCGAGGCGCTGCGCGTGGTGCTCCGGGAGATCCGCGACCAGGTGCGCGCCCAGCTCGGGGACGCGGCCATCCGCATCTCGCTGGCCGCCGCCACCGGCTCCTCGCGCGAGGTGCTGGGCGCCTTCGTCGAGACCCCGGGCGTGTACAACGAGATCATCGCCCACAGCGTGGGCACCTCCCACTTCCACCCGGGCGTCGACACCCTGTTCGAGATCGGCGGCCAGGACGCCAAGTACGTGCGGCTGCAGAACGGGGTGCCCATCGACTACGCCATGAACGAGGCCTGCAGCGCCGGCACCGGCTCGTTCATCGAGGAGTCGGCCCGCGGCGACCTCAACATCCAGTCCGCCCCGGAGATCGGCCCGCTGGCGCTGGAGAGCCAGGCCCCGCTCAAGTTCGGCGAGCACTGCTCGGCCTTCATCAACTCCGACATCCGCGCGGCCGTGCAGCAGGGCGCGTCCAAGGAGGACATCACCGCCGGCATCATCTTCTCGGTGGTGGTCAACTACCTCAACCGCGTGGTCGGCAACCGGGCCATCGGCAACACGGTGGCGCTGCAGGGCGGGGTGGCCAAGAACCCGGCCGTGCCGGCCGCCTTCGCCGCCGTGCTGAAGAAGGACATCGTGGTGCCGCCGGATCCCGAGCTGCTGGGCGCCTACGGCGTGGCGCTGCTGGCCCAGCAGAAACGGCGCGAGGGGCTGCTGGCGGACGGCGCCTTCACCCTGGAGGCGCTGATCGCCAAGCCCATCCGCTACGGCGCCACCTTCGCCTGCAAGGCCTGCGAGAACCTGTGCCCCATCCGCACGCTGCACGTGGGAGAGCACAAGAGCTTCTTCGGCGGCCGCTGCAACAAGTACGCGAACCTGCGCAAGTGCGTGGACGTGTCCCAGGTGGAGGACCTGGTCGGGCTGCGCGAGCGGCTGCTGTTCGAGGAGTACGCCCCGGATCCGACCACCCTCAGGCCGCGCACCGACGCGGTGGTGGGCGTGCCGCGGGCCTTCACCGTCCACAGCCTGTGGCCGCTGTACGCCTGGACCTTCCACGAGCTGGGCGTGCGCACGAAGCTCTCCACCCGCAGCCTGCCCGCGGGCGTGCAGCGGGCCGAGGCGGCCACCTGCCTGCCGGGCGAGATCGCCCACGGCATGACCGAGGAGCTGCTGCAGCAGGGCGTGGACTACCTGTTCCTGCCGCAGGTCAAGAACCTCGACAGCCTGGAGAAGGACCTGCAGGCCACGCTGTGCCCCATCACCCAGGGGCTGCCCTACTACCTGCGCGCGGCCTTCCAGCTCGACGACGCGAAGCTGCTGCGGCCGGTGCTGGACTTCGCCCGGGGCGAGGACGCCGTGGCCGAGGCCTTCGCCGAGCTGGCCGAGCGGCTCGGCCTGCCGCGCGCGGAGGGCCGGCGCGCCTTCTCCACCGGCCTGGCCCGCCAGCGGGACTTCCAGGCCCGCCTGCGCGAGATCGGCGCCCAGGTGCTCGAGCACAGCCGCCAGAGCGGCGAGACGATCATCGCGCTGCTCGGCCGGCCCTACAACGCCTTCGCCTCCGAGGCCAACATGGGCATCCCGCGCAAGTTCCTCACGCGCGGGTTCAAGGTGCTGCCCTTCGACTTCTTCCCGGTCGGGGACGAGGTCATCACCCAGAACATGTACTGGTACTACGGCCAGCTCAACCTGAAGGCCGCGCGCCAGGTCAAGGACCACCCCAACCTGTACCTGTGCACCATCTCCAACTTCTCCTGCGCGCCCGACAGCTTCATGCTGCACTTCATCCGCTGGTTCATGGGGCTGAAGCCCTACCTGGTGCTGGAGCTGGACAGCCACACCGCGGACGCGGGCCTGGACACCCGCATCGAGGCCTTCCTGGACATCATCGAGGGCTACCGGCGCAAGGTGGCCGGCCGGCGCGAGCTGCACCGCAGGCGGCGCTTCCACATCGAGCTCGACGGGGCCCGCACCGCGGTGCGAGACCGCCTGACCGGCGACCGCATCCCGCTCAGGAGCCCGCGCGTGCGCCTGGCCATCCCCTCCATGGGCGCGCTGGCCACCGAGGCGATGAGCGCCGTGGGCCAGCGCCTCGGCTTCCACACCGAGCCGCTGCCCGTGCCCGATCGGGCCACCACCCAGCTCGCGCGCGACGTGGCCTCGGGCAAGGAGTGCATCCCCACCCTGCTGGTGCTCGGGCAGATGCTGAGGCTGCTCGGCACCCCGCCGCCGGCCGCGGACGAGGTGCTGGCGGTGCTGGTGCCCAAGACAACCGGCCCCTGCCGCACCGGCCAGTACGGCCCGTTCTACGAGGGCATCCTGGACGAGCTGGGCATCGAGAACGTCTGCATCCTGCCGCTCAGCTCCGACAACGGCTACGCCGAGCTGGGCTCGGCCTTCACCGTGCTGGCCTGGCACGGGCTGGCGCTCGCGGACCTGTGGAAGGACATGCAGATCGCGCTCGGCCTGCTGGCCAGGGAGCCCGGGCCGGCGCTCGCGCGCCTCGACGGGGCCTGGAAGCAGGCGGTCGAGCTGCTGATCCACGACCTGCCCGGGCTGCACCGCCACCTGCGACAGACCGCCGCGTGGCTGGCGGCCGTGCCCAAGCGCGGCACCCTCGCGGATCTGCCCAAGGTGCTGGTGGTGGGCGAGATCTACGTGCGCCGGGACGACTACTCGGTCGGTGAGCTGGTGGCGCGCCTGGCCCAGAACGGCATCTTCGCCAAGGTGACCGGCATCACCGAGTGGATCCACTACTGCAACTTCCTGCGCGACCGCGAGCTCCGGCGGGCCATCGACGGCCGGCTCGGGGCGCCGGGCGCCGACCGCCCGCTGCGCGAGCGCCTGAGCACCTGGGCCGGGTTCGCCCTGGAGCAGGCCGTGCAGCAGGGCGTGGACGACCGCCTGCACGCGCTGCTCGAGCCCTCGGGGCTGGTGCCCGCCTGCCCGCACGACATGCACAGCATCCTCGCGCGGGTCGAGGACTTCACCCACGTGGAGTTCGAGACCGAGGCCACCATCTCCAGCCTGGTGGCCCGCCAGGCCAGCGAGGAGGGCTACGACGGCATCGCCGCCATCGCGCCCTTCGCCTGCCTCCCGGGGCGGCTCATCCGCGCCATGTTCGAGCCCTACTCCCGCGCCCGGGGCATCCCCTTCATCGCGCTGGAGAACGACGGCCTGGCCTACCCGCCGAACACCCTCTCGCGGCTCGAGATCTTCGCGCTGAACGTGCTGCGCCGGGGGAGCGACGACGGCCAGGGCGACGGGTTCCGGGCGCTCGTCGACGAGCCCCTGCCCGAGCCGGCCACGGCGCCGCTGGCGGCCGCGGAGCCCGAGGCGCCGCTGCTGCCGCTCGTGCCCGCGGAGCTGCCCGCGGTCGCGCCCGAGGCGCCCGTCACCCGGCGTCCGGCCACGACCCGGACCGCCTCGACCTGAGGCCCTACCGCTGCGGCAGCCCCCAGGGGCGGATGGCCGCGCCCTCGTAGCTCGCGCCCAGCCGGCCCGCCCGCTCGCTCAGGCGGTTGGCCAGGTGGTACCAGCGCTGCACCCCGTTCTCCAGCCGGAAGTAGTGGACCAGGTAGGCGCCGGTGAGCCCCAGCAGCACGGCCGTCAGCGCCAGGCCCGGCCAGGTCGGGTGCACCAGGGCGAAGCCCAGGCTCAGCAGCAGGAAGGTGGCCACGAACATGGTCACCGTGAGGTGGATGAAGCGCTCGTGCTGCATGCGGGCGATCTGCTCCTGGTGGAAGCCGAGCAGCGCGGCCCAGTCGCCCTGGGCGAAGGTCCCGTGCTGGCCCTCCAGCGCGGCCCGGACGAAGGACTCGTGCAGCCTGACGTAATCCCACATGACCCGCGCTCCTTCCTGGGTTCTTCCGCTCTCCAGATGCCACCATCGCGCGCGGGCGTCAACCGGGCCGGCGTGCGATGGGCTCGCCCTCGTTGCCCGCGGCAGGTGGCGAGCTCACGATGCCAACGGAACCCATGCGGGCCACAGGCCGTGGGCGCAGCGGGGGTTTTCTGCGAGCGCGGCTCTGCTGCCGAGCAGAAACCCCCGCGGAGCGCAGGCAAGGCGTTCGCCCCACCGGAAGCGAATGCTCAGCGGACCGGCGCAGGCGTGAGGACGTAGCGGGTGTTGGGGTCGGGCTCCCCGATCTCGACCGTGTCGATCCGCTCGCCGAGGCCGAACACCCAGGGGAAGGCCGAGGCAGGGGCGCGCTGCTCGTCGCCGGAGCACACCAGGGTCCTGCGGCCGATCGCCTCCCGCTCGGCCGCCTCGTCCTCGGCGCAGGGCACGGTCCCGCAGAAACGGGTGTGCGGCTTCCTCGGGGCGGGCCCCTCGGGCCCGTCGACGATGACCTTCCGGACCAGGCAGCGCAGGACGAGCGCGGCCGGCGCCTTGCAAGGGACAGCTTCCTGCTTGTCACCCTTGGTCGTGGACGCCTCGCAGGCGACCTTCCCGGGCTCCAGGCGGAGCTCGAGGGCCCCGGCGCGCTCCGACCATGTGCCCTGCCAGGCGACGTCCCAGGCGCGGTCGTCGAAGGTGACGCCGTCGGGGAAGCTCGACTGCCGCCGGGAGTCGCCGGCGTCCCGGGCGACCGCGGTGTGGTCAGGGTCCAGGGACAGCGACACGTCGGACTGGCCCGAGAAGCGGAAGGCGCAGTGCCCTCCGCAGCTGTAGCCCCAGCCCACCACGTGGTGCAGCGCGAAGCTCGCGGGCAGCGGGCCCGGGAGCGGATTGGACGCGGGGGCGTGGGCCTGCAGGAGCAACCCGAGGTTCAGCCACAGCAGCCCGTAGAGCATCTCCGTCCTCCTTCGCGCCGAAGCACCGGCGGTCCACCCCACATGTATCAGACGGACAGCTCCCCCGGCTCCCCATTTCCGAGCACGCACGGCAAGCCCGGGAACCGATCGCCCGGCCGCGGGCATGTAGTCCACGAGGGAGGACGCGCATGCGAGCAACCAGTGTGTCCCGGGTCCGGACGCCCGTGTGGATCCTCGTCCTGTCCGCGCTGCTGCCGGGCTGCGGGCCCGGCCAGGCCCCGCCGCCGGAGGCGCCCGCGGCCCTGCAGCCCCGGCCGTCCGCGGAGCAGAGCCAGGACCGCCTCAGCCAGGTGGTCCGCAAGCGGGGCCGGGCCATGGAGATCGAGGCCCGCGGGATCGAGCACGTGCGGCCGAACGACCACGTCGACCTGCTGACCGTCGCCGTGGATCCCAGGACCCAGCAGCCGGCCGCGCTGACGCTGGCGCAGAACGTCGTCGTGCTGGCCCGGGGCGCGGAGGAGCGCCTGTGGGTCCTGGTCCTGCCCGAGGAGGCCGAGGTCCTGGCGCTGGCCGAGCACCTGGGCGAGCTCACCGCGCTGCTGCGCAACCCCGAGGACGTCTCGGTGGAGGAGCCGCGCCGCACCACCGTCGAGACCCTGTTCACCGGCGAGCGGACCAAGGCGCTGAAGCGCCAGCGCCACCAGGTCATCCAGATCATCCGCGGCGTCGGCGGCGGCCCGGCGTACGCCGGCGCGCCCCCGGCCGGGCCCCCCTCGACCGAGCGCTACCAGGACCACGGGGTGAACCCCTGGACCGACACCGCCCGCGACCGGTTGTCCACCTTCGCCGCCGACGTGGACACGGGCTCCTACACCCTCTCCCGCCGCAAGCTGAACGAGGGCGCGCTGCCCCCGCCCGAGGCGGTGCGCACCGAGGAGTTCGTCAACTACTTCCGCTACCACGACCCCGGCCCGACCGACGGCGCGCCCTTCGGGGTGGCCCTGGAGGCGGCCCCCTCGCCCTTCGGCCAGGACCGGGTGCTGCTGCGGGTGGGCGTGCAGGCCAGGCGGCCGAAGGCCAGGGAGCGCAAACCCGTCCACCTGACCTTCCTGGTGGACACCTCGGGCAGCATGTCGAGCGACGACAAGCTGGGGCTGGTGCAGCGCTCGCTGCGCTTCCTGGTGGACCAGCTCGCGCCGGGGGACACGGTGGCCATCGCCACCTACGCCGGGTCCACCCAGGAGCTGCTGCCGCCGACCGGCATGGAGAGGCGGGCCGAGATCCACGCGGCCATCGAGGGGCTGAGCGCCGGCGGCTCGACCGCCATGGGCTCGGGCCTCGAGCTGGCCTACGATCTGGCCTGGCGGGGCTTCGCGCGCGGTGAGGTGAACCGGGTGCTCCTGCTCAGCGACGGGGACGCCAACGTGGGCGCCACCCGGCACGGGGACATGCTCCGGTCGATCCAGCACTACGCCGACCGCGGGGTGACCCTGTCCACCCTGGGCTTCGGCGACGGCAACTACAAGGACGACACCATGGAGCAGCTCGCGGACAAGGGCAACGGCAACTACACCTACGTCGACAGCTTCTCCCAGGCCAAGCGGGTATTCGGGCAGAACCTCATGGGCACCCTCGAGGTGGTGGCCCAGGACGTCAAGCTGCAGGTCGAGTTCGAGCCGGCCGCGGTGACCCGCTACCGGCTGCTCGGCTACGAGAACCGCGACATCGCCGACCAGGACTTCCGCGACGACGGGGTGGACGCCGGCGAGATCGGCGCCGGGCACACGGTGACCGCGCTGTACGAGCTGGAGCTCGCCGACACCGCCCGCGACTGGGGCGTGGTGCGGGTGCGCTGGAAGGAGCCGGCCGTGAACCCGACCGCCTCCTCCCGGGCCGACGAGCGGGCCTTCCCCATCCTGCCCGGGGTGCGGGCAGCGTCCTTCGAGGCGGCCTCGCTCGACCTCCAGCGCGCGGTCATGGCGGCGGGCCTGGCCGAGCACCTGCGGCACGCCCCGGGGCGCGAGGACTGGAGCCTCGACACCCTGCGCGAGCTGGCCCGGGGCGTGGCCCGGCGCTCGAAGGGCAAGGCGACCGCGGACGACGACGAGCTGCTCGGCCTGTTCGAGATCGTGGCCCAGCTCGAGGCCGCGCAGACAGCCTCCGTGGGCCCCTGAAGGATCGCACGTCCCCGACCTCCGTGGAGTGGGTTTCCTCGGGCGAGGGCGGTTTCTCCTCAACCGCCCGAGCCCTTAGTAGACCCACGGAGCGACGGAACAGCGGGCAGGATGGGCCTCCTCTGGCTGCAAGCGGAGTGGGTCTCCTCGGGCGAGGGGCGGTTTCTCCTCAACCGCCCGAGCCGGAGGAGACCCACGGAGCGACGGAACAGCGGGCGGGATGGATGGGAGTTACTTCACCATCCTGCAGTAGCAGTCGCCGCCCACGTCCACGGGCGTGAGGCCCGCCTCGCACGCGCCGCCCGTGCAGGGCACGGCGCAGAAGGAGGCCCCGCACCGCCCCTGAACGCAGTCCGGGTTCCAGCCCGGGTCGTAGAACGCCAGGCAGTCCGCGTCCCCGTTCGGGCAGGGCGCGGCGCCCTCCTCGCTGAGCACCCCCGCGCACGCAAGCCCCTCCGCGCACAGGCCCGCAAATACGTTCACCATCACGAAGGTGCAAGGCTCCCCAGGGCCGCGAGGGGTGTTATTGGCGGGAGGGAGGCAGAAGCAGTCACCTGCAACATCGACCGGAGATCCAACTGGGCAAATACCGTCAGGCGCGCACTGGCCCGAGCAGAAGGACGCACCGCAGCCGCCGTCCACGCAGTCCGGATGCCAGCTCGCGGGCAGGTAGTCCAGACAATCTTCGTCGGCCGAACATGGCATGTCCAACGGGTCTGCCTGCACGCCGAGGCATAGCAGGGAAGACTCGCAGTTGCCCGCGTTCGGGTTGACTGTATCGAAGGTGCAGACATCCCGGTGATCGCAACCGGCGCACCCCCACGGGATGCAGTAGCACACGCCGCCCACGTCCGCGGGTGAGAACCAATCCTCGCATGCCCCGGCCGGATCGCAGCGCGCGGAGCAGAACGAGGCCCCGCAGCCGCCGTCCACGCAGTCCGGGTTCCAGGCTGGATCCATGAAAGGTTCGCAGTCGGCAACCCCACCCGGGCAGGGAAGATCCTCGGGCTCGGGCCCGAGCCCGACGCACGTGAGGTTCGCGAGGCAACTCCCCGCCTCTGCGTTCACCTCGCCGAAGGCGCAGGGCTCGCCCAGGGCCTGGGTCCCCAGGTAGTTGGCGTCGCAGTAGCAGGGGAAGTGGTAGGGCTCGGGATCGCCTTGGAACCCAGGACAGTCCTCCGTGCACGGCTCCACGCAGGAGGCGACCATGCAGTGCCCGGCCACGCAGTCCAGGCCCGGGAACTCGAACCCCGCGTCCACGCAGTCCTGCTCCGCGGCGCAGGTGGGCAGGTCCTGGTCCATGAACGCCCAGCACCAGGTACCCACCTGGCAGTTCCCGGCGCCGGGGTTGACGGGCCCCAGGGTGCAGGGCGACCCGGGCAGCAGCCCGGTCGAGCTGCCCACCGGCACGCACAGGCACTCCTCGCGCTCGTCGTCCCAGAGCGGATCGAAGCCGTCCGGGCACCAGTCCGGGCCGTACCCGCCCGCGCAGCCATCGACGCACAGGGAGGCCACGCAGTCGCCCGCCACACAGACCGGGTTCCAGTCGGGTTGGTAGAAGGCCAGGCAGTCACTGTCCGCGCTGCAGGGCATGGCGCCCGGCTCGAATGCGACCTCCAGGCAGGTCAGCCCCTCGGCGCAGGTCGCGACCGCACCCCCGGGCACCCCCCTGCCGCAAGCCGCGCCCTGCCCCACCTCGCCCTCGCAGCGGAACTCGGGGCTGCAGGAAAGCGGCGCCTGGCACTCCCCGCAGCTCCCGCCGCAGTGGTCCGGGCCGCAGTACCTGTCCGCGCAGTCGGGCACGCACTGGCAGCGCCCGGTCTCCTCGTCGCAGAGCTCGTCAGAGGGGCACGAGCCGCAGCTCTCACCGCACAGGGAGTCGATCCCGCACTGCCTGCCCTCGCAGGCCGGGATGCAGGGATCCGGATCGGACTTCGAGTCGCAGCCGGCGGCCAGGCCGGCGAGGAGAATCCCGAGGACGGCGGTCTTGACCTGCATGCCCATCCCTCCCGGAGGATCTGATTCCAGCTTCCACCCATTGGAACCCGTGGGGCAAGGCCTGGAGGCAAGGCCCGCATGTGGCGGGGCGTTTGCCGATCGTCCGTGTGCTCCCTCTGGGCTAGGTTTCCTGCGCGCCCGGCGCGCTTGGAAGCCCGGCATCGTCGGGGCGCTTGGAAACCTGGTTCATCCCGGGCATTTCTTCGGGGGTAGAAATGGAAGGGCCCTGAAGCACGGAGGGGCGACCTAGCGGAGTGGGTCTCCTCGGGCGAGGGGCGGTTTTTCCTCAACCGCCCGAGCCCTGAGGAGACCCACGGAGCGACGGGTCAGCGGGCGAGATGGGCCCTCGGTGCAGCGGGTGGCACCCGCGAGGGGGCTACGGACTCGGGGCGCAGTAGCACTCCCCGCTGGGATCGATCGGCACGAAGCCCGGCTGGCAAGCGCCAGCGAGGTCACAGCGGCTGGAGCAGAAAGAAGCGGCGCAGTGGCTCGGGACGCCGCAGGCACCCGGCACGCACCCGGCGTTCCAGCTCCCGGGGATCAGCGGGGTGCAGTCCTCGATGGTCGCGCAGGGCGGATCGGCGAGATCGAAGTCCAGGCAGGTCAGGCCTGCTATGCAGTCGCCCGCGTCCGCGTGGATCGCGCCGGAGGCGCAGGGCGCGCCGGCAGGCTGGGTGCCGAGCGGGTACCAGATGCACATCTTGATGTCGGGGAAGGCCTCGGTGCAGGTGGCGCAGTCCCCGGTGCCCTCCAGGGTCTTGCAGAAGCTGACCGACATGCAGGTGTTCTGCTCGGGGCAGTCGCCGTCGGTCTCGCACACCTCGGAGCAGTGGTCGTCGATGCACATGCCCAGGCACTGGTCGTCGTCCTCGTCGCACTCGGCGCCGGCCGTCAGCGTGCCGCCGGAGACGCAGTAGCCCTGCAGCGCGTCGCCGGTCTCGTCGATGTACGGGGAGCAGGCCTCGCCCGCGTCGCAGTGGGAGGAAGCAGTGCAGGTATCGTCGTTCGCCGCGATGCAGTAGGAGTCTCCGCCTCCGATCACCGCGCACTGGAACGTCGTGTCCGGGTCCTCGGCCTGGCAGTCATTGCAGTCCGCGTTCGTCACGCAGGGGTGCGAGCAGTACACGTCCGCGCCGCTCAGGCAGGCGTGGTCCGGAGCGCAGGCCGAGTCGAGCTGGCCCACGCAGGACTGGCCGCAGGTCTTGTCCTGGTTGCCGCAGGCGTAACCGGGGTCGATCTTCAGGCAGACCTTGAAGTCGCCGCCCACGTCCACGCAGCACATGGGCTCGGAATAGAAATTGCTGCAGTCGCCGCAGGAGACCCCGCAGACGCTGTCCAGGCCGCACTCCTGGCGCCCGCAGACCGGCGCGCACTGGCATCGGCCGGGGGACACGCACTCCTCCGTCGGGCCGCACCCCCCGCAGCTCCCCCCGCAGCCGTCGTCGCCGCACTCCATCCCCTCGCAGTCGGGGACGCAGGGATGGGTGTCCGGCGTCGGCGAGCAGGCGAGCGTCAGGACCCCGGGGAGGCCGAGGACGAGCAGCAGGAGCGTGAACAAACATTGTCGCATCCCACGATCTCCTGGAACCCGGGGCTAGCCGCCCTCGATCGGCGTCCACACGGTCGCCACGACGACGCCTAGCGCCAGGTCCCTGAGCTCCCCGATCTCCAAAGGGAAGGAGTCGTCCTCGAAGAACAGATCGGTCTCAGCCACCCCGTCGATCTCGATGGTCGTCTGGACGCTTCCCACCTCGGTCTGGTAATTGGTCGGGAACTCGTACGCACCGAAGTCGATCCCGGCGACGAAACTCCGGAAGGAAGCCAGCCTGTTCGGCCTGACCGTGCCGGTGTAGTGCCCGTCGAGGCCGGCGACGTCCACGGCGTACACCTGGCTGTCGCCCTCCGGCCCGACGATCAGCCTGAATGACGGCGACGGGCTCCACCCACCGACCTCCGAAACGTCGATCGTGCCGATGACGTGCGCCTCCTCGCCGCAGCCGGCGAGAGCACCAGCCAGGAAGAGTCCGAGGATGGCGATCCGAACCTGCATTCCCATCCCTCCCTGAGGATCTGATTCCAGCTTCCACCCATTGGAACCCGTGGGGCAAGGGCTGGAGGCAAGGCCGCAAGGGGCTGACACACGCGCGTGCGGGGCGTTTGCAGATCGCCCGTGTGCCTCACCTACGGAAGGCCAGCAGACGACAGGTCAAGGTCTTGAGCAGGTCGGGACGAGGGCCACCATCCCTACGGCACCGGCCTGCAGTAGCCGGCCTCGAAGGCGCCTGGCACCCCCGACCGGCAGGCGGCAGGCGCCTGGCTCACGGGGGGTTGCCGCAGTCGGTCCTGCAGCCCGCGTCGGAGATCACCTTGCCCTCCTCCGCGTCCGGATACCACTGGGAGCAGGCGAACCCGTTGTCGTACCCGTCCGGGCAGGCGACACAGCAGGGCGTGAAGGCCCCATCCGGTTCGATCGCGCCATCGCAGAAGACCTGGCCCGGGCCCAGGGCCGCCGAGCAGTCGGCGTACTCGGGGTTGAAGGTACCCTTCGCGCAGAAGTTGGTGGTGTAGAACTCCCCGTACCCCACCCACGCGGTCTTGCTCCCGCACCGGTTCTTCTCCTTCCCCAGCACGCAGATCGCGCAGTCCGAACCCGGGGTGGTCCCGCAGTCGGGATCGACCCCCGTGTCGTACCTGCAGCGCGGGTCGCAGAAGCGCGCGCACGCGTAGACGCGGTCCACCGCGTCCCCGTGCAGGTTCCCGCTGTCGGGCGTGCCGGACCAGTGCATCATCTCGTGGAACATGGTCAGGCAGAGGTCCTCGTCCGACAGGCCCGAGCTGGCCGCGGGGTCGAGCAGCGGCGGACGCACCGAGATCGCGGTCTCGTCGCTGGCCGCGTTGATGCCCCTGCACTCGGGGATCGTCTTGATGGCGCAGTCGACCTGGAGGGGCCGCGTGGCCCAGGCCTCGGCGAAGCGCGCGGCCTCCTCGCTGTTCCACTTCGTCAGGCACTCATCGAAGCGCTTCTTCGCGCAGGCGATGGCCTTGAAGAGGCGCGCCTGGTGCGCGTTGCTGCAGAAGCCGCCGTGGTCGGTCGCCCCCCCGCCGCCGGCGGTGGCCACGTACACGCCCCCCGAGCCGGACGGAGCGGACGGCATCGGCCAGAGGCAATCCGGGGCCAGGGTCGAGTTCTTGCTCTCCGCGCCCCCCGGGTTGGGCTGTCCGCACTTCGGCCTGCGGCGCGACACCGTGTACTCCGCGTCGGTCACGAAGGCGCTGTCCTCGAGGTGCGCGAGGGTGACCGTCAGCGAGCCATCCGCGCCGAAGACCTCCGTCCTTCGCCAGTCGAACGTGCCCTGGCCGGCGCGGTCCTCGAGGATCTCGCGGCCGCTGCCGGTCTCCGTGGTCTGCGCCTCGGGCACACCGTCATCGTTGGTGTCGAGGACGAGCTGGCGGTTCCCCGTCGCGCGGTTGACCGTGAAGCTCGCCAGGGGAGCGAGGATGGCGAAGATCTCGTCCCGCGGCCCCCAGTACTCGACCGTGGTGTCTCCGTCGGGGTCGTACGAGGTGACCTTCACCTCCGCCACGCCGTCCCCGTCGAAGTCGGCGTCGCGCCCGGCCCACAGCTCCGCGACCTGCAGGAGGAAGGCGGCGAAGTCCTCGTCGATGTCGACGCCCTCGACCGGGGCGCGGTAGCTGTCCCCGGAGCCGTCGGTCGCTCCGCCATCGTCCCCGCCGCCGGGGTCTCCGTTCGAACAACCTAGACACCCCAGCGCCAGGCAGGCACCGGCGAGGACGAGGACCAGGGCAGGGCAGAGTCGCGCTCGAAGTACGAGCATGGTTGCCTCCAGTTGCAGGCGGGCCGGTCTGGGCCTGGAGACCGTCCCCAGGCGCCAGCCTCCGCCGGCGCGGAGCCTAGCAAGACCAGCCGGGAAAACCAAGGTTGCCTGCCTCTCCCTCCGCGCCGCCATCGGCGGAGTGGGTCTCCTCGGGCGAGGGGCGGTTTTTCCCCGACCGCCCGAGCCGGAGGAGAACCACGCCGCGACGGATCAGCTGGCGAGGTGGGAGTTACTTCACCGCCCGGCAATAGCAGTCGCCGCCCACGTCCACGGGCGTGAGGCCCGCGTCGCACGCGCCGCCCGTGCAGGGCACAGCGCAGAAGGAAGCGCCACATCTCCCCTGAACGCAGTCCGGGTTCCAGCCCGGGTCGTAGAACGCCAGGCAGTCCGCGTCCCCGTTCGGGCAGGGCGCGGCGCCCTCCTCGCTGAGCACCCCAGCGCACGCGAGCCCCTCCGCGCACAGGCCCGCGAGCAGGTTCACTGTCCCGTAGGTACACGCCTCGCCCGCGCTTCGCGGGGTGTCACTGGCAGCCGGGAGGCAGTAGCAATCCCCCGATAGCTCGTAGGGCCCGTAGCCTGGCTGGCACTGGCCGGATACACACAGGGCGGAGCAGAACGACGAGCCACAGCCACCTTCGACACAGTCCACGTTCCAGCTTTCGGGGAGGAAGGCCAGGCAGTCCGCGTCCACGGCGCAAGGCGTGTTCACCGGATCGGAGGCAAGGCCGAGGCAGGTCAGACTCGCAGTGCAGCTCTGGCGGCAGTCGTCGCTGCCGTTGACGCCTCCGAACGGGCAAGCTCCGCCGGCCTCGACGATCCCGCCGGTGGAACCCGGAACGCAAAAACAAGTACCTGACAAGCTCATCGGCTCGTAGTCGCAGTCGCACCTGCCGTCCACGCACTGCGACGAGCAGAAGGACGCCCCGCAGCCGCCGTCCACGCAGTCGGGGTTCCATTCAGCGGGGAAGTACGCCCGGCAGTCCTCCTGGGTCGCGCAGGGCATGTCCAGCGGATCGGCAGACTGGCCGAGGCAGGTCAAGCCGGAAGAGCAGTCGATCGGGCACCCGGGGTCGTTCACGCCATCGAAGGAGCAGGGCTCACCCACCTCCTGGGAGCCGTACACCGCCGAGGTCGGAATGCAGTAACAGGCTCCCGAGATGGCCTGGGCCGAGGAACCGCAAGGGCAATCGCCATCCTCGCAGGGGCTGGCGCAGAAGGACACCCCGCACCCTCCGTCCACGCAGTCTGCATTCCACTGCGCGTCCATGAACACGATGCAGTCGGCGTCCCCATTCGGACATGGTGCGTTCACGGGATCTGGCGCCATACCGATACAGTCGAGGCCGGCCTGGCAGTCGCTCGCCTCGGCGTTCACCTCGCCGAACCTGCAAGGCTCACCCTCGGCCTGGGAGCGGGCGAGGCAGGTGCAGGGATAGTCCGTGGGCTGGAAGTCCTCCCAGCCCGCGGGGCAGTCCACGGCGCAGGGCGCCGCGCAGGAGGCGAACACGCAGCGCTCGCCCACGCAGTCGACCCCCGGCATCGGGGTCAGCGCCTCGCAGTCCGCGTCGGTCTCGCAGCTCGGGCCCGCGTCCAGGATCGGAGAGAAGCACCAGCCCCAGGCCTGGCAGTTGCCGGCGCCCGGGTTGACGGGCCCCAGGGAGCAGGCCGCCCCGAGCGGCAACGCGCCCGGCGCGCCCACCGGGACGCACAGGCACTCCTCGCGCGCGTGGTCGTAGTAGGGATCGAACCCCTCCGGGCACCAGTCCGGACCGTTCGCCTCTGAGCAGCTCGCGGCGCACAGCGAGGCCACACAGTCGCCCCCCACACAGACCGGGTTCCAGTCGGGTTGATAGAAGGCCAGGCAGTCACTGTCCGCGCTGCAGGGCATCACGGCGGGGTCGAGGGCGGAGTCGGGCTCGAACACGAAGTCCAGGCAGGTGAGCCCTTCGACGCAGCTCACGATCGTCCAGTGCTCCGCCCCCCTGCCGCAGGCCTCACCCTGCCCCACCTCGCCCTCGCAGCGCGCCCTGGGGCTGCAGACGAGCGGCGCCTGGCACGCCCCGCAGCTCCCGCCGCAGTGGTCCGGGCCGCAGAATCGGTCCGCGCAGTCGGGCACGCACAGGCAGCGCCCGGTCTCCTCGTCGCAGAGCTCGTCCGAGGGGCACGAGCCGCAGCTCTCACCGCACTGGGAGTCGACTCCGCACTGACGGCCCTCGCAGGCAGGGACACAGGGATCGGACTTCGAGTCGCAGCCGGCGAGAGCTCCAGCGAGAATGAGTCCAAGGACGGCGGTTCGGAGCTGCATTCCCATCCCTCCCGGAGGATCTGTCTTCAGCTTCCTCCCATTGGAACCCGTGGGCAAGGCCTGGAGGCAAGGCCCGCATGTGGCGGGGCGTTTGCCGATCGTCCGCGTGCTCTCGTTCCGGGCATTTCTTCGAGGGCAAAATCGGTGAAAGGCTTTTCTACCGCGTGGGGCCTGGCCCCTCCTGCCTTCACCTTCGAAGAAACTCCGAAGAGAGGAAGGCACGGAAGGTCGCAGAACGGCCCTCGGCGGGAGCGGCTGGCCACGCGGAAAGAAGGACGACCCGGTCACAGGCACGCGCAGTCCGGGCAGGGGGTGCAGCAGGCGCGCACAGGGTCGCAGATCCGGTAGGCGCCGCAGGCCGCGCAGTCCAGGTCGCTCGCGCAGCTCTCGACCTCGCAACCCATGCACTCCCCGTCCACGCAAACCCCGTCCTCGAGTCCGTTCAGCCAGTCGTGCGTGGAGCAGGCGCGCCCCTCGCAGGAGGCGCGGTCCCCACAGTCGGTGAGGCTGTTTCTGTTGTCGTCCTGGAAGTCCCCGCAGTCCCCCTCGAATTCGCCGAACGCACAGCCCCATGGGGTGCAGCTCTGCCCCTCGGCGCAGTCGGCGTTGACGAGACAGGTGCAGGGGCGCAGATCGCCGAGCATGGTGCACACATGGTTGGTGGCGCGGTAGGGGCAGAGGCAGGCTTCGCAGTGGGCGCAGTCGTCGCTCGAGACATCCCAGCGGCAGCGCCCCCCCTCCCCGCAGTCGCTGTTGTGGCCGCAGTGGCCGTTGGGCGGGAGGCAGCTGAAGTGGCAAAAGTCTGAGTCAGTGCCGTTCCGACAGGAGTAGGTACAGTAGTTCTGGCAAGTCTGGCCCTCGGGGCAGTCTGCGTCGAGCTGGCAGCTGTCCACGATCGGGTATTCGTACCCCGCCTGCTCGCAGCCCGCCTGCAGGCCCAGCGCCAGGCTGGCGACGAGGGGCGCAAGGAGGATCGCCCACAGCTTCACTCATAACCCTCCAACCCTACGGGCTCGGAGCGCAGTAGCAGTCGCCAGCTCGATCGATGGGCACGAAGCCCTGCTCGCAGCCACCGGCGAGGTCACAGCGGCTGGAGCAGAAAGAAGCGGCGCAGTGGCTCGGGACGCCGCAGGCACCCGGCACGCACCCGACGTTCCAGCTCCCGGGGATCAGCGCGGTGCAGTCCTCGACGGTCGCGCAGGGCGGATCGGCGAGATCGAAGTCCAGGCAGGTCAGGCCCGCCTGGCATGGGTCCGCGCGGAAGAGGACGCCGCCCCCCGCGCAGGGCGCGCCGGCCGACAGGGTCCCGAACGGGGGCCAGAGGCACATCGCGATGTCCGGGAAGGACTCGGCGCAGGAGGCGCAGTCGCCGGTGCCCTCAGTGGTCTTGCAGAAGCTGACCACCGTGCAGGTCCCCTGCACCGGGCAGTCGCCGTCGGTCGCGCAAACCTCGGAGCAGTGCCCCTCGATGCACATGCCCATGCACTGGTCGTCGTCCTCGTCGCACTCGGCGCCGGCCGTCAGCGTGCCGCCGGAGACGCAGTAGCCCTTCAACGCTTGGCCGGTCTCGTCGATGTACGGGGAGCAGGCCTCGCCCGCGTCGCAGTGGGAGGAGGCGGTGCAGGTGGCGGAGTTCGCCGCGATGCAGTAGGAGTCACCGCCGCCGATCAACCAGCACTGGAACGTCGTGTCCGGGTCTTCGGCCTGGCAGTCGCTGCAGTCCGTGTTGGTGACGCAGGTGTGCGAGCAGTACACGTCCGCGCCGCTCAGGCAGGTGTGGTTGGGATCGCAGGCCGAGTCCACCTGGCCCAGGCAGGACTGGCCGCAGGTCTTGTCCTGGTTGCCGCAGGCGTAGCCGGGGTCGATCTTCAGACAGACCTTGAAGTCGCCGCCCACGTCCACGCAGCACATCTCGGCCGTCTCGCCCTCGGCGTAGTTCACACAGTCGTCGTTGTCCAGGCAACCGCGCGTGGAGCAGTAGCCCGTGCCGTCGGAGTAGCGAAAGCACAAGCCGCTCTCGCAATCCTCGGACGTCATGCAACTGTTGTTCCAGTGGCCTTGGCACAGGCCGTCGGGGTTGCAGGACGCGGGAGATACGCACTCCCCGCAGCTCCCCCCGCAGCCGTCGTCCCCGCATTGCCTGAACTCGCAGGCGGGGATACACCGCTCGGACTGCGAGTCGCATCCACCGAGGAGGCCAGCGAGGAGAATCCCGAGGACGACGGATCGGACCTGCATGCCCATCCCTCCCGGAGGATCTGTCTCCAGCTTCCACCCGTTGAAACCCGTGGGGCAAGACCTGGAGGCAGGGCTACCCTCCCGTGGGTGCCAGCCACCGGCAGCCCGGGGTCAGGAGATGGCGCGGGAGGAGCTGACCAGCACGAACCGCCCGTCGGGCTCCAGGCGGTATCGCTGCTCCATCCAGGAGTGCGAACCGGTGTCGATGGTCAGCAAGTAGTAGGTCTGACCTTCGACCACCTCCTTGCTGACGCCGCTCGCCTCAGCGAGCCCCAGGGACCTCTCGAGCGCCGCGACCTCCTCGCAGCTCACGTCCGCCCCCACCCGCACCCAGTCCGCCTCGGGATCGGCCGCGGTCGAGCCCTCGGGGAGCCAGCCGGGCCGCCGCTCGAGCCGGGGGCGGGTGCGCTGGCAGGCCTCCTGCCGGCTGAGCTCGGCCGGGAGCAGGCGCCACCCGCCGCGCTCCAGCACCACCTCGGCCTCGGGGCACCTGCCCCCCCTGGCCTGCTCGCACCAGGATCGGTGACGGGCCCGGGCCCAGACGAGCTCGAGGCGCCCACCGCCCAGCTCGCGCAGGAACATGAGCTTGGCCACGGGGAAGTCGAGCGGCGAGCCGCTGGTGCCAAGGATGAGCCGCCGCAGGCCAGGCAGCCCCTCCCGGGCCCGCAGCTCCTCCGCCAGCAGGCGCAGGTCGCGCTCGTCCTGGACGCTCAGCGGGAGCTGGATCTGCCGTTCGAGGGGGACCGCTTCGCGCTCCGCGACCGTGGCCTGGGCCGGCCGGGCAGAGGGCGACCTGGCCGCGGTCGCCGCGCAGCCCGCGAGTCCGGCGATCAGGAGCACGAGACCTGTCGAGATCACTCGCATGTCTCTCCCTGGAGACGGACAGCGCTTCGTCCTTCCGCTCGTCTCCCTCTCCGACCCAGCCCTTCACCTGCCAGGATATCCCCGATTTCCAGCAGGAGCGGATCCATGCGTCCGCCCATGAACACGAACGCCCGGCGCGGCCGCCAGGCGCCAGCGAACGCCGCAAACCGGATTGACATGTCGCCCGCCGGCCGTACCAAGATTCCTTGCGATGCGACTCGTATGCACCCACTGCGGCGATCACTACGGAGAGCTCAAGCCCTTCGAGGACGAGCGCACCAGCCATGGCATCTGTCAGGCGTGCCGGGACTTCTTCGAGCAGCGGTCCGGGCAGCGGCTCGGGGAGCTGGTGAACCACCTCGAGCTCCCGGCGATGATCATGGATGGGCCGACGAGGGTGCAGGCGGCCAGCCGCGACCTGCTCGAGCGCGCGGGGCTCAGGCTGGAGCGGCCGGGCAGCCTGCTCGCGGGTGACATCCTCGGGTGCGTGCACGCCCGCCAACCCGGGGGATGCGGCCAGGCGAGCCGCTGCGCGGCCTGCGCCATACGGTCCACGGTCCTGTCCACCCTGCGGGACGGCATCAGGCGCGAGCAGCCGGCGAGCGTCACCCAGGCGGCCGGCCCGGTCGCGCTCCGCCTCACGGCCGAGCGGTTGCCCGGGCCGCTCGTCCGACTCACGTTCGAGCCCGTTCTGTCCGAGGCCTCCTGAGGACCGCAGGGGGGTCCAGGGTGGCCCTCGCTGGTTGACATCCGTCCCGCGGACCGTATCAAGGCCCATGTCATGCAGCTCGTGTGCAGCTACTGCGGCGTCCACATCAGCGTGCTCCAGCCCCTGGATGACGAGCGCATCAGTCACGGGATCTGCCAGGATTGCGCGGACTTCTACTCGCGGCAGAGCGGCCAGCGGCTCGGCGATCTGGTGAACCGCCTGGGCCCCCCGGTGCTGATCCTCGACGGTCAGGCGCGCGTCCTGGCGGCCAGCCGCGACCTGCTGGAGCACGCGGGGGTCTGTCTGGAGCACCCGGGCGGGCTGCTGGCGGGGGAGGTCCTCGAGTGCGTGTACGCCCGCCGGCCCGAGGGCTGCGGCGGCACGGTGCACTGCGCGGCCTGCGCTATCCGGCGCCTGGTCACGGCCACCAGCAGCGACGGCCAGCGTCGCGAGGAGCCGGCGAGCCTCGTCAAGCCGGGCGGCCCGGTCGCGCTCCGCCTCACGGCCGAGCGCCTGCCCGGGCCGGTGGTCCGCCTCGTGGTCGAGCCGACTCTCGCCCAGGATTCCTGAATACCAGGCACTGATCCCTCGAGAGGGCGGCGGACGGGCCTGCCCTTCCTGCCCTACTCCAAGAGAATCCTCTCCTGGGATTTCCAATCCTCCCCGCGCAGCGGCCAAATCCGTTTGTCGGGGTTCGAAGGCTCAGGATCGGGTGCACAGGACAGTCGAGGGGTCCACGTTCTCGCAGCGCATATCGCCCGCGGGCTGGCCGTCGAAGCACACGAGCTGCTCGCCCATCTCGACGCAGGGCAGCGCTTGTGCGGTCACCACTGGCCTCCGCTCCCCGCCCCAGCCGAGCAGCACGCCGAGCACCACCGCCACCACCGTCAGGACCGCGGTCAACTTGATCAGGTTCTTCATGGCAGCCTCCCTCTTGGTTTCGTTCGTTCGCACGCTCTCCAGTAGAGCAAGCTGCAGGCCAACCCGGGCCACATGAAAATGGCCCTTGATTCCTTTCAGTTAGAGAAAGGTCCGCGTTCGAGAGCCAGGTGCCAGCCACCTTTTCCGGCGGAGGCCCGCCAACTCGGCAACTTCTTGCCGAGGCCAGGCTCCGGTGCTACCGTGGGGACAGTCTCCAGAAAGACAGGCGCCATGGCGGAACGGGACGACAAGGCCTCCTTGCTCCAGACCACCACCCTCTCGGCCGAGGACCGGGCCAAGCTCCGCGCCGCGCGCGGCCTGCCGGCCGTGGCCCCGGGCTCGACCTCGCTGCTCGTCTACTCCCGGGACGGGGTGCGGCTGGTGACCCTCCAGGAGGGGCAGAGCCTGGTGATCGGCCGGGAGCCGCCCGCGGACATCACCGTCCGGGACAGCAGCCTGTCCCGGCAGCACGCCTCCCTCGAGCTGTCGAGCGGCGTGCTGTGGGTCGAGGACCTCCAGTCCACCAACGGCACCTGGGTGAACGGCGAACGGGTGGAGCGGTCCAAGGTCGAGCCAGGGGCAGAGCTCGCGTTCGGCGCCGTGGTCGCGCTCGTCCCCTCCCTCCGCTCGGCCGAGGCCAGCGCCGCCGGGCTCGAGGGCCACGACCGGTTCCAGCGCGTCCTGGAGGTCGAGGCGCTCCGCGCCAGGACCTTCGGGCGGAAGCTCGCCTGCCTCATGCTCCGGGCCGAGGGCCACGTGGGGCGCTGGTTCGAGCGGATCCAGCCGAGGCTGCGCAGGTTCGACGCCTGCGGCCTGTACAGCCAGGACACCCTGGAGGTCCTCCTGCCCGAGGAGGACGCGGCCGGCGCCAGGGGCCTCGTGGCTACGCTGGCCAGGGACGTCCCCGGGCTGCGCTGCGGGCTGGGGCTCATGCCCGACCACGCCTGCTCGGCCGAGGGGCTCCTGGCCCTCACCCACGACGCCCTGCGCCGGACCAGCCCAGCCCAGCCGCTGCAGCTGGCGGTCGAGGAGGCCTGCGGCGAGTCCCCGGAGGCCGCCTGCGCCCCGGGCTGCCTGGTGATCCGCAGCCCGGCCACGGTCGAGGTCTACCGCGTGGTCGAGCGCCTGGCCCGGTCCAGCATCCCGGTGCTCATCTTCGGCGAGACCGGCACGGGCAAGGAGATGGTGGCCCGGGCCATCCACCAGCAGAGCAAGCGCAGCGCGAAACCCATCCGCTGCGTGAACTGCGGCGGCATCCCCGCGCAGCTCGTGGAGAGCACCCTCTTCGGCCACGAGAAGGGCGCCTTCACCGGCGCCGAGCGCCAGGCCGCCGGCGTGTTCGAGTCCGCGGACGGCGGCAGCGTGCTGCTCGACGAGATCGGCGAGCTGCCCCCGGCCGCCCAGGCCGCGCTGCTGCGCGTGCTGGAGACCAAGCGCTTCACCCGGGTGGGCTCCACCAAGGAGCTCGAGGTCGACGTGCGCATCCTGGCCGCGACGCACAAGGATCTCGAGGCCATGGCCAAGGCCGGGACGTTCCGCGAGGACCTGCTCTACCGGCTGAACGCCATGACGCTCCGGCTGCCGCCGCTCCGGGAGCGGGTCGAGGAGATCGAGCCGCTGGCGCTCTACTTCCTGACCCAGGCCTGCCAGGCCGACGGGCGGAAGGTCGCGGGCATCGCGCCCGAGGCGCTCGACCTCCTCCGGCAGCACGACTGGCCTGGGAACGTGCGCGAGCTCCGCAACGCCATCGAGCGGGCGGTGGTCATCACCCGCGGCCCGCGGCTCGAGGTCGAGGACCTGCCCGAGCGGGTGCGCGAGCACGGGCGCCTGGCCCCGCAGCCCGCCGCGGAGGCCGCCCCGGGCGGGGCGCCCAGCGAGATCAATCTGAAGTCCGAGATGAACCGCCTCGAAGCCGAGCTGATCCGGAAAGCCCTGGTCCGCAGCCACTGGGACCGCAACCTGGCCGCGAGCAGCCTGGGGCTGCCGCTCCGCACCCTGTCGCACAAGATGCAGGTGCTCGGGATCCGGCGGGACGACTAGGGCGCGGGCTGGTTGCCTGCGGGCACGCAGCCGTCGACGGGCGCGGGCGCCCGCACCACGGCCCGACCTACATCCCACACACCGGGCGCCTTCTTCCACACGGCCTGGAGCAGCTCGCAGCGACCCAGGGTGAGGACGTCCAGATCCCACACCAGCCGATCGCCGAGATCGCTGACCGCGTGGAGCTTGTGGTCGTCGAGCAGCAGGTGCTCGACCCAGCCGTGCAGGAAGAACCGGTCCAGCAGGACGCCGCTCCGGAGGTCCCAGAGGCTCACGCTGCCGTCGTCCTGGCCCACGATCACGGTGTCCATGGGTCCAGGAACGAGGTGCCGGATCGGGCTCGGCCGGGGCTGGTCGAACGTGCGCGCCAGAGCCGAAGCGCCTGACGCGAGGGAGAGGGCCTCCAGCTCGCCGCTCGGTTGACCGACCAGCAACCAGTATTCATTCCGGGCGAGGGCGGTGGCGCCAGCCTGGATGGACCGGGCCTGGGCGACCAGCTCCATGCCCGCGGCGTCGAAGGAGCGCACCCTGTCGGCGCAGGCGACGAGCAGCACCTCCCCGTCGCGTCCCAGGGCCGTGGCCTGGTCGCACAGGCTCCTCGGGGCGCCCTGCCCGTCCACCAGGTGGGCCTTCCCCCCGGCGATCCAGGCGCAGGCGCGCGGCAGGGCCAGGACCTGGCCGAGGTCTTTCTGCTGCTCGCGCCAGATCATTTTGTCCCCCCTGCGGTCCCACAGCTCGAGCCCGTTTTCGAAGGTCTGCAGGCACAGGACCCCATCCGCATTCGCGGCCGAGCCGAAGCGCGCCTGCTCGGCGGCCTTGCGCCAGGCCGAGGGGGGCGGCGCCAGCGGCTGGGGCGGCTCGACCACGGCCTGCCAGCCCTCGTGGGTGAAGACCTCGGGCGGTTCCCCCTGGCGTGGTAGCAGCACAGGCGCCCGCCAGACGGGCCTGCGGGTCTCCACGTCCCAGAGGCGCACGGTCTCGTCGTCGCCCGAGGTGGCCGCGAGCCTGCCGTCGGGCGAGAACACGATCGAGTTCACGTCGTAGCCGCGGTGGCGGGCGATCACCTCATACTCCCCGGTCTCCAGATCCCAGATCCGGGCCGTCCCGTCCGCGCTGGCGCTGCCGAGCCTCTTCCCGTCGGGGTGGAAGGAAATTCCAAAAGCACCCCGCTCATGCCGGCCCAGCTCCCGCACCGTACCTTCCCGGAGATCCCATAGCTCGATGGTCCCGACATCCAGGCCTGCAGCGAGCTTCCCACCATCCGGGCTGAAGGTCCCACTGCGAACGCCATACACGCCCTCGCCTCTGATCGGAAGCTCCGTGAAGGTCTTGACGTCGAAGAGGAGGGGTTTCTTCCCGGAGGTACCTGCCGCGAGGGTGCGGCCGTCCGGGCTGAAGGCGACCGTCCCGACGCCAGGAACACGATGTTCGAGGACATGGATAGGCTTGCCGCTGGCCACATCCCAGAGGATGAGCGGCCTCTCGAGGCCTTGTGTGGCCGTGGCCAGGAGCTGTCCGTCCGGGCTGAAGGCGACGGAGTCGACTCCCGCGACATGCCCCTCGAGGACCTTGAGCTGCTGTCCGGTCGTCGCATCCCAGAGGCGGACCGTCTTGTCGAAGCTGCCCGAGGCCACCACGCGACTGTCCGGACTGAACGCAAGACCCCATTGAATTACAGCGGCGTGCCCGCTCAGCACCATGGTGGAACGGCCAGTCGTCAAGTCCCAGAGACGGACGGTCTTGTCGAAGCCCCCGGAGGCCAGCTGCTTGCCATCAGGGCTCATGACCAAACGGATCACCTTGCCGGCGTGGCCGGTCCGGACTCGCTCGGGCCGGAGCGCAGCGAGGTCCCAGACCGAGAGGTCCTTGTCCGTGCTCGCGGAGGCGAGGAAACGGTCGTCCATGCTGCCCCACCAGCCAGTGACCAGGTTCGCATGGTGCCCGAACACGCCGATGGGTAAGCCCGAGGGAAACCTCCAGGCCCTCAGGTTGCCCGCGAGGTCGGTGCCGACGAGCAGGTCCGAGCGCCGGGTCAGGAAGAGTCCCTGGATCACCGCGCCTGCAGGGAACGAGAAGCGGTTCCAGCCGGGGTACTCGAGGTAATCGATCTGGCCATCCTGGTGGCTGCGGATCCAGTACCTGGCGTCACGCGCAAGGTTACCCGATAGGATCTGAGACATCGGGAACTCTCTCTCCTCGAGTAGCTTGTTCTCTGCGAGGTCCCAGACCCTTACCCTGTTCTTCCGAGCCATTCCCTCTGTAGGCGAGTAGGTGTCCAGCAGGTCACGCTCGGGGAAGATGGTCCCGAACCAGTCGTCGATCTCGCGCACCAGGGAGCCGCTGGACAGGTCCCAGAGCCGGATCGTGTGATCGGCTCCTCCGGTGATGAACCAGCGGTTGCTTTTACTGAAGGTAAAGGGCCACGCCTGGCCGCGATGACCCGCGAGGGTGTGGAGCAACTTGCCCGTGCGCACATCCCAGACCAGGACCCTTCCATCCATCCCGCCCGTGGCCAGCAGGGCGAGGTCCTCGCTGAAGCTCGCGCCGTAGGATGGGCCGCCGTGGGAGCCGAGCACCCGTGTGGTCTGAGTCGTGAGATCCCGGAGCACGATCTCGCCGTTCGGCCGGGCAATGGCCAGCCAGCGGCCGTCCTGCGAAAGGAGGTAAGGATCGCGCCCCTCGAAGGCCTCGAACTGGCGCTCTTCACCCGTGGCCAGGTCGAGGCGGTGGCCGTTCCCCACGTAGTCGATGGCGACCAGGTGGCGATTGTCCGGTTCGAAGGCCGATGCAAAGATCATGTCCGGGAACGTTCGGCTCAAGAGGAGCGGGCTCGCCTGCAGCTTGCCCCACAGCACCCGGCCCGCGGCCGAGTCCGCGAGCTCGAGCGAGGCGCGCAGCTTGGCCCGCGCCTCGACCGGGCTGCCCTGGCCGAGCGCGATCCCGGCGCTGTCCCGGAGCACGTCCGCCTCGCGGGCCTCGGCCCTGCCCCGCTCCTGGACCGCGATCGCCTCCTGGCGCTGGGACTCCCGCATCTCGAGCCCCAGGACCAAGGCCACCGCGGCCAGGCCCAGGATGACCGCCAGGAGCGCGCCCCGCACGCGCCACGTCCGCCTGCGGGCCTTCTTCTTCCCGGCCTCCAGGAAGCGCGCCACCCGGGACGGCAGCTCGGTGGTGCAGTGGGCCGCGGCCTTGAGCGCCTCCCGCAGCGCGTCTCCCTGCCAGACCTCCTCTTCACGCTGCCCCCGCTTGACCCACAGCTCTGCGGCCTGCCCGACCTCGCTGAGGAAGACCAGTTCCTCGCGGCTCTCGTCGATCCAGCGCGCGTACCGCCCCCAAGCGACCACCAGGGACTCGTGCACCAGCTCGAGCTCCGCCTCGTCCGCGGTCTCGCTCTGCCGGGCCGCCACCAGGCGCGCCTCCACCAGCCGCCGGAGCACCGGCTCCGCGCCCAGCCCCAGCCCCTCCAGCAGGCGCTCGCGGGCCACCACCCGGCGGGTCCGCTCCCCGGTCACCAGGCGCAAGAGCAGGCTGCGGGCCAGGCCCACCTCCTGGGCGGTCATGCCGCCCAGCACCCCGTCCGCGTGCTGCGCCAGCGCGCCGGCCACCCCGCCCATCTCCTCGTACACCGCCCGCCGCAGGACCCGCCTCTCCCGGTCCCGGCGATCCCAGAGCTGCCTGCCGGCGAACTGCAGCAGCGGCAGCCCGGACACCTCCCCGCGAACCTCGGCCAGCATCTCGTCCGCCATGCGCGGGTCGTCGTAGGCGTAGCCCACCACCTCGAGCGGCCGGGTCAGGATCTCGCGCAGCGCCTCCGGCGGCGGGCTGTGCATGACCGTGAACTGCCCCAGCACCTCGCGCACGCCCGCGCCCTCGGCCAGCCGGCTGATGAACTCCTCGCGCATGGTGAACACGACCCGCACCGGCAGCTGCGGATCGTCGGCGGCCGCGCACAGCGCCTGCATGAAGGCCCGACGCACGTCCGGGTCCGGCACCAGGGTGTACAGCTCCTCGAGCTGGTCGACGAACAGCAGCACCTGGCTGCGGCGCCGGTCGGCCAGCCGGTGCAGGACCACGTTGAGGAGCTGCGGCGTGGCCCGGAGCTGCCGGGCCAGCAGCTCAGCGCTCAGCTCGCCCTCCTCGTGCGCGGCCGGCCCGGTGGCCTGCTGGCGGGCCGAGGCCACGCGCAGGGCCAGCGCCAGGAAGGGATCCCCGCCGGGCCTGAGCTGCAGCACCACCAGGGCGCCGCGCTCCCGCAGGCGCGGGATCAACCCGGCCTGCACGAAGCTGCTCTTGCCCGCCCCGGACGGCCCGACGATCGGCAGCACCGGCTGGCGCCGCAGCCGCTCCACGGCCGCCGCCACCTCGGCCTCCCGGCCGAAGAAGAAGTGCCGGTGGCTCTCGTCGAAGGCCAGCATGCCGCGGAAGGGGCTGTCCTCGTCGCCGGCGACCTCCCTGGCCCCGCGCAGGAACCGGCGCAGCTCGGCCAGCACCTCCCGGGCCGCCGGCCGCTGGCCGGGATCCTTCTGCAGGCACTGCCCGACCAGCCCGGAGAGCTCGGGCGGGCCCTCCAGCCTGGGCGCGGGCTCCGGGCCGCTGACCCGCAGGCCCAGCCGCAGCACGCTGTCCTCGTCGAACGGCCGGCGCCCAGCGAGCAGCTCGAACAGCATCACCCCCAGCGCCCACACGTCCGTGGCCTCGCTGGCCCCGCGCTCCGCCCACAGCTCGGGCGCCATGTAGGCCGGGGTGCCCTGGATCGCCGCGCTGTCCCGGCCAGGTGTCAGCGCCAGCATGGAGTCCGTGTTGGGGTCCTTGCGGGGCACCACGCTGGCCAGCCCGAAGTCCAGCACCCGGGTGCGCCCGTCCAGGCCGAGCATCACGTTCTCGGGCTTGAGATCGCGGTGCAGCACCCCGGCCGCGTGGGCCACCTGGAGCGCCTCGGCCACGGCCTCGGCGATGCGCACGGCCTCCGCCTGGCCCGGGCGCTCCTGCTCCAGGGCCTCCCGCAGGGTCTGACCCTCGAGGTACTCGAGTGCCACGTAGGGCCGGCCGTCGATCTCGCCCACGGCGTGGATGGTCACGATCGAGGGGTGGTTGAAGCGCGCGGTGGCGCGGGCCTCGAACAAGAAGCGCTCGAGCACCTCGCGGGTGCCGAGCGCCTCGGGCTTGACCACCTTGAGGGCAACCTTGCGGCCGAGCTTGGTGTCCCGGGCCAGGTACACCTCGCTCATCCCGCCCCGCCCCAGGAGCCGGATGATGCTGAAGTGATCGACCCGCGTGTCCGGCGGGAACAGCCAGGCTTCCTGCTTCATGGCGCCCGCCCCTGCCCATCAAGCGTGAGCAACCACAGATCGGAGGTTCTCTCGAAGCTTGAGTAGAAGATAGCCTTCCCGTCCCCTGTCACGGTGAATGATTCCAGGATGGACGGTGGCTTCAGCTCGATGATGATCCTGCTTCTTCCGGTGGCAACATCGAACAGCATCAGCGTGCTAGGGCCCTGGAACAGCACCCTGTTGCTGTCGGGAAGCCACTGCGGCCAGGTTCCAGGAAGGCCCGTGCGCCGCAGGGAGTTCTCCTCCAGGTCGACGAAGACGAGATAGCAGTCGGAGGAAGACTCGAGACACAAGTTCGCAGCCAGCTTCTTTCCGTCTGGAGACACATCGACAGGGTAGAGTGGCAAGGCGGGAGAATTCTCGAAAACCACTCTCTGAGCTTCGCGCACGGGCAACCCACCGGTCAGGCCGATGCGCATCAGGGACTTCTCTTCCTGCGAGAGGGCGAACAAGGCGAGTCCATCACCAGACCATGCTGGAGTCAGGAGGTCATGACCGAGGTCCGTCACCTGACTCATCCCGGTCCCATCCGGACGGATGGTCCACAGCTGGTAGCGCCCACCACGGTCCGAGTAGAAAGCGATCTTGCTTCCATCCGGAGAGAACACAGGACGCCTGTCCTTGAAGCCATCGCTGGTGATCAGTCTCCGCCCCGTGCCGTCGATCCGCACGACGGCAAGATCTTCATCGCTCGTGTCCGCGTCGCTCACGAACGCAAGGAACTCTTCGTCTGAGGACAAACTGAGGTGACAGAATCCACGGGCGCTCTCCATGAAGGAAACCGACGGGCCCACGAGCACTTCGGCTTCCGGATCGAAAGCCTGCTTCGTCAGGAAGAACTTGCTCTTGGGAACGAGCGCCGAGATCCCCAGGCCGTTGCGGGAGACCGCCAACTCCTGCATGGTGACCGTTCCCGTGGTGACCGCTCGAGGCGGCCCGCGCAGCGCGCCGCTCTCCTCGTCGATGGGAACCCTCCACAGGTTCACGACACCGGTTCGATTGGACAGGAAGTAGAGCGACCCGCCATCAGGTGCCCACACCGGATTCGTGTCCGAGGCGGTTTCCTGCGTCACGGCGACGGGGTGCCGGCCCTCCGGATCGATCGTCCAGATATCACGATTCCCTCCTTGCGTTGCTCCGAAAGCAATCCTGAAGCCGCGCGGCGAGGTATTTGGTTGGACGGCATCGCCCTCGGTGACTCGATGCTTTTCACCGCGGGTCAGGTCCAGGAGAAACAGCTCCGATCTTCCTGAGTGCTCGGTGCCCTCGCTGAAACTGGTCGCATAGACCACCGCCTTCCCATCCGGCATCCAGGTCGGGTTGAACGCCTTGTCGGCCACGCGGCGGACGTTCTCTCCCGTGACACCCATGAGGTACAGTCCGGGCTCGCCGTCCCGCGTTGAGGTGAAAGCGATCTGCGTGCCATCGGGAGAGAACGAGGGGGAGAAGTTATCGCCCTTCGTGTCCCCGGTCAGGTTGATCGCCCGCTCGCCAGCGACCCGTCGCAGGAAGATGTCCGACTTTCCAGACTCATCGCTGACGTAGGCGATGAAGGCGCCATCCGAGGAAATGGCTGGCTGGTGCTCGAAAGAAGGCGTGTCGGTGAGCTGCTTCAAAGTCGCCGTCACAGGAGCCGGGCTGGCGATGGGTTGTCCTGGTTCAGACTGCTCAGAGGATGTTGCACCGGAGCCCCTGACGACCAGGAAGGCGAGCAACGCGACGAGCGCCAGCAAACCGGCCAGTTGGATCAGCCGCCACTGGGTCTTCTTGCCGGCTGCGCTGGACGCGCTCAGGGCCTCCGGAATCGCCGTCGGCCCCGAGGGATGCTCGAGGGCCAGCACCGCGTCCCGCACCTCGATGGCCGAGGCGGGCCGATCCCTGGGCCGTTTGGCCAGCAGGCGCAGCAGCAGCCGCTCGAGCCCGGGCGCCACCTCGATCTTCGGGGTCAGGCTGGCGAGCGGCGGCGGGGGTTCGCTGACCGTCTTGAGCAGCAGACCGACCGGCGTGTCGGACTCGAAGGGCAGCCGCCCGGTCAGGCAGTGGTAGGCCACCACCCCCAGGCTGTAGAGGTCCGAGCGCGCGTCCAACTCGAGCCCCTGCGCCTGCTCCGGCGACATGTAGGCCGGCGTCCCGAACACCAGCCCGTGCTCGGTCTGGAACGGCTTCGCCGCCACCTTGGCGATGCCGAAGTCGATGACCTTGACCTCCTCCTGCTCCCCCACCTGGTCGAGGAAGAGGTTCCCCGGCTTGAGGTCGCGGTGGATGATCCCCTGCTGGTGCGCCTCGGCCAGCGCCTCGGCCACTTCGCGCACGATCCGCAGGGTGCGCCGCTCGGAGAGCGGCCCCTGCGCCAGGACCTTGTCCAGCGACTGCCCGTGCAGGAACTCCATCACCAGGAATAGCCGCCCGTCGGGCAGCCGGCCGAAGTCGAGCAGCTTGATGGTGTGCGGGTGCCTGAGCTTCGAGACGATCCTGGCCTCGGCCTCGAAGCGCGCGATCGCGTCTGGCAGGCTCCGGGCCGACAGGGCCAGCGGGTCGAGGACCTTGACCGCCACGTCGCGATCCACATTGAGCTGCCGGGCGCGAAAGACGGACCCTGCCCCGCCGTCGCCCACCGGCTCGAGGATCCGGTAGCGCCCGTCGAGGGTGACCCCCGCCAGAGATGGCGAGTCTTCCTGGACCACCGCGAACCCCTCCCCAGAACGACCGAACCCGGCGCCAGCGTCAGGCGGAGTACATCACGGGGTCATGGACCGGTCAACCAGGCCATCCACTGCAAGAGGCCGGCACCCGGGCAGCGGAATTTTTTGTCCTCGCCGCGGGGCTGCCAGCGTATTCCCTCCTGGTGGGAAGGGGCAGCTGACGACCTTCACGACCCGGACCCGGGGCACCCCCGCGCTGGACCGGGAACAGAGGAGGCTCCACATGCTGAGGTCCACGGCCCTGATGGCGCTCCTGGCGGTCTGCCTGTTCGCCCTGACCGGCTGCCCCGACGAATCCAGCGGCTGCCAGGACTGGTGCGAGGGCTCGGGCCTGCAACGCTGCGCGGGCACGGTGCTGCAGACCTGCGCACGGGGCGATGACGGCTGCCTGTACTGGAGCGACACCACCTTCTGCGCCGACCAGGGGCAGGAGTGCGACGACTCCGGCGCCGAGCCCGTCTGCGCGGGCACGTGCACGCCGGACTGCGCCGGCAAGGCGTGCGGGAGCGACGGCTGCGACGGCTCGTGCGGCGACTGCACCGCCCCCGAGGTCTGCAACGCCTCCGGCCAGTGCGAGCCGTGCACCCCGGACTGCGCCGGCAAGGCGTGCGGCGACGACGGCTGCAACGGCTCGTGCGGGGAGTGCACCGCGCCCGACTCCTGCGGCGGCGGCGGGACCCCGGACGCCTGCGGCTGCACCGTGGACTGCACGGGCAAGGCCTGCGGGGACGACGGCTGCGGCGGCTCGTGCGGCGCCTGCAACGGCCCCGACGTCTGCGACGGGGCCGGTCAGTGCTGCACCCCGGACTGCGCCGGCAAGGCGTGCGGCGACGACGGCTGCGACGGTTCGTGCGGGGAGTGCACCGCGCCCGAGATCTGCGGGGGCGGCGGGACGCCGGGCGTGTGCGCCTGCGATCCCGCGACCTGCGAGAGCGTGGCCAGGAACTGCGGCGTGATGCTCGACGGCTGCGGCGGCACCCAGGACTGCGGGACCTGCGCCGCCCCGGACGAGTGCGGCGGCGGGGGCACACCGAACGTGTGCGGCCAGGGGACGTGCACGCCCGCCTCGTGCGCGGATCTCGGCTATGAATGCGACCCCGCCTCGGACGGCTGCGCCGACGTCCTGGATTGCGGCAATTGCCCTGGCCACCAGGTGTGCGCCGACCACGTGTGCACCTAGCGCACCTCCTGGCCCGGGCCTGGAGTGCGCGCAGCTTCCCCCTCGTGGCCCTCCGTGAGAGCTGGTCCTCCTGGATCTCCCCTGAGAGATGTCCTTTCGGAGAGTTCTCCCTCCTCCCCGCGCAGCGGCCAATGACATCTCTTCTTGTCTTTGAGGACTACCGGTCCCATCCCGGGGGGGGCTGGGAGTAGCCGTCGTCGGGGGGCGGGGGCGGGGGCGGGCGATCGCCGGGCAGCACCAGGGGGCCGGGGCCCGGCCCGCACAGGTGGGTGAGCCCCTTGCGGCACAGCGCGTCCGCGCGGTCGTAGCGCAGCTCCAGGCGCGCCGCCGGCCGGCCCGAGGCGCGCTCGAAGGTGGTGGCGTAGGCCTCCGAGCCCCGCCGCTCGCCGAAGCCCGTGCCCAGCCCGGCCTCGGCCTCGCCCGCGGCCCTGGCGTCGCCCCGGGCCGCGGCGCGATCGGCCGGGCCCAGCATGCGCTCCTCGCGCGGGGCCTGGCCCGGCAACACGAGCGGCGGGCGCGGCTCCTCGGGCGGACGCTCCTCCTCGAACACCGCGACCTTCACCACGCCGAGCTCGGCCGGATCCCCGCCCATGCGGCTCGCGTAGGCGTCCTCGGGGTAGGTGAAGCGGAAGGCCGCCACCTCGGCCATGGACAGGCGCCAGCCGTCGACGTCGGCCACCGACCAGGGCGCCAGCACGTAGCCGCGCTTGCCGTCGTCGGCGGGCTGGCCGTCCACCGCGTCGCGCCCGTCCACGCTGACCACCACCTCGATGCGCCGCGCGGTGCGGTTGTGGAGCCGGAGCACGTAGCGCTCGCCCGGCCGGCCCTCCACCCAGGAGCGGCCGTCGAGCTCGAACACCGGCAGCGCGGCCCCGTCGACCAGGAGGTCCACCCCGAAGGAGCCCTCGTCCCCTGCCCCGCCCCACCAGTTCTTGCCGCCCGAGGCGCAGCCCGCCATGGCCGTCAGACCGAGGATCAACACCCCGGAAACGAAGGACTTGGTCAGGATTTGCACGTCCATTCCTCCTCGCGTGAGGACCCACCCCTGGATACGGACGAGGCGGCCCGGGGGTCTACCCGGGCCGGGCGGGGCGGCCGCCCCGGCTCAGGGGCACTGCTCGAGGCGCAGCCACTGGGCGCGCTCCCAGGCGGACATCTCCACGTACAGGTCCCACTTGAGATCGGACCCGCTCAGGCACCCGCCCTGGGGCTCGCCGGTCAGCGTGTCCACGAGCTGGTAGCGCGTGCCGTCGCGGATGGAGAGCGTCCGGGCCAGGTCGGCGGGGAGGTAGTAGGACTGGGCCACGTCCTGGGCCCACAGGTTGTGGAACACGAACACCACGTTGGCGTCGCTGGACCACTTCACCTGGGCGAAGATGCGCGGATCGGGCTCGCCGTCCGTGTCGCGCGTGCCCAGGAAACGGTAGCCGGGCGCGCGCAGCGCCCGGTTCTCGTCCGCCAGCCGGGTGACGATCAAGTTGCGGTAGAAGGCCACGAGCTCCTCGGCGTCAAGGCGGTGCTGATCGGTGCCCTCGAAGCGCGAGCGCAGGTAGTCCGACTTGCGGAAGGCCAGCCCGTAGGGCTCGCCCAGCTCCTGGCCCATGAGCAGCATGGGCGTGGACCAGGTGGTCAGCCCGACGCCCCAGAAGCCGGCGCCGGTCCACGCGTCGAAGCCGGTGCCGTCCACCAGGCGGTGCTCGTCGTGGGTCTCCAGCGCGGTCATCACGAAGGTGTGGCCGTTGAAGCGGTTCATGTTGGCCACCACGTCCTGCACGTGCTGGGCGTCCTTGGTGACCCCGCCGCGGCCGCACATGTCGTGCACGTAGCCCTCGGTCATGATGTCCACGACCTTGTTCATGCCCTGCTGATCAAAGAACTCCTCGGCCAGGAACACCGGCCGCGCCTGGCCGCGCCGGTAGGCGTAGTAGTCCACCTTGGAGACGACGTAGTCCCACATGTCCGGGCTGATGCCGCTGCGAGAGTCCGTGGTGTGGTCCAGGCGGAAGGCGTCCACGCCCTGCGCGGCCCAGTAGTTCATCACCCGGAACAGGTACTCGCGGTTGCGCGCGTACTCGTGCTCGTGGGCGACGTTCTCGCCGTGCAGGAACAGGAACTTCACGTCCCGCCAGTCGGTCATGAGGTTGTCCCCGAGCTGCGTGGACGGGTTGAAGCTGTCGGCCCCCTGGTAGAAGCCGGGCAGGGCCGCCTCCAGGAAGGGCTGGTCGCAGGGGAAGCGCTCGCGCTCCCAGTCCAGCGCCTCGCGCCACATGACGAAGGCCCGCACCCGCCCCAGGCCCGCCAGCCCGGGGCAGCGCGCGTCGAGGGCCGCCAGCTCGTCGCGGGCCTCGAAGTCGCGGGACACGAGCTCGTCGAGCGCGGCCTCGCTGTCCAGCAGCTCGGGCTCGAGCAGCGCCTCGTCGAACGTGGTGGCGAAGCCCCACAGCCGGTCCAGATCCTCCCCGTCCGCGATGCGGGCGCGGACGGAGCGGTGGCCCAGGGTGTCGTACATCACGTAGTTGTGCCCGAAGTGGTTGAAGGCCAGGTCGAGCATCACCTTCATGCCGCGGCCGTGGGCCTCGGCGAGCACCGCCCGGAAGGCGTCGTCGCCGAAGCAGGGCTCGGCCGAGTGCTCGTCGCGGCCGTCCAGCGCGCAGCTGGCCGACAGGCTGCCCCGCACGTGGAAGTAGTCGCGCACGGCGTAGGGCGAGCCCAGGTTGTCGCAGGCCGCCGGGAGGTCCCAGGCGTCGTTGTTGGGGAACAGCGGCATGAACCAGATCGTGTTGGCCCCGACCTTCTCGTCGATGTAGCGGACCGTGATGCCCGCGTGGAAGTCGTCCGTGTCCTCGAGCAGGTCGTCCAGGGTGCCCAGCTTGATGGCCTCGAGCTCGGGCAGGTCGGAGCAGGTCTCGCCCTCGGCCCGGTAGACCACCTCGGGGGCGATCTTGGCCGCGCAGGCCTGCCGCTGCCAGCTCGCGCCCACGGCCGGATCGCAGGCGTTGGCCGTGCGGGCCTGCACCTCGTAGAGCACCATGCTGGCCGCGGCCTGGTTCAGCTCGTTGTACAGGGAGGGATCGTCGCACTTGCCGCCGTCGCAGCCGCCGTCCGGATCACCGCTGCCCACGGTCGTCCCGCACCCGGCCAGGAACGCGAGGGCGACCACCGCCGCACCACCCAGGAGCATCCGCATGCCGACCTCCAACGTCTCTGGCCCAGAAAATCCAGCCAGGCAGGGCGTTTTCTAGCACGCCTGACGCGGCCGGACAAGGGGAAAGTGGTCAGAGGTAGGATAACTGCCTACGGAGGAAGGGGCTCTCCGGCCTTGACCTTGGCGGTCAGCTCCTCCGCTAGATCGTCCAGGTACTTGTTCCCGTTCTTCTTTTGTTCATCCGTGAAGCCCTTGCCCTCGATCGGGGTGCCCTTCGCGAGCTGGAGCGCGGCCAGGGCCTCCTCCTTCTTGCCGAGGAGGTAGAGCATGCTGCCCTTCGCGATCAGGTTCTCCTTGAGGGGCGGCGCCTCGGCCTTGGCCGCGATCAGCCGTTCGGCGGCGGCCAGCGCCCGCTCGCGGGCCGCGCGGGCCAGCTCCGGCTTCCCCGACAGCTCCAGGTGGTAGCCGGCCATGCGGTGGAAGCGGGCCCAGAAGGCGTCGTCCCTGCCCAGGACCGTGTAGGCGGCCTCGGCCAGCGGGAGCCGGTAGGCCATGGGCACCTCCCAGTACTCCTTCAGGGCCGGCTGCTCCGCCTTCAGCCTGGCCACGGCGGCGCGCACCGCCTCGAGCTTGTCCGCGGGGAGCGCCTTGAAGTCCCCCATGAGCAGGCTGAGGTGGCACTTCGGGCAGAAGTAGAGCACCCGCGGATCGGTCATGGGCCAGTAGAGGAGCTGCAGCTTGGAGGGCCACTGGTACACGTAGCTCCCGTAGGAAGCGATCTCCTGGACCGCCACCTCGGCCCCGCAGGCCGGGCACTTCTGCTTGGAGTCCCCCCAGGTGGTGGCGGCCACGGTGGCGGCCAGGGTCAGGCAGGCGGTCATCGCCAGGGCGGTCAGCGCGCGCTTCATGGATCACCTCCTCCAGCCAGAGACGACGGAGCCAGCTTACGGGTTCCCCCGGAAATGCGCTAGAGTGGGAGGCGCACGGGAGGCGCGGGAGGTCTTGCCATGACCCTGCAGCGAACGCTCACCCTGGCCGCGGCGGCGCTGGCGCTCGGCGGCTGGCTCCTCGCGGGCTGCCTGGAGTACGAGAACGCCCTCCCCGGCGGGCTCGAGCCCGACGGCCGGGACGGCGAGGAGGAGGTCACCGGCGACGACGGTGACCACGATCCGGGCGACTGCTGCGGGGTGGATGACGGCGGCTGGCGACCCTGCGCCGGACACGAGGACTGCCGGCCCGAGCAGCGCTGCCTCGACGGCCTGTGCGTCGACGATCCCCCGCCCTGCGGCGACGCTCCGCCCGCGCCGGACTGCGACTCGGACCTCGAGCGTCAGCCGTGCGTGCGGCAGGGCGGCGAATGGCAGTGCTCCGGCCTGGATCCGGGCTGGTGCGCGTGCGTGTGCCCCTCGGGCGACGCGGGCTGCGCCTGCTGGGCGCCCTGGCACTGCCAGGGTTACTGCGCCGCGGAGGACAACTCGGCCGGCTGCCCGGAGCTGCAGATCGGCCGGTGCGGGCCGGACCTCGTCTTCGCCCCCATGGGCTGCAACTGCATCGCCTTCGAGGGCACCACCTTCTCGAGCCTGTGCGTCGACTGAGATCGTTCCTCACCGTCCGCGCGGAGGGTGCATGGGTCAGGGTGTGGACAGGCTGAGCTGGGTGGTGGCGCCGCGGGAGCTGCCCGCCGTGCCCGCCGAAGGGCGCCTGGCGCTGGTGGATGTGGCCTTCGCCAACAAGGACAACTACGAGCTGCACACCCGCCCGTTCATCGAGCGGGCCGGCGCGCGGCTGGTGGCCTGGATCGATCACCACGAGCACCCGGCCTGGACGGCCTTCGAGCGCGACCCGCGCTTCGTGCTGGCGCCGCGGCGGCGGGCCCGCGCCTGCCCTGAGCTCATCACCCCGCCCGTGGTCGCGCGGCTCGGCCCCTTCGAGCACCTGCTGGCCCACGCGGACTTCGACGGGCTGATGAGCGCGGTGAAGCTGCTCGGCGGCGGGCAGCCCCCCTACCCCGAGGCCGACGAGGACGCGCGCGCGGTCGACTCCCCGGGGCGCGGCTTCCGCCTGTCCGCGCGGGGCCAGCGTCTGGCCCGGGCCATGGATCAGGCCAGCGTGGAGCGGGGGGCCGCGCGCCTGGCGCTGTACACCGCGCTGGCCGGGGCGCTGCTCGCGGGTGCGGAGCCCCCGGCGCTCACGCGCGACCTGGACGGCCTGGCCGCGGCGCTCGAGGCCGAGGAGCCGCGGCTGCTGGCGCTCGCCGACCAGGCCACCCGCCCCCACCCCGACCTGCTGCTGCTCGAGAGCGCCCGCGCCCTGCACCCGGTCCACCGCAAGCTGGTCATGTGCGAGCTGGAGGCCCGCGCCAGGGTGGGGGTGGTGAGCGAGCCGGGCTGGATCTCGGTCGGCACCTTCCGCGACGAGGACGCGGACGGGCTCGACCTCGGCCAGCTCCGCGGCCTGGACTGCATCGCCGGCTACGCCTGGGGCCGCTCGCCCGTGGCGCAGGTGGTGGCCGAGCTCACCCGGATGCTCCGGCGCTGAGCCTCTGCCCGGAACCTGTCTGCCCCGAAGACATCCAAGCCTTCCGTCGACCGGCGTGATCCACTTGCTCCTGGAGGGCCGCATGCCATCCCTGGGCGATCTCCGATTCCCGTCCTTGCTGTCCTTGCTGTTCCTGGGCCCCCTGGCCCCGGCCGCCCGGGCAGACACCCTGACCTCCACCCGGGGCGAGCCGGTCGTGGAGACGCGCCACCTGGTGCGCGCCCGGTTCGAGCCGGGGCTGGCCACCCTGCGGGTGGAGCGCGTCTTCCAGAACTGCGGGCGCGTGGCGGATCAGGCCGAGCTCCGCATCGAGCTGCCGCGCGGGGCCGCGGCCGTGGGTCTGCGCATCCGCGGGGCCCGGGAGTGGTACGAGGGCCAGCTCATGGAGTCCCGCATGGCGGCCGTGGTGTACGAGTCGCTGACCGGCTTCGGCCCCTGGCCGACCCGCGATCCGGCCCTGCTGTTCTGGATCGAGCCGGGCGAGCTCGGCCTGTCGGTGTTCCCCGTGCCGCCCGGCGGAGAGGCGGTCGTGGAGTACACGCTGCTCGCGCCCCTGCCCTACCGCGCCGGCCGGCACGTGCTGTTCTACCCGGCCGTGGCGCGCCAGGCCGAGCTCGCGCGGCCCAGCCTGATCCTGGAGGGCGCCCGCCCAGGCGCGAGGCTCGAGGTCGACGGCCGTCCGGCTCGCGCCGGCGCGCTCCTCGAGCTGGGCCGCCGGCAGCTCGCCGGGGATGGGCCCGGCCAGGAGGACGTGGACGGCTGCGACGAGGAGGACGAGGCCCTCTGCCCGACCGAGGGCGCGGCCCGCCTCGAGCTCGAGGCCCCTCCGGTGGACGTCCTGGGCGCGCGCTACGGGCTCTCCCGTCTGGCCGACGGGCGGGCGGTCGTGCGCCTGGAGATCGACGCCGGGGTGCCGCTCCGGCCCGCGCCCCGGGGGGCCAGCGTGGTGTTCGTGCTGGACGCCTCGAGATCCTTCCGGCGCGAGGGGCTGCTGGCCGCCCTGCAGCTCGTCGAGGCCTACGCCGCGCACCTGCCGGACGCCCGCTTCGAGGTGGTGCTGTTCCACCGCCGGGCCGAGCGCCTGCTCGTCGGCGACCAGGCCTTCACCCCGGCGCCGCGCCTGGAGGCCGCGCTGAAGCAGGCGGCCGCGGTGCCCGGGCGGCTCGAGGTCCAGAACGGCAGCCACCTGGAGGCGGGCCTCGGGCTGGCGGCGGAGCTGCTGCGCGGCCGGCGCGGACCCAGGCGCATCGTGGCCGTGACCGACGGCCGCATGCGCACCCGCTACGAGGACGCCTGGTCGGACCAGGCCCTGGCCCCGCTCGGCAAGCGGGCGCTGCTGCACGTGGTCGAGCTCGTGCCCGGCCAGGAGGGGGACGAGGCCGAGCTGAGCCGGGAGGATGACGCCTTGCTGGCCCCGCTGGCCCTCGCGCGCGGTGGCATCCTGGCCACGCTGGACCAGGGCTGCACCCGGAGGGACTACGCCCTGGCCAGCCTCGAGCTGGTGCGGCCCGTGCGCCTGGACGGGTTCCGGGTGCTCGGCCGGCAGCGCGGGGCAGAGATCGAGCTGGAGGGGCTGGAGGTCCCCCCCACCCTGGACGAGGGCACCCAGCTCCGCTACATGGAGCTGAGCGGCTCCGCGCCGGACTTCGTGGTGGTCGAGGGCCGCCTGTGGGCCGAGCCGTTCAGCCGGGTGGTGCCCGCGGAGGCGCGCTTCAGCGAGCGGGTGGTGCCCGCCCTGGTGATCGGCAGCGAGCTCGTGGACGACCTGGACGAGCTCGCCCAGCTCCGCCTGGCCACCGCGGCCGGGGCGGTCTCGCCGCAGACCTCCTACCTGAGCATCGAGCCCGGCGCGCGGCCGTCCCTGGAGGGCCTGGAGCGGGGGGAGCGAAGCGGCGTGAGCGGCATGGGCGCCAGGGGCTCCGCCGGCGTGTCGGTCGGCGCGGCCAGCGCCAGCAAGAAGCCCGATCTCACGGGCGAGCTGACCCGGCTGGCCCGGCAGGCCACCCGGGACTGCTTCCAGGGGGAGGCCGCGGAGGACCGGCTGACGGTCAGCCTGGAGGTCACCCTGGACGAGCTGGTGGACGTGTTCCTGCCCGAACCCGACCAGGCCGGCGCGCCCCTGCGCCGCTGCGTGGAGGAGGCCCTGTGGGCCCTGGACCTGCCCGACAGCTTCGACCAGCCTCGGGTGCAGGTGACGCTCGGGCTCGGCGCGACCTGAGGGGTGTACAGGCGGGGGCCATCCGGCTACCATGGGTCCCGGCGCGCGGAACGCAGGCGCGCCCGGCCGCGGCGCATGGGTGCCAGGCGTCGCGCGCCGGTGGAGGGGGACATGATCGCCCACGCCGAGCTGGTCACGCTGATCCTCGGGCTCGCCCTGGCGGCCTTCCTGATCTTCAACCGGGACCGGCTGCGGCGGCTGCCGGGCTGGGGCTGGCTCACGGCGGCCATCGGCTCGATGCTGCTCGCCTGGATCGCCACCATCGTCGAGGGCTTCCTGGCGCACGACCTGTTCAACCACCTCGAGCACCTCACCTACGCCGCGGCCGCGGTGTTCCTGGCCGGGTGGGTCTGGCGCGGGCACAGGGCGGTCCGGCCATGATCATCGTGGCGAGCGACGCGCTGGCCCTGCTGACCGCGCTGGCCGCGGCGCTCGGCCTGCTCACCCTGGCCCGCCGGGCCCTGCCCGGCGACGTCCGCCTGCTGCTGCTGGCCTCGACCGCGCTGCTCGCCTTCCTGGCGCTCAGCAACACCCTGGAGTGGTCCGGCTGGAGCGGGCACCTGGACCCGTACGAGGACCAGGCCGAGATGCTGCTGCCGGTGCTGCTGCTGGCCTCCTTCTACGCGTGGTTCCAGCGCCAGCAGGCCCAGGAGCGCCAGGAGCTCCAGGCGCGCGCGTTGCAGGCCCAGAAGCTGGAGAGCCTGGGGCTGCTGGCCGGCGGCATCGCCCACGACTTCAACAACCTGCTGCTGGCCATGCTGGGCAACGCCGACCTCGCCCTGCAGGAGGCCGCGCCCGGCTCGGAGCAGCGCCGCTGCCTGGAGGACGTGCTCCGGGCCGGCCGGCGGGCGGCCGAGCTGACGGGCCAGATGCTGGCCTACGCCGGCCGCGGCCGCCTGGCCATGGCGCGCCTCCACCTGCAGGCCGTGGTGGAGGAGATGCTCGGCCTGCTGCGCTCCTCCATCTCCAAGAAGGCCGAGCTGCACCTCGAGTTCAGCCCGGGCCTGCCGCCCGTGGACGCGGACGCGACCCAGCTGCGGCAGGTGGTGATGAACCTGTTGACCAACGCCTCCGAGGCGCTGGAGGGCAAGCCCGGGGGCCTGTGGTTGCGCACGGGGCGGGTGAGCCTCGAGGCCGGGCACGGCCGCCGCGCGGGCGCACCCGCCCAGATGCCCGAGCCCTTGCCCCCCGGCGACTACGTCTTCCTCGAGGTGGAGGACACGGGCGTGGGCATGGACACGGCTCACCAGGCCCGCATCTTCGAGCCGTTCTTCACCACCAAGTTCACCGGCCGGGGGCTGGGGCTGGCGGCCACGCTGGGTATCGCGCGCGGTCACGGCGGGGCGATCGAGGTGGACAGCGCGCCCGGGCGCGGCACCCGGATGCGCGTGCTGTTGCCCCCGGCCAGCCAGGCTCCGGCGGTCCTGCTCCAGGCGTCGCCACCCACGCCCGCCGCCACGGTCCGGTGCCAGCCGGGGGGCCTGGTGCTGGTCATCGACGACGAGGCCCAGGTGCTCCAGGTGACCCGGCTGATGCTCGAGCGCCTGGGCTACCGGGTGCTGGAGGCCGCGGACGGCCAGGCCGGGCTGCGCGCCTTCCGCGAGCACGCCGCCGAGCTGTGCCTGGTGCTCCTGGACCTCACCCTGCCGGGCGAGGACGGCGACGCCGTCTTCGGCAAGCTGCGCGAGATCCGGCCGGAGGTGGCGGTGGTGGCCACCAGCGGTCTCAGCCAGGGTGAGGTGCTGGCGCGCTTCCCCGCGCCGGGCCCGGCCGCCTTCCTGCAGAAGCCCTACCGGCTCGAGCAGCTAGCCGAGCTCGTCGGGACCCTGGCCGGCGGGACCGGGGACTGAACCCCGCCCTCGGCGCCTGGGCTCGGGCCGCGCCTCCATCCAGGAGCCGAAGTCCAGCTCGCGGATGTCCGCGCCCTCGAAGGTCACCCGGAGGTAGTTGCGGAAGCCCGAGGCCAGGCCGCCCGGCTCGCGGCCCGACAGGATCGGGGCCCAGGTGCCGGTGTCCACGAACACCACGCCCCGGGCGATGGGCAGCAGGCGCGGCACGTGGTCGTGGCCCATGCTCACGATGCGGGCCGGCAGCAGCGCGGAGATCTGGCGCGCCACCAGGGGCGCCTCGCTCTCGATGCTGAAGATGGTCTTGCCGTGGGCCAGGGCCTCGTACAGCAGGTACACGAGCGGGAAGCAGGTCAGCGGCACCATCAGCTTCACCCACAGCGGGATGGGCACCAGGGCGAGCGCCACGGTGCCGCCCACCATCAGCAGGGCCAGCACCAGCCGGTCGATCCAGAACTCGCGCGCCACGCGGAAGAAGCGGTTGGTGATGGGCGGCTGCTGCAGGGCGAGCAGGCGCTCCAGCACCTCGACCGGCAGGCCGGAGCGCTGGCCGGCCGCGGCCAGGCTGTCAGGGCAGGTGCGCGGCTGGCCGAGCTGGCGCTTCTTGATGTGCAGCAGTTTCCCCATGACCACGAGGCTGCCCCACAGCCAGGGAAAGAACAGCGAGCGCCGCGAGAAGGCGTACTTCGTCAGCCAGTGCCAGAAGTAGGAGAACAGGTCCAGGATGAAGTCCGCGGCGAAGGGGTTGAAGAAGCCCATCTGGGTCATCAGGTAGCGGTTCGACAGGTTGCCCATGGGCAGCGCCAGCATGGGCCCCTCGCGGCCCTCGACCGTGGGGCACAGCGGATTCTTGAAGGAGCTGTAGTAGTCGTACTGCTCGCCGTGCTCGACGTACACCTCGCCCGGCTGGTAGTAGAACCAGGGCTCGAACTGCAGCCGCGCGAGGTCGAGCTCGCCGCCGGCCGCCGCCCGCAGCGCCTGGCACAGCACGGCCCGGACCGGCTCGAAGTGCAGCTCCCGGTCGTGGTTCCCCAGCACGTACACCACCCGCCAGCCGCGCGCGAGCGCGCCGGCCAGGGCCTGGACGAAGCCCGGGTGGGCCGCCAGGATGCGCTCGGCCTTCCAGGCCGACTTCACCGCGGTCGAGCGCAGGCCGCGCTTGCGCTCGCTGCGGGACACGGGCCAGGGCGGCTCGGCGGGCACCGCGGTCACCAGGTCGAAGTCCAGCACGTCGCCGTTGAGCACCAGCACCTGCTCGTCCCCGTCCCCGGCGCGGCCGCCGAAGTCGGCCAGCAGCTCGGCGAACTCGCGGTCGAAGGTGTAGCGGCTGCTCTTGTGGGCCATCCAGCCGTCGGGGTGATCCTCGGGGTCGAACAGGTGGAGATCGGAGACGATCAGGTAACGCCTGGCCAACGCCGTGCCTCCCGCGGATGCCCGCCCTGGGGGGATCATCGCCCGGAACCGACCGGGCGGCAAAAATCCGGCCGTCGCCGGGCTTGACCCGGGGCCGCGCCCTGTGCTCGACTCGCATCGAACGGGGAAGTCCCTCACGGAGGTGGGCCCATGAAGAGCTTGGCCATGGCGGCGGTGGTGCTCGCGCTGGGCGCGGGCCTGGGCGCGTGCGGCGACGTCAACTACCCCAGCGTCAGCTCGGTCGAGGTGCTCCAGGGCGAGGTGGTGATCTCCACCATCGAGCCCAAGTCCGGCTCGGAGACCACCATCCAGGACGACGTCCCGGTGGACGCGATCTTCCGCATCCACTTCGACGAGCCCATGGATCTGAACACGGCCACGGACAAGATCGTGGTGCGCGAGAACCCCGGCGAGAGCGTGCCGGTGACGCTCGGCGCCCGCCTGGAGGTGGTCACCGCCACCCCGCAGCGCGCCCTCACGGGCGGCCTCAACCACGTGCTGGACATCGACTCGGGCATCGACGACACCAGCGGCAACCCCACCGTGCGCAGCTACGTGATCAACTTCTACACCGCCCCGTGAGGCCGGCGCAGGGAGAGAGCCTCTCGGCCGCACCGCACCCATGCCACCGACCCTCCGGGACATCTCCTGGCCGCTCGCGGCCGGCCTGCTGACCTACCCGGGCAACCCGCCCTTCACCCGCACGCGCGTGGCGCGGGTCGAGCAGGACGGCTACGCGCTGGAGGCCCTGTCGCTCTCCAGCCACACCGGCACCCACCTGGACGCCCCGGCCCACTTCGTGCCGGGCGGCCCGGGCGTGGACCTGATCCCGCCCGCGGCGCTGTGCGGCCAGGCCCTGGTGCTCGACGCCCGGCCGGCGGGCAAGCGCATCGGCGCGGACTTCCTGCGCCGGGCCCGGCTGGGCGAGGCGGAGCGGCTGCTCTTGCGCACGCTGAACGAGGACCTGCTGCCCGCCACCTGGGCCGAGGACCACGCCGCGCTCACGGCCGAGGGGGCGGCCTTCCTGCGGGCCGAGAGCCGCGTGCGCCTGGTGGGCATCGACTACCTGAGCATCGAGGCCGGGGGCGCGCCGGACTACCCGGTGCACCGCGCGCTGCTGGCCCAGGAGCCGCCCATCTACGTGCTGGAGTGCCTGGATCTGCGGGGGGTGACGCCGGGCCGCCACGAGCTGTGGTGCCTGCCGCTGCGCCTGCCGGGCTGCGACGGCTCGCCGGCCCGGGCCGTGCTGCGCGGCCCGCTCGACCCCGGGGGCGGCCGATGATCACCACCATCGTCCAGGACTACATCGACGCGGCCGCGGCCCTCGGCCAGGAGGCCTTCTGCCAGCAGCTCCCGGCGCCGGTGCTGATCACCGCGCTGCCGCTGCTGGAGCGCTCCTTCCAGGCCGCGCCCACCCACATGCTGGCCGAGGAGGACCAGCTCTCCGCCCGCAACAGCCGCGCGCGCCTCGATCACCGCTCGACCGTGTTCGAGCTGCGGCCGGCGGCGCCCCGGCGCGCCCCGCAGATCTCCATCGGCCGCGCGGAGGAGAACGACGTCGTCATCCAGGACGAGACGGTCTCCACCCGGCACGCGCTGTTCCTGCCCGGCCCGGCCGGCGGCGGGCCGGCCATCCAGGACATCGAGTCCACCAACGGCACCCGGGTGAACGACGCGACCATCATCCCCATGCGGGTGGTGAAGCTGCGCGACGGCGACCTGGTGAGCTTCGGCGACGCGACCTTCTTCTACTACTCCCCGGCCGGGCTGTGGACGGCCCTGCGCAAGCTGCTCCGGGATTGAAGATCGTGCGGCGTGCGGCGCAGCGGAGCGAGCGAGGCTCTCGAGCGCAGCGGAACGAGCGAACGAAGTGAGCGAAGTGGAGCAGTCCCCGAAGGGGAACGCGGAGCAGCCCAGCGAAGCTGGGTGCGGCGTGCGAAGTGAAAGACTGTTCCTAGTTCCTAGTTCCTGGTTCCACCCCTTTCGTTCCTGGCTCCACCCCTTAAAGCATGCCTGAGTGATCCACACACGAAGGGTCACCTAACGTTCTCACCGCGCGGAGCGCGGCCAACTCCTCTTCTCCTTGTCCTCGACGTGGGGGCCGGGTTCGGCTAGCCTGGGCGGCATGGCGAAGAACCCGAAGCGCGACGCCGGCTCCTGGAGCCTCACCACCTGGCTGGTCGCCATCCTGCTGGTGATCGGCATCGGGGCCGGGGCGCGCTTCGCCTGGCCGCACCTGCGGCCCATGTTCGAGGGCGCCACCGGCGGGCTCGGGGCGAGCGTGGGGCTGCGCCTGAACCGGGGCGGGCGCCTCCTGTCCCCGGGCGGCCCGCTCGGCGCGGAGCTGGCCCTGGCCGGCGACGTGCCCGCCTTCCAGGTGACGGGCGTGGACCTGCCCTTCCTGTCCATGCGCCTGTGCTCCCCGGGCGCGACCGGCGCGCGCTGCGAGCCCCTGCTGCACGGGCCGACCCCGGGTCCGGCCGCCTGGGTGAGCTCGCAGGCGCAGCTCCTGGCGGGCGACAACCGCCTGGAGCTCGTGGCCTGCCCGGACCAGGCCGCGCTCGGCCTGGCCGTGGCCGCCCCGGACCGCCCGCCGCCCGGCTGCCGCGCGGCCAGCGTCGAGCTCGAGGTCCGGCCCTGACCTGCCGGGGCGCTCAGCGCAGGAAGTAGCCGCCAGGGGTCTGTTCGGCGTCGGTGGTGAGGTTCAACCCGAGGCGGCGGATGCCGACCTGGTCGCCCTGGGTGGGGATGTGGGTCATGTGCATCTCGCAGCCGCGCAGGCTGCGCAGGGCCTTCAGCCCGGCCCCGGCGGCCGGGTTGCTGTTGGCGGACACCGCCAGCGCGATCAGCAGCTCGCTCACGTCCAGGCTCTAGGCCACCTGGCCGAGCGCCTCCTGCTTGAGGTGGGCGAGATCCCGCACGATGGCCGGGGGCAGGAGATCGATGCTGTCGGGGATGCCGGCCAGCGTCTTGATGGCGTTCAGCACCGCGGCCGAGCCCGAGTGCATGAGCGGCGAGTTCTTGCCGCTGACCACGGCCCCCGTGGGCAGCTCGATGGCCGCGCCGCAGTAGACCCCCAGGTGGCCCTTGCCGTGCGCCTCGGCCTGGCGGGCCGCGTCGCGGGCCGGCGGCACCACCCTGCGGTCCTCGGGCTTCGCCCCCACCCGCCCCAGCAGCCGCTTGACCCGCTCCAGGGAGCTCTTCTCCTCCACCCCCACGGTGTGCTCCCAGTGGTGGCGGTAGTAGCGCCGGATGATCTCCTGGCGGGCGGCCTCGCGCACCACCCCGTCGTCGACGATGCCGTCGGCGGCCCGGTTGACCCCCATGTCGGTGGGCGACTGGTAGTGTGGCATGCGCCCGCCCCCGCCCAGGATGCGGCCGACGATGGACTGCAGGATCGGGAAGTTCTCCACGTCGCGGTTGTAGTTGACCGCGGTCACCCCGTAGGCCGTCAGGTGGAAGGGATCGACCATGTTGAAGTCGCCCAGATCCGCGGTGGCCGCCTCGTAGGCGAGGTTGACCGGGTGGTCCACGGCCAGGCACCAGATGGGGAAGGTCTCGAACTTGGCGAAGCCCGCCTGCCGCCCGGCGCGCTGGTCGTGGTAGAGCTGCGATAGCCCGGTGGCCATCTTGCCGCTGCCCGGGCCGGCCCCGGTGATCACCACCACGGGCTTGGCGGTCTCGATGTAGGCGTTCTTGCCGTAGCCCTCGTCGGACACGATCAGATCGAGGTCGTTGGGGTAGCCCTCGATCTCGCCCTGGGTGTACACGCGCACCCCGCGCCGCTCCACCTTGGTCTTGAGCTTGAGCGCGGCCGTCTCGCCGGAGAAGCGGTTGATGGTCACGGCCGCCACCGGCAGCCCCTCGTCGCGCAGATCGTCGAGCGTCTTCAGCGTGGCCATGTCGTAGGTCATGCCGAAGTCGCCGCGGATGCGCCCGCGCTCGATGTCCCGGGCGCTGACGCAGAAGACGATCTCGATCTTGTCCTTGAGCAGCTTCAGCAGGCGCATCTTCACGTTCGGGTCGTACCCGGGCAGCACCCGCGCGGCGTGGTAGTCGAACACCAGCTTGCCGCCGAACTCGAGGTAGAGCTTGTCGCCGAACTCGCCCACCCGCTGCAGGATGGCCTCGCTCTGCCGTGCCAGGTAACGCTCGTTGTCGAAGCCGATGCGCATGAGGTCCTCCGGGTTGGTCGCCACCCTGGAATAGCCCCGCGGGGAACGGGAGTCAAACGAGGGAGGAGTTGGCCGCGCTTCGCGCGGTTAGGAACGGGAGCGTTAGGAAGCCCTTCGTGTGTGAATCACTCAGGCATGCTTAAAGGGGTGAAAGCAGGAACAATGAACGTGGAACCTGGAACGTGGAACGATCTTCGACCCCGCACGTCGCACGCCGCACGCCGCACGCCGCACTCCGCACCATGCACCATGCACGATGCACGATGCACGATCAGCGGTACTAGGGCTGGGCGAGCCGCAGCTTGAACGCGGTGAGCGCGGCCCGGTGGCCGCCGTACTGGGCGGAGAAGGGCACCAGGCGGATCTCGAGCGGGGCCGCGACGGCCTGGTAGGCGGCCGTGGCGGGCAGCGTCACCCGGTACTCGGTGTCGTCGGTCTCCGCGTTCCGCTCGCTGGTGAAGATCTCGTCCCCGGCCTGGAGCCCGCCCGCGCTGGTCAGCGCCGCGAAGCGCCGCGGGGCGTGGTAGTCCACCCGCCGCACGGTGAAGCGCAGCTCGGCCCCGCGCAGATCGAGGGGCTGGCCGGCGGGCGGGGTGAGGGTCGCGCTCCAGTACTCCCCCTCGGCCAGGGCCTGGGCCAGCGTGGCCTCGGCCTCGTCGGCCGGCGCGTTCACCGAGAAGAAGAGCGCGTTGTCCCCGTCCGCGGGCACGATGCCCGCGCCCGCCTGCCAGCCCGACCAGCCGCAGCCCGCGGCCAGCGCGTAGGTCGCGCTCCAGGGCAGGGCGCGGGCCGGGTTCACCCCGGTGAGGTCGCTCTCCACCAGGGTGCCCGGGCCGCCGTACGTCCGCAGGGTGAAGGTGCGCCAGGCCGGATCGCCGTCCGCGTCGGCCACCCGCAGGAACAGGTAGCTCACCGCGTCCGTCTGGGGCGCGCCGGCGATGCGGGCGCGATCGGGCGAGCCCGCCACCACCTCGGCGGTCAGCCCCGGCGCGAGCGCTTGGCCCGCGATCGTCACCGCGCGGGCCCCGTCCCCGCCCTGGGTGGCGAGCTCCACGTCGCAGGCGGCCCCCAGCTCCACGGGCGGGAGCGCGTTGGGGGTGACGAACGAGGGCGAGGCGCCCAGCGGCTCGTCGATCGGCCGCAGCCCCCCGGCCTCGGCGGCGAACGACAGCAGGAAGCGGTACTTGGCGGAGTCCTGCGGGTCCTGGTCCAGGTGCTCCAGGTGGCCCCACTGGCCGTACCTGCCCCAGGAGCTCACCAGCACGAAGGGGTTGTGGGTGGTCAGGCCGTGGGACAGCGCCATCTCCAGGTGGGCGCGGTACACCTCGACCATGCGGTCGTGGCGATTGAGCGCGCCCATGAAGCGCGTGGTGAGCGGGCCCTTGACCGGGTCCGCGTCCTCGAGCTGGTTGGTGTAGATGGACGGCCCGCCCTCGTAGGCCACGAGCGGTTTCGGCGTCGGGAAGAGCGTGCGGGCCTCGACGTGCAGCGACTCCGGGAAGCCGCCCCCGATGCCCGTGGCGTCCGGCCCGGCCCCCTCCTGGGCGGCGCCCGAGAGCAGCCGCCGCATCCACTCGTCGAAGGCGGCCTCCACCTGGGCGGCGTGCTCCGCGCCCGTCCAGTAGCCCTCGTCCCCCTCGCGGCCGTCGAGCCAGGGCTGGGCGTACACGAAGTCCTGGATGCCGTTCCCGAAGTACGTGGTCGGCGCGACCAGATCCGGCTCCACCGGCGGGTCGAGGGTCGGGCCGTAGTCGCGCAGCTCCTCGAGGAACGGCGTGGTGTAGCCGTCGTTGCCGGCCTGCACCGCGGCCACCCGCACCACGCGCTGGCTGCCGCCGAACACCTCCTGGAAGAGGCTCCAGATCTGGCTGGCCCGGCGCGCGTTGAAGGCCGGCTTCTCGATGCCCTGCGCCTGGGCCTGGACGTAGGCCCACTCGCCCTGGCAGAAGCTGTCGCCCCAGGACCAGATCTCGTTCGAGTACTCCACGAACACGCGGCGCTCCGGGGCGAGCGGCGGGTGCACGGGATCCGCCGTCGGCTGGGTGTAGGGCTCGCGCCCGTCGGAGCCGTAGCGCAGGAGCTGGGCGAGCTTCCGCACGTAGTCGTCGGTCGCCAGGTGGGGCACGTTGAGCCACAGGTCGAGCCCGGTCTGGTTGCAGAGCGCCACCAGGTGCTCGTAGGCCGCGCCCGTACCGCGGTTGCCCGGGTAGCCGTCGGCGGGCGCGCGCGGGTTCAACACCCCGTTCTGGAACAGGTGGTCCGGGAGGCGCCGGTCCGCCCAGTCCTGCTGCGGGCTGGCGTTGGTCTCCAGCCAGTCCATGAAGCGGGCGAAGCCCCAGGGGCGATCGGCCAGCCGGGCCAGGAAGGTGGGGTGGAAGCGCTGGCCCTCGAGCGAGCGGTTCTGCGGGTCGGCCGGATCGGCCAGCCACACGTGCAGCTCGGCCAGCGGCCCGGCCAGGGCGTGCACCTCGACCCACTGGAGCTGGCCGCCCGTGTAGCGGTACACCCGCCGGCCGTCCACCAGGCTGCCGGTCTCGGCGCCCGAGCTCTCGGCCGGGAGGTACTCGTACCCGCCGTTCAGGCGCACGTCCCCCTCGCCTCGCCAGGTCAGCACCACGTGGCCGCGGGCCAGCGCCAGGCGGTTGTCCAGGACGTGCAGGCCGAACACGATGGCCCGCAGCAGGTAGCCGCCCTCGAGGTACTGCGGCAGGCCGCGCCCGTCGAACTGCGGGTTCTGCCACAGGCCGAGCGACTCGCCCCACTCCCCCTCGGCGTAGCGCATCCAGCCGCCGCCCATGGCGAACGCGTCGGCGAAGTAGGGCGTGTCCCAGTAGGCCAGCCCGCCCGGCTGCACGGCCACGGTCGGCCAGGTACGCGGCACGATCGGCCCGCCGTCGTCCTCCCCGACCCCGCCGTCGTCATCCACGCTCGCGCCGTCGTCATCCGCGGCCGCGCCATCATCGTCCGCGGCCACGCCGTCGTCGTCCGCGGCCGCGCCGTCGTCCGCGGCCTGATCCGCGCCGTCCTGCTCCTGACCGTCCAGTCCGTCCTCGCCGGCGTCCGGCGCGGACACGGAGCCTTCGCAGCCGAACACCGAAAGTCCCGCCGAGAGCACAACCGCGACCAGCCATCTCATGGCAGTCCCCTTCCCTTTCACCACGCCTTGTGTACCACGCACTGCCTTCGCTACGCGGCCCTCCTCCGTCGAGGGCGCCAGAGGAAATGGCGCCCTCTCCGGCGGAGGACCGCTCCGCCAACGGCCTGTGGCATGACGGGCTTCCGTAGGCATCGCGAACTCGCCACACTTCGCACTCCGCACGCCGCACGCCGCACGCTACTTCTTGTTCTCGGCCATGAGGTCGAGCGTCCAGGCCGCGGTCACGAACAGGTAGTGGTTGTGGGAGACCACCGCCCCGCCGTCGTCGAACACGCTCTCGTACACGTACTGGGGCGAGACCGAGAAGGACGGCCGGGGCTTGAAGTCGAAGCCGGCGTACACCCGGTTCAACCGCACCCCCCGCGGCCAGAACCCGGCCAGGCTGGGCTCGGCCTCGGCGTCCTCGACCACCCCGAAGAAGGGCTCGTCGGCCACCAGCACGGCCATCCACGGCAGGGCCTGGTAGCGGGCCAGCAGCATCTCGCGGATCACCAGCCCGTAGCCCGAGCGCAGCCGGGTCTCGTCGTAGGTCGTGGCGTACACCGTGCTGTGGAAGATGGTGCGGCTGACCAGGGTGAGGTCCCCGAGCCTGTACGCCAGGGTGGGGATCACCTCGAGGCTGTGGGTCTGGACGTAGTCGGGCGCGCCGGCCACGGGGATGCCGGTGAAGTAGTACCACAGGGAGAGCTGCAGGCTGAGGTCGTCGAAGCGCCAGTGCAGGTTCGGCCCCACGAACACCTCGTCCAGGGTGTGGCCGGCGGCGGCGCCGGTGTCCCGGGCGAACTCGGCCCGCATCCCGGGCATGAGCGTCAGGCTCAGGCCCGGCGAGAGCCTGAGGGTGGTGGCCGCGTACAGCCACACCCGCCCGGTGTGGGGCGGGTCCGCGGCGCGGGCCGGCCAGGCGCACAGCAGGGCGCACAGCGCGACGGGGGCGAGCCGCGGGCTCATGATCCGCTCCTCTCCCGCCCGGGGTCCTGGTCGACCGCGATGGCGCGGCCCTCGCGCGCGGCGCGGGCCAGGGCCTCGCACGCGGCCAGGTTGGCAAGCGCGTCCGCGAGCCCCCAGCGCGCCGGCCGCGCCCCGCGGCAGACCGCGGCGAACTCCTCGGCCTCCAGCGCGTAGCAGTCCCCGCCCGGGGTGAGGATCTCCTCGTCGGGCGCGCCGAAGCGCCGGCGCAGGAGGCGGCCCCGCTCGAGCCCGGGGAACCAGGGCGACTCGACGATCAGGCTGGCCTCCTCGCCGCAGATCTCGGCCCCGTGCCGCTCGGCCGTGGCGATGCCCGCCTCCACCATGGCCAGCGCCCCGCCGGGGAACTCGAGCACGCCGGCGAGCACCTCGTCCACCAGCTCGCCTCGGGCGAGCGCCACGGCCCAGGACGGCTCGGCGCCCACCACCGCGCGGGCCAGGTGCACGGCGTAGCAGCCCACGTCGAGCAGCGCCCCCCCGCCCAGCACGGCCGAGGCCGGGGTGGCCGCGCCGTCGTCCAGGCGGAAGGTGAAGCGCGCGGCGACGTGGGTCAGCCGGCCCACGGCCCCGCCGCGCACCAGCTCGATCAGCCGCGCGTGCAGCGGGTGGTGGCGGTACATGAAGCCCTCGGCCACGTGCAGGCCGGTCCTGCGGGCCGCGGCGAGGACGCGCCGGGCCTCGCCGAGGGTCGGGCAGAGCGGCTTCTCGCACAGCACCGGGTAGCCCGCCTCCAGGGCGGCCACGGTCCAGTCCGCGTGCAGGCTGTTGGGCAGCGGCAGGTAGATGGCGTCCACGGCGCGCGCGGCCAGGAGCTCCTGGTAGGAGCCGAAGGCGCGCGGCACCCCGTGGGCCTCGGCCCAGACCTCGGCGCGGGGGAGGTCGCGGCTGGCCACGGCCTCGATCCGGCCCGAGCCGCCGAGGGCCACCCCGCGCGCGAAGGCGCTGGCGATGCCGGCCGTGCCCAGGATGCCCCAGCGGAACGCTCCCGACGCCACCCTCGCCTCCTCTCGGAGAAACCCGACGGGTCGAAGCTAGCACAGGAGGAGCCCTGGCTGAAGGCAAGAGAGGGCCGCAGGCCAGCTTGACGCGAGCCTCGGCCCGGACGCGGAATACCAAGGCGCGGATTCGTGAGCACCTCGCGGGACCATCCTCCCGGCAAGCGTACCTGTCGCCCGAGTGTCCAGCCCGTTGGCCAGGCCTGCGCCACGCTGTCACGGTGGACCCGGCGCTCCGGCCACCGCCTGGAGCGCAACGGGTCGATTCCTACCATGCTTCTTGCCGGTCGCGGACCTGGCGCACGTCTTGCAGAGTTTCGCCCGTCCGCGCTGAGCCCCCCACAGCGATCGCGGGCAGGAAGGAACGATCGTGAACCGACTCGGCCTGCCGCTCGCCCTCGTCCTGGCGCTCGTCGCCTGCGAGGCGCCGGACGATTTCGAGCGCCTGCCCGCCTGTGGCGACGGGGCATGCGACGGTCAGGAGGCCTGCGAGGGGTGCCCCGAGGACTGCGGCGCGTGCGGGTCCTGCGGGGACGGCGCCTGCGACCCGGGCCTCGAGGAGACCTGCGCGGAGTGCCCCGAGGACTGCGGTGCGTGCCCGCTGCACGGCGAGTGCGGCGACGGCGCCTGCGCCGAGCAGGAGGGCGAGTCCTGCGCGACCTGCCCGCCGGACTGCGGCTCCTGCCCGGCCTGCGGCGACGGGCGCTGCGACCCGGAGGCGCTCGAGGACTGCGCCGCCTGCCCGGCCGACTGCGGTGGCTGCGACCCGTGCGGCGACGAGGTGTGCGCGGCCGGAGAGACCTGTGCCTCCTGCCCCGAGGACTGCGGCCGCTGCGATCCCTGCGGCGACGGCGTGTGCGACGGGGCCCACGAGGACTGCGCCGCCTGCCCGGCCGACTGCGGCGACTGCGGCGCCCGGCCCGGCTGCGTCCAGGGGGACTTCTCGGTCTACTTCGGCAACCTCCACGCCCACACGAGCTACTCGGACGGCGAGCGGACGCCTCGGGTCGCCTTCGAGCACGCCTACCAGGAGGGACTCGACTTCCTGTGGGTCACCGACCACAAGGGGCAGATGCTCGAGAGGTTCGCGAACTGCAAGGCCGAGGCGGATCTGGTCCAGGGCCGCCACGCCGGGAGCTTCGTCGCCGGCTGCGGCTACGAGATCGTCATCCTGGGCGCGGACGGAGACGCCCTCGGGCACTTCAACACCCTGTTCGTGGGCACGCGCATCCCGACGCCCGTCGGCCTGGACGAGCTCTACCAGACGGTGGCGGGGTGCGCGCCCTGCGTCGGCCAGTGGAACCACCCGCCCTGGCCCGGCACCTTCCGCAACTACCGCTACGCGGCGGCAGGTCGCCCCGCCATGCGGCTCATCGAGTTCAGCGGGCGCGGAGACTGGAGCGACAAGATACACGCCTACTTCCAGGCGCTGAGGAACGGATGGCAGGTCTCGCCCGCCATGAACGAGGACAACCACCAGGAGAACTGGGGCGACTCCCCCCGGGCCACGGGGGTGTGGGCGGCCGAGCTCACCCGCGCCGGGCTGCGCGACGCGGTGCGCGCCAACCGCACCTTCGCCACCCAGGACGACACGGCCCGCATCGCGTTCAAGGCGGACGGCGTCTGCTGGATGGGCTCACGGCTCCGCGGGGGCGGCCCGCTCGACCTCTCGGTGGTCGCGCACGACCGCCAGTCCGGCGACGGCTTCCGGCGCGTCGACCTGCTCGGCGCCGAGGGCCAGGTGCTCGAGTCGAAGGCCTGTCATGGCGAGAACCCGTGCCGGGCGACGTTCACCCGCCACCCGACCGACGCCAGATTCTGGGTGGCGCAGGCAGTCCAGACCGACGGCGACGTGCTCATCTCCGCACCCATCTGGTTCGAGCCCTGAGGGGCTTGGAGGGGTGGACGATTCGTTGGCCGACCTTCCGTGCCTGAGCGCTCAGGAGTTTCTTGTGGGGTGAAACCAGGAGGAAAGGTCACCTGTCGCGGTCGATGTCCGGCTCCTCCACCCTGAAGCCGATCTGCGTCGACGGGGAGATCGCCGGCGCCATCAACTCCCGGATCGCCTGGAAGACCACCCTGAACTGCCGGTCGTACCTGGCCTCGAGGGCTTCTAGCTTCTTGGCCAGCTCGACGTTGGTAGACAGCAGCCTCCGCAGCCGTACGAACACGCGGATGATCTCGACGTTGATCTTCACGGCACGCGGGCTGCGCAGGACGCTGGACAGCATCGCCACCCCCTGCTCGGTGAAGGCGAGCGGCGCGCCCCGTCTTCCTCCCCAGGATCTTGAGATCACGTTCTGTGATCTCAAGATCGCAACCTCTTGGGGCGCAAGGACAATCGCGAAGTCGTCCGGGAACCTGTCCGGGTTCCGCTTGACCGCCTGGACCAGGGCGCGCGTGTCGACTCCGTAGAGGTCGGCCAGATCCTGGTCGAGCAGGACCTTCTCTCCCCGGATCCAATGGATGGCGTGGATGATGGCCTCTTCCGGAACGAGACGTGTGACTGGCATCGCCGCCTCCCTCCCGCGGCGAAGCAAGACGCGGGCCAGCGAGACGAGGTTCGTCTGGCGGTCGGGCCGTGGCGTCCAACAGGTCGAATCGAAAGAGGGTTGGGTGATGCCCGGGAGGATCGCTCGTCCGACTGGACCGAGAGGACGACTCACCCCGTGTCCGGATTTCGGTCACCCTGCCGGCACGGCGCTTCCCGAGGGGGCGTCCAGGAAGTTCGCCGACCTGCCCCCTCCCTTGCCCCACGGGTTCCAATGGGTGGAAGCTAGGAACAGATCCTCCGGGAGGGATGGGTATGCAGGTCAAGACCGCCATCCTCGGGATTCTCCTCGCCGCCTTGGTCGCCGGCTGCGACTCGAAGTCCGACCTCTGCATCCCGGCCTGCGAAGGCAGGCAGTGCGGGATCGACTCCTTGTGCGGCCAGAGCTGCGGCGCCTGCCCCTCGGACGAGGTGTGCGACGAGGAGACCGGGAGCTGCACGTGCGTCCCGAGCTGCGCCGGCAGATGGTGCGGGGACGACGGCTGCGGCCGGAGCTGCGGCACCTGCGGCGCAGGCGAGCTGTGCCAGGCGAACGGCCAGTGCGTTTGCGCGCCCGATTGCACGAACAAGGAGTGCGGGGAGGACGGCTGCCTGGGGAGCTGCGGGGATTGCGGGGTGGGCGAGCAGTGCACCGCCCAGGGCCTGTGCGAGACCCTCGAGGTGCCCTGCTGCGAGGGTCGGATCTGTGGCCCGGATCCGTGTTTCGGGACTTCTTGCGGCACCTGCCTGGAGGGCGGGCAGTGCGACGCGAGCGGCCAGTGCGTGTGCGTCCCGAACTGCGCGGGGAGGGAATGTGGCACGGATGACTGCGGCGGCAGTTGCGGCGAGTGCGAGACGTGCCACGGCGAGCCGGCCCCGGACATGTGCAACGGGCATGTCTGCATGCGTGAGTGCTGCGGCGACTGCGGCGACCTGGAGTGCGGCGTGGATCCGGTCTGTGGCACCGACGTGTGCGGCACCTGCCCGGAAGGCACCGTCTGCGACTACGTGGGCCGCTGCGTCTCCACGGAGCTGCAGCCCGGCGAACCCTGCGCCTTCGGCGAGGTGAACCTCGGTGCTGGCGAATGCCTCGCAGGGCTGACTTGCCTCGGCATGGCGCCCAATCCCGAGGTCTCGTCTTGCTCGGATGCCGTCGACTGCTGTGTTCTTGGTCCCTGGAACTTCAACCTCGACTGCGTGGGTGGAAGCTGTGGCTACTCCTTCTGCTCGGTACCATGCACTGATGGGGGGTGTGAGGGGCTCTTCACCCCAGCAGATGTGTCCGGTACCTGTTATTGCATTCCAATGTTCTTCATTACCGGAGCACAGTCTTCCGGCGAACCATGCACTTTCGAAGACATCAACAACCCGGGCTGCCCGATGGAGTGCGATTCAGGCCTGGCCTGCCTCGGCGAGTCGGAGGATCCGGTGAACATGCCGTGCGCTTCCGATGCCGATTGCTCGGCCTTCTTGCCCGGGAGTCGGAATCCTGACTGCGTGAACGGCGGCTGCGGGGCTTCCTATTGCGCCGCGCAGTGCATCGACGACGCCTGTGCGACCGGCTTCGAACCCATCACCGAGAGCGGAAACTGCTACTGCCGGCCGGTGCCGTAGCCGGGGGAGGATGCATGAGGCTCCAGGCCGCGATCCCTATGCTCCTATTGTCCTGCTGGGCCGGAGGCGGGTGCTCCGACGGCGGGAGGACGTGCGAGCACGGGACGCTCCCGGGCGTGTGCGGGCTCTCGGGCGCGCAGGTGGAGTGCCTGGAGGACGGGCAGTGCTGCCAGGGCGAGCGCTGCCTCGACACCGGCATGTGCGGACAGGTCGCGGGCTGCCAGGAGAACGCGGAGTGCCGGCCAGGAGAGATCTGCTCGGTGCGGGGCGACTGCGCCCGTCGCTGCAGCGGCGACGCGGGCTGCCCGGTCGGCCACCTGTGTGTCCAGTCCGCGTGCGAGCACGTGGCCTGTGGCCTCGACGGCGCTTGCCCGGCGGGCTGGGAGCCGGTCGCCGGGACCCTCCGGTGCTGGCCCGCTGGCGCCTGCCCGGAGGGACAGGTCGAGGGGCAGTGCGGGCTCGTCGGCGAGTGCGTCGCCTGCAACACGGATGGCGACTGCGGTGAGGGCGAGCGCTGCACCGAGCTGGGGGAGTGCGCCGCCTTCGAGCCATGTGGAGCCGAAAACCGTTGTTCGCCGGGCGACGTGTGCACCGAGGGCGGCCTGTGCCGGCCCGGCAGCCTCTACCAGGCGTGGTGCGAGAACCGGTCGCTCCTCGTCGAGGGGGGCTACTGCTTCGCGGAGAGGTGCGACGCGCACGGCGCCTGCCCGGAGGGCTGGGTTCCCGTGCCCGGCACGCTGGCCTGCGCCATCGAGGACTGCGGTGACTTCGGGTTCCGCGCCGGCGTCTGCGGGCTGGCGGACCGCTGCGTGGGCTGCGTCTCGGACCGGGACTGCCAGGGGGGCCTGGGGTGCGCCGAGTACAAGGCGGAATGCGATCTCATCGAGGACTACTGCGGCACCGACTCGGAGTGCGACTTTTGGCCCCTCGAGCGCGCCCTGTGCCACGACTCGCACTGCGAGATCCCGTGCCAGAGCATCATCGAGTGCCCCTACGGCTCGGAGTGCAGCTACGGGTACTGCGGGACGCGCGCCTGCGGGCAGGACGGCGTCTGTCCGGACGGGTGGTCTCCTGAGGCCGGCACGCTGCACTGCATCCTCGATCCCTGCTCCGGCCTCGGGCTGCTGACCGGCGCCTGCGGGCTCTCCGGGGAGTGCGTGGAGTGCAACGTCGATGCGGAGTGCGGGCAGGGGATCTGCGACGAGCTCGGGCGCTGCCAGGCCGGCGCCTGCGCCGAGGACCTGGACTGCCCTGCCGACCAGCGCTGCGTCGAGCGGCGCTGCCGCCTGGCCTGCGTGGGCGACGAGGGTTGCGGGCCGGGCGAGGTGTGCGACGGCGCGGAGGGAGCGTGCGTGCCGGTCCGCTGCGATGCCTACGGCTGGTGCGGCCGGTGGGGCTGGCAGCCCGTGGCGGGGAGCCTCCTCTGCGAGTACCGGCCGTGCTACTGGAGGCCGGAGATCATGCCGGGGGTCTGTGGGTTGAGCCAGGAGTGCGTGCGCTGCATCGAGGACGTCGACTGCCCGGCCGGGGAGTACTGCGACCGATGGGGCCACTGCGAGCCGTTCCACGACTGCGCAGACCCCGAGGGCTCGGGCTGCGCGAACTTCCAGGCTTGCCGGGACGGCCGGTGCGAGCTCGCCTGCCAGGACGATCTGGACTGCGGGGACGGGACCTGCGATGCCAGCGGAGCCTGCAACTTCGTGAGATGCACACGAGAGGGAACGTGCCCTCCTGGCTGGCACGCTCCGGGGCCGCACGGCTCCCTGGGATTGATCTGCCTTCCGGACTGAGACGAAGGATGGGACAGAAGATGAAGCGTGCTCTCCTCGGGATGCTCCTCGCCAGCATGCTCTCCGGCTGCTCCGAGAGCACGCCGGCGGATCTGAACTGCGCGACCGACCTCGAGTGCGAGCAGAGGCTGGGGCCGACATACTTCTGCCACCCGCTGACCAACCACTGCCGGACAGGCTGCCGGCCCATCTGCGAGGAGAAGGCGTGCGGCCAGGATGCCTGCGGCGGGAGCTGCGGGACGTGCCCGACCCCGGAAGTGTGCAACCCCACGGGCCAGTGCGAGTGGCCGGCGGGTGTGGGCGAGGCCTGCGGCGCGGGCGCGGCCGAGGGCGCGCCTTCGCTGTGCGCTGACTGGCTCAGGTGCCTGGAGGTCTCCTTCGAGACCGGCGCCCTGCCCTGCAGCGCGGACGGAGACTGCCTGGCCTTCTACCCGCCCGACTGGAACCCGATCTGCCTGCACGGAGACTGCCTGGCCTCGCTGTGCGCCTGGGAGTGCAGCCGCGAGAACGGCACGGACTGGTGCCCGGGCGGGCTCGATCCTCTGCGGTCCGATCTCGGGCCGGACTACCCCTGCCTGTGCGTGCCAGTTGAATCCCCCGGGGAGCAACCGCCCGGCTCGGCCTGCCGTCTGGGTCCCATCAACCCCACGGCGGGCGCGTGCCAGCAAGGCACGTGGTGCCTGGGCTCGCTCGGGCCCGAGCTCTACGCGTGCTCCTCGCGCGAGGAGTGCCGGAGCTGGCTCCCGGGCGGCGTCGGGGCCGACTGCGTGGCAGGGCGCTGCACGTGGGCCTTCTGTGCGTCGCCGTGCGACAGCGAGTGCCTGGCATGGCAGCTCTCCGAATCGCTGCCCTGTATGTGCGGGGGTTCGCAGGTGGGGCCGCGAGTCCCTGGTGAGCCTTGCGCGCTCGGTGCGATCCACGCGATCTCCGGCGGCTGCCTGCCGGGTCTGCTCTGCGTCGGGGAACGGCCTGGCGCCGGGGGTCTCTCCTGTCCCCAGGGAGACGGCGAGTGCCGCTGGAGCAGCGAGGCAGGCTGGAATCCCACCTGCGCAGGTGGCCTCTGCGGCTGGTCCGTGTGCGTGGAGATCTGCAGGGACGGCGCCTGTCCGGATGGGATGGCCCTCTTCGACTTCAGCGGGTTCGGCCTGGCCTGCCTGTGCCTGCCCGGGCCCACCGCTTGCGACTCCGTACTCCCCGGCGGCCCGTGCGCCTTCGAGGGCGCGGTCCACCCGGAGGCCGGGGACTGCCCCTGCGGCTTCACCTGCCTGGGCGCGCTCCCCAACCCCCAGGGACCGTCCTGCTCCGACGACTCGTTCTGCGCGCTGGGACTTGACCCGCTCCTGAACCCGGTCTGCCTGGACGGCCACTGCGGCTACTCGTACTGCGCGGCCCCCTGCGACGAGGGCGCATGCAGGTCGGGCTTCGAGCCATCCGCGATCCACGGCGGCTGTTTCTGCGTGCCGAGGCAGTAGCAGCGGAGGATGAGATTGAAGCGACGGGCGTTGACTTCTGCGCTCCTCCTGGCCGGTCTGCTCGCAGGCTGCGACGAGGCAAGGAAGGTGTGCGACCCGGGGCAGCGTGCGAGCTGCACCTGCGCCGGGGCAGCTTCTGGCGAGATGACCTGCCTGTCCGACGGGAGCGGTTGGCGCCCATGCCAGTGCTGCTATCCCAGCTGCTTCCGCAGGATGTGCGGCGACGACGGCTGCGGGGGGAGCTGCGGGACGTGCGCCGCGTCCGAGTTCTGCAACTTCCGGGGGCGGTGCGAGTGCGTCCCGGACTGCACGGGGAAGGACTGCGGCAGCGACGGCTGCGTGGGGAGCTGCGGCGACTGCCTGGACTGCTTCGGAGAGCCGGCCCCGTGGCTCTGCCAGCCCGGATCGGGCCAATGCCAGGAGCAGTGCTGTCCGGACTGCCTGGGGCGTGCGTGCGGGCCGGATCCCGTGTGCGGCACCTCCTGCGGGACCTGCGCTGCGCCCACGACCTGCGGCGCGCAGGGCCTGTGCGAGTGCGTCCCGGACTGCGCGGGCAAGACGTGCGGACCCGACGGCTGCAACGGGAGCTGCGGCGAGTGCCTCGACTGCCTGGGCAACGCGCACCCCATCCTGTGCGACGAGGGGACCTGCCTGGAGGCCTGCTGCCCGGTCTGCGGGCTCCAGGAGTGCGGCCTCGACCCCGTGTGCGGCGCCTCCTGCGGCACCTGCCTCCCGCCCGAGGCCTGCACGGCCCAGGGGCTGTGCGAGGTGCCGGCGGCCTGCCCCGACCTCTCGGGCACCTACGACATCACCCCCTACTGCCTTGGGGGGGACATCGGCGACATCGTGATCGACCAGACCGGCTGCGCGATCGCCTTCACCTTGGACGCGATCTACTGCACGGGCCGGCTCGACGCGCAGCTCAACCTGTACGTGGAGTGCGGCGGCCTGGGCTTCCCCTGCTACGGCGAGGTCAGCCTGACGACCTCCTTCGTGATCGTGTGCTCGCCCCAGTGCTCCTTCATCTTCGAGCGCCTGGAGCTGGGCGCGGCCTGCACCTCCCACAGGGATCCGGTCTGCACGGCCGAGGGCGAGCTGTGCGGCGTGGTGTTGGACGATGGAGGGCTGGCGACTCGCTGCGTCCGGATCCTCCCCGGGGGCCGTGAGCCCGGGGCCTACTGCGACGAGGAGGCGGGCCTGCTGTGCGCGAACTCCCTGTGCGTGGACCACGCCTGCGGCGCCGTGTGCGTGGACGACCTGGACTGCGTGGGCTACCAGGGAACCGCCTGCCAGAGCGTGCCCTACGCCCTGGATGCGGGCTTCGTTACCATCCATGGATCTGTCCAGAGCTGCACCCCGGTGAACGCCGGGGAGACCGCCTGCCGCCGCATCCCCGACTGCGCGCCATCGAGGGTCTGCTCCTTCCGCGCGACCGACGACGGCGTGCTCTCGGTCTGCCTGCTGCCCAATCCGGGTGGCTTGCCGGCCGGAGGTCACTGCACGCAGGGCGGCCAGTGCGAGACGGCCCTGTGCCTGTGCGGCGCGGAGCCCTGCACTGGTGGGGACGAAGGCCGCTGCTCGGAGCCTTGCCTGGACTCCCTCGACTGCGGGCTGGCCGCGGAGTGCGGGCCGGTCGTCGTGGAGGATCTCGGCGGAACCCCCCGCGAGGTGACGGCCTGTGTCTTCGGCCCCCCCTGGTTCGACTGTCAGCGCCACGTGGACTGCCCGGCCGGCTACTCCTGCCAGGTGTTCCTCGACGCGGGTGGATGTTCCCTGGTGGGGGAATGCCAGATAAGCTCCGGCCCCGGTTTTCCCGATGACGGCACCCCGTGCGTCGTCCCCTCCGACTGTTTTTCCTCTTGGTGCAGCCCGGAGCGCTACTGTCTGGGCGGGTGCGTCGAGGACGCCGACTGCCCGACCTTCGAGGCCGGCACGGCCTGCGAGCACGACGTCGGCTGCGAGCCCGGGTTCCTGTGCCAGTCAGGCGCCTGCGAGCGCCGCTTCCGGTGCGGGACCGAGGTGTTCGAGCTGGAGTTCTGCGAACCAGGCCAGCCCCTGGTCGACACCATCCAACTTTGCGAGCCGGAGCAGCGCCCCTGCTCCCGCGACGTGGACTGCCGCACGGGCGAGGCCTGCCGGCAGGAGCTCGACCGTGCGGCCAGCGGGGTGGTGCTCGAGTGCAGCGCGGGCGGCCCGGGCTCGGGTACGCTCGGCGCGGACTGCTCCATCGGCGCCAGCGCCTGCTGGACCGGTGTGTGCCTCCCCGACGCGGCCGGCGGTGGATCCTACTGCTCGAAGGCCTGCGTGACGGACGTCGATTGCGTGCCCCTGGACACCTACTCCTGCCAGGCCATCCGGGTCGACGTACGGCCCGGCTTCGTGTCCTTCGTCCCGGCCTGCGCAAGACGATGAACTATACTCAGGCAGCTACGCTATTCGTTTGATGACCTTCCATGCCTGGCTCACTTCGGAATTTCTTTGGGGTGAGGGCAGGAGGGGAGTTTCACCTCGGGACGCAGTCGTGGGTGTCGAGATCGCAGCGCCGGTCGACCAGGCAGTCCAGGTCCTCGTCGCACCCCTCGAGACAGCGCCCTGTCTCAGGGTTGCACCAGTAGAGCAGTGGACAGGTCTCGAGAGTGCAGGCTGCGGGCACGCAGTAGCCGCCGACGCAGTAAGGGAGGTCCTGCTCCACACAATCGCCGTCGACCATGCAGCCATCTCGATGCTGGCACGTGTCGCCATAGCAGTCCGTCCCCAGGCAGCAGTCTTCCGGGCCCGCGCAGCGGGACGGTTGGGGTACACACACCTGGTCCTTGCACACCAGGCACGGGCCCCCTACCCGGCAGTCGAGGAGCGTCTGGCAAGAGACCACCCGGCAGCCGTGTTGCAGGCAGTACTGGCCAGCGGGGCAGTCCGCGTGGTCCTCGCAGGTCGGCGCGCACACACCGAGGGCACATGACTCCCCTGCGTAGCAATCGCATCCGGACTGGCAGGTCGCTGGGGGGGAGCCCTGGACGCAGCGCATGGTGCCCTGATCGCAGACCTCATCGGCGGTCCTGTCGCACAGCTCGTTGCAGCCGGTCGGGCAGGAGCCCACGGGCGCGCAGGTGCCCTGATGGCACTCCTCGCCAACGCAGCAGTCTTGGACGAGCGAGCAGGTGGTCGGACACTCCCCGCCATCTCCGTCCCCAACTCCGTCCTCTCCGCCGTCGGTTCCTCCTTCGCCTCCGCCGCAGGCCGCGGCGAGGCAGGCTAGGCCGACCAGGACTCCCAGCCGAACGGTGTCGAGCCAGCGACCGTGCACGACCACCTCCCGGACCCACGTCCCAGGGACATCGAGCAATCCACCTCATCATAGCCGGAAAGGGCCCACGGAAGAAGAACCCGGCCAGCGCCGGGCGTTGAGCTCGCACCAACCCAAACCGTTCGTTGGCAGACCTTCCGTGCCTGAGCGCTCAGGAATTTCTTTTAAGGTGAAGGCAGGAGGGGAGCTTGCACCTCCAGGCTGCCTCGCATCGAGGTCCTTCTTCTTCTACCCTCGAGGAACTGCCCGGGGTGGATGCACACGGACGATCGGCAAACGTCCGGCCCAGCGCTCGAGGAGGCCAGCCTTGTCGGCTGCGGTAGGCGCTGGTAGTCTGGGAGTTGCAGGCGGCTCCACCATACGGAGGTCGGGGACATGCGGGGGCTCGGGATTCTCATAGCGGGCTTGCTCACGCTGCTCTTCTTCTCGCTCGCTCACCTTCCTGGCTGCGACGAGGAGTCGGGCGACACGTGCCGGACCGACGCCGACTGCCCGCCGGATCAGTCCTGCCAGGACTACTGCGACTACGCCTGCATCGACGCCCGCGACCCGGACACCTGCGTGCTGGGCTGCTACCCGCCGAGCGGCCACTGCGGCAGGAACCAGGACTGCCCGGGTGGGCGCTGCGCCTGGGGTTTCCCAATTAACTTCTGCGGCCACTGCGGCCCGTGCGAGTGTCCTCACCGGACCACCAACCACGCCTGCACCGAGCCCGGAGATCCGCGCTGGTGCTCGTGCGTCACCGACGCCGACTGCGCCGCGGGGCAGGCCTGCACCGCGGAGGGCTGCGCACAGGGCGGCGTCGAGGTGGACTGCGGGGATCACCGGGACGACGACGGCGACGGGAACACCGACTGCGAGGACCGGGCCGACTGTGACGGCCGCCCCTGCGGTGTGGGCTTGTACCTCGGTCCGGAGGATGGCCTGTGCGCGCTCGGAGAGTGCCAGGGCTGCGGGGTCGAGAGCTGCGCGAGCGATGCGGACTGCGCCGCCTGCGGCGTGTACCTCACCTGCGACCCTGTGCGCGCTTGCTGCACCCCCTGCCTGGACTGCGCTTGCCTGTGACCGGGTCGCCCTCCTGTCTCGCGGGGCCAGCAGCTTCCGCCGGGGATCGTTCGGTGACCTTCCGTGCCTGGCTCTCTTCGGAGTTTCTATTAAGGTGAAGGCAGGAGGGAGCAAGCCCCACGCGGTAGAAAGGCCCTCTGCTTCGACCCTCCAGGAACTGCCCTGAGTGGTGGCACACGGACGATCGGGAAACGCCCGGCCCTGGTTCGCAGTGGCCACACTTCAGCCTCGGGGCCTTGCGCGGTGGGCACCGGTGGGTGGAAGCTGGAGACGGATCCTACGGGAGGGATGGGAATGCAGATCAGGATCGCCATCCTCGGGCTGGTCGTCGCTGGAGTCCTCGCCGGCTGTGATTCGAAGTCGCAGCCCGATCCCTGCGTCCCTACCTGTACCGGTAAGCAGTGCGGCGACGACGGCTGCGGGGGGAGCTGCGGCGGATGCCAGCCGGATCAGCTCTGCGACGCGAACCACTACTGCGTGTGCGCCCCGGACTGCGCGGGCAAGGAGTGCGGGGACAACGGCTGCGGGCAGACCTGCGGCGCGTGCCCGCCGGGCGAGAGCTGCGATCCAGGGGGTCAGTGTCAGCCAGGCTGTGCACCAGCCTGCGACGCCAGGGAGTGCGGGGACGACGGCTGCCAGGGGAGCTGCGGGGAGTGCGGCGTGGGCGAGCTGTGCCAGGCGAACGGCCAGTGCATGTGCGCGCCTGATTGCACGAACAAGGAGTGCGGAGACGACGGCTGCGGTGGGAGCTGCGGCGACTGCCTGGACTGCGCCGGAGAGCCCGCCCCGGAGCGCTGCATCGTCGACCGGGGCTGGTGCGAGTGGCAGTGCTGCCCGGACTGCACGGGGCAGGAGTGCGGGTACGACGGCTGTGGGGGGAGTTGCGGCACCTGCGCGGAGGGTGAGCAGTGCAGTGAATCGGGCCACTGCGTCGAGGCGCCTTGCTGTGAGGGCCTGGAGTGCGGGCCGGATCCTTGCCTCGGCAGGAGCTGCGGGACCTGCGGGCACGCCGCGCGCTGCAGCCCGCAGGGCCTGTGCGAGCCGATCGAGACCTGCCCCGACCTCTCGGGCACCTACGACATCACCCCCTACTGCCTTGGCGAAAACATCGGGGCCGTCGTGATCGACCAGGCCGGCTGCGCGATCACCTTCTCCCTGTACGCGATCTGCACGGGCCGGCTCGACGCGCGGCTCAACCTGTACGTGGAGTGCGGCGGCCTGGGCTTCCCTTGCCACGGGAAGGCCAGCCTGACGACCCCCTTCTGGATCGTGTGCTCGCCCCAGTGCTCCTTCATCCTGGAGCGCCTGGAACTGGGCGCGGCCTGCACCTACCACCGGGATCCGGTCTGCGTGGCCACGGGCGAGCTGTGCGGCGTGGTGGTGGACGATGTAGTGCTGGCGACTCGCTGCGTCCGGATCCTCCCCGGGGGCCGTGAGCCCGGGGCCTACTGCGACGAGGAGGCGGGCCTGCTGTGCGCGAACTCCCTGTGCGTGGACCACGCCTGCGGCGCCGTGTGCGTGGACGACCTGGACTGCGCGGGCTACCTGGGGACCTCGTGCCAGGACGTGCCCTACACCCTGGAAGGGGTGACCGGTTCCATCCGGAGCTGCACCCCGGTGAACGCCGGGGAGACCGCCTGCCGCCGCACCCCCGACTGCGCGCCATCGAGGGTCTGCTCCTTCCGCCCGACCCTCGACGACGTGCTCGCGGTCTGCCTCCAGCCCAACCCCGATGGTGCCCCGGCCGGTCTGGCCTGCACGCAGGGCTCCGAGTGCGAGACCGGCCTGTGCCTGTGCGGCGCAGAGCTCTGCACCGGCGGGAACGAAGGCCGCTGCTCGGAGCTCTGCCTGGACTCCCTCGACTGCGTGCAGGGCTCGGAGTGCGGGCTGGTGATGGTCCAGGACCTCGGCGGCGGCGCGCACGAGTTGACCGCCTGCGTGCGCGATCCGGATCCGGACGCCTGTGGACGGAACGCCGACTGCCCGGCTGGCCGCTCCTGCCAGGTGTTCCTCGACGCGGACGGTTTGTCGCTCGTCACAGAGTGCCAGTACGGGTCCGGCCCCGGACACGACAACACGGGCGAGGCGTGCGCTGGCCCGACCGATTGCTTTTCCGTGTGGTGCGGGAACTGGGGCTATTGCCTGGGGGTGTGCGTCTCGGACGCCGACTGTCCCACCTTCGACACCGCCACGGCCTGCGGGGCCGACGCCACCTGCGAGCTCGGCACCCTGTGCGAGGCAGGCCTGTGCCGGCGGGTGTTCGGCTGCACGACGTACGCCTTCTACCTGGGCGACGACGCCTCGGGCCAGCCGGTGTACGACACGACCAACCTGTGCATGCCGGAGAGACGCCCTTGCGCCCTCGACGCGGACTGCCGCGCTGGCGAGGCCTGTCGGCTGGATGCCAACTCGACCGCCACCGCCGCGGTCTACGTGTGCGACGCGGGCGGTCCGGGCACCGGCCAGCTCGGCGCGAACTGCGAGGCGGGTGAGGAGGTCTGCTGGAGCGGGCATTGCCTGATCGAGGGCGAGGGCGGTCCGGGCCTCGAGTACTGCACCCGGGCCTGCGTGACGGACGCCGACTGCGAGCCCACGGACACCTACTCCTGCCAGGCCATCCGCGTGGACGTGCGCCCGGGCTTCGTGTCCTACCTGCCGGCCTGCGCGAGGCGCTGAGCCCGCACCCTGTCCGCCGATCGTTGGCAGGCCTTCCGTGCCTGGCTCTCTTCGGAGTTTCCTGTAAGGTGAAGGCAGGAGGGGAGCAGGCCTCACGCGGTAGAAAGGCCTTTCCCGATTCTACCCTCGAAGAAATGCCTGGAGTGGGGGCACACGGGCGATCTGCAAACGCCCGGCCTTCAGCCACCTGCACCAGGTCTCCGCGGCAGGAGCAAGACAGACACAGCGGGAGGTCTCACGGAACGCCCCGAACACACCGCACGCTCACAGGGTAGGCACAGCCCTCCTGGCAATCGATGGTCTTGTCCAGCGTGGTCACATTGCCCACGCCGAAGGCGATGCCCCAAGCTTCGCTGGCGAGTGCTACGCTGGAGGAAGATGACCAGAACCAGTCCGAGGACATACCCGGAAAATCCGAGGCCGGCACGACCGTCTTCGGATTGACCAGGCTCCGGAGCTCGTTGATGTCGGGAAGCCTCCAGTCGTCATGACCTCCGAGGGAAAGGCCCTCGCATGTGACGAGCGCCTGCTCCCAGGTCTTCAGGGGGACTTCTTCTTTCTGCCACCTGAGCCCGGTGGCCCTGTCCCGCACCACCTCATCGTTTGCAGAACCAGACACGACGAAGCGATCCGATCCCTGGACGACGATCTGTTCGCCCCGCACGCAGCGAACGTGCTCGAGGCTGTCGACCTCGTCGCCAAATTCCACGGAGCCATCCACGAAGTCCACGTCGAAGACACCTTCGACGCTCCAGTCGATCGCCTGGTAGTGGTAGGGGGAAGAGGACCAGAACCAATCGCCGGGTGTCCCAGGGAAGGCCGCCGTGTCGATGGCTGGCGAGTGGCGACCGTAGTCAGCGATGCCAGCGATCTCGTGGTAGTCCGGTAGCCTCCAGTCGTCTTCGCCGGCGTAGACGAGGTCGCTGCAGAGGTCGAGCGCCTCCTGCACCGTCTTTTCGCCGACAAATGCCTGCTGCCAGATGAGCCCGGTCAGGGAGTCCATGACCACGCGTTCATCGCCGACGGCCTGGACGGTGAACGTCCTGGGTGCGCGCCCCTGCTGGGCGTCTTGCCCGCAGAAGGGCGTCGATCCACAGGTCGGGTCGCCCGCTTCTCCGGGGCAAGCGATGGACCCTTCGTTGTCGTAGCACGCTGACTGACCCGTCGGCGGAACGGGAAAGCAGAGGGCGCCTTCCTGCCAGCATGGTCCCCCGCCTCCGCCGCAGCCTGCGCCGAGGCAGGCTAGGCCGACCAGGACTCCCCGCCGAACGGTGTCGAGCCAGCGCCCGCGCACGACCACCCCTCAGATTCCATCGACAGGCCGTCGATCGAGTAGCCCCCAGCCTCAGAGCGGACCGGAGCACAGCGTGATCTGCGGACACTCGTGGCCGCACAACAGGTGCTGGTTCCAGTCGGCCGTCGTGATGGTTCCCTCGATCTCGGCGCAGCTCCGTTCGCACACGCAGTCGGCGATGCAGGCGCTGGTCTCCTCGCAGGCGCCGCCCCTGAGCTCGTAGTGGTCGGCGAACGAGCCCAGGCCGCAGCCCTCGAGCTTCTCGGCGGCGGCAGTGCAGTCGGGCTCCTGGCCGCACCCCGGCGAGGCCGCGACCAGCGCCGTGACGAACAGCATCCCCGCGAAGTGCTTCAGCCAGTGCATGGTACGACCCCTGCGACAGAGTTTCCTACGGAGCGGCCCGAAGCGCAAGGACCGGTCCTGGACTGGCGCGGCGCTGAGCCCGCACCCACCCATACCGTTCGCTGGCAGACCTTTCGTGCCTGGCTCTCTTCGGAGTTTCTTTGAGGGTGAATGCAGGAGGGGAGGTTGCCCAGGCGGGCCGCCGGGTTTCGTTTCGGGGCCCTTCGGCTTCTGCCCTCGAGGAACTGTCCGGAGTGGAAGCACACGGACGATCGGCAAACGCACAACTTACTCTTCGCACCTGTCGGTCATCCGCGGACGGAGCTCACGGCACATCCTCGGGGACGCACAGGCCCTTCAGGTCCGTGTGGCGGTACTTGCAGGTGTAGGCCGGGTTCGTGCAGCCGCCCATCAGCAGCGAGCACTCCTCGCGGCAGACGAACCCGGGCGCGAAGGTCGGGTCCACAGTCATGCAGCCGATGCAGAACAGGGAACCGTCGCACAGGAGGCCCTGGGATGAATCGCATTCCGCGTCGGAGAAGCATGGCGTGCCGTCCTGGCCGCTGCCCGGGGTCACGCACACGTCGTAGAAGCTGCAGGCCTCCGGCGTCTCGCAGGTCGGGTCGCAGATGCCCTGGTCCGGCTCGCACATGCCGGTCGTGGCGTTGCAGGTCGAGCTGGCCGGACAGGAGGGCCCCGCGCACACGCACTGGCCGGTGGCCGCGTCGCAGGTGAAGCCCGCCGGGCAGGCCACGCACTTGCCGGAGGCCGCGTCGCAGGTGGTGTTGGGGTACAGGCTGCAGGCGCCGGACACGCAGTCGCCCCGCACGCAGGGCTCGGCGCAGGCGCAGCTCAGGGAGTCGCAGGTGGCGGGCGCCTGGCAGGCGTTGCCGCAGCAATCGTCGATGTCGGACCCGCATCCGTGGGAGGGAAGCCTGCAGATCTCTGGCGGGGTGCAGTCGTCATCCGAGTCGCAGCCGGGCACGCAGCCGCACGTCGTCGCGTCGCAGTAGAAGCCCGGGTCGCAGGGCTGGGAGTAGCAGCCGAAGCGCTCACAGTGGCCGAGGACGCAGTGCTCGCAGGGCGGGCAGCCGATGTCCAGGTCGCACTCGGGCCTGCAGGAGCCAGCCACGCACCTCGGCAGCTCCGGGTCCAGGCAGTCCGAGTCGTGTTCGCAGGCTGGAGTGACCTCGACACAGGCGCCGAAGTTGCAGCGGTGCCCCACGCAGCAGTCCCGGTCGCCGGAGCACACAGGTGGTTCGGCACGGCAGACCTGATCCACGCACACCCGGCAGCCCTCGAAGACGGCACAGTCCTCGCGGCTGGTGCAGGCCGCGGGTTGGCAGCGGCCACCACTGCACACCTGATCCGCAGGGCAATCCGCATCCTGCACGCAGTCCGGTCTGCAACGACCCGCGGAGCAGACCAGGTTCGAAGGACACTCGTCCTGGCCGTGGCAAAAGTCCTCCTCGAACACGCACATGCCGCGCACGCAGCGCTCGTGCGGGCCGCAGCAGGCCTCCTCGCACGGCCAGCGGCAGGCGCACGTCCCGTCGGCGCCGCAGTCCTCGTGCTCTGCGCACTCCCCGCAGGACACGCCGCAGACCGGGTCCGGACCGCACTCCCGGCCGGAGCAGTCCGGCGCGCAGCAGGCGCACTCCGAGAAGCCGCACCCGTCCGAATCGCACACGCGGGTGCCCACGTGATCCTGGAGGCAGGCGCACTCCTCGACCTCGTTGGGCGTGCAGACGGGCGTGGGCGGGCAGCCTGGGGAGGAGTCCGCCCGGTCGCAGGCCGCCGCCGGGCACAGCATGGCGAGCCCGATCCCCAGCCGAACGGTTTCGAGCCAGCGCCCGCGCATGATCACCTCCCGAACCCAGGTCCCAGGCCATTCAGCAGTCCACCTCATGCTAGCTGGAAATGGCCCACGTGAGAAGGTCCCGGCCAGCGCCAGGCGATGACCTCTCCACATCAGCCACGCTTCTCGCTTGCTGACCTTCCGTGCCTGGCTCTCTCAGGAGTTTCTCTGATGGTGAAGTTGCCTGTGACCGGGTCGCCCTCCTGTCATGGGGACATCCACGGGCGGCGATCTCATCCGGGTGGGCTTCGCCCACCCGGGTGAGATCGCGAGTTGCTAGTGTGATAATCGGGACGGTTCCCAGACAATCAGGACGCTATGGCGCGAAGGCCCATTGGACCAGGGTCGGATCTCGATGGCCTAAAATGGTCCCGTCGCCGAGCTGGCCAAAATCGTTCCGCCCCCAGCAATAAGCGGTTCCATCAGATACCAAGGCGCAGGTATGAGACTCACCCGCTGAGATCGCGGAAGTCTGAGTGAGTATTCCGACTGCCACAGGGATAGGCCTATCTGTGCTCGTTCCGTCACCGAGTTGACCCCCCGAATTACCACCCCAGCAGCGCGCGGTGCCGTCCATGAGCAGGGCACAGGAATGTCTTTCGCCCGTCGAGATCCTGGATGCTTGGGACAGGCCAGCAACCACCACTGGCGTCCAGTGTTCGCTGTAGGTGCCGTCACCAAGCTGACCCTCTTGATTGCGCCCCCAGCAGCGTGCTGTCCCATCCGCAAGCACGGCACAGGCGTGGTGGAGGCTCGCCGAGACTCCAGACGCCTGGGTGAGGCCGCTGACCCATACTGGCACCAAGCTGGAGATCGTCGTCCCATCGCCGAGCTGGCCGTATGTGTTCGTTCCCCAGCACAGCGCTGAGCCGCCGACGAGGAAGGCGCAGGTGTTCTCCCAACCTGCCGAGATTCCGGCGACCTGGGACAAGCCAGTGACCACAGCAGGTGTATAGCGGTTGATATTGGCTCCATCGCCGATCTGGCCGGCCCAGTTTGCGCCCCAGCAACGCGCGGTACCATCCGAAAGCACGGAGCAAGTGTGGTACTGGCCTGCCGAGATGGAGGTTGCCAGGGCGAGTCCGCTGACAGCTACAGGTGTGAGGCTGCTCATGGGGGTCCCATCGCCAAGCTGGCCAGCTTGATTTAGCCCCCAACACTGCACGGTCCCATCCGTGAGCAAGGCGCATGAGTGCCCGTAACCTGCCGAGATTTCGACCGCATGGGCGAGGCCGCTGACGGTCACAGGGAGGGGACAATGGATCGTGGTGCCGTCGCCGACCTGGCCGCTGACATTTCTTCCCCAACACCAGGCTGTGCCGTCCGAGACAATGGCGCAGGTGTGGTATGAGCCGCTATCGATTTGCACCGGGAACAAGTTGCACACGTACTGCGTCTGGTCCACCTCGGGTTCGTCGAGGACGCAGTTCCCATTGTCGTCCACCCCAGTCTCGACCTTCACTCCACCGCGCTGGCACACCCCACCCCACTCCGCATTGCTCACACGTAGGGCCAGATTCCCACCGTCGCAGACGTAGTTCGTCGCCATCACCTCGCCCGGGTCGAGGACTCCGTCGTCATTCGTGTCCAGGCCCGTCTGTACCTGGGTTCCGCCGGAAGGGCAGTTCGCGCCCGCCGGCTCGTCCAGGAGCTCGAACAGGCTGGCGTGGCCGGGTGCCCCAGGCTCCCCGTTGCAGACGTAGCTCGTGGCCCTGACCTCCTCGTCGTCCAGGTACCCATCCCCGTCCTCGTCGAGCCCGGTCATCACCACCCGTCCCTCGAAGGGACAGTCGCCGGGAGCTGCGTCTTCCTGGCGGACGAGCGAGGTGAGCCCGGGCTGGCCGTCGGCCCCCGTGGCTCCGTTGCACACGTAGTCGGTCGCGGTGACCTCCTCGGGCTGGAGCAGCCCGTCCCGGTTCGAGTCCACGCCAGAACGCACCGCCTGCCCCCCCTCGGTGCAGTTCGCGCCCGCGGCCTCGTCCATCACCGAGACCAAGCTCGCCAGCCCGTCCTCGCCATCCTCCCCGTTGCAGACGTACTCGGTGGCCGTGGCCTCCTCGGGTTCGAGCACTCCGTCGTCGTCGAGATCCAGGCCGGTGGAGATGAGGAGACCTCCGGTGGGGCAGTTCGCACCGGGTGGCTCGTCGGCCGTGTCGATCAGGGTGGAGTGGCCGTCCTGGCCGTCTTGCCCGTTCTCGCCGCTCTGGCCGTTGCAGACGTAGTCGGTCGAGGCGACCTCCCAGTCGTCGAGGACGCCGTCCTCGTCCTGGTCGAGGCCCGTGAGCACGGCCAGACCGCCCTCGGGACAGTTCGTACCGGCCGGCTCGGACTCGATCCGCAGCAGGCTCCCGCCGCCCGGGTTCTCAGGTCCGGTCCGACCGCAGGCGGAGCAAGCGAGGCCGAGAAGGACGCCGAGCATCGCCGTGGGGATCGTGTGCCTGATCATTGCCCTCTCCCTGTCCATCCCTCGGGTCTGAGATCTGGGAATGCTGGATGAGATCTTCGCAGGCTGGCGGGGTGGATTCAAGGCCAGCTCTGCTGGAGTGGCTGACGCATCGAGAATGGGACCCTATTGACCCTTGTTTCTACGGTCTAACTGTGCTTAATGCCTGAGGTATGCCAAAACGAGGAACCAAGCAAGAACTCGAGGCTCGCCGGATGCTTGCGGTGCCGATGCTCCGGCGGGGCGAAAGCGTC